>ENA-ORPH01000009-ORPH01000009.1-human-gut-metagenome-genome-assembly--contig:-NODE-9-length-207142-cov-14.971060_pt1 | contig 207142 bp, 183 predicted proteins | sample MGYA00242142_ERZ509074 | MGnify/ENA primary metagenome ERZ509074 (study PRJEB26280, sample SAMEA2338724) | human gut metagenome | biome: human gut; feature: human-associated habitat; material: faeces...
TGCGGTGCTTTTCAACACTCTTGCGCCAGACAAAAGTATATTTGTTGGCTTTGGATTCAATCTTAGTGCCGTCGATATACTCCACCTCAAGACTGATGAAACCTTTGTCGGCAAGGACAAGAACTAACTGGGTGAATACATTATTTATCTCCTCCTTTACACGGTTACGAAAACGATTGATGGTGATAAAATCCGGATGCTCATTACCGGCAAGCCAGATATAATGAATGTCACGCAAGAGAAGCTTCTCTATTTTACGGCACGAATAGATATTATTCATGTAGGCGTAGATAATTACCTTAAGCATCATTTTAGGATGATAAGGACAGCGGCCGGTTTCTTTATAAAGTTTATTGAAACCTTCAAGATCGAGAGTATCAACAACTGTGTTAACTATGCGAACCGGGTCGTTCGACGCAATGTTTTCATCAATTCTTTGAGGAAAAAGAACGGTTTGGTTGGGAATGTAAGGACGAAAATGTAACTTTGCCATAACGAAATACTTTATGCCTAAAGATACAAAAACTTTGGGGAATAGCAAAGCCCGGGCTTGCGAAAGTCTGGGCTTTGTGCATAAAAAAGGTTGTGCCAGAGTTTTGACACAACCTCGCTTTCTGTTATTTATATCTTAGAATTATTTCTTGAGATCGAACAGGTAAGTTATCTTAGCCACTATAGTGCCATGTGCCGAACGTGAGAAATAGTCTTTCTTGGTACTCTTATAAAAGTCGGATAAGGCATAATAATATCTTCCTTCCACGAGGAAATTTCCGGCTTTAGTACGTAGCTCCAGTCCTGCCCCTCCCGTAATACCATAATCGAATTTATTTTCCACATCCTTATCATGCTGTTCCGGGGTTGTGAAATTTTCCCACGCATCGTTTTTCTTTCTGGTATCGCTAATAAAGAAGCCTATTTGTGGACCTGCATGGATAAAAAATTGTACTCCACGGTCTTTACCAAAAGCCAAATGTGCCAGAAGCGGGATTTCCACATAATTCATTGTACGCGTATATTCCAGTTCAGGGTGATCTTCATCAAATTCGCTCCAGCCATGTTGTGAGAAATTTAATTCCACTTGCGCACCGCAAATCATACTGAAGTACTTTTCAGAGATATAGCGCATTGTCAGACCGCCATTGATGCCCATCAGGTTTTTTTGCCGGACAGTAGGAGAGAAGCTGACGCTATTGATATTGATACCGCCGTTGAAACCTACTGCTAAGTTATGGCGTTGTTCGCCTATCTGTGCACTGCCGGGCAAAGCCCATACGGTAAGTAGCAGGACGGCTCCTATAATGCTTTTTATCTTCATTGTCTTTGAGTTTAAAACCTTCTGTTATCAATCATAATCCAGTTTCACCAATTCATAATTTTTGGTGAAGCGTACAAAGAATACTTTCTTGTTGATGAAGCCACCCCAATTGTTTACGCGTTGGAACTTGAATCCGGTTTGAATAGGCACCAGATCCATGAGTTGCATATTTTTCTCTAACTCGGAACCATAGCGTGATAAGCCTTTCAGGAAGAAATAACCGGTATCAAAGCCTAACATTCCATATTTGGGGTAACGCTCATCCATCTCTTTACCATACCATCTGCGGTAGTTCTTGGTGAAGCTGATAGCCGCAGGTAACAAATTGTTGGTATAGAATGATGAATAGAAGTAAGTATCCAGTTCAAAGAAGGTTTCTAAGTGATCCTTGGTGTAGGTTTGCCATTCCGGATAACCAAACAGATGGATGTTACTTTCCGGATTCTCACGAACCAATAGGGTGAGTTGAGGTAGTATTTTTATCAGAGTCACATTGCTTCCCGATGTAGGGATGAATATATTTTCCCGATCAGAGCGTAACACTGTTTTCAGGGATTCTACCGTTGCATCCTCTTTCAGGGATTTCATTGGGATAGAGCGATTCTTTAGTTCATCCTTTAATCCTTTGATAAATTCGGCTTTATCTTTTGTGCCTGTACTGGCCTCTATAAAGATGACATTGGCATTCGGGAATTGGCGAACGAAGTGGTCATATACTTCTGAGTAAAGATATGACTGGGGAGTGTTAATCTGATAGATGGCAGGGTTGCGGAATACACTGTTATCTTTTGATGAGAATGGTACCACGAGCCGAATATCATTTTTCTGGGCGAAATCAGCCAGTGGCTTGACTTGTTGTGGATATAACGGACCGAAAATAATATCCATATCCTTCATCTCCTTTTTGGAGAGGATCGGATTCAGAGAAGCATTTTCAGGACCGGAATTATAAGCGTACAAATCAATGGAAACTCCGCTGCGTTTCAAACTGTCTACTGCCATGAGGAAGCCTTCATAATATTCTATCACACGGGCAGCCTCGCTCTTGGAAACATCCAGGAAAGGAAGAATCAAGGCAGCTTTAATCGTACTGAAACGTTCTGTTGTTTTCTTGTTCTCACTGAATAATTGGGTGTCACTGGGCACTACCTGTGGCTGGGTAGGCTTCTCTACTTGCGCAGTAGGATAAGGAATACAGAGGAAAGTACCTTTCTTTATTTTGTTTTCACCTTTCAATTCCGGATTGGCTGCTATCAGTTCTGCTTCGGAAATACCATACTCACGACTGATACTGTAAACAGTTTCTTTCCGCTTAACTTTGTGCATATCCCGGCAACGAGATTGTACAGGTCCCTGAATTAAGGGAATTGCAGGCTCATTAACGGTTTCCGTAGTAATTATACCTGCTTCGCTGACGGAAGGTATGCGTATTACCTGTCCGATGCGAAAATTCTCAGCACTCAGTCCGGGGTTGGCATCACAAATAGCTTTGGCGGATATACCATATTTAACGGTCAGCCTATACAAGGTTTCACCTTGGGCTATAGTATGGAAAGTTTCTGTCTGAGTATTGGCAGCGGTGCGTGGAATGCGTAAAGTGCGTCCTACAAATATTTTTTCATCGCTTCCTGGATTCAACTTCACGATGTCCGACTGTGTGACACCGTACATACTGGATATGGAATAAAGGCTTTGCCCTTTTTCAATGGTATGCAGAAAATATGACTGGTTCTCTTGTGCAATTGCTCCGAGACTGCATGCACCGGCGAGCAGTAAGGAGCAGAAAATCCGGTTAATCGTTCTCATTCGATATCGTTGGTTTACGTTTACAATTTCCCAAAGTAGCTGCAAAGGTAAGGATTTTGCCTAAATTTAACGAAAGGAATGCGTTAAGAAATAATATTGTGCATTTTAAAACTGAAAAATCTTATGTATCCGCTGATATTCGCTGGGAAACCGTTATTTTTGCAGGTATTATGCGATGCGGATTGTTTTCATATATCGGTTGTGTGGCGATACTGTTGCTCGGGTATTTACCGGTGTGGGCTGACGGGGGAAGGACAGGACTCTTGGCAGTGTCTCCCGTGGCTATTTTGCTTTCCGAAAACGGAGCAGCTTCGGAAGAGAACGTTTCTATCTCTCCGGATGATACCTATACGGGTGCCGCTCCTCTTGAATTTCGTTTTATGTGGAGAGATGAAGACTCCGGGGAGCCATCGGATGAGACTGCAAACTTCCGTTATGAATGGAACTTCTCTCGCGACGCAGCTTTCAATGATATTTTCCTGACGCGCTTTGATGCTGAAACTATTTATAGTTTTCAGGAATCCGGTATGTTTTATGTCCGTTTGACTATGACGGATGTTGAGACAGAAGCAACGAATACCTCCGGTACTTTTATGATTCGTATTACTGAATCGGAGCTTAAAGTGCCGAATGCTTTTTCGCCTAATGGCGACGGAGTGAATGATGTGTTTCGTGTAAAGCACAAGTCGCTGGTTCGCTTCAATGCGTATGTTTTCAATCGCTGGGGACAGGAACTTTACCGCTGGGGATTGCAGAATATTGATGCAGGATGGGACGGTACTGCGCATGGAAAGAATGTTCCTGAAGGTGTTTATTTTATAGTGGTAGAAGCGGTGGGAGCAGATGGAGTTAATTACAAGATTAAAAGTGATATTAATATATTAAGATAAATGACAGAAGAAACAGAATACATCAATGTATATGGTGCGCGCGTGCACAATCTAAAAAATATCGATGCGGAAATTCCCCGTAACAGTCTTACCGTTATTACGGGACTAAGCGGAAGCGGCAAGTCGTCGTTGGCATTCGACACGATTTTTGCCGAAGGACAGCGTCGGTATATCGAAACATTTTCTGCGTATGCCCGCAATTTCCTGGGAAATCTGGAACGTCCCGATGTCGATAAAATTACGGGATTAAGTCCGGTTATTTCTATTGAACAAAAAACGACGAATAAGAATCCCCGTTCTACAGTCGGCACTACAACGGAAATTTATGATTATTTGCGTTTGCTTTATGCACGTGCCGGTATAGCCTATTCTTATCTTTCGGGTGAGAGAATGGTGAAATATACTGAAGAGCAAATCCTTTATTTAATCCTGAATGATTATAAAGGCAAGAAAATTTATATTTTGGCTCCATTAGTTCGTACTCGCAAGGGACATTATAAGGAACTGTTCGAACAGGTGCGTAAGAAGGGGTATCTCTATGTTCGTGTAGACGGTGAAATCAAGGAGGCATTACCCGGCATGAAGTTGGATCGTTATAAGAATCATGATATAGAAGTAGTTATTGATAAGCTGGTTGTGACGGATAAAGATGACGTGCGTCTGAAAAACAGTGTGGCTACCGCAATGCAACAAGGTGACGGGTTGTTGATGATACTTGATTTACAGTCCGAAAATGTACGTCATTATAGCAAGCGGTTAATGTGCCCTGTTACCGGGTTGTCCTACCGTGAGCCGGCACCCCACAATTTTTCATTCAACTCTCCTCAAGGTGCTTGCCCTAAATGTAAGGGATTGGGAGTTGTGAATCAGATTGATGTGGAAAAAGTGATTCCGGATCGGGAACTTTCTATATACGAAGGAGCTGTCATTCCATTAGGTAAGTACAAGAATAGCATGATTTTCTGGCAGATTGCCGCTTTATTGGAAAAATATGAAGCTACCTTGAAGACTCCTGTTAAGGAGTTGCCGGATGAAGCCATTGATGAAATTCTCTACGGTTCGGATGAACGTATTAAGATTAAAAGCTCTCTTATCGGCACTTCCTCCGATTACTTTGTAACGTTTGAGGGAGTAGTGAAGTATATTCAGATGTTACAGGAAAAGGATGCTTCCGCCACTGCACAAAAGTGGGCGGAACAGTTTGCTAAAACTACTGTATGCCCTGAATGTAAAGGAGCGAGATTGAATAAAGAAGCCCTTCATTTCCGTATCCATGATAAGAATATCTATGAACTGTCTTGTATGGATATCAATGAGCTTTACGACTGGCTGATGAATGTCGATCAGTATCTGGATAATAAACAGAAACAAATTGCTGTCGAGATATTGAAAGAAATCCGCACCCGTTTGAAATTCCTGTTGGATGTCGGATTAGATTATCTTGCTCTTGACCGTGGTTCTGTAACCCTTTCCGGTGGTGAGAGCCAGCGTATTCGTTTGGCTACCCAAATCGGTTCACAATTGGTGAATGTACTTTATATCCTTGATGAGCCTAGTATTGGCTTGCATCAGCGGGATAATCAGCGGCTTATTCATTCTCTGAAGGAGCTGAGGGATATCGGTAACTCCGTCATTGTTGTGGAGCATGATAAGGATATGATGATGGCTGCCGATTATGTGATTGATATGGGCCCGAAAGCCGGACGCTTGGGTGGTGAGGTTGTTTTTGCAGGAACTCCGAAAGAAATGTTAGAGACACATACGCTGACATCACAATATCTTAATGGTGAACGTGAGATAGAAATACCCCAAAAACGTCGTGAAGGTAATGGACATAGCCTTTGGCTACGTGGTGCACGGGGGAATAACCTGAAAGGGGTGGATGTGGAATTTCCTCTTGGTAAGTTGATTTGTGTCACCGGTGTATCCGGTAGTGGAAAATCTACGCTTATCAACGAAACATTGCAACCTATTCTTTCGCAGAAGTTCTATCGCTCGCTTCAGGATCCCCTGGAATACGATACCATCGAAGGATTGGAAAACATCGATAAGGTTGTAAATGTGGATCAGTCTCCGCTGGGACGTACGCCGCGTTCTAATCCGGCCACTTATACGGGAGTTTTTTCTGATATTCGTAATTTGTTTGTAGGATTACCGGAAGCCAAGATACGCGGTTATAAGCCGGGGCGCTTCTCCTTTAATGTGAGTGGCGGACGTTGTGAAGCATGCCAGGGAAATGGTTACAAAACAATTGAAATGAACTTCCTGCCCGATGTATATGTACCCTGTGAAGTCTGTCATGGCAAACGCTATAATCGTGAGACATTGGAAGTGCGCTTCAAGGGAAAATCTATTGCTGATGTACTGGATATGACCATTAACCGTGCAGTGGAGTTCTTTGAAAATGTGCCGCAGATTCTGAATAAGATTAAGGTGATACAGGAAGTCGGTCTGGGATATATAAAGTTGGGGCAATCTTCCACCACACTTTCCGGTGGTGAAAGCCAACGTGTGAAATTGGCCACGGAACTTTCTAAGCGAGATACAGGAAAAACCCTTTATATCCTTGATGAGCCTACTACCGGACTTCACTTTGAGGACATTCGTGTACTGATGAATGTACTTAATAAACTGGTGGACAAAGGTAACACAGTGATTGTCATCGAGCACAATCTGGATGTTATCAAGATGGCTGATTATATCATCGATATGGGACCTGATGGTGGTAAGGGTGGGGGGCAACTCCTCAGCTGCGGCACACCGGAAGAAGTGGCTAAAAGTAAGAAGGGATATACTCCTAAATTCCTGAAAGAAGAATTGAAAGGATAAATTATGAAAATTAATAAAACAAATGCAGCAAGGCTTTTGGACAAAGCCAAAATTGCATACGAACTGATTCCCTATGAAGTGGATGAAAATGATTTGAGTGCTATTCATGTGGCTGATAGCTTGGGGGAGAATATCGAGCAGGTATTCAAAACCCTTGTACTGCATGGTGACAAGAATGGTCATTTTGTTTGCGTCATTCCTGGCGAACATGAAGTGGACCTGAAGTTGGCTGCTAAGGCTTCCGGTAATAAGAAGTGTGATCTTATTCCGATGAAAGAATTACTTCCTTTGACGGGATATATTCGTGGGGGATGTACTCCTATCGGCATGAAGAAAACTTTTTCTACATACATTCATGAATCTTGTCTCAATTATCCTTATATCTACATAAGTGCAGGTCAGCGTGGCCTGCAGCTTAAACTTGATCCAAATGATTTAATTAAGGAGGTTCATGCTGAAGTTTGCATCCTTTTTCATGACTAATTTCACTTTTTTACAGGTTATTTCAGCAAAATGTATATATTTGCATTTAATAAACGAAAATCAATCTAATTACTAATTTAAAAAACTTATATCTATGTTCAAGAATCATCCTAAAGGTCTGTTGGCAGCTGCTATCTCCAATATGGGCGAAAGGTTCGGCTACTACATCATGAATGCCGTACTGGTACTGTTCCTCTGCTCCAAATTCGGCCTGAGTGACGAAACCAGTTCCATTATCTACTCAGTCTTTTATTGTGGTATCTATGTACTGAGTTTGGTAGGCGGTATTATTGCCGATAGGACGCAAAACTATAAAGGAACAATCATGTCAGGATTGGTAGTGATGTCATTGGGTTATGTCATTCTATCTATTCCTGTACTGTCCACTGCTGAAAATATTGGTTGGTTGCTTCCTTTGACTTGTGTCTCTTTGTTTTTCATTGCTTTCGGTAACGGACTTTTTAAAGGAAACTTACAGGCTATCGTAGGCCAGATGTACGACAACCTTGAGAAAGAAGCTGAGAAAAAAGGACCTGAAGCCTTGAAGCTGGCTAAGAGCCGTCGTGATTCCGGCTTTCAGATATTCTATGTATTTATCAATATTGGTGGGTTGATTGCGCCTTTTGTTGCTCCCTTGCTTAGAGAATGGTGGCTGAAGGTTCATAGCATGATGTATAATGCTGATCTGCCTGCATTGTGCCATCAATATATTAAGGAAGGTGGCAATATGGCTTCTGATAATCTCTCTAATCTGAATGAACTGGTTGTCAAAGTAGGAGGTACGGTAACAAGTGATTTGAGTGTTTTCTGTACCCAATATCTTGACGTATTTAATACAGGTATCCACTATTCATTCATAGCTTCGGTAGTAGCTATGCTTATTTCTCTCTTTATTTTCATTGCTTGTCGGAAGGTATTCCCTCCACCGGGCAAGAAGGAAAAACAGGAATCGGTGACTTATACACCTGCCGAGAAAGCAGCTATGGCAAAAGAGATAAAGCAACGTTTATATGCACTGTTTGCAGTATTAGGTATCGTGATTTTCTTCTGGTTCTCATTCCACCAGAACGGACAGTCGCTTTCACTTTTTGCCCGCGACTTCGTAGTAACCGATAGTATTGCACCCGAAATTTGGCAAGCTGTGAATCCGTTCTTTGTGATAGTACTTACTCCGCTCATCATGCTCTTCTTTGGTACATTGGCTCGTCGTGGTCAGCAAATCTCTACTCCTAAGAAGATTGCCATCGGTATGGGGATTGCAGGACTTGCATTCTTATTCCTTACCATTTATTCGGCAATGCAAGGTTACCCGTCAGGTACTGAATTTAAGGCAATGGCGGATTCTGCCAAAGCTGGGTTGAAAGCCGGACCATGGGTATTGATAGTGGTTTATTTCTTCTTGACTGTAGCTGAACTTTTCATTTCACCATTGGGGCTTTCATTTGTTTCTAAGGTAGCTCCCAAACATATTCAGGGCTTGTGTCAAGGCTTGTGGTTGGGTGCAACAGCAATAGGAAATCTCTTCTTATTCCTTGGTCCTATGATGTATAATAAGATTCCTATCTGGCAGTGCTGGACTGTGTTCTTTGTTATTTGTCTTGTGTCAATGGGCGTTATGTTTGGCATGGTAAAATGGTTAGAACGAGTAACGGAATAATTAGAAATTAAAAATTAAAGGCTGCGCAGTTCAAAAGAGAACCTTGCGCAGCCTTTAATTTTTTCATTCTTTCATTGAATCTCAAGCCCCATTATAAAGTCATTCATATAATATCCGTTTCCTATCGGAAAATCCCCTTCCCTCAATTTCTTCATTCCCATACGTTCATAGAAATTCAGCGCTTTATTGTTACGGTTCACATTCAACTCCATTAGGCATGGACCAGGATGTACTTCCTTGATGTATTTGACGGCTTCATGAAATAAGAAGCTACCGCAATGTGATCCTTGAAAGGAGGGGAGTACATATATTTTCTGTAAGTGAAATAGATCTTCACCTTGTTGTTGCACAGATACATAACCACACACTTCTTTGTTCTTGTATCCAATGAAATATACATGTCCTTCTTCTTCCATTTGCTTGCGGATGTTCTCTATGGAGTACATCCATTCCATCATGTAATCGTTTTGCTCCGGTGAAAGTATGTCCTTGTAAGTTTCCGGAAATATCTGCCATGCAAGTTTATGAATCAGCTCACAATCGGCTGTAGTTGCTTTTCTGATAATTAACATAGTTCGTTGTATTTATATCTTTTCCGCAAAGATACATTTTTCTCTTATATGTTATTCTCTCCCTTGGTGCTTTATTAATAAGGTGTGAATAGAGAATAATGTTAATTAAATAAAATATAAGGTACTTTGTATTACATAGTACTAAGATAATGCATATATTTGTGTCATACAAAGAAAAGCTCTATTTCAATCAGTTGCTATCTTTGCTGTAAAATAGAAAATTGTCGAATCGTAAACCAATAAGAGATGGACGTAAATAATGTAAAGTCGCAAATGCGTAAGGGCATGTTAGAGTATTGCATCATGCTACTGCTTCACAAAGAACCGGCCTATGCTTCGGATATCATCCAGAAACTAAAGGAAGCCAAGCTGATCGTAGTGGAAGGAACGCTTTACCCGCTGCTCACTCGTCTGAAGAATGACGATCTATTAAGTTACGAATGGATAGAGTCCACACAAGGACCACCACGTAAATATTACAAGCTCACTCCGAAAGGGGAAGTTTTTCTTGGAGAGTTGGAAGTCTCTTGGCGTGAGTTGAATGAAACAGTGAATCATATAGCCAACTATTAGATTCAGGATATTAAAAACCTCGTATCAGTATAAATTTTAAAAACAAATAGCAATGAAAAAGACATTAACAGTAAATTTGGGCGGAACTGTTTTCCACATTGATGAAGACGCCTATCGCCTTTTGGATAACTATCTATGCAATCTGAAACTGCACTTTAGAAGACAAGCCGGTGCTGACGAGATTGTAAATGACATCGAACTCCGCATCTCTGAACTTTTTTTAGAGAAGCTGACTGCTGGCTCTCAGGTTATCACTATAACTGATGTAGAAGAAGTAATCAATCGTATGGGGAAACCTGAAGAGATGGAAACAGGGACTGAGGAGAATGCTGCTTCCGGTTCCGGAAATACGAAGGGTGCCTCCGGTGAAAGTTATGGTTCTGGTTCCTGGAATGGTGATAATAATTCTTCTTATACTTCAACCCGTCGCCGTTTGTATCGCAATCCGGACGATAAAATGCTGGGTGGCGTGATAGGGGGACTTAGTGTTTATTTAGGCTGGGATTCCACTTGGTTCCGTTTGGTTCTTGTTTTTTGTGCAATTTTTGGTTTCAAGTTCTTGATCCCTATCTATATCATTTGCTGGATAGTGATTCCCGAAGCTCGTACAGCAGCTGAGAAGTTGAACATGCGTGGTGAAGCTGTTACGGTAGAGAACATTGGAAAGACTGTAACTGATGGTTTTGAGAGAGTTACAAATAATGTAAACGATTATATGAAGTCTGATAAACCTCGTACTTCTATGCAAAGGACCGGTGATACGTTGTTAATGATTGTCGGTTGGTTCCTGAAGATTTGTCTGATTATTGTGGCTATCATTTGCAGTCCGGTACTGTTTGTTTTCGGTATTGTATTTGTGGCTTTGCTCTTTGCCGCTATTGCAGTTGCTATTGGTGGTGGTGCAGCGTTGATGTCTTGGTTCCCGGCTATTGATTTTGTATTACCTACATCTCCTTTGTCAGCCATCGTACTATATATTGCAGGTATCCTCGTAGTGGGTATTCCTCTGGTTAGCCTTGTCTTCGCAATCTTCCGTCCGGTGTTCAATTGGCAACCTATGGTTTCCGGGTTGAAGTGGACATTGCTTATTCTGTGGATTGTTAGTGCTACCATCTTCTTTATCTGCTATACCATGCAAGGATTTACATTCCCGGAATTGCTGATGCGAGGGTAACAAGTTGTTATTAAGTTTTTCTGGGGGCTTGGAGATGTTATCAAAGATATCTCCAAGCTATTTTTTTAATTAACCATAAATCCTATAAATATGATTACATCTTTTATATGGGTGAAGGCAAAAAAGTAGATGTCTTTTTTCTTTTAGCGTTTAAAATATGGGCTACAACTATCTGTAGGACATTTTAAAAGGGTGTAGCCTTTTAGTTTGGATGGCTACACCCTTTTACTCTTATGGTGTAGCCTTTTAGTTTGGATGGCTACACCCTTTTACTCTTATGGTGTAGCCCTTTTGTGGTTAAGGCTACACCCTTTTTGATGAAAGGTCACGCTTTTTGATTGAAAAGTGCTTATTGTTTACACAGAATCTCCATTAATGGCAGTTTCCGTATTTATTTTGATAATAAATATCTAAAGTTTATTTTTTCATTCTTAGCACTCTGACTCCCGTCCAATTTTTATTTTTCTTCAGCATCTGTCCCAAAGTCACTTTAGAAATAACTACTTTCTTCTCTTTAGAAGAAGCGTGCAGCAGACTCAGTTTGCCGTTTACATAGAAAGCAATACCCATATGGGCTACATCCAGTCCCGGAGTATTTGTAGTAATAGCAATGATGTCACCATTCTTTATCCAAGGCAGACCGGCGAATGGTAGTTTATCTTTGGGAACATAATGGAATTCCTGACCATTCAATGACTTTTCTATTTCTTTCATCTTTGCTACGTTTTCCGGAGAGTTACTTAGCTGCTTGTATAGCTTGGGATGAGAAGACATGTAGGAAAGAGAAACTTGCTGTATATATGGACTGTTAGCTGTTGTTACATCTTCCAGGAAACCGTTACGAACACCATTGTTTACCCAGTCTGCAATGTAGTGCAGGCGGGAAGTATAACCGTTTATCTTTCCGTCGCGATAGCGAATCATCTGGAGCTTATCGGCAAAATCGCCTTCGGCTATCTGCCCGTCTTCGGTAGGAGAGAGGGCCATAGCAAGAGTATATTCTACAAAGGTGGTGCAATCTACTTCATCACAATTGATGATAAGTTCTTCTTCACCATCAGTAACTTCCAACGTGTGTGCTACGTAAGGAATATCCAGAAAATTTATTCCATTGTTCAGCATGGCGTTGTCTTTTTCATCTGTCTGAGCACTGACAGTAGCTACACAAAGCGCACTGAACAGGAGGGTAATCATTGTTTTCATTGTTCTTTCGTTTATTAATATAAATAAAAAAGGATGTCGCAAAAGTACGACATCCTTTTCATAAATCCTTAATTTGGACAGATTAAATTTAATATTGATAGATTAAATTTTTGTAATCCGCCTTTTTGTCAAATGGTACGATGGAGAAGCCGTATTCAATGGTATTTTCTACACCGGGCCGAATCAGATACGGTTCGTGTGCTATAGCTCCCCAACTATTATCACCACCTACACCCATCATACGATAGTCGATAAACATATCTACCTGTTTTACAGGTTGTGGGTCGGTGAGGTGACGGTGATTCGTTTCGTTGGTACGTGGAGCACCATTGTCGATGGTTTCGCCGCTATCCAGACTTCCAAGCAGATAGTTGGAAGCATTCAGTTCAAACGTACGGTCGGCAATGAAGAGTAAACCGGCTTTTTGTTTAGTGGTGAGTGCACACCAGTAAATATCCGTATGATGCTCATTTTCTTGCGGACGGATGTACGGTTCGTACAAGTCCTTTATCGGAGTAGTATATTCTCCGATAAACTGGGAAGTGCGACGATCACGATAGTTCTCTTCCGGACCACGGCCGTAGTAAGTAAGGTCGTTTAATATTTCCGATAATTGCATGCGCAAACCTACACGGGGTATCATTGGAGTTTCCGTACCTTCGGCTACAAAGCGATTATCCACTTTGATAATGCCATTGGCAAAGACTTTATAGGTAATTTCCCACTGCGCATCTACCTGCGGAAAACGATAGGTAACTTTTACAATGGACTTGTCACCATCTTTAGAAACATTGAACGATTCTGCCTTAGGTGTCTGGTAACTGGCCTCGCGCCATGCTTTCAGGCGAGTGGGAAGCTTTGCTCCGTAATCATTATCGGTAGGTGCACGCCAGAAGAAAGGTTGCGGACCTTGACCGTTATGGATATACTCTTGTTTCTTATAGATATAAGAGGTCAGCAAGCCACTTTGTTTATCAAATGTAGCTTTGAAATCATCACCGCTGAAAACAACCTGTGAAAAGACTTCATCTACTTTAGCGGGATCCATGCGTACCACTTCTTTCTTAAAGAACGGATGAACATAAGTTTGTTCACGTGCGATTACCGTACCAACCGGTAAGAAAGGTTCTGCATTACGTATGGTTGCATAGAACTCGATGCGTACATCTCCCGTAGTATTCTTTTCTTTAGGAATACCTTGCAGGAATGCACTGGTAGCTGTCTTGCCCGGAGCAGCATTGATATTGTCCATCTGACCTTTATAAATCTCTTTTCCATGATCGCGAACGACATAATGGAAATCATATTTATTTAGATCAGTAAATGAGAAGTCATTGCGTATCTGCACCGTGCAGGTTTGCGGATCGAACTTAATGAATTTTATGTTCTGATAAACCTTACCCATTTCAATAGTCTGGGGCTTTATACTGCGGTCGGGATAAACTACACCATTGATGCAGAAGTTGCCATCGGAAGGAGTTCCGGTATCGCCATAGTCACCACCATAATTCCAATATTTGCGTCCGTCACTGGTTTTGGCGGCAAAGCCTTGATCTACCCAGTCCCAGATGCAACCACCCTGTAATATCGGATATTTCTCAATCACATCCCAATAATCCTGGAAGTTGCCAAGACTGTTACCCATAGCATGAGCATATTCACACAGGATAAGCGGACGAGTCATTTCCTTATTCTGGGCATACTTTTCAATAGATTGGGGAGAAGAGTACATCGGACAATAAATATCCGTATTCCATTCTAATCCGGCACGTTCGTACTGGATAGGACGGCTATCGAGCATCTTCAGACTATTATAGGTAACGTAGAAGTTCAGTCCGTTTCCAGCTTCATTACCCAGTGACCAGATGATTACAGATGGATGATTCTTATCACGTTCGTACATATTCATGGTACGGTCGAGGTGAGCATTCATGAATAACGGATTGTTACCTAAAGTACCACCTACATTGAGATTATAACCCATACCGTGGCTTTCAATATTTGCTTCATCAATTACGTATATACCATATTGGTCGCAAAGTTCGTAGAAACGTTCCTGTTGCGGGTAGTGGCAAGTACGTACGGTGTTCACATTATATTTTTTCCAGAGTTCGAAATCCTTGATCATAAGATCTTCCGGAACGTAATGTCCTGTGTATTCATTATGTTCATGTACATTCACACCTTTCACAAGGATAGGCACGCCATTCACAAGCAGTTGCTTATCCTTAATCTCTATCGTGCGGAAACCTACCTTGCAACTGGTGGCTTCTATTATTTCGCCATTGGTGCGCTTCAGGCTGATGACGAGTGTATAAAGATTAGGTGTTTCAGCTGTCCAATGCTTTACACCACGGAGGGTTTTCTTCGTGAATTCTACTTCGGTCTGATCACCTTCCACACGGGTAGAGGACTGGGTTACTTGCTGATCCTGGTCATCGAGTAAACGATAGGAAACTACATAAGGAGACTTTATATCACTTTCGTTCGTAAGCTTCACTTTCAGTTGCAGGATACCGTCCTTGTAATAAGGATCCAACGGAGTCTCTACCTTGAAGTCTGCAATATGGATTTTGGGTGTGGCATAAAGATAGATATCGCGCTCTATACCGCTGATGCGCCAAAAGTCCTGACATTCCAGATAATTGGCATCCGAGAAACGGTGTACCTGAATGGCAATCATATTCTTGCCTTTTTTAACCATGGCGGTAACGTTGAAGCGGGCAGGAGTTTTGGCATCCTTGCTCATACCTACAAACTTGCCATTCATGTAATAGAAAGCAGCACCGCGTACACCGTCCGCACTGAGGAAGATTTCTTTTCCATCCCAGTCATTACCTACAACGAAATCACGGCGATATGTTCCTGTCGGATTCCAGTCTTTGGGTACATAAGGCGGATTAGGCTTGTCCCAATAAGGTTCGTAACCCTTAGAACAGAACTCGTAAGGCTGGTTGACGTAGATCGGAGTACCGAAGCCCTGCAGCTCCCAGTTACCCGGCACATTGATGTCCGGCCAACGGTTCACATCAGTACGCACATTCATGAAGTCTGTGGGACGGTCGGCAAAGTTTTCCACATAGTTGAACTTCCATTTCCCGTTGAGGGATAGGCGGCTGGCTCCGTTCGTCCGGTCGTTGACGATAGCATCTTCTTCGGTGGCATAAGAAGTGAATGTACTTCGGGGAGCCTCTTTGTTGATACTGGTCAACTTCGGATTGGTCAACTGGTCGTAACGGTCTTCCTGTGCCTGAAGGGCGAGGGGTAGTAATACGAGACAGGTGATAAAAGTCAATTTTTTCATGAGTTGATATATTAGTTATTTTTCTCGAATTTCACCCCGTCACGCAACCACTTCTCCAGTTCTTCTGTCCACTGGCGTTTGTAAGTGAAGTTATCGCGAAAGCCCCAGCCATGTCCGCCAATGGGGTAGATGTGCATGGATACGGGAACTTTCTGTTGGTTGAGAGCAAGAAAGTAGCCGATACTATTCATGGGTGGCACAGCGCCATCATCAGCAGAAAGTACGATGAAAGCTTGTGGAGAGCGGGGAGATACACGACGTTCCAGAGAATACGCATCTTCCAGTTCCTTGGTCGGGTTGTCGCCAAGAAGGTTCTTGCGGGAACCTCCATGGGTGATACCCGGTACCATAGAGATTACCGGATAAAGCAATATCTGAAAGTCTGGACGCGTTTCATCGCTACTGTAAAGTGTAGAGAGAGAAGCAGCCAGATGTCCGCCTGCCGATGCACCCATAACGCCTACCTGATTCGGATTGATACCCCATTCTTTGGCATGCTGGCGAATAATGCGGATGGCCTGTTCTGCATCTGAGAGGGGCACTTCGCGATTCCCGTTCGGCATACGATATTTCAGGACGGCATACGTGATTCCCTGTGTGTTGAACCAGGATGCCATGTCATGGCCTTCGTGATTCATTGCCAGGCGGGCATATCCGCCGCCCGGACACATCAAGATAGTCATGCCGTTTGGCTTTGCCGGACGATAAACCGTGATGGTGGGATTAACAACATTGGCCACACGGCCGCCGTTCAAATCTTCCTGATCTCCTGTCAGGCCATTCGTATTAGGAGCACCGTTGGGCCACAAGGGTATCTCAACGGGCTTCTGAGCAGATAGCAGAGTTGACATAAACAATGCTGTGATAAATAAAATTGTTCTCATTGTATATCTATTATTTGGTTTTCATTGAAGCTTTAATGAAGTAAATTATCAGTAATGCGTATGCACCCAATGCTAGTACCTCGGACCATGTATTGTTTACCCAGGCGTCATTTACCAGATTGATACCTCCGAAACGCATTGCTGCACTGACTACACCCATAAGCGCACCACCGGCAATGAAACCGGATGCCAGCAACGTACCTTTTTCACCGCGTTCAGTATTAAGGGTGGCATCTTTGCTGCGGCTTGTCACATACCAGTTGATGGCACCACCCACTACAAGAGGAATGTTCAGCTGTAACGGAATGAACATACCCAGTGCAAATGCCAATGCGGGAATCTTGAATGCATTCAGCACGATAGCCAGTACTGCACCAATGCCATAAAGCAACCAGGGGGCACCCACGCCATTCATTAACGGTTCAATAACTGCCGCCATCGCATTAGCTTGCGGAGCAGCCAGTTGTCCGCTGGTAAATCCGTATGTCTTATTCAGGATAATCATTACACCACCTACGGTTGCAGCTGAAACAATCGTTCCAAGAAACTTCCAGGCTTCCTGTTTAGCGGGTGTACTACCCAACCAATAACCGATTTTCAAGTCAGTAATGAAACCACCTGCCATAGACAGTGCCGTACACACAACGCCACCCATTACCAATGCGGCTACCATTCCCTCCGGACCTTTCAAGCCAACAGATACCATCACTACCGATGCCAGAATCAATGTCATCAGCGTCATGCCGGAAACCGGATTCGTACCTACGATTGCAATGGCATTGGCAGCCACAGTCGTAAACAGGAAAGCGATACCTGCCACCAGCAGAATAGCTACCACAGTATGCAGCAAACTGCCTTGCATCACATCGAAGTAGAAGAATAAGAATACCAGCAACAGTGTTATAATAGAACCGATAGCGATAATCTTCATCGAAATATCACGTTGAGTGCGCTTCATGCTGGCTTCTACATTGGATTTTCCACCCATCTCCTTAGCTGCCAGTCCTACGGCACTTTTGATGATACCCCATGACTTGATGATACCGATGATACCTGCCATAGCAATACCGCCGATACCGATGCTCTTGGCATAATAATTAAAAATTTCTTCGGGAGCCATGCTGCCTACGGTAGCCACAATTGACGGATTCCACTGGTTCAGCACGCTGTCGCCCCAGATCATGGACATTCCCGGAATGATAATCCACCATACAGCCAGTGAACCGGCACAAATGATAGAAGCATATTTTAGTCCCACAATATAGCCCAAACCGAGTACGGCCGCACCTGTATTCACTTTGAATACCAGTTTTGCTTTATCGGCCAGCATCTCACCAAAGCCGCATACACGTGTGGTGAAGTTTTCGTTCCACCAGCCGAATGTAGCAACGATGAAGTCGTACAGACCTCCGATAATGCCGGCCAGCAATAACGGTTTTGCCTGACTTCCGCCTTTTTCGCCCGATACCAGTACCTGTGTGGTAGCTGTTGCTTCGGGGAAAGGATACTTGCCATGCATATCACTTACAAAATATTTACGGAATGGGATGAGGAAGAGAATACCCAATACGCCTCCCAGCAATGAACTGATGAATACCTGAGTAAAAGTAACCGTGATTTCCGCCGGATAAGTTTCTTGTAGAATGTATAAGGCGGGCAGGGTAAAAATGGCACCTGCCACAATAACGCCGGAACTGGCTCCGATAGATTGGATAATGACATTTTCTCCTAACGCATTCTTACGTTTGGCAGCGCCTGATACGCCTACGGCAATAATTGCAATAGGAATGGCTGCTTCGAACACTTGTCCTACTTTTAATCCCAGATAGGCTGCCGCAGCCGAAAAGAGGATAGCCATGGCGATACCCCATAATACAGACCAGAGGTTAACTTCCGGGTACTTCTTGTTAGGGCTCATCAACGGGTTGTAGACCTCGCCCGGTTTCAGTTCACGGAATGCATTTTCCGGCAGACCGGTCAATTTCTCTTCTTCTTGTTTCATAGTTTCTTAATTGCTTTTATGTTTTATAGTTATTATGCCGTCAATTAATTGTTTATTTTATCCAAATCAGCTTCAAAGAAAGCAAAAAAAAAGGAGAATTGAAAAATTCTCCTTTATTCTTATATATAAAGATGCTTATTTTGCATCTTTCGGTGTCATATCTCCTTCTACAAAGAGTCGCATCATTTCTGTTTTGGCATTCGTGCGCAAAGTGATGGACTTTTTGAAGTGTCCCGGATACTTGCCTGTTCCGTTGTAAGTAATCTTAACGGTTCCGGTTTTGCCCGGCAATACGGGTTCCTGGGTATATTCGGGAACTGTACATCCACAGGAAGCTACGGCTTGATGTATAACCAGCGGAGCATCGCCCACATTGGTGAATGTGAATACACAACTTACTACCGGATCATTTTCAGAAAACGTACCGAAGTTATGTGAGGTTTTATCAAACTTAATATCAGCTTTCCCCTGTGCCGAAACGTAACCAATGCTCAGTACGAGCATAAACATATACAATGTAAGTCTTTTCATGTCTATAAATCTTTTGTATTACACAGTGGGCAAAGGTAAGGCATTTTTGTGAAAATTAATCCAATGATGTGCGAAATAGTATTAAATGCGCCTCAGAAGGTGCTGTGGCGTATGATTAATAGTGAAAAATAAGGGAAAGAGAGTGCCGAAATCAGCTCTGTATCATGCAGGTATTTCTCTTTTTCCATGCCTATATTCTCGAAATAATGATAGTTATATTCGGGATGGAGATGGATGCAACGGTGAACTTCTTCGATACATTGAGAAAGTTTCATGATGACAATGGTAGTCTTTTCCTCCATATATTTCTCTATTTCTTCGGCGGTAATGATACCGGGAATGACGGTCAGGCGTTCCTCTTGGCTGGCAATATGAAGTCCTGCACAGGCACCTGCTGCAATGAAGGCGGGGATACCGGCAATGTGTTGCACAGGAATATTGTCGGCTTGTAGTTTTTCAAAGATATAGTGTATGGAAGAATAGAAACCTGCGTCTCCTTCGGCAACGATACAGACTTTTTTATTTTCTTTGTGAAGAAGGGAAGCTTCGCTATACACTTTATCGTAAGCTGCGAAAGCCTGTTCCCGGTTCTTACTCATAGGCAATGCAAAGCGGGAGAGGGTGGTATCCGGAATATCCAGCGCGTGCAGTATGCCGGCAGCCCGCGAGAATATCTGTCCTCTTATGGTGCGAGTTTCAGGACAAAAGATACAATCGGCATTTTGCAGGGCTTTCAAGCCTTTCAGGGTGATAAGGTCCGGTTCTCCGGGACCGAGGGATACGAATATGACGGGGTTGGACATTTTGTTAGTGATTAATGGTTAGTGTTTAGTGATAAGCACCCTCATAATAACTTTTATGGGGAGTGCAAAATTGGGGATTTTCTGAATATAAAACAAAATAAAACCCGATTTCTTGTTTATCTACCTTTTCTTGCTTACTAAAGTCAAACGCTCTGGTGCAACGGTACTTTTTAATGAACCGAATGCAATAATAGCTTGCTTGCCAACTTGATGCTATCAATATACTTGTCTGCCGTTCAATGAAGCAAAGATCTGTACGAGAAAAGGTTAGCATGTAAAGTCTGAAAACAGTTGGAAAAAACGGCTGAAAGACTTGACTTCGCCTTCCTGATGTAGTATATTTGTAGGGCTTTGAAGAGAACATAACTTTAATAGTAAACCTAAAAAACTTAGCAAATGACAAAATCTAATCTTTCTTTTCCGGACTTTGGCGGATATGTATTATTACTGCCGGTTTTCTTGTTTTTAGTAATATAATTTTATTGTTGAGAATTGGGGATATCCGTTCTTGGAATAATAACATACGAAAAACGGTAAAGGCGATACTTCCTCATAAGGATTATCGCCTTTTTTGTTTGTATTTATCGCTTTTTGCTTTTAAGTACCCCTTTTACGTTTTTAATAAACGTTGGGTACATTCTTTAAAAACGTTTCTGTTATTCTTTAAAAACGCTGTTTGTCGTTATTAATGGGGTAGTTGATTTTGTTGTGATTTTTACCCGTTGGATTCCTTTCTGGGTTTTCAGGTCTTCGGCGCATACTCCCCAATATGTAAACTATTTAGGTAGAGTACTACCTCCGGTTATATTCGGTATGTTGGTAGTTTATTGCTATAAAGATATAGATTTTCTATCACCTTCATACGGCACTCCGGAAATACTATCGGGTATCTGTGTAGTCGTTATTCAAATGCTTTTTAAGAATATGGCTTGCTCTATTTTATTAGGGACTGGATTGTATATTCTACTCATAAACTAAAATATAGTTATAACGAAATATGACCTTACATGGGGTAGGGCATTACGAAAAGCGGAGATGATGAAATAGATTGCTTCTTTTATTTGCATTAGCTTCCGGAATAGCGTATATTTGTATTTCGGCATACGACAAAGAACTCTAACTTTTTAACATCATGATAGATTATCAATTAAATACCCGCCTGAACGGGAACTTGGCAATGACCTTTTGTTTCCACGAAAATAAAGCACTGCAACAGGATACTACTTTATATAAGTTCATTTGGGTGCGGAGTGGAAACTTGACTCTGGAGATAGACCATATTCCCATACAGTTGGAACAGGACGAAATCATAAGTCTTACTCCTTTGCAACATATTGAAATTAAATCGGTGGAGGGAGAGTACCTCACTTTTCTGTTCAACAGCAATTTCTACTGTATATTCGGTCATGATGACGAAGTATCCTGTAACGGTTTCCTTTTTCATGGTTCTTCCCAAGTGATGAAACTGAAACTTTCGCCGGAACAATCCGCCAACCTGAATGACATTATTCGTATCTTCCGGCAGGAGTCCGCCGTTCGCGATAATCTGCAAGAGGAAATGCTACGTATCATTCTCAAACGTTTTATCATCACCTGTACCCGCATTGCCCGTGAAAAGTGTGGCGTCACGCCGGAACAGGAAAAAGCCTTTGATATCGTCCGCCGTTTTTATATTCTGGTTGACCAGCACTTCCGCGAAAAGAAGCAGGTACAGGATTATGCCGACCTGTTATTCCGTTCCCCAAAGACACTCTCCAATCTGTTTGCCTCCTGCGGAGTACCTTCCCCGCTGCGTATTATCCATGAACGGATAGAGTCGGAGGCCAAGAGATTATTGCTCTATACCCCTAAAAGTGCCAAGGAAATCAGCGAACTGCTGGGCTTTGAAGATTTGTCCACTTTCAGCCGTTTTTTCAAGAAAATGACCGGTGAAAGTGTATCTGATTTCCGTAAATCGAACACAACGGGAAATATTGCCAACTGATACGGTGGAATTGCCATTTCACACCCCGACATAAACCCCGATTTTTGCATCAGAAAAACAAAACAATTCATTAATGCAATAATCGTATGGAAACAAAATTAAAATCTATGTTCGTAGCAGCCCTGACACTGGCTGCATCTACTCAAAAGTTAGGTATCAATCTTATCCGTGTGGCAATTCTGGTTATTTTCGTTTGGATCGGCGGATTGAAGTTCTGGAATTATGAAGCGGAAGGCATCGTACCTTTTGTGGCAAACAGCCCTTTCATGAGCTTCTTCTATACACACGATGTTCCCGACTATAAAGAGTATAAGCTGAAAGAAGGAGAATTTGATGCCGCGAAGCATGAGTGGCACAAGGAGAATAATACGTATGGTTTTTCTCACGGATTGGGTATTCTTATTATGAGCATCGGTATCCTTACATTCCTCGGCATATTTTGGCCGAAAGTAGGACTGGTAGGTGCGGGACTTGCTATTATCATGACTCTCGGAACGCTTTCTTTCCTTGTCACCACCCCCGAAGTATGGGTGCCCAACCTGGGCAGTGGAGAGTTTGGTTTCCCTTTATTGACCGGTGCAGGAAGATTAGTTATAAAAGATACAGCCATTTTGGCCGGTGCAATTGTTATATTAGCAGACAGTGCGAAGAGTGTACTGGAACATTTAAAAAAATAAAGATATGAAAAAGTATGATGCCATTATCATTGGTTTCGGCAAGGGTGGGAAGACCCTGGCTGCCGAATTTGCAAAACGTCAGAAGACGGTTGCCATAGTAGAACGTTCAGATCGTATGTATGGAGGCACGTGTATCAATATCGGCTGTATTCCTACAAAGACGTTGGTACATCTGGCTAAGGAAACTCCGGTAAAGGCTACGTGGGAAGAGAAGAAGGATTATTATCGTCAGGCCATTGGTCGTAAAGAAGAGGTGACTTCCTTCCTGCGGAATAAGAACTATCATAATCTGGCTGATAATCCTAATGTGACGGTGTATACAGGTGTCGGATCGTTTGCTGGTCCTGATGTGGTAGAAGTGCGGACGGAGACAGAAGTAATTGAATTGCAGTCTTCTCAGATCTTTATAAATACCGGTGCGGAAACCATTGTACCACCTATTGATGGAATAAAAGAGAATCCCCGCGTATACACCAGCACTTCCATCATGGAACTGGAAGAACTTCCCGAACGGCTGGTAATCGTGGGTGGAGGTTATATCGGCTTGGAATTTGCTTCCATGTATGCTTCTTTCGGTTCGAAGGTGACGGTACTCGAAGGGTATCCCGAACTGATTGAGCGCGAAGACAGGGATATTGCCGCCAGCGTACAGACCGTATTGGAAAAGAAAGGTATTGTATTCCATCTCAACGCAAAGGTACAATCCGTGGACGGTGCAACAGTGATTTATGAGGATGCTGTAACTCATGAAATCCATCACCTGGAAGGAGATGCTATCTTATTGGCAACAGGGCGTCGTCCGAACATCTCGGGACTGAACCTGGAAATTGCCGGCGTGAAAGTGAATGAACGGGGAGCCATTATTGTAGATGAATGGTTGCGTACTACTAATCCGGCCATCCGTGCCATTGGCGACGTAAAAGGCGGATTACAATTCACCTATATTTCATTGGACGATTACCGCATTATCCGTGAGGATTTGTTTGGTGCAGGAGAACGGCGTACGGACGACCGTGAGCCTGTGAGTTATTCGGTATTTATGGACCCTCCTTTGGCACGTGTGGGGCTGAGTGAGACGGAAGCCCGTAAGAAAGGACTGAACATAAAGGTGAATACACTTCCCGTAGCAGCCATTCCGCGGGCACGTACTTTAGGTGAGACTGACGGATTGTTTAAGGTAGTAGTGGATGCCGATACAAATAAGATTCTGGGCTGTTCCCTGTTCGGACCGGAAACAAGTGAGATCATTAATATCGTATCTATTGTAATGAAAACGGGACAGGAATATACTTTCTTGCGTGATTATATATTTACACATCCAAGTATGAGCGAAGCATTGAATGATCTGATGAATTTTTAGACATTCTTATATAAGAGGTGTTCGGGCACAAATTCGGTTAAATTACAGGACGGGTATTTGCGTATCTCCCCAAAAATGACGAATATTGTGCTCGAATTCTATACCTTTTTATTGTCATGAAACGAACTACTGCAATAACTGTCTCCCTTTTAAGTATTTTATGTGTGGCTTGTGGCCCGAAAAACAAACAAAACTCTATTGATTTACAGGCTATCACAGCCTCCGTATCAGCCACAGACTCTATTTATCCGGTTTATGCCCAAGGGTTTGAAGTGAAATATCTCCCCAATCATGTCCGCTTGGTGGACTTGCGTGATCCTCAAAATGAAAGTAGTAATACTTTCCATTATGCATTGGTGCCCCGGGGGACGAAACCCGAAAGGATTCCTTCTGATTATACGGTGATCGAAACACCGGTACGCAGTGTCATTTGCATGACTTCTTTACAATTATCCAATTTCATCAAACTGGAAGCCTGCGATAAGGTGGTGGGTATAACCAGTACACGCCACTTGTTCAACAAAGAAATGAATGAGCGCCTGAAGTCGGGTAAGACTGCCAAAATAGGAATTGAAGGTAATTTTGATAATGAAGTGATCATGAGTGTGAATCCGGATGTCATTTTTATCTCCCCTTTCAAGCGTGGCGGATATGATACGATGCGTGAAATCGGAATACTTTTGGTTCCGCACCTGGGATATAAGGAAATGACTCCGCTGGGACAGGCGGAATGGATTAAATTCATCGGCTTGTTTATTGGACAGGAAAAGGAGGCAAATGAAAAATTTGCTGCAATAGAAAAGCATTATAACGATCTGAAACAACTGGCTGCTGATGTAAAGAAGCGTCCGGTAGTATTCAGCGGTGAAATACGTGGAGGAAACTGGTATGCAGTAGGCGGTAAGAGCTTCCTGGCCGAACTGTTCCGTGATGCGGGAGCCGATTACTTCTTGAAAGACGATCCCCGTTCCGGTGGCGTTACACTAGATTTTGAAACAGTATACAGCCAGGCGGAGAGTGCCGATTACTGGCGTATTGTGAATAGTTACGACGGCACATTCTCTTATGACGCTTTGAAATCCCTTGATCCCCGTTATGCCGACTTCCGTGCATTCCGTGACAAAGGCGTTATTTATTGCAATATGCGCGAGCAACCTTTCTACGAAAGTATGCCGATGGAACCGGAAATAGTGCTGGAAGATCTGATCCATGCGTTCCACCCCGATTTATTACCTGATTACCAACCGAAATACTACGTACGTTTGCAATGAAAAGGCCGACACTGCTCCTGATGTTGGTGATACTGGCATCTATATTCCTGTTTTTCTTACTGAACCTGCTGTTAGGCTCTGTCCATATTCCTTTTCGTTCCGTCTGGAACATCTTATGGGGGAATACAGATGAGTCCATTATCTGGCAGAATATCATTTGGAAATCCCGTGTGCCGCAGGCATTGACGGCATTGGTGGCGGGAGCGGGGCTATCGGTGAGTGGTTTGCAGATGCAGACGGTTTTCCGGAATCCGCTGGCAGGACCGTCAGTGTTGGGTATCAGTTCGGGTGCCAGCCTGGGAGTAGCCTGTGTGGTATTGCTATCGGGAGCGATGGGCGGTGTGGCATTGAGCAAGCTCGGATATATGGGAGAAGTGGCGTTGTCCATTGCAGCGATTATCGGAGCACTGTCCGTGATGGCGCTTATCGTATACGTTTCACAGAAAGTAAAGGGAAATGTGACGCTGCTGATTATCGGTGTGATGATCGGTTATGTGGCAAGTGCCATTATCGGCGTATTGAAATATTTCAGTGTGGAGGAAGATATTCGTGCATACGTCATTTGGGGACTGGGTAGCTTTGCCCGTGTGTCGGGGGATCAGATGATACTGTTTGTCTGTATCATGGTGGTCTTGTTGCCACTCTCGTTTCTGCTGATAAAGACGATGAACTTGTTGCTGCTGGGCGATGGATATGCCCGGAATCTGGGGCTGAACATCAAGCGGGCACGCCTGTTGGTGATCTCCTGTTCAGGTGTACTGGTAGCGATTGTGACGGCATATTGCGGTCCGATTATGTTTATCGGTCTGGCTGTTCCCCATCTTTGCCGGGCTATATTCCATACATCCGACCATCGGATACTGATGCCTGCCACTTTGTTGGTAGGGGCTTCGTTGGCGTTGGTGTGTAACCTCATAGCCCGCATGCCGGGATTTGAAGGAGCTTTGCCGGTGAACTCGGTGACAGCTTTGGTAGGTGCTCCGGTGGTGGCATCTGTGCTCTTCAGGAAGCGTAAAGGGGAACTGGAAGAATAATTGAGAATTGAAAATAAAGAGGTCTTGAAACAGGAAACTATACATATTGAGAAACTATCCATTGGCTATCCTGGTAAAGGAGATGTGAAAGTCGTGGCAAGCGATATTTGTGCCGGAATCAATAGTGGGGAGTTGACTTGTCTGCTGGGTGCCAACGGGGTGGGGAAGTCTACATTGTTGCGTACACTTTCTGCATTTCAACCGAAGTTATCCGGTGAAATACGTATACAGGGAAAAGAGATTGGCTCTTATACGGACAAACAGCTTTCAAAAGTGATCAGTGTAGTCCTGACTGAAAAGTGCGACATCCGCAATATGACTTCTGTGGAACTTATCGGTCTGGGACGCAGTCCATATACCGGTTTCTGGGGAACACTCTCCAAAGAAGATAAAGAGGTAGTGGATCATGCTATCAACCTGGTCGGAATATCTCACTTGGCACATCGCATGGTACATACACTGAGTGATGGTGAACGACAAAAAGTGATGATTGCCAAGGCACTGGCTCAGGAAACTCCGGTGATTTTCCTGGATGAGCCCACTGCCTTTCTTGATTTCCCGAGTAAAGTGGAAATGATGCAATTGCTCCATCAGCTGAGCCGGCAGACGGATAAGACTATTTTCCTGTCTACACATGACCTGGAACTTGCCTTGCAGATTGCGGATAAAATCTGGTTGATGGATAAGGTGAACGGGGTGACTATCGGAACTCCCGAAGACCTTTCACTGGATGGAACCCTCAGTGGTTTCTTTGCCCGTAAAGGAATTGTGTTTGATCTGGAGACAGGATTATTCCGGGTGAACAATGAGTATACTTCCCATATCCGTATTGTCGGGCACGGACAAAAATACGCTATGGTGCGGAAAGCTTTGCAAAGAAATGGTATTCTGGCAAACCGAAACGTGGAGTCGGACGTTTATATTGAAACGGGAGATTTGAAAGGGGACGGTACTTTTGTACTACACTCGGTAAACGGCGAAGCGGTGACTGTGCAAACCATTGGTGAACTGCTTGCAGAGATTGTGAAAATTCTATGAGACATTCGACAAAAGATAATTATCTCTATCTGACTACCACCCCGGTGCCCCGTCTGATAGTATCATTGGCTGTACCTACGATTATCAGTATGTTGGTTACGTCATTCTATAATATGGCGGATACGTACTTTGTGGGGAAGATCAATACTCAGTCGACGGCGGCTGTAGGTATTGTGTTCTCAGTCATGTCCATTATTCAGGCGGTGGGCTTTTTCTTCGGACATGGTTCGGGGAACTATATTTCGCGGAAACTCGGTGCGCAGGAGACTGGGAATGCAGAGAAGATGGCGGCTACCGGTTTCTTCTGGGCATTGTTTATGGGTATATTTCTGGCAGTAGTGGGACTTATCTTCCTTACCCCGTTGTCGTTAGCATTGGGTTCTACACCTACTATCCTGCCTTATACGGAGAAATACCTAGGCATCATATTGCTGGGTGCCCCTTTCATGACTGCTTCGTTAGTACTGAACAATCAGATTCGTTTCCAAGGAAATGCAGCGTATGCGATGGTAGGAATCGTATCGGGTGCGGTGATTAATGTGATACTGGACCCTATCTTGATTTTTGTTTTTGATATGGGGATATCGGGTGCTGCGCTGGCTACAGTCATCAGTCAGATATGTAGCTTCTCCCTGTTGTTGTATATGGGTAGAAAGGGAGGCAATATCCGTATCCGTTTCAAGAACTTCACGCCCTCACTGGCTTTCATAAAGGAAATTATCGGTGGTGGTACTCCTTCGCTTGCCCGTCAGGGGCTGGCGAGTGTAGCTACTATTTTGCTGAATGTGGCTGCCGGGGCTTATGGAGATGCGGCTATTGCGGGCATGTCTATTGTTACCCGTATCGCAATGTTCATTAATGCATTTCTGATAGGTTTTGGGCAAGGTTTTCAGCCGGTATGCGGTTTCAATTATGGTGCAGGATTGTATGCGCGTGTTCGTCAGGGATTCTGGTTTTGTGTAAAGGTGGGATTCATTTTCTTACTGGTGTGTGCGCTGGCAGGCATGGGATTTGCAGAAGAGATTGTTTCTCTGTTCCGTAAGGGAGACCCGGATGTAATTGCAGTAGGTGCTGCTGCCTTGCGTTGGCAGTTCATTACTTTTCCGTTGGGTTCATGGATTGTGATGAGTAATATGATGTTGCAGACGATTCGTAAACCGGTAAAGGCTACCATTATTTCTTCTGCCCGCCAAGGATTGTTCTTTATTCCGCTGATTTTTATCCTGTCTCATTATCTGGGTTTGCAGGGTGTGGAAATGTGTCAGGCTGTTGCTGACCTTCTTACGTTCATTCTTGCCATACCGTTGACATGCAGTGTACTGAATGAAATGAAACGAAAGCAGGCGGAGCAGTTGTAAATCAGAAACGGTATCCTACGGTGAAGAACGAAGCGAGATTCTTGGGAGAGAATTTCTCAATGCCGGATGATTGCAATAGATTATCCAGCTGGTCGTTTACCTTGATCATTCCTAATTGAAGTTCTGCTCCGAATATGAATTTGTGATATTCGATGTTGAGGCCGAACATAAGGCCGGCGTCAAAGCGTTTGTTTCCCATTTTGTCATCTATCCGGTTACCGAAAGTATCTATACGGAATCTGTAGCTTCTGTTAGGATTGTATTCACTACTGTAATCATATTCCTCCATCTCGCCGGATGTCTTTCCGCCTACGCCATAGGCAATATACGGGCCGGCACTCAAGGAAGCACTGTAATTCTTTCCAAGGTTGAGGCGGGCGGCCATCATGATGGGGAGCTGGATATACAACTCGTTCATATTCACTTTGCCTACGTATTCCACTTCTTCACGGGCACCTATTGATACGAAGTTCAGTGATGGTTGAAACACCCATGTGCGGTTGAGCTCATAGTTCATGCCGACACCTACTTTGTAGGCGATACGTGTATCACTTTCTACATTTTCTCCATAGAAGTTGGAGGTACCGACTCCGGCTTTTACCTGAAAGGAGATAGGGGATTGGGCACTTGCTCCCAATGCTATGATTGCAAAGAAAATAGTGAGAATAGTCTGTTTCATTACTTGAACCTTGTAAGGGGTTGATGTTTATTTGCTCGCAAAGATATAAATTATATGATTACATACAATTCCTGTTGGGGGAATATTATAAGCTACGAGCTACAAGCTACGGGTTACGAGTGGTTGTGCTATATTTCGTGGGGCTCACGACGGGTATCCCATACATCTACGATATAAATTATGCCCGCAGTTTCATCTATGCGATATATTACCTTACAATATTTATGAATGAGTAATCCTCGGTAAACATACTCCCGATTTACTAATAAAGGCTCTATTGGAGCCATATAAGAATTGGAAGAAAGACGTTTTTTGTTTCTCTGATAGGTTTCAATCAACCTGTGTGCAATCTCAATGCTCCATTGCTGTTTACAAAAAGCGGCAATCTTGCGTAGCTCCTGAGTAGTTTCAGGATAAGTCTTTATTTTCATAGTGTGCGCATGAAATCTGCTAATTGGGCGTCTTCTGTTTTAGAATCAATTACATTTCCTTCGATGATCGCTTTTTCTGCTTTATCAATTCACTCATGTAATTCATCCATTGTATACGGAATCATGTCTTCATGTGCTACATCTTTTGTTGATGTAGAATTACGCAAACGACGTATATAACGACTTATACGGCGCATCGCCGCTTCATCATCCATCAATGCGTTGATATATTGTAAAATACTACGTTTTAATTCAAAAGTTGTCATACATCCTCCTTTTTGAATGGGTATGCCACAAAGGTAGTGTTTTGGAAAGAACACACAAAATGTTATTCTATAAAGTTTTGCCCAAAGGGGATGAGCTACACAGCTAATTAATAGAATTTCCTGATCAGCCAATCTACCAGACTAAACGGCAGCATAGGTTTGATGCGGGCAAAGAATACTTGCTCCCACGGACCGACCTTTGTGCGGAAAGTAGGGCGGCGGCTATTTACCAGTTTGCAGATTGCTTTGCCTAACTTTTCCGGTCGGCAACCATTGTTTTCAGACAACTCTACATTTTGCATGGCTTTTGCAAAACTCTCTTCGTATTGTGGATGGGAGAGAGTGGTCTGGCTCACTTGCCGCTGCGCTGTGAAACCAGTTTGGAAATCTCCCGGTTCGACTACGCAAACTTGTATACCCAGTGGTTTTACTTCCTGGTAAAGTGCTTCACTATATCCTTCAATCGCAAACTTTGATGCACTGTAGAAAGCCTGAAAGGGAACGGCAAGGACGCCTGCAATGGAACTGATATTTATGATTCGTCCGTGTCCGGCTTCGCGCATGAAAGGCAGTACTGCTGCACACATACGGACGGCACCCGTAAAATTCGTATTCATCTGGCGCTGTATCTCTTCCTCGGTAGTGAGTTCGATAGCTCCGCTGATACCCATCCCGGCATTGTTGACAAGTACATCAATGCTACCTTGCTCTTTCAGAATTGTCGATATGGCATTGGATACTGATGCAGGATCAGTAATATCCAATTGCAACATTGTGAAGCCGGGATTATCGGATACTGCTTTCCGACTGGAGCCATAAACGATATGCCCTTGTGCAGCCAACTGCGTAGCAATGACTCTTCCAAAACCGGAAGAAGCACCGGTGACGAGGATTATTTGAGGGTGTTTCATATTTGAGGTTTTTAATTTAAGTTTCGCATATAACCTGAAGGGCTTTTATTATATAGCGTAGGACTTTCAGTCTGATAGACTACATGTAAAACTTGTTTTTTTATTCTATGTAATTATTTTCCCTTCTTCGCTGATGAGCAGAATCGTTAGCTCTCCTTCAGGTAGCAACGGGTCACAATATTGATGACACAGTTCGAGTAAACGGGAACAAAAAGCTTGCAAATCTTCAGCAGAGAGCAATGTCCATAACTCACGGGCTAATGTTATCTTTTCGATAACAGCAAGTGTTTCCCCGCCGCATCCGGTAGAAAGTGCTACTTCACGTAGGAAATCCTTATTCATCGTCACCTGTTTGCTGTGCGTATCCAGATTGCCTTCTGCCAACTTCACGGCTTTTCCTATCATGATACCCAAAGTCACCGCTTTGATTTCCAAATCTGCGGCAATCTTTATCGTATCTCCAATGAAGTTTCCGTAATGAATAAATGCCTGTACAGGCAGTTCGGGATAATACCCTCGGACATACTTTTCACTCTTTGCACCGGAATTAAGGACGATGCGCGGGCTTCCTGTTGCTCGACCTACTTCCATAGATTTGCGGATGGAATCTATAAATGCTTCGGAAGAAAAAGGTTTCACGATACCCGAAGTTCCGATGATAGAAATACCACCCTCTATACCCAGACGGGGATTAAAAGTCCGCCGGGCTATCTCTTCGCCACCCGGCACGGAAATAGTGACGGCAAAAGGATTGGGTTGTTTGGAAATGCCAAGTCGTTGAAGGCATGCCTTTACATTGTTTTCAATCATTTTGCGGGGAGTAACGTTGATGGCAGGTCCTCCCACTTCCAGTCCTAAACCCGATAGGGTAACAATGCCTACACCTTCGCCTCCACAGACAATAACGGTATAATCATCAGCACCAAGTTCTGCGGGTGTTGGATCGTCAAAACGGAAAGGCACGGCAACATTGGCCTTGATTTGCATGCCATTGGTTACATCGGGGTCATCACCTGCATCTTTGATGACAGTGGCATCTGCCTCCAGCCTCCAGTCATCGTTTACACAGCTGGGATGCGGGTAGAGTTCTTGCTCTTCGACGGGAACATAAATGGTTTCTCCGTTAGGGAGAATAACAGGGAATTCTTCGGGTCGGGGCTGGCGTTGAACATTGAAAATATCCCAGGTTGCAGCTACAGCGGCCGCGGCTGCACAGGTACCCGTAGTCAGACCACTACGCAAAGGGTAAAAATCGGGCAGATGCTTTTCAATCATCCGGCGTAGGCCATGTTCACCGTTCACTATCATAAAACTTCCGGGCATTGGCGGACGACGGATTGCAAAAATGCGGATACCTTCCTGAAGGGCAGCTTCCACTTTTTCATTGAATCCTCCGGAAAGTCCGCTTTCCTTTATCAATATGGCTTCGGGGTGAAGTCGCTGTAACAGGATGCGTTCGTCTTCGCCTGCATGGTAGTAATGCAGATATTTTTTGGGAAAACCTTCACGTTCGGCCAGGCGGCGGGAGCTCTCACGGTTAAGGATACGAAAGTAGCAACAGGCACTTTCCTGCCAGAGGGGCTTTAGCTTGGCAATGCTTTGTACCCCTGTCAGTGCCAGGAGGGTGAAGATATCTTCTTTCCTGATTTGCCGGATGGCATCTTCAAAATCATCGCACCAGGTGATGTGCTCTTCATCGCGTGGCGGATAAATACGTTCGAATCGGATGACAAGCAGGTTCAGGGTATGGGCTACTTTCTCTACGGTCTGGTGTAGTTGTATGGCAAAGGGGTGGGCAGCGTCTACCAGTAATTGAATGTTATGTTCCCGGCAACAGCGCTCCAAGTCCAGTTTATCCATGGCACCATGCAGGCGGATACCGTGGTGCATAGTTACTTCCTGCTCGTCTCCTTTGGTAGAGTAGTAGAATGGTTTTCCGGCTTCTTCAAGGGTACGGGCAGCGATGCGTCCTTCGGTGGTTCCACCTAATATTAATATCATTACTTTTAGGTTTTAGTTGAACAAAAAGTGATAGGGTGATAAAGTGATAACACTCCGTGATATATAATACAGATACTTTATCACCCTATCACCTTATCACTCCCTTCTTATTTACGGAAGAGATGTTTGAACTCATGGGCGTAGAGCCGGGAAAGGCCTTCGCGGTTGTCGATGGCTTCACCTACGACAATCATGGTGGTGAGCGTTAGGTTGTTCTCTTTCACAATCTTTGCAAGGTTCTTCAACTCTCCACGATAGATGCGCTCGTCTTTCCAGGTAAGGTGGTAGCAAACGGCAACAGGGGTGGTTTCGGGATATTCCTGTAAGAGCTCTTCCTGCACCTGTTCGGCAATGCCGGCGCTGAGGAAGATACACATGGTGCTTTGCGAGCGTGCCAGCAGGTGGAGTTGTTCGCGTTCCGGCATGGGGGTGCGTCCTTCGCCGCGGGTAAGGATGATACTCTGCACTTTCTCAGGAATGGTAAACTGAGACTTCAGCGCAGCGGCAGCAGCCTGGAAGGAAGAAATGCCCGGTGTGATGTGATAACTCATGTGATGCTGGTCGAAATAGTTCATCTGTTCCTGAATGGCACCGTAGATGCAGGGATCGCCCGTATGCAGGCGGACGATGAATTTGTCTTCATCATAGAATTTCTTCATCAGTGCAAATTGTTCTTCCAAGTCCATAGAGGCTGAGTTGCGGACGGTAGCACCCGGTTTGGCACAGAATGTCAGTTCGCGGGGGACGAGACTGCCGGCGTAGAGGATAAGATCTGCCTTCTCCAGCATTTGCCTTCCACATACGGAGATAAGGTCGGGATTACCCGGACCGGCACCGACGATTTCGATGTGCCCTTGACGCAGGTATCCGTTCTCGATGGCGATGGCGAAGGTGGATTTATTGCTGAGGCCTTTGAATTTCTCGGCATATAGCACACCGTGATGCGATGAGAGTATGGCCGCTGCTTCGCATACACTGGGCGTGCCCATGTACTTTTGTACGGTGGTGCTGGGATTGGGAACTTCTACCTGGCTCAGTTCTTCGGCCGTATAGAAGCGGACGTCGACCAGTTTCTGTAATTTTTTTATCACTTCTACGTTGCGTTTCACATCGATGGTGGCTACTTCTTTGATGGCTTGCCCGCAGATGTTTTTACCGGGTGCGCCTACAACGAGATTGACGAATAGTTCTTCGAATTCGGGGGGATCGAGTGCGAGTCCGAGGCCGACATGCAATATTTTAGGAATATACTGTATGTGGGCTATTGCGGGGTCGAAGAACATAAAGGGACTGACGATAATCAGCAGTTTGTACTGGCTGAGATCCATGTCGCTGCGATGGTAATAGACGTCGACGTGTTGGGGTCGGGTACGTTCCAGGTAGTCAGTACCTTCATCGCGGATTTCAAGTAACAGGGCGGTACGGTATTTGTTGACGAAGAGGTTAATGATGACGTTGAATTCCTTGGTTCTCTCGTTGTAATTGGTACCGTCCCTCATTTGAAGTATGATACTGTTATCATCCTCAATTTCATCCTCATCTTCATCGTACTCTTCATCCTCGTCGTACTCTTCATCCTCATCCTCATCGTACTCTTCATCCTCATCCTCGTCGTACTCTTCATTCTCATCTTCGCCGTACTCTTCTTCTTCATTGTACTCTTCCCCCTCATCGCTTTCTTCTTCGTCGTCGAGGAGTTCTATATTTTTATAGTATGCGTGCGACATACCTACCAAAACCTCCCAACCGAACTCTTGTCCGAGGGTGTCAAGAGCCCATAATCCGCTATTGTCGCTCAAGGTACTGATGACGGGATTCGCCCCTAAAATGTGGGCGACATCTTGGGTGATTTTATTGGCTTGCCCGATGTGACCGGACAATACGGATATGGCATTGCGCCCCATACTGTCCACGCAGATCACGGCTGGGTCGGTGTGCTTATCTTTTACATGGGGGGCAATGGTGCGGACACAAATGCCCATGGCACAAATGAAGATGAATGCATCATATTCGTCGAAATTCTCTTCTATGAAATCGGAAAGGGATGAGATATAAGTGCAACCGGGAAAATGTTCGAGTGTGAATATTTCGGAGTCGTTCATTTCTTGGTGCAGTGTCTCGGCCAGGCTGAGGCTGTTGCCTGTTACTAAAAGGATAGCTGTTTTCATATCGTTGCTTTCATTATTTCTATAGGGTTAAAATTGTTGATGATGATACGCAGAGAGGAATGTAAGGTCATTCCTGCAGCATGAACTCCTTGACGAAATAGCTCCTTACTACTTTCGGACACGGAGTTGAAGACGATGCAACCGTTGGGCTGCAATACTTCTTTCAGGCGTACCAGTATATTTTCTAATTTTCCACCGTGTCCGCCGATAAAGACAGCGTCGGGGCGGGGGAGAGCTTCCAGGTCAGTTTGCAGGAAATCTCCGATTAAGGCTGTGATTCCCGGCGCACCGAAACGTCGGGAGTTGATGCGCATCAGTTCTTCTCCTTCGGGACGTATCTCGAACGAAACAATCGTAAGATGCGGGAATTGCAGGCGGGCTTCGATGGAGACAGAGCCTGTGCAGAAACCTATGTCCCAAAAAACACGGCGGCGATTCAGTTCCAATACCTGCAAGGTAAGGAGGCGGATCGGAGCTTTGGTAATCATGCGGGCACGTCCGTCCAAATGGGCAAATTGTTCGTCGGGAAGACCGAAGGGGCGGGTGAGGTGATTCCTGAACTCTGATAGATCAGTACAGGGTGTCTGCATAGATTTGTATGAGGTGTCTGCATAGAGCAGCAGGTTGTTGGGGTGCTCGAAGACCTCTTCTGAGGCTTCTTCAAGGCCCAGTTGCCGGATGCGTTCGCGTTCGGGATTACCGAGGTGCTCACCGATGTACATCGTGTAATCGGTGTATCCGTATTCCAACATCCGCGCGGCGATAGTAGCAGGGGTATGCTCCCGATCTGTCAGTACGCCTATTTTGTGGGCACGTTCTATGAGTGCTTTGTCCAGTTCCTGCCACGGACGTCCTGTCAGAGAGACGGTACGCATATCGTCGTAGGGCATCACCAGCCTGTGTGCTAATGTTTGCAGGGAATTGAAAGCCGGGTAAAGGCGTATCTTTGCATCGGGCAGTTTTCGTTTTACCGTATTGGCGAAGCCGAAAAACAGGGGATCTCCGGATGCAAATACGACAATCGATGCATCGGAAGCCTTCTTCTCAAAGTCTGCAAAAATGTTTTCGTATTGGGCAAAGACGTTATCCAGTGGAACTGTTATGGAAATCCACTCCGCACCTTCCGGAAGTAACTTCTCTACAATTTCCCGATGTCGCAAGCCACCGGAGAAAACTTTTCCTTCCCGGATATGTTGCAGCACTTCGGGCGGGAAGAAAGGTTCCCGGTTGTCGTCCATACCTATGATGATAAAGTTTCGTATCATAGCGTATTTATTTACACATCCCGTCCCGGCCTTAACTGTTCCGCATCATTGTAGCACAAGATTGCATTCACCAGCGTTGCAGCCAAATTACTTCCTCCTTTTCGTCCCTCCACTATCAATTTGGGTATTTCCATGAACGGCTTCACCATGTGTTTGGATTCCTGTACATGTACAAAACCCACAGGCGCGGCAATAATACCGCTTGGTACAGCCTTTCCTTTACGTACCAGATCACAAAGTTCCATCAAAGCCGTTGGCGCATTACCGAATACGAACAAGGCATCCGGATGTTCCTCCACCGCCAGACGTATACCGGCTTGTGTACGGGTGATCCCTTTTTCCGCTGCCATTGCTGCTACCCGTTCATCGGAAAGATAACATTTCACTTCTACCCCCAGCCGTTGTAAAGCTCCTTTACGGATACCACTGGCAGCCATCGTCACATCCGTAACAATCGTTTTCAACCGGCCGTCCGCTATTCTCTGATAAAGCTTTTCCACAGCACCTTTGTCCGTATATAGCAGCTTTTCCATTTCAAAATCAGCCGTGGTGTGGATGGCGTGCAGCAAAGCCCATTTATGATCCAGAGGAATATTCTTATTCTTTAGTTCCGACTCAATGGTCCGGAAGCTTTGTATCATGATGTTTTGACCTATCCCCTTAGTCGGTTGTTCATCCTTATCCGGACGGTTATAGTATCCCCGGGGAGTAATGAACTTGTCGTTCCACGCATAAGACTGCGAGTTACCGATCAGGATGACCGTAAACATATCCACTTCTTCGGGATTGAAATCAGCGAGTGTCGTCAGATGCACTTCCTGTTCCTCCCGTCCGGCTTGGCGTACATAACCTACCGGAGTCTCCGGAGCGCGTCCTTCTGCGAGAAACAGCTCTTTCAGTCGATAGAGTTGCCAATACCGCCCTTCGCTTTTCGGATTGTATACAGCCGTTACGAAATCAGCCATGGCTGCCGCACGGATGCGACGCTCAATCCGTTCCCACGGTGTCATCAGATCGGAAAGAGAAATCACACAGAAATCATGTCCCACAGGAGCACCCAGCAGTGAAGCCGCTTTCTGAAAAGCACTGATACCCGGAAAGGCAATCACTTCGACGTTGCTGTTCCGTTCCCGCTTCATCTCGTAAATCAGCGGAGTCATTCCATAAATCCCCGCGTCACCGGAACTGATGACACAAACCGTTTTTCCCTGTTCCGCCAATTCAAATGCCTGTTCCGCACGAGTGCGTTCCCGCTTCATGCCCGTATCTATACATTCTGTTTCAGGGTGGAGATAAGGCTGGATAAAACGGAAATAATATTTATATCCCACTACTACATCCGCTTCGCGAACCGCATTCAGAACTGCGGGCGTGATGTCTTGTTCGCTGCCCGGACCGATGCCGGCAACTATTATCTTTGGCTGTTTCATATCGCTTTTATTTCTACGGCGCAAAGATACGCTCTATTCTTTAAACTTCGGGCATAAAAGGCTGTAAAAAGGGCTACACCCTTTACCCGGAATGGTGTAGCCATCCGAGGCAAAGGGTGTAGCCCTGAGAAGGAAAGGGTGTAGCTATTTCAGCAACGCCTCAATGTGTTCCATATATAACTTCCGGATAGCGGGTTGTTCGCCCAGTCCCTGCATGCGGACATTGGCCTGATAACCTGCCTTTTCCATTTCCGGCTTCCATACTCCGACGATGTCTTCTTTCGTATGATTACCGCATACCAGCAACAACGGTATCAGTGTTACTTGTTTCGGGCGTGTCTCTTTCAACTGTGCCAGTGTAGCGTCCAGTGTAGGATAACCCTCCTCATAAATAGATATTGTGGGATTATTTTTTGAAACGTAATAAAAGGCTTACATAGAATGTGCGTCCCGGTGTAAGAGAGGCCAGATGGGATGCATCCGGACGGCGGTCGCTGTAATCGAAAATATTGCTGATTCCTACGCCCGGTTCTATGGTAAAGTATTTTAAGCCGTCAAAAGTATGTCTTGTGCTGATATTCCATAAACCAAATCCGGGAGCGGATTCGTCAATCCATTCATCACTTTTTAAAGTCTCATGGATGCGTTTGCTTTGTACACGACCATTCAGGTTGATATTTAGCCGATAGCTCTTCCAAGCATGCGCATAGTTTGCGTTTACATTACCCGAGTGGCGAACACTGCGCTCTATTTTGTGCCAGCCGGTTTCACTGTCTTTAGTTCTGGCGTCGGCAAAGGTATAATTACCGCCTAAAGAGAAACCATAACCCAGATTTGCATTCAGATTCACTTCAAATCCTTTGATTAACGCTTTATCGTTGTTAACGTAGTTTTGGATATTACCCAGCTTGGCATTGCCACCATATAATTCGTTTGCGATTTCCTGGAAAGCTGCTTGTTCAGCCTCTGAAAATTCGGATAGTTTAACGGTACGCGCTACAATCATATCGCGTAACTCGTTGATATATCCGGTTACTCCCACTGTTAACCATTTCTTATTGAACTCTAAATTGATGGAGCCATAGTTGCTTTTCTCTGCATCCAGATTCTTGTTTCCGGCACTTAATGTTCCTGCTCTGGTTCCTCTTTGAGAATAAGAGTATTTGTATAGCTCATCAAGTCCTGGGGCACGGAATCCTGCCGAATATTGTCCGCGAATGGTAAAATCGCCCAAACGATACATTACGGCAAGTTTGGGTGTAACGTTACTCTTGGCTGTTTCGTGATATACATAGCGCAATCCTGCCTGTATCTGTAAGTTCTTAAACAAAGTGATTTCTTCTTGTGCATAGGTAGCCCAAGTGTATGCGCGTTCATCAACGTTGAATGAAGGTCGATCCAGAGTTTCCTGTATATATTCCACTCCGAATATGGTACGGGTATTTTCCGTAAAGCGGAATAATGACTTCAGGTTTCCGCTATAATAGTGCTGCCGTTTCTGACGCACTTCGTCTCCAACCTTGTTATCTCCATCCTCATTGGTGTACAGATAATTGGTATCGTAATTATCATTCTTAATATCAAACTGGATATAAGAACGTTTGTTGAAATTATATTTAGCTCCTGCTCCTAAACTGTATGCATCGTATGTCAGATTGTATTTCAGGTATTCGGGCTGACGTTTAACTGTACGGTCATAATAACTACCTTCAACATACATTGACAGTTTGTCGTTCGGTGTAAATTGAAACATCTGGGTATAATTGTCCGTATAGAAAGCGTTAGCATCATGTTGGTCTCTCGCTTCACCATCTGCATCTACACGTGTGAGAGTCCAACCATCGGCCTGACGACGTTGATAAGAAGTATAAGAAGCAAACTTCTCTGTTTTGATGTCTACGTTGGCAGTCTGGGTGAATTGTCCACGCTCTTCTACCTTTGTATTGCTGGTAACTGTTATGTCATTTATCGGTTGGTTTGTAATGATATTGATTACACCACCAATAGCATCACTACCATAAAGAGCGGAACCGGCACCCTTCAGGACTTCAATACGTTTTACGTTACTCATGTCAATGCGGTTCAGGTCGATGTTGTTACTGCTGTCTCCTGTTAGCTTTTTGCCATTAATAAGTATAAGCACATACTTGTTCGACAGTCCGTTTAGCATAAGGTAGTCTCCCATTGAGTTGGTAGAGAAAGACAGCGACGGAACCAAAGCAGTCATCGCCTCACGGAAATCTGTAATTCCAGCCTTTTTAATGTCGTTCGCTGTTACTACTTCCACTGGTGTTGGGGTGTCTTTCAGTCTGTGATGCGTACCTGTACCTGTTACTACAACGGGATTAAGTTCTACACTCAGGTCTTGACTCTGTTTTGTCTCTTGTGCAGATGCACTCATTGCTACACATCCTCCCATGAGGATGAACAGCCAATTCTGTTTCTTCATTGATTGATAAATAAGAATTAATACTTGCCTTCTTGACCCCGAGACGGCGTTAATTATGTGATTACCCAGGCAGGTTTCCTGACTCAGCCTTTACGGAAAGTAACCTTCCCATCCTTGGTTTCCCATTTGTTGGACAGTGGTTTCTGGAAGTTCTTCAATGAATACTTCCCGTTTTTTGTTTCGCGTTATCTGAAACAAAATTAAGGCTTTACAGTAGCGGGCACTGTTCCGGTTTCTCACCGGATTCCCTTTTATGTGGAGTGTTGAACACACTTCACATCACCTAAGCGGGTACAAAGATAAACATATCTTTAGATAAGGAAAAGTATTTTAGGCTTTTATGTTTAGGAAAGCAGAAGTATGTATAAAAACATCGAAAGGATGAATCATAAATAAAAACTCTATATTTGTAGTATGTAATTAATACGGTACTTTATGACGACAGGAGAACGTAAACAACTTTTGTTTCAACGCCTAATGGCGGTAAACGATGAACGGCTATTAGAAGACATTGAGGCATTATTAAATAATCGTTGTCCGGATGATGTTCTATACTTTTCTTTTGAACTGCGTGATAAGATTGATAATGCTTTGGAACAGATGCAGTGTAAAGAGGTTGTGTCTACTGAAGAAGTGGAAAATAGATTAAGTCGATGGAGCGGAAAGTAAGAGTACTGTAACTCTCATAAAAAAACACTTGCGGCTGCGAGAGCCTGCGCTTGTACAAGTGTGAACATTCATTTGTACAAGCGCAGGCTCTTGCAGCCGCAAGTGTTCAATTACAATAATTAGAACGACCGTCCTTTAAATATATTCGACTCGGACAATGGAACGAGTTTACCGTCCAGTGTTAATCTATTCGAGTTGAAATTAGGATTTACTGTGGCAGATACATTGTTGCGGCCACGAGTGAGCCTGATAGAGACTTGTGCTGAGATTCCTACACCTGTCACACTAAAATTGCAAGTTACATTCCCCTTTTTGTCGGTGGTGGTTTTTACTTCACCTACAGTGCCATCCACTGTAACACCTCCAATTCCGTTAGGACCTGCAAAGGCGCCATTGAAAGCAATCTGTACGGATGCCCGGTCACCATTTAAAAGGATAAAATTGGTATTGGATGTAACAAAAGCACTACGGCCTCTTTTGAATGTTACACGATCCGCTTCCAATACAAACTTTCTCTCCTTTATGGCTTGTACTGCATCAGTGTATGCTCGTTCTTCTTCTATTTTCTCCCGAGCTTTTTCTGCATCACGTTGTGCTTTACGTTCAGCACGACGACTTTCACTTTTACTTTCCTGTGCATAGATTGTTGTAGATGCACCTATGAAAACCAACATCAATAATACGATAATCTTTTTCATAACTTCTTCTTTCTTTTGTTAGAATAAACAATCAAAAAATGAAAAGGATGCATGTGATCTATATTAATATTATATGAATTAATATTTATTATAAGTAATACACTGTTATGTTATTTCTTTCTTGAATACATTTCTGTTGCATAGACCATCTGCCTGTATGGAGCAGATGGTCTATCAACTTGTCTTTAGATTAATTAAGAAAAGCATTATTCTATTATTAAGTTTCGCCCTTTAGGGTACTTCACTTTATAACGTAAAGCTAAATCACGTTGTTCGCCGGGTTGTAAGGTTATTTGCCAGGTGATGATACCTTTCGCTTCATCCAGACTGCCGCCGCTGATTTCTTCTGCTGTTACGGTAATGTTATTGTTGCGTGATACGGGTAGTTGGTCGTAAAGCGTAAGGGTGACAGGCTCTGGACGCGTATTGCGGACAGAAAGTTTCCATGCAATGGATTGCGTCTGATAGGAACCCATAAACTTGCGTGAGGTATATTCGTTCTCTTTCGTACGCTGTATCATGATACGTTTATCACGACCTAAAGAGAAGGATAGTGTGTCGTTCTGTTGGGTGACATTCATAATGGACTTGCCAATGAAAGTATTCTCAAAATAAACATTTGCTTCGCCTTCAAGTAAGTTCAGCTTTTCCCAATCGGTTACCTGGGCAATCAGGAAAGCATCTTTATCTATCTTCGGAGTACTTTGGTAAGTATAAGAAGCGGGTAATTCGTAATGACCGATTTCAGCAACTACAGGCTTGTTATCAGAAGGAATGGTGTAGGGCACTTTTATTTCAAATTCGTAGCCCATCTGTCCCTGGCTTTGTTCAACGTCAAGGGCCATGCTGGCTTCTTCTTCGTATTGAATATCTTTTTTATGGTTTACCTTAAGACCGGAGACAGCACCTGCCATAAGAGGTTTCTTTTCAGCGCCGTAACCTACTACCACTACTTCATCCAAAGCCTGTGTATCTTCCTGAAGGGTAACATTCATAATATTCCCTTGTATATCTCTGGTCTGAGTCTGATAGCCAATATATGAAAATTGAAGTTTGTTTTGTCCATTGGGAATAGTTATAGAATACTTACCGCTTATGTCGGTTATGGCTCCTATCGTAGTCCCCGGAATGGTAACGGTAGCACCTATTACGGGCGTACGTTCATTATCAAGAACGATTCCTGAAACAGTGTTTCCATTGAGATTCAAATTGTAGCGTGGTGCTGCAAGTCCGTAATCCAACCAGTAAGTAGACAGAGTGGGGGCTACGCTTCCGGTGGAAGGATTAGAGGAGGAAAGGGATAATTCTACGTTCTTCCACTCTTCCTTGGTATTCTGAAAGATATTGGCTTTGTAGATGATGGAGATAGGCTCGGCCAAGCTACCGGAACGAACATCATAGGAAGGGAACCAACCGGCATTTTTTACATAATAGTTCAGGGTGAATGTAGCTTTGCAAGCTGCTGGCGCATTTACATTGACCTTAATTTCACTCATAGGGGTTAGAGATTTACCACTTAGTTGTGCCAGTTCAGAGCTCAGTTGCCCCTGTTTGATGGCAAGTTCGGCTATCTGTTCATTGATAGCCAGTTCTTTTGTTTTCAGAGTTTTCAATTGTCCGGAGTAATATTGATTCACTTCTTTGATAGTGGCCAGAGAAGTAGCGGTATTCTTATTGCTGACGGAGCAATTTGTTTTCAGCATTTCATATTCGGCATTGATAAGTCCAAGCTCGGCATTTTGTTCTTTCTGCTGTTTCTCTATTTTTTTAAGCTCCTTTTGCAGGCTTTGTTGTTTTTCGCTGACGGCAAGGCTGTCTATATAGTTGTATTGCCGGTTGACTGCCGTAACGGTGAGTTTTCCCTTTGCGCTGACCTGCATACTTTGTGCATCCATATAGGGAGATAATCCGGTAAAGATGAGCGTTGAATTTCCTGCCGGAATATCTACTTGTTTGGTACGCGTCACTTGGGCGCCGTCAATGAACAGCATTACCTTTTCGGCAGTAGTTTTCACCTTGTTTTGTCCCATAAGGGTGGTGGCTGCACAAAAGCAGAAACATGCCCATAGTCCTAATCTCAGTCGTTTCATAGTCAGTCTTTTTAATGTTATGTCACAAATATATGGATATTTCATTAACAATTGCTTTTATATATTGTCTTTTTTGCTTGCATCTTTACTGAAAAGATTGTTCTTTTGTACAATGTGTTTGTTTACTTAATCTATCTGGGCTTTATGAAAATCAATCAATGGATATTTTACTCTTTGTTTCTGGGACTCATCAGTTGCCAATCGCAAGAACAGACTTTTATTGTGCATTGCACCGGACTGGACGCTTACGAAGGAGATACGGTCTACCTGTGGCGATATGGTGCTGACCGTATGACGGGTGACCGTGATTATGGGAAAGCTCCCCTGGACTTCGCTATTATCAGAAACGGGGAAGTTTCATTTTCCGGAAAAGAAGATACGTTGCATATCTATGGAATGGAGCATTCCGGCAGTATGAATTTCTTTTATCCCGAGGGAGGGAAACTGACGTTGACAAATGTAGTCCCACCGGCAATGCCTGTACCGTACAAAAGTACCAATCCCCATTCACAAAACGTACGTCTTTGGAAGCTTTGGCATGAAGATCTTTTTCCGCTGGAAGCTACGCGGCAATTTGTATTCGACAATGCCCGGAACGCAATAGGATGGATGGTGTTTGATCGTTGGGCAGCAATCTATCCGGATGAACTGGAGACATTGTACCAGAAAACTCCTTTACAAATGCGAGACAGTACATCTGTATTGATAGGACTGAAACGGATGCTGGATGCTACCCGCAGCCTGAAGCCGGGAGATCGTTTTGTTGATTTCAAACAGGTGGAATATGCAGAGAAAGACAGTTTGCTCTTTTCAGACATTGCAGGGCAGGGATATCCCGTGTGTTTACTCTTTTTTCTGAAGCCCGATGAAAAAGGTACTGTTCGTGCAGAAATCAAAAATCTGCGAGAACAATATCCTGATATACGTATTATTGTTCCCACTTATAGATATCAAGATCCGGAATTCAAAGAGTTCATTCATGAATTGGAAACCGAATATCAGGCGACCATCCTGGATGACAGTCGCCGTTTTGAGAAAAGTGCCCGTTGGAAGTATCGTATTTACGGTTCCTTCAACTACGAATACTTATTTGATGCCCAAGGACAGTTGGTGAAGATGAAACCTGTTTTATAAAGACGCATAATAGGCTTCTGCCTTTGCAAGTGTCTCTGGTTTGCCCACATCAAACCAGTTTTCGCTGTCTATAGGAAATCCCTGAATGCATGCTTTCGGGCAGATATCCACATAAAATGGAATAATGGAAAATTTTCCTGTCCAGCGTTCGCCTTCCATATAGCGGAAAATAGAGGGAGAAAGAACATGGATGCAGCCAAAGGCCTGCAACTGATAATGATCGCTGGGATAATTGAGTTCTTTGGGGAGTACTTCGCCTGTAGAAAGATTTGTCCAACCACAAAGGCGGTTATCTTGATTCATCAACAAATAACGGGATGTTTTCCGGTGATTAGTGAGCAGAGTGGCATCTGCATCACTTTCCAGATGGTGGTGGTAGAAAGCATTGAGATCCAGGTCCGTCAGGATATCGGCATTATGTATAAGGAAAGGCTCATTGCTCTCCAGCAGAGGACGGGCTTTTTTAATACCACCACCGGTATCCAGCAGTTCACCCCGTTCGTCACTGATATGAATATCCACACCGAAGTTCTGGTTTGCGCGGAGGAAGTCTATAATCTGACTTCCAAAATGGTGGATGTTTATGGTGATATCATGGAAGCTGGCATCTTTTAGCTTTAAGATGACACGCTCCAGCATCGTTTTGCCTGCTACGGGGACAAGTGCTTTGGGCATATTGTCTGTCAGTGGGCGCAGGCGGGTGCCGAGGCCTGCGGCAAATATCATTGCTTTCATTCTTTTTATTTCTTGAATTATCGAAAGTTTAGACCAATATTCTTATCCTCTACTTATTCTTTAGTTTTTCGCTTTAAAAGTCTGTTCAATATTCTGTTCCCTGTGCATCAGATTTACCTGTACTCCGAATTTCTGGTTCAGATGTTCTGCCAGGTGTTGTGCTGAATAAACCGAACGGTGTTGTCCGCCAGTGCATCCGAAACAAATGGAAAGGTTCGTAAATCCACGTTCCATGTATCGTTTCACGGAAGCATCTACCAGACCGTATACATGTTCGAGGAACGTGGTTATTTCTCCATCGTCTTCTAGGAAGCGAATAACAGGTTCATCCAGTCCGGTGAAGGGTTTATAACGGTCGTACTTACCGGGGTTGTTTACGGCACGGCAGTCGAATACAAAGCCACCACCGTTGCCACTTGAATCCTCAGGTATACCCTTTTTATATGCAAAACTGGTGACTTTTACTACAAGACGGCGCTTCTGGAGGTCGTCAGTAAATTGTTTCAGCTCAGTAAGCTCTTTCAGCACATGACAGAGGTACGGATATTCGGGATAGGGTTCCTGCAATAGCTGTCGCAGGTTTTCAATAGCAAAGGGGACGCTTTGGATGAAATGGGGTTTCTTCTCGAAATAGCCACGGAAGCCATAAGCACCCAGCACTTGCATGGTACGGAACAATACGAAATGACGTAATTGAGCATAGAAATATTTCTCGTCCACAGGCTGGTATTTACACAGAGAGTCCAGATATTCCTTTAAAAGCTCTTTGCGAAGGCTCTCAGGATAATTGGCCTTGGCTTGCCACAGGAAGGAAGCCACATCATAATAAACAGGCCCCTTACGTCCGCCTTGGAAGTCGATGAGCCATGGTTCACCTTCTTTAATCATAACGTTCCGGCTCTGGAAATCACGATACATGAATGTGGCCGAACTACTGCGCATCAACACGTCTGCCATTTTCAGGAAATCATCTTCCAGACGGTCTTCCTGAAACTCCATTCCGGTAGCTTTCAGAAAACAGTATTTGAAGTAATTCAAATCCCATAAGATGCTGCGACTGTTGAATTCTGACTGTGGGTAGCAATATGAGAAGTTCATTCCGTCTGCACCGGAGAACTGTACGGCAGGCAACAGACGCATTGTCTTGCGCAGAAGTTGCTTCTCTTCTTCATCAAAAACACTGGTCTTGCGTCCTTTTTCGATGGCATTGAACAGGAGAGTGTCTCCCAAGTCTTCCTGCAGATAAAATGCATCGTTATCACTCTTTGCTACGACTTGTGGCACGGGTAGTCCTTTCTTGCGGAAATGGTCTGCCATATAGAGGAAAGCCTGATTCTCTTCGAGGGAAGTCCCGCTGACACCGATAAGGGTAGGGGTGCCCGTAAGGCGGAAGTAACGACGGTTGGAGCCGGATGAAGGAAGTTCTTCAATAGTTCCCGGCTCGTGTCCGGTATACGTACAATATAATTTCTTGAGTTCTTCAGTAATCATAGTAATTTACTTTTATTTGGGCAGCTAAGGTAAGAGTTTTAGGGAATATATACTACCTTTGCGGGAAATAAATCTGTGCGGTATGATAAGAAATATTCCCCAATTTCTGATAGCGGCGCCTACTTCGGGCATTGGAAAAACCACTGTCAGTCGATTGTTGATGACGTTATTGACGCAGAAAAAACTACGTGTACAGCCCTATAAGTGCGGGCCGGATTATATCGACACGAAGTATCATGAAAAAGCTTGCGGAATTCCATCTTACAATCTGGATCCTTTTATGGCTTCCGAACAACATATGCATGAAGTGTATGTTTCACATGCCAAAGATGCGGATGTCTGTATCGTAGAAGGTATGATGGGCATGTTCGACGGATACGACCGTAGTAAAGGTTCATCGGCAGAGATTGCAAAGATTTTGAATCTTCCTGTTGTGTTGGTGGTAAATGCTAAGTCGGCTGCTTATTCACTGGCAGCAATGATTAAAGGTTATTTGGATTTTGATCCGCAAGTGGAAGTTGCAGGCGTTATTTTCAATCAGGTGGGGAGCGACCGCCATGAGGAAATGTTGCGTGAGATTTGCGATGATCTGAATGTGCCTTGTTTGGGTTGCTTGCGGAAATTCGATGCTTTGAAAGAGGAAAGCAGGCATTTGGGACTGGATTTCAGTCGTAAAGATGAAGATGGTATCACTGAGACACTGCTGAAGCAGCTAGACGCACAATTGAATCTTGATCTCTTGTTGCAGATCACACGCCGGGAGGTGGATGTCACCACAGAAGTCAAAAAGAATGTCTCTCTATCCGGAAATATATGGGTGGCATGCAATAAGGAAAGTTTCTCCTTTATCTATGCTGAACATCTTGATTATCTGAATCAGTTTGGTACGGTTACTTTCTTCGATCCGGAAGATAACAGTGCGGTAGTACCGGATAATGTGGATTTGCTCTATCTGCCCGGAGGTTATCCGGAAAATCGTGCGCTTCAATTGAGTGCCGCCCCCCGTGTAATAGATTCAGTCAAGGCTCATATTGAGCGGGGAGGAAAAACAATTGCTGAATGTGGTGGTATGATGTATCTGGCTTCGGAACTGGTGATGTGCAAAGATCCCTATACAGCTTTCAAAATGGTAGACGCATTACCTATGAAAGTTTCCGCTTGTAAGGATGATATGCGTTTGGCAATGGGGTATAGAAGCTTTGATTTTCGTGGGGTGAAGTTGCGTGGACATGAGTTTCATTATTCACGGATCATTGAGCAGGATGAGAAGCTTGCTTCGGCTGTGCAAGTTTATAATGCTAAAGGACACCCCGTGAATACAGCCGTGTTTTGTTATAAAAACCTGATAGCGAGTTATACGCATTTGTATTGGGGAGAAACGGGAATTTGGTCATTATTTGAACAAGTTCCGGGAAAGTGAAATAATGTAAGATATACCTGTAATTTATGAGAAGGATTTATACTAAAACAGGAGATAAAGGAATGACAGGCATCCACGGTGGAGAGCGTGTTCCGAAAGATGATATCCGCATTGAAGCTAATGGTTGCATTGATGAACTGAATACGGTGATAGGAATTGTCAGGTCGTTGCTTCCGGTGAAAGATGTATGGCAGGAATTACTCCATGATATACAACGTGAGTTGATGGTGGTGATGAGCCATGTTGCAACCCCTTCCGGCTTACGGGATGCAGATCCGGAGAGGCCGGGTAGTGGCAATCCCAACGAACTTCATGCTGTGGAAATGACAGTGCGGTGCGAACAGGCTATGGACGCAATGATGCTTCAGCTTGAAGACAACGGCTATTTCCTGCTACCGGGTGGAACGCAGGTGTCGGCTCAATTACAGTTTGCCCGTGCCGTAGCCCGTCGTGCCGAACGCAGGCTTTGGACGCTGAATCGGGAAGATCTTGTACCGGAAGATATATTGCGTTTTATCAATCGACTTTCCGACCTGTTTTTTGTCATGGCCCGTATGGAAATGCAGCGCCAGGGATGGGATGAGGAACGGTGGCAATCATTTGCTTATAAACGAAAACGATAATGCTTATGCTTGAATACCCATAAACTCAGCAAGAAGTACACTACCACTTGTACCCACAGGGTGATCATTTCCGGACGGATATCTGCCATATCTCCTCCCATTGAATTCAGTTTGACGAAAGCAAGCACGGCAGGTGCTGCCGGAACTACGTAGTGTGCTGCCTGCCAATACCATGGCATCAGTTCAAGTGGATAAGAGACACCGGACAGGAAGATATAGCCTACGGAGAAGAAGGCGATCATTAGTAAAGGTGCTTCAGAGTCTGTGAAGTAACGTGATGCAGCCAGTCCGAAGAAACTCGTTCCTATCAGGAAGGGAATCATCATTGTGATAATGTCTCTGCCGTTTCCAATATTAGGGATACTGAAAAAATGGGGGAGTAAGCCTAATAAAAATAAGGCAAAGATGAAATAAAGCATAACGTAAACGAAGGTTCTTCCGGAAACATTATATAATGCTTGGCGCCAGGTAAGATTCATATTGAGTTGAGATTGTTTCGAGAAAATAGGGCGTCTGTTTCGTTCTGCCTCTTCTCCCGTCACCATTCCTATCACCATTAATAAAGTCTGAAAGATAATGATAATCATAACTGCCGGAATAAGATATGAACCATATCCTTCCGTATAATTATATAGGGCTGTGCCCGCTACATTGACAGGTGCGGATGAGGCTACTGCCAGTAATCCCTGTGGTGGCAAGAATACGGCACCCTCTGCACGGTGTGCATCGTTTACGGCAAGCATCACGCGGGAAGAAGCCTCTTGCAGATTCTTGAAATTCAGGAAAGCATCCGTTGCGGCGTAAACACTAAAGACCGATTGTTCCCCACGGCCTACACGGGCGTCGAAATCGGCGGGAAGATATAGGATACCGTCTACTTTGCTCTGTTTCAGCCACTCTTTTGCTTCAAGGTAATTGGGTGTCAGTGCGTAGACTGAGGCTTGTGGAGTTGCATTGAGTAGCCGGATATATTCGCGGCTGAGAGCCGAATGAGAATTGTCGACAACTGCAACCGGAGTTTTCCGTACAAGGTTGGGAGCATACATCAGGTTATAGAGAAGACCGTAAGCAAAGATTCCGCCTATTAATACCAGGAGGATTGCTGCATTGGTGCTGATGGCACGCCATTCCCTGAAAATGATAGTGGCTATTGAGGAGGAATATGCCGTACTGTGGATAGGGGCTGAATCTTCTTCTACTGCATCTTTCAAAATCCAGTGTCTCAATCTCGGCAGTATCAATAATGCCAGTAGTGGAAAAAGCAAAAGTATAGCTGCTGATTGCCAGTAATACCCGAAACCTGAGTCAAAATAAATCATCGACTGTGAGATTTCGGTGAAGTGCCGGACGGGAAACAGATAGGATGCTGCGTGTACCGGAGGATACATACTTGTTACGGGGAAGGTGACACCTGAAAGAGTAGCACCCAATGAACCGATCATGGATACGATACTGATAATGTATGCTATCCGTGGGAAGATGGAAAATATAAACACTGCGAGTGCTTGCGTGGCGATGATAAAAATCAGTGTCATGAGGTTCATCATCAGCAAGCTACCGTGGAAAGGAATGTGTACTACTCCATAAAGGATATAATTTGCCAATATACCGATTACTGAGAAGATGAATGTATAAGGCAATAGTTTACCGATGACGGCAGTCAGAATATTCCCTCGTGCTGTGGTCAGCCATTCCTGTGCTGTATTGAACTTGATTTCGCTGCCAATGGCATATACTGTCATCAACAGGATGAGTATCTGGAACAGGACATAGAAAAAAGGTTGGCTCAGATAAACAGAATAATCCAGGTCGGGATTATAAAGAGGGTGCATACTGGCTTGTACAGGCAGGAGGAATGTGGTTATCTGTTCCTGATTGAGCCCTAATGATATAGCTTCCATGGCAATGGGAGAGAGAGCGACAGGTGCCAGCGCGGTTTCGAAAGCTGCCATCAACTCGCTACCTACGGAGAGGAGAGCATAATGGTAGTAGTAAGAAAGCGTGGCATCCATTCCTGTCGTAGCATGCTGTTCAAAGCCGGTAGGAATAGACAGGTAACCATATATTTCTTTGCGTTGCACGGCTTGCCGGGCGGCGGCTTCGTCGGTAAAATGCCGTGTGACACTGAAAGTAGGTACGGCAGATATATTTCGTGCGATTTGCCGGGATGTGGCAGTATTGTCCTGATCGACAATGCCAATAGGAATGTTCTCCATTTGTCCGCTACCGAAAATGGTTGCCATGAAGAATAAGCAGAATAGGGGCAGTACGAGGCATACGCCGAGGTATAACCTGCGGGAGGTCATACGGCAAAGTTCGCGGTGGAGTACATTGTATAACGGACTTTTCATCATTCACACAGATTATCGGTTAATCATTAATAGTAAGCAGCACCGACATTCCCGGACGCAACCCTTCTACCGTTTGTGTGGGACGGGCATGTATTTCAAAGGTCTGCATATCATAGCTTCCCGTCTGTTTGGTTGATTTCCAAGTGGCGAAGCTACCCAGCGGACTGATGTAATAAATACGGAACTCTACGTTCTTTTTACCGATGGCAGGGACATCTGCGTGGAATATACTGTCCATCTTGAATTGTGGCATCAGGTCTTCGCGTACATTGAGTACAACATGAGCGTCATTCATAACGACAAGGTTCATGATAGGTGTGCCTGGTACAACAAGCTCTCCACGCTTGGGAAATATAGTTGAAATCTGTCCTGCCTCCGGTGCTGTCAGACGTGCATCGACAAGGAGGGCGGACACCTCATCTACTGTACTGCGTGCAGCATCTACCATGCTGCGTGCCGATGCGCGGTCTTCGCTTTGTGCTCCGTCTACGGCCATTTGGTATTGTTCGTAAGCGGCGCGCTCAGCAGCTTGTGCGGCACGGTACATGGCCTCTACTTCATCTTTCCGTTGGGAGGTGACGACACTGTCTTTATAAAGTGTCAGGATGCGCCCGTAAGTTGTTTGTGCCAGGGTCAGGTCACTCTTGGTTTTGTTCCAGAGTTGCTGGGCGGTGGCGATGATCTGCCGGCGTGTACCGGCATCGATTTTTTTGTTCTGTTCTTGGGCTACTTGCTCGAGGGCATTTACTTGCCGGTATTTGGCTTCTATCGTCGGACTGTTGATGACGACAAGTGTATCGCCTGCCTTTACCCAGTCTCCTTCACGGACAAGAAATGAATCCACTCGTCCCGGTAATTTACCACTGATACGGATTTCCGTTGTTTCTATTTGTCCCTGAAGAACGAGGGGCTGATGACTCATAAGGACCATTCCCAGGATAGAGACAAGTATGGTGATTGCCAATATGATGACAAATGTGGTGCTGATGCTTTTTTTTGTTAGTTCCATATTGCTATAAATTTATAATTGTCAACTGTCAATTGTTGAAGTTTTTAAACTGCTCCGGCGTACCACAGAGAGCCAGTAGATTCATGAGTGTTACATCGTATTCGTAATAAGCGGCCAGACGGGCTACTTTGACGGTAGCAAGCATGGTCTCGGCATCCACTACCTCGGTACTGGTTGCCATACCTTCTGCAAAGGATTTCTTGCGGATACGTACAAGTTCTTCACTCAGGGCAATGGTCGAGTTCAGTGCACGTACGTTGTCCTGGGCTTTTTGTAATCCGGTGTATAGTTTGTCTATGCCTACAGAAAGATCATCCTGTGCTTTCTCTTTACCCAATGCAAGAGTTTGCTCGGCAATTCGTGACTGGCGGATGCGTTTCTCGCGTGCCAGCCCGTCGAAAAGATTCCAGGTAAAGCCTATGCCGATCATTGTACGCGGAACAAGGTTGCTTTGTATGCCGTGGGCATATAGCGTTTGTTTACCGAACAAGGCGATGTCCGGCAGATAACCGCTTTGGTCTATCCGTAGCTGCTGCTTGGCGATACTCTGCTGAATGGATAGCTGGTTCAGCATGGGGTTGCCGGCACGCATGGTTTGCACGAATTCTTCTTTGAGCGGAAGCGTGGAGTTGATGAACAGAGGGGAGGTAGGTTCAATCTTGCAACTGTCTTCCAGATTGAGCAGGGTGCACAGGGCGCTTTCTACCACGGTGACTTCTTTCTGTGCTGCTTCCAGTGCTCTTTGTGCTTCGTCCATATTGACTTGGGCAAAAAGGCGTCCGGCTTTATCAATCATTCCGGCAGCCTCCAGTTTGAGAGCATTTTCGTAATGTTGCTTCAAACCATTATAGGTATCCCGGCGTACTGCTGCGACTTCGCGGGCAAGGCTGAGACCATAATAACTTTCGGCAAGCAGGGTTCGTTGGGTTGCGTCAGTTTGAGCACGGTTTTCACGGGCGAGGTCAATCATCCGGTTTCCGATTTTACCGGCTCGCACACGCTTACCGCCGGAGAAGACGATCCATTCGGCTGTAAGGCCTACGGTGGTGAGGTTGCGGGGAGCGAGGGGGAAGACGAGGGTATGGGCGCCTATCTGGTCCAGTATCCCGCTGATGAACTGGTCGTCGGGGATGATGTCATGTACAAAATCCTTTGCGGGATCGGTGAACTGGGATAGAGGTTGTTTTACTTCTATCTTTTCGGACATATGGACGTAGGTACCGGCTCCCTGCAGGCTGGGATACCACAGAGCATTGAGCTTGTCCCGTTCTGTGCGGGCGGCTTCAATGCCTTTGTCGGCGATCTTGAGGCTTTGATTGCCTTTCTGCAACATTTGTAAGGCGTCGTCGTAGCTGAGGGAGAGGTTCGTTTGTGCCGACACGGCTAAGTTTGCTCCCAACAGAACGATACATAAAATTAGTTTCATACGTCAAGTTGTTGGTTTAGGTTCGTTTATCTCAAACACTCTTTTTTTTCTATTGTTCAATTTAGCTGTCATTTTACTGAAAAATCATTTCTGTATAGGGAATTTGTACCGGCTATCCATTAAATTTTATAAATTTGCATCCTAAAAAATATTGCGGTGTGAAAAACGAGCGTTGTATTTATCTGGCTGTCACTTTCGCTATTATGGTGTTAGGGCTTGCTTCCCGAAAATATGATGATGTATTGCCTGAGTTTATAGCAGAGTATTCGGGTGATACGCTTTGGGCAGCTATGGTATATTGGGGAATCCGTTTTCTTTTCCCATCGATATCTATAGTTAAATCTGTTGTAATCTCTTTGTTGTTTTCTTATTGTATAGAGATCAGTCAATTATATCAGGCAGATTGGGCAAACATCGTACGAAGTACTACGCTTGGAGCATTAATTTTTGGACATGGTTTTCTCTGGTCGGATATGATATGCTATACTGTTGGAGGACTGCTATCTGCCGCTATAGATTCAAGAAAAGTTATTTTGTTTCCGCTAAAAAAATATATATGAAGAAACTTCATCCAGTTATGTTTGCCGGAACCGGTAGTGATGTAGGAAAAAGCATTATAGCCGCTGCCTTTTGCCGCATCTTCCGTCAGGATGGTTATCATCCGGCACCGTTTAAGGCACAAAATATGGCACTTAATTCCTATGCTACTCCCGAGGGGCTGGAAATAGGCCGTGCACAGGCTGTCCAAGCCGAAGCAGCAGGTGTACCCTGTCATACAGATATGAATCCGCTGTTGTTGAAACCCTCCTCTGACCATACCTCACAAGTGGTGCTCAATGGACGCCCTATCGGCAACCGCAATGCTTACGACTATTTCCGCGTGGAAGGGCGCGAAGAACTCCGTCGTGAAGTCTGCTCTGCCTATGACCGTCTTGCCACTCGTTATAATCCTATTGTATTGGAAGGTGCTGGAAGCATTTCAGAAATAAATCTCCGGGATACGGATTTGGTGAATCTGCCTATGGCTCTACATGCCGGGGCAGATGTAATCCTTGTAGGAGATATTGATCGAGGCGGAGTCTTTGCCAGTGTCTATGGCTCGTTGATGCTGCTTCGTCCTCATGAAAGGGAACGTATTAAAGGTATCCTTATCAATAAATTCCGTGGAGATATCCGTCTTTTCGAACCGGGAATCAAGATGCTCGAAGATCTTTGTGGCATACCCGTGGTAGGAGTAGTACCTTACTATCGCGATATTTATATCGAAGAAGAAGACTCCCTGGCTCTTGCCACGAAATCTGTACAGGCGGAACAAGGTAAAGTCAATATCGCTGTCATTCTCCTGCGACATCTCAGTAACTTCACTGATTTTAATGTTCTCGAACGCGATCCGCGTGTTCATCTTTTTTATACTAATAATACCGATGAAATAGCTAAAGCTGACATCATTCTGTTGCCAGGTAGTAAAAGTACGCTTGCCGACTTGCATGAACTGCGCCGTAACGGTGTAGCACAAGCCGTCATCCGGGCACACCGTGAAGGCGCCACCGTCATGGGTATCTGTGGTGGTTATCAACTGATGGGCCAGGAAGTTTGTGACCCCAATCATGTAGAAGGAGAAATAGAACGTTTACCCGGCCTCGGCCTTCTGCCCGTCAGCACCCATATGACGGGAGAAAAAGTTACCCGACAAGTCAAATTTCAATTAACAATTGACAATGGACAATTGCTAAAGGGTTATGAAATTCACATGGGCACTACCATTCCTACCCATGATGCTCCGGTTTCCCCGCTGAATCTTTTGGAAGACGGTCGTACGGATGGTTATTATGTCAACCGTACTTGTATGGGAACCTATATCCATGGTATCCTTGACAACCCTGCGTTTATAGACTTCCTTCTCGAACCTTTTGCAGATAAGCTCGCTGATACCGGAACGGCTTTTGATTATCAACAATTCAAAGAAGAACAATATGATAAACTCGCCGATCATGTGCGTCGTCACATCAATCTGCCGCTTATCTACCAAATACTGACCACTCATGATTGAAGGACACGGAGACGATGCATATAAATATAAACGCCCGATAGAGGTTAATTTCAGTTCCAATGTATATGGCCGTGTGGATTTGTCTGGCCTTCAGGCACATCTTTGCCATCATATCAGTGGAATTTCTTCTTATCCCGAACCGGAGCCTTATACATTGGAAGGTCGTTTGGCAGAGAAACACCATCTTCCTTCCGCTTCCGTTTGTGTAACGAATGGTGCCACGGAAGCCATTTACCTGATAGCGCAAACATTTAGGGGTACTAATACCGCTATTTTTCAGCCTACATTCAGTGAGTATGCAGATGCTTGCCGTATGCATGGGCATCGGGTAGCATCAATGTATAAACTTCCTACGGCTGAAGATAATTATCTCTTGCCACCTGACATCCGCATGTTTTGGCTTTGTAATCCTAACAATCCTACAGGTGCAGTAATAGAAAAAGCATATCTGAAAGAATTAATAGAACATAATCCACAAGTTTGCTTTGTAATTGACCAGTCTTATGAGTTTTTTACTCTGCAACCTCTGTTTTCATCGGTTGAAGCTGCCCATTTTTCAAATGTTCTGTTGCTTCATTCTATGACGAAGCGTTACGCAGTTCCCGGTTTGCGTCTGGGCTATATAACTGCTCATGAAGGTTTGCTTAGCCGTTTGCGTACTCACCGTATGCCTTGGTCGGTAAATCAACTGGCTATTGAAGCTGGTCTTTATTTGCTTGAATATGACGTTCCTAATCCATTGAATATATCTGCTTATTTACAGGAGACAGCTCGTTTACGCAATGCATTGGAACAGACAGGTGGTCTTGAGGTATGGGCTACGGAAACTCATTTTATGTTGGTTCACCTTCGTTTTGGTAAGGCTTCCGCATTGAAGGATTATCTTGCCAACGAACATGGTATTCTTATTCGGGACGCTTCTAACTTTGAAGGTCTGGATGAACGCTTTTTCCGTATTGCTACTCAGACACCGGAGGAGAATGACCGCCTTGTACAGGCGATAGGGCAGTGGTTTGAAACTTATTAATAACAGAAATATCATTCTCATTCTCCTTCTCTCGGGAGGTTGTTCTCCCCCGACTAACGGGGGAGTTAAGAAGGGGTAAATACCCGTAGGGGGAGGTGGTAGGACAATATAATGCATATGGAAGAAATTCTCATCATTCTGGGCACCGTTTTTACTCTTAGCTTGCCTTTACTCGCCGCCTGGCTGCTCGATCGCTGGCTTGGTGACCCCGTTTGGTTGCCCCATCCCGTCGTCGCATTCGGAAAGATGATCTCATTTTCTGAACATCTGTTGAATAAAGGACAGAACCGAAAGTTGAAAGGTGCACTTGCTGCTATCGTTCTCGTTCTTGCTATCTATTTTGTTGCTTCCTACTTGTTTCGTTGGGTAGCATCATCTTCTCCGGGGGGATTTCTGACGTTGCAGATACTTGCCATCTTTTTCTGTTTGGCGGGCACTACACTTGTTCGTGAAGTCCGTATGGTATTCGAAGCTGTAGACCGTTCGTTAGAAGAAGGAAGAAAGCAGGTGGCCCGCATTGTCGGTCGTGATACTTCGGAACTTTCTGCCCAAGAAGTACGTACTGCTGCTCTTGAAACTCTTGCTGAGAATCTGAGTGACGGAGTGATCGCGCCTTTATTCTGGTATATATTGTTGGGTGTCCCCGGTATGCTTGCCTATAAGATGGTGAATACCCTCGATTCTATGATTGGGTATCGTAACGAACGTTACCGGGACTTTGGTTGTTTTGCTGCCCGTTTGGATGATGTTGCTAATTACATACCTGCTCGTCTGACAGCTTTCCTTATGATACTTGCTTTTCCACGCGGTGGGTTCTGGAATCTATTAAAATTTGTCGGTATGTATGGTAATCAGCACGCCAGCCCTAATTCCGGGTATCCTGAAGCTGCTCTTGCCGGCATTCTGAATTGCCGTTTCGGAGGCCCGCATAATTATTTTGGTGAGGAAGTATGGAAGCCTTACATTGGAAGTAATGGTCGCCTCCTGACTACAGAAGATATGAAAATTGCAGTTAGTGTCAACCGTCGTGCAGAAGGAATAATGATAATAATCCTGATAATAACGATTACTTTGGTCTCTTTTTTCATTTAGGTATTCACATTTTTTTGCTTTTCGGAAAATATTGAATATATTTGCCAACGTATGCGGTGAATGACAACACAAACACCACACAGCACGAAACAAACAAACTTCATGAGAAACTTACTGAAATATCTGCTTCTTCATATCGTATGCTTTGGGGGCTTTTTTTCTCTATCTGCAGGAGAGAATGCACCTCACGAGGATAAATACAATATACAGGATGAAATAATATACTCCTTTCATACCAGTATGGGATTCGATTATCTCACCAAAGAAGAGAGTGATATGATTCCTACAGACAGTATACTCGACTATCTGGAAGCAAGCAAACAATACAAAACTTATTTTGAGTTAGAGCGTGTTATTATTAAATCATTTCTCTTTCGGGGAGAAATTCGTTTTGCTATTGCACAAAGTGAACAGATGTATTCTAAGGCAAGTGTATGGTCCGATCATCTGGGGATGGCTCTTGCCCTGAATGCTATGGGGGAAGTTTATTCTTATACAGGACGTATAAAAGAAGCCGGTGACACTTATGCACAAGCTTTGGAACTGTTCGACCGGTTACATGGTGAAGATATACACATCCGTATGTTGTTGGTCGAATTAGTAGAATACAATTTACGTATCCGGAATTATGCCCAGGCTGCTCGCTTCATGACCCGCCTGAATCGTTATCCGGCAGAGAGGCTATCTGTACAGGAACAGGCTGTCCGTCATATCTTCAATGCCTATTGCCAACTACTGAATGGTTCAATAAAGATAGCCCGTCAACATTTGGATGAAGTGGAGCCGTTGCGTGAAGAACTGGTTCCCGGCATCCTGCAACATCTTTTGATAGCAGATGCCTTGTATTGGGAGAAAAAAGGTGAATATGAGAAAGCTCTGGAAGCTTATGATACATTCTTCCATACGGATTATGCTAAAATAAACAGCAGTCTGTATAAAGAAACGATGATGAATAAGGCGAATCTGCTTGTAAAGATGGGACGGAAAGAAGAAGCCTACGTACAGTATGGTGCAGTCTTTTCGTACATAAAATCATCTTTCGAGAAAAATTACCCTAAGGAAATCGACCAGTTGACTATCCATTTCCAGGCAGACCAGTTGACTTATCAGAATGAGCAAGACCGGTTGTTTTCATATCGCTTTTATCTGGGTGGCATTATTATCTGTACGCTTGCTTTGTTTCTTTTCCTTTATTTCAGTTGGAAAAAAATATTCCGTTTGAAGGAGTCGAAACGTTCACAGGAATGTATGATACAGAAGGCAGAACGGGCTATAAAAAAGAAAAATATGTTCCTCTCCAATATGAGCCATGAAGTGCGTACGCCGCTTAATGCCATAGTAGGATTCTCCGCTGTATTGTCATCAGACGATGATTCATTTGATGAAGATTCCCGCAAAGAATTCTGTGAAATCATCAAAGTCAATTCTTTCCAGTTATTGAAATTGATTAATGACATCCTTGATTTTTCTGATTTTGAAAATGATAATATCACATTCAACATACGTCCGTATGATGCGGTGAAGTTATGTAAAGAAGTGGTGGAAACAGTATCTGCTTCCCGCAAGCTTGAAGTGGAGTTACGCTTCGATACTGAACTTTCCGACTTAGTAATGGATACGGATGATGCCCGGCTTCGTCAGGTTTTGATTAATTTATTGGTGAATGCTACTAAATTTACCAAGGAAGGTTCCATTGTACTAAAGCTGGAAATGTCCGATCGCAATACAGCTTTCTTTTCTGTCACCGATACGGGATGTGGTATCCCGCTTGAAAAACAGGAGCTGATTTTTGAACGTTTTGAAAAGCTGAATGACTTTGCACAGGGAAGCGGCTTGGGACTTTCTATTTGTAAACTGATTGTCACTTACATGAAGGGGCGGTTGTGGGTAGACTCTAACTATACACAAGGTGCACGTTTCTGTTTTACACATCCGTTGAAGTTTCAATCTAAAATGGAGGATACCGCTTTATGAAACATACTATAATCATATTGCTTTGTTTTTTGTGTGGACATGCTTACACGTTGCAGGCGGAAGACGCTAATGCGCAGCAGTATCAGGATAGTATTCTGAAAGTGGCACAGGCTATGCCGAGTACGTCCGACAAGCTTGAGTATCTGCGTGATATCGTTTATAAGCACCAGTATGCACCTTATAACAAGCCTTTTTCTACGGCTTTGTATCGAGAAGCTTGTGCGCAAAAGAATGTGCCTTATGAGAATCTGGGAGCCTATTACCTTGCCGCCTGTTACGATAAATTGCATGAACCGGATACTCTGGCGTACTGGGTGGATAAACTGAAAAGTTATGTTACTGAAGTGGGCACTTATGACTATTACCTGGAACAGAAAGCCGCTATCAGTCGCGCATTAGCTTCGAAAAGGCAGATAGAAAAGGCCATATATGTGGCTAAAGAAACTTTGCAGGAATCTTTGGAACATCATTCAAATAATGGGGAAATTGCTGCCTATAACAGTCTGGCATGTGCTTATAATGTGTCCAGTAGAGGCGATGAAGCTCTGAAGATTCTCCTGAAGGCTTATCAGAATTTTACACCTCAGACTAAGCCTTTTTTGCGTATCGACATTCTTTCACGCATTGCCCAGGTATATGGTAATGCAGGTCAGGATAGTTTAAAGCGTCCTTATCTGGCACAGATGGATGAAACTTTGCGGGACGTTGTTTCCCGCGAACCTGAAACACGTAAGAATTGGAGCAATTTGAGAATTGACTGCGAGGTAAAACATGTACTTCACTTTATGAACCGTGGGAAGATGGCCGAAGCGCAAGAACATATAGATAAAGCCAAAGCACTGCTGGAAGATCATGTGGATCCGGTATTCTGGCTGAATGTCCAGCTTGTGCAATTACAATATTATTCCCGCACGAAAGAGTATGATAAGAGTATTGCTTTGATTGATGAAGTAACACCTATAGTGTTGAATCATTATGTATCCACGTTTGCCACACTCATCAATTATAAAGCATCCACTCAGATTGATAAAGGTGATGTCGACGGAGCTATTGAAACACGCCGTTATCTGATTGCAGCACAAGATTCACTGGACAATGCTTTCTCGGCCAATCAGTTGCAACAGGTGAAGGAGATTTATCATATTGATGAGCTTTTGCTGGAGAAGCAGAAAATAAAAGATACCAATTATAAGCAAGGTTTCTTATTCTTGATGACTCTATTGGTTTTGATGCTTCTGTTTTATCTATATACCCGCTATCTGTCCCGGAAAATAGCTGTGGCGGAGAAAGTAACAGCGGATGCGGCGATGCAGGCAGAAGCGGATAATGTCACTAAAGATCGCCTGCAATCGGAGATTAGTCATGATATACGTACCCCGTTGAATGTAGTGGTAGGTTTTGCCGAGCTATTGACAGAGTCGAAAGAACTGGCTCCTGAGGCTAAGGTGGAATATGGCAAGATGATACAGGAGAATGCAGAGAATTTGCTGAAGTATGTCAATAGTATCCTGGAACTTTCCCGTTTGGAATCCGGTAAAACAAAATATAAGCATGAAGGATGTGAAGTCATGTCGTTGTGCCGCAAGGGAGTTGAATTTGCCAGACAAGTAGGAAACGGACGCCTTGCCATCCGATTAGATACGAATATCCAGAGTCAGATGATATGTACGGATGAAAACTGGTTCTCTACATTGCTTTCCAGTCTGCTGGTGCCTGCAGAGAACGATAAGAACTCTTACAACATTGTTGTCCGCATCCGTTATGATAAAGAAAAAGGTATCGTAACCTTTAAAATAATCGGTACGCCTCTTGCTAAGTCACGCTTTGAAAATAAAACGACTTTGATTCGTCATGAAATCAATGCACACTTTATTCATGCTTTCGGAGGTATTTACAAGGTACAGTCAGACACACATGAAGGACCGCTGGTCATCTTCACATGGCCGAAAACGGGTGATTAGATTTTCAGTTGAATGATTCCTCCATAAGGTGTCAGGGCACTGAATGCCTCTTCAGGTTTGACGGTTCCTGCATAGAGTTGTGCACAAATCAGTACGCCACCGTGTGCGAAGATGGCAACTTGTGCGTACTCTTTTTCTTTCAGCTCATCCAGGAAACTGGCAACACGTTGATATTGCATGGCGAATGACTCTCCGTTTGTTGCGGGTACATTCATATAATCGGTATACCACTCTTTCAATCTCGGATCACTTATTTCATCAAACTTCTGCATTTCCCAATCTCCGAAGTTTATTTCCATAATTCGTTTGTCATGTTCTGCATCCGGGTATCCACAATAGGTCGCGAGGCGTACGCAACGAGATAAAGGACTGGTATATACGTGATCGAAATCCCTGCCTTGCGGACGGTAAGTCTTCAAATTCTCAGAAGTAATGGCAGCTTCCTGCTCAAAACTGTCACGCAAGGGGACATCTGATTGTCCGTAGCATACTCCGGGAGGGACGTCGACCGAAGTGTGTCTGATAAATGTAACTTCCATAGGATGACTATTTTAAATAAGCATTGATAAAGTCTGGATTACCGTACCTGATATGTGCATATAGCAAGATAGCGGCACCCAGATAGAATGATAGTTCACAAAGCAGGAATGTAGCTCCGCAGCAGTCTCCCGTATAACCTTGAAGACGATGTTTCATCAATCGGTACAGGAAGATAAATGTGAGAATCGGGCAAATTGTAACGAGCCAGAAATCTATCGGCAGGAATAATACGATGGGGAAAAGTCCACAGATGAATCCTGTCAGCAATTCTTGCCAGGTCATACGGTCGTACACAACTTTAGCCTTGCTGTCTTCCTCTTTTCGTGCATAAGGCAAATAGTTGATAATTTGAGATGCACAGAATTTAGACCAGCAATCGCCGCAAATGACAAGGGCGCAGATTAACTTTAACGGTAGATTTTCCAAGAGTAAAAACAATAATAGGAAATAACCTATCAATCCTATGACTCCATAGCTTCCTATCTGAGAGTCTTTCATGATGGCAAGTGTGCGCTCTTTGGTTGTTCCTCCACCGAAGCCGTCGAAAAAGTCGGCCAATCCATCTTCGTGCAGGCAACCTGTGATGAGCAGACGTGATAGGATAGCGAGCAACCATGCGATAGATACGGGCAGCACCTGGGCAGTCACCCATAGAACACCGACCATGATACCGCCCGTTAACCATCCGGCTAATGGCCAGTAGGGAACGATACGCTTGAAGTACTTTGCCGGGACTTCTTTGATCCTCCAGAAAGGAAGGCGCGTGAAAAATATGAGTGCTGCGAGGATTTTCATATAGTTAAAAATACTTTGTTATGGATGCATGTGCAAAGTTATCCATTTCGTTAATCATCAGGATGGCGGATTCTACAATAGGATAGGCGCAAATAGCACCTGTTCCTTCGCCCAGACGCAATCCAAGATTCAGCAATGGTTTTACTTCCATGTTGTCGAGCAACAATTTATGTCCGGTTTCATCTCCACAATGCCCGAAGATGGCATAATTCATTACTTCGGGATATAGTTTGGCAGCAGCCAGAATACAGTTTGTCATGATGAAACCATCTACCAGGATAATTATGCCTAGTTCGGCTGCCTGTAGCATGGCACCTACTGCCATAACCATTTCCAGTCCGCCGAAGTAACGGATGATATCACGCGGTGATCCGTCTCCTTTATAGTGATCGAGCGATTGTTTCAGCACTTCGTATTTATGGCGGATACCCGCATTATCCAGTCCGCTACCTGCTCCTACACATTGTTCTAAAGGTATTCCGGTGAAACAGGTCATCCACATGGACGAAGAAGAAGTATTTCCTATACCCATTTCTCCAAAACTGAGCACATTACTGCCTTCTTCATGGCAGCGGCGTACCACTTCTGCACCGCGTTCCAAGCAAAGCTCCATTTCTTCTTCCGTCATGGCTGCCTCATACAGATAGTTCCGTGTACTTTTTCGTACTTTCATATTGATAATACCCTTGTCGTATGGTAAATCATAATCTACACCGGCATCTACTATTTTCAGGGTAAATCCATGTTGGCGACAAAGGAAGTTCACTCCTGCACCTCCATGTAGGAAGTTACTGATCTGTTGCCAGGTAATTTCTTTGGGTGAAAGGCTGACCTTTTCTTCTACTATGCCATGATCGGCAGCAAAAATAATATTCTGCGGATGTCGCAGGGTGGGGGACAGGGTTTGTTGTATCCAGCCTATCTGCAAAGCCAACTCTTCAAGAGTGCCCAATGAACCTTTCGGTTTAGTTAAATTATTGATTTTATCAATCAATGCCGGGCGGATACTCTCGTCCGGTCGTACGATTTTAAATGTTTTCATCTGTTTATTGTTTTATCACTCTATCACTTTACTACTCTATTGCTCTCTCATTTTACCTTCACCTCTATCCCTGATACCATCAGCCATACCTCGTTTGCATGTTCGGCAATATATTGGTTCATCCATCCCTGCATATCTGTAAATTTACGCTGGATTTCATTATCCGAAGTAGCTCCCATACCAATTTCATTGGTGACAAAGATAAAAGTGGCATCTTGCTTTGTAAAGCGGTCGAATTCTTCCTTGGCAGCTTCCAAGGCACTGTCAGTATCTGCATTTACATCAAAAAAGAAGTTTGTACACCATAAGGTTACGCAGTCTATCAATACAGTTCGCCCGGATAATTGATGACGGCTTAGCTGTTTTTCTTCCTCGATATTTGTCCATTCCGGTCCACGTCTTTGCTGATGGCGGATGACGCGTTGCCGGAATTCTTCGTCCCAGATGCGTGCAGTAGCAAGGTAAACAGGATTAGGAGAAAGGCTTAGTGCCAGTTTTTCTGCATGGCTACTTTTACCTGAGCGTGCCCCTCCGGTGATTAGTATGATTCGTTTCATGGATTTTTCACTTTTGTGGCTGTAAAAGTACATTTTTATTTTTGAATATAAAAAAACTTCTTTTACCTTTGCACCGTCTTTGAATGGGATAAATGCGGAAGTAGCTCAGTTGGTAGAGCATCAGCTTCCCAAGCTGAGGGTCGCGGGTTCGAGCCCCGTTTTCCGCTCTTTTGAAAATCAAGCAGTTACAAGGGATGTAATTGCTTTTTTTTGTGCTATTTATATAATTCTAAATAAGGAAATGAGATACATTTTTCACCGTTTACTTTTTGGTATAATGGTATCTCATAGAGAAGACGTATATTTCAATTGTATCCTCATGAACTGAATAGATGATTCGATGTTCTGAATTTGCAACTCGCTTACACTGCCAAATCTGAATTACGTTCCGGAAGAAACAATGCGCATAAAGTGTTGTTTTCATTATTGATATAATGTTGTATTAGAGCAGAAATAGAAATGAACCATGTATTTGTTGTTTTTGTTTTGCAACATAATAGTTATCTATATTAAAAGATAAGGATATTTGTGATACCTTGTAACATTTGTTACAAATTCTATTTTAGAATAGCACTAAATTTGCATTAATCAATTTAAAAAATAAATGAGATATGAAAACTAATACAACATTTGCGTATGCAACAGTATTTAATATCGCTGGAGAGGTAGACTATGCCAGTGGTGGAATAGTTAGTAAACAGATTATTAAAAATCAGGCAGGAAATGTAACTCTATTCTCTTTCGATAAAGAACAGGGGTTAAGTGAACATACTGCACCTTTTGATGCTCTGGTACAAATTCTTGATGGGGAAGTTGAAATACATGTCGGAGGTATCCCTCACAGACTAAAGGCAGGTGAGATAATCATTATGCCGGCTAATGTCCCCCACGCATTACATGCAGTTGAACGTTTCAAGATGTTATTAACTATGATAAAAGGAGAAAACAATGAGTGAATTGATCAATAGTTCAAAAGGAAAGACTTACTCAATACCTGATCCTTTAATTGTATAATGATGAAGCGCCTGAACAAGTGAAAGAAGGCTTGAAGGAACTTTTTATAGGCACTACCCACAATTCTATGTAAATAGTAGATAGTGCCTTAACTAAATTTAGCTAGCTCTTCTGCATTTTGCATCATTAGGTTCGAATACATAGGCATGAACTGCATTTTTGACGGATTCTTCCAGGAAAATCATGGTACGGCGCACGTTAATATATCGCCAATCCAGTGAATTGCTATCCAATGTACGGGCGCTCCAGATTTTTATGCCTTCGCCGATAAAGGAACGTATTGCATTAATTGCCTTGCCATTTACAGGTACATTTAGATCCTCTTGTTCCCTGTTATTGATGTTTACCTCCGGTCTGTTAACGTAATTGACTGAAACATTTGCAGGTGCTTTCCATACACCGCGCGTATTATCCACCATGGTGTAGATACCTGCCATGGCTGCGGAAGGTGGCAGTAAATTAAGGGATGCCTTCACAGTCTTTATCATCGACTGATATATGCTCCAGTTCTGCAATAAAACTTGATGAAATTCATTCTTTTTATTATCCGGCGTTTCCTAGTTCTTTATGATTTCATCAATTGTTGCATTTGCATAATTCAAAATGCCGGAATCTTTGGGAAAGAATGCCTTGAAATCAAGCTCACTGTCAGCAGACCAAGAAAACATATCGGTTGTAATATCTTTATCTCCCAGTATTGTTGTCTCAAGCCACGGATAGTAGGCTGCTCCATATGACAGGCCATTGTTGCCGATATTGGTCTGGAACTCTTTTACTTGCTCCATCATAGTCTGATTCTCCGAACTTTTGGCTTGAACATCAAGAATAGCAAAACGATTCTGCATTTTACTGCAATGATCCAGAACCATCGTTTGAATATTTGCACAATCCGGAGAATGCACTGCTTCGGGGATCACAACCATTGTTATTTCCCGCTCTTTTTCAAGAGCATTGATCGCATTGCTCATCATATTCTTGTTCAGCAGTTGGTTGTCTTTATAGTTTCCTGCTGAAAGAACATAGCAAGTACCGCCTCCATTAGCAAAGAACATCAACATCTGATAGTAGAGAGTGAAGCGTTTTTTTTCTTTTCTCTGGGCTGTAAATATATACTTTGTGGTTGTTGTATCAGTTTTGGTATACTCCTTCTCATACGTAAACAGGCAGTCTGTAATAGTGCTATTCGACTTTTTAATACTTAGGATAAACTTTTCTTCGGGGCCTTGACCGAAATAGTTCATATATTCCGCCATAGAGGAAATTCTCCATGGTTTACCTTTAGTATCAGGAGCTTAAAGCCCCCGATATTGCCCTTTTGCATCAAAGCACGGACACGCCTTGTGTATGGAATTACTGAGCTGATAATGTCCCAATATGCTGGCTTGCGGATAATCTGTTTTCAGTTGTCGCAGCAAATCGAGTAGGGAACATTTCTGGGCATACGTCCTTGTATCCGCCGGTCGGCCGCATTCATCCAGTCCGCCTTCGTAGCAGATGCCGATGCTCTTGTCATTCCATCCTGTAGCATGTGCTCCGATCTGGTGAACCGGACGACAGATGTGTACTTCACCGTCACGTGTGATGTAGAAATGATATCCGATGCTTGCAAAGCCTCTTGCCAAATGACATCTTCGAAGAGCTTCTACGGAGAAATTCTTGTTACAGCGTGTTGCTGAACAATGAACTACCAGGAGTTTTACCTCCCGATAGTTCTGATAAAAACTTCCTGCTCTCATAGTCTATTTCATGCAGGAATTTAGTCCGAATATGCCTGCCAGGGCAGATGCCACGGCAATTACCACTTTGATGATCATACTCCAGGTTGAATTTGATTTTTTTTCCATATAACTGTTATTTAGTTATTAGTGATTTAATGATAGCGCAGCCTTTAATTATTAATTCTTTCATTATTAATTTCTAAAGGCTGCGCCTTTAGATCCTATCCCAGCGGATCATCCTCTATACCTCCGTCGCCTCCTGAATTTCCACCTCCACCGGTGTTTCCTCCATCGTCTCCTCCCGGTGTGGGCGTTTTGGAAATATCCACAGTGGTCTGTCCTGCCTTCTGTGCTTTGAGCACGGCGCGTGTGGCAGCACGGGTAGGGACCGGTGAGAACTCCATACCGGCGAAGATGTTTTTCAGATCTTCTCCGGGGATAAACTGAATATTGACTCCGGTAATGTTGGCAGCCGTGAATTTCTCCGCCGTTTCCGCCCCCCGGCTGGTTATCTGTAACCGGAATTTTCCCAGGTCTCCGAAGTCTACCTGTTCTCCTGCCCGCAGGCCGTCAATCATATTCTCGACGGTAGCGATGATAACGGCAGTCACGTCCGCCCTGCTGGCGGTGGTCTGCGATGATACTCTCTTGGCGAGTGTTTTTAGTGATAACTCTTGCGAAACCTGCGCTTTCGCATACGCTTTTTTGGCCTCTTCCTGATTCATTGGATTGCCCATCATTGCAATACTGTAATTCAATGCCATAGTTGTGAATTATGAATTAAAAATAAAAAATGAAGGATGAATTTCACCCGTGTAAGTTCAGTGAAATACTGTGCTTCCCGTGGTGAACGAAACAAAGGTACGATGTGCTGAGGGGTGAATAATGAAAGAGATTATTCCTTCATGAAACTGCATGATAAAGAGTGAAAAGTATTTGCCTAAGGTGAGCTATATGTAATATAAAATGCTTATCTTTATGCTATGATAATCAATAAAATAACTCTTATGAAAACAAGTAATGAAAATGAAAAGGCCCCTGAAGAAGCCTGGCCCGTACGCCCTTACTCCAAACGTGAGCTTGCCGAGGCTTATGCTCCGAATATCTCTCCCGTGTCTGCCCTGAACCGCTTGGCACAATGGTTTAGATATAACCTGCAACTGAGCGAAGCCTTGCTTCAGACAGGCTATAAAAAGCGCCAGCAGATATTTACTTCCATGCAGGTGGAATTGATATTCAGGTATCTGGGAAGACCTTAGATCGTTGATAAATAAAAAGATAAGAAATACTATTGTCAACAATTGATAGTATCTCTTATCTTTATATCGGTTCCCTTTTATTTGAGGAACAATTTGGTTTGATGCCACTTCCCGGTCAGTTCATCCGGTACGAAGTCTTTCGCCGGATCATCTTTGTATTCTTTCCATGGTGACTGTGACCATACGAAAGGCTTGCCCTTGAACCAGGCTACCCCGTACAGCATCCAAAATGAAGTTTTCGTGCCTTCATCGGACGGTTCGTACTTTAGACCTGAAAGTAATTCAAGAACCTTGTTTGCAGAAAACGCCTTAGAGTCGACTGCTCCGTCAGGAATGGTTCTGGGGTATTCCGTTGTTCCAAATCCCAAGTCCCAACGTCCATAGATGGACAGTGGCTCGTCATCTGCTATGTGGGTAATCAATGCTTTTGCGTCTTCCTCATTGTTCACATTCCCAATCATGTCAAAGAACTGCACTCGCCTGAGTGGTCTGTTGTCTGTGGAGCCTAAGTCATACGCCACTTTTTTGAATACCGGATAGTTTACTCCCAAGATATATTCATTAGTCATCAGGTGCTTATCATAATCCAAATCCGGATCGAATTCATTTTCAGGTTCATATTTCCCGGTTAAGCAACTATCCTTTCCGCACCTTAACATTGCAAAGCGTTTATAACTCATTTCTATCAATGACATTTCTTTCGTATTGGCATCAATAACCATATAACCGTTCAGATAGGTACCCGAATTGCTGGTTTTTATGTAGTTGAAGAAATCATCAATGTCTGTCGCGAACATTTCGGCAGCAGCAGAACGCCAACACAGCCATACTGCCTCTTCTTTTTGCGACTGCGACATGGGATTGTATGAATAACGGTGAGTAGTTTCATTGAAGCAAATGCCATGTTTGTTGAATCCAAAATCCATGTTGCTGCCTACTTGCCCGAAACAATACGAATTCTGTGACACAAAGTCGATCCCTCCCTCATTATTGCGGATTGTGTAGGAAATCGTGTGTGAATTCGACAGGTAGCCGCACCAACTGTTGTGCGTCCATACGATGTCTCCGTCATCTGTCCGTTTGACGAAAGCGGAACAATGGTCGGGCTTGTGCAAACCGTATGTGCTTTCCAGTGAGTTGGCCACGGCATCCATCAAGTCCATCTGAGTATTGATAAAGTAGATGTCTCCGAAAGATATTTTATCTTCCCCGTAGCCTAAACTGAATGTATCCCAATTGAAAAGGTCATTCTTCACTTCGTCAATGGAGCGTATATACCCGCAAGACAAGGCATCGTATATACCCCACATTCGATAAAATAGCCTTTCTATCGCTTTCACATACTTGCCAATAGCCGGTTCTTCCCGATTGTCTCTTATCCATTTTGTAGTAAAAAGGTAGTTGCTTTTCAGCGAATTTTCCGCTTTCTTCAAGTCTTTCGGTTCCGGAGGGCACGTATGGGGAAATGTATGGCTTGTGTCACACAAGTAGGAGCTCTTCCAAGTATTGTTGCGTGATGCGCGTATCATATCCTCGCCCTGTAGTTCTCCCTGTATGAACCCGGCAAGATACTCGTTGGTAAGGACATCCGAATGCTCGTGCGTGGAAATTATAGAAAAATTCCAGCAATTGTCCTTAAACTCTGCATACCCTACGCAGGATTTCCCCTTCTGAATCCTGTTGAATTTTCTGTCTTCTTGTTGTGTCATATCATTCTAATTTTAGTGGATTTAAATATTGTTCCCTTCCTTGATTTCAGTCGAGTTAAATATTTCCAGTTCATGTTACATTTTGATGTGGAAAATGTAATTTTTATATAGGCTGAAATGGACTAAGACAAAAATAACGGGAAACGATCATATATAGATTCTAAAATCAATAAATTTTAAAGAAAAATCGTATAACGTTGGTATTTAGAATGTTAATTCTGAAATGGCATTCTTTATTTTACGATTTCAAGCTTTTTTTGACGATATCGAGTGGGGGTAAGCGAGCTTTATCTCAGGGGGAATAATCCTATAATGCGCAAGCCGAACGCTTATATCTGCGTTGGCTTGCGCACTTATCTGTATCGGGCGACGCTTATATTTGCGATGGCCTTCTCACTTATCTGCATCGGGTGATGCACTTATGTCTGACAATACCCGGTTCCACCTATTTGAATCCCTTGTCCACTTCATCGTTTTGGATGTCCACCACTTCATATTCCGTGCTTCCCTGTTCATTCCTTCTTGTCCGGAAACCGTATTTTTCCAGTGACATTACCAATGTCTGTATGGTCTGCCTGTTCACCTGTATCTTTCCGTAAATGGCGATCTTGCTGAGTATGGCTGCCGCCGGCATCCATTTTATGCAGTAATCCTGCGGTTGTGGCTTGCGGAAGTATACGAGCAGGTTTTCCTCCACGGGATCTTTCATGCGGTGCAGCTCATTGTGCCTGTTCAGCTCGTTTATTTCCTCTCCTTCATACCAGTACCGGTATCCTTCCTTTATCAACGCGTAGGCCTGCGCATATATCCCCTCATAATTGACCGGTGTGCGATAATCCAGTGTAATGATGGAGGAGGGGAGGAAACGCCGGTTTCCGCCTATGTCCTGCAGGCATTGGCGATTGTTCGTACTGGCAATGAAGGATGCATGCCGTATGAAATTGTATGCCTGCATGTCGTATGCTTTCCGCTCCGTCACGCTTTCCTGTGTGATGACCCGTTTCAATCCGGCCAGATCACCTATCCTGGCCCCTTCAAATTCTTCCATATTGATGATGAGGTGCGTGCTGAGCAGCAGCTGGTGGTCCTTGTTGTCCGGGTTCACCATTCCGTTCCGGTAATACTCCCTCCACTGGGGAGGTAAGAGCCTGCGTATCCAGGTACTTTTTCCTTTTCCTTGTTCGGAGTACAGGATGATCACAAGATGGTTGACCTGCTCGTCCTGCAGTGCACATGCCAGCATTCCCACGAACCACCTGCGGAAACTTTCTTTCCAGAACTCCTGATCTTCCGCCTGTACCGTATCCGCCAGCCGGCCGATATAATCTGTCTCCCCATCCCAGGGTTCCAGTTTTTCTACGTAGTCTGTGAACGGGTTGAAATCCCTGGCATAGGTGGAGTCAATGACCGCCTGCAGATAATTCCTGAAACACTTGATGCCTGCCAGTTGCAAGGCCAGGAATATGGAGTTGTAGCTTCTTGCCCTCATAGGTCGGAACCTGCCTTTCCATCTCTCTTCTTTCTCATCGAAGTTTAGGTATTCCAGCCTGTCCAGTATTACATTCCTTCGGATATCATAATGTGCCTTCAGGAAGTCGAGTACTTGGTTGATAATGTCCGGCTTCTCTTCCTTATGATGGATGGCTGCTTCCTCCGTCTTGTCGGTATAGATGTATGCATTGTGTATGGGCACAGCCACATCGAACCCTTCACCGCCGAAATTTTCCTGAGCCAAACGAATTGCCACGCCCTCTTCCAATGCTTTTGCATAACATTTGTTTCCCAGAGCGAATATGAAGCTGTCCCTGCTTCCCGGTTCGAATTTAGCAATCCTCTTTACTGCGAGTACCGCCTTGTTGAATTCCATCCTTTCCCACGGCTCAGCTTCCGCCTTATCACTTATCACCTTATCACTCTCACTCATCGCCTTCCCACTCTTCTTTCTCCCCGTCTGCGGTTTTTCAGGCGGCACAATACCGGTCAGTATCTCATCGACCTCTTTCATAAGTTCTTCATTCAGATATGCCTTTTCATCGAAAGAAGTGAAGAATCCTCTTGATATATCCTTTCCGCTTCCGTCCACCTCCACGTCCAGCAGCTTTTCATAGTATTCTTTGCAGGTATCATACATCATCCTGTGATATTTCTCCAACGCAGCAAAGTCCTTTTCTCCGTTAGAGAATGTCTCCCTGAGAGTGGTGGCATCTTCCGTCTGCAGGAACACGAATATCTTGAATCCATGTGCCTTTGGAGTGAGGAAACTGGCCAGCGTGTTAGGATCCTTGTTGATTTTCCCCCTCAGCTCTTCCAGCTTCTCTTCGGGCTGGTCGTCAATATCCAACAGGATGACATGCGTGTACCTTGTGATGCTGTAAGCTTGTCTTTTTTCGCTGTATCCTGCCGTGACGGTGTAGAATGGCAATTGCTTCTTCACATTGTTTGCCTCTTCTGTCTTTCCCTGGCTGACGAGCAGTCTTATCTTGAATACAAGTTTAGCGTGTACTCCCTTTGTGATGTTTTCAATTACTTTTCTCAGGGTAATCTCTCCCCGAACGTTGCTGAATCCGCTGTATGCGGTAACCGGAATATTTTCCATCTCTTTGTTAGTTGTTTTAGTCTGCCTTGTTGGCGGCGCGAAGTAGGGTATAATATCCGGAATGGCAAAAACGCCTTTTTCAACCGAAAAGGCGTTTTTGCACAATTTTGAATGACTACTTCTTTTTCTTCTTCTTTTCCATTCCCAGTTTCTCTTCCCTGATTTCTTTCCTTAAGCTAATGATTTCGGTATTAATGCTTTCCATCGTCAGAAATCCTTCCTCATGCTTTCCTTTTTCGAACCTTGCCATGCGGTACAGCTTCCTTGCCAGATGCTTTGTTCCTTTGAGTCCCGCCTCTTTTTTATGATGGATAAGCATGTTTATCCAGGGGGTGAGGAACTCTATTCTTTCTTCCGCCCTGACTACTACCTGTTCGTCAACCGGCTCATTTTCAATCAATAGGATGTCGATCCTGTTTCCTTTTCTCTCGATCTCGATGCCGCAGGCAGCTTTACTTATGAGCTCAATGCTCAAGATTGTGTTTTTTTAATCATAAAACTACAATTTTAGATGTTAGTAATTTATTTTAAATTTGCATTCGAAAGCAAAATTAACTATTATTATCGTGAAATCTGTTATTATAGTATAGAAAAATGAAACTTTTCTGTTCTGTGTATGATACACAAAACGATGTAATAGGTGGTAGCCCCACCTACCTATTCATATAAAGTGTGTGTAACAAGGTTTAAAGAAAAAGTAGGGAAATACGCGCCTGTGCGTATGTATACGTGCGTACATTATTAAAAAAGAAATGCAACATTGAGAAGTTATCAAAATAAGCTGCGATGATGACGAAATAGAGGATAGGAATAGAAGGAAACTGATTACTGTCAATAATGATTGTGATAAGTAGAGGGTGTTTTTTAATCGTTCGTTTAAAAGATGGCATTTTAACCTGTATCTTCCCTAAGATTCTTTTCTAAAAAAGACAAGTTTAAAAACACAATTTTATTTCAGGGATAACTAGTTATAGATTAGTAATATATGACACTATTTAAAAGCCAAATCGATTTTATTTATCAGAATATTTTGTTGTTTCATTTCAAGACATTATCTTTGTGCACATTAAACGAACGATTAAAAGACAATATTTCTTTTTAAGATGTTCATCTATAGCTTTTTACCTGCAAGATACTTAAGGTAATGTACGGCTACGGAAAATCAATAGGCAAGAGGGGCGCAAAGCTTGCCGTATTCTACATAAAGCGTTCGCAAGTGATTGAAGTTCAAGTGTATGCAAGAGCTGCAAAGCCCCGAAAGAACACCCTTTTCTGAAGAAAGCCACCGAATGGAAACGGATAAAGAGACCGAAGTATGGTATGCTATGCGTGCCACCTATCGCAGGGAGCCTGATGCCATGCGTCTGCTTGAAAAAGAAAAGTTAGGCTTTTTCATCCCCATGCAATACAAGATCAGCATAAAGAAAGGGAAGAAAGTCCGTGTCCTGGTTCCCGTCGTTCACAATCTGCTTTTTGTCCATGCCTGTCCGGCTGATGTAAAGCGTGTCAAATCAAAAGTCACTTACTTGCAATATATCACCGATACCCGTAGTGGTCAGAAGATAATCATCCCCGACAATGAAATGCAACGTTTCATTGCCGTAGCCGGAACTTACAACGATCATCTTCTATACTTCCAACCTGATGAACTGAATTTGTCGAAAGGTACGAAAGTCCGCATCATCGGTGGTGACTTCGAAGGTCAGGAGGGTATTTTCCTGAAAGTGAAAGGTGCGCGTGACCGCCGTGTGGTCATAGCTATACAAGGTGTCATCGCCGTTGCCATGGCTACCATCCATCCGGATCTTATAGAAGTAATCAAATAATTGACGGTCAGCCATTGCCTTTAAACAGCTGATAAATCATAAATTATAAATCATAAATTATTATGTCTCTTTCCGAAGAAGCAATCACTCTTCAGCGTGCTGCGCACGATCTGATGTACTTGGGTATGGACGGGAGTCCCATTTATAGCGATGATCTGTCCCGTCGTAACGGTGAGGTTTACCGCCTGACTACGGCTTTGTATAATTCCAGTGTCAAAGGTTCCACTGTAGAAGAACAAGCGAATGTTTGTCTCGCTCTTCTGATGGGGTACAATGCTTCTTTCATTGATCACGGTGAAAAGCAGGAGCATGTTCAGGAAGTATTGAGTCGTTGTTGGGATATTCTTGATGCTCTTCCTGCTTCGTTGTTGAAACTTCGTCTGCTTACTGCCTGCTATGGCGAGGTATTCGATGAGCCTTTGGCAGACGAAGGCCGTACTATCATTGCTTCCTGGGATTCTACATCGCTTACTGTTGAACAGCAAGAAGCTATTGAAGAATTTCAGAATGTAGTGAATAATCCTTATCCTTGGGAAGAACTGGATTGATATAAATCCAACTTTTCTCAAAGCCGTTAAATTACTTTTTTAAGCATGAAAATATTAGTTACCGGTGCAGCTGGCTTTATAGGCTCTTACGTATGCCGAAACCTGCTTCATCGTGGAGATGAGGTTGTAGGTCTTGACAATATTAATTCCTACTATGATGTTAATCTAAAGTACAGCCGTCTGGAAACCTTGGGTATCACTGGTAAGTCTGTAGATTGGTATAAGTTTGTAAAGAGTAATGTTTACGAACATTTTCGTTTTGTCCGCATGAACCTTAAGGACAAGCAGGCGATGCAAATGCTTTTTGCCAATGAAGGTTTTGACAAGGTTGTCAATCTTGCCGCTCAAGCGGGAGTCCGTTATTCCATAGAGAATCCATACGCTTATGTGGAAAGCAATGTGGACGGTTTCTTGAATGTATTAGAAGGCTGCCGGCATCATCATGTGAAGCATTTGGTATATGCCAGTTCCAGCAGTGTCTATGGTTTGAACGGTAAAGTTCCTTTCTCTGAAAAGGATAGCGTTGCCCATCCTGTGAGCCTTTACGCGGCGACAAAGAAATCGAATGAATTGATGGCCCATACGTATAGCCATCTGTATGGCATCCCTTCTACCGGACTTCGTTTCTTTACGGTTTATGGTCCTTGGGGACGTCCGGATATGTCTCCCTTCCTCTTTGCTGATGCCATGTTGCACGGAAGATCCATCAAGGTCTTCAATAATGGCGATATGTTGCGTGATTTTACTTATATTGATGATCTCGTAGAAGGTGTTCTTCGCGTGATAGACCATATACCTTCTTCCAATCCGGATTGGGATGCGGAATTCCCTGATCCCGCTTCCTCTACCGCTCCCTATAAAATCTATAATATCGGCAATTCACATCCGGTGAGACTTATGGATTTCATTCAGGCCATAGAAGAAGCGATAGGACATCCGGCAGAGAAAATTTACCTTTCGATGCAGCCGGGGGACGTTTATCAAACCAACGCGGATACTTCGGCTTTACAGAATGAGTTAGGGTTTAAGCCCGACAAACCTCTAAAGGATGGAGTTCGTGAAACGATAGAGTGGTATCGTTCTTTTTATCAATTGTAGTCAAAACGTAATCGTAAGATATAGATATGAAAATAGCAATCGTAGGTACCGGCTATGTCGGTTTGGTGACGGGCACCTGTTTCTCAGAGATGGGCATTGACGTGACTTGCGTGGATGTGCAGGAAAGTAAGATAGAAAGTCTGAAGAAAGGCATTATTCCTATTTATGAGCCGGGCTTGGAGGATATGGTGCATCGCAATTATACTGCTGGGCGTCTGAAATTTACGACAGACTTGAAGGAATGTCTAGATGAAGTTAAAGTTGTGTTCAGTGCGGTTGGTACCCCTCCTGACGAGGATGGCAGTGCTGATTTGAAATATGTGTTGGAGGTTGCGCGTACCATTGGGCGTAATATGAATAAATATGTGCTGGTTGTGACTAAGAGTACAGTTCCGGTGGGTACTGCACAAAAGGTAAAGTCGGCCATCCAGGAAGAACTTGATAAACGTAATGTAAAGATAGAGTTTGATGTGGCTTCCAATCCTGAGTTCTTGAAAGAAGGTGATGCGATAGATGATTTCATGAAACCTGACCGTGTAGTGGTAGGTGTGGAATCGGAAAAGGCCAAGGCTATTATGGAACGTCTTTATAAGCCTTTCATGATGAATAACTATCGGTTGATATTTACTGATATTCCTAGTGCTGAGATGATAAAATATGCGGCAAATTCTATGTTGGCTACACGGATTAGCTTTATGAATGATATTGCTAACCTCTGTGAACTGGTTGGTGCTGATGTGAATATGGTTCGCAAAGGTATTGGTGCGGATAGTCGTATTGGCAGTAAATTCTTGTATTCCGGTTGTGGATATGGTGGTTCTTGTTTTCCAAAAGATGTAAAGGCATTGATAAAGACTGCGGAAAAGAATGGTTATCCGATGCGTGTGTTGAAGGCTGTGGAAGAGGTGAATGAGAATCAAAAGAGCATTCTTTTTGAGAAATTGTTGAAACATTACGTTGGAGACTTGAAAGGTAAGCAAATTGCCTTATGGGGCTTGGCTTTCAAGCCTGAAACAGATGATATGCGTGAAGCTCCGGCATTGGTTTTGATTGACAAGTTGATAGAGGTTGGTGCAGACGTGAAGGTTTATGATCCGGTTGCGATGGATGAATGTAGGCGCAGGATAGGGGATAAGGTAGTCTATGCCACGGATATGTATGATGCGGTGTTGGATGCGGATGCATTGTTGCTGGTGACGGAGTGGAAAGAGTTCCGGATGCCCAGCTGGGGCGTATTGAAGAAGACGATGAAACAGTCAGTGGTGATTGATGGAAGAAACATTTATGACAAGTCTGAATTGCAAGAGTTAAGGATAGCTTATTCTTGTATTGGTAGATGATAAGTTATGAAAACGATTAAATTAGGCTATGAAGATAAGGAAGTTACCTTATTGCAACAGGCTTTGAAGTCATCCGGTTATTCGGTGCCTGAAGGCGGAGTTCTCAATCAAGAGACAGTGGATGCCGTTGCCAAGTTTCAACAGTCACATAATCTGGATGCCGATGGTATTGTCAGCTATCGCACTTGGGAAGCGTTGTTACTTGCCAGTCATAAGTCCGTGGAACGGCTGGCAGACGAGGACTTTGAACTTGTAGCCCGTTTGCTGGATTGTGAACCGGATGTTCTGAAGGCTGTCCGGCAAGTTGAAACCGGTGGCAGGGATGGCTTTTTCGCCCCGGGTAAGCAAGCCTGCTATTCTTTTTGAGGGACACATCTTTTGGAGTCAGTTGAAGAAGAGAGGCATCAATCCGGCAGAATATGTGGCAGGCAATGGAATGTCCAGATAATGGGATTCAATTATGCCACTTGTGGCGAGAAGAGCGTGGAAAGTTTTGTAGCAGCCATGCATGAGAGCGAACTCAAGCAACTGATACTTGCCGCCCGTTTCATCGGACAGGCAGGTATGCTTCCGGCATTGTAGACTAAGAACTGGACGGAATTCGCCAGACGATATAACGAGCCTGCCTATGCGCAAAACGGCTACGACAAGAATTTGGTGGGAACTTATATGGATAAAAAATCTAATATATAATTGGTTTGAATTGAGTTTGGGGAGAAGTGGATGCTTACCCGTAAAATCAACTATAAGGCAGTGTGTCTGAAAAATAGAGAATTATAAATATCTTTTTTGAATCAATCCGATTTTTGATAAAATCTCTAAAGAAATCGCCTAAAAGCGGATTCTATTTTTGTGGGAACTATGTCAAAAATGGTGGTTAACTTTACATATGAAAAGAGCATTGATTACAGGAATTACGGGACAAGATGGCTCGTATTTAGCAGAATTTCTTCTTGAGAAAGGTTATGAAGTACATGGCATTATTCGCCGTTCCTCAGTAGATTATCGTGAGCGAATTGCTCATCTTGAGGGAGTTCCCAATTTCCATTTACATTATGCCGATTTAGGTGATTCCATGTCGATGGTACAGGTGGTAAAAAAGGTTAGTCCTGATGAAATATATAATCTTGCGGCACAGAGTCATGTGCAGGTGAGTTTCGATTCGCCTGAATTTACGGCAGATGTAGATGCTGTGGGTGTATTGCGGGTACTTGAGGCAGTACGTCAGTGTGGGCTTGAAAAGACTTGTCGTATCTATCAGGCCTCCACTTCCGAACTATATGGTAAAGTGGAGGAAGTGCCTCAGAATGAGAAGACACCTTTTCATCCATATTCACCATACGCTGTAGCCAAACTTTACGGATTCTGGATTATTAAGGAATATCGTGAGGCTTACAGCATGTTTTGCTGTTCAGGTATTCTCTTCAATCATGAATCAGAACGCCGTGGCGAAACCTTTGTAACTCGTAAAATTACTCTTGCTGCCGCACGCATTGCCCAAGGCAAACAAAATTGCCTGTATCTTGGTAATTTAGATTCTCTCCGTGATTGGGGATATGCCAAGGATTATGTAGAGTGTATGTGGCTTATTCTTCAGCATGATAAGCCCGAAGACTTTGTTATTGCAACAGGGGTGCAGCATACTGTTCGTGAGTTTGCTACCCTTGCTTTCCGCTATGCGGGTATTGAGCTTCGGTGGGAAGGAGAAGGAATAAATGAAAAAGGCATTGATATCAAAACAGGCAAAGTATTGGTTGCTGTTTCAGAAGACTTTTATCGTCCCACTGATGTGGTAAATCTTTGGGGGGATCCCACTAAAGCTCGAAACGAACTCGGTTGGAATCCGCAAACCACTTCTTTTGAGCGGCTTGTTGAAATAATGGTAAAGCATGATATGCAGAAAGTCGCTGCTGATCATGTGGCTTCTGTCATGCGTACCAATCTTGCTGAATATCTGGAAAAAGGTCTGGTAAAATAACTGATTGATTCTGATTTAAATTCAACCATTCAACTGTTTTCCAAAAACCGTTAAATCACTTATATTTATATATTATTGATGTGATAGAGGTTGGGGAGAAGTGGATGTCTATAGTGGATTGTAATATTTTTTATCGATATGGAAGTTGTGAAAACAGCCATTGAAGGAGTCGTAATCATTGTACCTCGTCTTTTTAATGATAGTCGCGGTTATTTTTTTGAGTCCTTCAATCAGGGAGAGTTTGAAGAAAAAGTTTGTAAGACGACATTCGTGCAGGATAATGAATCTAAATCATCCTATGGTGTCATTCGTGGTTTGCACTTTCAGTTTCCCCCTTTTGCGCAAAGTAAACTGGTGCGTGTAGTGAAAGGCTCAGTTCTTGATGTTGCTGTGGATATAAGAAAAGGCTCTCCGACTTTCGGACGGCATGTAGCTGTAGAACTTACAGAGGAAAATTATCACCAGTTCTTTATACCAAGAGGTTTTGCGCATGGTTTCAGTGTGTTGAGTGATGAGGTGATATTTCAATATAAGTGTGATAACTTTTATGCTCCGGAGTGTGAAGGGGCCTTGGCGTGGGATGATCCAGATTTGAGAATTGATTGGAGGATCCCGATGGACAAAGTTGTATTGAGTGAAAAAGACCAAAAGCATCCTATATTGAAAAATGCGAATTTAATGTTTGATTATAGCGTTGATCAATATTGACGTAAGAATACAAGACTTCAAAAAGAAAGGGGATAAGGATGAAGGATATCCTAACCGTGAGAATGAAAAATGGCACAAGTCTCTAGCAATAAAAGGGTAGCTAAAAACACTCTTTTACTATATATACGTACGTTTGTAATCTTAATAGTGAATCTATATACTTCAAGAATTGTTCTTGAGGTGTTAGGTGTAGAGGATTATGGAATATACAATATCGTAGGTGGAATGGTTGTGATGTTTTCGATAATCTCAGCTGCTCTGTCGAATTCTATAACACGATTTATTACGTTTGAATTAGGGAAAGGAAACAAAGATAAGCTGAAGCAAATATTTTCTACAAGTGTAAACATTCAATTGAGACTTTCATTAATTGTAGCCATTGCGGTAGAAGGGATAGGTGTATATTTTATGTATGCTTATATGCAGATTCCTGAAGACCGTTTGTCGGCAGCTTTTTGGGTATTGCAGTGTTCACTTCTCAATTTTATTATTTCTTTAGTAAGCTTACCTTATAGCGCGGTGATTATAGCGCATGAACGGATGAACATATTCGCTTATGTAGGGTTACTAGAGGCAGCGTTGAAGTTTGTGTCTGCTTATTTATTATTTATTGTGGCTTTTGATCACTTGATATTGTATGGCGTTTTATTAGCTTTGTCGTCTTTAATTATCCGTTTGATATATGGTCGTTATTGTTCGCTTCATTTTAAAGAATGCAAATATACGGCAAAATTAGATAAAAATCTTACACGTGAAATGTTTGGCTTTGCCGGATGGAATTTTTTAGGAACCGGAGCATATCTTTTCAATACGCAAGGAGTCAACATTGTATCTAATTTGTTTTTTGGCGTTGCAGTTAATGCTGCACGAGGGGTAGCAGGGCAGGCCGAGGCCGGTGTAAAACAGTTTGTGAATAATTTTACAACAGCATTAAATCCGCAGATTATAAAAACATATGCTGATAAAAATTATGAATCGTGTTTTATTCTTGTCCGTCAAGGTGGCAAGTATTCCTACTTGCTGATGCTTGTTTTTTTTATACCTTTTGTATTGGAGGCAGATTTTCTTTTGTCATTATGGTTAAAGGAAGTGCCGCGGCATGCCGTTATCTTTTGGCAATTAGCCATGTTAGGAACTTTGATTGATTTACCGGCAGCTCCTCTTACGACATTAGCTCAAGCTACGGGACATATAAAGAAATTTTATATTTATGTGGGTGGACTAGGGTGTTTAGTGCTACCTTTAACATGTATCTTTTTTTTCTTGGGAATGCCGCCTTATACAGCCTATGTAGCTTATATCACTGTTTATACTTACCTTGTTTTTGTGCGTTTATATTTGATGAATAAACAGGTCGGCTTTCCTATTCGCGTGTTTGTAATACAGGTTTTATTAAGAGTTGCTGTGGTGACGGCTATATCTTTGATTCTTCCTGTTCTCATTGTATATATAATGCCGTATGGTTTTGTGAGATTCATCTTGGTTGCGTCTGTTAGTTTTATTTCCATAGTAGGGAGCACTTTTTTGTTTGGCATGGATCGTGCTGAACGTAAAAGAATAAACTCCTTTGTATTAAATAAGATACGGAATAATTAACTATTGTTTTCTTGACTATATGTATGTGAATTTAGTAACATGGCTGGGTACAGGGAATTATGGTACTAGTCTTCAGTCTTACGCTCTTCATGAGATACTGAAAGAGATGGATTACAATGTACGTTTTGTACATTCGTTTTCTCCTGAAAATTTCTCTCTAAAGAAAAGACTATTTTTTCTTTTGAAGATTGTTGTGAAAGAGGCATTAAAAAAGTTTGGGCGTACCGATAAAGATAAGAAGATTCGTTCTTTTAACAAGGAAAATTATAACCATATTCATATACATACTGAAAAGCAGTATCGAAATCTATTAAAAGAATCAGATGTTTTTATTACTGGCAGTGATCAAATATGGAATTGTTATCACAACTTTGACCCGTTTATGTTTTTAGCTTATGCAGGTAATTGTAAACGTGTGGCTTATGCCTCAAGTATTGGAACAATCGATATTCCTCAGGCATATATAGGACAGGTTAAGTGTTTATTAAACAAGTTCACTCACATAGGAGTAAGGGAAGGGGGGATGGTTGATTTTTTGAATACTCTTTTGAGCAGAAATGATGTCAGGCAGGTTTTAGATCCTACATTTCTTCTTTCAAGTTCAAAATGGCTTAGTTTTACGAAGAAATCGCAGTTATCATTGACTTTGCCGCAGAATTATATTTTATGCTATTTTATAGGGAATCGCGTAGAATACGCTTTACAGCTTGAAGAGGTAAAGCGGATTACTGGAATATCAAATATTGTTTTGATTCCCTCATTGGAGAACGAAACCATTTTGATAAATGAAGCAACTAAATGTCAGGATGCAGGTCCATACGAATTTGTAGAACTTATCGCTCAGTCATCTATGGTATGTACAGATTCGTTTCACGCTTGTGCTTTATCTATCAATCTGTCTAAAAATTTTGTTGCTTTTAAGAGATTTTCTGATAATGATAAAAAGTCTCAAAATTCTCGAATTTATGATTTACTTAATCTGTTTGGATTGAGTAATCGACTTTATAATGGTGCAAATAAGTCATTGAAAGAACCTATAGATTATTTTTATGTTCAGAAAATTCTTCAAGATCATAGGGATGCGTCAATTGATTTCTTGAGAGGTTCTATTGAAAACTAAACTTTTAAAGATATGAATATTTTAGTTTTAGGAGGTACTGGAGCGATGGGTATTCACGTTGTGAAAATACTCTCACAACAAGGACATCATGTCTTTTGTACTTCTCGAATAAAAAGGAAACAAGAGAGGAATATAACATATATTGTAGGTGATGCTCATGATATGATTTTTATGCAAAGCTTACTTAATGAAAGGTATTATAAAGCTATTATTGATTTCATGACTTATACAACAAGTGATTTTCGAATAAGGCATGAAATCCTTTTAGGTGCAACAGATCAATATTTTTTTCTTAGTAGCTCCAGAGTATATGCCGATGATTCCATTATTACTGAAGATTCACCATTAATCTTAGATACCGTAGAAGATAAGAAATATCTGAAAACCGATGAATACGCTTTGTGTAAAGCCAGACAAGAAGCCATTTTAAAGAGATCAGGGAAAAAGAATTTCACCATTATTCGCCCCTATATTACATATAGTGAAAACAGATTACAGTTAGGGGTATTTGACAAGGATACTTTTATATATCGGGCATTGAAAGGCAGACCGATTGTCGTTTCAGATGATATAATGCAGCATATCACGACACTAACTTACGGCTATGATGTAGCAACCTGTATAGTACGTTTAATAGGAAATGCTAAAGCTTTTGGTGAGGCTTTCCATATAACAGTGGAGCAATCTATAAGTTGGAATGATGTTTTAGAGGTATATATGGATGCATTAGGTAAGTATCTCGGGAAACGACCGGATGTGGTAGTTATAAATCAATGTCATCAATTAAATTATCCTATAAGGTGTTATCAAGTGACTTACGATCGGTTATACGATCGTCGGTTTGATAATTCGAAAATACTTGATGCCATTGGTGACTTTACGTTTACCTTACCTAAAGAAGGATTGGCCAAATGTATTGATTCTTTTCTGAATAATCTTTCATTTGGACATATAGATGAAAGTATAGAGGGAACCAATGATTATTACAGTGGTTGTTGGGCATCTCTATCTGAATATAATAGTATAAAAAGAAAATTGAGATATGTGGCTTATCGTTTAAATCCTATAATGGCTTGCCGATTGGAACAATATATTAGAAAATTATTAAGATGAAATGATATGGAAAGCAAACTAAAAGTCAGAGATTCTAATTTTGAGTTGTTGCGTTTAGTGGCAATATTTATAATAATAGTTCATCATCTTGTAATAAAATGTGCCTAGTCATGTGGATATACTAAATCTTATGATAGTGAAAACGATGGAATAATTTGGTTGATAATTAACTGATTAGCTGTGGATAAATCTGTTTATTCTAATTAGTAGATGGCGTGGCATTAAATGTATTGTACCTCAAATTATAAGGTTAATAATAGATTGTTCCATCTATAGCTTGATTACCAATATTTTTTGTATTTTAGTGTTAGGGTATCCTTTTAGTTGGAGCGAGTTATTTTTTAGTTGTATATTTACACACAACTGGTTCGTGACAGCTTTTATTATGTTCCTTTTGATTATTTCATTAGTTGAACGCTCTTTACGCGATATTGATAATAAGACTTTGAATTATTTCGTTATTCTTCTTACTATTTTCAATGTTGTATTCTATTTATAAACGATTTACTTCTAACGGATTACTTTTGTGGCTGATCTGTTGCGTACCGTGGGTTGTGGGATATGTAATTTTGACGAATCACATTCCTTGGCAAGAGAATCTTTCCCAGAAATATTTTGGATACAATAATCCTTTTATAATTCTCTCTGCTATAAGACTGTTCATGTATTTTTCACAAATCAGACTTCAAAATCGTTGGATAAATGAGGTAACCAAAGGATGTTTCGGCATTTTTCTACTTTATACTACGACCATTTTTATGTACTATCGTGTAAATGTAATAGGTGAGTGGTACCATCAATTCGGGTATGTTGCTATTATTTTATCTTTTGTGGCGCTATTTATGGCTTGTGCCGTAGTAGCTTATGTGGTGGAGCACATCAAAAATCCATATATACAGAGATGTTTTTTTGAAAAAATAAAATTGAAATAATTATGAATACTTACTATTCAAGTGAGAGAGGCATACAAATATTGATAAGGCTTCTAAAAGATTTCGGGATAAGAAAAATAGTTGCATCTCCGGGCGCCACTAATATGATGCTCAATGCCTCATTGATGTATGACGGAAGTTTTGAAATGATTTCGTCTGTAGATGAACGCTCAGCGGCTTATATGGCTTGTGGCATGGCGGAGGAAAGTAGTGAACCTGTTATGATCACATGTACAGGTGCAACAGCTGCGCGAAACTATATGCCTGCTTTGACAGAAGCCTTTTATCGTAAGCTTCCTATCTTGGTAGTAACAGGTACGCAAGATCTCAGAAGATTAGGTAATTTATATGATCAGGTGACCGACCGCGGCGTACAGCCGAATGACATTGTAACCTTCAGTACGTATATTCCATCGGTGAGAGATGATAAAGACGCTGAATATGCAGCTTTAAAAATTAATCAGGCTATTTCTGCTTTGACACTAAATGGAGGTGGCCCTTCTCATATCAATCTTGAAACGACGTATAGTAGGGACTTATCGGTAAAAGATTTGCCTAAAATAAAAACGGTGAGACGCATAGATTGGGATGATGACCTTCCTTCTCTGCCACAAGGTAAAATAGCTGTATTTATAGGATCTCACCAACAATTTGATGAAAAGTCAACGCAAGCAATAGATGCTTTTTGCGCTAATCATAATGCGGTAGTATTTTGTGATCATACAAGTGGATATAAGGGCGAATTTCGGCAAATCGACGCATTATTAACTAAACAGAATGCGGAGTGTTTAAATGATATCAAACTGTTGATACATTTAGGTGAAATATCTGGCGATCATTTTAATATGGGGGATAAAGCTGCCGAAGTATGGCGTGTGAATCGGGATGGACAAATGCGTGATCGCTATGGGAAACTAACCCATCTTTTTGCTATGAGTGAGAAACATTTCTTTGAGCGATATAAAGATAAAGATATTCAACCAGGTATTTCTTTTTTGAACCAATGTCGTACAGAATATACTCGTTGTTATGCTGCTATACCTGAATTGCCATTGTCGAATATTTGGATGGCCAAGGAATTAGCCCCAAGCTTGCCAGAAAATAGTGTGTTTCATTTGGGAATTCTCACATCTCTTCGTTCATGGGATTTTTTTGAAGTTTCTAAATCTATTCATTCGGCATGCAATGTGGGTGGCTTTGGTACAGATGGAATGTTGTCCTCTCTTCTCGGGGCATCAATTATTCATCCACAGAAATTATATTTTGGCATTGTTGGTGACTTGGCTTTCTTTTATGATATGAATGCCCTTGGCAATCGACACAAAGGAAATAACTTGCGTATATTATTGGTGAATAATGGTAAAGGATGTGAATTTACTCATTATTTAAATCCTGGTTCTATTTTTAAGGAAGATGTTGATCCTTATATTGCAGCGGCAGGTCATTTTGGAAATCAGTCGCGTACGTTAGTCCGGGATTATGCTAAAAGTTTGGGAATGGATTATTATACAGCTTCTACAAAAGAAGAATTCTTAGCCAGTAAAGATAAGTTTGTCTCACCGGAAATTACACGTTCTTGTATTTTTGAAGTTTTCACTCGTGATATTGATGAGAATGAAGCTTTAAGGTTAATAACAAGCACCGGTATGATGGGGGATATGAAACAGGTTTTGAAAAAAAGTGTAAAAAATGTGGTAGGTGATAAAGGGGTTGGACTTATGAAAAAGCTATTAAAATGACAACATGCGTTGTAGTTATACCGATATATAATGCTAATCCTAAACCGATTGAAATGGCTTCATTGAGACGGGTATTGACGGTACTAAATGGTCATATAATCCATTTGTTTACTTATGAAGATTTGGATACTACTGTTTATAAAGCGGTATTTGAAGAATATAATAAATCTTTCTTGGTGGATTATTTTGATAAATCCTATTTCTCATCTGTTAAAGGCTATAATAAGTTATGTCTAACTCCGGCTTTTTATTTGCGATATATTGATTATGACTATATGTTGATATATCAATTGGATGCATGGGTGTTTTATGATAGTCTGCAATATTGGTGCGATAAGAATTATGACTATATTGGTGCTCCTCATTTCTATTCGCAAGAGAAAAACGTAACTAAAGAATTTATGGGCGTAGGTAATGGCGGCTTTTCTTTACGGCGTATTAAGTATTGTCTTCAGATACTATATGGAAATAAGTATATGCCATATTTAAAACCTGTAGCTCTGATGAAGTACTACTATAGAAAAGATTTGATTCATTTTCGCAGTCATCCAATTATAGTTGAATGGATTTTATTTCTTATTAAAGTACTATTGAAATCCATAGGCATAAAAAATAATTTGTCTTTTTTTATTCGTACTAGTCTAATTAATGAGGATTTTATTTTTGGTAGTTGGGCTAATCTCGCATGGAATGCAAAAGCTAATATACCTTCCTGTGATGAAGCAGCTGATTTTGCTTTTGAAACTAATCCTTCATATCTCTATAATAAAAAGGGTAAATTGCCCTTTGGTTGCCATGCTTTTGAAAAATGGGAGTATGATTCGTTTTGGAGAAAGTATATAGTAATATAATTTATCCAAAGATTCTTTCATTAAGGTCATGTCTTTGGTATATGGCTCATAATGAAGTGGGTTAACACTGTATTTATGTCTTATAGTAATTTTTGTATAAAGCAATCGAGGCTGTTTTCCGTTTTAATATGGATGATATTAATTGTTGCACATCCATTTGTCTTTTGTTACGCATTGAATTTCCCTGGCTCTCTAATACTTATATTGCTTTCTTTTTTGATGCTTGCTATATATGTTAAATTAGCAAGGACTTTTGTGGTACAATCGTTTTGTGTCTTTTGGGGGATGATAGTTTTTTTTAGTTTCTTAAATGTCTATCACTCTGATTTATGCTCTATATCAAACGTAGTTCAAGTTTTAATCGTTTTTCTAATTTGTACGGTTATCACTAACTGCATTGGTAAAAGAGCATTCTGCAAGCAGTATGTGTATTTATTAACGATTATAGTTTTTTTAGGGTTTATCGGATGGTTGTCTGTGTTGATTTTTAATTATCCTCCTTTGTTTAATTATACAGCTCAAGATGGAAGACCAGTAGCGGCATTCTTTTTCACCGTTTGTAATACTTACATACCTCCGGTACCTCATCCTATAATTAGATATTCTGGTATATTTGATGAACCGGGAACATTGGCTTTTTTTTCAATGATAGCATTATGTATCAATAAATTGATAGTAAAGAATAAAACGTGCGAAGTCGTTTTGCTGGTATTGCCAATTATGACTTTTTCTCTGGCTCACATTCTGACTTTACTATTATTTTACTTGTTTTTTTATATAACCTCAATTCAGAGATTGGTAGTTTTTTCCAGTGTGGTTTTAGGATTAATTTTCCTCATTATATCTCAGAAAGATATATCTCCATATGATCGGATTTATGAATTATCCTTGCATAGATTAGAACAGGATGATGAAAGGGGATTTCAAGGTAATAATAGATCGGAATCAACGAGTAATGCTTATAAACTTTTTATCGAAAATAAGTTACTTGGTGTCGGTGTCCAATATGAGGAAGAACATCATGGTATTTCTACTAATCCTTTTACCATCTTAGCATTATATGGCATTGTCGGATATCTTATAGTTCAAATTTTTTTTTGGAGAATTCTTATAAAATCTTTTGTGTCTAAATGGAAATTTTTAAATTGGAATTGTATAAAATGTCTTGTCATACTTTTTGTTAACTTTCAGCAAAGACCATTTACTACTAATGTTTTTACAATGTTTTCTGTCTTGTTATTACTTTCTGTTGTAGAAACTCAATTAAATATGAACTATAAGCGAAATGTCTCTTTATATGATCGCAATTTATTATAAAAGTTGCCTCTATTATACCCTGTTTTTAAAATTATATATTTTCCGATTTTTATGAGATATTCAATAATAACTGTATCCTACAATAGCGAAAAAACTATTGAAAGGACAATAAAATCCATTCTTGCCCAAAGCGAGAAGGACTATGAATATATAATTGTTGATGGTGCTTCCAAAGACTACACTGTGAAACTCATCAAACAATATGAGCCATTGTTTGAGGGTAGGCTTCGTTGGATTAGTGAACCTGATAAGGGGATCTACAACGCTATGAACAAGGGTATTTCTATGGCTAAGGGTGATGTCATAGGAATCGTGAATAGCGATGATTGGCTTGAAACAGATGCTCTTATTACTATCTCTGAAGCGATCAATACTTTAAGGATAAATACAAAATCAAGTTTCGTTCTTACAGGTTGGATGAAATTTCATTATAAAGACGGCTCAGTCCAAGTAATCAAACGTACTTATGAACAGTTTTTGAGTGGTACTAAAAAATATGATATGTATCTAAATCATCCTGCAACATGGGTTTCATCAGAAGCATATAAAGGATTTGGTTACTTTGATGAAAATATAAAAATATTGGCGGATAATGATTTAATGCTTAGATTACATTTTAATAAGATGCCTTTTCATTTTATATCTGTAGTCGTAACTAATATGGCTGATGGTGGAGTGTCTAATCATTTTTCTACAATTCGCCTGAAAGATAGAAATATGATTATAAACAAATACGAAAAAAGTATTATTAATAAGTTGTATCTGTTGGCTCCTTATTATATTAAAGAGTTAGTGAAATGGATTTTACCATTGAAATTAATACGTAAAATAAAAAATATAAAATGAGCTTAGAACAAAAACTGAACTACCAGTTAAATAAATATCCTGCAGTAAAGAAAATTATAAAGAGAGTTTATCAGTTGGGTATGTATACTATTTCTCCGAAAATAAAATCGGAAGGTAATATTATGCGCATATCGCCCAATGAGCAAGGGGAGTTCTTCTTCGGTTATTACGACAAGTGTCCATGGGATATTACTGGGCGGTATATGCTGTGTATGAAAGCAAAAGATACATGGAGTGATGTTTCTCCTAAAGATAAGCTTGAAATATTATTGCTTGATACTTTAACTAATACAGTAGCTACTGTAGCGGAGAGCAATAGTTGGAATGTACAACAAGGATGCATGGCTCAGTGGTTAGGACCCGAGTTCAAAGAAAAAATTATTTATAATGATTTCAGAAACGGCCACTATTGTTCGGTGATTTTAAATGTATTTACTGGACATGAAGAAAGAATCATTTCTGTTCCAATATATACTGTTGCTACAGACGGGAAAACGGCATTAACGCTTGATTTCTCACGACTTTATCGTCTTCGTCCTGGCTATGGTTACTATAATGTCCCGGAAATTACTGCAACAGAACGTATCCCTGACAAGACTTGCATTTGGAGAATCAATCTTGAAAATGGTAATGTGACTCCTTTGTTGAAGTATACAGATTTTGCAAATTTTGAGCAACGCAAAGATATGGTGAATGCCGAGCATAAGGTGAATCACTTAATGTTGAGTCCTAACGGTAAGCGGTTTATGGTACTTCATCGATGGTTTGAGGGGCGACGAAAATACACTCGCTTGGTGACTTGTAATATTGATGGTACAGATATGTATAATCTGAGTGACGATGACATGGTGAGTCACTGCTTTTGGAAGAGTGATGATGAAATTTTGGCATTTGAGAATAAGTATAATGGTGGTCCTGGTTATTATTTAATGCGAGATAAAACAAGGGAATATGTTCATTTTTGGCCAGGAATAAGCGGAGATGGGCATCCAAGCTATTCGCTGGATGGAACATTGGTGGTAACCGATACTTATCCTGACCGAGAGAGAATCGCTACGCTTAAAGTAATGAAGGGGGATGACATCAAAATCGTGGCAAAAGTGTTTGCTCCTTTTAAATATGATAATGATACACGTTGCGACTTGCATCCTCGTTGGAGCAGAGATGGAAAGATGATATGTTTTGATTCGGTTTTCGAGGGAGCGCGCGGACTTTATATTGTTAAGTTGTGACGAGTAGTTTTGTTAACAGAACACAGGTGGTTGTCTTGATGTCCGTATATAAAAAAGATAACCCAAGACATTTGCGTTTGTCCATTGAGAGTATTCTCAATCAATCATATGCAAACTTTAGGTTATTGGTTGGTGTGGATGGAAGTGTGGGCGAAGAATTGGAAAGCGAACTAAAGATGTATGAGGCTAATGATAAAGTCGCATCTTTTTGGTTTAAAGAGAATCGTGGTCTGACTGCGGTTCTTAATAACCTTATTGAAGAAGGAAAGAAGCTGAATCCTTTGTATATAGCTCGTATGGATGCTGATGATATTTCTAAATCGGATCGTTTTGAAAAACAAATCAACTATTTGGAGAAACACCCGGATGTGGATGTATTGGGTGGGGCGATTGAAGAGATGGAATATAACGGTAGATTGAATGGTAAGGTGATTCATTACCCATTGACTCATCAGCAATGCTTTGATTTTTTTTCCACACGCAATCCATTGGCTCATCCTGCAGTAATGTTCAGAGCTTCGTTCTTTGATAAAGTAAACTCATACAACGCTTTATATAAAAAAAACCAAGATACAGAATTGTGGTTTCGAGCATTCAAGGCTGGATGTAGGTTTGCTAACCTTGAAGATATTGTTCTCTCATTTCGGGTGTCCCAAGATATGTATAGACGCCGAGGGGGTACAAAGTTTGCTCTTGAAGTTCTGAGGCTTCGCAAGGAAATAAATAAGAACTTGGGATATGGCGTGAAAGCCCAGCTATTTGCTTATGCTTATTATGCGATGGCCGTTTCTCCAGGATGGGTAAAAAGGTTTGCCTATAAGACTTTTAGATAATATGGCTTTAAAATATTGGTAAGTACTGATATAATCTATTCTTATGTTTTTTAAATCCCTCTTTGACCGTGGAGCCTCGCTCTTTGGTTTGATTTTGTTATCTCCTATTTTATTGGTAGTTGGTGCTTTAATCCATATAAAGATGCCGGGCGGTTCTGCGATATTCAAGCAGAAGCGTGTAGGAAAGCATGGACGATTGTTCACTATGTATAAGTTTCGTTCAATGACTGTCAGGCATTCGGGCAGTTCTGTCTCGGTGAAAGGGGAAAGTCGTATCACTCCGTTAGGGGCAGTACTCCGGAAATATAAATTGGATGAATTGCCGGAGCTATGGAATGTCCTGATAGGTGACATGAGTTTTGTCGGGCCTCGCCCCGATGTGCCGGGATATGCGGATAAATTGCAAGGGGAGGACAGGAGGATGTTATTGTTAAAACCTGGTATCACAGGACCTGCGAGTTTGAAATACCGAAATGAAGAAGAATTATTAGCACGCCAGGAAGATCCTCAAAAATACAATGATGAGGTACTGTTTCCTGACAAAGTGAGAATTAATATAGAATATTTGGATCACTGGTCTTTCTGGAATGACATTAAAATCATTATTTATACAATATTTGGAAAAGATTTGTAGTATCATAAAATGGTTATTTGTGCCTTATTATCTATGGCGTAAATAACCTTTCTTTTTATACTCTTACTATATTATCATTTTCTTTTAATCATATAATATTATGGACAGGAGAATTTATCTTTGCCTAGCTCACATGAGTGGCAAAGAGCAGGGTTTTATAAAGGAAGCTTTCGATACAAATTGGGTTGTTCCTTTGGGTCCCAACGTGAATGCTTTCGAAGATGAACTGAAACATTTTGTAGGACAGGATAAGGAAGTTGTTGCTTTATCTGCAGGTACGGCAGCTATCCATCTGGGATTAATCCAACTTGGGGTAGGAGTCGGCGATGAGGTTATCTGCCAGTCGTTTACGTTCTGTGCGTCAGCCAATCCAGTAGCTTACCAAGGAGCTAGACCTGTGTTTATCGACAGTGAGGAGGATACCTGGAACATGGACCCTGTTTTGCTGGAAGAAGCCATCAAAGACAGAATCTCGAAGACGGGTAAGAAGCCGAAAGCTATTCTTCCGGTTCATCTTTACGGTATGCCCGCCAAGATTGATGAGATTTGCGCGATAGCCGCTAAATATGAAATCCCTGTGCTGGAGGATGCTGCCGAAGCTTTAGGTTCTGAGTTTAAGGGACAGAAGTGTGGTACTTTTGGTACCTTTGGCGTGTTGTCTTTTAACGGTAATAAGATGATCACTACTTCGGGTGGCGGTGCTTTGATCGTTCCTGATGAAAGCGCAAAGAAGCAGACGATGTTTTATGCTACGCAGGCTCGTGAACCTTTCCCTCATTACCAGCATGAAAAGATCGGTTACAATTATCGCATGAGTAATATCTGTGCGGGTATCGGCCGTGGTCAGATGCCTGTGCTGGAAGATCATATTGCCCATCATCGCCATGTACATGATCTTTATGCAAAGGTTTTTGAAGGTATGGCAGGCATTACACTGAAATCTAATCCTGACGATCGTTTCAATGCTAACTATTGGTTATCTACGATTCTGATTGATCCTGAGAAGACTGGTACTAATTATGACGAAGTTCGTGTACAACTTGATGCCAAAGGTATTGAGACCCGTCCTTTGTGGAAACCTATGCATCTTCAGCCTGTCTATGTGAATAATCCTTGTTATGTGAATGGTGTTTCAGAACGTTTATTCAATATGGGTTTATGTATTCCTGCCGGACCTTGGGTGACGGACGAAGACGTAGCATACATTGTGGAACAGATAAAGAATTGCTGCACAAAACATTAATGAACTTTATTAGGATTGGTGCCTTTTGTAGAAAATATTGAGATAATGAGTAAATCTAAAGCATATAAAAAGCAGGAACCAATAGAACGGATTGTCAATGAACCTGTAATGGAATACCGTTCACTTTCTACAATAGAAGAAACGGAATTACTATCGAACGAAATTATTATTGGGGCAGTGAAATATGCTCAAATTGCCCGTGAAAAAGGTAGGATGGTTCCTAATAATGAAGTATATGGATTGTTGGCTGATAGGCTGGGATGGACGGCAGGATCCCCGTCGTTTACAAAATCTTCTTATTGATTTTCTTACTAAACAGTAAACTAAAGATTTTGACTATAAAAGAAATGAAAGAAAGAATCTGATGAAATAATATAAATCTCATTTGGAGTGACAAAATGAAAGCCGCTATCCCGAAATCATTCGGATAGCGGCTTTTTTAAAATAGTGTGTTTATCAAACGCACTATTCACGCAATTTTTTGTACTTTTGCCGACTGTTTAATAGACACATCCGAAAAACTTTAAAAAACGAAATAAAATGGCAGTAGAATTAAAAGACCTGACCAAACGCAGCGAGAATTATTCGCAGTGGTATAATGAGTTGGTGGTGAAGGCCGATCTGGCAGAACAGTCGGCTGTGCGTGGCTGTATGGTGATCAAACCTTACGGATACGCTATCTGGGAGAAAATGCAGCGTCAGTTGGACGATATGTTTAAGGAAACGGGACACGTGAATGCCTATTTCCCTTTACTGATTCCGAAGTCTTTCCTCAGCCGTGAAGCGGAACATGTGGAAGGTTTTGCCAAGGAGTGTGCAGTAGTAACACACCATCGTCTGAAAAATGCTCCTGACGGTAGCGGAGTAATTGTAGACCCGGAAGCTAAACTGGAAGAAGAACTGATTATCCGTCCTACTTCTGAAACCATCATCTGGAATACTTATAAGAACTGGATTAATTCTTATCGCGATCTGCCTATTTTGTGTAATCAATGGGCGAACGTGATGCGTTGGGAAATGCGTACCCGCCTCTTCCTGCGTACTGCAGAATTCCTGTGGCAGGAGGGACATACAGCACACGCCACTCGTGAAGAAGCTGAAGAAGAAGCAGTACGTATGCTGAACGTATATGCAGAATTTGCTGAGAAGTACATGGCTGTTCCTGTAGTGAAAGGTGTGAAATCTGCCAATGAACGTTTTGCCGGTGCATTGGATACTTATACTATCGAAGCTATGATGCAGGACGGAAAAGCACTGCAAAGTGGTACGTCTCATTTCCTCGGACAGAATTTTGCCAAGGCATTCGACGTGCAGTTCGTGAACAAGGAAAATAAAATGGAATATGTTTGGGCTACTTCATGGGGGGTATCTACCCGTTTGATGGGAGCACTGATCATGACTCACTCTGATGATAACGGACTTGTACTGCCTCCTCATCTGGCTCCGATACAGGTGGTCATCGTGCCTATCTATAAGAATGCAGAGATGCTGCAGAAGATTGATGAGAAGGTAGCCGGTATCGTTGCTAAATTGAAATCTATGGGTGTTTCGGTGAAATATGATAATGCCGATAACAAACGTCCAGGCTTCAAGTTTGCAGACTATGAATTGAAAGGTGTACCTGTACGTCTTGTGATGGGTGGTCGTGATCTGGAAAACAATACAATGGAAGTAATGCGTCGCGATACGTTGGAAAAAGAAACCCGTTCTTGCGATGGTATCGAGGAATACGTAAAAGATCTGTTGGAAGAAATTCAAGCTAATATTTACCGGAAGGCTCTCAATTATCGTAATTCTCACATCACGAAAGTAGATAGTTACGACGAATTCAAGGAAAAGATTGAAGAAGGTGGCTTCATCCTTGCTCACTGGGATGGTACTACCGAAACTGAGGAGAAGATCAAGGAAGATACAAAGGCTACTATCCGCTGTATTCCTTTTGAAACTTTCCTGGATGATGATAAAGAACCGGGTATCTGTATGGTGACCGGTAAACCGTCGGCTTGCCGAGCTTTGTTTGCTCGTTCTTATTAATAGAATTTCAGTAAGATTATAGAGAGGGCTGCACTTCCGTATAGGAGGATGCAGCCCTTTGGGGTTTAGAACAACTGTGTTTTCAGACCGAATGATAAACTGAGGTAATCTTTAGGTTTCAGGTATTTGTTAAGGAATGCACTTACTACATACAAGTCGCATGTACTTATTTCGTAGTAGAAAGTAATGGCTCTTGCTCCCAAGCGCCAGCGTGGAGGTATGTTGTAAGTTAACCGTTGACCCAGGAAAGCGTGTATGCGTACTTTGGACGAAAAGCCATAGTAACCTTTCGGATAACGGTCTGGTTCATGTGTCCAGAATTCGCCTCCAAACACCGTATTAAAATACATGCCACAGGCAAGAGGTTCAACCGCAAAATCTTTTCCCAGTGAGATGCTCCAAGGCATATAGTTTTGCTTTAGGGTCATGGTGATTTTTGTGCGTTTGGAATCATATTTAGGCAGGATACCAAAGAGGATATCCGTTTCCCACTGATTTCGTTTGCCATAATCCCATCCAGTACCCAGTGACAGTAATCCCATATTACCGGCAAATTGCAGTTTGGTATGAGTCGGTATCAGACTTTCCCAATGTTTCCGGTAACGATGGACACGCTTGTCATAACGACTGGAACGCTTTTTGCTAATATCGGCACTATCTATCTGTGTCGTTTCTTTTTCTATCCATATCGTATCATGTTTCACAATAATAATAGTATCCCTAAACACTTGGGCCGGCTCTGTATTTATTGTTTCCACTTCCTGTGCATAGCCGGTTGACGAATAGACAAGAAGGAAGCATGTCAATGCTTTAATAATAGACCACTTCGCGCTCATATCCGTCAGGAGTTACAGTGAATATATAGTAGCAACGGTTTTTCATGCAATCACTCATGTAGTACATCACGCCGTCATCAAAAAGATCCTCTTCGAATACATGATGTTCGTGAGCTGCCGTACAGAATAATAAACCGGGAAACCTCTTAATGCTATATTGGAAGACCTGGGCTACATTATTATTGAAATCAAAACAGAATGGACGTATATGCATGGAGAAGATGGTACGGTCGTACTCTTCGTGGCGATCTTCCAACTGAGCATTGATGAAGTCAAAGTCAGGAATAGGACGGGAGTAATCGAACTCGAGAGCATTGGTATTCAGACAAACGAATTTGATGCGGCCGGCAATAAATGAGAAATTGGGATCACCGAAAATGGCGCGATAAGTTTCTTCACCTGTGCCGAGACAGTCATGATTACCAATGAGACCAACATAAGGAACTTTCAGCTTATTCATGATATCACGTTGCCACAGGAACTCGTCTGTGACACCAAAATCACTGAAATCTCCGCCATGGATGACGAAATCAATGTCATCTCGTTTATTGAGGTGATTGACAAAATCCTGGGTTTCATCATACCAACGTTGTGAATCACCCATGGTAACAAAACGGATTGTCGTCTTGTCTTTACAATTGGCTTCTATTTTTGCTATATTGCGGTTGTTGATATCCGTCGGACCACTGATACGCACATCATAAGGATGGTAGTCTATCATGTCGCAACCGCCCATAAACAGACCTATGAGCGGGATGAATAAGAGTTTAGATAGTTTCATGTGAATGATATTAATAGTATATATAATCTCTATATTGAAAACTGGATGCAAAGATAGAGTTTTCTTTTTGATTAATGATTGTCTTATATTCCTTTTTTCTGTCCTTTCATGCTACACTAATTATTCGATAGTTGTCTATTTTTTAGACGGAGTTGTCTAATTATTAGACACTTGATGGCTGGGCTTGGAAAGCTAATTCCTTGATAATAAACGGATTTTAAGTTTTGGCACGCTTTCTGCATTTATATAGTTAAAGTATTGCGTGTATTAATCTTAATATGCTAAAGAGTAGATTAAGAGAAATAACTAATAACTCATAATTTGAAGAACATCATGATTGAAATTAATGACATCAGTAAAGTATTCCGTACATCGGAAGTGGAAACAGTAGCATTGAACCACGTGAACCTTGAAGTGAAAGAGGGAGAGTTTGCAGCTATTATGGGACCGTCAGGTTGCGGAAAATCAACCCTGTTGAATATTCTGGGATTACTGGATAATCCGACGGAAGGTTCATATAAACTTCTGGGACAGGAAGTAGGGAATCTGAAAGAAAAAGAGCGTACACGCGTTCGTAAAGGTAAACTGGGTTTTGTATTCCAAAGCTTCAATCTGATAGACGAACTGAATGTGTATGAAAATGTGGAATTGCCTTTGACTTACCTGGGCATCAGAGCTTCCGAACGTCGCCGGATGGTGGAAGATATACTGAAACGAATGAATATCAGTCATCGTGCCAAACACTTCCCGCAACAGCTTTCCGGTGGTCAGCAGCAACGTGTAGCCATTGCTCGTGCTGTGGTTACTAATCCTAAGTTGATACTTGCCGATGAGCCGACCGGTAATCTGGATTCTAAGAATGGTACAGAAGTGATGAATTTGCTGACAGAGTTGAACCGGGAAGGAACTACTATTATCATGGTGACACACTCTCAGCACGATGCTTCTTTCGCCCATCGTACGATTCATTTGTTCGATGGCAGTATAGTGGCAAGTGTTGCAGCACAGGAAATGTAAGTTACGATTATTACAATAGTAAAGTATGAAACAAATCTATTATGTCATAAGGACTTTATTACGTGGACGCGGTTCGAATATTATCAAAGTCATTTCCCTTGGATTGGGATTGACGATGAGTATTTTGCTGTTTTCTCGTGTGGCTTTTGAACAAAGTTACGACACCTTCTACAAAGACTATGACAATTTATATCAGATATTCTCTATTTTTTCAGCTGATGGTGAACAGTTTGAGCCTCAAAAGCAAAACTGTGGCCCCGTGGCAGGTGCCATATTGGAAAACTTCCCGAAAGAAGTGGAAGCAGCCACCAGTATCGCCTATTTTCTCGGTGGTCCGTTGTATAATGGCAGTGTTCGTTTCGATGACGAGATACTGTTGGCAGACTCACTTTTTTTCCGAACTATGGGTATTGAGGTGCTGAGCGGAAATCCGGAGAATGAACTGGTACAACCGGATGTTATTTTTCTGAGCGACCGCTTGGCACAGAAAATCTTCGGCGGCGAAAATCCTATTGGAAAAGTGCTGAGCTACAATAAAGAAATAGCATTTACAGTGAAGGGGACTTATGCCGCTTTACCGGAAAATACTACGATGCGTCCCGAGGGAGTTGTATCTATGCCCACAGCTTGGAGTCGCAGTTGGGGTAACTATTCCTGGCGTGGGGGAGACAGTTACTACGAATATATCCGTTTCCGTCCGGGAGCTGACAAAGAGATTATCAATGCCCGACTGGATGACATGATACAGAAATATCGACCGGAAGAGGATAAGAAAGCTTATGGCTATACAGCTTTTGTGAAACCTATCCGTGATGTATATCGAAACGAAGACCAAGTGAAACGGATGGATAGCATTATGAGTATCCTAGCTCTTGCAATTCTTTTTGTTGCAGCACTAAACTATGTATTGATATCCATCTCCTCGCTTACTTACCGCGCGAAAGCGGTGGGAGTACATAAGTGTAGTGGTGCAAGTGGAGGTACTGTATTCTCAATGTTTCTTCTGGAGACAGGTATTATCATTGTACTGGCTCTGGTGTTAATGGGACTGATATTGCTTAACTTTCAGGAGTTTATAGAAGATACTACCGCAGCCAAGCTGAGTGTACTTTTTGCACCCGATCGTATTTGGGTACCGCTTGCTGTAGTGTTGGTTCTTTTTGTTGTGGGGGGAGTATTGCCAGGTAGATTATTTGCGCGGATACCGGTGTCGCAGGTTTTTCGTCGCTATACGGAAGGTAAGAAAGGGTGGAAACGTCCATTACTTTTTATCCAGTTCGCAGGTGTGGCCTTTATCTGTGGACTGATGTATGTAGTGATGGCGCAGTACAATTATGTGAAAGATAAAGATATGGGATATAATCCGCAGCGTGTAGCGGTGGGGAATGCTTATTTTGGTAGTGAGGAGGAGAGTGGACCGGCATTGCAGTTTTTCCGTGGTCTGCCTTATGTCGAAGAAGTTTCTTCTGCGGTCAGTACCCCTATCTGGAGCTATAGTGGCTCAATGATTGAAGGCGAAAGTGGACAGTCCCTCTTCTCAACACGCTACAGTTTTGCTCTTGAAGATTACTTTAAAATGATGGGTATGACAATGAAGGAAGGTCGTGCTCCGCGTGCAGCAGATGAAATAGTAGTGAATGAGGCTTTTGCGGAGAGGATGCGTTGGGGAGACAAGGCTTTGAACCACCCGTTACGTACAGAAGGCAAGAATTTTAAAGTCGTGGGTATATTGAAAAATTTTCATATAGGTTCCTATTACCAGCCACAGGATGTCATAATGTTCGGATATACCCGTACTTTCGGTAATACTGTCCATGTGCGTCTCAAAGAACCTTTTGCTGAGAATTTGCGGCGTCTGAACAAAGACGTAAGCGAAGCTTATCCGGACAAAACGATTGATTTTGCCGGATTGGAACAACGAATATTGGAACGGTATAATCCGGTTCGTGTCTTTAGCAATGCTACCATATTGGCGGCGGTAACCATGTTCTTTGTCATGCTGATGGGCCTGATAGGTTATACTACGGATGAAGTGCGCCGTCGTTCCAAAGAAATTGCCATTCGTAAAGTGAATGGGGCGGAATCTTCGGGGATATTGGAGTTACTTTCAAAGGATGTCCTTTATGTAGCGGGACCGGCTGTCATTATCGGTATTATTGCCTCGGCGTACGTCAATGAGATGTGGATGGATCAGTTTGCTGCACAGGTGCCGCTTTCGTGGCCGGTATATGTGCTGATAGCATTGGTTATCCTGTTACTTATTGTTGCTTGCGTCATCTGGAAGTCATGGCGGATAGCGAATGAAAATCCGGTGAATAGTATTAAAAGCGAATAAACGTATGAAGCAGATATACTATGTAATTCAAACACTGCTCCGTGGGCGCGGCAGCAATATCATCAAAGTTCTCTCTCTGGGCTTGGCACTGACGATGAGCATTCTGCTTTTTGTTCGTGTTGTTTTCGAGCAAAGTTATGATACTTGCTACCGTGATCCGGACCGCATCTATCAGCTCTTCTCTATCTTCACTATCAACGGTGAACAGGGGGAACCGGGTGAACTGAACCTGCCTCCTGTAGCAGGTGCCGTCTTGGAGAACTTTCCCCAAGAAGTGGAAGCGGCTGTCAGTGTTTGCAAATACATGGCTTTTGGACCGCTTTATAATGGTAGTGTACGTTTTAAGGATTACGCTGTAATGGCAGACTCACTCTTTTTCCAGACATTGGGCATCGAAGTCCTTAGAGGTGATCCGTTGCATGAACTTCAACAGAAGGATGTGGTCTTTCTGAGTGATCGTCTGGCACAGAAAATGTTTGGTGATGAAGACCCCGTGGGTAAAGTGATAAACTATGATAAACAACTGCAGCTCACTGTAAAGGGTATTTATGCTGCTTTGCCAGAGAACTCCACCATGAACCCTGAAGCTGTCATTTCTATTGTCAGTGCATGGAGTCGTGACTGGGCGGAATATTCATGGGAAGGAGGTGATTCTTTCTTTCAATATATCCGCTTTCGTCCGGGTGTGAAGGTAGATATTGAGAAGTTCAATGCACGCCTAGAGACTGTGATTCATAATTATCTTCCTCAGAATGGGAAAGATAATTCGAGTTATACCTCTATTGTGAAGCCTTTGCGTGATGTATATCGCAGTGGTGACATGGTAAAGCGTATGAATGCCATTACACTTATCCTCGGTCTGGCCATCCTCTTCATTGCAGCAATGAATTATGTACTTATTTCTATTTCTTCACTCTCGTATCGTGCTAAGGCGGTGGGAGTACATAAGTGTAATGGTGCATCAGGCGGTACCGTATTTTCAATGTTCCTGCTGGAGACAGGTATTGTTATCTTATTGTCATTGATACTGATGGTATTGCTGTTGCTGAATTTCCGTGAGATGATAGAGGAGACGATGGAAGTCCGGTTGACATCCCTGTTTGTGTTTGGACGTATCTGGGTACCATTGGTGGTAGTGCTAGGTTTGTTTATTGTGGGCGGTGTGCTACCGGGACGAATGTTTTCGCGAATACCGGTGTCACAGGTTTTTCGTCACTACACGGAAGGGAAGAAAGGGTGGAAGCGTCCGTTGCTTTTTATTCAGTTTTTGGGTGTGGCTTTTATCTGTGGACTGATGTGTGTCATCATGGCCCAGTATCACTATGTGTTGAATAAAAATACTGGATATGATGCCCGGAGTATAGCTACGTCCGATATCTATTTTGATAGTGACTCCGAACGCGATGCTGCCCGTCAGTTCTTTTGCGGACTCCCTTATGTGGAGGATGTGGAATCTGCCAGTTATCCACCCTGTATCGGCATGAGTGGTATGAGGATAATGGATGAAAGCGGGCAGTCACTTTTCTCATCACGCTACTGTGTAGAGACAGAAAACTACCCTAAAATGATGGGTATGGTGATAAAGGAAGGTCGTATGGCACGGGAACGCAATGAGGCTGTGGTGAATGAAACATTTGCCAAGACTATGCGCTGGGGAGATGATATCGTGGGACGTATAGTGCATCAAGGAAATACAAGTCTGGGAGATCTGCGTGTTGTGGGAGTGCTCAAAGATTTTCATACAGCATCATTTTATGTGCCGCAGCAGCCACTTATTGTACGATGCGGACGGTTTGGTGCTTGTATCCATGTACGCCTGAAAGAGCCTTTTGCGGAGAACCTGAGGCGGCTGAATAGTGAGGCATCCGCTGCTTTCCCTACGAAAACAGTAGATTTCTGCTCTCTGGAACAGGATATGGCGGAGAATTATAATATCGTCCGTGTCTTTCGTAATGCTACTGTACTGGCAGCGGTAGTCATGTTTTTTGTCATGCTGATGGGCTTGATCGGTTATACTACCGACGAGGTACGCCGTCGTTCCAAAGAAATTGCTATCCGCAAGGTGAACGGTGCAGAGTCGTCTACCATCTTAGAAATGTTGTCGCGTGATGTACTTTGGGTAGCGGTGCCGGCAGTCATCATGGGTACTGTGGGGGCGTGGTATGTAAATGGAATATGGATGGATCTCTTTGCAATACAAGTACCTCTGGGAGGATCAGTGTATGTATTGGTAGCTATTGCTAATTTAATGATCATTACGGCATGTGTTGTATGGAAAGCATGGAGCATTGCAAATGAAAATCCGGTGAAGAGTATTAAGAGCGAATAAATTATTATAATAGATAAAAGTTATCATTATGAGACACCTTTATTATACCCTGCAAACTTTGCTTCGCGGACGCGGATCAAATATCATTAAAGTTATTTCTTTGTCATTAGGGCTACTGATGTCTGTTTTCCTTTTTGCACGTATTGTTTTCGAGTTGAGTTTTGATAATTTCTATCATGAACCGGAGAATCTTTACATTGTCAAGACCGGTTGGATGAATAAGGGAGTGTTGAGTGGTGGAGAGGGGTATAATACCATCCAAACTATTCCTGCTGCCATTGCAGAGGAGTTTCCTGATGAGGTACAGAGTGCTACTACCAGCTGTTCTCTTTTTGGTAAGGAGTATCGCTTGGGAGAACATAAGTTCATGTTACCTACAGTGATGGCAGATACTCTTTACTTTGCCACCCTCGGTATCGAAGTATTGGAGGGAAATCCACAGGAATTGGCAAATCCGGATGCAATATTCTTGTCCCATACATCGGCACGCACTATTTTCGGCAGTGAGTCACCATTAGGGAAGACATTGAATTACTCAATTGGTGGTACTACGGTACCTATGCTCGTAAAAGGTGTCTATGCTGATGTGCCACTGAATACAGAATTATATACCCGTCCTGAAGCTATTGTCTCTTTTCCCAGCATCGAACGGCATACCCGTTGGTCTTTAGGCTGGAACAGTGGTGGTAATTACGACGGATACGTACGTTTACGAAATCCTGCTGATGCTAATAAATTGAATAAACATCTCTCAGTTGCTATTGCCCGTCATATTCCGGAAGAGAGCGGGTTGGAACTGAAAGTTACTGTGGATCCTATGCGTAGTCTGCACCTTGCCAAGCCGACGGTACGGAAAATGATCTGGATCATGGCATTGCTCGGCGTAGTGTTACTTTTCACAACAACACTAAATTATGTGTTGATATCAATAGCTTCACTGACGCAACGTGCAAAATCCATTGGTGTACACAAGTGCAGTGGAGCATCCGAACGTAGCATTTTCTCCATGTTTCTGATGGAGACAGCGGTAGTGATTCTACTGGCACTATTATTGATAGGAGTGTTGGTGTATGTTTTCCATGAAAAAATGGAAGAACTGGCATCTATTCCGTTGAGTGTTCTCTTTGCCTGGCAGAACTTGTGGGCACCTTTGTCTGTAGTTGCTCTCTTATTTCTGTTGGGAGGATGTTTGCCTGGTATTTTGTTTTCGCGTATACCGGTGACGCAAGTGTTCCATCGCTATACTTCCGGACGTCGTGGTTGGAAGCGGGTACTATTATTCATACAGTTTGGAGGTGCGGCATTCATACTGGGCATGATGCTGGTGGTATTTATACAATATAATTATGCAACCGGACGTGATCGTGGTTTCCGTCCTGAACGCGTTGCATACGTTTACCACCGATTAGAAAATCCGGATAACTTGCGTAGTGTTCTTTTAGGATTACCCTATGTAGAGTCTGTGGCTTCTGCCAGTGCATCGCTACTGGGATTTTATGCTCCTCACATGGTGACTGATAATCAAGGAAACCGGCTTTTTTCTCCTCGCTTTTCTATATTCGATACGGATTATCTGGACTTTATCGGCTTACGACTTAAAGCAGGTAAAAACTTATCGGGTAGTGGACAATTACTTGTAAACCGCACTTTTGTAGAAAAGATGAAATGGGAGGGTACCGGTATAGGTGAACACGTAAATGATCTGGGTACAGTAGTAGGTATTTTGGATTCGTTCAGTTTTCCTCTTGCACCGGATGATAGCGATCCGGTTATGATAGCTTGGACAGAAGGCATAGAAAGCACTCTACATGTGCGCCTGAAGAAGCCTTTTGACGATAATCTTATCCGGCTGAATGAAGAGATGCAGCATGTGTATCCGCAGAATGAGTTACTGTTTCGTTCAATGGAAAAAGAGATGCGAAGTTATTCGGAATCCGTTCGCATATTCCGTGATGTCACTTTATTGGCATCTGTTACAATCTTGTTTATCATTCTTATGGGGCTCATTGGCTATGTAAATGATGAAATTCGTTTGCGCTCCAAGGAAATAGCTATTCGTAAGGTGAATGGGGCAGAAGTGAGCGGTGTGCTGCGCCTACTGACGCGTGATGTCTTGTGGTTGGCAATTCCGGCTGTAACGATTGGTACAATCGGAGCATTCAAAGCCGGTGAAGTTTGGATCAGTCAGTTTAGGGATGCTATTTCCTTGCCTGTAATGGGGTATATGGGTGTTGCTGTGACTCTGCTTATGTTTATTATCATGTGTGTCATAATTAAGGCATGGCACATTGCTAATGAGAATCCGGTGAAGAGTATTAAGAGTGAGTAACTGTTTCCTGTGTTCGGGTAACCTTTCGTATATACATACACAGTACTGTGAGTGCTGTTAGGAAAGCAAAGAAATCGGCAACGGGCATACTGGTCCAAATTCCATCCAGTCCCATGAAACGGGGAAAGAAAATTAGACTGGGAAGCAGATATAAAAGTTGCCGGGTGAGCGAAAGGAATATACTGATTTTAGCTTTTCCGATACTTTGGAAGAAATTACCGATTACAATCTGTGCGCCCACCAATGGGAACATCAGCACGCAGATGCGGACACCGCGAGAAGCAATGTCAATCAGTTCTTGATCGTTCGTGAAGATAACGGATACTGCATGTGGAAAAAGTTCGCAAATGAGGAAACCACTGCTTGTGATACACACACCGGTCAGGATGCTCAGTTTCAACGTTTGCTTCACACGGTCGTGTTTCTGTGCTCCAAAGTTATATCCAACAATTGGTTGCATACCCATAGTCAGACCTAATACAATCATTATATAGAGTGTAAGCAGGCGATTGATGATACCGTAAGCTCCGATGGCCATATCGCCTCCGTGACGTTGTAACGTATTGTTAATGATAATCACAATGACACAGGCACATACATTCATGAGGAAAGGAGACATGCCGATTGAAAAGATGCTACTGATGATGCGTTTCTTCAGTTTCCAAAAGTCCGGACGGAAACGAACGAAACTATCCTTATCAAGGAAATGCTTCACAACCCATACCATACCGATGAACTGTGAAATAACGGTTGCCGTAGCTGCTCCACGAATTCCCCAGTCAAAATGGAAAATGAAGATAGGAGCAAGGATGATGTTACAGACCACTGTTACCATGGAAGTCAACATCGCCTTTTTAGGATATCCTGTGGCACGCATAATATTGTTTAGCCCGATCATTGTATAAGTAATTGGGGTGCCTGCCAGGATAATTTGCATGAAGTCACGTGCATAAGGTAATGTTTCGGAACTGGCACCGAAGAATCTTAATATATCATCCAGAAATAGAAAAGCAAGTCCACCGAATACTACTGCATTAATCAGACAAAACATCAGCGTATTTCCCAGTACTTCAGTTGCTCCGTCTAAATCTTTTTGCCCCAGACGGATGGATGAAATGGTAGAACCGCCTGCTGATACCAGCGTACAGAATGCTACCACAAGGTTCATCAAGGGGAATGTAATAGCCAATCCGGCAATACCCATTGCACCTACACCATGACCAATGAAGATACTGTCGATAATGTTGTATAGGGAAGTTATTGTCATGCCGATAATAGCGGGTATGGAATACTGCAACAGCAGTTTTCCGATGCTCTCGGTACCTAATATGTGAGGGTTATTATCCATAACTATTTATCTAAAGAAAGTGATGAGTCCGCGTTCGTCCGCTCCGGTCCATGTCGTCCGCGTATCTGGTATTCGCAGCAAAGTTACTCATTTATTTGCTCGGTTCAAGGATTATTCTGACCTTTGTATCGTAATAGATAAGGTATTAACATTATAAGGTAAAAGAAAGTTTATATGGCTGAAACTAAAAACATCGCCGTTCTCTTCGATTTCGACGGTGTCGTTGTCGACACAGAGACGCAGTACAGCGTTTTTTGGCATAAAATGGGAGTAGATTACTTAGGTATGGAAGATCTGGAAAGTCGTGTAAAGGGGCAGACCCTGATGTATATCTACGATACCTTCTTTCCCGGTATGACAAAAGAGAGAGAGGAAATCACTGCAGGTCTCGACCGCTTCGAACAGGATATGTCATACGATTTTATTCCTGGAGTGGAGGAATTTATTGCCGATCTTCACCGTAATGGTGTGAAAATGGCTGTAGTTACCAGTTCCAATGATAAGAAAATGGAAGCTGTATACCGTGCTAAACCTGAAATCAAAAGTATGTTCGACCGTATTCTCACGGCAGAAATGTTCACTGCTTCTAAACCTGCACCCGATTGTTTTCTGCTTGGTATGGAAGTATTTGACACTACGCCTGAAACAACTTATGTTTTTGAGGATTCCTTTAATGGGCTGAAAGCCGGAATGGCTTCCGGAGCTACAGTTATTGGTCTGGCTACCACTAACTCACGGGAAGAAATTACCCCGTTGTGCCACTATGTTCTGGATGATTTCCAGGGATTCACTTACGATAAATTAACTGAATTGCACAAGTAAAGGGAAAAAGGATTACCTTTGCGGCGATAAATAAAAGTACGAACTACAATTTACGATATATGATTTGCAACGTGTATCTGTACACAGTCAAAATTGTACATTGTAAATGATTAAATTGTAAATGAAACTATGGCTGGATATATTTCAGATGACACTCGTAAAGTGACTACTCATCGCCTTGTTGAAATGAAGCAAAGAGGCGAAAAAATTTCTATGTTGACATCCTATGATTACACTATGGCACAGATTGTGGATGGTGCAGGTATGGATGTAATCCTTGTGGGTGATTCTGCCAGTAATGTAATGGCTGGTAATGTGACGACACTTCCGATCACCCTTGATCAGATGATCTATCATGCTAAGTCTGTAGTTCGCGGAGTAAAACGTGCTATGGTTGTAGTGGATATGCCTTTCGGTTCTTACCAGGGCAATGAGATGGAAGGGCTTGCTTCTGCCATCCGCATTATGAAAGAGAGTCATGCAGATGCTTTGAAACTGGAAGGTGGCGAAGAAATAATAGGTACTGTAAAGCGCATTCTGAGTGCAGGTATTCCTATTATGGGACATCTGGGACTGATGCCGCAATCTATCAATAAGTATGGTACTTACACTGTTCGTGCCAAGGATGATACCGAAGCTGAGAAACTGGTACGTGATGCCCATCTGCTGGAAGAGGCAGGATGCTTTGCCATTGTGTTAGAGAAAATCCCGGCGGAATTGGCAGAACGTGTGGCCAGCGAACTTACTATTCCTATTATCGGTATTGGTGCCGGCGGTGGAGTAGATGGACAGGTGCTGGTAATTCAGGATATGCTGGGTATGAATAATGGTTTCCGTCCCCGTTTCTTACGTCGTTATGCCGATTTGCATACGATAATGACTGACGCTATAAGCCGTTATATATCTGATGTGAAGAACTTAGACTTCCCGAATGAGAAAGAGCAATATTGATAATCTTTGGTCGCTGGGATTTATGCGGATATGCATGGCTAATTTCCTGCTTTTTGCATCCCTATATATGCTATTCCCAGTACTGCCTGCGGTGATGGTGTCACGCTTAGGCATTTCTACTGTACAGGTGGGTAGTATGTTTTTGGTGTTTGCGGTGGGTATGTTCCTTGTAGGACCATTTCACGCATATCTGGGAGATGCGTATAAGCGAAAGCACGTGCTTGTCTACTCCACATTTATAATGTTAGCAGCGACGGTGGGTTATCTATTTGCTGATACTTTAACGAAATTGCTGTTACTTGCCGTTGTGCAGGGAGGAGCTTTCGGATTAGCGGCCACAGCGGGAATTACAGTTGCTATTGATATTACAAATTCTCCGCACCGTAGCGCAGGGAATATGACATATGCTTTGGCGGCTCGTCTGGGTATGTTGGTAGGAGTGGGAGTAGGAATATGGATGCTCCAGCTCAAAGGCTTCAGCATGGTAGTGTATCTTTCCGCATTGTGCGGTATATTTAGTATACTGTTTGCATTGCGGGTGTATGTTGCTTTCCGTGCACCTATAGGTATAGGACGTTTTAATATCGACCGTTTTTTACTGTCACGGGCTTGGTTGCCTGCTCTCAATGTAGTGCTGATAGCTTTTGTGTCGGGGATAGTAATACCTATAATAAAGGATGGGGATTACAGTGCGACTTTCTTCCTGGTTGTTTTGGTGATACTTACAGTACCTCTTACGAAGATATTCGTCAAGCTTTCGCAGCATTGCCAGCGTGGAACAGCAAATACAACTTGCCATTTGGCTATGGAAACGGGAATTTTAATAGGTATTGCAGTTTGCTGCTTCCTGTCAAACAACATAGAACTGTATTCTATGTTTGAAGATGGTTCAAGCATTGAAAAACCACACTTTTATGTAGATTTTCAATTGATCTATAAAATTATAGGTGTGGGAATCATTGTAGCACTACTATTTTATTTCCTGCTGACACGTCCCTATTATAAGAGAAGACGAGTGAGATAAACCCGTGTCAAAACAAATATGGGATAAAAATAATCCCTCCAATGATTGCCGCCGCAACAGCGCATACCAGTACTGCACCGGCGGCAATATCTTTTACTTGTCCTGCAATGGGATGACGCTCCGGTGATACCAGATCCACCAATCTTTCAATTGCCGTATTGAAGAGCTCCGCAGCTACGACCATACCAATACAAAGGATAATGATCATCCATTCCGTACGTGTAATGTCGAAAAGGATCCCTGCACCTATCACGATTATTGTAGTAATCAGGTGGAAACTAAGATTCTGTTCTTTCCCAATACATTGCCGGAGGCCTTTCCAGGCGTATCCAAAGCTTCTGATTTGTTTCTTAAAATCGTATTTCATATTCAATTTCTTGAAACTTGTTTCACTCCTTTTACTGTTCTCAGCTTCTTTATAAGTGTTTCCAAACGTCCCGTATCGCCTACCATAATTGTCATAGTGCCGGAGAATAGTCCGTCATGAGAGTCTATACCGATGGAGCGTAGAGAAATATCATTTTCTTTAGATATGATCGAGGTGATGTTAGTTACAATACCAATATCATCATGGCCTACCACACGAAGCGTTATAGGATATTGTGTACCTTGCGATTTACCTGCCCAACGTGCTTTTACAATCCGGTATCCGAATCGTTCGCGTAGTTGAGTGGCATTGGGACAATCGCTACGATGTATCTTAATACCACCGGTCACACTCACAAAGCCAAATACATCATCTCCATAAATCGGGTTACAGCAACGTGCTAACTTGAAGTCCAACCCTTTCAGATCCTGATCGATTACCAGTACATCTTCTTTTGAACGAGTGATTTCATCATTCTGCGTTTGTTGTAGGTTATATCCTTCAGCACTACGGTATATAATGTCGTCATGCGTATCATTTTCCCGTCTCTGTTGTTCCAGATATTTGTCGATAATTTCGTTTACATCCAATGTTTCATCGGCAATGTTTTGATAGAAGTCAGTCACAGTCTTGAAACCGAGGCGTTTAATGAGGCGCATCATGACAGCTTCATCATATTCTATTTTCCGGTTTTTGAATTTCCTTTCAATAGTTTCTTTGGCAAAGGCATGCTGGCGGGCAACCATCTCTTTCAAAGCTTGGCGTATCTTGGTACGTGCTTTGGAGGTAGTCACGATGTTCAGCCAGTCCTGCTTCGGTGTCTGGGTATTCGAAGTCATAATCTCCACTTGGTCACCACTGTTCAGTACCTGACGAAGTTGCGCATTCTTGCCATTAACTTTTGCACCGATACATTTGCATCCCAATTTACTATGGATATGAAAAGCAAAATCCAGCACTGTTGCACCTTTACCTAACTTAAACAGATCACCTTTCGGGGTGAACACAAAGACTTCATCCTCATACAAATCCAGTTTGAACTGGTCCATAGCTTCCAATCCATTGCTATCTGAATTTTCCAAAGCCTCACGTACCGTAGTCAGCCATTCATCCAATCCTGTTTCACCCTTCACACCTTTATAGCGCCAGTGGGCGGCCAAGCCTCGTTCGGCAATATCGTCCATGCGTTCAGTACGTATCTGTACTTCTACCCATTTACCTTCAGGGCCCATCACGGTGATGTGCAATGATTCGTAGCCATTACTTTTGGGCACGGATAACCAGTCGCGCAGACGTTTGGGATTGGGTTGATACATATCTGTTACAATGGAATAGGCTTGCCAGCATTCCTGTTTCTCCTTCTCCACAGGTGAGTCCAGAATGATACGTATGGCAAAAAGGTCATACACTCCTTCGAAAGGGCATTTCTGCTTCTTCATTTTTTGATAGATGGAGTGGATGGACTTTGTACGTCCTTTGATGTGGAAATGTAGTCCGGCCTCTTCCAGCTTTTTCTGCATCGGGGTGATAAAAGCTGCAATATACTTATCGCGGGATGCCTTTGTTTCGTTTAGTTTATCCTTAATATGGTAATAGACCTCTTTTTCTGTATATTTCAGGGAGAGGTCTTCCAGTTCCGATTTCAGCTTATATAACCCCAATTTATGGGCGAGGGGAGCATAGAGATATGCAGCCTCGTTGGCCACTTGTCGGCGGGCTTCGTCGTTCTTACTATCTTTAATCTGCCGCATGATATTCACACGGTCAGCAATCATTATCAGGATTACGCGCATATCTTCCGCAAAAGAGAGCAACAGATTGCGAAAGTTTTCCGATTCGATAGTCGGGCTTTTGGAATAAAGTTCATTTACGCGTATCAGTCCACGGATAATGCCGGCCACATCTTCACCGAAAGCAGCCTGCACCTCTTCGGGAGTACAAGCTCCGTTTCTCACACTTTCGTGCAACATAATACCCAGAATCGACGCCCGCTTCATTCCGATTTCTTCGGCAACGATAACGGCAGTCTGCATATCCTTAACCAGTGGATTTAATCCGAAAGTGTCGCGTTGAACCCGGTTATCCTTTATAGAGTTGATAAGATGTGTTTTCAGTTTTCTGCAGTCGCCCTTCTGTAATGTCTCACCGGTCAACTGTAATAATTTTCGGTAGAGAGAGAAGAGCAATTTCTTCTCTTCAGTAGTGAAAAATTCATCTCTTTCCATAATCGTCCATTTTTGTGGTGTAAAGGTAGTTTTTTTCTTCTTTTTCTTGATAGGGCTTGCAGTTTTTTTGTATTTTTGGCAATCAATTAATAAAAATAGATAATATGATAACACCGCAAGACAAAGAGTTGCTTATGCAAAAAGGTATCTCAGAAGAACAGATAGCCGAACAACTGGCTTGTTTCGAGAAAGGTTTTCCATATTTGAAGCTGGCTGCTGCCGCTTCTCTGGAAAAAGGAATTCTGGCTCCTGCAGCAGATGAGCAAAAGCTCTATCTCGATGCATGGGACGCTTATACCCGGACAGATAAGGTTGTAGTGAAGTTTGTTCCTGCATCAGGTGCAGCGAGCCGTATGTTCAAGAATTTGTTCGAATTTCTCGGAGCTGATTATGATGCCCCCGAAACTAAATTTGAAAAGACATTCTTTGAACAGATTGAAAAATTCGCTTTCTATGATGATTTGAATGCTGCCTGTGAGAAGATGTCTGGAAAAGATATTTCTGCGTTGGTGTCTGAAGGAAACTATAAAGCCGTAGTTGCTGCACTGCTTGAAGCAGCAGGATTGAATTACGGTGCATTGCCGAAAGGTCTGCTGAAATTCCACAGATATGAAGACGGTAACCGTACACCGCTGGAAGAACATCTTGTAGAGGGTGCGCTCTATGCAGCTAATAAGAATGGTAAAGTAAATGTGCATTTTACAGTTTCTCCCGAACACCGCCGTTTGTTTGAAGCATTGGTAGCAGATAAAGCGGCTGTTTATGCAAAGAAATACGGAGTAGATTATAATGTAACTTTCTCTGAGCAGAAACCGAGTACGGATACAATTGCTGCCGATATGGATAATCAACCTTTCCGTGATAATGGTAAGTTGCTGTTCCGTCCGGGCGGCCATGGTGCATTGATCGAAAATTTGAATGACCTGGATGCAGATGTGATCTTTATTAAGAATATCGATAATGTGGTGCCCGATAAGCTGAAAGGTGATACTGTGCTCTACAAAAAGTTGATTGCCGGAGTATTGGTTGCTTTGCAACAAAAGGCATTTGCTTATCTGGAACTTTTGGACAGTGGCAGATATACTCATGAACAGGTGATTGAAATACTGCAATTCCTGCAAAAGAAACTCTTCTGTAAGAACCCTGAAACCAAGAATCTGGAAGATGCCGAACTTGTACTTTATCTGAAAGAGAAGTTGAACCGTCCGATGCGTGTATGCGGTATGGTGAAGAATGTAGGCGAACCGGGTGGTGGTCCGTTCCTGGCATATAACAGTGACGGAACTATTTCTTTGCAAATTCTTGAAAGCTCTCAAATTGATATGGATGATCCGGAGAAAAAAGAAATGTTTGAGAAAGGAACGCACTTCAATCCTGTAGATCTGGTTTGTGCCGTACGTGATTATAAAGGCCGTAAGTTTGACCTTGTAAACTTCGTAGATAAAGCTACCGGTTTTATTTCTTACAAATCGAAGAATGGTAAGGATCTTAAAGCACTGGAACTTCCCGGTTTGTGGAACGGTGCAATGAGTGACTGGAATACAGTATTTGTAGAGGTGCCTCTAGGTACATTCAATCCGGTGAAGACGGTGAATGATTTGCTGAGAGATCAACATAATAAATGATACTTGCGGCTGCGTAGGTCGACGCTTATAGCTGCGTTGCCCCTCACTTATATAAGCGCAAGCTTATGCTTATATAAGTGAGGGGCAACGCAGCTATAAGTGTTTTTTTTTATTAGAACTCCACCGTAAGTCCGATTGACGGTAAAACTGTTCCACTTTCCTGTTTTAAATACTTCATTTTATATCTTTGTTCTCCAATGGGAGCAGAAGGATTTTCAATAACTCCTGTACTCATAATCACATCCTGCTGTTTCAGTTTGCTTCCTGTTATATTCTGTATATCAATGTAAAAGCCTACCATGCAACGATGGAAATAGAAAGACTTATCTATACGAACATCGAATTGGGCAAAGTTGGGAAGTCGTTCCGTATTATACTTTGAATAATCATAATAGGGACGTCCTTGCGCATTCCATGCTTCAACCAATGAAGACTTATCTTCATCATAAGGAGTATAAGGAGCACCACCGATATAACTGAGTTTGCCTCCAATGCTCCAACGGCGAGGCAGATTGTAGGTGCCACTGACGTTGAGGATAAAACGATTATCCCACGCAGAGGGGATATCACGGAATTCACTACGAAATAACGTGAGTGAAGATACAAAATTAAATTGTCCCGGTACTTGCCAACGCAACATGGTTTCTATGCCATAAGCTCGTCCACGCTCTGTAGGAATCAGTACTTCGTTACCTACAGTACCATAATCATCTCCTTTACATGCCAATGGGATATTATCCCGTACGGAAAGGGGCATGCGCCCATATCGTTTGAAGAATCCTTCCGCCGAGATCATCAACCTGTCTTCCAAATGCCAGTCAAGCCCAAGACTGGTTTCTATAACCTGCATGTATTTAAGGTTCTTATTTATATAGATGCCGTCATTGTCTTTAAATCCTAAAGCTGTATATGGAGGGAGTTGATAATACAAACCTGCACTTCCACTTAATGCCCATTGCTTGGTAAGATCATAGGATAATGAAAAACGGGGAGAAAGTTGCTTCCATAACTCTTTCATTTCCTGATTGTAATTATTGCCATCTGTCCGGATACCTGCTGATGCGGAGAACCGTTTATTCGTGCTGATATAGTCTGTGGAGAAGAAACCGCCCCAGCTGAATATGTTCAAATCAGTATGGTAAATAGAACTGGAACTGAGTATCCGTTGTTTGGTGCGGTTGGTATAATTAGAATAATTTACTTCGGCACCTTCTTTCAAAGTCCATTGCCCCAGTCTTGTTCGATTTTCGAAACGAAAGGTAGTCTTTTGCTCTACAGATCGCAGACGGAGGGTTAGATTATCTTCGGAAGAATCATCGTTATTCAGATATTTCACATTACGGTTATTCAGATAATTATGACTTAGCGTGAGTGTCTGTACGTGTTTTCCTGCATAATGGCGATAAGATGCTCCTATGGTGAATGTTTCCTGATGAATGGTAGGGAGATAACTTAATATATATTCCGCATCTTCTCCTTTCTCGTCCGTGTTCAGTTTCATTTTATCAATTCCTACCAGACCCAGTACAGTCAGTTCATCATGTGCTGATAATTTTGTCTTTAGTTTGAATTGCCCGTCAATGAAATTAGGCAGGAAAGGTAGGCCCAATGCCTTGAATAATAATTGCAGATACGATTGTCGGATAGAGAACAGGTACGTCGTTTTATCACTCAGGTGTCCGTTACCACTGAAGGATACTTCGGAAGCTCCCAAGGTTGCTTTATAAGTCTGTTTATCCGGATTACCATCTCTCAAACGGAAATCTAATACAGAACTCATTGCTCCGGAACGATCCGCAGGAAATGCTCCGGTATAGAAACTGATTTCCCGTATCAAATCTGCATTAACGATGCTAACCGGGCCACCTGATGCTCCTTGTGTAGCAAAGTGATTGATATTCGGGATTTCTATTCCATCCATATAGAAACGATTTTCCGAAGGTGATCCACCCCGTACAATCAAATCGTTTCTGTATCCGATAGGTGAGAACGATACACCTGGATATGCCCGCACAATTCGCGAAATATCCCGGTTTCCACCCGGACTTTTTTCTATCTCTTGTAGCCCAATAATACGCATACTTACCGGACTCTCCACCGTTTTCCTGAAAGGAGAGGGGGTAACCACAATTGCAGCCAGCATATTTTCATCTTCTTCCATCTCAATCTCAATGAAAGGTGTAGAGGCAGAAACCAGATACTCGGAAGTTACAGCACTTTTATATCCTATCAGCGTTGCTTCGAAACGATAAATCCCAGGTGGTACTTGTTCTATATGGAATATACCCAGTGAATCTGTGGATGCTCCTTTTCCTGGGATACCTGTAACCACTACATTGGCGTATGCTACCGGTTGCCGGGATTGTTTATCAATGACTTTTCCGCGCACGGAGTAGTTGACTGTAGCAGCGTAGATGCACACATTGCACAGTAGCAGTGAAAGTGTCAGTATAATCAGTATAATATGTTTGCTTGTTGTCATATATGCAAATATAGATATTATTGATATATAATAGATGGAATGGGGGTATAAAAAAACTGTCCGGAAATTATTCCGAACAGTTCTCATTTGTTGTTTAGCTGTAAGATTAATATCTTCCACCGCGGTCGCCGCCATAGCCACCACCACGATTGCCGCCGCCGTAACCACCGCCACGGTTGCCACCGCCGTAACCGCCACCACGGTTACCGCCGCCGTAACCACCACCACGGTTGCCGCCTGCGGGTCTTTCTGTTCTGGGGCGAGCTACGCTTACTGCGATATTCTTGCCTTCAAATTCTGTTTCGTTAAGAGTGTCAATAGCCTTCTGACCTTCTTCATCATTCGGCATTTCTACGAAGCCGAAACCGCGTGAACGTCCCGTCTCTCTGTCGTTAATAATGTAGGCTGAAGTTACTTCGCCATACTGTGAAAATAATTCCTGTAAGCTGTCACTGTTTGTGTTCCAGCTTAAGTTTGCAACATAAATGTTCATTTCTTTTTGTAAGTTAAAATTGTTATTTATTAATGATTGAGATCCGCACGGCGTTCATACCTCGCGTACCGCGTTCAATTTCAAATGTAACGTTGTCTCCTTCTGTTATACCTTCAGGAGCAGAAGTAATATGGAAAAAATATTTTTCACCACTTCCTAAATCTTTTATAAAACCATAACCTCTGGATACATTAAAATGTTCAATGCGTCCGTTTAAAGGCAGAATTTCTTCTGCTTCGCCTTTTTTAGGAATTGATATTTCTATTTCAGAAGCATCTATTTCCTCTTTAGGCTTTACACCTTCGGGTGTAGAATGAAGAATACCGTTTTCGTCTACGTATGCCAGCATCTCTTCGAAGCTACGGCTACCACTGCTCAAGCGTTCTTCTTTTCTTTTCTGTTTTTCTTCTCGCTTACTCTGTTTCGCTTTTTCTCTGTCTCTTTTACTTGATGTTACTCTTTTTACTGCCATTCTAAAATTATTATATATTATGCAGTTTAAAAACACTGCACTTAGTTTTTCTGACTAATGGTAGCATGCAATCATTCAGGACTAGCATACAACAATTGAATCGTATAATGAACAAAGGAGCTGATTGTGAGGTCAAATTTGGAATGGAATAATTTGCGGAATCCCGCAAAGGCAAACATGCACAAAGAAGATTTCAGAATAAACCCTATTGTTTATGGTACAAAGATACAGATAAAAATGAGCTATCCATTTGTTTTTTCAATTATTTAAAGCTGTAGCTACTTATTTTTTTATGTACATTTGTGCTTCTTAATATAAACACATAGCAAAAATGAAGAAAATTTTATTGTTAGGTTCCGGTGAACTGGGTAAGGAGTTCGTTATTTCTGCCCAACGCAAAGGCCAATATATCATTGCCTGCGATTCCTATGCCGGAGCGCCTGCCATGCAAGTGGCTGATGAGTGTGAGGTGTTCAGTATGCTTGACGGCGATGCTTTGGAACGTGTAGTACGCAAACATCAGCCGGATATTATTGTACCGGAAATTGAGGCCATCCGCACAGAGCGTCTTTATGGTTTTGAAAAAGAAGGTATTCAGGTAGTACCCAGTGCGCGTGCTGTGAATTTTACTATGAATCGCAAGGCTATCCGTGATCTTGCTGCCCAGGAATTGGGCTTGAAAACTGCTAAATATTTTTATGCCAAATCTTTCGATGAGTTGAAAGCTGCTTCTGAGAAAATAGGTTTTCCTTGTGTGGTGAAACCATTGATGTCTTCTTCAGGAAAAGGACAGTCTCTTGTGAAGAGTGCGGATGAACTGGAACATGCCTGGGAATATGGTTGCAACGGTAGTCGTGGTGATATAAAGGAACTTATTATTGAAGAATTTATAAAGTTTGATAGCGAAATAACTCTGCTTACTGTAACGCAGAAGAATGGCCCTACATTATTTTGTCCTCCTATCGGTCATGTACAGAAAGGAGGAGACTATCGCGAAAGTTTCCAGCCGGCTCACATTGATCCTGCTCACTTGAAAGAAGCACAGGAAATGGCTGAAAAAGTAACACGCGCTCTGACGGGTGCCGGTCTTTGGGGAGTTGAATTTTTCTTGAGTCATGAAAATGGGGTGTATTTCTCGGAACTTTCTCCGCGTCCACATGATACGGGCATGGTGACTTTAGCCGGTACACAAAACCTGAATGAGTTTGAACTTCATTTGCGTGCAGTACTGGGCCTGCCCATTCCAAATATCAAACAGGAAAGGATAGGAGCCAGTGCTGTTGTTCTCTCAACAATTGCCAGCCAGGAACGTCCGAATTATAGAGGTGTTGAGGAGGTAACAAAGGAAGAAGATACCTATATTCGTATTTTTGGTAAGCCGACAACACGTGTTAACCGTCGTATGGGAGTAGTGTTGTGTTATGCACCGCTGAATTCAGATTTGGATGCATTACGGGACAAGGCAAAACGTATTGCTGAAAAAGTAGAGGTATATTAAGATTTACTTTCTATATAATAAGACAACAGTTGTCACATTCTTTGCGACAACTGTTGTCTTATTTTGCAACTACTATTTCAACATCATATCCGATAAAAAGTCCGCTTTCAATTACTCCGGTAATCATTTTTAGATTTTCTTCCAAAGAAGGATCAATGTAACTGAAGCGGGTATCAAGAATAAAATTACCATTTTCAGTCAGAACAGGTCCATCTTTTCCATCGGCAAGACGCAGTGTTATTTCAGAAGCTCCTAATCGCCGCATCTCACTCTCTACAAAAGTCAATGCGCTTGGGAAGACTTCTACAGGTATTGGAAAGCGGCTCCCCAAATGATCAACCAGTTTTGTGTCGTCAATAATAATGAAATTCTTACCACTACTTTTTATCAGAAGTTTTTCTTTGAACATGGCTCCACCACGTCCTTTTATCAGACTCCGTTCCGGATCTACTTCATCAGCACCATCAAAAGCCCAGTCCGGACGTTTATTCCAAAGAGTAGTTTGTGGTATACCCAGTTGTATGCAGGTCATGGAAATTTCAGCAGAGGCAGGGATAACCTCTATGTGCAGAGATTCTTTGCGAATACGTTCCGCTAATGCAAATAATGTAAGGTAGACAGTAGAGCCGGAACCAGCCCCAATCACATCACCTTCTTCCGCCATTGCAGCAATTTCCCGCGCTACGATTTCTTTTCCTTCACGATTGATAATTGCATTCGACCATTGCAAATGATTTATCAGTTGATTATCCCATTTCATAGTTAGAGCGTTAATCGTTATTGTCTTCCTCGTCGTCAGTCAGATTGTTCAACTCAACTTCGAGTTCAACTAACTCTTGTTCCCAAATTTTTCTGATGTTTGCCGGCGTATCTTTGGGAGCTTCTTTGATATGTTTTTGAGCTAATGATACTTCATGCTCCAGCTGTGAACGTCTATTCATAAGTCATGCTTTTTTATAGTTATTTTAATAGATAACACACTGTTTTGTGCAATTGTTTTCTATTTGGTAAGAATTTTATATTACCCAAATAATTCGGGATAGATTTCTCCATCACCACCGGATACATCAAGACTCTGTAGTAGTTTACCGTCAGGAGCATAGAAAAGCTGAATTTCTCTGTTAGAATTATATTCTTCTATATCAATGATTACTACGGTAGGCATTTTAGGAAAGGTAATAATCTTTATATATCTGATTTGTATGGGAGGTGTCTCTGTCTGCATGAATGCTTTAGCTATGGGAGCAGGGACTTCTTCCAGGCTTTCTACATTTGTCTCTGTCATTATCCATCGGGCATTGTTACCAAACCAGACGTTCATATCATGACTATCTGAAACAAATCCGACAATGTGGTAATCACCTTTATGCTCCCATTCCACGGTGGTCACTTTTGGATACATCTTTTTGAAAGCTTCTTGTACTTTTTCCGGAGCATTTTGTGCACATACGGATGCAGATATCAGCAATAACAAGCCTGCCAATAAATTGAATTTAAACTTTTTCATAATCAGGGACTGTTTTTAGTTGCTAATAGAAACAACCTGAAGAAGCTTTTGTTTGTAACTTTTTGACTCTATAAAATAATTATTGAGTCTGTGATATCACGTATTATTTAATTCACTACTTTCGGGCACTTTTTTAAAGAGACAAAATGAATAATGTATTGATCCTTGTAGACAGCTTGGATGATTGGAAGCCATATTCCAAAACAAACAGCATTTTAACCGTATCCGACTACCTGAAGTATAAATCATCAGGAAAGGATCGTAAGTTGGTAATTAACCTGAGTAATGATTATAGCTATAACTCCGAAGGCTATTATTGCTCACTATTAGCCCAGACGAGGGGGCATAAAGTCATTCCCGGAGTTGATATTATTAATAAGGTGGAAGCAGGTACAGGTATCCGTATGGATAGCAGTCTTCAGAAACTCTGTTACCAGTGGATTCAGAAAAATGATATAACTGATGATCTTTGGTATTTGAATGTATACTTCGGTACGTGTAAAGAGAAAGGGTTGGAGCGTATTGCCCGCTTCATCTTTGAAAACTATCCGGCCCCTTTATTGCGAGTTACGCTGAATACGCGGCATAAAAACCAGATAGAAAATATTCAGTTCTTACCATTAAGTTCATTGAATAATGAGGAAGAAGATTATTTTGCCAATGCCTTGGACTTGTTTAACAGAAAGGTATGGCGTAACCCTCAGGCTTCAAAATCTGCACGGTATAATTTGGCTATACTCTATGACCCGAATGAAAAATTCCCTCCAAGTGATAAAAAAGCACTTCACAAGTTACTTGAGTTGGCTAAAAAAATGGATATCCATGCCGAACTACTGACAGAAGAAGACGCTACACGGCTGATGGAATTTGATGCCTTATTTATTCGTACCACGACTTCATTGAATCATTATACATTCCGTCTTTCTCAATTGGCTACACAAAACGGACTGGCTGTTATTGATGATCCGCAATCTATTATCCGCTGTACTAATAAGGTTTATTTAAAAGAATTATTTGAAAAAGAAAAGATTCCAGCGCCACTCTCCATGCTGCTGTTTAAATCGAACGTCAATTCCTATGAGGAGATTACTGAACAGCTTGGTAGTCCTTTTATTTTGAAAATTCCGGATGGTTCTTTCTCCATTGGAATGAAGAAGGTGAATAATAAAGAAGAACTGGATGAAGCTCTGAAAGTCTTGTTTGATAAATCGTCCATTCTGTTGGCCCAAGAGTTCACTCCGACAGATTTCGATTGGCGTATCGGTATTTTGAACGGGGAACCTTTGTATGCATGTAAATACTATATGGCTAAAGGACATTGGCAAATCTATTGTCACTATGCTTCCGGACGAAGCCGTTGCGGACTGGTAGAGACGATTCCTATTTATCAAGTGCCGCGTAAGGTTCTGGATACAGCGTTGCGTGCAGCTTCTTTTATTGGGAAGGGATTGTATGGAGTAGACTTGAAAATGGTAAATGACCGTGCTATTGTTATTGAGATTAATGATAATCCCAGCATTGACCATGGATTGGAAGATGCGATTCTGGGAGATGAACTTTACTACCGGTTGTTGAATAACTTCTGGCGTATACTGGATATCAGACGTTTCTAATCTGTATGGAACCGAGATTTATACTCCGTCCGGCGGTAATTAATGATATTCCGTCGATTATGGAAATAGAACAGATATGTTTTGATTTGGATAGTTTTTCAAAACGGCAATTTGCTTATCTTATTTCCCAAGCAAAAGGATACTTTTATGTGGCAGAATATCAGCAAAGGGTAGGGGGATATTTTAGTGCATTGATAAATCAACGTGCCTGTAGTTTGCGTATCTACTCGATAGCTATTCATCCTGATTTTCGCGGCAGAAGAGTGGGGCAATTATTAATAGATCAGATAATAGTTATTGCTCTAAAAGAAAGCTTGAAGAAGATAATTTTAGAAGTGAATGTTTCTAATTTTCCTGCCATTTATTTATATGAAAAAAATGGATTTAAATGTACTTCTGTAAAGGATAACTATTACCATGACGGGTCTTCTGCATATTGTATGCAGAGACCTGTAACTGAGTAGTTTTTTTTCTTATACCAACTATTTTGTAAACAAACAGAGAGGTCAAAGCCTCTCTGTTTTGTATTATTCTTAATTCCTGTTTAAAATATAGCGTTATCTCCGTCTTTTTCTTGGCAAACTGTTAACAAGGTGGATGCAACTATTAAACCTTGTTGTAAAATGCAGTGAAATGACTCTGAAATTTGGAGAAATCAAGAAAAGCCGTACCTTTGCAATGTGTTTTTCATAGTATTAGATTTAAGGTTAACAAAAGATTGGCTGTCTGGGATAGATAGCCTTTTTTTATGTCTTCTTGTTACTACTCTTCTCCAAGAAAATCATAGGACGGTGCAAAGAACAGAGTTCCTGTAATTGCAGTACTGAAATCCAATAAACGATCGGTGTTACCTACCGGATTTCCAATAAACATACTTTCCAGCATCTGACGCGTAGTACTGAATGTGCTTGCATAACCTATAAAATAGGTTCCATATTCTCTTTTTGCTGTATTTGCAAATGGCATATTGGCACGTACTATTTTAAGATCATCACCAATATTAGCAACTGCATTGTGAGCATTAGCCGGCTTTTCTTCATCTGATAACTCTACATCATTGAATTTACGTCGGCCTATCACTTTTTCCTGTTCTTCTACCGAAAGGGCATTCCAGGCATCCATGTCATGAATATATTTCTGCACAAATACATAACTTCCACCGGCAAAATCAGGATCTTCTTCACCAACTACGGCAAAGTGATAAGGATTTTCGTCTACAGCCGGAGATTCTGTTCCATCTACGAACCCAATGATTGCTTTGCCATCCATATATCTAAAACCATGAGTTTCATCAATAGCTTCAACAGCGCCTTTCAGCTTTTCATCAATAATAGAGGCAAACTCGTAACATAACCCCATTTGCTTAGCGCGGATATGAAACAATATATCACCAGGGGTAGATACTGCTATTTGTTTACTTCCCTTGATTTCCTTAAAAACTTCCAGTTCTTTGGGCCTACCTTTGCCTGGGAAAATACGGTCCCATACGTCTGCACCAAAGCTTATCGTGCTACTGAACTGTGCATCGGGGAAACGGTTACGCATACTACGTATTAATGCCGAGAAATTGGCACATACATCTTTTACTTTCTCAACGGAATCAGGAGATTGATTTAATTTGTAAACAATGAAAATGGCATTTTCGCCTTGTCTTTCAGTTACATCCTGTGGGGTGTTTCCTGCGAATGGATTTTGATGTGAATTCATGCTTTTTCCTTTCATTAAATTTATACTTCAAAAGATAACTTGCTAAATGTTGTTTTGTTCATACAAAAATAACAGAATTCCTTCTTTGTATCTGTTGGTGAATGTTTAAGCAACGTTAAATGGATGTCGCTTTTTTGTTCTGATTGTAGTAATAATAGTTCAAAAGGGTATAATTTATAGAAAAAACGTTTTCATAGAGTACAATCTGAAAGTTTTTGTGTTTACATTTGCAAAGTTGCTTATGTAACTATCCCGTTAGAATTAAGATTTGAAGCTTTGAACAAAAACTATTCAATAGGTGTTAAGCTCATAGCAGCGGAATGACAAGAACGCGACTCGAAGAGTTTAGAAAAAGAGAAATTATATAAAAAGATTGCTTATGTCACAAATTATCGGACATATCTCTCAGGTCATCGGACCGGTAGTAGACGTCTATTTTGAGGGTACGGATGCCGAATTGATGCTTCCAAGTATCCATGACGCACTGGAGATAAAAAGATCAAATGGAAAAACATTAATCGTAGAAGTGCAGCAACACATCGGCGAGAACACGGTGAGAACCGTAGCCATGGATAGTACAGACGGCTTGCAGAGGGGTATGAAAGTGCATCCCACAGGCGGTCCTATTACTATGCCGGTGGGCGACCAGATTAAAGGTCGGTTAATGAATGTAGTGGGTGATTCCATCGACGGTATGAAAGAGCTAGACCGTGCCGGTGCTTATCCCATACACCGTGATCCTCCTAAGTTTGAAGATTTGACTACCGTACAAGAGGTGCTCTATACAGGTATCAAGGTTATCGACTTGCTGGAACCTTATAGCAAGGGTGGCAAGATCGGTTTGTTCGGTGGAGCTGGTGTAGGCAAAACAGTACTGATCCAGGAACTCATCAATAACATTGCCAAGAAACAACATGGTTTTTCTGTGTTTGCAGGAGTAGGAGAGCGTACCCGTGAAGGTAACGACCTCTTGCGTGAAATGATTGAATCCGGTGTGATCCGTTATGGTGAGGAGTTCAAGAAAAGTATGGAAGAAGGAAACTGGGACTTGTCTAAAGTGGATTACAATGAAGTGGAGAAATCACAGGTTTCTTTAATATTCGGTCAGATGAACGAACCTCCCGGTGCACGTCAATCTGTGGCATTATCCGGACTGACAGTAGCTGAGTCTTTCCGCGACCAGGGTGCTGAAACCGGTGGCTCGCGTGATATATTGTTCTTTATAGATAATATTTTCCGTTTTACACAAGCTGGTTCCGAAGTATCTGCTTTGCTGGGACGTATGCCTTCGGCTGTAGGTTACCAACCAACGTTGGCTACTGAAATGGGTGCGATGCAAGAACGCATCACTTCTACCCGCAATGGTTCTATCACTTCCGTGCAGGCTGTATATGTACCTGCTGATGACTTGACCGACCCGGCGCCTGCTACTACCTTTACACACTTGGATGCCACGACGGTATTGAGTCGTAAGATTACTGAGTTGGGTATTTACCCTGCTGTGGATCCTTTGGAATCCACTTCACGTATCCTTGACCCGCATGTTGTAGGAGAAGAGCATTATGAAGTGGCACAACGGGTGAAACAAATCTTGCAGCGTAACAAGGAACTACAGGATATTATTTCTATTCTTGGTATGGAAGAGCTTTCGGATGCCGACCGTACATTAGTGAATCGTGCACGCCGTGTACAACGTTTCTTGTCGCAACCGTTTGCAGTTGCCGAACAGTTTACCGGTGTACCGGGAACGATGGTGCCAATAGAAGATACCATCAAAGGCTTTAAGATGATTTTGGATGGTGAGGTGGACTATCTGCCCGAACCTGCTTTCCTGAATGTTGGTACGATTGAAGAAGCAATAGAGAAAGGCAAGAAGTTATTGGAACAAGTAAATGGTTAAAAATTAGAAGAAGGGAAAGGGCTATGAAGAAGTTGTATTTGAACATAGTGTCTCCTGAAAAGGAAATATATAATGGAGAGATTGAAAGTGTAACGCTGCCTGGAACGATAGGAACGTTTACCATTCTTCCGCAACATGCACCCATCGTGTCCTCACTTCGTGAAGGAAAGGTGATATATGTACCGGAAGGGGGCGAAGAACAGACTCTTGATATCGAAGGTGGGTTCGTTGAGTTAAGCGGTGGAGTGGTTTCCGCCTGTGTTGACTAATGTTTCCTTTTCCGGAATTATCTTTTATTTCTAATTTTTAATTTAGTACTATGAGTATCAGCTTGACAAAACGCAATTTCTTATACCAGATCACCCTGTTAACGTTAATAGCAGGATGGGTGGGCGCAGGGATTTTACATTATCTATTACCTGGACACTATTTCGGAGGATACCCTTTTATTCCGGTGTATTTCTTCTTGTTCGGTTTTTTTGAAATATCTATGTTCGACGCGTGTCGTAAACATGCCCCGCAGAAGATGTTGCTGCTTTACATGGCGATGAAAGTGATGAAAATGTTGCTCTCCGTGATACTCTTGGTGGTGTATTGCTTTGCAGTACGTGAAGAAGCCAAGTTATTTCTGTTGACATTCATCCTTTATTACATAGTCTATTTGATATATGAGACGTGGTTCTTCTTTACTTATGAAGTAGGAAAGAAACAGAAAAAAGAAAAGAAAAATGAAACAAATGCGTAATCTATTGACTGGAATACTCCTGATGCTGGGAATGCTGTTCACCACTCTGCCCGTTGCGGCACAGGGTGTTGAAGCGGAGCTTGACAGCATAGCCAAACGGGATGATGTCACTTCTGCCGAACAGAAAGAAAATACGGTAGATGTGAAAGAAATCGTCTTCGGACATATTGGCGATGCTTACGAATGGCATATCACTACATGGGGAAAGACGCATGTTACTATTCCGTTGCCTATTATCGTATATAGTTCGCAGACTGGCTGGCATGCTTTTCTCTCTTCTCGTTTGGAAGAGAATGAAGGTTCTTACGAGGGATTCTCTATAGCTCCGGCAGGTAGTAAATACGAAGGTAAAGTAGTGGAATATGACGCAGCTGGAAATGAAATACGTCCTTGGGATATTTCGATCACCAAAGTGACGTTGTCATTGCTGATTAACAGTGTATTGCTGCTGATTATTATTTTAGCTGTTGCTCAGTGGTATCGAAAACATCCGCAAGGCAGTGCGGCTCCGGGTGGCTTCATCGGCTTTATGGAGATGTTTATTATGATGGTGAACGACGATATCATCAAGAGTTGTGTAGGGCCGAAATATCGAAAGTTTGCGCCTTACCTGCTGACAGCGTTCTTCTTCATTTTTATAAATAATATCATGGGGCTGATTCCCATCTTTCCGGGTGGAGCCAATGTGACGGGTAATATCGCTATTACGATGGTGCTGGCACTCTTTACATTTGTTGCCGTCAACCTGTTTGGAACGAAAACTTATTGGAAAGATATCTTCTGGCCGGATGTGCCCTGGTGGTTGAAAGTACCTGTGCCGATGATGCCTTTTATTGAATTCTTCGGTATCTTTACCAAGCCATTTGCTTTGATGATCCGTCTTTTTGCCAATATGTTGGCCGGGCACATGGCAATGCTGGTATTGACGTGCCTCATCTTTATTTCTGCCAGCATGGGTCCTGCATTAAATGGTACGCTGACCGTAGCCTCTGTGCTGTTCAACATCTTTATGAATGCGTTGGAGTTGCTGGTAGCATTTATCCAGGCATATGTATTCACTATGTTGTCTGCCGTATTTATCGGATTGGCTCAGGAAGAACATAAAGAAGTTAAAGTGAAAGAAAACAACAATTAATAATAAACCATTTAAAAATTAAGAATTATGTTACTATCTGTATTATTGCAAGCTACTGCAGCTGCAGCTGGAATTAGTAAATTAGGTGCAGCACTTGGCGCCGGACTTGCCGTTATTGGCGCAGGTTTAGGTATTGGTAAAATTGGTGGTTCAGCTATGGAGGCTATTGCCCGCCAGCCGGAAGCATCAGGAGACATTCGTATGAACATGATTATTGCCGCTGCATTGATTGAAGGCGTTGCCCTGTTGGCGGTAGTTGTGTGTCTGTTAGTGTTCTTCTTATAATTAAAATATAGATAAATTATGTCATTGTTATTACCCGATAGTGGTCTGCTGTTCTGGATGCTTTTGTCATTCGGCGTGGTGTTCGTGGTGTTGGCGAAGTATGGCTTTCCTGTCATTACCAAAATGGTAGAAGGTCGTAGAACCTACATTGACCAATCGCTGGAAGTGGCAAAAGAAGCTAATGCGCAACTTCAAAGGCTGAAAGCTGAGAGTGAAGCATTGGTTGCTGCTGCCAATAAGGAGCAAGGGCGCATTCTGCGGGAGGCGATGCACGAGCGTGACAAGATTATCGTCGAAGCACGCAAGCAGGCGGAAGTTGCCGCGCAGAAAGAGCTGGACGATGTGAAGAAGCAGATACAGCAAGAAAAAGAAGAGGCAATACGTGATATTCGTCGCCAGGTTGCCGTGCTTTCTGTAGATATTGCGGAGAAAGTAATCCGTAAGAATCTGGATGAAGAGCACGAACAAATGGAGATGATAGACCGGATGCTGGACGAAGTGCTGGCAGCCTCAAGAAGCAATTAAGTAGCGATAAAGCGATTGGCGATGAGTGATTAGCGTAATGCTGATTATGAATCGCTGATCACTAATAATTAAAGGAAATGGATATAGGAATTGTTTCGATGCGATATGCCAAAGCGTTGATAGAATACGCGAAAGATACGGGGGCAGAAGACCGCGTATATCATGAATTGCGTATGCTGGAACGGAGCTTTCGTAAGCATCCTGATTTACGTGAGGCGTTGGATAATCCCATTTTGAAAATCAAGGAGAAGTTTGCTCTGATTTGCACCGCTGCTGTAGGCAATGGAGAAGTGAGCCGGGAATTTTCCCGCTTTATCACCCTTGTGCTGAGAAATCGGCGGGAGTACTATTTGCAGTACATCTGTCTGACTTATCTCGACCTATACAGGAAGTTGAAGCATATTGGCGTAGGAAAACTGATTACCGCCGTACCTGTGAGCCGGGATGTCTGGGAACGCATTCGGAATAGTGCTTCTGCTCTGCTACATGCACAGATGGAGTTGCAAACTGAAGTTGATCCTTCTATTGAAGGAGGTTTCATATTTGATATTAACGATTTCCGCCTGGATGCCAGCATTGCCACGCAACTTAAGAGAGTGAAACAACAGTTCATTGATAAGAACAGAAGAATTGTATAAGCACTAATCATTAATCACTAAAGAAACATGTCTGAAAATATAAAAGTAAGCGAAGTCTCCGATATTCTCCGTCACCAGTTAGAGGGAATCGATACCCGTGTGCAGTTGGATGAAATCGGTACGGTGCTGCAAGTCAGTGACGGTGTGGCACGTATCTATGGACTGCGCAATGCCGAAGCAAACGAACTGTTGGAGTTCGATAACGGTATCAAGGCGATTGTGATGAATCTGGAAGAGGACAACGTAGGTGCTGTTTTACTGGGCTCTACAGATAAAATCAAAGAAGGCTACGTCGTAAAGCGTACCAAGCGAATTGCTTCCATTATGGCGGGAGAGGGTATGCTGGGGCGTGTTATAGATCCGCTGGGAGCACCACTGGATGGTAAAGGACTCATTGGTGGAGAACTATGTGAGATGCCTTTGGAACGTAAAGCACCGGGGGTTATCTTTCGCCAGCCTGTAAATCAGCCGTTGCAAACCGGATTGAAAGCCGTGGATGCCATGATACCTATCGGTCGCGGACAACGTGAGTTGATCATCGGTGACCGTCAGACGGGAAAGACGGCTATTGCTATCGATACGATCATCAATCAACGCGCCAATTATGAGGCAGGAAACCCTGTGTATTGTATCTATGTAGCTATTGGTCAGAAAGCTTCTACGGTCGCTACCATTGTAAACACATTGCGTGAATATGGCGCAATGGATTATACGATTGTTGTTGCTGCTACGGCAGGTGATCCGGCTGCGTTGCAGTATTATGCTCCGTTTGCAGGTGCTGCCATTGGTGAATATTTCCGTGATACCGGTCGTCATGCATTGGTAGTTTATGATGATCTTTCTAAGCAGGCTGTAGCTTATCGTGAAGTATCACTGATTTTACGCCGTCCATCAGGACGTGAAGCGTATCCGGGTGATATCTTCTATCTGCACTCCCGTTTGCTGGAGCGTGCTGCGCGTATTATTAATCAGGAAGAAGTGGCACGTGAAATGAATGATTTGCCGGAAAGCCTGAAAGGTAAAGTGAAAGGTGGCGGATCACTGACTGCATTGCCTATCATCGAAACGCAGGCAGGAGACGTATCTGCCTATATTCCGACGAATGTGATTTCTATCACCGACGGACAGATATTCCTTGATACTGATTTGTTTAACCAAGGTAACCGTCCGGCTATTAACGTAGGTATTTCCGTGAGTCGTGTGGGTGGTAATGCTCAGATTAAGGCGATGAAGAAAGTGGCCGGTACATTAAAGATAGACCAGGCGCAATATCGTGAACTGGAAGCATTTACAAAGTTCAGTGGCGATATGGATCCTGTTACAGCACTGACCATTGATAAGGGACAAAAGAATACCCGTTTGTTGGTTCAACCGCAATATAGTCCGATGCCGGTAGAGAAGCAGATTGCCATTCTTTATTGTGGTACTCATGGACTGTTGCGTAATGTTCCGTTAGATAAGGTGACTGATTTTGAACGTAGTTTTTTGGAAGCACTTGAAATGAATCATCGTGCGGATGTACTCGATGTACTAAAGAGTGGTGTCATTGATGATGATGTTTGTAAGAAGATAGAGGAAACTGCGGATCTCATGTCGAAACAATATTTGGATTAGTGATTAACGTTTAGTGACAAGTGATTAGTGGTATGCGCTCATGTGCCGCTTATCACTAATCATTAATCACTTACCACTAAAAAAGATGCTATGGGTTCTTTAAAAGAAGTAAAAAACAGAATAAACTCCGTCAAGAGTACGCGTCAGATTACATCGGCGATGAAGATGGTGGCATCCGCAAAGTTGCACAAAGCACAATCGCGGATTGAGAATATGCTGCCTTATCAACAGAAACTGAATGAAATTCTGACAAACTTCTTGTCTACAGATGCCACGTTCGAGTCGCCTTATACCGAAGTGCGTCCTGTAACGCGGGTAGCGGTCGTGGTTTTCTCATCCAACAGTTCGCTGTGCGGAGCTTTCAATGCGAATGTGGTAAAGAAGCTTGGAGAAACGCTGGAAGAATACAAATCACTTGGTAAGGAGAACATCCTGATATATCCTATAGGAAAGAAGGTGGAACAAGCTACTAAGAAGTTAGGCTATACATCGCGAGGAAATTATCAGGGAATGGCAGAGAAACCATCCTATGTGCAAGCATATGAACTTGCTGGATTGTTGATGCAAGAGTTTGTAGAAAAACAAATCGACCGTGTAGAGCTGATCTACCATCACTTCAAGTCGATGGGGTCACAGATACTAACGCGTGAGGAATATCTTCCTATTGATTTAAGTAAGGTGGAAGCAACTGCTGCAACAGAAGGATCGGGAAAACGCGGTTTTCAGAATGATTATATAGTGGAGCCATCTGTCGGACAACTTATTGCAGATTTGCTGCCAAAGGTGTTGAGCCAGAAGCTTTTTACTGTACTTCAAGATTCCAATGCCTCTGAACATGCTGCCCGTACACTTGCTATGCAGACTGCAACAGATAATGCGAATGAACTGATACAAGATTTGACGAAGCAATATAATAAAAGCAGACAGCAAGCGATTACAAACGAATTATTGGATATAATCGCGGGAAGTCTCAAGTAAGAAAGCTACGGGTTACAAGCTACAAGCTACGAGTGCCTTTCGGAATATAGTGCAGCCACTTGTAGCTCGTAGCTTGTAGCTTTTTTCATTTTTATGTAAAAAGATGTGCCGATAGGGCTTTTCCTCTTTTATTTATGTTACCTTTACACCTCCAAACAACATTTATGAAATAATGGAACAAAACCCGGAATTGTCACTTGCATGGCAATTTATAGAAAATACAGGCACTCATCTCTTCCTGACCGGTAAAGCAGGTACTGGAAAAACTACATTCTTGCGACAATTGAAGTCCGGAAGTCCTAAACGTATGGTTGTTCTTGCCCCGACAGGCATTGCGGCTATTAATGCAGGTGGTGTAACTATTCATTCTTTTTTCCAGCTACCTTTTGCCCCTTACGTACCCGATACTTCATTCAGTGCAGATGGTAAGGCACAATACCGTTTCCGTTTCGGAAAAGAGAAACTTAACATCATGCGTAGTATAGACCTGCTTGTGATTGATGAGATCAGTATGGTACGTGCCGACCTCTTGGATGCGATAGATGATGTGTTGCGTCGTTTCCGTGACCGTAGCAAGCCTTTTGGTGGTGTACAATTATTGATGATCGGAGATTTGCAGCAACTTGCTCCGGTTATCAAAGACGAAGAATGGCAGATGCTAAACCGCTATTATGATACTCCCTATTTCTTTTCCAGCCGTGCATTGAGGAAATCGGAGTACTGTACCATTGAATTGAAGAAAGTTTATCGACAGAGTGATACTCATTTTCTGGATATGTTGAACCGTATCCGGGAGAATCGTTGTGACAAAACTTTGTTGGATGAACTGAACTGTAGATACATTCCAAATTTCAATCCTGCGAAAGAGGAAGGATATATCCAACTTACCACCCATAATTACCAGGCGCAACGTATCAATGAATATGAACTGGCACAACTGCCCGGACGTTCTTTTACCTTTCGCGCCCAGATAGATGGAAAATTCCCGGAGTATTCTTATCCTACTGATGAAGTACTGGAGTTAAAACGTGGTGCGCAAATCATGTTTGTAAAGAACGATTCATCCGGTGAACACCGTTATTACAATGGCATGATCGGTGAGGTGGTAAATGTATCCGCTTTAGGCATTGAGGTACGTAGCAAAGGAAGTGAGGACGTCTTCATGTTGCAAGAAGAAGAATGGACCAATGCAAAGTACGTGCTGGATGAAGAGACAAAAGAGATTACAGAAGATATAGAGGGAGTCTTCAAACAATTCCCACTGAAACTGGCATGGGCTATAACCATTCATAAAAGTCAGGGGTTGACGTTTGAGCGTGCAATAATTGATGCCAGCGCTTCCTTTGCACATGGACAGACGTATGTGGCTCTGAGCCGTTGCAAGACGTTGGAAGGTCTGGTATTAAGTGCTCCATTATCTGCCAGGGCAGTAATAAGTGACAGTGCTGTGGATACCTTTACAGAAGATGCACGTAGAAATGAGCCTGATGAAACGCGTTACCGGAGATTGCAACAATCGTATTTTCTGGAATTGTTATCAGGATTGTTTGATTTCTTACCATTGGAACTGGCATTGAAGCGTTTTGTGAGGTTATTGGATGAACACTTGTACAAACTCTATCCTAAACTGCTGGTTGAATATAAATCAGAAACGGAACGTTTCCATGAGAAGGTTACGAAAGTTGCTCAAAAGTTTAGCTTACAATATACTCGCCTGGTTGATGGTGCAGCGGATTATGCTACAGATAAAAGTTTGCAGGAGCGCATTCACTTGGGAGCAGAATATTTCAAAGAACAATTGACGCCCTTGGATGCCATCAGAAGTAGTACAATTGTAGAGTCTGACAATAAAGAGCTAAAGAAACAGTTGAAGGCTGTCAGTGAAGAGTTGGATGATTTGCTTCTCTTGAAAGTCGATTTGCTGGAATTCGTAATTGATAAGGGATTCCATGTAGGCGAATATCTGAAACAAAAGTCCGTCCTCTCCATTGACGATGCCGCATCGGGTAAGGATAAAGGAGAAAAACGCGGCGGCAACTTCTCCGGAAGAAGAAAACGTAAAGACGAAACTGAAGACGGTGGAAGTAGTTCTGCACGTAAAAGGGCGGCAACTGTGGAAGTACCTTCGGACATCCTGCATCCCGAATTGTACAAGCGTCTGGTGGCATGGCGCAATGCAGAAGCATCCCGGTTGGGATTACCGGTATATACTGTAATTCAACAAAAGGCAATTCTCGGTATTACGAATTTATTGCCGGAAGATAAGACCACTCTTCTCCGCATTCCTTACTTTGGTAAAAAAGGAGTGGAAAAGTATGGAGATGAACTCTTGGAAATGGTACGAATGTATAAAAAAGAAAGTGGGATTGCGGAAACGTTGTTTAGTGATTAGTGGTGAGTGATTAGTAGTTGGAATGTTATACAAACTTGGCTAATCACTCATCACTAAACACTAAACATGAGTCTTATCCCTTCTTCCAGAGTGTGTGGCTGGTATCCTAATTCCCTGCGTGCTTTTTCTATGCTCAATCCACTGAAACGGGGGCGGGGAGTTGCCTCTTCCATTTGCTTGGTGGTGACTGGCAGAATTAAGGAATAGTCCAGGTTCAGGATATCTGCTACGCGGTAGGCAATATCAGCTATTGTCAGACATTCTGAGCCACAGATATGGAAGATGCCATTATTAGGATAGTTTATCAGCTTCTCTATTCCTTGCGAGACATCTCCTACATAAGTTGCTGTACGCCATTGGTCGGAAACGACTCGTATTTCTTCGTTGTTTCTTAAACGGTCAGCAACCAATTGTAGTACATTTCCATGTTGTCCCGGTAAGACAGCGCCATAGACTACTGCTACACGGGCAATGGCATAATTACTACATAACTCAGCTGCCCGTTTTTCACCTTTCAGCTTAGTGACACCATAATAGTTGACCGGATCAGGTGTATCTACTTCCGTATAAAGCTGCGTTGTATCTCCATTGAATACAAAGTCGGTAGAAAGATGGATAAGGCGTGCAGCGGATGCTTCACACCGGAATGCCAACTGTCCTACAGCATTGACGTTGATACTATCCGCTTCCTCATGGTGAGCTTCACAATAATCAGGAACTGATAAGGCAGAAGTGTTGATCACTACATTAGGGCGTACTTCCCTGAATAGTGCACTTTGTTCTCCCATCTGGCAGACGTCTGCACTGATAAAACGATAATTTCCGGAATCCGGAGCAATGTCGTCATGCAGAGAACAACCCGTTACAATGTATTCGTCGTTGCGCGACAAATCATTTAATATCCGGCGTCCTGTAAACCCGTTGGCGCCTATAACCAAGATTTTTTTCTTCATATTCATATCTAATAAGGTGCTGTTCTTCCTTGTTGCACTTCGATTCTTATGCCGAACGATCCATTCGCTGATTTCAGTTCAAAAGCGCCTTTAAAATTATTCCGTTCCCACGGTAGGGCAGAAGGATTTGGAACTTTCCATCCGTCTTTGTTGTATTCTCCATAGGTATTGATACGCATGCCATTCTTCAGTCGGAAGCTTCCCATCTGCAGGTTTTGAGGAGATGAACCAAAACCTGTCAATCCGAAAGGATTCATACTGTATAGGGTGGAACTGCCCAAGCTAAACAGGTGTGAGTAGCCTTGAGAGTAGGTTATGTTCGGGTCCAAGCGAAATAAGAAACTATAATCTTTGCTGGCATCCGGAATTTCCAATTTTATTTTAGGTAGCTGGGGAACTGCCATCTTCATTAAATTCATATCCAGAAGAAAACCATCAAATTCCTTTGTTTCCGACATATCCATACTACGCACACTGTCAGCTGGTATTTCATTCTGAGCACTTATCCGGAAGGAGAAAAGACAGAAAAGTATGATTAGTCCTATATATTTCATTACTTAATAGCCTTTATTTAATGGCGAATATATGAAATAAGTATGAATTATGGAAATATATAGCATTTATTAAAATAAAAGTTGTATATAGTATCCTGTTATTTGGAAATAGTTATTATCTTTGGAGGGTAAATAATTGAATTAGTAGATAAGCAATCTATTTTGTTCCTCTCTAACCAGTAAATGAACGGGTTGTATTTCGTGTAGAAATGCAGCCCGTTTTTCTATTTCTTTTTTCTATTGAGATGAATCACCGGAGCAAGTATCGGGACTGTTTCCCACTTCATTTTCGAAGCATTGTACGCTCGTTCCACGCCTCCCTGTATTTCCAGATAATCATTGATTTTCACTTCCATGACTACACCGTAGTGGCTTTGTGGATACATAGGATTCATATATCCGTTCAGAGAGTTTTGTTTGCCAAAGCCTGAATATTGTCCGAAGAAGCGGATACGAAGGAAATTGTTGATGCGATAGGCGGCAGAGGCATCCAAGCCAATATCGAATTGAGAACCATGCATGCGCGAAGGGATGGTGTATTTGGCGGTATACATACCCCCTGTCAATTCCCAGCGTTCATTAGGGCGATATATAAAATCGGCACCTGCCTGGATAATTGTTCCCATAGTAGGGTAGGTATTGTAGGTGCTGAATGTGCTCAATATACTATTGGGTGAAAGCTGAAAAGCACCGTAATGCTCGTAATCCATCACGAAAGGATCGTAACTGCTGACCATCTTTCCCATTCTGATATCCATCCACGGAAAGTTGGGATAATAAGTCGGAAGAATGATGCGTAAGTCTGTGCTATCCATGCTGAGAGACGTCTTTACCGGCATATCCCGATTAGGAGCGGCAGCAGTTCCGGGTGGAGGAAACAACGGTTCTTTTCCCATTTCCGTGGGAAAACGATTCAATAATGTGCTGTCCTTTGTTTGCTCGTTTTGTGCAGCAACGCGAAAGGAAACAGTGAGAAGGAACAGAATGATGAATAGTTTTTTCATAAGTCGTTATGTGTTAACGGAAGTTTCAGTTGATGATAAGTTTGTATCCGATACCTCGGACATTGACAATGCGGATACGTTCGTCCTTACAAAGTTTATGTCGTAATTTAGTGATGAACACGTGCAGGCTGCGCGAATTGAAGAAACTGTCGTCCCCCCAAAGATCGAGCAGGATATTCTGGGTATTCACTACCTGATTACGGTTTTCGCACAGGCGTTTCAGGATTTCGGCCTCGCGGTGGGAGAGTTCCTGCTCTATTCCGGTATGGGATAATATCTGTGTGACAGAGTTGAAATGGTAATCGCCTATCTTGAAACAGGTTTCTTCCTTCTTCGGTTCCTCTTTGAATGTAAATGCTTTGCCCACCAGCGCTTTAATGCGCACGATAAGTTCCTGCATACCGAAAGGCTTTTTCAGATAGTCGTTAGCCCCGAGTTCAAAGCCTTCTACCACATCATTGATGGAAGAACGGGCGGTGAGAAAAAGTACCGGAGTTCGTTTGTCGGTTTGACGGATATGGCGTACCATTTCAAAACCATCCATACGAGGCATCATAACATCTGCTACCAGTACATCAGGGCGTAAGTCGAAGAACATACGCAGACCTTCATCGCCATCGGCAGCAGTATGGATGATGAAGTTCTGGCCTTCCAGCGTATCTTTGATAATCATGGCGAGGGTTTGTTCATCCTCAACCAGCAGTACCTTGATTTTGTCCATATCTTGATTCATTTTCATAATAAGCAATGTAATGCGTCATAACAAGCAATGTAATGTGTTGTAACAAGCAATGTTGTACACCATAACAAGCAACGTTATTCAGATCCTTATTGTAAAAGTACTTCCTTTTCCCGCTTCACTTCGTACGGTTACAATTCCACCGTGCTTTTCTACCATTGTCTTTACATAGAAAAGCCCCAGCCCGTAGCCTTTGGTATTGTGGATATTTCCTGTCGGAACCCGGTAGAATTTATCGAAAATGTGAGGTTGTTTATCCGTAGGGATACCAATACCGTGGTCTGTCACTGAGATTTCCACTTGTTCCGTTTCCTTTTTCCGGCAACAGATCGTTATGTTGGCTTTATCCGGAGAGTACTTGATGGCATTATCTATCAGGTTACTCAGAATATTACTGAAGTGTGTACGGTCGGCAATGATTGTCAGGTCTTCCGGTATAATGTCGAGATTGATTTCTACAGGCTTGCCCGCTTTCAGTTTATGCTGTTCGATAAGTGCCGGGAACAGATCGTGCAAACTGAGCGCCTCCGGATGCAGACGGAAGGTTTTACGGCGTTCCATACTCATGGAGAGAATTTGTTCCACCAGTCCGCTTAATCGCTGTAACTGTTCCTGGCAGATACCCAGATACTTATCCCGTTGTTGCTTGTCTTCTGCCAGATTAAAATTAAGCAAAGCATCGTTGGCGGCGTACGCCACGGCAATAGGTGTTTTCAGTTCGTGGGTGATATTGTTGGTAAAGTCGCTCTTCATCTCTTCCAGTGTTTTCTGCCGCAAAATGGTGCGGATAAGAAACCAGAAGGAGAAACCTAATATAATAAGAATAACGAATGATGTAGTAAGAATACCGCTCATCTGTCGCAATACAATCTTATAAATAGGTTCTATTGTGAGGCGGTAACTTTGATTGGAGTGAATGTCGAAAGCATAATTATATTGTTTTGCTTTTTCACTGGGCATGTATCCGGGAGTCCCGACAATGGCAAGCGTATCAGTGTAAACCAGCGTTGAGTCCGGATCGGCACCGGAATGAAGACGTTCCAATCGGTAGGGAAGTTTAAGCCCCCGTTCTTGCAGATAGGTATTGAGCAGACTGTCATAAACGGCTATATCAGGTTCTATAAAAATATCCAGTCCCGAGTGCATTCCACGCTGGATGAAAGTGGCAAGTTCCACCATACTGCTTTGGTCACGCAGCATCATGTCTATTCCACCTTCGGCTCTTAAAGAAGCCTGAGGTTCATCCTCATTAATCACTGTATCTTCCAGGACCTCTTTTACTGAATCTCTTTCTGCCCAGACTGAAATATTTGTGCCTTCCTGTCCTCGTGTGAAAAGGATATCTCTTGTCGAGTCATTCGGATAACTTACTGATACACTGTCATACTTCATAGGGATACCTTCTTTTAAAAGTGAACGACTTCCGGCACTGTCTGTTTGGTTAACAGTTGTACTGCTGCGGACAAATGATTTTCCGGAATCGGAATTGTATCCTGCTGAAACCTCTACGGAACCGTGGGCTTTATTTTCTTTTTGCATCTCCTTTACACGCAGCATCATCTCATTATAATCACTCATGCGCATGGCCTCTACGATGCTTTGTTCCAGTTCGTGCTTCATCGTTTTGTATAGCCCCGTGATCCAGTATGCCTGGTAAATAAAGATACCCAGCAGAGAGATTATGACTAATATGGCAATAGGTCTGAATGGCAGTTTCATGTAGCTCTTGTATTTATATGGACAAAGATAGGAAAGATAACCGGTACATGTATGGACGGTAAGACTAAATAACACTTCAGATAACACTAGATAAGACTACGTAAGTTCCAGATAACACAAAGTCCGGAAGATTTCACCGTACTTTGCAGTGCAAGAGCTTAAGGGATGATTCGTTTTTGCACAAGGCATCTTTTGCAAAAGGTATAGGGAGAATCTTGTGCAGTCCCTTGCATAATTGGGTGTCAACCTTGGTTAACCGGCCTGTCAACTAAGGTTAATGGATCTGTCAACCAAGCTTAATCGACCTGTCAACCAAGGTTGACACCCAATCATCTCTAAGTCTGAACACATTTATGTCGTATCTAAAACAAATGAACATGAAGTCTTATTACTATCTTTCCCTGATGCTATGTGCATTGAGTGCAGGAGTTTCCGCTCAGGAAATAACAAAGAGTACGGATGTAGAGAGCGAACGGACGCTCAGCGCGGACAGTATTATAACACAAGACAAGCAGCTGGACAGTCTTTATCAATCTCTTCCTGAAGTAATGATTACCGGGCAACGTCCCATCGTGAAAGCGGAGCAAGGTAAACTGGTGTACGATCTTCCGCGCCTTATCGGTAATCTACCCGTAGATAATGCTTATGACGCTGTGAAGGAACTGCCGGGCGTAACCGAGATGAATGGCGGGTTGATGTTGGCAGGGCAGGGGGTAACTGTAATACTGGATGGTAAAGTTACCACCATGAGTACCGAACAGCTTTATTCTTTGCTGAAAAGTATCCCCTCCAGTCGCATTGAGAAGGCGGAAGTGATGTACAATGCTCCGGCACGCTATCAGGTGCGGGGTGCACTTATCAATATCACACTGAAACAAAGCACCGGAGGCCCGTCTTCCTGGCAGGGAGAGCTTTATGGCAAATATAATCAGAAACATTACGAGGGCTTCAACGAACGTGCCAGCCTGATCTATAATGGAAATAAATTCTCAGCAGATTTTCTTTACTCACACAACCACGGACGGGGATATTCTTTAACCGATAAAGAAGCTATGCACTCTCTGGCGGACGGTTCGGTTCATCACATCACAACCGATGAGATGGGCCGGAGCCGTTCACATACCCATAGTTTCCGGGTAGGGGCGGATTACAATATTGCCAAGGATCATCAGCTGAGTTTTGTTTATAATGGAAGTTATTCGACTTACCACAGTCTGATGGATATTTACGGTACGCAGCAGTCCAACACCCGTAGCAGCAGTACCGATTGGCTGCACAATGGGCGTCTGGATTACCGTACACCTTTCGGACTGAAAGCTGGTGCTGAATTGACTTATTACCGTTCTCCATCCGATCAGTTATTGCATAGCAGCATGCAAGGTGAAGAGCTGGCCTTTTATACTGAAGACTGTCAGCGCATCAATCGCTGGAAATTCTTCCTTGCCCAGGAGCATAATCTGGGGCGTGGATGGGGATTGAATTATGGTGCCGTTTATACTACCAGTATCGACCACAGTTATCAATATTATTATGATACGGAGAAGGGTGCGGGAACAAAGGCAGGTGTAAGCACAGGTATTCCCGATAATATGCAATCCCGCCGTCGCGAACAAACTCTGAACTTCTATGCGGGTTTCAATAAAAGTTTTGGTGATAAACTTTCCCTGGATGCTTCGCTTGCCGTGGAGCATTATAAGACACCGGTATGGAATCAATGGGATTGGTATCCTACCATTAACCTGAGTTATATGCCCGCCCCCGGCTATGTTTGGCAATTGGCTTTGAGCAGTGATAAAGATTATCCTGATTATTGGGCGGTACAGGATGCTATTTCTTATCTGGGAGGTGGATATTCTGAAATACATGGGAACCCGTTCCTGAAACCGGCTCAGGAATATCAACTTCAGTTGACACATATTTTGAAGAGTAAATACATCTTCAGTGCATGGTTTAATCATACGAAAGATTACTCAGTCCAGACTCTTTATCAATCTTCTGAACGTCTGGTGGAGATCTATAAGCATTTGAATTTTAATTACCAGCAACAAGCAGGATTACAGGCTTCTATACCATTTGATATAAAGCAATTGTTAAATTCTCGTTTAACTTTGATTGGTGTATGGCATCATGAGAAAGATGAGGATTTCTGGGATATTCCTTTCAACCGGAATATTTGTTATGGTATTGCCGTACTGACAAATACTTTCACTCTTTCTAAGAAGCCTGATCTGAAACTGACACTGACGGGAATGGCTCGTAGTAAAGCGACTCAGGGAATTTATGATTTACCGTCTTCAGGGTATGTAAATGCTGCTTTGCGGTATGGCTTTGCCAAAGGAAAGGCTATTCTGAATCTTTATTGCAATGATCTCTTTGAGACGGGACAGATAAAACCACGCATCCGTTTTGGTACGCAGAACGTGACGAATGATTATACTTGTTTCAGGGAAATCGGGGTGTCGTTTACGTATAAATTCGGAGGATACAGGGAGAAGAAGAGGGAGGAAGTGGATAGGTCGAGGTTTAAATAGTGACGAGCTACAAGTAGTTCTGCATTTTCATAAATATTCAGATAGCCTTCAGTTATCAGGATATTAGGAAGTTCCTCTAAAAATCTGAAACAGAAGGGCGTATAAGGATTTTAGTTGCGAGCATACATTTCTTTTAATTTGCGTTTACACTGTATGCGGAAATCCTCAACGATTACTAAAAGCATTCCGCACACTATAAAAATCAGAATCTTTTGTCCCTTCCTCCTCTATATTTCTTAATTTTGTCGGAACAAAATGAAGTATCAACCTTCCGCACACTCAATTTTAAAATGACACTGCGGAACCTAAATTATCGTATTATGATTAACAGATTCGTCTTGAACGAAGTATCCTACTTCGGACCGGGTGCCCGCGAAGTGCTCCCACAGGAAATTAAACGTCTCGGCTTGAAAAAAGCCTTTGTATCTACCGACAAAGATCTGATTAAATTTGGTGTAGCTGACAAGGTGCTGTCCGTACTGGATAAGGCAGGCATACCCTATGTTGTATTCAGCGATATTAAACCAAATCCTACGGTTAGTAATGTAAATGCAGGTGTGAAAGCGTTTGCAGAATCCGGTGCCGATTTTATTCTGGCTATTGGTGGTGGTTCTTCCATCGATACATCAAAAGCTATTGGCATTATCACTAATAACCCGGAATTCAGTGATGTGGTTTCTCTGGAAGGAGTGGCGCCGACTCAGAAGAAATCCGTGCCTATCATCGCTCTGCCTACTACAGCGGGAACGGCTGCTGAAGTGACTATCAACTACGTGATTACCGACGAAGTGAATGAAAAGAAGATGGTATGTGTAGATCCGAATGATATTCCTGCCATTGCCATTGTGGATGCCGAATTGATGTACACTTTGCCTAAAGGGCTGACCGCTTCTACGGGATTGGATGCATTGACACATGCTATTGAGGGTCTGATTACTAAGGGAGCTTGGGAAATGAGTGATATGTTTGAAATTAAAGCTATCGAAATGATTACCCGTTATCTGGAAACGGCCGTGTTTGAGCCGACAAATGCAGAGGCACGTAATGGTATGGCGGTAGCGCAATATATTGCAGGTATGGCGTTCTCTAATGTAGGTTTGGGTGTTGTTCACGGCATGGCACATCCGTTGGGTGCTATTTTTGATATACCTCACGGTGTGGCTAATGCGTTGTTGCTGCCTATCATTATGGAATTCAATGCTCCTGCTGCGCTTGATAAGTATGTGGAAATTGCTAAGGCGATGAAAGTATATAAAGAAGGTATGAGCCAGGAAGAAGCTGCACGTGCTGCCGTAGATGCGGTGAGAGCACTGTCAGTAAGAGTCGGTATTCCGCAACACCTCTCTGAATTGGGTATCAAGGAAAGCGATCTCGACAAGCTGGCTACGGCTGCTATTGCCGATGTTTGTACACCGGGTAATCCTCGCGAGGTGACGAAGGAGATTATCCTGGATTTATACAAAAAAGCGTTGTAGTTAGTGATAAGCACTTATTAAACTATCGGGAACAGAAGTGTAAACGTGCTTCCTTCTCTCGCTTTTGATTGCACCGTAATGCTACCATGATGCTGGTGCATGATTTGGCGCGAGATGGTTAACCCGATACCTGAACCGGTAGGTTTTGTGGTGAAGAATGGAATGAAAATACGTTCCTGAACTTCCGGATCGATGCCAGTTCCATTATCAGTAACACGCAGGAAAAGGTGATTTCCTGGAGTGATGCCCGCGGAAAGAGTGATTTGTGTCGCTTCGTTTTCGCGGGCATTCCGTATCAGGTTGATAAGTACCTGTTCTATTTGCTCTTTATCTGCAATCAGGCGCAACGGAATGTTGGGAAGAGAGAGGTGTAGATCATTTGTATCATTTTGCATCAATTGAACGACTCCTTTCAGCAGTTCTCCGGCATTATAAAGTTTTAATAAAGGGTGGGGCAGGTGCGATACTTCCCGGTAACTATTCATAAAGCGCACCAGCCCGTTCCCTCTACGACCGATGGTTTGCAGCATCTGCTTCATCTCTGTTTTGGTTTCTTCATCCCCCTCCAGACTATCGGCATATTTGGTAAGAAGTTCCGTCAGTGATATGATAGGAGTGATGGAATTCATAATTTCATGCGTCAGTACGCGGATTAGCTTCTGCCATGCTTCCGTTTCACGGCTATCCAAGGCGGAATGGATATTTTTCATTCCCGCAATCAACAGCTTCCTGCCCTGAATGATGAATTCCATACCGGAAAGGGCAAGCTGCACAGTCTCTTCCTCTTCTTTGATTTGCCAGACGGAAAGGTCGCCCGCTTTCAATGTGCGCAGTTTTTCCGGCAGATTCGGATGAAACTCTGTCAAGTCATCCACCGTTCGCGGATGTTCCATGTGTATCAGACGCTTTGCCGCTTCGTTAATCCATTCCATCTGCCCGTCAGGAGCATAAACGAGGACTGCCATATCTATGTGATTGGCTAGAGCCTGGAAGTATTGCAACTGGCTTTCTTTCTTTTGCAGATTACTGCGATAGTGTTTAAGGGCATCCTGCATCTCGGTCAATAACTCTTCGGGGAGAGTTTGCGGAGCATTAGGATGGGCGGCAGGAGAAGATAGGAATTCAGAGTATCGCACTGACCAAATGAATTGAGCCATCGCACGTGCAGAATGTAATATATACCGATAGATAGCGTAAGCCACAAACGCTGTGAGGCAGAGTGCTACACACAGGCTGATATAAAACCCGTGCACGGCCAGCCATGCCGAACACAAACAACATGCCAGCAATCCGACCGTAAGCCAGAGAGGCGTCTTCGCCCAAGCTTGTTTCTTCATAATCCGAACTTTTCAATCCTTCTATATAGTGATGTCCTCGTTATCCCCAGCATTTCCGCAGCCAACGTGATGTTTCCTCCGCATATCCGCAGCACCTCATTGATAGTTTCCCGTTCCATTCGTTCCAGATTATATTTTTCTTTTTCGGGAATGGCATTGGAAGATTGAGGCGAACGTAGCATGAAATCATCTGCCGTCAGCATTGTTCCGGTAGAAAGGATGACGGCACGCTCGATGGCATGCTCCAGTTCGCGCACATTGCCCGGCCAACGGTAAAGTTGTAGCATCTTTCGTGCTTCTTTGGAAATTCCCCGAAGTTCTTTCTTATACTTCTTCCGATAGCGTTGGAGAAAGAAATCGGCTAACAGGAACAGGTCGTTCCCACGTTCCCGCAAAGGCGGAATACGAATTTCAATCGTATTGATGCGGTACAGTAAATCCTGGCGGAATTGTCCGTCATCGATGGCACTGTATAAATCCGTATTTGTGGCACAAATCAACCTTACATCTACAGGATAGGAGGTGGTAGAACCGAGCCGTGAACTCTTTCTCTGTTCAATGACCGAAAGCAACTTCGCTTGAAGCGGAAGACTCAGATTGCCGATTTCGTTCAGGAACAACGTTCCGCCTGAAGCTACTTCCACACGTCCCGGCTTATTCTTGCGGGCGTCGGTAAATGCACCTTTTTCATATCCGAACAATTCGCTTTCGAATAACGTATCAGGAATACTTCCTAAATCGATAGGTACGTAGATCTCATTCTTGCGGGGGGACTGTTCGTAAACATAGCGGGCAATCAAGTCTTTACCTGTTCCGTTTTCTCCCAGGAGCAAAAGGTTCGCATCTGTTTCGGAAAACTTTCTTATCGTCTGAAAAATAGCTTGCATGGCGGCAGATTCACCGATGACGCGCGTTGGCTCAAGGGGAAGGGTCAAAGCTTCTGTTTGTTCTTTTAAAGTCTCCTTCTGTTGTTTCAGGGTTTCTACTTCCGTTCGGCTGAAACTGAGTTGCAGTGCGGAGGAGACGGTGGCTATCAGTTTCTCGTTTTGCCAGGGTTTGGGAATGAAATCTGTGGCACCTTGTTTAATGGCTTGAACAGCCTTTTCCGTATCCGCATAGGCGGTAATGAAGATAACAACAGCTTTCTCGTCTAGCTTCAGTATCTCGTCCAACCAGTGGAATCCTTCCTTTCCACTGACGGCATCCCGACGGAAATTCATGTCAAGCAAGATGACGTTGAAGTGGGTACGAGAGATGAGCGGCAGCAATTCACGTGGGTCAGTTGTCATAGTGATACTTTCTACCAAAGGACGCAGTAGCATTTTCAAGGTGAAGAGAATGTCTTCATTATCGTCTACAATGAGTATCTTTCCTCGTTTCATCATACTTAAAGTTAAGTTTAAAATGTGCGGATACAGGGCTCTTTTCCGGACATGTACAAAGATAGGTAAAGTTTTTGAAAAAGAAGTGTACGGAAGCGTGCATTTGGTGTACGATATCGTGCAATTTTGTGAAATGATATTGTGCTTAAGTAAATGAAAAACAATGTATTATTCTTTTGGTATAGTTCTTGCGAAACTTCCGTAGAAGAAAGTCTTATTCTAATAAATGCGATTATGATAAAGCATTATATAAAAGTTGCACTCCGGTTGATCAAGCGGAGCTTCCTATTTTCTACCATCAATATGCTGGGCTTTGTATTTGGCATGACGGCAGCGTTTCTCATTTATCTCTGGGTGATAAACGAGCTGACGTATGATAATTGTTTTCCGGATGCAGACCGTATTTCCAGAGTGATAGAAGTGAGTCGGGAGACAAGTGGCGAGATAAAGGAATCTCCTGAAAGTATACGCTCACTTGTGAGAGTTTTTAAGGAAGATTTTCCACAAGTAGAAGATGCGACAGCTATCAAATATGAAGATAACCTTACACTGGAGACAGATGATGAGAAAAGAATAATTGGTAAATATGTCCATGTGGACAGTACGTTTTTTCACGTCTTTCCCTTCCCGATAATAGAAGGTAACCCCGAACAACTATGGGATAATCTTGATAATGTTGTATTATCCGAGGTTATGGCACGAAAACTATTTGGAAATGCTTCTGCCATAGGAAAAAAAGTGAAAAGAAACTATGTTGGACGGACTGATGTACACACTGTTGTTGCCGTGGTTAAGATACCTGCGAAAAGTCACATACAGTTTGATGTTGCCTTTTCGATAGATGCATACGGTCTCTTCTCCATGGGGTGGAATTGGGATAGCATGCGCCGTGGAATGCATGTTTATGTAAAAATGAAACAGGGTGACGAGGGTAAGTTGTATCGTCAGGAGCAAAGAACAATGAGGCATGCTCTCAAAAAGTTTGGTGAGAAACGAACGTTATTGCGTTTCCAGCCGATAAGAGATATTCATCTACATACAACCTTCTCTGATGAAAACGTTAAGAATCATGGTAGCCTTGCCACTATGTACCTATTTGTGGCGTTAGCCATTCTGGTCATCTTTATGGGTGCATTCAATTTCATGACACTTTCCACAGCTCGGGCGTCACTACGCTATAAAGAAATAGGGGTGCGCAAAGTAACGGGTGCCAAACGGAAAACACTTATTACACAGTTTCTTTCAGAAAGTTTAGTACAATCATTTATTTCTCTGGTACTTGCTTTAGCTCTGACGGAACTTATGCTGCCTCTGTTCAACCAAGCTATGGAAACTGCTATAACATTAAGTATGAATTGGGATATTATTTTCTATATTCTGTTTGGTATTATAGGCATAGGTTGTTTGGCTGGTGCTTATCCAGCATTTTATCTTTCATCAGTCAATCCGTTGCTTGCTTTCAAAGGCGGACAAAAGACCGGCAAGAAAGGAGGGCTTATCAAAGGATTGGTTTGCATCCAGTTTTTCATAGCTATAGTATTGATGTTAATGACTTTCATTGTACTGAAGCAACTTCACTTCATGGAGAATAAGGATTTGGGACTTGACAGAGAGAATATTGTCTCCATCCATACAAGCTTATGGTATGAAGTTGCTGATTTCAAACAAGACTTATTGAGGAATCCCGATATTAAGAGTGTTTCGATGGGTTCGCCTATTGAAAGTTTTGGAGAAGGAAATCTGGAAAAGAAAAACGGACAAGCGGCAATCAGGTGGACAGATATAGATGGAAAAACAGATTCGTTGCAAATGATGGAGATATGGGCGGATGGTGATTTTGTAAAAACTTTCGGATTACAATTATTGAAAGGGGAGTTGATGGATTCTTATTTTGAGAATTACTGGATGCAGAGTGATTCTGATAAGCCTGTTCAGCCGACGATTGTCATCAATGAAACAGCATGGAAAGCGATGAAAGTTGCTGACCCGATAGGTATGGAAGTCTATAAAGAATTTAGTGGATGGGCTGTGAAATCCCGTATTGTTGGTGTGGTGAAAGATTTTAATTTTCAGTCATTGCGTGAGAAAATGAAACCTGCTTATATATACTATAATCCGGAGTGTCTGGGCGATATGTATATTAAGATAGCCCCCGAGCGTAAACAGGAGACTTTGAAATATATTCAGCAGAAATTTGAAGAATGGGCGGTGCGTGATGATATTTTCGTCAAAGAATTCAATTATCAGTTTTTCTCCGATACTCTGAACAAGAATTATGCCAAAGAGCAGCAACAAAGCCGAATGCTGTTATTTTTCACCATCATTGCCATTGTTATTGCTATGATGGGGGTATTCGGGCTGGTTGCTCTTTCTACCGAGCAGCGGACTAAAGAGATAGGTGTCCGCAAAGTGAATGGGGCTCATTCCGACCGCATAGTACGGATGTTCTGTTTGGAATATCTTCGCTGGATAGGCATTGCTTTCGTGATGGCTTGCCCGTTAGGATATTTCTTAATGCATCGTTGGTTGAGTGAATTTGCTTATCAAACGCCCATTAGTTGGTGGCTATTCCTGTTGGCAGGGGCAATGATAGCAGGTATTACTTCATTTACTGTCTTTGGACAGACTTGGCGGAAAGCATCACAAAATCCGGTAGAATCATTGAGGTATGAGTAAGATTCATTTCATACATAATGAAAAATAGATTTGGATATAATGATAACGAGATTTGATTATAATGAAAAAAATAAATTGAATATGATAAAGACTATTGGACTCAGTAAGATATTTCGTACGGAAAGCGTGCAGACCACTGCATTGAATGAAGTAAGTTTGGAAATCAATCAGGGAGAGTTTGTTGCCATTATGGGACCTTCCGGTTGTGGTAAGTCTACCTTGCTGAATATGATAGGTTTGCTTGATAGCCCCACTTCCGGTGAACTTTGGTTTCTGGATCAGGAAGTTTCCCACTACTCCGAGAATGACCGTACGGATTTGCGTAACGGAAATCTTGGTTTTGTATTCCAAAGTTTCAATCTGATAGATGAACTTACAGTCTTTGAAAACGTGGAACTTCCTTTGCTCTATGGCGGAGTATCCACGCGTGAGCGTGTGAAACGTGTCAATGAGGCTTTGGAGCGTATGCAGATAGCTCACCGCACCGAGCATTATCCGCAACAACTTTCCGGTGGGCAGCAGCAGCGTGTGGCCATAGCGCGTGCTATTGTTACCAATCCCCGCATTATCCTCGCCGATGAACCTACAGGTAATCTGGATTCTACGAACGGTAATGAAGTGATGAGCCTCCTGAAAGAACTGAATCGTGATGGGGCCACTGTTGTTATGGTTACCCACTCTGAAGAGAATGCCCGTGAAGCAGAAAGAATCATACGGATGATGGACGGATATATATTGACTGAAAGTAAAAACGCCCGATAATAGATTCTTGTGTTTTGCAACATTTTTTAATAAAAAAAACTTTTTTCTTTCATGTAAATGAGAAAAAAGCTCTTTCTTTGTTAGTAGTAATTATCATAAACCTGTTTGGCAATGACACATTATAAACTGCTATTACTGCTGGTAAGTTTCTTTTGCATAACTTCCTTGTATGCACAAAAACGTAACTTTCTGATGTATAAGGATTCTGTATTGGGAAAGGATACTCTCATACTCAATGTTGAATTCTCCTTTGGAGCATCTTCCGCGTCCGCTAAACAGAGGCAATATTCTATTTCAATAGAGAAGAATGGCCGTATTGTGAAAACTTATGATGCCAAAGATATTGTAGGTTATCGGGAAGGCGGTACAACTTACGCTCCCAAAGTGATTTTAGTCAACGGAGAGAGGCGGAAAGTATTGTTACCTCGCATTTATTGGAAAGAGCCTGTACAGATGTATGTTTTCATCACCGATGAAGGAAATAAAGAATATTATTTTCAAAATGACAAGGATGAAAATTCTCCTTTACATCCGATGAGAGATGATCCTCAAACTGGCTACGTAAACCCGTTGAAAACATATTTGGAAGAATTTCCGATAGCACAGGATAATGAAGAGGTAAAAGCATATATCCGTTCGATGAAACCTACGGTCAACTCTTTTAGAAGCCGATACAAAGTTTGCCGAACCGGCAATGCGAATTATATTCCGCGTATCCGTTGGGGAGTATTGGCAGGAGCAGGCATTGCCAAATTATTTTTAGAATCTTATGATTTTAAGCCTAAATTGCAAGGGTTTGTTGGTGTTTTTGCCGACATACCTCTGATTGATGGATTTTCTTTTCATCCGGAACTGACTTATCGTAAGTATGCTTTTAGTAAATTAGAGGAGAGCAAGACGAAATTGAATGTTGTTTATAATCGGCAAGATTTTGTCTTGCCGTTAATGTTACGTTATACTTTGGTATCGCTGAAAGGGAAAATATTACCCTATATGCAATTAGGGGCAGAATTGGGATATGCCCTAAAAAATGAATCAGCCAGTCAATATACGACTACTGATCCGGATGACTTCATCGTATGGACCGAGAGTGGAATCATAAAACATGATAAGTTCGGAATTGCCTATACGGCTGGTATTGGAACAGAATGGAAAATTCGTTCTAATCATTCTTTATTTTTGGATTTACGTTATTGCAAGGAAACTACAAAAGATTATCTGACAGGTTATTATGCTGTTGTTTCTTTTAACCTCTAAAAACAATTGGTTATGAAAACGAATTATTTTTTATGTATATTCATCCTTAGGATTAGCTGCGTATTGTTTTTCTTTTGTTCTTGTGAGGATGCGGAATTGGCTCTCACTAATTCTGCTAAAGTGAGTATACAGGCTGAATGGAAGGATTATTCGTTTCATTTTTCAGCGAATGTCAAGAGCTCTGGCAATCTAAAGACAGAGGAACGAGGATTTGTGAAGGTTATTCCGGCCCACAATGAAGATATGGAGTCATGTCCGGAGCAAACAGAAACTTTGATAATTCCGCTAACCGGAGATTTTTCCTATCAGACAGAGAAAGATAATCTGATGAGTGGCTTAGAGTGTTGGGTTTATGCATATGTGAAGACTAATTATGGTAACTTCCGCAGTGAAATTACAGTATTGAAAACCCCCAACCAATCGCAACCGCAGATCACTTCGGTACGTCATGTCCCCTCACCGGAAGGTCCCAGTCTGGGAGGTGGCACTGTTTATATTGACGGCACCGGTTTCTCTAATATAAAAAGACGGATTGCGGTTTCTATAAAAACAGTGGGAGATTTATGGAATCCACCACAGAGTATTTTTCTGGATATTCAGGAAGCATCATTTACGCGGATTGTTGCTACCTATCCTTCCCATGAATGGAATCTGGTGGGAGATTTCCCATTAACTGTATTTGTGGGTAATTATGAAAACAAGGCTGTTGATACATTCAAAGTAGAAGGGGTACTGTTAAAAAGTATATCACCTTGTGTGCTTCGATATGGAGAAAAGGCAATGGTACAAATGTCAGGATTCTCTCCGAACAGTGACTTTCAACTTGCAGCGTATGAATCCGGAGATTATAAAATAGTGTCTACTACCGAGCAAGGAGTGGAATTACAAGTCTTCCCTGATTATTATGATCCCACTAACGATAGGGAATGTCAATTATTCTATTATGATAAAAATACGAATATGTATTCCACTCGCCTGTCGTTCCATGTGCCTGCGTCTAAGTGGTTGGAAAGAAATGCTTTTAAGATGTTAAGTCCTAATGCCAAGCAGTATAATTGTTTCTATCAAGGTAAAGGCTATTTTTATGATACAGACAATTTTTTTGATTCGAATAACAATAAATTGAAAGTATATGACTTGGAAACATTCTCATGGGAATATTATCCGCTCATGGACAACGACCACAATTATGGCATTAATGAATATGCCGACTTATTTGCCCATGAGGGATATATTTATCTTTCAATCAAGCGTCGAAGAAATAAAGAAGGAACCAATACTGTTCTTTCTTGGCAGTGCCTCTATCGCTTCAATGTCAATACTCATCGGTGGGAACAGTTGAAGAACATTGCCGACAACGCTGAAGATTGTATGAATATAGATGCCGTCTGGTTCGATGGGCAGCAACTATATGTACATTCTGATAAGCCTTTTTTATGGGAATATAATCCTACAACAGATAGTTGGCAAAAGACTAACATACATTTCCCTGCCGACTTCATGTATACAGGCGAGCATAATGGTTACATCTACTATCAAACAGAAGATAAGCATATTTACCGCTTCAAGAAAGAACAACCGGAAAAAGTAGAATATTTTGGCACACTGGAACTTCCTGTTTCCAAAGAGGCGGCAGTCTGCGGGGACTATATTTACTATAGATATGAGAAAGGAGTGTTCCGCATACCGCTATCACAATCTGTAGGAGGGATGCTTGAGGTTGAATCATTAGGTGCCGTGGATGCATTCTATTATTGCCATGGTACATTCTTCTCTCACAATGGAGATATTAATTACCTTTTAGCTACTCGGCCCAGTGCTATGGGATGGGGAGATTGCCATTTATATGAATATTCTAATTGAGACTTATAAGGAACGCTCAAGAGGCTTTCTTATCCTAAAATCTTGCTATCTGCACTCTTTTTCGTACTTTTGTAACTTTCAAAAAGAAAGTTTTATTTAAAGAAGTTCTCTGTATGAAATCAGACATTGAAATAGCCCGCAGCATAGAGCTGAAGAAGATTAAGCAGGTAGCCGAGAATGTAGGTATTCCACGTGAAGAAGTAGAAAACTACGGACGGTATATTGCTAAAATCCCTACACATCTGATTGATGAAGAAAAAGTGAAGAAAAGTAACCTGATTTTGGTAACTGCTATTACCGCTACCAAAGCAGGTATTGGTAAAACTACAGTTTCTATCGGTCTGGCTTTGGGATTGAATAAAATTGGTAAAAAGGCGATTGTTGCTTTGCGTGAGCCTTCATTAGGACCTTGTTTCGGCATGAAGGGTGGGGCAGCAGGTGGCGGTTATGCCCAGGTGCTTCCTATGGAAAAGATAAATCTGCACTTTACAGGAGATTTTCATGCCATCACTTCGGCGCACAATATGATATCCGCATTGCTCGACAATTATCTTTATCAGCATCAGGCGGATGGATTCGGGCTGAAAGAGATTATCTGGCAGCGTGTACTGGATGTGAACGACCGTTCTTTGCGTAGTATTGTCACGGGTTTAGGTCCCAGTACGAACGGTATTACCGAAGAATCCGGCTTTGATATTACCCCTGCATCCGAAATTATGGCTATTCTTTGTCTGGCAAAGGACATAGACGACCTGAAACGACGGATTGAGAATATTATTCTTGGTTTCCGATTTGATGGTTGTCCATTCACAGTGAAGGAGTTAGGTATTGCTGGAGCTATTACTGTCTTGTTGAAAGATGCCATTAATCCGAACTTAGTTCAAACTACCGAAGGATCGGCTGCTTTTGTTCATGGAGGTCCATTCGCCAATATTGCACATGGTTGTAACTCTATTCTGGCAACGAAAATGGCCATGACTTTCGGCGACTATGTTGTAACGGAAGCCGGCTTCGGTGCTGACCTCGGTGCGGAGAAATTTTATAATATCAAATGCCGTAAAAGTGGATTGCAACCAAAGTTGACTGTAATTGTTGCCACCGCACAAGGTTTGAAAATGCATGGAGGCGTCAGCCTTGATCGTATTAAAGAGCCCAATATGGAGGGATTGCAGCAAGGTTTCGGTAATCTTGATAAGCATATACGTAATCTGCGTTCGTTCGGTCAGACGGTGGTGGTTGCTTTTAATCGTTTTGCCAGTGATACAGACGAGGAAGTGGAAGCGATCCGTCATCACTGTGAGGAAAAATTAGGCGTTGGTTTTGCTGTCAACAATGCATTTGCAAAAGGTGGAGAAGGAGCCGTGGAACTTGCTAATCTGGTAGTGGATGCTATTGAGAAGAAACCTTCCGAACCTTTGAACTTCAGTTATAGTGAGAATGATAGTGTAGAACAAAAGATAGAGAAGATAGCTTGTAATCTATATGGTGCCAGTGTGGTGACTTATAGCATTCATTCACGCAAAATCATTAAACTGATAGAGAAGATGGGCATTGGTCATTATCCAGTTTGTATAGCTAAAACTCAATATTCTTTCTCTGCCGATCCGAAGATATATGGTGCAGTGAATAATTTTGAATTCCACATCAAAGATATTGTAATCAATAACGGTGCGGAAATGATTGTTGCCATTGCAGGAGAAATTTTACGTATGCCGGGACTTCCCAAAGAACCGCAGGCTATGCATATTGATATTGTGGATGGAAATATAGAAGGATTGAGCTGAATCAGGCTAGTAGACATAAAAAGAAATCCGCAGTCTTTCATTAGGCTGCGGATTTTTTATAACGTTTTTTATATACGTTTTCTTAGTATGCAAACAGCGGATATTTTTCCATAGTCTTATTCACGCGTGCGCGAACTTCGGCAATAACCGCTTCATTTTCTACATTGGATAGAACCGTTTCAATCATTTCTGCAATTTCCAGCATCAGATCTTCTTTAGCACCACGAGTAGTGATGGCAGGAGTACCCAGACGGATACCGGAAGTTTGGAATGCAGAGCGGCTATCAAACGGAACCATATTCTTGTTTACAGTGATATCGGCAGATACCAATGCTTTTTCAGCAACTTTACCTGTGAGATCCGGATATTTGCTACGTAGGTCAACTAGCATAGAGTGATTATCCGTACCACCTGAAACGATTGTAAAGCCACGGTCGATTAATGCTTGTGCCAGTACGGCTGCATTTTTCTTCACTTGAGCAGCATATTCTTTGAATTCAGGTTGCAGGATTTCACCGAATGCAACAGCTTTTGCTGCAATAACGTGTTCCAACGGACCGCCCTGAATACCCGGGAATACGGCTGAGTCGATCAGCTGAGACATCATCTTGATTTCACCCTTCGGTGTTGTTTTTCCCCAAGGATTAGGGAAGTCTTTGCCAATCAAGATGATACCACCGCGAGGACCACGCAAAGTCTTATGGGTAGTAGAAGTAACGATATGAGCATACTTCACAGGGTTATCCAGCAATCCGGCTGCAATCAGTCCGGCAGGGTGAGCCATATCGATCATCAGGATAGCACCTACTTTGTCTGCGATTTCGCGCATACGTTTGTAGTCCCATTCGCGGGAATATGCTGAACCGCCACCGATGATCATTTTAGGTTTTTCGCGCAAAGCAACTTCTTCCATCTGGTCATAGTCTACGCGACCAGTTTCCTTATTCAGATTATATTCACAGGGAGTATAGATAATACCGGAAGTATTTACTAAAGAGCCGTGTGAGAGGTGACCGCCGTGAGCCAGATTCAATCCCATGAATTTGTCACCCGGATTCAATACAGCGAGGAATACAGCTGCATTAGCCTGTGCGCCTGAGTGGGGTTGCACGTTAGCCCATTCTGCACCAAAGATTTCCTTTATGCGGTCGATAGCAATTTGTTCGCTCTGGTCTACTACTTCGCAACCTCCGTAGTAACGTTTGCCAGGATAACCTTCTGCATACTTGTTAGTGAGACAGGAGCCCATTGCCTCCATTACTTGGTCACTTACAAAATTCTCTGATGCAATCAGTTCAATACCTTTGAGCTGACGTTGATGTTCTTTTTCGATGATATCGAAAATTAAATCGTCTCTTTTCATTTTGCTTACTTAGATAAGTTTGATAAATCTGTGTTCTCTTATTAAGCGCACAAATTTACGGTAAAAAAATGAATAAACTGTCAGAAAAGACAGAAATTTACTTTCTAAAAGAATACTCCAAAGGAAAAGCTGAGCACATTGTCTCGTCGGTGGAAACGTATTTCGTCGGCGGGTGGATCACCTTCGACGACACCGTCATCATAAGTCACTTTGCGCGATATATTATGTAATCCTATATCATAACGGAAGTCGAAGAAAATGCGGGAAATGGTGACGGCCACTCCAAGGGTGAAGCTGAGGTTCAATGGCCGCAATCTTTCACTGATTCCCTGCTGGTCAAAATTCTCAAAAGTGACTTCGCTTTTTTTATTCCAGATATAACGGAACTTTGGACCGCCGAATACAGCCAGGCTATAAGGCCCCTCCTTGATAACATTATATCCATAGATCACAGGAATATCTACGCTGTGAATGGATGACGTAATAGATGCCATTTCCAAAGGGGCATCCTCTGCGGCAGGTTTTTCGAAAGTAATGTTGCAACGGTTGATATTGTAGGATATTTCCGGTTGCAGGAAGTGGCGTTCAAAGTTGATACGCATAAAGACAGAGCCGAAATAACCTATCTTATAGTTATTCTGCACCTCGTCTATTGTGATACCGTTCAATGTAAGGTTGGATACAAGAAAAAGGGAAGAGGTGAAGCCACCTTTAATACCGAAGTTCACCGGACGGTCATGGTGATGTTTGCTCAGAGGTTCTTCAACCGCCGTGCCAGGCACAAGATGAGATTGCCCCCACATTGTAGCGGGGAAAAACAAAAGGCACAGGATAAATATTTTCAAAACTTTGTTCATCACTTATCACTAACCGTTAATCACTATCTTTTCTTCTCAACAGACCAGCCAAATTTACCGATCTTTTCACCTAATTCATAGTACCCTCCATGTACATAAACCAGTGGATTAGCTTCCGCCAACTCCAGTTTTCCGGTTTCCGTATTCAGGTTCCGGTCGTCGGCACGTACGTTTACCACATCGGCAATAAACATATCATGCGAGCCGAGTGACATGATTTCCTTTACACGGCATTCTATACACAAGGGGGATTCTTCAATAAGGGGAGCTTTGACCACAGTACTTTTTCCCGGTGTCAGATGCATTTCTTCGAACTTATTGTAGTCTTTCCCGGAACGTACGCCACACCAATCCGTTGCACGCGCCATATCTTTGGTCGTGAGATTAATGACAAACTCCATATTCCGTTTTAGAATTTCGTAGGAGTAACGTTCCGGGCGTACTGAAATATAGCACATGGGCGGGTTCGTACAAATCGTTCCCGTCCATGCAATTGTTACTATGTTGTATTCTTCCGGAGTGCTTCCGCAACTTACCAATACGGCAGGAAGCGGGTAAATCATTGTTCCGGGCTTCCAGTCTTGTTTCATGACTAAAGAGTTACGAGCTTTTATATTATTTCAATTTCGTTCCTGTTTTGTTCTTTCTCGCAATAGTGACATCGGATCACGCAATTTTCCTTATCCACTACATGGAATAACGTCGCCATGGGTTCGTTGTTCGTGATACATTTGGGGTTGGCACACTTTACAATGCCGCGAAGTTCTTCAGGAAGGCTAACTTCACGTTTTTCCACCACTTCATAATCCCGGATAATATTCAGCTTCACATTAGGTGCTACCACGGCGATGCGATTAATTTCATCATCGCAGAAAAATTTATCCGCAATTTTAATAATGCCTTTAGTACCCAGCTTTCCGCTTTTGAGATTAAAGCCAATGGTGATATTGTTGTTCATGTGTTCCAGTCCCAGTAAAGAGACTACAGTGAACAGATTTTCAGAGGGGATATGGTCGATAACGGTACCGTTTTCTAATGCGGCAACCTGCAATTCTTGTTTTTTTTCGCTCATCTTTCAATTTACAATTTAGCAATTTACAAAGTACAATTTAGGCTTTCACCTCATCCAGTGTAATGCCTAATACATCGCAGAGGATAGCCTCACGAGCATACAGACCGTTTTGAGCTTGCTGGAAGTAGTAAGCTTTCGGATTATCGTCTACGTCATAAGCGATTTCATTGACGCGGGGCAGGGGATGCAGAATACATAGATTAGGACGGGTATGTTCCAGCATTTTGTTGCGCAGGATGTAGACGTTCTTCACCCGTTCGTACTCCATGAGGTCAGTGAAGCGTTCACGCTGCACACGAGTCATGTAGAGGATGTCGGCATCTGCTATGGTTTCTTCCGTAAAGTCCGTATGTTCCACGTACTTGATGCCATGATCGCGGCAGTAAATTTTGTATTCTTCGGGCATTCTCAATTCATCAGGAGCTATGAAGTGGAAAGTTGGGTTGAAGTGACGCATTGCCATCAGCAGTGAGTGTACGGTACGGCCATATTTGAGATCACCAACGAGGAAAATATTCAGGTTTTCCAGTGTACCCTGGGTTTTGTAGATGGAGTAGAGGTCGAGCATCGTTTGTGAAGGATGCTGGTTGGCTCCGTCTCCGGCATTGACAATAGGCACTGTGGTTACTTCGCTGGCATAGCGGGCTGCTCCTTCCAGATGATGCCGCATCACGATGATATCGGCGTAGTTGCTCACCATTTTGATGGTATCTTTCAGGGTTTCGCCTTTCGAAGAACTCGTTGCTTTTGGGTCACTAAACCCGATTACGCGGGCTCCTAAGCGGTTGGCTGCTGTTTCAAAACTGAGTCTTGTACGGGTGGACGGCTCGAAAAAGAGGGTTGCAACCACTTTCCCTTCCAGCAGTCTACGGTTGGGACGGGCTTCAAACTGCTTCGCCATCTCGATCATGTAGAGGATTTTTTCCTTGCTATGCTCGGCAATGGTGACTAAACTTCTGTTTTCCATATCGTTCGTTATTTTGTTTCTTTTCGAGAGTTCAAAGGTACGGAAAAGATGCGGAGTACGGAAGAAAGACGGGAGAAAATAATGAAAAAAAATATCTCATGAGACGAAAAAAACAATCCCATGGGATGAAACTGCTCATACGGTGAGATGGATGCCGGAATTTGTTTGGATCATTACCGGCATCAGCAGCAACTTTTCTTTTTCTTTTCTGCTGTTGTTATTATATAAAGAATATATAAGAAAGAAAAATGCACTATTTGTTTTGACTAAAGTATTGAATGATAGTGATTTATTCTTCATTTTTTTACTTTTTTTCTAAGCGAAAACAGCATGGGAACGGTCGATTTCCAAATGAAAATGCCTCTAAAATGCTCAATTCTCCCCACTTTTTGGTCACCAAAATGCCATATTCTATCCCCTCAAACGCCACACTTTATCATCGGAAATGCCACACTTTGTGCTTGCTGAAGTGTGGCGTTTTACCCGTTAAAATGTAGTATTTCCGATGATAAAGTGTGGCGTTTTAAGAGTTTTCTATAGAATTTATAAGGGTGTTCCAATATAATTCCGTACCTTTGCCTTGTTATTTTTACAGGTAATCTATTTTATTGATTTAGTGAATTTACAGTAATAAACATGATAAAGAACATCATAAAAATCCTTTGGATATTCTTAGCCGTCATAGTATTGGCTTGCGTCACTGTTTTCTTCTCCATTGCTAAAGGTTGGATAGGCTATATGCCTCCTGTTGAAGATCTGGAAAACCCTAATTATAAGTTTGCTACACAAGTTTTCTCGGAAGACGGGAAGGTACTTGGTACTTATTCGTTTAGCAAAGAGAACCGTGTATATGTGGGCTATAATGATTTATCCCCCAATGTCATCAATGCATTGATTGCAACAGAAGATGTGCGTTTTGCCGAGCATTCCGGAATTGATGCAATTGCTCTGTTTCGCGCCATTGTGAAGCGTGGTTTATTGTTCCAGAAGAATGCAGGTGGGGGTAGTACGATTACCCAACAATTATCGAAACAACTCTATTCGCCCAGTGCGGACAATGTAATGGAACGTTTGTTTCAGAAACCCATTGAGTGGGTAATTGCAGTGAAATTGGAGCGTTACTATACCAAGGAAGAGATACTTACGATGTATCTTAATAAATTTGACTTTTTAAACAATGCAGTCGGTATTAAAACTGCAGCCAACACTTACTTTGGCTGTGAACCTAAAGATTTAAAAATAGAAGAAGCTGCCACTTTAGTTGGTATGTGTAAAAATCCGGCTCTTTATAATCCCGTTCGTTTCAACGAGCGTTCACGCGGACGCCGTAATGTGGTGCTCGATCAAATGCGTAAAGCAGGATATATCACTGCCGAAGAATGTGATTCACTGCAAGCACTTCCACTGACCTTGAAATATACCCGTGTTGACCATAAAGAAGGTATGGCAACCTATTTTCGCGAATATCTGCGTGGAGTATTAAATGCCAAGAAACCTGTGAAGGGAGATTATCGGGGCTGGCAGATGCAGAAATTTTATGAAGATTCTCTTGATTGGGAAAATAATCCTCTGTTCGGCTGGTGCGAAAAGAATATAAAGAAAGATGGTTCAAAGTATAACCTTTATACGGATGGTCTGAAAATCTATACGACTATTGACTCCCGTATGCAGCAATATGCAGAAGAGGCAGTAGAAGAGCACCTGAAAGAACTACAAGGCTATTTCTTTAAAGAAAAGAAGGGACGGAAACAAGCACCCTACAGTAATAGAATTACGAAGGAGCAGGTAGATGAAATCCTTGCCCGCACCATGAAACAGTCTGATCGTTATCGGACCATGAAGAAAGCCGGTGCATCGGATGCTCAAATTGAAAAGGCTTTCAATACACCTGAAGAAATGTCGGTATTCACCTGGAATGGTGAAAAGGATACGATCATGACGCCTATGGATTCTATCCGTTATTACAAACACTTCCTTCGTGCCGGTTTTATGTCAATGGATCCGCACAACGGACATGTAAAGGCGTATGTAGGCGGACCTAATTATAATTACTTCCAATACGACATGGCAATGGTAGGACGTCGGCAGATTGGTTCTACTATGAAACCTTATGTATATTCACTGGCTATGGAGAATGGATTTTCTCCTTGCGATGAGATGCGGCATGTGGAGTTTCAGGGCTTCGATGAGAATGGTAAACCTTGGGCGCCTCGTAATGCAAATAATAAGCGTTACGGAGAGATGGTGACTTTGAAATGGGGACTGGCTAATTCGGACAACTGGATTACGGCGCGATTGATGAGTAAATTAAACCCGTATGAGTTAAAACGATTGTTACATAGTTTCGGTGTGCGCAATCGTGAGATTGTACCTTCTATTGCTCTTTGTCTTGGTCCTTGCGAAATCTCGGTAGGAGAGATGGTAAGTGCATATACGGCATTCCCCAATAAAGGAATTCGTGTGGCACCTATGTTTGTAACCCGTATAGAAGATAGTGATGGCAATGTACTGGCTACGTTCTCTCCGGAAATGGAAGAAGTTGTCAGCGTTTCCAGTGCTTATAAGATGTTGGTTATGCTGCGTGCGGTAATCAATGAGGGAACCGGTGGACGTGTTCGTCGCTTAGGCGTGAAAGCCGATATGGGTGGTAAAACTGGAACAACTAATTACAATGCAGATGGCTGGTTCATGGGCTTTACCCCTTCATTGGTATCCGGATGTTGGGTAGGCGGTGAAGAACGTGACATTCACTTCGATGGTATGACGCATGGGCAAGGTGCTTCTATGGCATTGCCTATCTGGTCAAAATACATGGTAAAAGTGCTTGGAGACAAAACACTGGGATATGATGAAAGTGAGACATTCCAACTCCCTGAGGGTTTTGATCCCTGTAAGGATAACGGAGACGTTGATCTGGAACCGGCATCGGAAATCGGTTTGGATGACTTCTTTGATTAAAATTCAAGTGTCGGTCTAAATTATTGATTTCGAAAGTGGTTTATACAATCAGCATCGGTAGTAACGAGCAACGGAAAAAGAATCTTTCGTTGGCGCGGAAGCGGTTGAAAGAACTGTTTCCTGGCATTCGTTTTTCTACGGAAGAGGAGACTAAGCCGCTTTATTTCCGGCGTTCATCTTTATTTTCCAATCAGGTGGCACGTTTTATTTCCAGTAGCGATGTGGCGGAAATAACTTCTTGTTTGAAAGCTATTGAACGGGAAGCGGGGCGGATGCCTGAAGAGAAAAAACAAGAAATAGTCCGGTTGGATTTGGACTTGTTGTCGTGTGATGATACTGTCTATAAACCCGACGATTTAAAAAGAGACTACATTTGTCGGGGATTAAAAGAGATAGAGTAATTTCAAATGGGTATGCGGGCGACGCGGATAAAGCGGAAGAACGTGGATCTATTAAATTGTAAAATTGTAAATATAAACATGTTGAAGTTTTTAGGAATCATTCCCGCCCGTTATGCATCCACGCGTTTTCCTGCAAAACCGTTGGCTATGCTGGGAGGTAAAACTGTAATACAGCGAGTCTATGAACAAGTGGTAGGTATTTTGGACGATGCTTATGTGGCTACAGATGACGAACGGATTGAAGAAGCTGTAAAAGCTTTCGGAGGTAAAGTAGTGATGACTTCCGTGAATCATAAAAGTGGTACGGATCGTTGCTATGAAGCATATACTAAAATAGAGGGAGACTTTGATGTCATAGTCAACATTCAGGGTGACGAACCTTTTATTCAACCCTCCCAACTGGAAACTGTAAAAGCTTGCTTCGACGATATTGCGACCCAGATTGCTACACTGGTGAAACCTTTTACTCCTGAGAATGGATTTGAAGCTTTGGAGAATATCAATTCTCCGAAAGTAGTGCTGAATAAGAACATGAATGCACTCTATTTCAGCCGCTCCATTATTCCTTATCAGCGAAATGTGGAAAAACAGGATTGGCTGAAAAATCACACTTATTATAAGCATATAGGATTATACGCCTATCGTGCTGAAGTTTTAAAAGAGATTACTTCGTTGCCGCAATCTTCACTGGAACTGGCAGAATCGCTGGAACAACTTCGCTGGCTGGAGAATGGTTATACCATTAAAGCCGGTATTACCGAAGTAGAGACCATTGGCATTGATACTCCCCAGGATTTGGAAAAGGCTGAAGAATTCTTGAAAATATGTTAGACAGAACTATCCAGCCCCGTATTTGTGAGCCGGAACAACTGGCAGTGCCATCTCCCGAATGTCGGGTGATGAAAAATGGCATACCTTTATATATACTCAATGCCGGGGATAATGAAGTAGTCCGAATTGATCTGTTGATAGAAGGTGGACGCTGGCAACAGAGCCAACGTTTGCAGGCTTTGTTTACCAACCGGATGCTGCGCGAAGGTACCCGGCGTTATTCAGCCGCGGCCATTGCCGAAAAGTTGGATTACTATGGTGCCTGGTTGGAGCTTTCCAGCTCGTCCGAGTATGCTTATATCACCCTTTATTCTTTGAATAAATATCTGCCGGAAACTTTAGATGTTTTTGAATCTATCGTAAAAGAACCTCTTTTCCCTGAAAAAGAGTTGGGAGTGATTATCGACAGTAATATCCAGCAATTTCTTGTGAACTGCTCCAAGGTGGACTTTCTGGCCCATCGCACTTTGATAAATGCCGTATATGGCGATACGCATCCGTGCGGGCAATTAGTGCAGAAGGAAGATTATCATTTGATCAACCCTTCTGTCTTGCAATCGTTTTACGACCGATATTATCATTCCGGAAATTGCAGTATCTATCTTGCGGGGAAGGTCAGCGAAGACGCTATCCGTCGTATTGAAACTCTTTTTGGAAGTGAACCTTTCGGTAAAGATTTCCGGAAGCCGGAAAAACTGTCTTATGTTCCGGTAACTTCTTCTGAGAAACGTATTTTTACCGAGCGTGCCGATGCAATGCAAAGTGCTGTTCGCATGGGAATGCTTTCTTTGGATCGACGCCATCCTGACTATTTGAAAGTTCGCGTTCTGGTTACCTTGTTCGGAGGGTATTTCGGTAGCCGTTTGATGTCTAATATTCGTGAAGATAAAGGATATACGTATGGTATATCTGCCGGTATCATGCCTTATCCCGATAGTGGACTGTTGGTTGTCAATGCAGAGACTGCCAATGAATTTGTAGAGCCGCTTATCAAAGAAGTTTACCATGAAATAGACCGTCTACAAAATGACCTCGTACCTGTCGAAGAACTTGCCATGGTGAGAAACTATATGTTGGGCGATATGTGTCGCAGCTATGAGTCTGCCTTCTCACTGGCGGATGCCTGGATCTTTATTCATACTTCCGGCCTCCCGGACTCGTATGTGAGGGATGCCGTAGAAGCTGTGAAGACAATTACTCCTGTCGAGATACGTGAACTTGCCTCACGCTATTTGTGCAAAGAGACATTAAAAGAAATCGTATCCGGCAAAAAAATGTCATAAAAAAGGTGTGATACCCCTTCCTTTTAGCAGATTAATTGTATCTTTGTGCAAATACTATATGAGACGTGTAACAAGTTGCTGCGTTTACACGTCTTATTATTAAAATCGCTAATTTATAATTTTCAATGAAATATCTATATACTGCACTCATTCTGGTATTCATGTCCCAAGGCGGGGCGACGGCCCAGGAAAAGAAATCCGGTTTCTTCGATAAAGTAAAAACGACTTTCTCTTCTGAAATAAAGATAGGAACTCATACCTTCAAAGACGGTTCCGTATATACGGGTGAAATGAAAGGACGTAAGCCCAACGGAAAAGGTAAGACGGTTTTCAAAAATGGCAATGTCTACGAGGGTGAATATGTGAAAGGAAAACGTGAAGGATATGGTACTTATACATTTCCTGACGGCGAAAAGTACGAAGGACAATGGTTCCAAGATCAGCAACACGGTAAGGGTATCTACTATTTCATGAACAACAACCGTTATGACGGCATGTGGTTTCAGGATTATCAGCAAGGCAAAGGTACAATGTACTACTATACCGGTGATATTTACGAAGGAGACTGGGTAAATGATAAACGTGAAGGTCAAGGTACATACACTTGGAAAAACGGTTCCAAATATGAAGGTTCCTGGAAGAATGATAAGAAAGAGGGTAAAGGTACTTTTGTCTGGAATGACGGCTGTAAATACGAAGGTGATTGGAAGAATGATGTGCGTGATGGAAAAGGAACTTTCGAATATGCCAACGGAGATAAATATGTAGGCGACTGGAAAGATGATATGCAACATGGCAAAGGTATTTACTTCTTCCACACCGGTGACCGCTATGAAGGTGCGTATGTGCAGGGTGAACGTACCGGAGCCGGTATTTATTATCACGCCAACGGCAATAAATATGTAGGAAACTTTAAAGACGGCATGCAACACGGAAAAGGTGTGTTTACTTGGGCAAGTGGTGCGGTCTATGACGGCGACTGGAAAGATAACCAACGTGACGGCCGTGGAACGTATAAATGGAATGTAGGTGATTCTTACGAAGGTGAATGGAAAAATAACCAGTTCAATGGTCAGGGAACCCTGATTATGACAGACGGAACTAAATATAAAGGTGGTTTTGTGAATGGTATGGAAGAAGGTAACGGTATACAGGAGGATAAAAACGGTAATCGTTACGAAGGCTTCTTCAAGCAAGGCAAAAAGCACGGTCCTTTTGTTGAAACGGATAAAAACGGGAAAGTAATAAAAAAGGGCACGTACAAAATGGGAAGACTGGAGTAGAGATTAAGATTTGAAACTTTAAATAAAAAATGAAGGCTGCGCAATTCAATATACTGCGCAGCCTTTGTTTTTTATATCCAATTCTCTATTAGATAATATACTGCGAACTGATAGACTCATTATTCACCACTCTCTTAATGGTTTCTGCAAACATATCAGCAATACTGAGTTGTTTTACTTTCGCGCATTTCTTAGAGTAGGGGATACTATCGGTAAATACGATTTCAGTCAGACTGGATTCCTGTACACGGAAAGATGCCGGATCGGACATTACACAGTGGCTTGCAATAGCGCGTACTGATTTAGCACCAGCATCCAACATAATGTTAGCTGCTTTAGTGATAGTACCGGCTGTATCTACGATGTCATCTACCAATACTACGTTCTTATCGGTTACATCACCGATAATCTGCATGGATGCAACTTCGTTTGCTTTCTCACGTGATTTGTTGCACAATACCAGGGGAACTCCCAAATACTTTGAGAATGTGCTGGCACGTTTGGAACCACCCACATCCGGCGTAGCGATTACAAGATCTTTCAGTTTCAAGGACTCGATATAGGGTAGGAACACTGCCGAAGCATACAAGTGATCTACCGGAATGTTGAAGAAACCTTGGATTTGATCAGCATGGAGATCCATCGTAATCAAACGATCGATACCTGCTACTGAAAGTAAATCGGCTACTAACTTTGCGCCGATAGAAACGCGAGGTTTGTCTTTTCTGTCCTGTCGTGCCCAACCGAAATATGGAATGACTGCAACAACGCTTTTAGCAGACGCTCTTTTAGCTGCGTCGATCATCAGCAGAAGTTCCATTAAATTGTCGGAATTAGGGAAGGTGGATTGAACCAGGAATACATGTGCGCCACGAATTGACTCTTCATAGGAAACAGCAAACTCACCATCAGCAAAGTGGGTGATGTTCATCTTTCCCAGAGGGCAATCAAGGCTTGCGCAGATTTTCTCTGCAAGGTATCTCGAGTTAGTTCCGGAGAATACCATTACGGGTGCTTTTTCGCTCATTTTGTAATAGATGTTACCTATTTGTTTAATACGGCTGCAAAGTTATGAATTTCCCGCTACATTCTACAAGACTTATTGTAGAAAAATCTTTTTTCTTTCCCGGATTTATTTGTAGCTTTGCTAAGTGAAACGGTTTCCTCATATACGATTGGTGGGCTTACTGTGTTTTTGCATAGTAATGATTTCTTGTGTGGGTACTGCTCCCACCAAGGAAGTACATCTTATCGATTCGCTCAACCAAGTGGCTTATTCTTATCGTTATAAAGACCTAGACTCTTCTTGTCATGCTGCCACACAAGCTTATGGAAAAGTGAATCTGTATAGTCAGGGGAAAGCGGAAGCATCCAATAATCTGGGCTTTTGCGCTTTTATGCGCATGGATTTTGAGAAAGCGGAGAAATTTCATAAAGATGTGTATAGTCTGACAAAAAATGAACTGGAACAGCTGGTTGCCGATATCGGACTGATGAAAATCTATCAGCGGACAGCCATGAATAAAGAATTTTATGACTATCGGAACAGTGCTCTCCGCCGCATGAAACGTATAGATGAAGATAACAAGCTCTTCGTAGATAAGCACGAACGGTTGAGATTGAACTATGCATACTCCGAATTTTATATTGTTTCCGCTGTCTATTACTACTATCTGCAACAACGTCCGGAAGCGGTGGCTTCCATCAATGAAATCTATCCGCAAGAAGAACTTGCGGCAGACATGAACCAGTTATTGTATTATCATTATATAAAAGGATCAGCGGCGCTTTGTGAGGGCGAAACTGCAGACGAACGTCGTTTACGTGAATTCGACGAGCTGTATACAACGTGGAAATTGGCATCCCGTGGAGGATACTTGTATTTTGAAGGTAATGGAGTGCAGGGGCTTGCTAACCTGATGGCGTCTCCCGATAATTATGATTTCTTCCAAGGCAGGCGGTCTCATGCATTGAAACAGTTTGGTGTACCTGTGGATTCCCTGTTGCCTATGCATTTAGGACAATTGGCTTTGAAGAAATTCAAGCAATATAATGATGTGTATCAGATTGCCGGTGCCTATGTCTCTATTGGGAAATATCTGAATGCGCATGATAACTATGCCGAAGCATTGGACACTCTGACGCTTGCCTTAGAATGTGTGAACAGCCATCATCGCCGTTTTTATGATTGCCATGATAGCCTGGATTGGTTGAAAACCTATGATATGCGGGATACCATTTCTTCAGAAAAAGCATGGATAGAGCGTAAGTTACGAACCGTTCCGGAATGGATTTCACGTATTCGCGAACAACTGAGTGTTACGTATGCCGGACTGGAAATGAAGCAACACTCCGATTATAATCGCAATATTTATCTGGATATTCTGGAAGATACCCGTCAGGATAAGGAGTTAGAAAGCCGCTATCAGGCTTTGGAAAGTGAAGCCCGGCAACTCAATATTTTACTCTTTTTCGTGATTGTCGGTTTTATACTGGTGGTTATATTCTTTTGGATATTCAATAAGCGGTCTAAAGAACGTAATCATGTCCATTTGCACCGTTTGAGGCAGATGTTGGACATTTGTCAGAAAATAACTGCTTCTATTCCCACTGACGTGCAGACGGAGGAAGAGATTGTAGATGCCATTCTTTCTGCTGTGCAGACAGATATAGAAGAACTTTTCAGTGTAAAAGACATTCGGATAGAAGATGGGCAGTTGGTATTACCCAAACGTCTTACAAAGGATGAGAAGGCAATACTACATGTGATTGCTCCTTATATTACATGGGCGCTTGACAACGGTATGACTTCCATCTCGCTGGGTGACGAACGTCGCCGGTTGGAGAAAGAACGGTACGTGTACGAACAGCATATAGCCGGGAATAAACGTCAGAATCTTATAAAGAAAGCGTGTATGGCCATTGTGAATGGTATTCATCCGTACATAGACCGTATTATTAATGAAGTACATAAACTGACGGAAAAGGGTTTTATCCATGACGAACACATCAAAGCTGAGAAGTATCAATATATGGACGAATTGGTGACAACCATCAATGAATACAATGATATCCTTGCTTTATGGATTAAAATGAAACAGGGTAGCCTGAGCTTAAATATAGAAACATTCGGGTTGAACGAGCTTTTCGATCTGATACGGAAAGGAGGCCGTGCCTTCGAAATGAAACAGCAACAACTGGAAGTGACGCCAACGGATACCTGTGTGAAAGCTGACAAGGCATTGACGTTGTTCATGATAAACACGCTTGCAGAAAATGCCCGTAAATATACTCCAAAGGGAGGCAAGGTAAAAGTCTATGCAAATCCGACAGAAGAATATGTGGAAATCTCAGTAGAAGATACCGGTTATGGCCTTTCAGAAGAAGATGTGACGCGTATTGTCGGTGAGAAATTGTATAATTCGCAGGAAATAGGCGTACTGGATGCTGCCGACCGGGAAGAACTACTGAAAAACAAAGGGAGCGGCTTCGGCCTGATGAATTGTAAAGGTATCATTGAGAAATACCGGAAGACGAACGAAGTATTCAGAGTCTGTTTGTTCAATGTAGAAAGTACTTTAGGGAAGGGCAGTCGTTTTTATTTCCGTTTGCCTACAGGAGTGCGTAAAACTTTGATGGTATTTCTGTGCATATTCTTTTCTATAGGCATGAGTTCATGCAATAAAGCAGTAGAGGAAGCGGTGATGCAACCGGATGAAATCTATGCGCAAACGGCTCAGGATTCTTTGTCATTAGCTGCGGAAAATGAGTTTGAAGCTCTGTTGAATGAGGCGTCCGATTATGCCAATGATGCCTATTATAGTAATGTGGCAGGAAATTTTGAACAGGCTTTGGAATATGTAGATTCTGCCATGTCTTGCCTGAATGCGCATTATAAGAGGTATGCCCAGGAGCCGCAGCGCTATATGTCATTGAGAGGAGAAGGGGAGCCGGGTGAGTTATCCTGGTGGAATGATCTTTTCAATTCGGACTTTCATGTCATTCTGGATATCCGGAATGAGGCGGCTGTCGCTTTTCTTGCGTTGAAACAATGGGATGCATACAGTTATAATAATGCCGCTTATACGACTTTGTACAAATTGCTGGGTGAAGATCAGTCTTTGGAGGAATATTGCCGTCAGTTGGAACGTTCCACCAATAATAAGATGGTGGGGGTTATCCTGTTTATCGGACTTATAGCTATGTTGCTCTTGGGATATTACATCCTGTATATTCGCAAACGTCTTGTAAACCGTTGGAATCTGGAACAGGTTTTGGAAATCAATAGACAGATCTTTGCTGCCTCCCTGATACAAGTTCCCGAAACAGAAGAGGCATTGCAACGGGAAGAAGATACCCTGAAAGCTATTCCTCAACGTATCGTTGACGAAGGCTTTGATGCCGTAAATGAGTTGCTAAGTATTGATCGGTTGGGAATCGCCGTTTATAATGAAACGACACATCAACTGGAATATGCGTCAAATTCTATAGAAAAAGAGTTGTCCTCTACGGGAGATAATGGATCATCTGCGGCAGAAGATGAACTTTGGAAGGAAGTAGTTCAACGCTGTTTTGAACAGCATACTCAACTGTCCGCACCGGGATTTGAAGCTTTGCCTTTGGTGGTGGATGCTGCGGGTGATTCGCGCTGTGTGGGTGTGTTATATCTAGAACGGCAAGAGAATGTTGATCAAGAGACAGCTCATCTATTGCTGGAATTGATTGTGCGGTATATAGCGATTGTGGTCTTCAATGCAGTTGTGAAATTGGCAACAAAATACCGCGACATCGAAGCTGCGCATGAAGAAGCACACCGGGCGTCATGGGAGGACGGTATGTTGCATGTGCAGAATATGGTGCTTGATAATTGTCTTTCCACCATCAAGCACGAGACAATTTATTATCCGAATAAGATCAAGCAACTCATTGGTAAACTCCGTTCAGGTATTCTCTCAGAAACGGAAGAAAAAGAGACGGTTTCAGCTATCAGCGAATTGATAGAATATTATAAAGGTATATTTACCATCTTGAGTTCGTGCGCATCGCGACAGTTGGAAGAAGTTACGTTCCGTCGCGGGATAATTTCCGTACCGGAGTTGTTTGCTCTGGCAGAAAAGTATTTCCGTAAAGCAAATAAGGGAAAAGGGGTTGCTGTATCTTTCTCTACAAGAGCTATTGATGAAAGAGTGGTCGGAGATTTTATCCAACTCCGCTTCTTATTGGAGAATCTGATAGACGAAGCCTTGTCTGTTCCTCTGGATGGAGAAATACATTTGGCGGCAGCAGTAGACGGAGAATATATTCGTTTCCTTTTCACTGATATGCGAAGGACGAAAACCCGTGAGGAATTAAATCAACTTTTCTATCCAAACCTGGAACGTATGACGGCAACAGGAGAAAAAGGAGAGTTGCGAGGTACGGAGTATCTCGTCTGCAAGCAGATTATTCGTGACCATGACGAGTTTGCTGGAAAACGTGGCTGTCGCATCAATGCTGAACCGGCTGAGAATGGCGGATTTACAGTTTATTTTACGATACCGAGAAGAAAATAAAATTAAATAATATGGAAGACAAGAAATTCAAAGTAATTATTGTAGAAGACGTCAAGCTTGAACTGAAAGGAACGGAAGAAATCTTCCGCCATGAAATACCCAACGCGGAAGTTATCGGTACGGCCATGACCGAAAGTGAATTCTGGACATTGATAGAGGCCGGAGTTCCTGATTTGGTATTGCTGGATTTAGGGTTGGGTGGTTCTACTACTATTGGTGTGGATATCTGCCGGAATATCTTTAAGCGCTATCCGGGAGTACACGTACTCATATTTACCGGAGAAATTCTGAATGAAAAGCTTTGGGTGGATGTTCTGAATGCGGGTGCTGACGGTATTATTTTGAAAACAGGTGAGCTGCTTACGAAAACAGATGTACAGGCAGTAATGGATGGAAAGAAGCTGGTTTTTAATTATCCTATTCTGGAAAAAATTGTAGACCGTTTCAAGCAATCTGTTGCGAATGATGCTAAACGTCAGGAAGCGGTTATCAGTTATGATATTGATGAGTATGACGAACGTTTCCTACGCCATCTGGCATTGGGGTATACCAAAGATATGATTGCTAACCTGAAAGGCATGCCTTTTGGAGTTAAATCTCTGGAAAAGCGTCAGAATGATTTGGTAAACCGTCTGTTTCCACAAGGAGAGCGGGTAGGAGTGAATGCAACCCGTCTGGTTGTGCGTGCTTTGGAACTCCGTATTCTTGATATAGATAATCTGGAAGCAGATGATGAATAACAAATGGCGTTTACCGCATCCGGCAACAATGTTTCTCTTGTTGACGCTGGCTGTCATTGTCCTATCATGGATATTTGACATTTACGGCCTGAGCGTGTTTCAACCGCAAACAGGGGAGGAGATACGGGTACAAAGTTTGCTTAGTCCGGAAGGTGTTCGTTGGCTGTTGCGGCATGTGGTTACTAATTTCACGGGGTTTGCTCCGCTGGGCTTGGTAATTGTGGCTATGTTTGGTATCGGGGTGGCACAACATTCAGGTTTTATAGATGCTTGTATCCGCGGTGGGGCACGTCGTAAGCATAATCTATGGCGCATGGTGATACTGGTTATTTTCTTGGGATTGCTTTCCAATATAGTAGGTGATGCCGGATATATAATTCTTTTACCGATTGCAGCAACTTTATTCCATTCGGTCGGGCTGCATCCGGTTGCAGGTATTATTACGGCATACGTTTCTGTTTCGTGTGGGTATAGCGCTAACCTGATGCTGAGTACTTTGGATCCTATGCTTGCTGCCACTACCCAGGAAGCTGCGGACATGGCAAATGTATCACCTGGAAATACAGGGCCTTTATGCAATTACTATTTCTTGTTTGCATCTACTTTTTTGCTGGCTTTTATTATTTATCAGGTAACCCGCCGTAATCTTCTTCCGGCTTTGGGAGAATATGCCGGTCATATTCGTTTCAATGGTTATAAGCAATTATCCCGTAAAGAACGTCGTGCTATGATAGGTGCAGTATCTATCGGGGTGATTTATACAACCGTGATTCTTTGGGCTACTTTCTCTTCATGGGGTATTTTGCGTAGTGTGAATGGTGGTCTGATCCGTTCTCCTTTTATAGAGGGCATTCTGTTTCTGCTTTCTTTTGGTATCGGGCTTATGGGGATGGTTTATGGCTTTGCTTCCGGTCGTTATCGTACAGATGGAGATGTGATTGAGGGGCTTACTCAACCTATGAAATTGTTGGGTGTTTACTTTGTTATCACTTTCTTTGCTGCTCAGATGTTTGCGTGTTTCGAGTATTCTCATTTGGATAAATGTATAGCCATTATGGGAGCGGACATGCTTTCGTCCATCCATCTTGGGAGTTTATGGATACTCATTCTATTTATTCTCTTTACAGCACTTGTGAACCTTATTATGGTTTCTGCCACTGCCAAGTGGACTTTCATGTCCTTCATCTTTGTTCCGTTCTTTGCCAATATGGGGATTTCTCCGGATATGGTGCAATGCGCCTTTCGTATTGGTGACAGTGCCACCAATGCCATCACTCCTTTCATGTTCTACATGCCTCTTATCCTTACTTACATGCAGCAATATGATAAGCAAGCGACCTATGGTTCACTACTGAAATATACCTGGAGATACTCTCTCTATATATTATTAGCCTGGACTTTGTTATTTATTTTATGGTATGTAACTGGTTTACCATTAGGATTATAACATCTAATCGGATATAAAAGCATCTATTTACAAAATATTTTCTGCGTAAAATCTTTGCAAATTTCACAGAAAAGCGTACCTTTGCACCGCAATTAAGGATGGTTCCGTAGCTCAGCTGGATAGAGCAACGCCCTTCTAAGGCGTGGGTCTTGCGTTCGAATCGCAACGGAATCACAACGATAAGGCAAGTAGTCGATAAAAAGGCTGCTTGCCTTTCGTCATTTTACAGGTTATCAATAACTTACTACCTTGGCATTCCCGGCAGAATTCGTGCAGAAAGTAGGTAACTTAGCAGAAACATAACTTTCCGGAGATACATTTTTTAGGCTGGTAGAAATAATTTAGAAAACAAAAATGAGTACGGTAAGAGTCATCCAGAACAAGCAGAGATTGACCAAAGAAGGCAATGCTCCGCTATATATAACCTTTTATATTGGCAAAGAAAAACTGATGCTTCCTTGCAAAGTATCCGTGTCCGCCACTAAGTTTGACGAGAAAAGCGGACTCCTCAAAGGGAACAGCAAAGAGGCTAAAGATATTAATCTCATTGTGAACAATATGAAGGCACGTGTCAATGACATACTTGTCAAGTTCCGTCTAAGGAACCAAGCCTTAACTAAGGACATCTTCATGCGGGAGTACAATAATCCCAGCGATTATAAGACTTTTCATGATTTCGTGAAGGAATATATGAAAACTTATAGTCGGCGTATAGAGATGGGGACATTCAAACACCATTTAAGTTGCATGAAAAAGTTCAAGGCATATAATGAATTGTTACAGTTTCGGGAACTTACTCCGGATTATCTGACAGATTATTTGGTCTACATGAAGAAAGAACTTGGCAATACGGAGATAACCGCACAACGGAATATGTCCACCATCAAGATATATGTTACCGCAGCTTACAGAAAAGGTTTCCTGGATGAAAATCCTTTTCAGGACTTCCGTATCAAAAGGATAAAGAGTGATGTTGATTATCTGACAGAAGAAGAACTGATGCAGTTTGTGCAGTTATACTATCAACGAACCTTGCCGGAAAAGCTTCAGTTGACTTTGGCATTTTTTCTTTTTATGTGTTTTACAAGCATGCATATTACGGATGCCCGCATGTTCTGCATAGAGCAGGTAAACAATGATGTGCTGACTTACTACCGTGTGAAAAACCGGAATTGTAAACCGGAACCGATAAAAATTCCTATGCCGGTACCCGCCAAAAAACTTTTGGAAGAATGGGCAGAAGGTAAGGAAGAAGGGCGTTTATTCAGGAACGTTCAATGTGATCAGGTCATTAACCGTCAGCTGAAGGCCATTGCAAAGGAATTAGGAATTAACAAAAAGATATCGGCCAAAACAGGAAGGCATACGTTTGCGACTATTTATCTCAGAAAAACGAAAGACTTGTCCAGCCTGCAAAAACTGCTTGGGCACAGTAATATCCGGGAAACAATGATTTATGCACATGTCATGGATGAAAGCAAACGGGAAGGCATGCAATGTTTCAACAGCTTCACCCTATAATAAAGGCTAAAAAACGTGCAATCGTGCGGATGAATTATAACTTCTTACTTTTCAAAACAATGCGGCTGCACCAATTTGTACAAGTTCGTACAAATAAAAGTGCAGCCGCACGAATTTTATTTCTCGTACATCACCCAGTAGGGTTGCCCTGCCAAGTATTCCACATGATATCCGGCATCTGCCAGTTGTTTAGCCAGTTCGTTTGGCCGCACTGATATGATGTTGGATAAATCATATATCAATTCTGCGGTTGTCTTATAGCATTTGGCAGAAGTGGAACCAATAGGGGAATAGTTTTGCCCCAAGAAATCAGCTATGGCTTTCTGATGTTCTGCTTGTTGCTTTTCTTGTTCCTTCAGTTTATCTTGTTCTTCTTCGTTATCATACGAACGGAATCCGATGGGCTTTCTCATTTTTCACCTCCTTCTTTTTGTGGTACTAAATCTTTGATTATGGATGATGTAATACGTAAATCACTTATAACAGATATAATATTATCGGAACTGATTTCATTACCTACTTTTAGATCCAAAATTAATCCGGTAGCACGATCTATAGTTTCACAAAGTGCGTAGGCATCACCATTCTGTATAGTGGCAATGGTTTTGCTGATAGAAGGATTTAATACTACATTGTTAATTTCAGTATTCATGCCTCGCCTCCTTTCTGCTCCAGTACATTAGCCTTCTCGCTAAATTGATAAACGGAACGAACCTTGCAAATATCGAGAAAGAACACAAGATCCGGACATCCGCCACTTATAACACGAGCCTCTATACGCGTGGTGCGACTCCCATCAAGAGGACCGGCAGAATATTGTATGCGCTTCAGTTTGGGATGATCCGCATTGATCCGGTTAATTACGTCACATAATTCATGCTTGAGCGCATCGAGGGAAAGTTCATCCTTGATAAGAACATACTCGTACTTATTCACATAATCGATCACCTTTTTCCATGCCCGGTTCTTCGGAGCGTATGTCTGTAAATGGTAAACAAAGAACATCATGCTTTGCCCCCTTTCTCATTAAAGGTGATGTTGACTGTCCCACCATTGACATAGATGGAAATGGATTTCTCACTTTGTGTTGCACGGATCCGTTTACGTCCGGCACACAAATCAATGCCCAGCTGAGCAAATACTTGCTGGATCTTCTCCGCGGATACATAGCGTCCGCGGGCGCTTTGGGGTTGTTTTTTCATACTGATGGTTTTGACATTTAGGCAGTTCTGTTTAAAGACAAAAGCGGCTGCCATTTCCCAAGTCTGTCAAAACCATCATCATTCGACTCCGAAGAGCAAAATCCGAAAAGGGAAAGGCAACCGCCTATATTTATAAGTTCCTAAAAGGGCATAAAAAAAGCCCATGAAAAATGTGAGCTGTACCGTAGCTGCTCAATCGGTATCGAATACGATAATGGTTTTGACTTTGCAAATATGCAGGTTTCTTTTGAAACAGCAAAAGAAAAGCGGAGATTTTTATTTTCCACTCCCACTAATAATTTGATAGTTTTTACATTTGCTTTTTGCAGCATTATAGTTTTTAATCCTATTAGCGTAGTATTTAGAACGGCACATGTTTACATATTTGCAATCTGCATCTTTGCCTGGAATACCGGCTATTCCCCCAAGAAGCACTCCGCGTATAAGCATATTTTCATCAAATATAGGAGCTCCACTATTGGTCTCTTCTGCCTTTCCTCGTAAAGAAGAACAATTATTAAAAGCTTTATCTGGTGGTATAACTATTTTATTTTTTATAACTAATAACTGAGAATGCATTAGATGTATCTTGTCAATATTCACATTGTTAAAATTATCCCCTAGGCTTCTATCCTTAGTTTTCGGATCTTTATACTCATACGCATATAAATATAACTTTTCCAAATTAATAGGTTGCTTCTTTCGTATTTTTAAATAGATATATTTCTTAATATACAGTCGCTTATAAGCAGATCGCACCCTAATAGGGTTCAATAACCGCCCTACAGCATAATCCTTAAACTCTGGAACCTTTTGCTGAGAAGAATCTATTGAGTCCCAACATATTTCTTTAATCGGTGTAATATATATATTATCATTTACTATAAAACATGCCCGAAAATCTTCTAACCTAAAATCTCCTTTTTGCCGAAAAGTGTGTCCCGCAGTAATGAATATACCTTTCTTACACACGACAACACCTGTTCCTACATGTCTTATTTCATTTTTGTTTTTATCTCTATATAATATCGAAAATATAGACTGTTCAATTGATAATTCCATAGATTTCAAAATAGGATTAATTTAATGGTATATATTCATTTCTTTCATAATCAACAATTTTTTTATCAATAATAGCAGCATAGGCGATTTTATTAACTAAACCTTCAGTAGTATAAAATTGAATTTGTGATTGATTATAAAAGTATTTTTTCCATGCTTGGCGTAATTGCGAAACATTCAATTTTTGAGAGGTTAAAACACGTGTGCCATTAGAGTAAGCTTCTAATATCTGCAAAGATATGCCATCTATTTTACCTATTATCCGCCGTGCAGTAGAGACCTGAGCATTTATCTTACCTGCATCAGTTTTACGAATAGCCATCCCTTCCAAGCTGTATCTCTTAGTTCTATCTGCAATTCTTCCACTTACATTTATTTTCAGATTAACAATGCCATTGGCATTATATGCAGCCAGTTGCTTCAATACTTCATTATACAAAGCATCCAAGGATGGTTCTACATAGGTCTTATTTATCCACCCACCATCACTTATCGCGTATAAGCTGCCTATTGTCTCATAATCAAAACTCACAGAATTAGATTCTGTTACGAAGACTCCTTTTGATGTCAACGGTGAATAATCAAAAATTCCCGCAAAGGCATATGGAGCCGGTGGTGGTGGCAATGTAACACAAGACACCAAATTCAAGTTTAATATAACCAATGTAAAGATTAAAATAAATAGTTGTTTCATATTCAATATTTTATAGTGTTTAAAATCATAGTATAAAAACAAATCCTTGTGTCCGTTTGTAATGGATATTGCAAAGATGTTAATTTTATTTCACATTTCCAATATAAAAACAAAAAAAGGCTTCCAACTCGTGGAAGCCCTTCTAATTGTCATTAAGACTTACGGTCTCGCGATAGACCGAGAAGTATCTTTCATTATATCTCCAAGCTCGGATAAAGCTATGGATAATGTGTTTAATTCATCCATTGTAAAATTAGCCGGTTTACCGTTAACTGCACTTCCATTAATCCGCTGATACAGCCATTGACGTGTTTTGCCAAAATAGTGCTGGGCAATATATGACATAGAAGCAAAAGGCAAAACCTTTTCTAAACTTTTTCTGATTTCTACAGTTTTTACAATAACCTGTGCTTCATTGATAGCCTGCCTGGCACCATCTCGGAACGCTTGTGCAAATACCTTTTTGTTTTCCGGTGAAAGTGTCTGCAAAAAGGCTCTAAAACGTTTTGTATGGTCCGCCAATTCCTCCGGAGTATTGCATACTGCATATTCCGATTTCCATTTTTCCAATTCTTTCTGTACGTCCATAAGCCTAAAAAATTATATGTTAGAAAAAGTAGCCCCCTCAAGGAGGGCTACCGTTTTCATTCAGCTTGTCTTGAGCATCATTCAGATCATCGAGACAATCGTTGATGCCGTCTTCAAGCTCCTCATCGGAAATCCAGTCAGTACTCTGAATGTCATCCCAATAGAGGGAAAAGAAGCTGAGGTCTTTTTTCGCAGCTTCAATCCGAGCCTTTAGCTCTTCTTCTTCAGTCATAAAAAGATCGCGATGCTTAATGACACTGCAAATATAATAACCTTTTGGTAATTATGCAATAGTTTGATCATTATTTTTTGCGGAAACAGATATATTTTTGAAATATTTATTCTACCCTGTAAAAAGTACCCTCAAATGCTTTGTCCAAACCATAAGCATCTATATCTACCTCTATTTTTTCACATAAATACTGTTTGTTTCCTATGAGAAACACCTTGTTCACATCAGGCCTCGTATCTTGCCGGTATGTAGTCAAATAAGGAAATCATTGGTTTATGCCACTGATTTTTCCATGCTTCGGGAATGTTTCTTTTTGCTGCCATAATTGTAAGTTTTAATTTTATTCTGGATTTTTGGAGTCGTCGGGTGGAGCCTTTTTCAGATTCTCCGTTTCCCGGAACGACTTTTTTTTTTATTCCGGCGTGTCTGTATGACGTGCGGTATGGTTGCCTTTTGATGCCGCAATAATTGAGGTGCCGAGGATGACATTCTGCAAGGTTCCGACTAAAACCGGAGGCTTGAATACTACCTGCAAGGTGGAGATTTTTTAGCGGACAGCGCCTGACCTTGCTTGTCAGACCGGTGCCCTACATTTGCGGACTCAAAAGACTACCTGACCGCATACAGACATGCAGAAATGAAAAGGAGTTCCGGAAGAGAAACGGAGGTACGTCAAGCGGAACGCTTACCGCTCTACGGTCTCTACCTAAGAATTTGAAACAGAAAAGACCGGGGACCTGCATGGGTGCAAACAAACACGGGAAGCGATGCTTCCTACCTCTATAAGCGCGCAAAATCCGTACTGGGGAAATAGATTTGCCTGCCTATTTCTTCAGTACGGATTTTGCGCGCGCCGGGGGTTCTGTTAATGAATGTTATAAGAAAACTACCTTCTTGAGAATGAGCACACAACACCCCGTTTTCCATCCGAATGGAAAAAGAAACGGAAGTTTCTTCCTACCGCGCCCTATCAAAAAGCGCAAGGGAAACCGCAAAAAGTAAGGAAATATGACAAAAGTAACAGGTTTTTACATTGAAGAAAACACCCTCCGCCTGTCCTCCTGTGCGGCGTTCGGTCCTCAATCATTGCGAGTCTTGCTATAAGTATTGCGATTGCTGTTGCGGAGTGTGTGAAGTGAATCAGATACGTGCGTCCACAAATCCGTAAGCCTGCCTGAGCAAATGCCCGTACTTCGTCCAGACACGTTTATCGACCGCATCACCGAAGTGCGTTGCCTCTTCAGGAAGGATGGACTGGTTGCGCTCGCTGCGCTTATCTTTGGCAAACCGTCCTTCACGATCTTCAATGACACGCGTGTTGTTCATGGATATAAGCGTGTACTTGCATTTCGAACCGTTGAAACGCTTCTTCGGAAAACGTTCATCTTTCTCCGCCAGAATAGAGGCCCACAACAGATATTTATCATGCTGCGGCGGCTCCATGCCCGCATGGGTGTGCTGTTCCACTGTCCATCCGTGTTTCTCCAGGCGCTCAATGGCAAGCTGGTTATAAGATTTCTTATTGTTGGCGCGGCGTGCATCCCCGTAGCGGTCACGGTAATAATGCAGGTGTTTGTTGATATGGTTACGGTAATAGTGGCAGAACTTATCCATCAGCGCGTTGACCATCGTATCGTCTTCTTCGTCACGCTTGACAAAGAACTCGTTGATATTGTTATCCACCGGTTCACGGGTCAGCAACTTCGTCACGAAATCATAATTGCGTTCCTGTGCCACTTCAAGGAATGAGGCGGCAGAGCCCCAGTCAGGCGTCAGTTCCAGCGGCTTCGTGGGAGTACAGTCCAGGTCACGACGGCTGTCATCGTTGTTGGCAAGCTGCTGCCAGTTGTAGTTATGATCTTCGGCAAAGTCACGGATATAGTCGTCATTGGTCGCATTGTAATACACATGGCGTTCATCTAACTGGTAGTAGCAGCTGTCAATCTTATCCACCATGAAGTTCAGGATCTCGATCATGAAGGAAAGCTTATCCATCACCTTATACTGGTTCAGGATATAGTTCATGCCCACATTGGCGATGTTGTCGAAGATAGAGCCAAGGATAAAGAGCGTGCCGTCGCGTGAGACGAACGGTGTGATGCTCTGACGGAGACGGACGGTTTCATTCCAGATTTCCTTGAAGAATCCCGCATCATTCGCAATTCTTGCATCAATGAGTTGCATCTGTAACCGCACAATCTTATTCCAGACATCAAACAGCCGGATGCCGCGTTCTTCTTCATAATACTTGGCTGGTTCAAGCAACCATTTCTGTTCAGGCGTGTAAGGCATGGAGGAAAGGAAGGTGTTGCCGTGATGTTTCAGAACCGGATGTTCCGACTTGCGGCCAAAGATGTGTTCATTGCCGCGGTTGGTCGGTGCCGCCTCCTGGTCGAACTTCTCTTTATCGAGCGTCAACGCTTCGTCAGTGATGTTGTAGTCCGCATTCGGCCCGCGGCTGTTACCGCCCTGGGTAAGTATGTAGAGCATATGACCATTGGAGAAGCTGATGCCATACTCAAACGACATAATGTGCTCATAAGGCTTGTACCAGCCCTCAATGGGTCTGCGACAAACCACATAGTCACCGGTCTTGCTGACCGGATCCCATTGTTTGTAACCGAGCATCTCCAGCATCTTGAATGCTGAGGGCAACGTTTTGGTGAGCGCCTGCCCAATGGTAGCCTGGGTAAGCGTAGTAATACCTCGCGGCATGAGCCGGATATTATCATCTATCACGGCACCGGTAATGAATGATTTACCTGTTGCACGTGAATAGATGACATACCCGTTCTTGTACGGCATTACCAAAAATGCCGCCTGTGCCGGATTAACCTGTATGACCTCTTCCCAGACGTTTTCGTCCATTGTCCTGCCGTATCAATAGCGTGGAAAAACAATGTAGTTCACACCTTCGGAAGAAGTCATACGGGGCATCGGCTGCCCTGTATCGTCTAATAGTTTTTTCACTTCATCCGGCTTAAACTTGGCGGATACGGTACAAACAATCTGTGTCTTGCTGACCGATACCATATCAATATGCTTGTGGTCAACCAGATAAGAGATCAAGCGTTTGTTTGTCAGTTTCTTCATGATAATCTATTTATGAGTTCATTATTTCTTCTGCCTGCACATCGTCAATAGGCGTGTACATCGAATCTACCAAAACCTTTTGCTCTTCCTGTGAAAGATTGCGGATGGCGTTCAGCGGAACATCTACCTTTTGCCCCATGCTGTTGATCTGAATGTAGAAGACATTTTTCTCCATGCGTCGCGGATCCTCAACCGAAGCCGGACGTTCGCCAATCATCTGATGCAGCACCTTCTTGGCGTTGTTCCAGTTCTTCAGATCGCCCCTTAGCTTGCAGTCCCGGATAAGCTGAATCTGGTCCTTGATCATCCAGGCAAACCAGAAATCCCAGTCAAACTGGTGCTGTGTCTTGAACAGTTCTTTTGCCAGGGCGATATCCTTACGCACCTGCGTACGTGAAATCCGGTATTTCGCCAGCATGATGTTGATGATATGGCTTTCATTGGGATAATCATCCAGCAAACGGGCTATCTGCAACACCCGGTTGCACTGTACCCGTAAGTGCTCCGGCAACGGGCTGTTCTCCGGGTCAATGATGTGCTGCTGTATAAGGTCGTATGACTGTTCCTCCAATGCGGCCTTACTTTTGGATGTTGTCAAGCTGTTACTCATACTCAAGATATTGCTGTTGCGATTTAAAGAACTTGATCAGTTCCTGTTGTGCCGGATTGCTGCCGTTGATGGCGGACTTGATGATAGCCTCCCGTACTTCAACCATTTGGCTGAGATGCCCCCGGTAGAAAGCCGTCCGAACTTCAGTGCCCGGAGTACGAAGTTCTGCAAGAAAATCCGTCTCATCCACACCGATATTGATTGCGATCATCCCCGGCGGGATAAGGCGGTACGCCATTTTCTCAATCTCCTCACGTTGCTGCCGCGTCAAACTCATCATTTAACATTTTAAAGTCAAAGTCAAAAATATCTCTACCGGTATGGATAATTCCACGCTCCAGTTTCGGGTTATGCGTAGCATTCTGACTGCCTACTACGGTGATGTTCCAGTCTTTGTTATACAGCAACGCCACCTTCGCATGCAGTGCCAGACAACGGTAACAGTCCGGAAATGTAGTCACCAGATAATCGAACGGTTTGGGCGAGATGCTGCGTACACGATTATCGATCAGGAACCGTACCGATAGCAACTCACCGGTCTCAACCTTGCGATGAAGGGCGTTGATGCTATCCATAGAGATGGAATAGGTTGTCAGAAACAAATGTGCCGGACCCGTCTGCTTGAGAATGTAGAAAATCAGCTGAATGAGATTGAACGCGCCTGAAGAATAAAAATGCTTGTCCCGACCGGGAACCAGCATTCCCATAGCGTCCGGATGCAGCAGCTTCTCCGCAACCAGGTCATGGCCGGAGGCTGCCGCATCCGTTCGGCGGATGTAGCCTGTCGGGTATCGGTCTCCCTGCATAGGACTTACTGCGTCATCCGCCGGCATCATCTTATTCTCAATCTCACTGCAACAAACCAACATAACCTATTGCAGTTCTGCCAAACGATATTCTATTTTCTCTACCAATGCCTCCTGATCAGCGACCTTCTTCTCGTATCTCACACGTTTGGGGCAATCCGGAAGCGGGTTTTCCTTGCCGTCTTTAGGCTTGCTCTCTGAAGAATACAGCAGCATATTTTTTGCCTTGGTAATCTTACTCTTGGCATTGGATTTCGCTTTCTTCAATTCTTCGACGGAAAGGGAACTGATGTCGGTCTGCTCATCTTCCTTTTCCGGCTTTTCTTCAGCAGCATCCACTTTTTTATAAAGCTCGTCCAGCAGCTCATCAGTCGGCAACTCCTTGTTCTGCTCATATTGCTGTTTGACGGCAGCCAGCAATGTCATACGGTTGGAGAGGGAGGCTATACGGGTAACAATATCCTTGCGCTGTGCACATACAGCCGTCGTATTGGTCTCACCCTGTTCGGAGAGTAACCGGTGCAGCCGTGAACGTTCATTGTAGCAATCCCGGAAATCATAGATAATTTTGGCTATCACCGGAGGATAGGCCGGCTGCTCATCCGTTTCACGTGCCAGTTCCTTTTCCGCAATGGTAACAATGGCTGCCGCCGTTGCTTCGGGAACTGTCTCGGAACGACCGTCATTACCGGGTAGCGCATCATCCGCCAGGTCCACATCCTCAAAGCGCGGATCATCCGGATGATACCAGACTTTAATCATCTGCCGGATCTCGTATTCCAGCTTCTCGCGGGTATGCGGTTTTTCGCCCTGGCGTGCAAGACGTGCGGCGACAAAGCCCTTATATCCGGAACGGGTAAGAATATTCACACCGGTACTATAATCCCGCTTATTGGAATTTAGCCACTTGATACCGTCCCTGCGGGCTTCGATGTAGTTCTGTGTAATCTTTGACATTGTACGTTGATTTTTAATGATACGCAAAACTATTGCGATTTTTATTGCCGGGATAGGACAAAACAAAATGTCCGCCTCCCGGAAAGAATCCGGAGACGGACATAAACAACCAACTAACCAAACGAAGAAACAAAAATCAGCCTCCAGGTGCAGTCTTTACAGTAAGAATATCCTCCGCATCACCTTCATACACACATTTACGCGGTGCGGTGAAAGTATAATGAAGTGTATTCTGATTACGGGCGGTAGAGTTTGCCCCGGTGGTAGAACCGTCTCCGGAGGCACGCATGGCACCGCGGCGTTTGTCACCCATCAGGTAATTCGTGCCGTTGTTGTCGGTCACGATAAAGAACATCTTGCGGCCTTTGGTCGCATTCTCAAAACCGAATATCTTCTTCCGCATCTTGGCCGAAATGATATTCAAGTCCATCAGGAACGATTCACCACCGGTTTCTCCCTGATCCGTAATCTTGAACTCAGCCAGTTCGTCAGTGATATCCATCTTATAGGCCCGGCAACCTTCTTTCATAACAAGATCACCGACCAGTGCACCGGCTGCCTCCAGTGAAAGCGGATCATCCGTCTTTTTCGGGTAGTCCGGCCATGTCGCCACATCTGCATGATAACCGAAGATAACGGACGGTATGATACCGCCCATATTATCCTGGTTCTCGCAGTCCATTGCCTCGTTGATATCATCAAGGGCAATACATAATTTAGGATCTACTTCTGCCATAGTCACAGGATTTATTCAGATTTAACAACGTATGTGCCGGTCACTTTCTCTACTGCGCCCGCAGCAGGAGTTTTCTTCTGCACGGCAGGAGTGGCATATCCGGCGGCCTCCAGGAACTCGACGGTATATTCCTTACCACCGGGAACCGCTACATACGTGCCGGAATCACGCCAGCCCTCTTCACCCTGAATGCGCCATTTGCCACCGTTGGCCTTCGCTTCATCCGGTGCAATTGTAACCTCGATATATCCGAACGGGTTGCTACCTTCAGGATCCACCGGACGGTCATTAACACAGAACTCCGATTTATGCACCGATACGAACTGGAATCCGATCACGTACTTGCCCGCAGCATCGAACGTATAAGGATTACCGGAGAAGAACGGCTTGATGGACTTGAAATCGCTCTCCTTGTCAAAGCCGTAGCAAATGTTCCCTTTAGTGGTCAGCATGACGAACTGGCTGCCATCGGGAAGATTCGGAACACGTACCAGCTCACAACGGTTATTGGAACCGAGTAGGTGTTGTGTATCGGAAGTATCTTCTTTTAATCCGATAACGATAGTACCTTCATCTTTGCGCCAGTCATCGTACATATCGCCCAAATCGTCGGAAATGAACATCTTGATGTTCTTCTTGCGCTTGAAGGTACGCGGCATGTGACGCCACATCTCCAGCAACTTTTCGCCAATGTTGGCACGAGTCAGCTCACCGGTGGCATATACGTTGCCTTCAGCACTGGAGATATCTCCGACTGCCTCGCCTTCGGTAACAATGGTACCGATACCGTCGAAAGAGTCCTGAATGTCCGTCTTGTTCTCATCAGCGCTGTATTTCGCTGTGAAGATGGCAAACAGCAAATCATTGGATGCCAGTTCGTGCCCGTGGTTGATCAACCACAGCTCGAAGGGATGTTCTTTGCGGAGCGTACCGGGTACCTCAGCAATGTAGGTGCGACGGTAACGTTCCGGCTCATCGGACATCTCCATCACGACGGGACGAACGACCAGACGACGGGGAACAATCTTACCCAAATATTTGCCGGCAGTAAACTTGCCGGTATACTTACTGGAGATGCTTCCGCCTTCTACCTTACCCAATTCAAGGGAATCGGTAATACCCGGTACCGGAGTGAAATGTTTCAATACCTCCGAAGCGTCGAGCTTATCGACCGCCTTCAGGATGTCTCTGTGTTTTTTTACCGCGGTCAGAACCGTGGTAATGTCAATAGGTGCTTTAAAATCCATAAATAGAATAGTTTAGATGTTATTCATTCTCATAACTGTTGATCGGATCCGTAGCGATATCGGCAAACTTGCTGTCCTCATTCGATTCCTGATGACTGGCGGTTGCCGTTCCGGGAATCTTGGCCACGATATCACGGATAACCTGTACCTTAGTCTTGTTGTCGGCTGCATTCCTGACGCTATCACTCAGGCTGTCGAGATCGTTGACAACTGCCGTCAGATTATTCTCGGCCGTCCGTCTGGCTGTATTGGCGGTTGTCAAATCGCTTTCAGCTTTGGTTTTCGCCTCATTGGCTACCTTGATGGCGTCATTGATAGCCTGCAAGTTCTCTACGGTAAGCGATGTCTTACCGTCTTTTTCCTCAATGCCTTCGCAGTTGAGGATCTGATTAATGAAAGTAAATTCTTTACGCATGGAAATAACTGTATTTGAATTAGAAATGTCTGCGGAGGTATTATTGGCAGGAAACAGCCCTTTGATACCGTCAATGATTTGAGAAACAAGGTTTCTGTCATTGCCTTTGGGTTGCGTTTCCGATTCGGAAGCATTGAGTACCGGAAGCGGTAAACCATTGGCGGTAAAACAGTCCGTTATCTCATCGGTTACTTGCGGCTTCTTATGGGTACCGGGAATAATCTTGTCTATGAATCCCCAGTCCTTGGCTTCAGCGGCAGGCATCCAGCGTTCTTCTTCCATCAGGGCAATAACATCCTTCAGACTCTTGCCGCTGCGATTGATGTACTTCTGTGCGATCATCAGGTCAATCGCCTCGGCACTTTTCTTCTTGTTTTGCAACTCCTTGATGGTGTCTTCGAGCTGATCCGCGTTGAGCTGTCCCCAAATATCCACCCCAAAACTGCATTTATGTGCCAACCACATACCGTCTTCATGCATCTCAATGGACTTGGCACCGAAGGCCAGTATGGTAGCCGCCGAAGCGTTGAAGCTGATAAACTCCACCGTCACGTTGCCATGCTCGGCCATCAAGCTTGACATGGCGATAGCTTCAGCCACATCACCGCCCGGACTGGAAACCTTCAGACGTACCGGCTGCCCTTTTGCTTTGTCCAAAAAGTATTTCAGGTAGTTCTTGTTATACCAGAAGCGATCAATCGCTCCAAAAAGTGTGATAACTGTCTCGTTCATATAACTTTTTTGCGCAAAGAAAAACGCAAAAAAAACGGTGCCCAAGGACACAGGGCACCGCCGGACGGCAGATAAATCTATAATTTAAAGCCTGTTACACATAAACAGCAGAAGTCATGCAGCTATATTTCTTCTATATTTTCAATGAAGATGGTGGGTTCATCCTGGATACAGGTGAATGTAAAAGACGTGCCGTTCCGTTCTGAAACCGAACGCCCGCTTGTTTTGTTCGTGGCAAACAACATTAACGCGTCTTCTTGCCCGCACCAATGCACCTGCCCGTTACCGTCCACCGCCAATACATACCACAAACCACGCTCCAGAGTCTCCATTAACTGATGATTCACTGAGGAGAGTTTAGGAATTACGCCTTCAATGGAAACATTCCAGCAATCCCCCGCATCATTCACCTCCTTATCCTCATTATATATATAAGTGTCATTGGCATACACCGGAATGGAAATAATATCCTCCTGGCTGCGAAGCTCCAGGTAGTTCAAACCACCGGCATAATCCTTACGGATCCGCAAAAACGAGGTCGGAGGAACAGCAATCACCTGCAACAGCCCGCCGACATTTTCAAAATCATAGTTTATCACTTTCATACGCTAATCTTCCTTGCTGGGAAATTGTCCCAAACTCGGACAACTTCCCCAATATAATACGGTTAATAAAATCAAAAATCGTTGTATTCTCCACTGTCTTGCGATATCCGTGTCGGTTATACTCCCTACGGATGGTGTCATAAGACCAGGTGTCTTCAGTAAATCCGAACTTCGTCTGGAAATTACGGATGGCGGCTGATAGCGGAAGCCCCATACTCACGTGCGTATCAAGATACAGGAACAATATCTGTTTGATCCGCCGTTCAATCTTGGTACCGAACGCCACCACTTCGGTATTTGACATCGACCAGCCATAACGGTAGAAGTCATCACGACGTATCTCTACCGCCACATTGGCCGTATAGCGGTAGAGGTTACGGTATTTGTTTTCGTAGCGTCCGGGTTTGGACAGCCGGGAAAGGAAATCATTCTGCAACTCCTTGTCGGAAGACAGGTTAACGATTTCAGTCCAGGTATCATCAGGCGTATTGAAATTATGCAAAAGGAACTGCCTGACGTACGGTTTGCAAGGCAGCCAGCAGACAAATCGGTCTTTCTTTATCATTTAAAGTGTTGATTTTTACACAAATATACAAAATACCGAGAATATAACCAAGCCCTCGCACGGATATAGTATAAAAATCGTGCGGCAGTACTTTTGTACATGCGTCTACTGATATTTGATTGTATATCAATATGTTATAGCCGTACAAAAAACGTACATTCCCGCACTAATTCTTCCGTTTGCGTACTTTTCGGCCTTTTTTCCGAAAAAGTACAATTCGTGCGCTATTTGTACTCAATTCGTGCGGATTTTGTACGCCTATAATTTATTGTATATCAAATTGATATAAGAAAATAACAGTACTTCTGCACGAATGCACGATTTTTTTTCTGTTTTTTAAGGTAGTCTCTTTTTAAAAGAAGAATAAAAAAAAGAATAATATATCCCCTCCGGCAGCTTCCACGACTGTCGCTCATGCACGTTTGTCCAAATCGTTGTTGTAATGGGTTGGGGGAGAGGGGGAAGGGGCAAAAGAAAGAAAAGATAGCATCCGACTGTACTCACGTACCGTCGGATGCAGGCAAACACTCAATATGTACTTTTAAGAATACTCTGCGTTATGTTTTCCCGGAATGACCGGTAATCATCAAAAGAATACTCCTGCTATGGAAGATCCTCCGGATAGAATACTCTGCAAATAAACTCGTACTCGCGGGGAATTGAACGGACTCCTACAGCTATACACAAGCCCCGTGCGGCCATTTCATACAAACGTTGGTTAGTAAGTACGGCTCCACGAAAATTATAATTACTACAGAAAACGAAATAGGCCGTTGCCAGGTCTATACTGAAGATATCATTCGATATGATTTTTGCTGCATCTGAAGGGATGCGGGCAAAGCCAAGCCGTACTGCCAGACGACTCAACAGCTGCTTGCGTTCAACCGGATCCGGTGAAACGACTACCAATATTTTATGCTCTTTTTTTAGCATGATAATTTGCGTAATTCATTGAAAATATGTATCTTTACATCGTAGTAAATTGGCATAATCTACTCCTTTCTGCGTTTCGGAGTGAAGCGATTTACGGAGGCTCTAAAGCCTGTTGTCCGTCTCACGTACTCCATATCATCCGACAATTCCAACTGTCCTGTATGCACATCGTATGGCTGTTCTGCAATGAATGTTTTTACGATGTCCTGAAACAGCTTCAAATCTTTTTCCTGGCAACGGTCTGAAATACGGAACTGCTCGCCTTCCGGCAGATTGATACACATCAGATATACTGCATCATAGAACGCCATGAAACGTTCAGGTGCCATCTCGTAGAGAGGCATAAGCCGGGCTATAATATCGGAGTGTGTATCGTTCATCAGAATGCAAGCTTATTAGTTGATGCTTCAGGAAGATCACTCTGCGGTGTCAGTTCGCCAGCTGCTTTTCCTATGGTAAAGTATTCAATACCTCCGGATTTATCATCTATAACCGGTTTTCCGTCTTTATCCAGGAAGAGGGGTAAACCGCTTTTTGCATCGTATTTATGCGGATTGAATATCCAGCCTTTCCATTCGCAATATTTTTTCAATTTGTCCTTAAATGCCGTAGCACTTATGAATTTGCGTTGCTGCGGATCATAGTTACAGAAATTGTCGTAAATCTCCTTACGGGGAGTACGGCGGTGGTTTTCTTCGCTGCTAAAATATTCATCCGCCCAGGATATAAGGGTTTCGCCAATTTCTTGTCTGAGCTTACGTTGCTGCAAGCGTTCGCCCGGTGCCTGTACAACTCCAAATTTCAAATAAAGCTGTATGCAGTTGGCCAACATGTTCCAAGTTAGGTTCCACTGCGTGAAGTCCCATTCGGAAAAGAACAATACCCCGAAATCATCCATAGGCTTATGCTGGTCGTTATAAAAATCGGAAAAAGCTATCAGCCATTGCCGATCAGTATAACTGGAACCCGTACCACGGATAGCATGGTTCGTTGGAATATATACTTTAGGAGACTTTGCGAAAGGATAGGTGATACGCGCGCCTCCCTTCTTGTTTACAGTCCAGTCACCGGTAAGGTTAGGAAACAGGAACTCAAAATTGAAATTCTGCATAACATCATCAATAAACACCAGACGGGTCTGTTCATCAATATCATTCCAAATGAAACTGTCATTGAAGATATCCGTTCGTTTTCCGGATATATAGACTGTATCGACTACCTGGCGCATTAATTCGCCAACAAGCGATTTACCGCTACGGCCGTTACTATCGCCCACTTCCGACTGCTTGCCGTCCATGCCAATAACGGCACGTGTCACGTTCGCGTCCTTGCACTCCATCAGCATATAGCCAATAGCACACATTTTACTGAGCATGTGGAGATTATTTTCATAAAGTTCGCCTTCTTCAATCTCTTCAGGCTTTTTTCTCCAGGTAAAATTACTGGTATTGATCAGGAATTGCAGATAATGACATTTCTTTCCTTCCGGAGAGAGTTCATAATCATATTTGCCGTCCCGTTCCCTGAAAATAATAAGGGGATGACCGAGGTATTTGGCATCGGTGTTTTTCCGTTGTTCTTCCCATATCTGGTGAGTAATACTTTCGTAACCCACTTCTTTGACTTCATGTTGGGTTATATGCCAACAGCGGTCACGGAAATAGAAGTATTGTTCATCACGGGACGGAGATATAAAATTGGGTTGGATGAAAGCAAGCCTTGACATCTGAAATGGTCCGACATATTGCGAGCCTCCCTTGAGTAACTGATTATTGACGAAGCGGCTGCAATTCTGTTCGGCAAAGGCGAACATGAAATCGCGTGCATCTTCTACGTCAATAGTCCGGACTACTGGCGGATCCAGATGAATGTAGGTCCACAATTTCGTATCGAGCAAACGATATCGCCCGATCCCCCGGTTTTGAAAAAAGGTTTTGGCGGCCACATAGTCGTATTCAAACACCGGTATTCTGTTGCCGTTCGTTTCCTTATAGTCTTCATTCCAGAATTTTTCATCTTCATCATAGGGTAGGGCGGATACCACCCTGCCGCTTTCGTCAAACTTATAGGCATACCGGCCAAAGATAAACTCCGGAAGTTCCTGTAAAACTTCGCGGTGTTGCTCAGCAAATTTTTCGTGACTATGCAGATTCCATAACTCACGTAGTTTCTGATCGTTCCATGTAGTAATTTTAAATATTTCTACATACTTGCCAATTCCGGATTTCTCATTACAGGCAAATTCCATATCCTTGGCAAGTTCTTCTTCATGGCCGCTCAGTTTGTTTGCCAACAGATCATCCAGTCCCTTGTCACCTTCATCATTCTTATTAATGTGGCCAATGAATATTTCTACCATGATACCGCGGTTCTTCAGCATCCGCATGTATTCTTTGAAATTTCGGGCGGCAGAGAAAAAACACCGGGGGCGTGTATCAACAGGAGTATTGAACTTTATATTGTTGGACAGATCATTCCAGTCTGAATCAAAAATGAAGGCCACTTCCTTAACACCGCAAACGGTGATAATCTTGACGAGATCTTCCGGCAATGCCCCTTTCTGTCCCAGGTTCTGAATACCGCTGACCGCTATTGAGGGAATGCCGTGTTTACAAGCCTTCTCCGCCTTCTTTTCCCCTTCCTGGATGTAGAGTCTCGGAAACTGCTCTTTCTTTTTATACATCTGCCTCATGCGTTCCGGAATGTATATGGGCGTACCACTACCGGCAGGAGATTTGTATTTGAACGGTTTCCCTTCCTTGTCCCGGTGTTCGTCCGGGAACTGCCAGCGGACCCGATAATACACCTTGAGTTCCTGCTTGCCACGTCCCGGTAATTTGCGCATATAGGTAACCGGCATACCGTCCAGATCATAGTATTCGATAATGACATCATCCCCATCAACGATATTACCATATTCATCAATGGTTCCCGGACGGAAAGTTTTTGCCTCAAAAAGACTCTGTGTATCTCCCTTCTTGAAGATATGTGCCGTTACATCCTGATAGGTCAGTCCGCTACCGGCAAGCATACGGGCGCAGAATGTATCAATGCTTTCTCCTTTGGCCTCTTTGCTTTGTTTCTTCATTTTAGCAGGCTTGGCTGGCTTTTTCTCCGGTTTGGGATCAAGTAGTACATTAAATTTGCGTGCCAGGTGGTCGAGGGCTTCCAGAAATTGCATATCTTCCGCTCTCTGCAAATAGTCCAGCGGTTCCTTACCCTTTATATCCGGGCAACTGAAGCATTTGAAAATCTGTTTGGCCGGAGAAATATGTAGCTTCTCCTGTCCGTGGCATTTGGGACATTCGCACTTATATTCAGCGCCCCGTTTCCGTAGTTCGTGAAAGTCACCGATAACATCAAGGAGCTTCCCTTTGGAAGCTTCCTTGATCCGTTTTATATCATCTTTAGTAAAGTACATAAGAGTTTTATATGTTGCCGCTACGAATTACACTGTTTTTAGGATTAAGTGATAGGACTTAAATTTTGCCAAGAAACAGCATATACGTATCGAGTTCATTTTTCAGCCGGGCATTCTCATTTCTGAGTTGCTCAATGGTATTGTTCCGGCAGGAAACAGCCTGGTGTAGCCGGCTGATTTCTTGCGAATAATCAATTTGTTTCTCACTCCTTTCTATCTTCTTCAGTAGCTGCTGTTTCACCTTGCCGATTTCCTGTTCCAGGTAAGCATTCCGCTTCAGCACACTTTTGATTTGCCCCTCCAGATACAGGGTGCGCTGTTGCTCTCTGTGATAATCTTTGAGCAGGTATTTGAATAAGGTCTCGATAGGGATATCGAGTGCAAGATTGTCTTCTGTCATAATTGTCCTATATATAAGCGTTAATCACCTATTAGCTGCTTTATCGTATAATTTTGCTTCCCTTTGAATTTAGAGAAATCCACTAAAGACTGTTTACGGTAAAGACCAATAGCCACTCTCCGGAATCTTTTATAGTTCCGGCCGTCGATAGGAAGTAATTCTCCCTCATGCATAGCTTCATTCAGTTCTTTACGTGTATGAGCATAATGACCATAGCAACTGTTTTCTCCGAAGTCATGCTCTATAGTGTGACAATGATAACGATCATCCTTTGATAGAAAGATTCTCAATCTTTCCAACCGGGTAAAGCTTAATCTGCTATAACCCAGCCTTGATATTTCAGTCTCTTCCAGCCAGGCCACAAGCTCAAGATTGTGAAACCCTTTGTTATATTCCCTTCTATAGAAATAGTGTATTTTCATTTTTACTTAATATTGAAGATTATTGTATAACTTCGTCAAGATAACTAATTGTATCTCCGACTGAACAAAAAGCATGATCAAGGCTATCAATTGCATCTGACATTCTTTCACCTTTCTCGCATTCTTGTAGTGACTCAGGGAGATTGTCGTATGCTTCTTGCTCTTCATCCTGAATCTTTTCAATTTCGGTTTCTAAATCAGTCAACCGATCTATAATATTCTGAATCCTTTTACGCCTGTCTTTATTCATATTTGAATTGTTATAATCAATATTGTTAATAAATCGCCGTGCAGTGCCGGGAGTCGAACCTAGATAAGCACCATACACTGCTATCTTTCGAAGATGATTATTCCTGTTATTTCTTCTATTTTATCTTTTGCCAATTCTGGGATTCGTACCAAACCACTACGCCAGTTATTAAATGTATAAATGGGTACTTTACATTCATCAGCAAGTCTTTTTGCCATGTCTGACGATTCGCACACTGGCAGGCTGCGTAAGTAGGTGCGTAATGCCAAGCCATCTCTCTTTCTTATTTCCTTTTTTTCTTCCATAATTTATTAAATATTGGTTATTTATTCGTAGATTTATGATACAAATATATACTTATTGTATATCAATAATACAAATTATATTGTTAATTAATACAAATAGTATCATTGAATATGGCTAACTTATTGATTATAAAAGAAATTGCTGAAACAAAAAATATAAAGCTGAAAGATATTGCAGCACGGTTGGGAATCAGCAATGATGGGCTGCAAAAACTAATGAAGAGAAACAGCACCACTACAGATAGATTGGAAAAAGTAGCGGAAATATTAGGGGTTCATGCAGGCATTTTTTTTGATGGATATGCTGCATCGAATCAACTTATCAAAGGAAACGGCAATGCCGCTTCCGTATACGGTAATGTGACTGCTGGCGTCATTGCAGATAAAGATAAGGAAATAGAGCACCTTAAAGCCCTGCTGGAAGAGAAAGAAAGAACGATTCAAATATTAATGAATAGATAAGTTATGGATAAAAAATTAAAAGAAGCTGATGATACATTAGAATTGGCTGTCAAGAGAATCAGTGATAAATACGGTACTGATTATGCTGAAAAACATCCTGAATTAGTAGCGGCATATATGCGATCTTTAGATATGCAAGATTTGAAGTTTGAAATGCAAGAGATAAAAGAACAAATCTCAAAATACGAAAATTCAATAGTGCCAATATTGAATAATATTGAGTATTGTTTGGAAAAAAAAGAAAAAGCTTAATTCAAATAATAAATTAAGTAACAAGAAATAGGTAATAGACTATCAGCCAAGGCAAAATGTAGTGGCAACGGAATCACAGAAGAAAAGTCGCAAATCGCTAATAAATAAGCGTTTGCGACTTTTCTATTTCATTAATTAGGGTAATTCTGTAGAATACGGGGATTTTTCTGTATGATTTATTTTCATTCTGAATATAATCTATTTTGATTATGTGCACAATTTGTTTTTCTCATGCTGTTTGTCTCTAGATAGTTCCCCTTGAAATTTACGTAAAATAACATTTGTTACAGCTGTCCTAAAAACTACAAAAAAGTTAAAATGGTTTTGCTTCTATAGCTATGAACACTAATTTTGGAATATCAACTTTTAAAATTTAAAGCACATGAAAAAATTTTTGTTATCCATTGCGCTGTGTTGTGCAGCAACTAACTTTTTTGCGCAAACTACAGAACCTGGAAATCTAATTAACGAAGGAAAGGCAGCACTCGAAGCCAAAAATTACCAGGAAGCATTTACAAAATTCAGTACCTACCTGACACAGACAAACAATCAGGACTCTGTTATCGCTTACAACTGCGGCGTTTGCGCCGATAAAATCAAAAAACCGGAAGAAGCTCTCAAGTATTTTGATATTGCTATTCAAAAGAAATATAATCTGGGAAATGCATATGTAGGTAAAGCCGGTGCATTGAAGGATTTGAAAAAAGACAGTGAGTATCTTGCCACTCTGAAAGAGGGTATAGAAGCAGCTCCGGAAAACAAGACATTGAAAAGACTTCATGCTAATTATTATCTGAATGCCGGTATTAAAGCACAAAAGGCTAATAAACTGGATGATGCTGAAGAAGCTTTCAAACAAGTACTTGCTGACGATGAAAAGAATACCAACGCATTGTACAGCTTGGGGACACTTTCTTATAATAAGGCAGCTTTAGTTCTGAAGAATGCAGCACCATTGGCTAATTCAGATAAAGCTAAGTACGATGCACAGAAAGAAATCGCTGACAAAAACTTCCAGAATGCTAAAACGTATCTGGAACGCGCACTCCCTTTACTCTCGGTAGACAAACCTCGTGAAAAAAGTATGATAGATAATATTAAGAAACTATTGCCGCAAATTGAAGCGCAATTGAAATAATCTATCGGAAAGAAGAATAAAAAAGCCGTGTTGGAATTTCCCGACACGGCTTTTTTTATTTATAGTATGTTATTTATTTCGTTTTCTTCAATACTACTGCTGTACGGGCAGGAATATATAACTTCAACCATTCCTTCTTCTCTTTTTCATAAAGAGGATCAGCAATAGTGAAATGTTTTACAGTGTCATCAGTCAATCCATTACCGCCATAAGCAGGATTATCCGTATTCAATACTACTTCATATGTGCCCGGAGAAACTAGGAAGCCATAATCGGTAAATGACTGTTTGGGATTGAAATTGAACACAAAGACATAATCCTTACGCATATATGCCAATACCTGATCGCCGTCATTGTGCCAGATTTCCTGAACAGGTGTTGCCTGGAACGCTTTCACGCTCTTAATGATTTTGAGCATACCAGCATCAAAGTCAGCCATATAGTGGTAAGTAAGATTCTTGTTATCTACCAGATCCCACTGACGGCGGGCATACTTGCATGACCATCCATTACCTTCACGTGGAAAATCAATCCATTCGGGGTGACCGAATTCGTTGCCCATGAAGTTAAGATAACCACCATTGATAGTACTTGAAGTCAGTAAACGTATCATCTTGTGAAGAGCAATACCACGATTTACTGTGTAGTTTTCATCGCCTTTCTGCATATGCCAGTACATATCGGCATCTATCAGACGGAAGATAATCGTCTTATCACCCACTAATGCCTGGTCGTGACTTTCTGCATAAGATATGGTCTTTTCATCTTTACGACGATTGGTTACTTCCCAGAACATGCTGGACGGTTTCCAGTCTTCGTCTATTTTTTCTTTGATGGTCTTGATCCAATAATCGGGGATATTCATCGCCATACGGTAGTCGAAACCATAGCCGCCGTCTTCAACTTTAGCTGCAAGACCGGGCATTCCCGATACTTCTTCGGCGATCGTTATTGCTTTGGAATTTACTTCGTGGATAAGTTTGTTGGCAAGTGTCAGGTAGCAAATGGCATTGTCATCCTGATGGCCATTGAAATAGTCTCCATAATTACAGAAGGCTTCACCCAGTCCGTGACTATAATAGAGCATAGATGTTACACCATCGAACCGGAAGCCGTCGAATCCGTATTCCTCAAGCCAGTACTTACAGTTGGAGAGAAGAAAATGGATAACTTCATTCTTTCCATAGTCGAAACAAAGTGAGTCCCAAGCCGGATGTTCACGTTGTGCGCCGGGGTAGAAGTATTGATTCGGATCACCGGCAAAATTGCCCAAGCCTTCCACTTCATTCTTTACTGCATGAGAATGAACGATGTCCATAATCACTGCAATACCCAATCCGTGTGCGGTATCGATCAACTCCTTCAATTCTTCCGGAGTACCGAAACGGGAAGAAGCGGCAAAGAAACTGGATACATGGTAACCGAAACTACCGTAGTAGGGATGTTCCTGAATTGCCATGATTTGAATGCAATTGTATCCGGCTTTAGCTATGCGCGGAAGAGTTTTTTCACGGAACTCGTTGTAAGTTCCTACTTTATCTTCCTGTTGCGCCATACCGATGTGGCATTCGTAGATAAGCAAAGGATCCGTATTAGGTTTAAATGTACGCTTCTTTACTTTATATGGCTTTTCCGGTGACCAGACCTGCGCACTGAAAATCTTGGTTTGCTCGTCTTGTACCACCCGTGTTGCCCAGGCAGGAATACGTTCTCCGCAACCGCCTTCCCAATGTACAATGAGTTTGTATAAATCACCGTGTCTCATGGCATCTGCCGGAAGTTTGATTTCCCAAACACCATAATCCTTACGTTTCAGACTGTACTTCTTCAGTTCTTTCCATTCATTGAATGTGCCCACCATAAATATTTCTGTGGCGTTGGGTGCCCATTCACGGAAAATCCAGCCGTCAGCAGTACGGTGAAGTCCGAAATATAAATATCCCGAGGCAAAATCAGACAAAGTCTGTTTCCCTTTGTTCGTCAGTTCAGCCTCTTTGTCTAATACATGCTGATGACGGCCTTTGATGGCATCTTCGAAAGGTTCCAGCCAGGGGTCGTTTTTGATCAAATTCAATGTTTCCATAAAGGATGAGTTTTTGATTGATTGGATTATTATGCTTTCACTTTCACAATGACTTTCTTCACACCGTCAGGAGAAATGCCGGGAGCATGTCCGTCTTGAGGGAAGAATATAGCAAACATTCCAGGTTTTACAGTGATATAAGTTTCAGCCAGTCCTTCGAAGAAAGTAATATCTTTCTCTGCATTGTAGGGAGCATCAGCCGGTACGCAATCTTTTCCTGCGGTATAGCCCATTACTTCCGCACCGGAGAGAGGAATCTGGATATCTATAAATTCATTGTGTGTTTCCAGTTTGGCTTGTTCTTTAGCTTTAGGGGTAGTTTGAGCTACGTTTACAACCAGGTCTTTACCTTTCAGTTCGGTTTTGCCAACTTCCATTGCGTTCAAGTCATGCGATTGCAAGAATTCAATAGCTTGGGCGAACAAGGGGTTCAACGATGCATATTTTTCTAAATTTTCTAATCTATCTACTACCATAGCTTTAATGTTTTAAGTTAGTTATATTATTATCAAATTTTATTCAAAGTCGTCAATCGTGTAGTTCAGGAAATCAGCAAAAGGTTTCATTTGCTTGAAGATTTCCGCCGTACGATCCACGCAATCGGATGCCAGAAAGAAGCTGTCCGGTTGATTGCAGTAACAGGTATATTCCTTGCATTTCAGATATTGTACATATTCAAAATCCTTTGGAAACCCTTTGGGAGCTGTTTTCAGGAAATCTTCGCCTATTACCGGGAAGTATTGCTTGAAATCCGGATTTTCAACTATACCGCGAAATTCGTCTATGTTATCATACACTGCCTGTCGCACGGCTTTCAACGTCTTAGGAGGCAGGCAATAGCTACCACCTGCCAACAGACAGTTGCCCGGTTCAATGTGAACATAGTAACCGCAGTGGTCTGATTTCTTACCGCGGGCGTTGATGTATCCGCCCAAATGAGTTTTATACGGGGTCTTGTCCTGCGAAAAGCGCGTATCACGATAAATCCGGTAAGTACAGTCTTTGACTTGAACGCCACGAATACTTTCATCGAAAAGCGAGATACGGGTAATTATAGCCGATAACAGGTTCTCAAATTCCCCACGGGCTTCTTCATATAAGTCCTTATGAGCATTGAACCATTCGCGGTTATTGTTAGCGGACACTTCTTTTAAGAATTGAAAAATAACAGGGATGTTCATATTGGTATTTTCCTTATTATCTGACAAAATTACGCATAATTTTCCTAACATGCTACAAAGAGGGACAAAAAAAGCATCGGCTCTGGTAAACCGATGCTCCTTACACATTTATCAATCAAACAGACGCTTCTGTTTTTGATGTACTTACTTATCACAAGCGGGTACAGTCTCCTTTAATTAATCTTATATCTAATACTATGAAAAACACAATAATATAACACGCCTCCACAGAAAAAGTTCGAAGGGGTATGTGTATTTTTATCATTTGTTTATATCTTTGTAGAAAAATTATACGAACATATGGAATATAAGTATGATGAGGAAAGTGTGAATGCCCTGATGAAGTGGGCTGAGCACGCACAGTTACCCAAAGAGTTACAACTAAGTGAGGCCGAAAAGATTGTGAATCTTAGACAATACGTAGTGGCAAATATAAACGATATCAAAGCGCATTATCCGGATGAGTTTTACAATCCAGCCATTACGCGTCTGTACAGACTGAAGGAAAAACTGGAAGGAGAAAGAACCACGGAGTAGAACAGAACTCCGTGGTAGAAATCTTATTATAGCTTGATTTTCAACATCTTTCCACTGTATCCCTCTACTGAGATTTCCGTAGCCTTATAAGGCAGCAAACTAATACTTTCCGTCTTTCCGGTTAACAAATCTACTGCCGGATAAATATCCATCTGCGGTATTTGCAGGAAATCAAAGGCATGAGAAGGCACATTGATAGCTACATCTACTGAAATGTGGTCAAAGTTCACGATAATGAACAACAATTCTTTTCCAGCTTTGCGCAAGAATGTGTATTGCTTATGCTCATTGAAGCGCCAGCCATTTGTGTTGGCATACATCAGATCGAAGAATTCTCCTTCAGTGATTGCTTTTTCTTTGTTGCAAAGCGTCAGGATGCGTTGGTAGATACTATAGATGTGTTTTTGGTCTTCCGTCAGCATCTTGCCATCGAACTTCCCACCATTCCGCCAGCGACGAATGGTATCCACGCTCCAATAATCAAAAATAGTGGTACGCCCGTCTCTGCCACTGAAACCTTCACTATCCATGCCCAGTTCACCGAATTCCTGCCCGAAATAAATCATCATCGGATTGGTATTCATACAAGCTGAAACAATCAATCCCGGAATGGCTTTACGCGGATTTCCGGCGAAGAAATCAGAAGCAATGCGCTGTTCGTCATGGTTCTCCAGGAAATTCATCATCCGTTTCTCGATGCCACCCAGACTTTGCCAGGAACGGGTAATGGCCATAGCCGAATCATAGCCGCAAATCACATTGCGAAGCGTATCATAAAGCCCTACCTTATCATATAGATAATCAAATTTTCCGCGGAATAAGTAATTCTGATATTCTGCCGGATTATAAACCTCTGCAATGAATAACAAATCAGGATGCTTCTCTTTCACTTGTGGAATCACCCATTCCCAGAACTCAACCGGAACCATTTCCGCCATATCACAACGAAAACCGTCAATATTCTTGTCTGCCCAGAAAAGAAGGATATCTAGCATCTTTGTCCAGGTGTCCGGAGTGGGATTGAAGTGACAGGTTCCACCATTCTGATAGTCCACTCCATAATTCAGTTTTACGGTTTCGTACCAGTCGGTGATATTGGGATAAGCATCGAAACGATTGTTCCCCGTAGCCTTGGCAGGACATTCTTTATAAGGTTCCGCAGCCGATCCTTTCATATCAAACTGACCGTGCAATTCGGATTGAGGGATATAGTAAAAATTATTATATGGGCTGAAAGCGTAATTAGGATCATCATTTGCACCCAACTGTGAAGTTCCGTCAGGTTGTGCATCCGAATGATATTGGCGGGCAACATGATTCGGAACAAAATCAAGAATGACTTTCAGACCGCTACGATGAGTACGTTGTACCAGATTTTCAAATTCCTTCATACGTTCCTGTACATCGTTTGCCAAGTCCGGATCCACGTCATAATAATCCTTGATGGCATAAGGAGAGCCTGCTTTTCCCTTAACAATAGCCGGATGATCGGGACGTATGTTGTAACGGCGATAATCCGTTTGCGTGGCATGTTCTATGATACCGGTATACCAAATATGGGTGGCTCCCAACTTCTTTATTTCATTGAGTGCCTTGGCTGTAAAGTCCGCCATTTTACCGCATCCGTTTTCCGTTATGTTCCCGTTATTGATGCAGTGATTATGATTGTTACCAAACAAGCGCGTAAACACTTGATAGATAATCATTTTTTCATCTTTCCCCATTCTATTTTTTATTTTATGATTTGATAATTACTTTCATCTTTCCAGATGGTTCCCTGATCCGCTTTCAACTGATCCAGAAGAGTGTTAGCGGCATTGTATCCCTGCATAAATATCTCTTCTGCTTTTTCCAGTTCGGTATTGCTGTATCCCTCCAGGTTATACGGTTCTATTAATAAGTCCGCTTTTTCCCGTTCAGGGAATGTATTGGCACGGAACATGAAGTGGTAGGAACGCATGGCAATACTTACAATATTCATCTTATATTTGTGCGCCAGTAGCGGACTAACATTTACTGCCACCACTTTGCTGCAAACACGCCGGATGGTAGATACAGGTAAGTTCATAAATACCCCACCATCTACATAATGCGTTCCTTCTATTTTTACAGGAGAGAAGAGGACAGGCATACAGCAGGAAGCTGCCACACGTTCGGCAATATTCCCTTTGTGGAAATGCACCACACGTCCGTGATCGAGGTCGGTTGCAGTGATGATGAGAGGTATTTGCAATTCTTCCATCGTCTTTGCTTTCAGATTGGTTTTCAGGAAATCAATAAATTCGCCTAACTCGAACAATCCCACTTTTGGTATGACTAATTTGGTCAGGTCCTGGAACTTATGCCCGGAGAAGTAATCCAGCACTTTATGCGGTTCGTTGCCGTCTGCATAAAACACGCCTGCCAAAGCCCCTGCGCTTACTCCCGAAAGGATATTAGGTTTGATGTCATGTTCCAACAATGACTGCATCACGCCCAGATGCGCGAAACCCTTGATAAAACCACCGCTCAAAGCATATCCTATAGGATATTTGTTCGTAAACCAATTATTTGATGTTGCCTCCATGTAAAAAAACTACCATATATTTGTTCGCCACGAAATTAGTGATTTTATTGTAGGTTGAAAGTAAAAAGGGAGAAAAATGTGCTAAGTATAGAGAAAAAGCAACGCCTGCCCCCAATTTATTCAATCGAAGACAGGCGTCAGTGGGAATCGGGAAAATATTTAATCAAAAGCCGAAATCATCCACCTGAATTTCTTCCTGATGATTATCGGTGAAGGGTTTAGCCTCTTGCTGTACGGCATTTCCTTCGATGTATACGGCGCGGAAGGGGCGGGCAGGGCAGACGTATTCACAACCGCCACAACCTACACAAATTTCCGTATCTATATGAGGAATTGTCAATCCGTCCTTGAAAGGAATCATCGACAGAGCTTGCGTAGGACAATGTTCCGAACAAGCCCCACAACTGGTTCCGTCACGGTAGACGATGCAGTTCTCTTCGATGAAGACAACTTTACCCATCTGTGTCAGGTGTTTCTGCTCTTTCGTCAATGGCAGGATAGCTCCATTCGGACAGACATCCCCGCATACGGTACAATCAAAATTACAGAAACCTTTTTCAAAGAAAACGGTCGGCTGCATCATTCCCCCTAAACCATACTCCATAAAAGCAGGCTTCAGTACATGAGAGGGGCATTTGCTGACACACAGGTGGCACGAGGTGCAATGTGCCTGAAAATGTTCCTGACTGATAGATCCCGGCGGTGTTATAGGCGTCTGACGTTTATCACTTTTCATTCCGGCTGCCGCAGCTGCTACGTTCTGGGCTTGTGCCATAACTTTAGGAGTTGCGGCGGCAGTTGTCAGCCCGGCAAGTAAAAAACGGCGTTTGGAAGCGTCAGTCACCTGTTTCTCTGTTTTGAGGGGAGTGGTATAACTAAGTGCATTCTGGCGACATTCACCCAGACAATCGAAACAATCTACGCAACGACTGTAGTCAATAGTCTGTTCCGGACTATTAATACATGAGGCTTTGCATTTAGTGGCACACAGTCCGCAATGATTGCATTTTTCTGTATCGATACGTACTTTAAACAGTGAGAAGCGACTCAGAAAGCCAAGCAACGTACCTACCGGGCATATTGTGTTACACCAGGTACGTCCGTATTTCCATGCCAGAAAGCCAATCACCAAGAACGTTAACAGTCCGATAATAAAGGACGAGATGCTCAGGAGAGAAACGTCCACCTGATAGAAAGTATAGTTATTGAAACTTGAAAATATGCTTTCCAGCAAATTGTTCCCTAACATATACACAGGTTTAAACACATTGGCCGTCATACGCCCGAAAGCGCTGTAAGGATCGAGCAGACCTAAAACGACCGTAAAGCCGAAAAGAAAAGCTATAGCCGTTACACCCAATACTCCCCAACGCAGTATATTCCTGGCAGGTGAGTAGCGGAAACGTTTCTTTTTCTTAGCCGTTTTCTTGGAGATCCAGGTCACTATGTCCTGAAAGATACCCATCGGACAAAGGGTGGAGCAATAGATACGACCCAATAACAAAGTGATCAGTATCAGTACTGCCAAAATAATAAAACTGAGTGACATCAATGCCGGTACAAACTGTATATGCGCCAGTCTGTGGAAACTATTTGGCAATATTTCCGCAAAATCCAGAAAATAAAAAGTTATCAGCCCGAAGATGACAACGGACAGTATAATACGTGCTTTTCTCAACATAAATGTGTATACTTTATATAGCTTGAATTAAAGTCTAATACGCTTTACATTCAGCTTATCCAAATCCATCGTTCCAATCTTTAATGCCTGTCCGTTAGCGAGGTGCGCCACACTTTCAAGTGGCATTTCGCGAACCTGGTTAAAGAATTTGGTGGCAGCTGTATCTACGGCTACAATGTCCTGTGAAATAAATAATCCCTTGGTTAATACTACATCCGAAGCAGAACGTCCTCGCGGGCCATTCGTTTTCAAAACGCGATAGGCATCCACCACATTCAGCACTGCTTTTTTATCCATTGTGCAGATATCGGCAATACATTGCTGCAAGTCGTTGGAATGGAAGAAACCGCGATCCCAGACAATACCCATGTGATTCTTCATGGAAATCGTCAGATTGGCACCTCCATGGTTTTTCAGGATGGGTACATTGATCCATACATCACTATTCAGAATGGCTTCGTGTACCTTGGCACTTTTCATGCGTACACCTTTGGGCAATGAAACTGGTTTGTAATAGCTTTCCAGATGAGCCGGCATAACCTTGGCACCCGCAGCTTTGGCAGCTTCTTCAATGCCACTGTTCTTGTAGCACTTCTGCCAGTCATCGCAAGTATGATCAAAAACCGTAACCTCCTTGGCACCTGCGGCAAGACATTGCTTCACAATTTCCGCAACGAGCTTCGGATTCGTATTACCGGCCAGTTCGGGCACTTTATCCCAACCGATATTCGGTTTAACCACTACCTTTTGTCCCGGTTTTATAAACTGTTTCATGCCACCTATTTCTGTAATAGCACGCCTGAACATCGTTTCCGGTTCTCCACCCATCACAGCTACCAGATCCACCTTGCCACCGCCAGCATTTGTCAACTTTTGCGCCAGTATGTCCATTGCTTCGGAACGCTGCACGGTCATCACCGCACCCGTTACCGCCAGAGTTTTTAAGAAATCTCTTCTATCCATAGGCTCTTTTTGAATTATTAATTACTAATTATTAATTACTTATATGATCCACGGGAACTTAAAACACGTCTCGTCAAACAAGGCATAATCTGCCGTACCATTGACTGCGAATGTTTTTATCATACGTGCCTCTTTTAGTAATTCGCACGCCAGACGAATGGTAGAGCCTGTCTTAATACGGTCATCTACCAATAAGATGCTTTTATCTTTAAAATCAAAGTCAACCGGAGCAAGCAACTGGGGTGCATCGTACTTCGGATGTTGGTATTCATCCCGCAAATTGATACGTAGCAGATGCACTTCTTTTTGCAATCGCTGGTTGATGATACCTGCCGGAACGATACCGCCATTAGCAATAGCCACGATCATATCAAAATCATCGTGGAATTCAATTGTGCGGAAGCGTTCCAGCACTTCTTCCATTGTTTTTGCCATATTGATATGGGAGATAGTCTATTATTAAAGTTTGGAAATAGCTTTCAGCAGAGCGTAACCACCGAACCATTGGATCAGCATACCCGGAATGCCGATACGGAAATCTTGTACGGCCAGGAAGAAGTTACCACATATAGCCCATTCAAAAACAGTGCCTATCACCTGGTAAGCAAGAATCACACCAAGCAATGCAACTAAGGATATCTTTTTTGTATATCGTGCAGCAAATGCAGCGGCTCCTGCAAGCAAACCGGATTTAATGAGCAACACAGGCAATGCGGCGGCAGCGGGCATGCCAAACAATAAATGATTAATCACCGGAGAAAGTAAAGCCGTAAGCAGTCCTACACGGAAGCCGAATTTATAGGCGGCAATCAGTGTAAAGAAATAGATAGGCAGCAAAGTCGGTCCACCCATGGGAACCAAATGGCAAAGCTGCGGCAATGCTATATTTCCTGCAACAAATAGGAATACGAATAAATAGGTCTTTACGTTGCTGAACGACAAAGAGTAGAGTTTAGCAGATGTTTCCATTATTCAATAAATTAGATTTTAATTTGTTATTATTATGTTTCTTCAAAATACAAAAGTAGGAGATGAGCGTTCATTTTGTTTGAAGATTTGTCTCAATCCTTACAGGTTTTGTATCGGTATGTTTGTATTAAGACTCTTTTGGACAAAAAAGGTTTAAATCTTCACCAATTCATATTGCATATTGCCCAATCCGATCTTTCCCGCATGGCGCAATCCGGCCAGCCAGTCCGTATCCGGGTGCATCATGTGGAACTTGTCATGGCCGCACAAATCATCGTGCTCATGTCCGGCAGAAAGGCGGTTACCTGTGTGCAGTATAGGAGCTTGGATGACCATATCCGCGCATGCTTTATCCAGAGCCACCGGGTCTGTAGAAGCCAGAATACCGAGGTCGGGAACAATAGCAGCATCATTATGATTCCAACAGTCACATTCCGGAGATACATTCATTATAAAACTGATGTGGAAGTTGGGCTTATCTTTCACTACGGCCAGTGAATATTCGGCAATCTTATAGTTTAAGCGTTCGGACGTATCTTCATCGCCCATAATGGCGCCGTCATACTGGCACAAGGCGACACACTGTCCGCAACCTACGCATTTAGTGTAATCTATTTCTGCTTTGCGTCCTGCATTCAGGTGTACGGCATCGTGTGCACAGTGCTTTACGCAGATATTGCAGCCGATACAACTTCCCGTATCTATTTTGGGTTGAGAGGCCGAATGTAGTTCCAATTTTCCGGCTACGCTGGCACAGCCCATGCCTAAATTCTTTAAAGCTCCGCCAAAGCCGGCCTGTTCGTGCCCTTTAAAGTGATTCATGCTGATGATAATATCCGCATCGGCTATGGCAGTACCAATCTTGGGGGCGGTACAGTACTCACCGTTCAAGGGAATTTCCCGGCAATCCGTACCTTTTAATCCATCTCCGATGATGACCTGGCATTGGGCGGATATAGGATTATAACCGTTTTCCATTGCGCTTTGCAGGTGATCGACGGCATTGGCACGACGGCCTGAATATAGTGTGTTACAGTCCGTCAAGAAAGGTTTTGCACCATTGTTGCGCAATAGGTTTGCCATGCGAGCCGCGTAGTTCGGACGAAGATAAGCAAGGTTTCCCGGCTCACCGAAGTGAATCTTGATAGCGACAAAACTGTCTTTTAAGGGTAGCTGTTCAATACCTGCCCGCTTTACCAGGCGCTCCATCTTATCCAGAAGATTGGAAGTAGGAGAGGTACGCAGGTCTGTGTAGTAGACTTTTGATGTTTCCATATTACCTATTTATAGTTATAATATGTGCAAAAATAAGAGATATTATCCATATAAATAGGTATAGAAACAAAAAAGGAGATGTGTCAAAACTAAGGCACATCTCCTTTTTTTATATTTAAATGTTTTTTTCTCTATGCGACTCTTTTTTCACTAATTTGGT
>ENA-ORPH01000013-ORPH01000013.1-human-gut-metagenome-genome-assembly--contig:-NODE-13-length-193928-cov-14.643334_pt1 | contig 193928 bp, 210 predicted proteins | sample MGYA00242142_ERZ509074 | MGnify/ENA primary metagenome ERZ509074 (study PRJEB26280, sample SAMEA2338724) | human gut metagenome | biome: human gut; feature: human-associated habitat; material...
TTTCCTGGGGAAGGTTCGTCCGCCCAGGGTAAGTCGGGACCTAAGGAGAGGCCGAGAAGGCGTATCTGATGGATAGCAGGTTGAAATTCCTGCACTACCGATACTTTTAAAAACGTCAAGGGACGCAGGAGAGGAAGGAAAGCGAGGAAGAGGAAAAACTCGTATCGAAAGATATAGTGAAAATAAAAGTAACGAAATTCCAAGAATCACACTGACGAGAAAAGCTTGATGACATTAAGTAGAGGTACCCGTACCGCAAACCGACACAGGTAGATGAGGAGAGGATCCTAAGACGAACGGGAGAAGCATTGTTAAGGAACTCGGCAAAATGACCCCGTAACTTCGGGAGAAGGGGAGCCTAAGTAAAATTAGGTCGCAGAGAAAAGGCCCAAGCAACTGTTTAACAAAAACACAGGTTTCTGCTAAATCGAAAGATGAAGTATAGGAGCTGACGCCTGCCCAGTGCTGGAAGGTCAAGGGGAGATGTTAGAAGAAATTCGAAGCATAGAACCAAAGCCCCAGTGAACGGCGGCCGTAACTATAACGGTCCTAAGGTAGCGAAATTCCTTGTCAGGTAAGTTCTGACCCGCACGAAAGGCGTAATGATTTGGGCACTGTCTCGACAATGTACCCGGCGAAATTGTAGTACTAGTGAAGATGCTAGTTACCTGCGACAAGACAGAAAGACCCCATGGAGCTTTACTGTAGTTTGATATTGGGTTTCGGTAATTTATGTACAGGATAGGTGGGAGACAAAGAAGGATAGGCGTCAGCTTATCTGGAGTCAACGTTGGGATACCACTCTTAAGTTATTGAAATTCTAACTTGTGATCATAAACTGGTCAGAGGACAATGTCAGACGGGCAGTTTGACTGGGGCGGTCGCCTCCAAAAGAGTAACGGAGGCGCCCAAAGGTTCCCTCAGTGCGGACAGAAATCGCACAAAAGAGTGTAAAGGCAGAAGGGAGCTTAACTGGAAGATAGACATATCGAGCAGATACGAAAGTAGGGCTTAGTGATCCGGTGGAATTGAATGGAAAAGCCATCGCTCAACGGACAAAAGTTACCCTGGGGATAACAGGCTTATCTCCCCCAAGAGTTCACATCGACGGGGAGGTTTGGCACCTCGATGTCGGCTCATCGCATCCTGGAGCGGAAGTACGTTCCAAGGGTTGGGCTGTTCGCCCATTAAAGCGGTACGCGAGCTGGGTTCAGAACGTCGTGAGACAGTTCGGTCCTTATCTGTCGCAGGCGGAAGATATTTGAAGGGAGCTGTCCTTAGTACGAGAGGACCAGGATGGACATACCGATGGTTTATCAGTTGTCACACCAGTGGCACGGCTGAGTAGCCAAGTATGGAAGGGATAAACGCTGAAAGCATCTAAGTGTGAAGCCCACCCTAAGATAAGATATCTCATACCGAAAGGTAGTAAGATTCCATAAAGACTATGTGGTTGATAGGTTGGAGGTGTAAGTATAGCAATATATTGAGCTGACCAATACTAATAAATCGAGGGCTTAACCACTAATATATATGTTTACAAACTTTTCTCTCTATGTATTTTTCAGTGTGCTAGTACATTTATGTATATTAAATAAATAATAGTACATAATAAAGTTAAATATTTTTTGTATAAATACTTGTATTTTTTTTAGCTATGTAGTATAATACAAAATGTATTCAGTTATAGTAAGTAATGATGCTTAGCATCTTACAATACATTTCTGGTGATGATAACATAGAGGTAATACCTGTTCCCATCCCGAACACAGAAGTCAAGCTCTATTGTGCCGAAAATATTTGCGGGTTACCCTGTTGAGAAGATAGGTTGTTGCCAGATTATATATTCTCCGTTAGCTCAGTTGGTAGAGCGCTCGGCTGTCGAGCAAGTCGCAAGACTAAAATGTTAGCAGCTCTATAAGGAAACTTGTAGATGAAAAAGGTGGCTAATTCGGTGAAACTCGTAAGTAATTAAATTACACGACAATACCGAGCAAGGCGAAAGCTATGTGTAGAGACTTTACACCACCTACCTAAATTAAATTATTAATATGGTAAAGATAAAGTCCAGACTACAAATTATGAATAATCATAATGTTAGCGAAAGTTAATGTAGTGCAGTAACCGATAGGTCGTTGGTTCGAGTCCAACACGGAGAGCCATAAAAGAGTGTTATAAGCACTCTTTTTTTGTGTATTAATTGGTAAAACAATAAAAAACACTTGTTTTATATATTGCAATATGATATTATTATATAGGTGATTAATATGATACAAAAGATTTGTCAAATATGCAATTCAAAATTTGAAACTATATCTAGTACATAGTAATTTTATGATATATTTAATGAAAGGAGTAAAAAAATGGTAGACATGCATATGCACACATTATATTCTGATGGAGATAAAACAGTAGAAACAGTATTAAGAATGTGTGAAGAAAAGAAATTAGAATATATTTCAATAACAGATCATAACACAACTAAACAATATGGAGATGAAGCGCTAGAAAAAAATATTTTTACAGGAAAAATAATTAAAGGTGCGGAGATGAATGCAACTTTTAATAACAAGAAAATTGAATTTCTTGCTTACAACATAAAAAATCTTGAAATGATAAATAAATGGTCTAGTAAATTTTTCTCATACGAGATATTAAAAGAGCGATTTGAAAGAGATAAGAATAAGATAATTGATATATGCGATAAAAATAATTTTATATATGATTTGAATGCAATTAGAAAAGATATTCCTGTTACTGATTTTTTTGTAGTATATATGTATTATGAATTGATAAAACATGAAGAAAATATTGAAAAAATGGGAGAATGTTCAAAATCTTTTAATGACTTTAGAAGAAATGGGTTAGATAATCCCAATAGTATATTCTACATGGGAGTTGATAATTCACCAAAGCCTATGTATAAAGATGTTGCTGATGTAATTCACAAAGCAGGTGGACTTGTATTTTTAGCTCATCCATTTGAATATAAATTTAATGATACAATAGGTTTTATTGGTGAGCTAAGAAAAGATATTAAATTAGATGGAATTGAATGTTTCCATCCATCAGCTGAAATAGATAATAGAATAGATATTCTTATTGATTATGCTAAAAATAATAATTTATTTATAAGTGGTGGAAGTGATTTTCATGGAGATAAGAAACCTAATAATGAAATTGGAAAAGGTTCGGGAAGTTTGAAAATCCCAAAAGAATATATTGAAGAATGGGTAAATTTATAAAAATGGAGATTTTGACAACTGGAGAACTAAAAAAAGGAGTAGTTTTTACTACTCCTTTGGTGGAGATGAGGAGAGTCGAACTCCTGTCCAATAACCTTTCCACAAGAACTTCTACGAGTGTAGTTTGTTATTATTATTCCCTTAAGAATAAGTTAACAAACAAACTTATTCTTAAGGTAGCCATTTAAAATACCTGCTATTTCTATGGCAAGAAATAGGTTCGTTTCCCACTAAATGACGCCTTAATCTTTAAACGTGGGCATTTAAAGTAAGACGAGCTACCATTAACTAGGCAGCGTATGCTAATTCTCTATTATCAGCGTTTATATTTATTTTTCGCCTTTTAAAGTGGCCAGGCGAATCCACTACTCGCTATTCTTACTTCTGGGATACTGTCGAAACCAAATACATCCCCATAAAAATGATATAATACTATTATACAACAATTATATAAAAATAACAAGATTTTTATATTTACTATTGCAATCTTTTAATTTATATAGTAAAATTTGAAAAAGAGGTGTAAAGAGTGATTAAAGAAAAAAGAAAGATACATAAAGTAATAAATAAATGAGAATACTAAGGGGATTAGTATTCTTTTTTTGTATAATAAAAATCAACTTTATATAAAAAGTATCTGTACTACTACACCAAGAAAAAGGAGGAAAAATTATGGAAACTGTAGTGTTAAACCACCCACTAATAAGTCACAAATTGGCAATATTAAGAAATAAAGAAACCGGAACGAAAGAATTTAGAGAGATTGTAAGTGAAATAGCAATGTTCCTATGCTATGAGGCAATGAAAAATGTTGAGTTAGAAGAAATAGAAATAGAAACACCGTTAAAAAAGATGAAAATAGGAAAATTTAACGAAGATAAATTAGCATTTGTGCCAATATTAAGAGCAGGAACAGGAATGCTAGATGGTGTTATAAGTGTTGTACCAAATGCCAAAATAGGACATATAGGAATATATAGAGATGAAAAAACATTTGAACCAGTAAATTATTTCTTTAAAGTACCAAAAGATATAGAAAAAAGAGAGGTATTCTTATTAGACCCAATGCTTGCAACAGGCGGAACAGCAGTAGATGCAATAGACTTACTAAAGAAAAAGGGAGTAACAAAAGTAAAATTTTTATCAATTATTGCATCACCAGAAGGAATAGAAAAAGTAAAAACACTTCATCCAGATGTACAAATATATTGTGCACATATAGATGAAGGACTTAATGAAAATAAGTATATAGTTCCAGGACTAGGAGATGCGGGAGATAGAATATTTGGAACAAAATAGATTAAAAGGAAGTAACTTTTAGACAATAGGTTGGAGATTTTATCTAAAAATAAATTTTTTAGATAAAATCTCTACCTTATTGCTTAGGCAAAATCTTGAATTTATTAAATTGATGTGATATAAAATAAGTGGGGAGGGATTAAATTTGAAAATTACAGATATTAAAGCCTTAGAAAAAATAGCTAATAACATAAGAATAGATATAATAAACCAAGTATATGAAGCAAATTCTGGGCATCCTGGTGGTGCACTATCTTCAGCAGATATTTTATCAGTATTATACTTTAATCAAATGAATATTAATGAAAAGGAACCAAACTCGCCTACAAGAGATAGATTTATTCTATCAAAAGGACATTGTAGTCCAGCACTATATGCTACTTTAGCAGAAAAAGGTTACTTTGAAAAGGAAAAGTTAAATACATTTAGAAAAATGGGAAGTAATTTACAAGGGCACCCAGACATGAAAAATATTCCAGGAGTAGATATGTCAACAGGCTCATTAGGGCAGGGGTTATCGGTGGCTGTAGGAATGGCAATAGCATCAAAGATGGATAGAGAGGGGTGTAGAATATATTGTTTGCTTGGGGATGGAGAAATAGACGAAGGGCAAATATGGGAAGCATCAATGGCAGCAAGTAAAAACAAATTAGATAATTTGTGTGTTATTTTAGATAATAATGGTTTACAAATAGATGGCAAAATAGAAGAGGTAGCAGGATTAACGAACATAGAAGGTAAAATTGCAAATTTTGGGTTTAAAGTAATAAATGTAGATGGACACAATATTTCTAATTTGATAGATGCATTTGATACAGCAAAACAAACTAAAGGAGTACCAACGATAATAATAGCAAAAACTATAAAAGGAAAAGGTGTATCATTCATGGAAGGAAAAGCAGAATGGCACGGAAAGGCACCAAAAGCGGAAGAATACGAAAAGGCAATAGAAGAGCTAAAAGGAAGGGAATGAGTTATATGGAAGAAAAAACAAAAATTGCTACACGTCAAAGTTATGGCGAAAAGTTAGCTGAGTTGGGAGAAAAGAACAAAAATATAGTAGTATTAGATGCAGATTTATCTGGAGCAACAAAAACTAATATTTTTGCAAAAAAATTTCCTGATAGATTTATAGATGTAGGAATAGCAGAACAAAATATGTTTGGAATAGCAGCAGGTTTATCAACATATGGAAAAATACCTTATGCAAGTACTTTTGCTATGTTTGCCGCTGGAAGAGCTTATGATCAAATTAGAAACAGTATTTGTTATCCAAAATTAAATGTAAAAATTTGTGCAACACATGCAGGAATTACAGTAGGAGAAGATGGAGCAACACATCAAATGATAGAAGACATTTCTTTAATGAGAACTATTCCTAATATGATAGTAATGTGTACATCAGATGATATACAGACAAAATGGGCAGTAGAAGAAATTTCTAAAATTAATGGACCAGTATATTTAAGATTATGCAGATTAGCATCAGAGGTAATATATGAAGAAAAACAAAAATTTGAAATTGGCAAAGGAATTCAAATAGGTAATGGAACAGATGCTACTATAATTGCAACAGGAATTACAGTACAAGAAGCATTAAAAGCAAAGAAAAAGTTAGCAACAGAGGGAATAAATATTAGAGTAGTTGATATACATACAATAAAGCCAATAGATAAAGAATTAATTGTAAAATGTGCTATAGAAACGCAAAAGGTTATAACAGTGGAAGATCATAACATAATAGGAGGACTTGGAAGTGCAGTATGTGAAGTATTAGCAGAAGTAGAACCTAAAAAAGTAATAAGAATGGGAATAAAAGATGAATTTGGTAAATCAGGAAAAGCAGAAGAACTAATGAAATATTTTAAAATAGATTCAGAAGCAATAATAGAAAAAGTAAAAGAAAATTAAAAATAAGAGCATCGGATTTTGTCCGATGTTTTTTGTATAATAGGATACAATAAGTTTCATTGCCAATAAGGTTAACACTTTTTTGTGAATTTTTTGTGAATTTTAAAAAAATATACAAAATGGAGAAAAAGCCCATAAATAGTAAATTAAGCCAAAAAAAGTGGTGTTTTTAACCAAAAAAACTATTGCAAATAAACAGTTTTATTGTTATGATAATAGAGAATAAAAAACAAAATGTATGAAAATGTCTAAAGTATTAAGGAGATACACATGATTGAATTTAGAAATGTTAGTAAAACATATGATACAGGAACAGAAGCAGTTCACAAAGCAAACTTTATAATAGAAAAAGGAGAGTTTGCCTTTTTAGTAGGAAGTTCAGGCTCGGGAAAATCAACACTTATAAAACTAATACTAAAAGAAGAAGAACCCACAAAAGGTAATATTATAATTAATGGTAAAGATACAACTTTCTTAAAACCAAGTAGAGTGCCATATTTAAGAAGAAGTATGGGAGTCGTTTTTCAAGACTTTAGATTATTACCAGATAAAACTGTATATGATAATGTTGCATATGCTATGTATATTGTAAGAGCAACACCTAAACATATAAGAAGACAAGTACCTATGGTTTTATCATTAGTAGGATTAAGCCATAAGGCAAAAGTTTATCCAAATGAACTTTCCGGTGGAGAGCAACAAAGAGTAGCATTAGCACGAGCTTTAGTTAATAACCCCTCAATGTTAATAGCAGATGAGCCAACAGGAAATTTAGATCCAGAAACAGCGTGGGATATTATGACTCTTTTAAATGACATAAACGCAAGAGGAACAACTGTAGTTGTAGCAACACATGCAAAAGATATAGTAGATAGAATGAAGAAAAGAGTTATTCAAATAGAAGAAGGTAATATCATAAGAGATGATAAAAAAGGTGGTTATAATAGTGAAATATAGTGTATTAGGATATTTAATTGGAGAAGGTTTTAGAAACTTTTTTAAAAATAAAAAATCAACTATTGCATCTTTAATAATTATGTTTGCAACAATGTTTGTGTTTGGTATATTTTTTGTAATAGGAGAAAATGTTAACCATGTTATAGCAGAAATAGAGGCACAACAAGGCATGCAAGTTTTTATAAATAAAAATGCCTCAAAAGAACAAGAAAAAGAATTGGAAAACCAAATAAGAGGAATAGAATATGTTAACAATGTAGTATATAAGTCAAAAGAAGATGCATTAAACCAAATGAAAGTAATGTTTAAAAACACACCATATTTGGCAAAATCTTATGAAGAGGATAATCCTTTTCCAGCATCTTATGTAGTTACTCTTACAAATTTGGAAAAAAGCAAAGAGGTGCAAGAGCAAATACTTAAATTTGATAATGTACTAGAAATACAAACAAAAGATGATACAATAAATGCATTAATAAATATAGCTAATGGTGTTAGAATTGCTTCAGGAGTAATTTTAGTAATTTTAATATTTATATCTATATTTATAATATCAAATACTATAAAATTAACTGTACATGCTAGAAGAAAAGAAATATCTATAATGAAATATGTAGGTGCAACAAATGGATTTATAAGATGGCCATTTATGGTGGAGGGTATTTTAATTGGTGTAATAGCGTCTTTTATATCAATATTAGTTTTAGGAATTACATATAATGTAACAACAGAAAAAATAATAACCTCATTATCAGCAGCACGTGTTCATATTAATTTATTAACCTTTTCGAGTATGTTTAATTTACTAATAGTAGTTTATTTAATATTAGGAATTGGAATTGGTACAATAGGTAGTGCTATTTCAATGAAAAAGTATTTGGAGGTATAAAAATTTATGAAGAGAAAAATACTATCTATTATTCTAATTATATTAATTGTTATACTTTCTGGAAATGTTTCTTTTGCTAGTAGAGAAGGAGAATTACAACAAGGTATAGAAGACAAAGAAGAAGAAATAGAACAAATAAAAACAGAGAAAAATGTTGCATTACAAGAAATACAAGATTTAACTTCAAAAATAAATCAATATGAAGAAGAAATAAATGACCTAAAATATAAAATTAATAAGTTAGAAAATTCCATAACAGAAAAACAGGTACAAATAGAAAAATTGCAAAAAGAATATGCAGAAAAGGAAAAATTATTAAGAGATAGATTAGTAGCTATATATATGGCGGGAGAAACTACATATTTAGATGTACTATTGGCTTCTGAAGATTTAACAAGCTTAATTTCTAATTATTATTTGGTACAGCAATTAGCAGAAGCAGATAATGAATTGTTAACATCAATAGAAAATCAAGAAAAGACTATCAAAGATGCAAAAGCTCAATTAGAAACTGAAAAAACAGAAGTTAATAATGCAAAAGCAGAGATAGAATCTAAAAATAATTCATTAAAAGCTAATAAACAAGAAAAACAACTAAAAGTAAACAAACTAAATGATGAGCAAAAAAAGATACAAAATGAAATTGATACAATGGAAGCAGAATTGAAAAAAATATATGAATCAGCATCAAATACAGATGGAGAAATATATTCAGGAGAGTTAAGATGGCCAGTACCAAGCTATGGAAAAGATTGGATAACTTCTCCATTTGGTTATAGATGGCATCCAATATGGGGAACATATCTGGGACATAAAGGTGTTGATATAGGAGGAAATTATGGTACAACAATAGTTGCAGCAGAAGATGGTGTTGTTGTAGATATAAATACAGGATGTTCACATAATTATGGAAAAAATTATTCTTGTGGATGTGGTGGAGGATATGGAAATTATGTACAAGTCAACCATAGTAATGGTCTAACAACTTTTTATGCACATTGCCAATCAGTAAAAGTAAGTGTTGGGCAACATGTAAAAAGAGGACAAGCAATTGCAGAAATGGGGTCAACTGGTTCTTCTACAGGAGCACATTTACATTTTGAAGTAATAATAAATGGTGTGCCTAAAAATCCTATGAATTATGTGTGATTTGTAGAATATAAAAGGATGGAAAAAATATGTTAAAAAAGATATTATCTATTATTTTGATAATAATATTAATGCAAAGCTTTTGCTTAACTACTTTGGCTAATAGTATAGATGATTTAAAACAGCAAAAAAAGGATGCAGAAGAAAAACATACAGATATAGAAGAAAAACTCTCAACGGAGTTAGATGCAATATGTAATTTAGATGCAGAAATAGATGAATGCGAGAAAGAAATAGGAAAGTTAGAAGGAAAAATAGAAGCACTTAATAAATCTATTAAAGAAAGTGAAAATGAGATAGAAAGACTTCAAAAAGAATATATAGAAAAGGAACAATTACTAAGAGACAGATTAGTGGCTATATATATGGCAGGAGAAACTACATATTTAGATGTACTATTAGCTTCAGAAGATTTGACAAGTTTAATTTCTAATTATTATATGGTGCAACAATTAGCAGAAGCGGATAATCAATTATTAGAGTCAATAGAAAGTGAAGAGAAAAAAATACAAGAAATTAAAACAGATTTAGAAAATGAAAAAGCAGAAATAGATGCTGCAAAAAAAGAAATAGAAGTAAAAAACAATGAGTTAAAGAATAAAAGAGCAAGTAGACAAGAAAAAGCAGATAATTTGTCAGAAGAAGAGAAAAAACTAGAACAACAAATAACTGACTATCAAGATGCAATAGACAGAATGGAAGAGGAATTGGCAAGAGCATTTGAAAATAGTGATTATCAAGGAACATATGCGGGAGGACAGATGGAATGGCCTATTCCAGGAGCATATTATATTACTTCATATGTTGGTTGGCGTTGGGGAAGAATGCATAAAGGAATTGACATAGGAGCAGATGAATATACTCCAGTAATTGCAGCTGAAGCTGGAGAAGTTATTATATGTACATATGATACTGGAGGATATGGATATTATATAGCAATTAATCATGGAAATGGATATATAACGTTATATGGACATTTAAATGAACAGTTAGTAAGTGTTGGACAAAGGGTATCAAGAGGACAAAGAATAGCACTTTCTGGAAATACGGGAGGCTCAACAGGACCACATCTTCATTTTGAAGTAAGGTATTTAAGCTCTGGAAGAGCAGATGCTTGGAACTTTTTCTACAATGCGGAAGTAAAGAACCCATTGGATTTTGTATAATAATATGGTATAATAATTATAAGGGTCAGTTAAAGACACTGACCCAATTAAATTATATATATTTACAAAATTTATAAGGAGGAAGTGAAATGAAAGAAACTTTAAGAAAAATACTAATAATTATTAGCATTTTAATATTATGTACAACATTGTCAACTGGAAGCATAGCTACAGATATTTCTGATTTGGACAAGCAAAAAAAAGAAGTTTCTGAAGAATTAAACAAAAAGAATAAACAACTTGAATATGTAAATGAAGAATTAACAACTGCACTCCTAGAAATACAAAAGTTAGATGATGAGATTCTACAATATGAAACTGACTTAAACAAGTATGAAACACAATTAAGTAAATTGCAAACTTCAATAGATGAAGCCATAGAAAAAATAGATTTAGTACAAGAAGACTATCAAACCAGAGAAGAAATATTAAGAGAAAGACTAGTAGAAATGTATAAAGCAGGAGATGTTACTTATTTAGAAGTATTACTATCTTCAAAAAGCCTAACAGAGTTTATATCTTCATATTTTTTAATGAGGCAATTAGTAGAATATGACAATAAACTTATAGAACAAGTTGAACGAGAAAAAAATGATTTGGAATATACTAAGGCAAAGCTGGAAAAGGAGCAAAAAGAGGTTAAAACGATAAAAGCAAAAAAGGAGCAAACAACAATAATATTGAACAATAAAAAAACTTTGCAAAAAGCACATGTGAATAAACTATCAGAAGAGGAAAAGAAATTACAAAAAGAAATAATAGAGTATAAAAAAGAGGTTTATAGAATACAAAGTTTAATATCACAAGTCTCAGGTGAACCAAATTTGCAAATTCAATATACAGGTGGAGACATGATATGGCCGGTAGCAAAAGAAGGTACAGCAATAACTTCATATTATGAACAAAGAGAGCACCCTATTACTGGAATTATACATTATCATTCTGGAATAGATATAGGGAATGCATATTTTGGAACACCAGTTGTAGCTGCACTAGATGGATATGTATCATATGCAGGATGGCTTGGGGGATATGGAAATTGTGTAATAATTAATCATGGAAATGGAGTTTCGACACTATATGGTCATGGACAAGCAATATTAACAACATTGCATAAAGAAGTAAAACAAGGAGAATTAATTATGGAGGTAGGATCAACTGGAAATTCAACTGGTCCACATCTACATTTTGAAATAAGAATAAATGGTTACACAGTTAACCCACTTTTATATGTAAATGAACCTACTGAATAAAGAAAAATTATAGAAGTCAGTTAACAATATTTGACTTCTATAATTTTTTTTATAGAGTATAATATAAAGAGAAACTTAGGGAGGAAAGCAAAAAATGGAAGAGGAAAAAAAAGAGAGAATTTATAAATCTCTAATGTTAATTTTAATAACTGTAATAATTACATTTATATTAACAAGCATGATGGTATATAAGGCAATGACAAAAGATGGATTTAAATATGTAACTACAGCAGATGGGCAAACAATAGGTTTAGATGCTACACTTGCTAGTTTTAGAAAAGTCCTAGAAAAAGAGTATTTAGGAGAAATTGACGATAATGAATTGATAGAGGGAGCAATTAAAGGGTATATAGCGGGTTTGAATGATCCATATACAGAATATTATACAAAAGAAGAAATGAAAAAATTAATGGATACTACAAATGGAAACTATGTAGGAATCGGAATATATATGTTATTAGATAAAGAAAAAAATGCAATAGTTATCATAAAACCAATGGAGGGGTCTCCAGCAGAAAAAGCGGGATTATTACCAGGAGATGTTATCTCTAAAGTTGATGGAGAACCTTATACTTTAGAGACAATAACAGCAATATCTGATAAAATAAAAGGAAAAGCAGGTACTAAAGTTAAACTTGAAATTTGCAGAGGAGAAACAGAAACATTTGAAGTTGAAGTAGAAAGACAAAAAATATTAATAAGTCATATAAAAACAGAAGTATTAGAAAATAATATTGGATATATTTATATATCTGATTTTGATGGTGGATGTGCAGATGAATTTACAGAGAAATACAAAGAATTAGAAAAGCAGGGTATAAAAAAATTAATAATTGATATTAGAAATAATGGTGGCGGGATTGTTGATGAAGCGATAGATATATTAAAACTAATTACTAATAAAGGAGACAAATTATTAATAACAAAGGATAAAAAAGAAAATGAAAAAATAAGTAAGAATGACAAAAATCCAATAATAGAAATGCCAATAGTTGTTTTAACAAATTCTTATTCGGCAAGTGCTTCAGAAATATTGACAGGAGCATTGAAAGATAACGAAAAGGCTACAATAGTAGGTACTACTACTTATGGAAAAGGTGTAATACAAACTATACATCAATTAACAGATGGAAGTGGATTGAAAATAACAACAAATGAATATTATACACCAAACTATAACAAAATAAACAAAATTGGAATTGAGCCTAATATAGAAGTAGAACTACCTAAAGAATATGAGAATGCCCTAGTAATTCCAAAAGATAAAGATACACAACTACAAAAGGCAATAGAATTATTAAAATAAATAGATAAGGATTTTGCCTTATCTATTTTATGTTTATATTAATTATTCATACAAATCTTTTAAATATACGTCTTTTTCATCTGGTCCATCAATAAAACCAACTTTTGCAATATTATTATTTTCAACTTCTTGTATCCAAACAGGACGGTTATCATAAAAAACGTCATATTTCTCTTTGCTTTTTAAAATTTCATAAACTCTTTTTTTATTCATAAAATCACCACCAAAACAAAAATATATATATTTTAATATATACAGTTAACAAAAAAATATACAAACTTAATTGATAAATTTTCCAAAATAGGTTGATATTTTTATTGATTTAATATAAAATCTTACAGTAAAGGAGGGAACAATGATAACACTACAAGATGTAAAAAACAACAAGGAAATAGAAGCCTTTATTAAAAGTGGACAAAAGCAGTTAGATGCATTAGGATACACTGAACATTCAACAAGGCATATAAATATTGTATCTAAGAGGGCAGGAGATTTACTAGAAGTATTAGGTTATCCAAAAGAGCGAATTGAACTTGCTAGAATAGCAGGATATATGCATGACATAGGAAATTGTATAAATAGAATTGATCATGCACATTCAGGAGCAATATTAGCATATGAAGTATTAAAAAATATGGATATGCCAATAGAAGATAGAACAGAAATAATGACTGCAATTGGAAATCATGACGAAAAAACAGGAAATGCAGTTAGTGATATATCAGCAGCATTAATATTAGCAGATAAATCTGATGTGCATAGAGATAGAGTTACAAATAATAATATATCAATGTTTGGAATACATCATAGAGTAAATTATGCAGTTACAGATTCAAAATTTATTATTAATAAAGAAGAAAGAAAAGTCACATTAGATCTAACCATAGATACTAAGATATCTCCTGTATTAGATTATTTTGAAATATTTATGGAAAGAACAATGATGAGCAAACATGCTGCAAAGTTTTTAAATATCTGGTTTGAATTAATAATTAATGATACAAGATTATTATAAAAAGAAAGGTGAAAGATTAAGATGAAATTTGAACAAAAACTTAAAATTATTGTATTAATACTAATTATAGTATTAGTTAGCCTAATGTCATTTGGAGGATTATTTATACAAAACAATGGAAAAATGGTAAATTTACTTCCAAATTATATTAAAGGAATGGATTTAAAAGGTTACAGATATATAACTTTAGAAGTAGCCGAAGATGAAGAGAATGACCATGATAATGAAGAAGAAAAAGTAGAAGAGTCTGCTCAAACTAAAGAACAGCAAACAGAAGTAGATGCAAAAAAAGACTTTATAAATGCTAAAAAGATAATTGAAAAAAGACTAAAAGAAATGAATGTAGCTCAATATACAGTAGCACAAGATGAACAAACAGGACGTGTTGTTATAAATATGGTAGAAGATACTGCAACAGATACAGTAATTCAATATTTATATACAACAGGAAACTTAACAATAGAAGATCCGGATGGTAATGTATTGTTAGATAGTTCACAAATTAAACAAGTTAAAACAATGTATGCAAATACTAACAATGGAACAAGCATATATTTAAATATAGAATTTAATAAAGAAGGAAAAGAAATATTAAGAAATATAAGCAACGAATATAGAATACCTGAAAATACAGAAGAAGATACAGAAGAAAAAACAACTGAAAATGTAAAAGAAAATACAGAAGAAAGCAAAGAAGTTACAATAAAAATAGACGGAGCAAAAGTGCTTTCTACTCAATTTGAAAAAGAAATAACAAATGGTTCAATACAACTATCTGTAGGGGGGGCAACAACTTCTCAAGCAGAATTACAAACATATGCAAAAGAAGCAGGATATGTAGAGAAAATATTAAACAATGGTGCACTGCCTGTGGAATACGAGGTAACAGCCAATAGATATGTTAAATCTAATATAACAGCAGATACATATCCTATAGGAATAATAGTTTTAACAGTTATAGTATTAGGAGCAATGATATATTTAATAGTAAGATACAAAAAGAATGGATTGTTGAGCTCTATAGCATATATAGGATATATAGCAGTATTACTACTTGTTATAAGATATACAAATGTTATTATAACAATAGAAGGCATATTTGGACTAATTATATCACTTGCAATAAATTATATAATTAATATTTATATATTAAACTATATAAATAAAGCAACAGATAAAGAAGAAGTAGAAACAAACTTTAATAGAGGCTTTGTAAAAATTTCAATTGCACTAATTCCAGTTTTAATATTATCTGTAATATTAATTTTAACAAGTTGGTTACAAATTTATAGTTTTGCTATGATAATATTCTGGGGATTAGCTATTGCAATAATATGGAATATAATTTTAACAAAAACTTTAATACTAAACTCTATAAAAGAATAAAGAAAAGGGAAGAGTGATAAAAATGAAAAAAACAGTTTTGATAATATTAATATGCCTAATACTTGCAGGTACTATTATGGTATGTTTAAAAGGCTTTAATGTAGGATTACCATATAGGGAAAATATTAATATAAGTGTATACGTAGGTAAGAAAATTGAAGATAAAGACATGAAGACAATTACAAATGAAGTTTTTAAAGGGAAAAGCACAATGGTACAAAAAGTAGAATTATTTGAAGACATGATTTCTATACAAATAGAAGAAATGTCAGAAGAAGAGCTTAATGAAAAGAAAGAAATATTAATAAATAAACTAAATGAAAAATACGAGGTAGAAATAAAAGATGATGACATAGAAATAGTACATAATCCTAAAGTTAGACTATCAACAATAGCCCAAAGATATGTATTACCATTTGGAATAACAACAATAGCAATTGTAATATATCAAATGATTAGATTTAGGAAATTAGGTGTATTAAAGATATTACTTACAACAATAATTTCTTTAGGAATAATAAGCTTAACATATTTATCACTAATTGCAATTACAAGAATACCAATAAATAAATTAACGATACCAGTAGGGATGCTAATATATGTAACTGTAATTATAATACTAAATATGAAATATGAAGAAAAACTTGAACCAAACAAATAAAGTAACATAAAAAAACGATACTAATATAATATATTAGTATCGTTTTTTATTGTATATAGGAAAAATTTGTTGCATATTGCATAAGAGGTGAAAAAATGTTAAAAAAAATAAAAAATATATTATTATATAGAAATCTTGAAGGTAAAGATATAACATATGACACAGCAAAAAAAATCATAAAAAAAGAGAGGGAGTGTTATTTAATAGATGTGAGGAGCAAACAGGAATATGAAGAAGGGCATTTACAAGGGGCAATAAATATTTGTTTATATGACTTGGAAAAAAATATAGAGAAAAAAGTTAAAAACAGACAAGCCAAAATTATATTATATTGTGCAAGTGGTGTAAGAAGTAAAAAAGCAAGAGAAATATTAGAAAATATGGGATATAAAGATGTATATAGCTTGAAATATGGTATATTAGAAGTAAATTAAATTTGAAATAAAACAAGTTTCGATTTAATGTTTTTTTGAATAAAATATGTATATCTAAAAACTATTTAGTAGATAATATTAAATAATATGGAAGGAGAGCTTCATAGATGAAATCTTTCTGCGTGAAAACAAACAATAAATCAATATTAGAAAATCTACTAAAAAAGTTAGAAGTTTCAGAAATGGATGATATACAATATTCAAATAGAAAATTTAAAATATATTCAAATGTTATAATTCACTATACAGGGGAAACAAATTATATTTTTTATGAATTTATAAGTGAAATCTTAGTAGATATTGTATTAAAGTTTTATCAAGAAAAAATAATAAAAAGAATAATTAATTTTGATTATTTTTATTTTGATGAATATGAGAAAAAAATAATAATACAAAACTGCTATGAAATAGTAAAATCGGCCGAATATGAACAACTAGATGGAGGAAAAAATTATATATATGAAGCAATATTAAAATATATTATAGAAAATAAATCTATGATATTAGATGGATTTGTTACTTTTAGATTAAGAGAATATATTAAATATTTGGATAATATTATAGATATAGCAGTAAATAAATATATAATAGAAAAAGAATATAGTGAATTTATTTCATTATTAAAAATGTATGTTAACTCAAGAATATCAAATATTAAAGAGTTACATTTAATATATGGAAATTCAGAATTAATAATATTGGATGAAAACAAGAATATTGTACCAATGTGTGAAGAAATATATAATGCTAAATTCTTATCAGATATAACATTTTCGCCAAATGATTTTGCATTAAACACATTATTAACATTACTTCCACAAAAAATACAAATACACTTATTAAATCAAGAGGATGAGTTTATAAATACGTTAAAATTAATTTTTGAAGATAGAATATTCATTTGTAAAGATTGTAATATATGTAAAACTTATAAAATAATGTGCCAAAGGGGACGGGGAATAATGGCACACTTTTATTAAAAGTGTGCCATTATTCCCCGTCCCCTTTGGCAGAGAGTAAGTCTTCCATAGTATAAATTTTTCCAGGTTTCTGCTTTACAATAAATTTTGCTGCCCTCAATGCACCTTCGGCAAATGTTTTCCTAGAAAGAGTAGTATGTTTTAATTCAAGCATTTCACTTTCGTCAAAGAAGAAGACAGAGTGTTCTCCAACGATATTTCCTCCACGGATGCTAGAAATTCCTATTTCATTTTTTAATCTTTTTCTGTAACAGTTATTCCTATTTAAATTATATATAAATTTATAATTACCTCCTTTATTTATACTATCAGCAAGCATTATAGCTGTTCCACTAGGAGAATCTAATTTTTGACTGTGATGCGTTTCTAAAATTTCTATTTCACTATTAGGCAAAAATTCTGCTAATTGTTTAAGTAGGTTACAAACAACTGCTATTGAATAAGACATATTAGCAGATTTAAAAATAGGAATAAGTTTGCTTGATATAAAAATTTTATTGTTCTGTTCTGGGGTAAAGCCAGTAGTGGCTATAACTAATGGTATTTTATTTCTTTTTGAATATTCTAAAATGTTAAATGTCCCTATCGGAGTAGAAAAATCTATTATAACATCTGGTTTTTGAGGTATTTGACTGAAATGTGTAAAAACATTAAAAAAGTTAGGTTTGGAATTTTGTTTTGCTATTCCACCAATTAAACAAAAAGAATGACTGCTATGAACTAAATTAGCAATTTCTTGCCCCATTTTACCATTACAGCCATTTATTAATACATTTATCATCTATAAAGTCTCCTCTATATTATTCGAAATACAATTAAACTTAAAAATATATAAGCATATTTGTAAAACTTTTTTGTATGTAAAATATCAGTATAATAATATAAACTTTCTACAATTGTACTATATTTATCTGTGAAAGTAACAATATAACTTTCTGGATATTTTGGAAGTTTTATTGTTACCGGCCACATATGTTTTAAAATTATATCCTTTTCTTTCTCTGTTAAATAAAATAATTTTAAAGAGTTCTCTAATGCAATTTCTGGATGTATAAAAGCATGAAATTTCCTTAATTTTAAAGCTTTTTTACTATTTCTCCAATCATATAAAAACAAATCATGTAGCATTGCACCACGAGCAATAGCTTTATAGTTTAAGCCCAATTTTTTAGCTATTATATAACTATAAAATGCAACATTTAGGCAATGGTCATAACAAGAAGTGTTATAATGTTGCTTAAATTGATTCATTTTTTGAACTGTGGGATTAGAAGTTAAATCTTTTATAATATTTTCAAATTCTTCACATATATTATTGTTTCTTGTGTACACTGGAATGCTCCTTAAAATCAATATTTATTATATTATAACACAGATATATATAAATGGTTATAGTAAATTGAAATTTTCTAAAGATTTTTTTAAATGCTGTTTTCCACTTTTAGACATATCTATTAATGGAAGTCTTGGTTTACCAAAATTATAGCCCATCATATTTAGTGCTGTTTTTACAGGAATTGGATTGACTTCGCAAAATAAACTTTCTATTAATTCAAGGCTTTGTAGTTGAGCGAATCTTGCTTTTTCAATATTGCCATTAAGAAAATCATAAATCATATTATGCGTAAATCTAGGTGCAACATTAGAAAGTACAGAAATTGCACCAATACCACCCAAAGATAAAATAGGGATGTTCTGGTCATCATTCCCAGAATATATTGACAAATTATTTCCGCATAATGCGGCTATTTTAGCAATTTGGGATATATTTCCACTAGCTTCTTTTATTGCAACAATATTTTCTGTTTTAGATAATTCTAAACAAGTTTCAGGTAATATATTTAATCCAGTTCTACTAGGTACATTATATAAAATAATAGGTAATGTAGTTTTGTTAGCTATACTATTATAATGGTGAATTAAACCTTCTTGTGTAGTTTTATTATAATATGGAGTTACTAATAGTAAACCATCAGCACCAACGCTTTCAGCATATTGAGACATTTCTATAGATGTAGCAGTATTATTACTACCAGCACCAACAATGAGAGGAACTCTTTTATCTATTAATTCAACAGAAAATTTTATAAGAGTTTTCTTTTCCTCTAAAGTCATAGTTGAAGATTCACCAGTAGTACCACATACAATAATTGCATCAATTCCTTCATTAATTTGATATTCCACAAGCTTAGCAAATTCAGTAAGATTTATGTTATCTTCTGTAAATGGGGTAGCAATAGCTGTTCCACAGCCTCTGAATAAAACTTTTTTCATAAATATACGATCTCCTAAAAATTTGATAATATATAATATGAAAAAAGTTTAAAAAAGAGAACAAATAAAAAAGAAAAATATATACAAAGCTACTGTGAAAAATAAAATAGATGTTGGAGTGAGTGAAGTTACTATTTTAAGAATCCGCTTATTATTTGTTCTTCAGCTTCTTTTTCAGTAAGTCCAAGTGTCATTAGTTTTGTTAATTGCTCTCCAGCAATTTTCCCAATGGCAGCTTCATGTATAAGGCTAGCATCAATATTATTAGCTACAATTCTTGGAGTAGCTATAATTTTAGCATTATCCATTATAATTGCATCACATTCAACATGTCCAAAACATTTTGAATTACCACTAACATTTGAATAAAATTCTTGTGAAGATGTATCTTTAGCAACAGACCTAGAAGTAACATGTACACTTGAATTTTCTCCATTTAATTCTACATTAAATATTGTTTTAGCAAATTGATTTCCACTTGTCATTATTTTTTCAGTTATTACTAAATTAGTGTTTTTTGCTAAATCTCCAGTAGTTTCTCTGACTGTAGAAGAAACACCTTCTATTTGTACAGTTTCCATCTCTAAAGAAGAGTTCTCTTTTAAATGTACAATAGTTTGAGGATTTAAAATTTTATCACCAGTACCATTGCCCTCACCATAATGTTTCTCAATATATTTAACTTTAGCTCCGGGTTCCAAATAAAAAGTATGGATACCATCATGCTCTGAAGTTTCGCAAGTATTATTATGAATTCCACAACCAGCCACAATAACAACATCAGCATTTTCACCAATATAAAAATCATTATAGACAATATCATTAAAGCCAGCTTCTGTTAAAATAACAGGAATGTGAACACTCTCATTCTTAGTATTAGGTTTTATAATAATATCAATACCAGGTTTATCTGTTTTGGTAATAATGTCAATATTGGTAGTTGTATTTCTAGCAACACCTTTTCCATTTTCACGGATATTAAAGGCTCCAATTGGTATAGACTCTATATCAGCAATCTTTTTTAACAAATCTTTTTCTAATTTACTTAATCCCATTTGTAACACCTCCTACTGAATTAACTTTATGACATGCAACTTTTTTGTTTAATAATCTCGGAATCATTTTGTCTTTCGAACCAATATCAGCAATTTTACCATTATCTAACAATATAATTTCATCAGCTATATTTAATATTTTTTCTTGATGTGAAATAACAATAATAGAACCTTTTATTTCTCTATGCATTTTTTCAAATACACTAATAAGATTATTAAAACTCCATAAATCAATACCAGCCTCAGGTTCATCAAATATAGTCAATTTAGATTTTTTTGCTTCAAGCATTGCAATTTCTATTCTTTTAAGTTCTCCACCAGAAAGAGAAGAACTAATTTCTCTATTTAAATATTCTTGAGCACATAGACCAACATCAGATAAATAATCACAAGCCTCAGCAATATTAATAGAATTACCAGCAGCAATTTCAATTAAGTCTTTGACAGTAAGACCTTTAAATTTAACAGGTTGTTGAAAAGCAAAACCAATACCAAGTTTAGCTCTTTCTGTAATAGTAAGATTTGTAATATCTTGTCCATCAAAAATAATTTGCCCAGAATCAGGACTAAAAAGCCCCATAATAATTTTAGCAAGAGTCGACTTTCCAGAACCATTAGGACCAGTAATAGCCACAAACTTTTGATTATCTATATTTAAACTAACATCAGTTAAAATCTGTTTATTATCTTTATAAAAATAAATATTTTTTAACTCTAACATAAAAACCTCCTTGTCACTTTGGGGACGTTCCTTTTTGTGACAATTTGTCACTTATGGGACATACCCTTAACGACAAATATTATACCACATAAATTGGAGAGTTACAATATAAGCTAAAATCAAATAACATATTAAAGTGAGAAGTAACATATTAAAAAGAGCATCAAGAATAATTTTTAATGCTCTTTTCAAAATTTAAAATAAAAATTCCATTAATGATTAAGTTCTATTAAATTTTCTACAATTTGTATAGCATTTGTTGCAGCTCCTTTTCTGATATTATCAGCTACGACCCATAAATTTAAACCATTTTCAATACTAAAATCTCGTCTAATTCTTCCAACAAAGACTTCATCATTTCCAGAAACATTTGCTGAAAGAGGGTAAATGTTATGAATCAAATCATCTTGAACAACTACATTAGGCGAGCGTTTTAATAAAGATATAATATCAGATAATTCAAAAGAGTTTTCTAATTCTACATTAATAGATTCACTATGAGAATTAAAAACTGGAACTCTAACAGTAGTTGCAGTTATCTTAATGTCTGATCTACCTAAAATTTTTCTTGTTTCATTTATCATTTTTTCTTCTTCTTTGGTATAACCATTATCTAAAAAAACGTCAATGTGTGGTAAACAATTATTAAAGATAGGATGTGGAAACTTTTCTAATGGAGTTTCCAAAGAATTATAATGTACATAATTCATAATTCCATTTTCTAAATCATTTATTCCTTTTTGACCTGCACCAGATACGGCTTGATAAGTAGAATAAATAATTCTTTTTATCTTATAATTATCTTCTAAAGGTTTTAAAACAGGCATAGCTTGAATAGTCGAGCAATTTGGATTAGCAATAATTCCATGATGATTTTTAATAACATCAGGATTTACTTCTGGAACAACCAAAGGAACATCAGGTTCCATTCTAAAAGCACTACTGTTATCAATTACTATACATCCTTTAGAAACAGCAATAGGAGCATATTTTAGAGAAGTACTTCCACCAGCAGAAAATATTGCATAATCAAAACCTTCGTCGAAGGAACTCTCAGTTAATTCTTGAACAAGAAAATCTTCTCCCATAAAATGAATTGTTTTACCACCAGATTTTTTAGATGCAAAAAAAACATATTTAGAAATTGGCAAATTTCTTTCTTGTAAAACTTGTAATACAGTGCGACCAACAACTCCTGTAGCGCCAACAATAGCTAATTTGTAATTTTTCATAATAACACCTCACTAATAAATTATATTAATCAAAATAAATAAAAAAACTAAATAAAAAAATATTTTACAATTCTTGTAATAAAAAAAACAATTTGATATAATTTATTAGAACAAAAATTTGTGAATGGAGTAAAAAATGATAGATTTAAACCAAAGTATTCAATATATAAAAGGAGTAGGCCCACAAAGAGCGACTTTGTTGCAAAAATTAAATATATATACATTAGAAGATTTAATTACATACTTTCCTAGAGAATATGAAGATAGAAGTAATCCAAAAAAAATAATGCAACTAATAGATGGAGAAGAAGCACTAATAGAAGCAGTGGTCATTTCAAAAGTGACTGAAATAAAAGTAAGAAAAAATATGATTATAGAAAAGTTAATAGCAAGAGATGAAACAGGAAGTTGTATTATATCTTGGTTTAATCAAAAATACTTGAAAGGAAAATTTGAAGTAGGAGAGAAATATAATTTTTTTGGCAAAGTGTCAGTTAAATATGGAAAAGTAGAAATATTAAATCCTGTTTTTGATAAAGAAGAAACAAGCCAAAATACTGGCAAAATAATACCAATTTATCCTTCAACATACAGTTTGCCACAAGGAACAATAAGAAGAGCAATTGAAAATGGACTTTCAATAGTAGAAGGAAAATTAGAGGAAACATTACCAACATATTTATTAGAAGAATATCATTTATTAGATTTAAATACAGCCATAAAGCAAATACATTTTCCAGATGATTTTAAAGAATATAAAAGAGCACGTACAAGATTAGTTTTTGAAGAATTATTAGGAATGCAACTTGCACTATTAAATTTAAAACAAGAAAACACGCAAAATGAAGGTATTGAATTTTCAAAAAAAGTAAAAATGTCAGAACTTATAAACAAACTACCATTTAATTTAACAAAAGCACAGCTAAAAGTATTAGAAGAAATAGATAAAGATATGGAACTATCAAAACCAATGAATAGATTGTTACAAGGAGATGTAGGCTCACGGAAAAACAATAGTCTCAATTACAGCGGCATATAAAGCGGTAAAAAGTGGGTATCAAGTAGCAATAATGGCCCCAACAGCAATACTTGCAACTCAGCATTTAGAAGAATTTAAAAAGATATTAAAACAATTTGATATAAAATGTGAAATTTTATTAGGTGGAACAAATAAGAAGAAGAGAGAAGAAATATTAGAAAAAACAATAAATGGAGAAATAGATATTCTAATAGGAACACACTCTCTATTAGTAGAAGATGTAGAATTTAAAAAATTAGGGTTGGTAGTTACAGATGAACAACATAGATTTGGAGTAAGGCAAAGAGGGACAATTGTTTCAAAAGGAATAAATCCAGATGTCTTAGTAATGACAGCAACGCCAATACCAAGAACATTGGCACTTATATTATATGGGGATTTAGATATATCTATAATAGATGAATTGCCACCTAACAGAAAAAAGATAGAAACTTTTGCAGTAAATAAATCTATGGAAGAAAGGATAAATGCATTTATTCTAAAAAATTTACAAGAAGGCAGACAGGCATATGTAGTATGTCCTTTGGTAGAAGAAAATGAAGAAATAAATGCACAATCTGTATTAGAAACAGCAGAAAAATATTCGAAAGTTTTAAAGAGTTATAAAGTAGAATATTTACATGGAAAAATGAGACAAAAAGAAAAAGAAGAAATTATGCAAGATTTTAAAGATGGAAAAATTGATGTATTAGTGTCTACAACAGTAATAGAAGTAGGAGTAAATGTTCCAAATGCAACACTTATGATTATAGAAAATGCAGAACGATTTGGATTAGCTGCACTTCATCAATTGAGAGGACGTGTGGGAAGAGGAGATAAACAATCATATTGTATACTAAAATACCAGTCCACAACACAAATAGCAAAGCAAAGAATGGAAATTATGCAAAAAACAAATGATGGATTTGTCATAGCAGAAAAAGATTTAGAACTAAGAGGAACAGGAGAATTCTTTGGAACAAAGCAACATGGAATTCCAGAATTCAAAATAGCAAACCTTTTTGAAGATATGGAAACTTTAAAAAGTGTTCAAAGTGTTGCATTAAAAATACAGAAAGAAGATCCAGATTTAGAAAAACAGGAAAATAAGAAACTAAGGAAAATGGTAAAAAATAAGATTAATAGAAGAATTGAAATATAATAAAAATAGAAGAGGTACATTTAAGTGGAAATAAAAGGAGAAATATTGGACATAATCTATAAAAATGAAATAAATAGTTATACAATTGCAACCTTTAGAACAGATGAAGAAGAAACCACTGTAGTAGGTTATTTACCTTTTATTAATGTTGGAGATACACTGAGGGTAAATGGCGTTTTTGTAGAACATCAAGAATATGGAAGACAATTTAAAATAGGAACTTTTGAAAAAATTATGCCACAAACATTAGAGTCTTTAGAAAGATATTTGGCAAATGGAATGATAAAGGGAATAGGACCAGCAACAGCTAAAAAAATAGTAGAAACATTCGGAGAAAATACCATAAATATATTTAAATTTGAACCAGAGAAATTAGCACAGATAAAAGGGATAACAGAGGAAAAAGCAATTAGTATTGCAGAAGAATTTGTAGCTAATTGGGAAATTTGGCAGTTAGTAGGTTTCTTAGAAAAATTTGGAATTGGACCACAGAGCGCAGAAAAAATTTATAAAACGCTAGGACAAAATGCAATTGAAGAAATAGAAGCTAATCCATACATATTAGTAGATTTAGTGAATAAAGTAGACTTTACACAAATAGATAAAATGGCTTTAGACATAGGAATTGAATATAATAATGACAAGAGAATAAAAAGTGGTATAAAATATGCTTTAAGACTTGCTACATACAATGGACATTGTACGGTTATGTATGAAAATTTAGTAGAATTTGTGAGCAATTTATTAGGTGTAGAAAAAGAGTTAGCAGAAGATAATATAATAAACTTAAAAGCTAAAAATGAAATTATATTAGAAGAAAGAGAATTAGAAGGCAAAACTGAGGAATGGGCCTATTTAGAAGAATATTATAATGCTGAAAAAAATATTGCAGAAAAATTAATAAGATTAAGAGATAGTAGAAATATAAAAAAGATAAGTGGGTTTGATAAAAAAATAAAAGCATTAGAGAAACAAACAGATATAGAACTATCTGATAAACAACTAGAAGCTATAAAAGCAATTAACGATAATAATATATGTGTTATTACAGGTGGACCAGGTACTGGAAAGACAACAATTATAAAGACAATATTAGAATTGTATAAGCAAGAAGGAAAAAAAGTAGTCCTTTGTGCTCCTACAGGTAGAGCAGCTAAAAGAATGTCTGAAACTACAGGAGAGGATGCAAAGACATTACATAGATTGTTAGAATTAGGAAAGATAGTATCAGATGACAATCAAGAAATAAATACAGAATTAGCAATAACTCCTATAGATGCAGATATAATAATTATAGATGAAGTGTCTATGGTAGATATTTTTCTAATGAATTACTTATTAAAAGGTGTTTACCAAGGAAGTAAACTGATATTAGTAGGAGATGTTGACCAACTTCCATCTGTTGGACCAGGCAATGTGCTAAAGGATATAATTAATTCACAAGAAATAGTAACAATAGTATTAAACAAGATATTTAGACAAGCTGCTAAAAGTAAAATAATATTAAATTCACACAAAGTAAATGAAGGTATAAGTTTTATAGGGGAAGAGTATGAAAAAGATATTTTAGAAGATTTCTTTTATATAAATGAAAATGATAAAGCTAAAATATTAGATAATATTATATCTTTAAGCACAGGTAGACTAAAGAAATATGGAGATTATGACTTCTTAAAGAATATACAAGTTATAACACCAACTAAGAAAGGAGAATTGGGAACTAAAGAATTAAATAAAATATTACAAGAAAAAATAAATCCATTCAATATAGAAAAAAAAGAAAAAAAATATGGTGACGTAATTTTTAGAGAAAATGATAGAATAATGCAAATTAAAAACAATTATGATATTTATTGGGAAAAACATTTAGAGCAAACGGAATATGGAAGCGGAGTTTTTAATGGGGAATTTGGAACAATAGTAAAAATTAATGATAGTGAAAAACAAATAAAAATAAAATTTGATGATGAAAAAATTGCATGGTATCAATATACTGATTTGGAACAAATAGAGCACGCATATGCAATAACAGTACATAAAGCACAACGGAAGTGAATTTGATGTAGTACTAATGCCAATATCACAATCATCACCAATGTTATTAACAAGAAATTTATTATATACTGGCATGACAAGAGCTAAAAAACTTTTAATTATTATAGGTAATAAAAATATTATAGAATTTATGATAAGAAATGCAGATAGCAAAAAAAGAAATACAGGGCTACAATATAAATTAAAAAATAATGTCAAAAAATATTGACTAATGAGTTTAGTTATACTATTATATTAATATAATGGCATAGGGGGTTCATAAATTATCTGTGAAAGGAGGTAAACTTATGGACAATGAAGTAATGACAAAGATACTAGAAGCAACGCTAAAAACTCAAACAACAGTCGAAAAATTAAATGAAACAGTAAAAAGCATTAAATATGATGTAAAAGATTTAAAACAAGATGTAGCAAGTATGAAGCAAGATATATCAGATTTAAAACAAGATGTAGCAAATATGAAACAAGAAATTACAGAAATAAAACAAGAAATTGATAAACTAAAAGTGGAAATTGCACTAACAAACAAAGAATTAGATATGTTTAGAAACGAAACAAGGAAAAAGCTAGAAGAGTTAGAAACAAGAATGAAAATAATAACAATGGCAATAACAACTTTGTCAGCAGAACAAAATGATACAAGAGAAATTGTGCTACTTTTAGTAAAAGAAGTAGGTACAATGGGCAATAGAGAAAATAAATAAAAATACATAATCGGGGGTAATTTAAAGGAGGTTTTTAATGAACTTTTTTAACATGGCTCTCGATTTTATTTTTCCGCCCATTTGCGGAATCTGTGGAGAAATAAATAAAAATTATATATGTACTAAGTGCTATAAAGATATTAGAAAATTAGAAAAATGCATAACCAATAAATATAATAACAAATATTATAGTGAACACTTATATATTTTTAAATATGAAGGAACAATAAGAAAGAGGATAATTGAATACAAATTTGAGGATAAAGCATATTTATATAAAACTTTTAGTGAAATATTTATAAAAAACAAGACAGTTTGTAATTATATAAAGAAATATGATGTGTTAATTCCTGTACCAATAAGCAATAAAAGGAAAAGAAAAAGGGGATACAATCAAAGTGAATTAATATGTAAAGAATTGTCAACAAAGTTAGACGTTCCAATATGTATGAATGTTGTTATAAAATATAAAGATAACAAATCACAAAGCACATTAAATAAAATAGAAAGAATAAAAAATGTAGAAAATGTATACATAATAAAAAATATAAATAAAATAAAAGACAAAAAAGTTCTTTTAGTAGATGATATATATACAACAGGTAGCACGGTTAATGAAATTGCTAACAACTTGATAAAATCGGGAGTGAAAGATGTTGGAATAATTACAATTGCTAAAGACTAAAAAGGTTACCCAATATGATAAAATTTTCGTAAAAATAAAATAATAAACTTTTTAATGGCAAAATTGTGAATAAAAATTAACATAAAAAACAATAATAAGAATATAAAAGAAAAAAGGAGGGAAAGTTTTGAAAGCGACTGGAGTAGTTAGAAGAATAGATGATTTAGGAAGAGTTGTTATTCCAAAAGAAATAAGAAAAACTTTAAGAATAAAAGAAGGAGATCCGTTAGAAATATTTACAGATAAAGAAGGAGAAGTAATATTAAAAAAATATTCACCTATAGGTGAATTGTCAGAATTTGCAACAGGGTATGCAGAAACATTAGCCAAAACGACAGGACATATTGCTTGTATAACAGATAAAGATACAGTAATAGCTGTTTCAGGCACTTCAAAAAAGGAATTTTTTGAACAAGATATAAGTGAAGAACTAGAGAAAATAATGGATGAAAAAGAAAACTATGCAAGTAAAGATAATAACAATATATCAATTCCAATTACCAAAAATGATAAGTGGGAAAGAAAATATAATTCTCAAATTGTATATCCGATAATATCAGATGGAGATGTTATAGGAAGTGTAATATTATTATCAAAAGACAATAATACAAAAATGACAGAAGTAGAGCAAAAAGTGGCTCAATCAGCAGCAACATTTTTAGGAAGTCAGATGGATATATAGAGAGAAAGCAACTTTATGTGTTATAACATAAGATATATTTAAAATGTGTCCAAAAATTCACAAAAAAATTAGCAATTGGTATTGACAATTGCTAATTTTAGTTGTAATATATATAAAGTTTAGCAATCGATATTAAAGAGTGCTAAAAAAGTAGGTGATAGTTAATATGTTAGATGACAGGAAGAAAAAAATATTGCAAGCAGTAATAGATGAATACATACAATCAGCAGAGCCAGTAAGTTCTGGAGCAATAGCTGGAAAGTATAGTTTAAATTATAGCAGTGCTACAATAAGGAATGAAATGGCTGACTTGGAAAAAGAAGGATACCTAGATAAGCCACATACATCAAGCGGTAGAGTACCTTCTGCTATGGGATATAGACTATATGTAGATGAATTATTAAAAGAAGATAATATAAGTTTAGAAGAAATAAAATATATAAAATCTAAACTAGAAACTAGAGTAAATGAAATAGAAGAGTTAACAAAAATTGCAACAAATACTCTTTCAGAAATTACACATTATACAACTGTTGCGATAGGACCGAAGAATAATTTGCAAAATATAGAAGAAGTCAAATTTGTACTTTTAGGTAAAAGAATGTTAATGGCAATAATCCTTACAGATACAGGATTAATAAAAGAAACAATTATTAAATTTGATGAAGATATTACAGAGGAACAGGTAGAAACTTTAACATTTATATTTAACAATAAACTAAAAGGAAAACCACTAGAAGAAATAGATAGACCATTGGAAGAATATATTTTTTCTCAAATGAACTATAGTTTAAAAGTTATAAAACCAGTTATGGAGCAATTAAACAAAGTAATTAATGAAGATAATCAAATATATTTAGAAGGAGCTAATAAAGCATTTGAATTACCGGAATTTAAAAGTTTAGAGGTTGCTAGAAACTTTATAAATTTAATAGATGCAAAGGAAATCGTTGTAGATTTATTAAATACAGGCTTTGCGAAAGATATAAATGTGTATATAGGCGATGAAAATGATAACGAACAGTTGAAAGATTTTAGCATAGTAACTTTTAAACACAAATATAAAGACAGGGATTTAGGAACAATTGGAATTATAGGTCCCAAAAGAATGGATTATTCAAAAGTTATTTCTGTAATGAAATATATTAGCAAAAAATTAAATGGTGAATGAAGAAAGGAGTTTATATAAATGGAAGAAAACAAAGAAGAAAACAAAGAAGAAAAAATAGAGGGAAATAATGTAGAAAATGACATAATAGAATTAAAAAAGACAATAGAAACACAAAAAATACAACTAGAAGAACTAGATGATAGATTTAAAAGGGTTGCAGCAGAATTCGAAAATTACAAAAAAAGAAGTAGCAAAGAGAGAGAAACATTATATAATTCTTTAAAATCAGATGTAATATTAACTATACTACCAGTAGTAGATAATCTTGAAAAAGCAGTAGATGCTAAAACAGAAGATGAAAACTATAAACAAGGAGTAGAACTTGTGCTAAAGCAACTTAAAGATGTATTAGCTTTGAATGGAGTTAAGGAAATAGAAACAATAGGAAAAACATTTGATCCTGAATTACATGAAGCTGTAGCATCAGTAACAGATGAAAATTTAGGAGAAAAAGAAATAAAAGAAGAGTATCGAAAAGGCTACATATTAGGAAGTAAAGTTATTAGGCATTCTATGGTGGTAGTAGCCAATTAGAAACAGTTATTAATTTTTAATGTATATAAAAATTTACAAAAGAAAGATAATATTTAATAAAAAATAGGGAGGAATTTAAAATGGGAAAAATTATAGGAATTGATTTAGGAACAACAAATTCATGTGTTGCAGTTATGGAGGGTGGAGAGCCAGTTGTAATACCAAATGCAGAAGGCAATAGAACAACTCCATCAGTTGTAGCATTTTCAAAAAATGGAGAAAGACTAGTAGGACAAATAGCAAAACGTCAAGCAGTTACTAATCCAGATAATACAGTAATTTCAATTAAAAGAGAAATGGGAACAAACAAAAAAGTAAACATAGAAGGAGATGAATTTTCACCACAAGAAATATCAGCAATGATACTTCAAAAATTAAAAGCAGACGCAGAAAATTATCTAGGACAAAAAGTAACTCAAGCAGTTATAACAGTACCAGCATATTTTAGCGATAGCCAAAGACAAGCAACAAAAGATGCTGGAAAAATAGCAGGATTAGAAGTATTAAGAATTATAAATGAGCCAACAGCAGCAGCCTTAGCTTTTGGAATGGACAAAGAAGATCAAGACCAAAAAATAATGATATATGATTTAGGTGGAGGTACATTTGATGTATCTATACTTGATATTGGTGATGGAGTATTTGAAGTTCTTGCAACCAATGGTAATACACACTTGGGTGGAGATGACTTTGACCAAAGAATTATAGATTACTTAGTATCAGAATTTAAAAAATCAAATGGAATAGATTTAAGTACAGACAAAATGGCTATGCAACGTTTAAAAGAAGCAGCAGAAAAAGCTAAAATAGAACTTTCTGGAATGCAACAAACACAAATAAATTTACCATTTATTACAGCAGATGCACAAGGACCAAAACACTTAGATGTAACATTAACAAGAGCTAAATTTGAAGAATTAATTAGAGATTTAATAGATGCTACAAGAGTACCAGTAGAGCAAGCTATGAAAGATGCAGGAGTTACAGCAAATGATATTCATAAAGTATTGTTAGTAGGTGGATCTACAAGAGTTCCAGCAGTGCAAGAAGCTGTTAAGAAAATAACAGGAAAAGAACCAGATAAAGGAATAAATCCTGACGAATGTGTTGCAATAGGTGCAGCTATCCAAGGTGGTGTACTTTCAGGTGATGTAAAAGACTTAGTATTATTGGATGTAACACCATTATCATTAGGTATTGAAACATTAGGAGGAGTATTTACAAAACTTATTGAAAGAAATACAACTATACCAACTAAAAAATCACAAGTATTTTCAACAGCAGCAGATGGTCAAACAAGTGTTGAAATACATGTACTTCAAGGTGAAAGAGAAATGGCTGCATATAACAAAACATTAGGTAGATTCCAATTAACTGGAATTCCAGCAGCACCAAGAGGAGTACCTCAAATTGAAGTAACATTTGATATTGATGCCAATGGTATAGTTCATGTATCAGCAAAAGATATGGCAACAGGAAACAGTCAACAAGTTGCTATTACAGCAAGTACAAACTTAACAGATGAAGATATAGAAAAAGCTGTTAAAGATGCAGAAGCACATGCAGAAGAAGATAAAAAGAGAAAAGACGAAATAGAAGTTAGAAACAATGCAGAAAGTTTAGTATATAATTCTCAAAAAACAATAGATGAATTAGGCGACAAAATAAGTGGAGAAGAAAAAGCAAAGGTAGAAACAGAAATAGAAAATGTTAAAAAAGCATTAGAAGGTTCAAATGTAGAAGAAATTAAAACAGCAACAGAAAAATTAACAACAGCATTCTATGCAGTTTCTGAAAAACTATATTCTCAAGCTGCTGATGCAAATAAAACAGCCGGAGCACAACCAGATGGAGAACCAAAAGTCGACGAAAATGGAAATGTATATGATGCAGATTATAAAGTAGAAAACGACGACAATGGAGACAATAAATAAAAAATAGATTAGAAAGTTGGAAGTCAGAGATTGGAAGTTAGAAATATAATTATACTCTAACTTCCAATAACTAACCTCTAAACTCTATTTAGGAGGACTAAATGTCAAATAAAAGAGATTATTATGAAGTATTAGGCATAGCAAAGAATGCAACAGATGAAGAGATAAAAAAGGCATATAGAAAATTAGCAAAAAAATATCATCCAGATGCTAATCCAGATAATAAGCAAGAAGCAGAAGCAAAATTTAAAGAAGTGAATGAAGCATATGAAGTATTATCTGATTCACAAAAAAGACAAATGTATGATCAATTTGGGCACGATGGTCCACAAGGCTTTGGTAGTGGAAATAATGGATATTATTCATATAGTTCATCTGGATTTGATGGGTTTAGCGACTTTGGAGATTTAGGAGATATATTCTCTTCATTTTTTGGAGGTGGATTTGGAACAAAAAGTGGAAAGAGTACTAACTCAGGTCCAAAAAAAGGAGCAGATTTAAGATATAATTTAGATATAAGCTTTGAAGAAGCATTTTTAGGGACAGAAAGATTTGTTACTATTTCAAGAAGTGAAACTTGTAATACATGTCATGGAAACGGTGCAAAACCAGGAACTAAGCCAGAGAAATGTTCTGTATGTGGAGGTACAGGTCAAATAAGACAAGTACAAACAACAATATTAGGACAAATGCAAACAACTAGACCATGTAGTAATTGTCATGGTACTGGAGAAGTAATAAAAGAGGTCTGCACAGAGTGTAAACGGAAAAGGGAATATAAGAAAATCAGTAAAATTAACTGTAAAAATTCCAGCAGGTATAGATGAAAACCAAACAATAGTGTTAAAAGGAGAGGGCGAAACGGGCTACAAAGGAGGACCAAAAGGAGATTTATATATTACAATACACATAAAAAAACATAATATATATACGAGAAAAGGAAATAATGTAATATGTGAAATACCAATAACCTTTACGCAGGCAGCATTAGGAGCAGAATTAGAAATACCAATGGTAGATGGTACAATAGAAAAATATACTATACCAGAAGGAACACAATCAGAAACAAAGTTTACAATTAGAAATAAAGGTTTTAAAAACATAAATAACAACTTTTATGGAGATTTCATATTTGTTGTTCAGGTTCAGGTACCAAAGAGACTTTCAAAAGAACAAAGGGAAATATTGTTGCAATTAGCCAAAACTATGAACGAACAACCACCAATAAAAAAGAAAGGAATATTTGGATAAAAACATTTAAAATAACTGGTGATAAAATTACCAGTTATTTTTGCATGTAAATATTTATAGACAAAAAACAATAAATGCTATATAATATAGGCTAAGAAAAAAGAGATTATTGCTGGTACTTTAGAAAGGAAAATTGAAAATGCCAAAGTTTTTTGTAAAAGACGAACAAGTGGATGGAGAAAATATAAAAATAGTAGGTGAAGATGTAAACCATATAGTAAATGTGTTAAGATTAAAAAAAGAAGACGAAGTACAAATATGTAATGCAAATACAAATGTTAATTATATTGCCAATATTATAAACATGAATAAAAAAATTGTAGAATGTAAAATAAAACATATCGAAAACTCAACAAATGAAACAAATATAGATATTACGCTGTTTCAAGGATTACCTAAAGCAGATAAAATGGAATACATAATACAAAAGAATGTAGAACTTGGAGTAAAGCATATAGTCCCAGTAGATATGGAAAGAAGTATTGTAAAACTGGATGAAAAAACAATGATAAAAAAAATAGAAAGATGGCAAAAAATATCAGAAGTGGCTGCTAAGCAATCTGGAAGAGACATAATACCAAAAATAGAAAATATAATAAATGTAAAAAAAATTTGCGAACTTATAAAGAATTATGATATAGTATTAATAGCTTATGAAAATGAAAACCAAATTACTTTGAAAGATAAATTAAGAAAAATCAAAAACTTTGATAATTTAAAAATAGCAGTCATTATTGGACCAGAGGGCGGAATTGATAAAAAAGAATTAGAAGAATTGATTAAAGCAGGAGCAAAGACAATAACATTAGGTAAAAGAATTTTAAGAACTGAAACTGCTTCAATAGTTGTTGTAAGCAATTTAATATATGAAGCAGAAATGTAAATTTATAATCTTTAGGAAGGAGATTATGTAATAAAATGGCTAACAAAAAAATAAATACAGAGCAAAAAAAAGAAACTGGAAAAAAGTTATCCAAAAAAGAAACAGCAAAAACTACAACTCAAAATACTAAAACTGAAAATAAAGAACAAATGAGAAAAACAGCAAATAACAATACAAAGAAAACAGTAGCAAAGTCTAAAAACAGTAAAGAAAAGAAGGCGGAGACAAAACAAAAAACAAATTTTACAACTACTCAAAATGAAAATACTAAGAAAAAAAATATAACAAAAAATAAAAATATAAAGGAAAAAAAGGATATTCTTAAAGAAGACAAAACATCAAAAGAGATATCAAAAGAACAAGCCAAAATAGAAACCATTAGAAAAGAATTAAAAAGCAAAAACAAAATACCAATAAAAGATATGAATAAAATATATAATGCGATTTTTCCTAATATTTATATAGCAGCAGGTGTAATAATATACTTTTTATTTATGATTTTTGGATTTTATAATATAAATAATAAAGTATTTATAACAGATGTAAAAGCGTTTAGCATAGCAATGCTTTGCGGAGCAATAGCAATATTCGAATATGCATATAAAAAAGATAGTACTAAGTTTGCAATATATGGAATAGAAAGCTTGGTAATGGCAATATTAACAATGTCTTTGATATATATAAACTTGATGTATTTTGATAAATTTGCATATGTAGTAGCAATAATTGCATTTGCATTAGCAGCATATTATATAGTAAAATGTGTAGTAATATATAAAATAAATAAAAAGAAATATTTTATGAACCAAATGAGAGAGATAATAGATAAAGATGAGGAGAACGAATAAATATGAAGAGTATGACAGGATATGGAAGAGCTAAAATAGAAAATGATACCAGAGAATATATAGTAGAAGTAAAATCTGTGAATCATAAATACTTAGATATAAACATAAAGTTACCTAAAACTTTATTTTGCATAGAAGATAAAATAAGAAAAGTAATATCTAATAAAATATCAAGAGGGAAAATTGATGTTTTTGTAACCTACATAAATTATGGAATAGAGGGAAAAACTATATTAATAAATAAAGATATTGCAAAAATGTATATAAAAGAAATAGAAGAGATAGCAACAGAAAATAATATAGCAAGTGGAATAAGGGCAACCGAAATTTCTAAATTTCCAGAAGTTTTAAATGTTATAGTAGATGAAGAAGATGAAGAAAAAATATGGTTAGAACTTAATAAATGTCTAGAAAAAGCATTAGATAATTTTATAGAAATGAGAACAACAGAAGGAGAAAAAATAAAAGAAGACTTAAAGCAAAGATTAGATGAAATAGATGAAAATATTAATGAAATTTTTAAAAACTCTACTGGACTTGTAGAAGAATATGTAGTAAAATTAAGAAAGAGAATACAAGAAATACTTAATACAGATGTTGTGGATGAAACAAGATTAGCTCAAGAAATTGTTATATATTCAGACAAGACTTCTATAGAAGAGGAAATTACAAGGATAAAAAGTCATATAATACAATTTAAGGAGCTATTGAACTCTGAAGGTGCAATAGGGAAAAAAGCAGATTTTATTATACAAGAGATGAATAGAGAAATAAATACAATTGGTTCAAAATCAGGAAAATTTGAGATAACACAATTAGTTATAAAAATAAAGACACAAATTGAAGACATAAGGGAGCAAATACAAAATATTGAATAAAAAACATAAAACTTTTTAAAATAAATGTGAAAGAAAGGAAAGATTTATGCAATTGATAAATATTGGATTTGGAAATATAGTTTCGGCAAATAGAATAGTGGCAATAGTAAGCCCAGAGTCAGCACCTATCAAAAGAATTGTGCAAATAGCAAAAGATGAAGGAAGAGCAGTTGATGCAACATATGGGAGAAGAACTAGAGCAGTGTTAATAATGGATTCAGGACATGTTATTTTATCAGCAGTTCAACCAGAAACTGTAGCAGGAAGACTAGACAAAGAAGATACAAATGAAACAATTATAGAATAGTATATTAAAAGTATATTAAAAAAGGAGATTATAAAAATGATAGTAAAACCAACAGTTGTAGATTTATTAAAAAATGTTGATAACAGATTTCAATTAGTAATAGCTGTTTCTAAAAGGGCAAGACAAATAGCAAATGGAAGTAAGCTTTTAACAGGTGTTGATGAAGAATCACCAGTAACATTGGCAGCAAATGAAATTGCAGAAGGAAAGGTAAAAGTAGTATGTTAGTATTATTGTCAGGAGTTTCAGGTGCTGGTAAAGATACAATAAAAAAAGAATTAATTAAAAGAATAAAAAACGTAGAATCTTTACCATCATATACAAACAGAAATCCAAGAAGTAATGATATTCCAGGAGTAACATATAATTTTGTAACTACAGAAGAATTTGAAAGAATGATAAAAGATGGTGAATTATATGAATACTCAGAGCATCATGGACATTATTATGGAACTTCTAAGAAATTATTAAATGAAAAAATAAGTAAAGGTAAAATAATTGTAAAAGATATAGAAGTAAATGGTGTAGAAAATTTACTAAAACTATTAAAAGATGATGTGGAGATTGTAACAATATTTTTAAAAGTGCCAAAAGAAGAACTAAGAAAAAGATTAGAGGAAAGAGAAGATAACCAAAGCGCAGAAGAAATAGAGCTGAGATTAAATAGGTTAGAATATGAAGAGTCTAAAATAGGAATGTATGATTATGTAATAAAAAATGACAATTTAGAAAGAACATTAAGAATTATAGAAGAAATAATAAAAACATAAAAACACTAACCAACATTAGTGTTTTTTGCTTTCAATTTTTAAAAAAGAATGATATACTATATAAAAATAAATTGAAGGAAAAGATAAAATGATTGCCGAAGTAATTATACAAAGTAATGCAAAAGAATTAAATAAAGTATTTGACTATAATATACCTACGAATTTAGAGGAAAGAATAAAAGTAGGAAGTAGAGTTTTAGTACCATTTGGCAATGTGAAAACTCTAGAGGATGGGTTTGTAATTGGCATAAAAGAAAATTCTGAATACAAGGTAAAAGATATTGCAAATGTACAAGAGGAATGTATAAATAATGAAAAAATAGAATTAGCTAAATGGATGGCAAAAAGGTATTTTTGTAACATATCAGATTGCTTAAAACTAATGTTACCACCTGGGACAAGAACAAAAATGTTATCAAATAGAATAAAAGAAAAAAAGCAATTATATGTTATATTAAAAAAAGACAAAGATGAAATAGAAAACGATATAGAAAATAAAAAAATAACATCAAACAAGCAAATAAGAGTATTAAAATTTTTAATAGATAATGATGGGGCATTTATATCAGAAATAGAAATGTTTACAGATATAACAAAAGTTGTTATAGATAGTCTTGCGAAAAAAGGATATGTAGAAATTGAAGAGAAACAAATAGAGAGAAATCCTTTTATACATAAAGTTGATAATAAAAGTGAAAAAATGAAACTTACACATGAACAACAAAATGCATATAACAAAATAATAGATGCAATGCAAGAACAATTATTTTGTGAATTTTTAATATATGGAATTACAGGTTCACGGAAAAACAGAAATATATTTACAACTAATAGAAGATACTATAAGACAGGGGAAAAGCAGTATAATGCTTGTGCCCGAAATTTCACTTACACCACAAACAGTAGATAGGTTTATATCAAGATTTGGTGAAGATAAAATTGCAGTTTTGCATAGCAAATTATCAATTGGAGAAAGATATGATCAATGGAATAAAATAAAAAAAGGACAAGCCAAAATTGTAATTGGAGCGAGAAGTGCTATATTTGCTCCAATTGATAATTTGGGATTAATCGTTATTGATGAAGAACATGATAGTTCATATAAATCAGAAACAACACCAAAATATAATGCTAAAGAAGTGGCAACATATATAGCAAAGCAAAATAATATATGTCTTGTTTTAGGAAGTGCAACACCAGACATAGAAACATATTACAAAGCACAAAAACAAGAAGTTGAATTGTTAGAATTAAAACATAGGGCAAATAACTCAAGTCTGCCTGACGTAGAAATAGTTGATTTAAGAGAAGAAATGCTCTCTGGAAATAAATCAATGATAAGCAAAAAGTTATATAATGAAATAGAAAAAAATATTCAAAATAAAAAGCAAACAATATTATTTTTAAATAGAAGAGGATTTTCAACTTTTGTAATGTGTAGGGACTGTGGATATACAGTCAAATGCAAAAATTGCGATATTACTTTAACATATCATTCTAATACTAATAAACTAAAATGCCATTATTGTGGTTACGAAACAAATGCAGTTACAATTTGCCCAGAATGTAAAAGCCATAATATTAGGTATTTTGGAACAGGAACTCAAAAATTAGAAGCGGAAATAAATAAAATGTTTCCAAATGCCAGAACAATTAGAATGGATGTAGATACTGTAAATAGAAAAAATTCGCATGAAGAAATATTAAATAAATTTAAAAATGATAGCATCGATATTTTAATAGGAACACAAATGGTGGTAAAAGGACACCACTTTCCAAATGTAACATTAGTTGGAGTAATAGCAGCAGATGGAAGTTTAAATATAGATGACTTTAGGGCAAATGAAAAAACTTTTCAAATATTAACACAGGTGGCAGGAAGAGCAGGGAGAGGAGAAAGTAGAGGAAAGGTAATTATACAAACATATAATCCAGATAACTTTAGTATAGAATGTAGTAAAAAGCAAGATTATAATTTATTTTATGAAACAGAGATAAAACTAAGAAAACAATTGAAATATCCGCCATTCTGCGATATAATAACAATAGGTGTTTCTGCAACTAATGAAGAAACGACAATAAAAGTTATCAAAAAATTACATAATTATTTGAAACAGAGAATTAAAACAGAAAATATAGGAGTGCTCTTATATAGTCCATTACCAGCTCCAATAGATAAAATAAAAAATAAATATCGTTGGAGAATGATTATTAAGTGCAAATTTGGAGAAGATATAATTGAGTTTATAAATAATATGCTAGAAGAATATAATAAATATGAAATACCTAAAAAAGAAGATGTAAGAATAAATATAGCTTTAAATCCAGCTAATATGAATTAAAAATTAAAGCTTTAGAAAGAAATGGAGGTAAACATATGGCAATAAGAGTAGTAAGAGAAAATGGAGATGAAATATTAAGAAAAAAATCTAGAGAAGTAGAAAAAGTAGATGATAAAATAAGAGAAATATTGGATGATATGGTAGAGACTCTACACAAATATAATGGAGTTGGATTGGCAGGACCACAAATAGGAATATTAAAAAGAATAATAGTAATAGACTTATATGATGACAAGGGACCAATAAAATTAATTAATCCAGTGATAATAAAAGAAAAAGGAAAACATGAAGTAGAAGAAGGTTGCTTAAGTTTTCCTAACCAATATGGAAAAATAGTAAGACCAGAAGAAGTAACGATAGAAGCATTAAATGAAAATGGAGAAAAAGTAAAAATAAAAGCAAAAGAATTATTTGCACAAGCAATTTGTCATGAAATAGATCATTTAGATGGAATTTTATTCATAGATAAAATTTTGCCAGGAACACTTGAATATGTGGAGCCAAATGATATTAAAGAATAAAAAACAAAATGTAAAGCAAAGAGTATCAGAAACTAACATCTAAAAGAAAGGAACAAAAAGATGAATATAGTATTTATGGGAACTCCAGATTTTGCAGTAGAATCATTAAAAAGCTTACAACAAGCTGGAAACAATATATTAGCAGTAGTAACGAACACAGACAAACCAAAAGGAAGAGGCAACAAAGTAGTAAGTACACCTGTAAAAGATTATGCATTAGAACATAATATAAAAATTTATCAACCTTCTAAAATAAGAAACAATGTAGAATTTATGGAAGAAATGAAAAAATTAAAACCAGATTTATTCTGCGTTGTCGCATATGGAAAAATTCTACCTGAAGAATTATTAAATATACCTAAATATGGATCTATAAATGTGCATGGGTCACTATTGCCTAAATATAGAGGCGCAGCGCCTATACAATGGGCAATATTAAATGGTGATAAAACCACAGGAATTACAACAATGTTTATGGATGCAGGAATGGATACTGGAGATATGATATTAAAACAAAAAGTAGAAATAGGAGAAGATGAAACAACAGGAGAATTATGGGAAAGACTGTCTATAATAGGTGGAGATTTATTAGTAAAAACAGTAGACTTAATTGAAAAAGGAAAAGCACCTAGACAAAAACAAAAAGGCGAATTTTCAATGGCACCAATGTTAAACAAAGAAATGGCTAAAATAGATTGGGAAAATAAAACTGCAAAAGAAATAAAAAATTTAGTTAGAGGACTAAATCCAATAATGGGGGCATATAGCACAATAAATGGCAAGAAAATAAAATTTTGGAAAGTAAATGTAATAGGAGAAAAAAATTTATATGATATGTTTCCAGATTTGAATGAATATGCATATAAAATGAAGGATATAATACCAGGAACAGTACTATTTTCAGGAGACAAAAATGGATTATACATCAAAGCAAAAGATGGGATAATAGAGGCAGTTGAAGTACAGGCAGAAAACTCAAAAAAGATGAATATTTTAGAATTTTTGCGAGGAAATAATATACAAGCAGGAAATATGTTTGATAACACTTGATTTTTTTACCAAAATATGCTAAAATATAAATGTTGCAAAACAAATATACCTTTTACTTAATTTAAGGATGTATACTCCTCTTAAATTCAGTTTAAGGCAAATTTAATATTATAGGAGGTAAAACGCGATGACAAAGGAAAGAAAGCAAGAAATTATTGAAACTTATAAAAGAGATGAAAAAGATACTGGTTCTCCAGAAGTCCAAATAGCTCTTTTAACAGAAAGAATTAATGAATTAACAGAACATTTAAAAGTACACAAAAAAGATAATCATTCAAGACGTGGACTTTTTAAAATGGTTGGAACAAGAAGAAGCTTACTTAACTATTTAGCAAAAAAAGATGTTCAAAGATATAGAGATATCGTTGAAAAATTAAAATTAAGAAAATAATATTAACAATTGGACGTTTTGCATAATGCTAGACGTCCAATTTAATAATAAAAATTAAATATATTAACAATGTTGGAATTAGAAGGTAGCTTGTATAATTTATTAGATTTAGTTTTTAATAAATTATAGAGGTTACACCTAATGCCAAATATTGTTTTATATATAAATTAAATAAAAGGAGAAAAATTATGATTAAAAGTTATGAAACAGAATTGGCAGGAAGAAAATTAATTATTGAAACAGGAAGAATTGCAGAACTTGCAAATGGAAGCGTTATGGTAAAATATGGAGAAACTGTTGTAATGGTAAATGTTACAGCAGCTAAAGAACCAAAAGAGGGGGTAGACTTTTTTCCATTATCAGTAGATTATGAGGAAAAATTATATGCAGTAGGTAAAATACCCGGAAGTTTTACAAAAAGAGAAGGAAAGCCAACTGATAAAGCAATACTGACTTCAAGGGCAATTGACAGACCATTAAGACCATTATTCCCTAAAGACTTTAGAAATGATGTATGCGTGGTAGCAACAGTACTTTCTGTAGAACCAGACAATAGCCCAGAGGTATGTGCTATGATAGGAGCATCAGCAGCACTTACAATATCAGATATACCATTTGGAGGACCAACAGCTGCTGTAAATGTTGGATATGTAGACAATCAAATTGTTATAAATCCAACATTAGAGCAAAGAGAAAAAAGTAGATTAAACTTAACAGTTGCTGGTACTTTAGAAAAAATAACAATGATAGAAGCAGGAGCAGATGAAATACCAAACGATATAATGCTAGAATCTATAAAACAAGGACATGCAGAAATTAAGAAAATTTGCAATTTTATTTCAAAAATAAAAGAAGAAATAGGAAAACCAAAATTTGAATATAAATCATTCGCTGTAGATATAGGAATATATAACGAAATTGAAGAAAACTTTAAAAAAAGAATGTATCAAGATGTACAAGCTCAAGATAAAGAAGTTAGAGATGAAAATATAGAAAAAATCTCAGAAGACATATTAAATTATTTTATAGAAAAATATGGCGAAGAATTCATACAAGAAAAACAAATGGATATAGCAGAAAGTATACACAATTTAGAAAAAGCTTGTGTAAGAGAGATGATTTTAGAAGAACATAAACGTCCAGATGGAAGAAAAATAGACGAAATAAGACCACTTTCTTGTGAAGTAGGAATATTGCCAAGAGTTCATGGAAGTGCCATATTTACAAGAGGACAAACACAAGTAATGTCAATAGTGACTTTAGGAATGAAAAGTGAAGAACAAGTTTTAGATGGATTAGATGAAGAAGAATCAAAAAGATATATGCATCAATATAATTTCCCTTCATATAGTGTAGGAGAAGCAAGACCATCTAGAGGACCTGGAAGAAGAGAAATAGGACATGGAGCATTAGCTGAAAAAGCATTAGTTCCAGTAATACCTTCAGAAGACGAATTTCCATATTCAATAAGAGTTGTATCAGAAGTATTATCTTCAAATGGGTCAACTTCACAGGCAAGTATATGTGGAAGTACATTGGCATTAATGGATGCAGGAGTTCCGATAAAAAAACCAGTAGCAGGAATTTCAACAGGATTAGTAACAGATAAAAATAATCCAGAAAAATATATAATGCTTACAGATATACAAGGTATAGAAGATTTTTTCGGAGATATGGACTTTAAAGTGGGTGGAACAAAAGATGGAATAACAGCTATACAAGTTGACATTAAAATTGATGGATTAACATATGATATAATAGAGCAAGCATTTGAAAGAACAAAAATAGCAAGAGACTATATATTAGATGAAGTTATGGCACCAGTAATAGCAAAACCAAGAGAAGAGATATCTAAATATGCACCAAGAATATTAACAGAAACAATAAGTGTTGATAAAATTAAAGATGTAATAGGACCTGGAGGAAAAATGATTAACAAAATTATAGAAGCAACAGGTGTAAAAATAGATATATCTGATGATGGAAAAGTATGCGTATATTCTACAGATACAGAAAGTGGAAAAAAGGCTATGAAAATGATAACAGACATAGCAAAAGACATTGAAGTAGGAGGAGTATATGAAGGTACTGTAACAAGAATAATGAATTTTGGAGCGTTTGTGGATATTGGTGGAGGAAAAGAAGGTTTACTTCATATATCAAAAATATCTAGCAAAAGAGTAGAAAAAGTAGAAGATGTATTATCTGTTGGAGATGAAGTAACAGTAAAAGTGATTGAAATAGACAATCAAGGCAGAATTAACTTAAGTATGAAGGATCTAGAGGTAGAAAAAGAAGAAGAATAAACAATAACTTAAGAATTTATTAACATTGAAAATAAAAGTTGCAAAAATAAAATAATAATAGTATAATTTAAAAGTAAATTTCAATAAATAAAAGGAGAAAAAAGATGGAATACTTATATATTTTACAACAAGCATTAGTTTGGATAATAACTATATTTTGGGTTTACCAAATTGCAATTAGTATTTGCTCTTTAATTAAACTAAAAGACAAACCACTTATTACAAATAAAAATCATAAATTTATGGCAATTATACCTGCACATAATGAAGAAGCAGTTGTAGCTAATCTTGTTGAAAGTTTAAAACATCAAGATTATCCAAAAGAATTATATGATATTTATGTAATAGCAGACAATTGCACAGACAAGACAGCTGAAGTCGCTAGAAAAGCTGGAGCTATTGTATATGAAAGATTTGATGAAACAAAAAAGACAAAAGGATTTGCATTAAATTGGTTTTTAGGTCAAAAAATAGAAGAAGATGCTGATTATGATGCTTTTTGTATTTTTGATGCAGATAATATAGTAGATGTAAACTTTTTAAAGAATATGAATAAAAAACTATGTCAAGGTGAAGATGTTGTACAAGGATATAGAGATATTAAAAACCCTACAGATAACTGGATTACAGCAGGGTATGCAATATTTTATTGGACAATGAATAGAATGTACCATTTAGCTAGATATAATTTAGGATTATCTCCATTAATCAACGGTACAGGGTTTATGGTAAGATTTGATGTTATAAAGCCAGAAGGATGGGTAACAAAAACTCTTACAGAAGATATAGAATTTTCGCTAAAAAGAATAATAAAAGGAAAAAGATTGGGTTGGGCAGTAGATGCAATAGTATATGATGAACAACCATTAGGTTTTAAACAGTCTTGGAAACAAAGAACAAGATGGACTGTTGGACATATTCAATGTATAAAGGAATATACAAAGCCATTGGCAGTTGCAGTAAAAGAAAATAAAACCTTAATGAATTTTGATGGTTTATTATACATTTTAGGTAGCATACCAATGTTTATATTAACTTTAGTATTATTAGGAATAAACTTCTTAATATATGTAGGAAATGGAATGACTGAACTTGATTTATTGATGAACTGTGTAAGATATTTGGTACCAACATTTATATTACCAATAGCAACAGCAATGTTAATAATGTGGCTAGATAAGAAACCAATAAAACCTATGCTAAAGGGCTTAGCTTGTTATCCACTATTCTTAGGTTCTTGGTTATTAATAAACTTTAAATGTTTATTTAAAAGAGATACAACATGGGAGAAGATTGAACATGTTAGAAACATAAGAATAAATGAAGTTTCAGATGAAAAAACAATATAATAAATTTTATATTAAAAGGGAGTAGCTTATAAACTACTAATCAACATCCGATTTTATCTGGTTAGTAACCTTTTAGGTAAGCAAGACTTTTAAAGAAATTTTATAAAATTTCTTTAAAAGTTTTTTTGATTATATATGTTAAATTTTTTAAATTTATGATAATATTTAAAAAAGGAGAAAAAAGTATGGAAAAAAATTGGTTTAGTAAAACAGTCACAGAAACATCAGAATATTTTAAAACAGATTTAAAAAAAGGATTAAATTTAGAAGGTGTTGAAGAAAGCAGAAAAAAGTATGGAGTTAATGAATTGAAAGCTAAAAAAAAGAAAACACTACTAATAAAATTCTTGGAACAATTTAAAGATTTCATGATTATTATTTTAATTATAGCAGCATTAGTATCTGGGATAATAGGATATATTGAGAATGAAGGCATAACAGATTCTATAATTATACTAATAGTTGTTATAATGAATGCAATTATAGGCGTAGCACAGGAGAGTAAAGCGGAGAAATCTTTAGAAGCTTTGCAAAAGTTAAGCTCACATGTTGCAAAAGTAATCCGTAATGGAGAACTTATCATAATTCCTTCTAAAGAATTAGTGCCAGGAGATATTGTAGTACTAGAAACAGGAGATTATGTACCAGCAGATTTAAGAATAATAGAAGCCGTAAATTTAAAAGTACAAGAAGCCTCACTTACAGGTGAGTCTGTTCCAGTAGAAAAGAATATTGAAGCTATATCAGATGAAAAAGTAGGAATTGGGGACAGAACTAATATGCTATTTGCATCTTCACTAATAACTTATGGTAGAGGAAAAGGAATTGTTGTAGAAACTGGTATGAATACAGAAGTTGGAAAAATAGCAAGTATTATAAATGATACCAATGAAACTGAGACACCATTACAAGAAAAGTTAAATAAATTAGGAAAAACATTAGGAATCGGAGCACTTATAATATGTGCAGTTATATTTGTAATAGGCCTTTTATATGGAAAAAATCCATTAGATATGTTTATGACAGCTGTAAGTTTGGCAGTGGCAGCAATACCAGAAGGATTAGCAGCGGTTTCTACAATAGTTCTAGCTATAGGAGTTCAAAGAATGGTAAAAAAACATGCTATTGTAAAAAAATTACCAGCAGTAGAAACTTTGGGAAGTGCAACTGTAATATGTTCTGATAAAACGGGTACTTTAACTCAAAATAAAATGACAGTGCAAAAAATATTTTACAATAATAAATTAGTAGATATTCCAGAAGTAAATTTAGAAGAAGAAGATGCTGTATTAGAAAAATTAGTATATGTCAGTATGTTATGCAATGATACAAAAATAGGAACTGATAAACAATTAACTGGAGATCCAACAGAAACAGCATTAATAAATATGGGATTCAAATTAGACTTTCAACCAGCAATATATGAACAGATGCCAAGAATAAAAGAGATTCCATTTGACTCGGACAGAAAGTTAATGACAACAGTAAATAAAATAGGAGAGAAATTTGTAGTATGCACAAAAGGTGGAGTTGATGAGTTACTAAATAGATGTACAAAATATACATTAAATGGAGAAATAAAAACAGATTTAGATGATTATAAAAATCAAATAAAAGAAAATAATGAAAAAATGGCAAAAGATGCATTGAGAGTTTTAGCAATGGGCTATAAAGAATTAGATCATGAGCCTACAGATGAAGAAATGAAAGACATAGAAAATGACTTAATATATATTGGTATGGTAGGAATGATAGATCCACCAAGAGAAGAAGTTAAATTAGCAGTACAAAAATGTAAAACAGCAGGAATAAAAACCGTTATGATTACAGGTGACCATAAAATAACAGCTGTAGCAATTGCAAAAGCATTAGGAATACTTGAAAAAGAAGATGAAGCTATAACAGGTGCAGAATTAGAAGAAATGTCTGATGAAGAGCTAACTAAAAATATTAGAAAATATAGTGTATATGCAAGAGTATCTCCAGAACATAAAGTAAGAATAGTAAAAGCATGGCAAGCAAATGGAGAAATAGTTGCTATGACTGGAGACGGAGTTAATGATGCCCCTGCATTAAAAACGGCAGACATAGGCTGTGCTATGGGAATTGTAGGAACAGATGTCGCAAAGGAAGCAGCAGATGTTATACTAACAGATGATAATTTTGCTACAATAGTTTCAGCAGTAGAAGAAGGAAGAAGAATATATGATAATATACTAAAAGCAATACAATTTTTATTATCAAGTAATGTTGGAGAAATAATAGTATTATTTGTTGCAATTTTAATAACACCGCTATTAAGTAAAATATTTGGAATTGACATACATTTAATTGAACCATTATTACCAATCCATATATTGTGGATTAATCTAGTTACAGATTCTTTACCAGCACTAGCATTAGCAGTAGATCCAGCAGAAAAAGATATAATGAAAAGAAAACCTATAAAACCTAAAAAAGGTGTATTTACAAAAGGAATGATTTGGAGAGTAGTATATCAAGGAGTAATGATAGGAATAATAACATTAGCAGCTTTTGTAATAGGATTAGGAACAAAAAATGTACCAGTAATAGAAGGATTAACAGAACAAGAAGTAAGAGTAGAAATTGGTCAAACAATGGCATTTGTTGTTTTGGCATTATCAGAATTAGTACATGTATTTAATATTAGAAATAATAAAGAATCTATATTTAAAACAAAGATATTTAATAATGGTAAATTAATATTGGCAATACTTGTATCAGCAATTTTAATGTTTGTTATACTTTTAATACCAGGCTTAAGAACTATATTTAGTATACCAGTACTTCCGATGAGTAATATAGTAGAGATTGTAATATTGGTATTATTACCAATGGTTATTGTAGAAATATTCAAATTGTTTAAAATAAATACTATTGGGGAAGAATAAATTTATAATTTATGTTGGTATAGGAAATATTACTATTTCCTATACCAAAGCTAAATTTCTTATAAGGAATGATAAACATGTATGATGTAATAATAATAGGTAGTGGACCTGCAGGAATTTCAACAGCTTTATACACTAAAAGAGGTGGATTAACTACTTTAATAATATCAAAAGGAATTAGTTCTTTGCAGAAGGCACAGAAAATAGGAAATTATTATGGAATAGATAAAGAACTATCTGGAGAACAATTATACAAAATAGGACTAGACCAAGCAAAGAAGTTAGAAGTAGAAATAGTAGAAGATGAAGTAACTCAAATAATATATGAAAATGAGTTTAAGGTAATAACTGTAAATTCAGAATACGCTGCTAAAAAAGTGGTTATAGCAACAGGAGCAAATAGGAAAATGCCTACAATAAAAGGAATAAAGCAATATGAAGGAAAAGGTGTAAGCTATTGTGCAGTATGTGATGCGTTTTTTTTCAGAAACAAAGATGTAGCAGTTTTAGGTGATGGAAATTATGCAATACATGAAGCAGAAATATTAAAGCCTGTTGCAAAGTCTGTAACTATAATGACAAATGGGAAAAAAATGACAGAAAATAGAAACCTAGATGTAGACGTTTTAGAAGATGAAATAAGGGAATTTAGAGGAACAGATAAAATTAATGAAGTTGAATTTAAAAATAACAAAATTAAAAAAATAGATGGATTATTTGTGGCAGAAGGTATTGCTACCAGTATAGATTTAGCAAGAAAAATAGGTGCGGTAATAGAAGAAAATAATATAAAAGTAGATGAAAATATGGAAACAACAGTAAAAGGATTATATGCTTGTGGAGATTGCACAGGAGGAATATTACAAATTAGCAAAGCGGTTTATGAGGGGACAAAAGCAGGATTATCAATAATAAAAAATAAAAAGGAGGAATAAAAATGTCAGTGACAGAATTAAAAAGTGAAAATTTTGAAAGTGAGGTAAACAACTCAGAAATTCCAGTATTAATAGATTTTTGGGCTACTTGGTGTGGACCATGCAAAATGATGACCCCAGTAGTTGAAGAACTAGCAACTGAAAAAGAAGGAACAATAAAAGTATGCAAAGTTAATGTAGATGATGAACCAGACTTAGCACAAAAATTCAATATAATGAGCATACCAACATTCGTGGCTATAAAAGAGGGAAAAGTAGTAGGAACGTCAGTAGGTGTACAAACCAAACAACAAATATTAGAATTATTTTAAATATATCTTGACAAATTAAATAAAAGTGTGCTAATATTAATAAGTGTTAGTACACTAATATATGCGGATGTGGCGGAACTGGCAGACGCGCTGGTCTTAGGAACCAGTGTCAACGACGTGGGGGTTCAAGTCCCTTCATCCGCACCAAAGCGGGTGAAAATAAATTCACTCGCTTTTTTATTAAAATAGTTTTGTGCCAAGAATCCCCGTCCCTATTGTCACAAGATTTTAAAATGGAGGAAAAATTGAATATGGAAAATGAAAAAATAAAATATTTAATAGATATAATAAATGATATGGATATAAAAGATAAATTAAGATTGGCAATATGTATGAGCCAAAGTAAATGGTCTGGTCTTATTTATAATACTAAAGAGAATTATAAGAAATTTGATAGTATGCTAAAAAATATAGATGAAGAATATATGACTACACTTATAGATTTTTCAAAGTATAAGCTTATAATGTTTGCAATGGCTAAACTGATGGAAATGGAAACAACAGAGCAAAATAAAGTTGCTTTATATTTATTTAATTATATAGAGAAATAATCCTCCTAAAATTATCGGTTTTTGTTGAAAATATGATTTATTTATAATATAATTTCATTTAGAAAATAAAGAGAGGTAAGAATTATGAGTAAATACTATAATAATTTAGATGATTTAAGAAAAGAATACTTTAAAGTATTATCACCTGTTTTTCCAGAGTGGTTATTAGATTATATAGATACACCTGAAATCCAAAGGCTTTCGGGAATAAGTATGCTTTGTGGAACAGATTATTCAAAAATATATGATTATAAATCTTTTAATTCAACATTGGATCATAGTGTAGGTGTAGCATTAATTATATGGAATTTTACAAAAGATAAAAAACAAACATTAGCAGGACTTTTTCATGATATTGCAACACCAATATTTAAACATTGTATTGATTTCATGAATGGTGATTCAGAACATCAAGAATCTACTGAAGAAAGAACTGAACAGGTAATAAGAAATTCACAAACAATACTGAGTTTATTAAATCGCGATGGAATAAAAGTTGAAGAAATCTCTGATTATCACATTTATCCAATAGCTGATAATAATACTCCAAGATTGAGTGCTGATAGATTTGAGTATACTTTTTCTAATGGATTATTCTTATATGGTGCTTGGAATGTTGATGAGATTTCAAAATATTATAATGATATTACTATTTTAAAAAATGAAGATGGAATAGAGGAATTAGGCTTTAAAACACCACAAATTTGTAAAGAGTATTTGCATACAATTTTGCCTATATTTGCAAATTATGATAGCGATAATAATAGAACAGTTATGCAATTCTTTGCTGATATAGTAAAATCAATGAATGTTAAAGGATATATAACAGTAGATGATTTATATGAACTTTCAGAAGAAGATGTTATTAATAGAATATTAAATTGTGATGATACATATATTAAGGAAAGTTTTGTTAAATTTCAAAATGCTACATCTGTTTATGGTAGTGATACACCTGTAAATAATAGATATTGTATTAGCGTAAAAGGGAAAAAACGTTATATTGTTCCACTTACTCAAAACAATGGTAATGCTTATAGGATAAGTCAAATAGACGAAACTGCACGTAACGAAGTTCAAGATTATATAAACTTAAAACGTAGCAAATATACTGGATTTAATTTTGAATTTAATCCTTATTCTTTTAAAATTCAAAGAGAGGACGATTCTTGGGAAAGATAAGATTTAATTAAAATTTCATTTGACATTTTCCTAATATCTGTGTATAATAAATATAGGAAATGAAAAACCACAAACGTGGTTGCCGATGAATATGTAAAAAACACATCAAACCGACAAGTTACAGATGTGTTTTTTATTGTCTATTTGCTTAAAATTATAACCAGTATAATTAAGGCAAATACTATAATAGTTTCGACAACTAAGCTCAATAAAAGTAAATATATTATTTCTAATAAAACAGCTTCTATCATAGCACCACCTCCATTCTCACGACAAAGTCGTGGATTAAAAGTGGCAACCACATCTGCAATTTTCATTTCCTATGTCAGCTAGTATAACATACATTTTACAATAAAGCAATAGAAAAGAACAAAATTTCGCAAAATTTTCTGACAAAATTACTTGATTTTTATTAAATCATTTGATAATGTATTTATAACTTGATTGATTTTATATCAATTGTCAAGAGAGCCGAGTAGAGTTGTAAATATCTACGCCAACGGCACCAAAGCGAGTGAAAATAAAATTTCACTCGCTTTTTTATATTTTGTTAAATTAATTTTGTGCCAAAAATCCCCGTCCCTATTGTCACAAAAAATTAAATAAAAGTATTGACAAATAAAAAATGATGATATAAAATAAAACAAAATTAGGAATTATTCCTAGTTTAAAAGGAGAATTACATGAATAACTATTCAAGGCAAAGAGAAATTATATTAGAAACACTAAAAGAAGTAAATATACATCCAACAGCAGAAGAACTATATAAATTGGTAAATAGAAAATATCCTAAAATTAGTAAAAGCACAGTATATAGGAACATTAATATTTTAGTGGAAAGCAATGTAATTAGAAAAATTAAAATGCTTTCAGGTGCAGACAGATTTGATTATATTTGCAAAGAACATTACCATGCAATATGCGAAAAATGCGGAAAAGTATTTGACTTTGATTATAGTTTTAATAAAAAAGAATTAAAAGAAATAATAAAAAATCAAACAGGAATTATAACAGATGCAGATAATATAGCCATTTATGGAATATGTGAAGAATGTAATTCAAAATAAAAAATAAGGAGGATTTTAAAATGGAATTAAAAGGAAGTAAAACAGAAAAAAATTTAATGGAGGCCTTTGCTGGGGAGTCACAAGCAAGAAATAAATATACTTATTTTGCTAGTAAAGCCAAAAAAGAAGGATATGAGCAAATAGCTGCTATATTCCAAGAAACAGCAGATAATGAAAAAGAACATGCTAAAATATGGTTCAAATTGTTACAAGGTGGAGACATAAAATCAACAGAGGAAAATTTAAAAGCAGCATCAGAAGGAGAAAATTACGAATGGACAGATATGTATGACAGAATGGCAAAAGAAGCAAAAGAAGAAGGATTTGAGCATATTGCATACTTGTTTGAGGCAGTAGGAAAAATAGAAAAAGAACATGAAGAAAGATATAAAAAATTATTAGAAAATGTAGAAGATGGATTAGTATTTAGCCGTGATGGAGACAAAATATGGAAATGTAGAAACTGTGGACATATAGTAATAGGAAAACAAGCACCAGAAATTTGCCCAGTATGTTCTCATCCAAAGGCTTACTTCGAAATAAAAGCAGAAAATTATTAAAAGTATATTGATATGAAAATAGGAGGAACAAATATGGCAAAATATAGATGTCAACTATGTGGGCATATTTATGATGAAGAAAAAGAAGGCATTAAATTTGAAGAACTGCCAGATGATTGGAAATGTCCAATGTGTTTTGCACCAAAGAGTATGTTTAAACTAGTAGAAGAAGATAACAATAAACAAGAGACAGCAGAACAAGAAGAAACAAAGCAAGAAGGCAGTAAAAGTATTGAATTAAAAAACTATTTAAAAGAATATAAGCGTGACTCAGATGAAAAAGAAAAAAATATGTTAGATATTCATACGATGGCAATAGAAGGAAAAAGTATTATATCTGCTATGGGAACTAAATTACCAATAGTTAGTTGGGACGATATTTTAATACTTGGAGGGCAATTAAATAAAATGCCACTTTTAGAAAACGAAAAAGTAAGTTTAAGAACAGTCATAGGAAAAAATGCTAAAAAGCCTATGGTATTAGAATCTCCTATTTTTGTATCACACATGTCTTTTGGAGCTTTATCAAAAGAAGCTAAAACGGCTTTAGCGATAGGTACCAAAAGAACTAAGACAGCTATATGTAGTGGAGAAGGTGGAATATTACAAGAAGAATTTGAAAATTCATATAAATATATTTTCGAATATGTTCCTAATAAATATAGTGTAAATGATGAAAATTTAAAAAAAGTAAGTGCAATCGAAATTAAAATTGGTCAAGGAACTAAACCAGGAATGGGTGGACATCTTCCAGCCGAAAAGGTAACAGAAGAAATTGCAAAAGTGAGAGGCAAAAATGTACATGAAGATATTATTAGCCCATCAAAGTTTGAAGAAATAGAAACAAAAGAAGACTTAAAAAATTTAGTTGCAGAATTAAGAGAAAAATCAGAAGGATGTCCAATTGGTATAAAAATTGCAGCAGGACATATAGAAGAAGACTTGGAATTTGCATGCTTTGCCAAACCAGATTTTATTACGATAGACGGTAGAGGAGGCGCAACAGGAGCAAGTCCAAAAATTATAAAAGATTCTACTACAGTACCAACAATTTACGCATTGTATAGAGCTAGAAAATATTTAGATGAACATAATGAACAAATTTCATTGATTATTACAGGAGGACTTAGAACATCCAGTGATTTTACAAAAGCAATAGCAATGGGAGCAGATGCAGTTGCAATTGCTACTGCTGCTATGATTGCAATTGGATGTCAACAATATAGAGTTTGTAATTCTGGAAAATGTCCTGTTGGAATAGGCACACAAGATCCAGAGTTAAGAAAAAGATTTCATATAGAAGAAAGTAGTAAAAGATTAGAAAATTATTTGAATGTAGTAAATGATGAACTTAAAACATTTGCAAGGATAACCGGAAATAACAATATTCATAATTTAAGTAATTATGACATAGTGACTACAAACAATGATATTGCAAAAAATACAAATATAAAGCACGTTTAATAATATTTAATTAAAGAAACGAAATCAGTTTTTAAGGGAAAAATTACAAATAGAAAAATAAGACACATATAAAAACCTAATATATAATGTTAGTTGTCAGACTAAACATTGGAGGTAAATATATGTGTCAAAATATTGTAACATAGAAAATGTAAAAAATAAACCTTTAGCACAAATTGAATTAGGAAAAATAGAATCAAAATTAGATGAAGGATATAATGCAACTCAGATAGCAGAATACTTAGAAATAGATCAAAGCAATATACAAAAAGAGATAAAGGATTAGCACGGAAACAACATCAAGAAAATAAAAAGAAAAGTGTAAAAAAATATAAAGCAATAGATAATACAGAATATATGGAAGAATTAGTAAGAAAAAGAGGTACCAATAGAAAAATTAAATATGACCAGAAAAAAATAGCATAACTACAACTAAATATAATAGGTTTTTATTTGATTAACTAAAGAAATAAAAATGGACATCGCAAATTAAATTAACCTTTGATATATTTAGCAACATTATGTATTGAAAACGAAATAAAAGTATGATATAATGCAACATAAAGATATAAATAAAATTTATAGAGGGAATAATGGAAGAATTAAACAATATAGACTTGAATTTATGTAAATCATTTATAGCGGTAGCAAAATCTGGAAGTATATCTAAAGCAGCAGAGATGTTATATGTTTCACAACCGGCGGTAAGTCGTAATATAAAAATGCTAGAAGATAGATTAGGATGTAAACTGTTTAATCGTACAGCAAAAGGCGTTGAACTTACCGTTGATGCGGAAAAACTTATGTATTATGTAGAGAATGCATATAATACAATAAAAACGGGATTTAAAGTTCTAAATGATTCTAATGATTTATTAAAAGGTGAGGTAAGAATAGGCGTACCTACACATATTTGTATTTTCTTGGTTTCAGATATAATTGAAGCCTTTAACAAAAATTATCCAGGAATAAAATTTTCTATTGTTAATAGATCAACTACAGAAATGGTAGATATGCTAGAAAAAAGAGCACTCGATGTAATAATAGATAGTTATCCTATAGACAGTTCAAGAGAAGACATTGTAGTAGATGATTTGTTAGAAGTAGATAACTGTTTTGTAGCTAGTAATAAGTATGCAAGGTTAATAAGTAATAACAAAGAGATAAGTATAAATGAACTTTCACAATATCCGTTGCTATTGCAACAAGCTAAAACAAGTACAAGAAAAGCTTTAGATAACATAATGGGAGATTCTTTAAAGATGTTTGAACCTAATATTGAAGTTGCAACAACAGAGGTAATGCTAGATCTTGTGAAAAAGGGGTTGGGTATTGGCTATTTTACCAAAATGTCTGTTATGGACAAATTACAATCAAATGAACTTATAGAGATACCAATAAAAGAAGAGTTACCTAAAACAAAAATTGGTATAGTGTATATTAAAGAATTCTTGACAAAGGCACCTAAAAAATTTGTCGAAATAATTAAAGAAAAAGCTAATATGTTAAATATTCTTAAGCAGAAAACAATTCGTTTAATATTATTACAAGACTGTATGTATAATTGCGAATTTTGTCATAAAGAAGGAATAAAAACTAAAAAAGAGTCTCTTATGACGCCAGAGGATATTGGATATATGTTTAGTGTATTGAATAATAGATATGGAATAAAAACGGTCCAACTAACAGGAGGAGAACCATTATTAAAAGAAAACTTGAAAGAAATAATTACTAATTTAAGAAAACATGGAGCTAATATAAAGATAACTACAAATGGTTATCTTTTAAGAGAAAATATGTGGATAGGAGAAATGATAGATAAGCTTAATATTTCTTTGCATAGTTTTAACGAAAAAAAATATGAAAGCATTACTACAGTCGAAAATTCATATGAAAGAGTTGTCTCTGCTATCAATAAAATCAGATTTAAGTATCCAACATTAAAAATGAGTATAAACACAACATTATTAAAAGGCATAAATGATAATTTTGCTTCTATACAAGAATTAATTAGCTTTGCATCTTCCATAAAAGCGGATTTAAAAATTGTAGAAGTATATCCAAAAACTTCAAGATATTTTACAAGTATATTTAATATAGAACCTTTAATTAAACAATTGGGCTATAAAAAGATAAAAAATAGTTTTAGAAAGAACTTATACTCTAATGGAAATCATAATATTTTCTTACAAATGTGTACTTGTAGTATTATATCTGAACAAAGTAATAAAACAGAACTTTGCAAGGAAAATAATGATCTATTTATTAGTCAAGATGGAAGAGTTAACTTGTGTAGAGCAACAAATGATACAATAGATTTATATGATTCTATAAAGGAAAGAGATGATAATGAACTTGCAAGTAAAATAAAAAAAGTGTATGAGGAAATGGGGAATGGGTGTATATGTCAAGTGAAACAATAATAGAAAGAGAAGTTAGATATAAAATAAACAAAGAAATAAAAGATAAAATTATAAAATCCTCTTATCAAATAGAAGAAGCAACAAAATGCGTGGATTTATGTATGGGTAAATATGGCTTTGATTCGCTAGAAAAACTGGGATATATTATTCGTTTGAGGAATAAATCAGGAAAGTGTATAATTGAGTCTAAAAAAAGATTAGATAATAATTCTTGGAGTGAAGCTCAACTTACAATTCCTACAATGAAAGATGGATATGCCTTTTTAAAAAATATTGGACTACAACCATATTTGTATATAAATAGAACAAGAGAGATTAGAAAAATAGATATTGCAAAGGTATATATAGATGACTTAGAAATACTTGGGACGTTTGTTGAATTTGAGTTAGAAGAAGGATATGAATTTAAGGATTTAGAGAAATATTTAAGTGAAATAGGAATAGAAAATAATCCAGAGAAACTATATGGGGATATATTTAAAGAAAGAACAAAAGAACCAGAATTTAATGAAATATTAAACAATGCAATTAATGATTTTTTAATGAAAAACAAATAAGATAAGAGAATGCTAAAAGGCATTTTCTTTTTTAGTATAAATTCTGTTTATATAATATATAAAATATTTATATTTGCTTTTATACAATATTGCCAATATAATGCTACTATAAAATTTCGTAAAGGAGAAGATGATTGTATGAACGAATTTAATGACTATAACATTATACTTATTGGACTTGGTCCTCATGCTAAAAGAATTTATATGAATTTGTTTAAAAAATATAGAATGAGTCCAAAAGTTATAGTAGACTTAAAAAGCAAAAGAAAAGAAATAGAGAATTATCTAGAAGAAAATGATTTTAGATCAGTAGATTTATATTTACTAGATGACTATAAAAGAGATAATCTAGAACTTACAAACGAAGATAAAAAAGAAATACAAGAGTTAATCCTACAGAAGAAGATTAAGTATGCTATAATATCAACAGAGCCTAAATCACATTTCGCATATGCTAAATTTTTTCTTGAAAATGACATAAACATATTAATGGATAAACCTATTACAGCTCCAGTTAATGTAAATTGCGATACAAAACAGGCTTTAAAGATTAAGGAAGAATACAACACTTTATGTCAAATATATAAGAAGAAAAAAGATAAAATTAGTTTTAAAATACAATGTCAAAGAAGGTTTCATGAAGGTTATTTGTATGTAAAACGTTTATTAGAGCAAGTGGTAAGAGAATATAACATACCAATTACATATATAGATATATATCACAATGACGGAATGTGGAATATGCCTTCTGAGTTTCTGGAAAGAGAAAATCATCCATATAAATATGGTTATGGGAAACTGTTTCACAGTGGATATCACTTTATAGATTTAGTGGCTTGGCTCATGGAAGTAAATCGTGAAACTAAAGGAAAGCAAATAAACAACGCAGAAATGTTTGTTTCTACGTATAATCCGATAGATTTTTTTAATACTTTTAACAATTATGATTACAAAAGAATATTAAAAACTAATAGATTTGAAAAGTGTATGGAGAACAAAGAAAAATTTATAGATTTTGGAGAAATAGACTTTCATTCAATAATTAACTTTAAAGAGGAAGATAAGTTGATTACTAATTGTTCCATAAATTTAATGCAATCTGGTTTTAGCAGAAGAGCTTGGTGTGAACTGCCTAAAGATACCTATAAAGGAAATGGCAGAGTGCGACACGAAAGGCTTAACATACAAGTTGGTCCTCTTATGAACATACAAATTCATAGTTATCAAGCATATGAAATAAAAGATAGAGATCAAATACTTAACAATGGGGTTGGCAGTGTAGAACATTTTGACATATATGTATTTAGAAATAGTCAGCTTATTGGGGGTAAAACATTTGAGACATTAGACATTGCGACCCTATCTGAAAAAGATAAAAAATATTTTAATGGATATAATGAAAAAGCAAGAGAAAATTGTTTTATAAATTTTCTACTTAATATAGATGATAGTTCGGATTTGTTAGAACATAGAACAAGCATTGAGATAACGGAAAAAGCATATGAAGCTATGAGTAGAAAAAAAAGTATAATTAATTTTGATATTAAAGTATAAGGAGAATATTTATGAATGTTATAGCAGAAATAACAGATGATATGTTTGAAATTGAGCCAATACCTTTTAACAATCCAAAAGTAAGGTATGGTGCAAGGGGCATAGTAAAGACACAAGATGGACTTATAGCTGTCTTTTTCAAAAAAGCAAAGAATGAATATAAATTGCCAGGTGGTGGAATAGAACAAGGAGAAACTCCGGAAGAAGCTTTCACAAGGGAAGTTTTAGAAGAAGTAGGATGTGAAGTAAATAATATATCATTATTAGGAATAACAAAAGAATTAAAATCTCAAGAAAATTTTCAACAAATATCGTATGTGTTTAGTTGCAGAATGGAAAATGATACAAAAAATACTCGAATGACACAAAAAGAAATAGATGAAGGTGGTTCAATTGTTTGGCTCACACCTGAAGAGGCTTTGAAAAAAATTATAGAATGTGAAAACCAACTTAAAGCGTCGGATTATGATAGCATATATAGGACAAAGTTTATGAATTACAGAGATAGAGAAATAATTAAATATTATATTGAAAACTGTTAAGAGATGATTAATCAAGATTAAAAAAGTCTGGCTCTTACATATTAGATTTATAAAATGTAAAAAATAAACCTTTAGCACAAATTGAATTAGGAAAAATAGAATCAAAATTAGATGAAGGATATAATGCAACTCAGATAGCAGAATACTTAGAAATAGATCAAAGCAATATACAAAAAGAGATAAAGGATTAGCACGGAAACAACATCAAGAAAATAAAAAGAAAAGTGTAAAAAAATATAAAGCAATAGATAATACAGAATATATGGAAGAATTAGTAAGAAAAAGAGGTACCAATAGAAAAATTAAATATGACCAGAAAAAAATAGCATAACTACAACTAAATATAATAGGTTTTTATTTGATTAACTAAAGAAATAAAAATGGACATCGCAAATTAAATTAATCCATGTTTAATAATAAATAAAATTATATTGATTTGAAAGAATATAAATGATAAAATATTAACATCAAGGGAGGAGACTAGATGCAATCATTAAAAGAGTTTTATAAACAAGGCAATGGACCATCAAGTTCACACACAATGGGACCAAAAAAAGCAGCAGAAATGTTCAAAAAAGAATATAAAGATGCTGATTTTTTTGAGGTAATATTATATGGTTCATTAGCAGCAACAGGAAAAGGACATCTAACAGATTATATAATAGAACAAACATTAAAACCTATAAAAGTAAATATAATATTTGATAAAAAAACAAAATGTGATGTTCATCCAAATACAATGGTTTTTGTAGCATATAAGCAAGACAGAGAAATTGGAAGATGGATGGTATATTCTATAGGTGGGGGAACGATAAAAATAGACGGACGAGAAGATGAAGAACCAAAAGAAGTATACTATCTAAATACATTTAGTGAAATAAGTGAATATTGTGAAAAAAACAATAAAAAAATATATGATTATGTATATGAAACAGAAGGAGAAAACATAAAAGAGTTCCTTGCAGATATTTGGAAAGCTATGAAGGCAAGTATTAATTATGGACTAGAAGCTGAAGGAACTATACCAGGAAAATTAAATTTAAAAAAGAGGGCAAAAAGCATATATAGCAATATAAATAATAATGAAACAGAAGAAATAAAAAGAACAAGATTACTAACAGCATATGCATATGCTGTTAGTGAGACAAATGCATCAGGTGGAGAAATTGTAACAGCACCAACATGTGGGTCGTGTGGAGTATTACCATCGGCCCTATATTACTTGCAGGCAAGTAATAATTATACAGATGAGGAGATAATTAATGCACTAGCGACAGCGGGAATAATAGGAAATATCGTTAAAACAAATGCTTCTATAAGTGGAGCTGAATGTGGTTGCCAAGCCGAAATAGGAACAGCTTGTTCAATGGCAGCAGCAGCAGCTAGTCAATTAAAAAAATTAGATATATACAAAATAGAGCATGCTGCAGAAATTGCAATGGAACATCACATGGGATTAACTTGTGATCCAATATATGGTTATGTGCAGATACCTTGCATTGAAAGAAATGCAGTAGCAGCAATAAGAGCGATAGATGCTAGCAACATATCTATGTTATTAGATGAAACACAAAAAATATCATTTGATTTAATTGTAGATACAATGTACGAAACTGGTAAAGACCTAAGAAGTCACTATAGAGAAACAAGTACAGGAGGACTTGCAAAAAAGTATTGCAGAAATAAATATTATAATGCAGATATGCAGTAAAATAGAAGAGGAAATATATGGAAAATAGTTTAATAGAAAAAAATAAAGAATATATAGTTAATATAATTGATAATGGATATGACGGCGAAGGAATTGCAAAAATAGATAATTTTACAATTTTTGTTCCAACAGCAATAAAAGGAGAAAAGTGTAAGATATTAATTGTTAAAGTATGTCCTACATATGCATATGGAAAAATAATAGAAATATTAGAAAAATCTAATGTAAGAAAAGAAGAAGATTGCCTAACATATAAAAGGTGTGGGGGCTGTTCTTTAAGACATATAGATTATCAATATACATTAGATATGAAACGAAATATGGTGCAAAATTTAATAAATAAAACTTTAAATAATACTATAGAAGTTAGTAATACAATAGGAATGAAAAAGCCATATTACTACAGAAATAAACTACAATATCCAATAGGAAAAGATAAAAATCAAGAGCCAGTAATGGGGGTATTTGCAAAGAGAACACATGAGATTATTCCAATTAGTAAATGTATAATACAAAATGAAAAGGCAGAAGAAGTTGCCAAATATCTGTTTGAATTAATAAAACAATATCATATACCCATATATGATGAGAAAAAACATACTGGTACAATAAGACACATTGTTATAAAAATAGGGATAAGAACAAATGAAATAATGTGTATTATTGTTACCAATGACGAAAGTATACCACAAGAAAACACTATAGTAGAAAAAATTGTTGACAGATTTCCAGAAGTGAAAACTATTATAAAAAATATTAATAGTAAAAATACAAATGTGATTTTAGGAAAGAAAAATATTGTCTTATATGGAGATGGATATATTTATGACAAACTTGGAAATTATATTTTTAAAATATCACCATTATCATTTTACCAAACAAATCCTATTCAAACAGAATTACTATACAATAAGGCAATAGAATTTGCAAATTTAAGCAAAGAAGATGTACTTTGTGATTTATATTGTGGAATAGGAACAATAGGAATATTTGCTTCTAAATTTGTAAAAAAGGTATATGGAATAGAAATTGTAGAAGAAGCAATAGAAGACGCAAAGGAAAATGCTAAACTAAATAATATTGATAATATTGAATTCTTTGCAGGAGATGTAGAAAAGGTATTTGAAAAAATATTACAAGAAAAACGAGTAACGCCAACAGCGATAATAGTTGACCCGCCAAGAAAAGGTCTAGACAATACAACGATAAAAACTATACTAAAATTAAACGTAAGTAAATTAGTATATATAAGTTGCAATCCTGCAACAATGCTACGAGATTTAAAAATGCTAGAAGAAAAGTACTTTGTAAAGAAAATTCAACCAGTGGATATGTTTCCATTCACGAGCCATGTGGAGTGCGTAGCAGTGCTACAAATAAAGAAAGACATGTAATGCTTAAGTTTTATAAAAAAGTTGATTTGTGATATAAAATAAATGGTACAAATAATAGAAATTGGAGATATTTATGATGTTAGATAAAATAATTAAAAGTTGCAAATATGTTGTTAAGAATTCAAAATCAGTAAAAATAAATGAAGCAAAATTAGATGAATTTATAGAAACAATTAAGAATATAAAAACTAACCATTGGTTAAGTTATTCTCCATATGATTTATTAGATTTATCAACAGAAAAAATAATAAACTTTTTATTAGTATACGAATCAATAGACTTTTCTTTTTGGGGAGATCCTAAATGGACGATAGATACAGATGATGGAAAAGAAGATGGAAGTATTGCATTACTATATACAATATTAAAATATGTAAAAGAGAAAAACACTACTGACTTTTCTAATATAACTAAAGATGAATTTAGAGAAATATTAAAAGGAAATGTAGAAATTCCACTATTTGAAGAAAGATATAATATTATAAAAAATGTTAGTAAAATAGTTAATGAAGAAATGGATGGTAACTTTTATGAATTTATAAAAGATATTACTATCGATACAGAATTATTTGAGGTTATTGTAAATTATTTTCAAAATTTCAAAGATGAAAGAATATACAAAGATGAAAAAATCTATTTTTATAAATTAGCACAATTGTTAACATCAGATATATTACATATAAGAGAGTTGAAAGAAAATATAAGAATGGATTATTCTCATTTAATAGGTTGTGCAGATTACAAGATACCACAAGTAATGCGAGGATTGGGAATACTAGAATATAATGATAAATTAGCTAATATTATTGACAATAAAAAGGAAATAAAAATAAATTCAGAATATGAGGTAGAAATAAGAGCTAATATGCTTGTAGTAATTGATTTAATAAAGGAAAAATTAAAAAATAAAGTTTGTTCAATTGACATTAATGATTATATATGGAGTCAAGGAAGAAATAAGAACATAGAATTAAAACCATATCATTTAACTAGAAACACTAATTATTAATGGAGATATTGAACGGTAAAATATTTAATATTTGTTAGAAATAATTTAATAAATTAAGGAGAATAAATAGATGAAAATAATATTAGCTTCTGCTTCGCCAAGAAGAAAAGAGTTATTAGGGTACATTACTAAAAATTTTGAAACAATAGTAAGTAATATAAATGAAAATTTTATAGAAGGACTAACAATACAAGAACAGTCTAAAAGAATAGCCTATTTAAAAGCAAAAGAAGTATTTGATAGAACAAAAGGAGACAGAATAGTAATAGGTTCTGATACATTAGTATTAAAAAATGAAAAGCCTTTTGGAAAACCAAAAAGTAAAGAAGAAGCATTTAAAATGATATCTGAATTACAAAATGATATGCATGAAGTTATTACAAGTTTATGTGTAATAATAGAAAAAGATGGAAAACAAAAAATATATAAAGATTATGATATAGTAAAAGTATACTTATCTGAAATAACTCCAAAAGAAATAAAAGATTGGATTAATAGTGGAGAGGCTATGGACAAAGCAGGAGCATATGCAATACAAGGACAGTTTTCTAAATTTATAATTAAACTTGAAGGTAGCTATAATTCAGTTGTCGGATTACCTGTACAAAAATTATATCAAATTATTAAAGAATATTTAGATTAATGTTACTACTATTAGAAAAAGTTGGAGAATTGGCAAAAGCCATAAGAAAAAATGCTACTAATATGAGTATAGATAATAGTAAAATTAATCACTATGATACAATAGAAAGTGAAGTGGCAGATGTTTTTATTGTATTAAGTAGTATATGTAATAAACTAAACATTGATTTATATAAAGCCCTAAAAGATAAAGAATAAGAGAATATAAAAAGAACGTGGAAATAAAAAAGTTTTGCAAAAAATTTTTTTGTGAGGCTTTTTTCGATAGAAAGGCAAAATTTAAAATGAGAAATTTATTAATTGATGGTAGAATAAGAGATATAGAATTAGATTATTTATCTAAATACTTTGCTGTACATAAATTGCCTTCATCAGATGAAGTATATGAAGAAATATCTGCACATAGTGATATTTTCTACTGTAAAATAAATGATAAGGTGATCTGTGCACCAAATGCACCTATTAAAAACAATAATTTTATTATAGGAATATCAGAGGTAAAAAAGAATTATCCAAACGATGTTCCATATAATGCATGCCAAATAGGAAATGTAATAATTGGTAATAAATATACAGATAAAACAATAAATCCAAACATTATTGTAAAACAAGGGTATGTAAAATGTTCTATTTGTGTAACTAGTACAAAATCTTGTATTACTACAGACACGGGTATTTGTAAAATATTAAATAATCATGGTATAGATGCTACTTATATAATGGAGAAAAATATAAAGTTATTAGATAAAGCTGGAAAACCTACACAAATGCAAGGATTTATAGGAGGAGCAAGCATGGTGTTTGATGATAATTTTATACTATTTGGAGATATAGAAAAATTGGAAAGTAAAGAAAAAATATTAAAGCATATAGAAAAATATAAATTAAATCTTATAAACTTTAAAGGACTTGATGTAAATGATTATGGTGGTGGAATTATTTACTAGTGTAAGGACGGTAATTTCGACAATCAAAAAAGTTGTCAAAATCTCCGTCTCTTTTGAAAATCTCCCTTGACGCAAAAAAACAATTTTGTGGGATATTTTATAAAAATATACAAATAATTAATATATAAAGATAAAAAGTGGAGATGTTATAAATGGTGAATTCAAAAGAAGAAGTAAATATATTAGAGCTTTATGGCAAAGAATGTTTATTAACTAAAGAAGATTTTATTAAACAATACAAAATTAATAAAAATGGATTAACCAATCAAGAAGCAGAAAGTAATTTAAAACAATTTGGAGAAAATATTATTAGTAAATCTCGACCAAAAAGATGGTATAATTACTTTTTGGAAAGTTTATTTACACCATTTAATATTGTTTTGTTAGGGATAATTGTACTATTATGCTATACTGATATAATTCTTTCAGAAGAGAATAGCTATGCAAATATTATAGTTATTATAATATTAATTACAGCGAGTACTCTATTGGATTTTATTGAAGAATATCGTTCAAATAAGGCAGCAAACAAGCTTAAAGAATTAGTGGCTACAACCTGTATGGTGTTAAGAAATGGTGAAGAGACTGAAATTCCAATGAAGAATGTTACTATTGGAGATGTGGTAATACTTTCGGCTGGAAGTATGATTCCAGCTGATCTAAGACTTATAGAGTCAAATGACTTATATGTAGGACAATCTTCTTTAACAGGCGAATCTGATGCTATAAGAAAAATTGTTGAATCTGAAATGAAATTAGAAGATATAGAAAATGTTGCAGATTTAGATACAATTTGTCTTATGGGAACAAATGTTATTTCTGGAAGTGCTAAAGGTGTTGTAATAAAAATTGCAGATTCAACATATTTTGGGAAAATAGCTTATACGCTGAATTCTAGCAAGCCTAAAACTGCTTTTCAAAAAGGAATTGAAGGCATTAGTAAACTATTAATAAGATTTATGCTAATTATAATTCCTATAGTCTTCATACTAAATTTTGCTAAGCATAATGTTATTACAGCTTTTACATTTTCTGTAGCTATTGCAATAACTATAACGCCTTTGTTACTTCCAGTTATATTATCATCTTGCTTGTCAAAAGGCGCTGTAAAAATGTCAAAAAAGAAGACTATAGTAAAAAAACTAGATGCAATTCAGAATTTTGGTGCCATGAACATTTTGTGTACAGATAAAACAGGAACTTTAACAGAGAATAAAATTATATTAGAGAAATATTTAAACACTAAAGGCGAAGAAGATATAGGAGTTTTAAAATATGCATATTTAAATTCTAGTTTTCAAACTGGCTTAAGAAGCAATATAGATGAAGCTGTCATAAAACGTGGATTAGAGCATAACATGAAAGAAATAACTAGCAAATATATAAAATTAGATGAGATTCCATTTGACTTTGCTCGTAGACGTTTATCTGTTGTTGTAAGGAATAGTGAAAACAAAGATGAACTCATAACTAAAGGAGCTGTTGAGGAAATTCTTAATGTTTGTACTTTGGCAGACTATAAAGGTGAAGTTTATTCATTAACGAAAGAAATAAAAGAAAATATACAAAAAATTAGTAGAGACTTAAATAAGAAAGGTTTAAGAGTTATTGCTGTATGTAAAAAATACAATACAGAAAAAAATCACAAACTAAATGTTCAAGATGAAAAGAATATGACGCTATTAGGGTTTATTGGATTTTTAGACCCTCCAAAAGAAAGTGCAAAAGCAGCCGTAATGAAAATGAATGAAACAGGGATTAGAGTTATTGTTCTAACAGGAGATAATGCCGAAGTGACTAGATGTATATGTGATAAAGTTGGAATCATGTCTGAGAATATTATTCTAGGAAGTAAGTTGGACAGATTATCAGATATGGCAGTTCATAGACTTATCAAAAAAAATAACATTTTTGCCAAGTTATCGCCTATTCAAAAAGCTAGAATTGTCAGATTACTAAAAGAAGATAATAATATTGTAGGCTATATGGGTGATGGTATTAATGATAGTCCTTCTCTTATAAATTCAGATGTTGGGATATCTGTTGATACTGCTGTTGACATTGCTAAAGAATCGGCAGATATAATATTATTAGAAAAAGATTTAAATGTTTTATTAGATGGTGTAACTGAAGGTAGAAAAACTTTTGCAAATTTAATGAAATATATTAAATTAGCTACAAGTTTTAATTTTGGAGAAGTGTTATCAGTTATTGTTGCAAGTGTTGTATTGCCATTTCTGCCAGAAACCCCTATACAACTATTAGTAGAGGGACTACTATATGATTTTGGACAAATGACACTTCCTTTTGATGATGTTGACCAAGAAATTATTCGACAACCTAAAAGATTGGACACAACAAGCTTAAAACATTTTATGTTCTTTATGGGACCAGTGAGTTCTTTGTTTGACTTAATTGTATTTGCTTTTTTATGGTTTACTTTTAAAGTGAGAGAGGTGGCATTATTCCAAACAATCTGGTTTACTTATAGTATTGTTTCAAATCTTGTTGGAATGCATATTATAAGAACAGCAAAAATTCCATTTATACAAAGTAATGCCAACAAAATGGTATATTTATCATCAATATTATTAATAGTGATAGGTATATTAGTTCCATTTACAAGATTAGGAGCAATAATTGGATTAGTGCCAATTGCTTTAAAATATATATTATTGATATTTGGTGTCACATTTTTATATTGCATTTTGGCAATGTTTGCTAAAAAAATATATATCAAAAAATACGAAGAGTGGATTTAGATTACTAATAAAATTAGAATAAAAATAATAGATATTAAATTATATCTTGAGAATTATTTGAAATTCATGTTATAATTCTAGTATATTATATATTAGTAAAAGAGGAATTGTTATGTTAAAAAAATTTAAAGAAATAAAGGAAACATATAGAGAGACTAAGAAATCGACTATAATGGTATATGTTATTCTAAGAGCATTAGTAATTATTAGTATGATTAGACAAATAATATTAGGAGAAATAAGCAATGCAGCTTTATGCTTATTATCATTAATTTTATTTACAGTACCTTTTTGGATACAAGAAAAATTTAAAATTACATTGCCAAGTGTGTTAGAAATAATAATACTATGTTTTATATTTTCAGCAGAAATTTTGGGCGAAATAAACAATTTTTATATAGTTATTCCATATTGGGATACCATATTACACACACTAAATGGCTTTTTGGCAGCAGGAATAGGATTTTCTTTAGTAGATTTATTAAATGAAAATATAAGTAGTATTAAGCTGTCACCAATATTTATTGTAATTGTTTCATTTTGCTTTTCAATGACAATAGGGGTATTATGGGAATTTTTTGAATATGGAGCAGATAATATTTTAAAAACTGATATGCAAAAAGATAGTATAGTTCAAAATATTTCAACAGTAACTCTTGACAAAACAAAAAGTAATAAAGCAATCGGCATAAATAATATAAAATATACAGTAATATATAGTGAAGATAACGAAGGAAAAATGAATGAAACTATTATACCTAATGGTTATTTAGATATAGGTATTAATGACACAATGAAAGATCTTATGGTGAACTTTATTGGTGCCATTTGTTTTAGTGTTTTTGGATATTTGTATATTATAAATAGAGGAAAATATCATTTTGTTAACAATTTTATAGCAAGGAAAATAAGTAATTAAAAAAATATATTGAATAAAATAGTCACATATTATAAAATAACTACATAAACAAAAGATGGAGGTAATATATGTTAAATGTTAAATTAAATTTAAAATATTCAAACATTTCAGAAAAAGAAATTATAAAATATGCAGAAGAAGTAAAAAAAATACATGAAAACCTACATAATAGAGCAGAAGATAAGAAAGATTTCGTGGGGTGGTTAGAACTTCCAACCAAATATGACAAAAAGGAATTTGAAAAAGTAAAAAAAGTAGCAGAAAAAATACAAAGTGATTCAGAAATTTTAATTGTAATAGGAATAGGTGGTTCTTATTTAGGCGCAAGAGCAGTAATAGAAGCATTAACAAATTCTTTTTATAATCTACAAGAAGAAAGAAAAACTCCATTAATACTTTATGTAGGGAACAATTTGAGCACAAACTATATAAATGATTTAATAGAGGTTATAGGAAACAAAGATTTTTCAATAAATGTAATATCTAAGTCAGGGACAACTACTGAACCAGCAATAGCTTTTAGAATTTTTAGAGAAATGCTAGAAAATAAGTATGGTATAAAAGAAGCAAGAAAGAGAATTTATGTAACAACAGATGCTAAAAAAGGAGCATTAAAAACACTAGCAAAAGAAGAAAAATATACAACATTTGTAATACCAGATAATATAGGTGGTAGATATTCTGTATTAACACCAGTTGGATTATTGCCTATAGCTGTTGCAGGAATAGACATAGACAAATTAATGCAAGGCGCAAAAAATGCGCAAGAAAAATATTTAGACCGAAACATAAAATATAATGATTGCTATAAGTATGCAGTTGCAAGAAACATATTATATAAAAAAGATAAAAATATAGAGATACTTGTAACATATGAGCCAAAGCTTCATTATATGATAGAGTGGTGGAAACAGCTATATGGAGAAAGTGAAGGAAAAGAACATAAAGGGATTTATCCTTCTGGAGTAGAATTTACCACAGATTTACATTCATTGGGACAATACATACAAGACGGAAGAAGAAATTTGTTTGAAACAGTAATAAATATAAAAAATATAAATTCAGAAATTATAATAAATGCAGATGAAGATAATTTAGATGGACTAAATTATTTGTCAGGTAAAACATTAGATTTTGTTAATAAAAAGGCGATGGAAGGAACAATAGCAGCACATACAGAAGGAGATGTACCTAATATAGTTATTGAGATAGAAAAACTAGACGAAGAAACGGTGGGACATTTAATATATTTCTTTGAACTATCTTGCGCAATGTCTGGCAATTTACTAGGAGTAAATCCATTTGATCAACCAGGAGTAGAAAAATATAAAACTAATATGTTTAAACTGTTAAAAAAACCAGGATATGAAAAAGATGAATGATTTGGTAAGCAGAATAATTGGCTTTTATCTTTTGATATAATTTTTTAAAATAAATAAAAAAATGCTTAGGTAAGTAGAGGTGGAAAAATAAGAATGAAAAAAAGATGTAGTAATATAGAGGCTTTAAGAATAATTTCAATGCTAATGATATTGATGCTACATTTATTAAACTATGGAAGATTACTCGAAAAAAGCAATGTCTTAACAGCAAAAGGATTTTGCATATGGTTTTTAGAAGCATTATGTTTTGTGGCTGTAAATTGCTATGTTATAATAGGTGGTTATTTTTTAGTAGATTCAAATTTTAAAATCAAAAGAATATTAAAAATATGGTCAGAAACATTATTTTATTCAATATTAATATATAGTATTTTTTAAATATGGATATAAAAAGTAAAATTTTGAATTGGTGTATTTACTTTTTTGCACCAACAACTTTTGGAATATATTTGATACATGAAAATCCAAATTTTAGAGATTTTTTATGGGAAAAAGTACGACTGGTATTAAAATCTGCAGAAACAAAAACACCTTTTCTCGTAATTATAATTCCTATAGTGTTATTTATTACATTTTCTATGGTTGATAAAATAAGAACAAATATATTTAAACTTGTTAGCAAAATAAAAATAAATCCAAAAGAAAAGGTAATAAATGTATGCAACAAAATAGAAGAAATCATGAATACAAAATGAAATATATTTGGTAGTATAAAAATTATATAAACAAAAATAAAGATTTTGTTTACATGTTTTAAAATTTGATATTGAAAAATATAGATAACCCAATAAAATGTGAATAGTAAAAAAGCGAAGAAAGAAAAATATCTATGCTTGCTAAGATTATAACGTATTCATTTACTTAACTGCCGAATTCTCGCAATTATAATTTGTATAAAGAACTATATTAAAAATAAATAAAATGTTATAAAAAATGTGATGTGTGAATGTTAAATAAATGATCAATAAACATTTTTGTATTGACATATTTCACTTGAAAAATATATAATGTTTAATATTGAAATTAAATGTAAAATAACTGGAGATAAAAATGGAAAATAAATCACTTTTTAAGAATTCAATTTATAAATGTTTATTTAGTATAGCTAATATAGCGATACCAATAATTATAGGACCATATATAACGAAACTTTTAGATGTAGACTTATATGGTGCATATAATAAAGTTTATGCTGAATTTCAGATCTTTTTGATATTTGCAACATTTGGAATATATACTTTTGGCGTAAGAGAAATAAGCAAAATCCGAAATGATAAAAAGGCTGTTGCTACGTTGTTTACTAACTTATTTGTTTTAAGTATAATAACGAACACAGCAGTTGGAATTATTTATATAACATATGGTTTGATTTCATCGACAGGAATTACAACGCAAATATATATGGTGTTTATAATTCAAATTATTGCAAATGTTTTCTATGTAGAATTTTTGAATGAAGCAATGGAAAACTACAAATTTATAACAATAAAAACCTTAATAGTCAAAATTATTTATTTAACATTATTGTTGCTTTTAGTTAGAAAATCGAACGATATAATAATATATGCAATTATAATATCTTTTATAGTGTTTTTAAATAATATCATAAGTTACATATATGTAAGAAAGAAAATTAAATTTGATTTCAAAAGCTTAAAGTTACTACAATTTGTAAGGCCATTATTCTTAGTATTAATTCTTACAAATATATCAATACTATATAGCCAATTAGACAAAATAATGTTAGGAAAGTTTGTAGGGGATGTTGCTGTAACTAAATATTATATACCGTATTATATAATATATACATTAGCATCAATACCATATTCTGTAATAAATGTAGCTATACCAAGGCTAACGTATGTTACAAAAGCTGAAGGAATGGAGTCTTATAAAAAAATATTAAAAACTACTATATCAAGTTTACTTTTTATAATAATACCTATGTGTTTTGGAGTTGCTGTTTTAAGCAAAGAAATAATATTTTTATATGCAGGAGATAAATATGGTGATATATCAAACACTTTAGTTCTGGCATGTATTATTAAAATTATTATAAGTATAGAATCGGTTTTAACAAATTTAGTATTATATGTAAATAATAAAGAGAAAATTATAGTAAGATTTTCTTTTATATTTGGGATATCTAACTTAATAATGAATAGTTTATTAGTAATATTTAAAATACTTAACCCTTTTACAGCTATGTTAACAACGGGAATAGCCGAAGTATTATTAATAATAACTCAATATATATATATAAGAAATAAAATGAAGATAAAAGTACCTTTAGTAACAAAACAGAATATTGCATATTTAATATTGTCAATATTATTTATACCAATTTCATACATTGTGAAGAAAATAAATTTTGGATTTTATATTAATATTATTATAATCATAACTATATGTGCTAGTTTATATAGCGGAGTATTATTAATAAAAAAAGATGAATCGTTATATATAATTATTAATAAATTGAAAAATAAATTAAAATTAAATAAGGAGTAGAGTAATGAATAAAATAATAATACCTACAGGATATATGGGTTCAGGATCATCAGCGGTGACAGATTTAATAGCAGAATTTAAAGACTGCAAAAATGAATTTAAATCATACGAATATGTTTTGCTACATTGCCCTAATGGTTTATTTGACTTAGAGGACAAGCTTCTAATAGGCAATAATGCAATAAGAAGTGATGAGGCTTTAAGAAGTTTCGAAACTCAAATGAAAAAACTTTATAATAAAAAATATTGGTGGGTGGGAAATTATCAAAAAATTATTGGAGAAAATTTTATGAATCTTGTGGATCAATACCTTAATAAAATTACGCAGTTCAATTATGATTCATATTGGTATACTCATGAAGAAGTTGATAATAAAATGTTTTTAAAATTACTAATTCGTAAGCCAATAAAGATATTATTAAGAAATAAAAAATTTAAGAAAGTTCTTAAATATAAAGATGGTATGAGAATATCATTAGTAACGCCACAAGAATTTTACACATATTCTAAAGAATTTATAAATAATGTAATAGAAGAAATTTCTCGTGGAGCACAAAATGTTGTATTAGATCAATTTATGTTACCATTTAATATGTTTAGAATCGATAACTATTTTGACGATAATGTAAGAGCAATTGTTGTTGAAAGAGATCCAAGAGATGTATTTATTTTAAATAAATATATATGGGGTGAAAGACAAATTAGAGTGCCTGTGCCGTTAGATGTAAAAATGTTTTGCCAATATTATAGAAAAATGAGAAAAAGTGAAAAAGTTACCGGATCTAATAAGGTATTAAGAATTAAGTTTGAAGATTTAATTTATAAATATGACGACACTTTAACATCAATTATGGAACATTTGAATTTTACAGAACAGGATCATATTAACAAAAAAACAAGATTTGATCCAGACATATCAATAAAAAATACACAATTGTTTAATAATCCTATATATGAACAAGAAGTAAAAATTATAGAAAATGAACTAAAAGAGTATATATATAATTTTCCATACTCATTAAATAATGAAGTAGAAAATACAGTTGAATTTGATGACTGATATTGTGTTGACAAAAAATATATAGTAAGATAAAATGTAAAATAAAATGGGAAAATGGGAGCGATAAAGATGTGGGGAAATATAACAATAGCATTTTTGCTAGCATTTATAACAAGCTTTGTTGTAACACCATATACAATGAGACTTGCACACAAAATAGGAGCTATAGATATACCAGATAAAAGGAAGGTACATAAAAAACCAATACCAAGACTGGGAGGATTAGCTATAATATCAGGTTTTATAGTTTCTATTATATATTTATTAATAGTTTTAAACATAGAAAATACAATACAATTAAATGGAATAGAACAATATGGAATTAAATTATTAGGCTTTTTTATAGGAATATTAATATTAGGAATAACGTGTTTTATAGATGATTCAAAAAATATCCCAGCATTATTAAAACTATTGGCGCAAGTATTAGCTGCTATAATAGTGGTAATGTGCGGAGTAAAAATTGACATTATTGCAATTCCTTTATTAGAAAAAAATATAAACTTGAGTAATATAGTTTCATATATATTCACGATAGGATGGATTGTAGGAATTACTAATGCAATTAATTTAATAGATGGATTAGATGGCTTATCTTCAGGAATTTCACTTATATCTTGTATATCATTATTAATAATATTTGCAACAAATGGCTCATCAATATTATCTATTATATTAATAACAGCTTTAGCCGGTGGAATAGTTGGGTTTCTTCCGTTTAATTTTAATCCAGCTAAAACATTTGTTGGAGATGTAGGCTCAAATTTTTTAGGTTTCAGTTTAGCAGTTATATCAATTTTAGGAGTAGCTAAAACATATACGGTATTAGTATTAATAGCACCACTAATAGTGCTAGGCTTACCCATATTTGACACGATATTTGCGATTTTTAGAAGAATAATTAAAGGCAAATCCTTAAAAGCAGTATTCAAACCGGACAAGGGGCATTTACACCATAGGCTTATGGCAAAGGGATACACACAAAAACAAGCAGTTTTAATATTATATGGATTAAGTGCAACACTAGGAATGTTTGCGATTATATTGCTAGACAGTGGTATATGGAAAGCATTGTCCTTTGCATTATTAGTAGTTGCAATAGTCGCAATAGGATATAAAGATATTTTTAAACAAAGGGAGCAAAAAAATAGCGATTAATTAAAAAATAGAGGGTGAATAGAGTGTTAGAAAATAATAAAAGAAACTTACAATTAAAGATATTAGAAATGGTTAAATATTTGGATTCATTTTGTAAAGAAAATAAAATAGAATATTTTATAGCATATGGATCTTGCTTAGGAGCAGTTAGACATAAAGGTTTTATTCCTTGGGATGACGATTTTGATATAGGAATGACTTTAGAAAACTATAATAAATTTATAGAATTATGCAAAACCAAGTTGGATACAAATAAGTATTTTTTACAAACACTAGAAACAGAGCCCAATTATTATTTGTCTTTTGCTAAGTTAAGAGATATAAATACAACACTTATAGAAGAAAAAAACAAAGATATTGCAATCACTAAAGGAGTTTATATAGATATTTTCCCAATAGTGGGAATACCAAAGGGAAAAGTGAAAAAAATATTTGTAAAAATAAACAGAGCATTTGCATTGTCAGCAAATGTAAATGTAATTAATAATAAATTTTTACACAGTATATTTAAAATAATTTTAAGTATATTTGGAAAGGCAAGAATATTAAAATATTGTACAAAGCAGATGATGAAATATAGGTGTGACGATTGCGAAGAATGGTGCTCAATTGCTGGTGGAGAAGGATTTAAAATAAATTCTACAACCAAAGCTATAATAGGAAAAACTATATACGTACCTTTTGAAGATACAGAGTTACCAATACCAGAGAAATATGATGAATATTTAAGACACATATATGGAGATTATATGCAAATTCCAACAACTGAACAGATAAAGGCAAAAGAACATACCGCCTACGTGCTAGATTTAAATCATTCATATGCAGAATATTTAAAATTAAATGAACAAAAATGAGCAATAAAACGAAGGGAGATAATAGATGATAAAAGTTAGTGTTATTGTACCAGTTTATAATGTAGAGAATTATTTAAGAAAATGTTTAGATTCTTTAATAAATCAAACATTAAAACAAATCGAAATAATAGTAGTTAATGATGGAAGTCCTGACAATAGCCAAGAAATAATAGAAGAATATGTGAAAAAATACCCAAATTTAATAAAGGCATTTATTAAGGAAAATCGGTGGACAGGGATCTGCAAGAAATTATGGACTCAATTATGCAACTGGAGAATATATAAGTTTTGTTGATAGCGATGATTGGATAGACTTAGATATGCTGGAGAGAATGTATGGTGTGGCGATTAAGGAAAATAGTGACATTGTTATATGTGACATGATAGATTATTATGAAGATGGAACAAGAAAATTTTTAAATTGTACTAAATTTAATTCCATTTATAATGTTACACCTTCTGCAAGCAATAAAATTTTTAGGAAAAGTTTTATCAATAATGTACGTTTCTTAAATGGATTATGGTATGAAGACTTTAATTTTACTACTAAACTATTATTTAATAATCCTAAAATATCAACTATATCAAATCTATATTATAACTGCCATTCAAGAAAAGATTCAACGATGAACAACAACAACTCAAAGAAGAACTTAGATATTATAACAATAATAGAAGACCTAAAACAATATGCAAAACAAAACAATTTATATGATGATAATATCATTAAATATCTAATATTTGATCATATCTTAATTACAACAATTAATCGTGTGGAAAGACAAAAAAATCTTGAAAAATCAGACGTAATAAAAAAATTGAGAAGTTATTGTAAGCAAAACTTAAAAAATTATAAAAAGCAACCATTTTATAAAAATGTTGCAAAACCGAGAAAAATGGTGGCAAATTTAAACTATATTGGATTACATAAAGTCTCAAGTATTTTAATAAAACTAAAGTCCAAGTTAAGAAAAATAACAACAGTGATTTACAAATAATTATTGTATTATAAATAAAAAGGGGTATGTATGGAAAAAGTAAATATAATAATTCCAATATATAATTCAGAAGAATATTTATCATTATGTTTAAATAGTATAGTAAATCAAACATTAAAAGAAATAAAAGCAATTTTAGTAAATGATGGTTCAAAAGATTCTTCTGAACAAATAATAGATGAGTATATAAACAAATATCCAGAAAAATTTGTAAAAATTAACAAAAAAAACGGTGGTCAAGGTTCAGCTAGGAATATGGGCTTAAAAGAGGCTAATCGGAGAATATATTATTTTTATAGATAGCGACGATTATATAGAAAATGATATGTTAGAAAAAATGTACAACCTTGCAAAAAAAAATAATAGTGATTTAGTAATCTGTGATTATTATGAGATAACAGAAAATAATAAAGTGGTAAAAAAAGCGATTAAACATATGAGTGAAGACATAAAAATAAATTATATGTTATCAAACACAAGCCCCTGGAACAAGCTTATAAAAGCAGACATATTTAAAGCAAATAATATAAAATTTATGGAAGGGTATATTTATGAGGATTTAGCGACAATGCCAATATTAGCAGAATATGCAAAAAACATTATATATTTAGAAGAACCATTATATAATTATATAATACGAAATGGCTCTACTATGAGACAGAAAAAATATAATAAAAAATTAGAATCCATTTTTGTTGCAATTGAATATTTAGAGAAAGAATTTAAAGAAAGAAAACTTGACTTAAAATATAAAGAAGAAATTGAATATATATATATAGAACATTTATTATATGCAGCTTCACGGTCGTTTTTTGAAATATAAAGAAGGAAAAGAAAATTTAAAGAAAATAATAAAAATTATAAAGCAGAAATATCCAAGTTGGAAAAAAAATAAATATTATAAAAAGCAAACGTTGATTTTTAAAGCAACATGCAATATATTTTTAAATAACAATTTATTAATTATAAAGCTATATAGTGCAGTAAGAAAAGTGAAAAAATAAAATACAATTGAAGAAGGTAGGTCCATAAATAAATGACTAACAGAGTATTAAGTAAAATAAAAGACAATTGGTTAACAATAATAATAATAATACAGCCAATATTAGATATAATATCATATTTTCAAACCAAATATTTAGGAAACTCTTATTCTTGGATAGCAAGAATAATTATTCTAATGATAATATTAATTATAACATATTACAAGTCAAGAGATAAGAAAAAATTAATACTATTTTTGTTGCCGTATTGTATATTTTTTACAATACATATATTGAACTTATATAGAATTGACACGTTGAAATTTTTAGTTGATTTAAAATATTTTATAAATACATTTCAAACTCCAATAATAACAATTTTGCTAATAGATTATGTAAAAAGCACAGACTATAATTTAGAAAAAATAAAAAAATCAATAGTTATTAACTTTTTCATAATTGCGGTTAGTATCGGGCTAGCATATATAACAAATACTTTTCAGTATACATATACTAGTGGAAGAGGTATTACGGGATGGTTTTCAAGTGCAAACACAATTGGAATGATTTTATGTGCATTATCTCCATGGACTTTATATATGTTATCGAAAACAAAAAAATGGTATTATTACTTAATTAGCATTATTGTCGTATTTGCAATTTTATATTTTAATGCAACAAAAGCATGCTATTTTACATTAGTTTTATCTTTAATGGCAATGACCTTTGCTTTAGCGTTTTCAAAAGATGAACCTAAAAAAACAATAAAAATAATTATTACAGTTGCTTTTTTAATAATATCGATTTTGTTATACAACGTATCATATACTTCTAGTAGAAGTGGAGAGACGACTGATATAAACAAATCATATAATCAGGAAATACAAAAAATTACTATGAACAATGACAAAGAAATCATTAATTTAGACAATATTGATACTGATAATGACAAATTAATTGAAAAAATATTAAGTACAAGTTATATATACAGAGAAATCATGGATATACAAGGAAAAGATGCAATTATTAAAGCAATGAAACCACATCTTTCGGCCTCTGCATTAGCAAATAACAGACTAAGAAAAGTAATAAATGCCCAAATAGAATTTGAAAAAGCAGATGTATTAACAAAGACTTTAGGAATTGGATATAGTAGGATAGCAGCACATTCATTAGACTTAGAAAATGATTTGCATGCAATTTATTATTATTATGGATATTGGGGATTTGTACTATATTTAAGTATATACATATATGCTATGGTGAAATCACTAATTGCATTTTTGAAAAACCCAAAATTAATATATGATAAAGAATTTATAATGCTAATTTTTTTAATACTTATATTAATTGTGGGTGGAGAATATTCAGGAGCATTTTTAAGAAAAGCAAACGCGAATATATATTTATCGCTATTTTTAATATTTCTATTTTATAAGATAAAGAAAAAAAGTAGAAGTACAGAAAATAATAAAATAACATTTTTATTATTGCATTTGGGTTTTGGAGGCATTGAAACAGCTACCATCAACACTGCCAATGCACTATCTAAAAAATTCAATGTGGAGTTAATAGTTTACTATTATTTAAAAAATAATCAAGAAATGTACGTAAATAAAAATATAAATATCAAATATTTATATAGAGGAGAGCCAAATAAAAACCAGCTAAAAGGAGCAGTAAAAAGTAAAAATATATTAGCTTTATTAAAGGAAGGAATTAAAGCACTTAATATTGTTATGAAAAAGCAGATATTAATGAAAAAAGAAATCATAAATTCTACTTCATTTGCTATAATATCAACTCGTAGTGAATTTAGCAAAATATTAAGTAAATACGGACCAGAAAATGTAATAAAAATAGCTCAAGAGCATCAACATCATAATAATGATAAAAAATATATAAATGTATTAAAATATAAATATAAAAATATTGACTATTTATTAGCTCTTACAAAAGGACTAAAAAAAGATTATGAGGAATTTCTTATAAAAAATAAACACACTAAGATTGTTTTAGTACCGAATATGCTGGTAGAATACAACCACGAGAAATCAAATTTGGATAATAAAAATATAATTACGATATCTAGATTACATAAAGGCAAAAGAATAGAAGAATTAGTTGAAATTTTCTCAAAGATCAAAAACAATGATTCACTATTATATATAATAGGAGATGGAGAAGAAAAAGATAACATAGAAAAATTTATTAAAGAAAAAAAATTAGAAAATAGAATAATAATGACAGGATATTTAAATAGAGAAGAGCAAAAAGAATATATTTTAAAAACATCAGTGTTTGCAATGACTTCCATCTCAGAAGGGTTGCCAATGGTTTTATTAGAAGCAATGAGCTATGGGTTACCGTGCATTGCGTATAAAACTGAAAGTGGAGTAGAAGATATTATAGTTAATAATGTTAATGGATACATTATTAAAAATAGAAATCAAAAAGAATATATAGAAAAACTTACAAATCTTTTAGAAAATCAAAAGCAAAAACAGGCAATGAGCACAAAAGCATTAGAAAAAATAGATAAATATAAAGAAGAAAATGTAGTCAAAATATGGTTAGAAATATTAAAAAAAATGGATTAATGATAGATTAATAATTAATACTAGGAGATATAATAAATGAAAAAAGTTTTATTTATAGCTAGTACAGGTGGTCACTTAAATGAACTATTACAACTAAAAGCATTATTTAAAGAATATGACTCTTATCTTATAACGGAAAAGGACAAGTCTACAGAAAGTTTACAGATAGAAGGTATAAAAGAAACAAAATATTTGACTTATGGAACAAGAAGTAAAATATTAGTATATCCTTTTATATTTATATATAATTGTTTTAAAAGTTTATTTTATTATTTTAAAATAAAACCAAAGGTAATTATAACAACAGGTACTCATACTGCGGTGCCAATGTGTTACATAGGTAAACTATTTGGTTCTAAAATTATTTTTATAGAAACATTTGCAAACAGAAATACAAAAACATTGTCAGGGAGGATGGTTTATCCAATTTCAGATTTATTTATCGTACAATGGAAAGAAATGCAACAATTATATCCTAAATCTGTATATGGAGGTGCTATATATTAATGATTTTAGTATTATTAGGAACACAAAACAATAGCTTCCATAGGTTATTAGAAGAAGTACAAAAATGTATAGATGAAGGAACAATAAAAGATAAAGTAGTTGTACAGGCAGGTAGTACTAAATTTGAGTCAGATGATATGGAAATATTTAACTTAATAGAACAAAATAAATTTAATGAACTTATAGAACAAGCTAATATTATAATAACACATGGAGGGGTGGGTTCAATAGTAACAGCTGTTAAGTTAGGTAAAAAAGTAATTGCGGTTCCAAGATTAAGAAAATATGGAGAACATGTAAATGATCATCAAATTCAAATTGTAGAAACATTTTCAAAACAGGGATTTATAAAAGGCATCAAAGATGTTTCAGAGTTAAAAGAAACACTAAAAAATATAGATACATTCACACCAAACAAATTAGAAAGCAATACAGAAAATATTGTAAAAATTATAGAAAATTTTATACAAAAGATATAGCTTAATAGTAAAAAGAAGATTATTGACAAACATACTTTAAATAAAATATAATATAGTAAATATTACATATAAAGGGGGAAAAAATGAAAATAGCAGTTATAGGACGGAGGAAATATTGGAACATTGCTAGCAGCGGAACTTGCCTTAAATAATGAAGTAAATTTATATACAAATTTTAAAATGAATAATAGAGAAATAGAAGTTTATAACCAAGACGATGAGAAATTATATTCCTCTAAAATAAATTTGGCAACAGATGATATGAAAAAAGCAATTGGTAATGCAGAAGTCATCTTTTGTACAGTTCCATCAAATGTAGTTCCAAGTATTATTTGTGATATAGGTAAACATATCAAAGAAAATGCATATTTAATATTTATGCCTGGAACAGGTGGAAAAGAATATATATCTAAAGCTAAAATAAAAAAAAATATAACGATTGCAGGATTACAAAGAGTATATTCAATTGCAAGACTAAAAGAAAAAGGAAAATCTGTATACATGTTAGGCAAAAAGGAAAAACTTTTTGTGTCTGCAATTACCAACAATAAAAGTAAAGAAGTTTCAATTATATTAGAAAAATTATTTAATATACCATGTGTATGTGTTAACAATTATTTAGCAGTTACCTTAACACCATCGAATCCAATATTACACACTTCTAGGCTATATGCAATGTTTAAAGAACAAGAAAAATATGAAAAAGAAATATTGTTTTATGAAGAATGGGATGAAGAATCATCAAGAATATTATTCGAATGTGATGATGAGTTAAGAAAAATTTGTAATAAATTGGACAAACTGAATTTGGAAGAGGTAGTTTCTTTAAAAGAATATTATGAGTCAAAAACAGAAGAAAAATTTGCAAATAAATTAAAAAGTATTAAAAGTTTTAAAGGAATAAAAGCACCAATGATAAAAAGTAAAGGGAAATATATTCCAGATTATGAATCTAGATATTTTACTGAAGACTTCCCATATGGGCTATTGATTATAAAAGGATTTGCTTTGATATGTGATATTGATACACCAATGATAGATAATATAATTAAGTGGGTACAAGTTAAATTAAATAAGCAATATATTATAAATGATAAACTGGAAGGAAAAGATGTCATCGAAACTGGAATACCACAAAATTATGGAATAAATACAATAGAAGATATTTACAACTTTTATATGTAAAGGAGAGAGGGACTATGCAAGGATTAATGTTGGCAGCTGGCGTCGGAAAAAGATTAGGGAAATATACTAAGGGCAATACAAAATGTATGTTAAATGTAGCAGGTAAAACGCTAATAGAAAGAGCAGCAGAAGCACTAAAAGCAGTGGGAATTAATAGGTTAATTATGGTAGTGGGTTATCAGAAGGATAACTTAAAAGAATATATAAAAGAAAATATAAAAGATATGGAAATTATATTTATAGATAATCCAGATTATGCTAAAAGTAACAATATTTATTCATTATACTTGGCCAGAGAATGGTTAAAAAAAGATGATACAATAATGTTAGAATCAGATTTAATATATGAAAATAAAATAATAGAAGAACTTGTAAATAATAAAGAAGAAAATTTAGCTATTGTTGCAAAATATGAACAATGGATGGATGGAACAGTGGTAACAATAGATAGTGAAAACAAAATAACAGAATTTATAGAAAAAGCTGATATTAGATATGACAGAATAGAAGAATACTATAAAACTGTTAATATTTACAAATTAAGTAAAAAATTTAGCGAAAGAGAGTATATACCATTTTTAGAAGCATATATGACTGCTTATGGAACAAACGAATATTATGAATTAGCATTAAAGGCAATAGCGCATCTTTCAAAATCAAATTTAAAAGCATTACCAATAGAAAATATAAAATGGTATGAAATTGATGATGCTCAAGATTTAGACATCGCCAATTGTTTATTCTCAAAAGAAGAAGAAACTATATCTATGTATCAAAAGAGGTTTGGTGGATATTGGAGATTTAACAATCTAAAAGATTATTGTTATCTTGTAAATCCATATTTTCCAACCCAAAATATGTTGGAAAAGATAAATTATCTATCAAAAGAATTAATTACTTCATATCCTTCAGGATTAGTAACTCAAAATATTAATGCAGGAATACTATTTAATATAGATGAGAATGAAGTAATAGTTGGAAATGGTGCAGCCGAACTTATAAATATTCTAGGGCATTTATTACACGAAAAAATTGCTGTATCTATACCGGCATTTAATGAATATATAAGATGCTTTAAGAATTGTGAAATTGTAAAGATAAATTCAAAAGAATTTGATTATGATTTTAATATTAAAGAGATGTTGAGAATAATTGAAACAGTAGATACATTAGTGGTGGTAAACCCAGATAATCCTAGTGGTAGTTTCATAAAATATAATGAAGTAATGCTTCTAATAGAAAAGGCAAAGCAATTAAATAAAAAAATAATAATTGATGAAAGTTTTATTGACTTCGCAGACGAGAGTGAAAAATATACTTTACTAAATTCAGAAATATTACAAACATACAAGAATCTAATAATAATAAAAAGTATAGGAAAATCATATGGAGTTGCAGGTATTAGATTGGGAATATTAGCAAGTGGAGATAGAAAATTATTGCAAGACATCAAAGAAAATATGGCAATTTGGAATATAAATTCCTATGCTGAATATTTTTTACAAATTATAAGACCATATTTACCTGAATATAAAAAATCTTGTAATCTCATAGCAGAAGAAAGAAAGAGATTTTATAATGAATTAAGTGCAATAAGCTATTTAAAGGTGTATAAATCACAGGCTAATTATATTATGTGTAAATTAATAAATACGAAAGCTGAAGATTTAGCAAATTATTTGATGAAATATTATAATATACTTATTAAAGATTTATCTGGAAAAGATGGATTCGAGAATGAGCAATATATAAGGTTGGCAATAAAATCAAAAGAAGATAATGATTTATTATTAGAAGCAATGAGAAAATATAAAAAATAGTTTTTTAATATATAGAGATGGGAATGCCTACTGAATATTTTAAGAAAGGAAAGATAGATATGTCGGTTTTAGTTACAGGGGGAGCAGGATACATTGGTAGTCACACTGTTGTAGAATTATTAAAAAACAATAGAGAGGTAATCATTGTTGATAATTTTTCAAATAGTAAGCCAGAAATGTTAGAGAAAATTAAAAAAATAACAAATAAAGATTTTAAATTTTATGAAATGGATTATGCTGACAAAGAGAAAATGGATAAGGTTTTTACAGAAAATAATATAGAAGCGGTAATACATTTTGCAGGATATAAAGCAGTAGGGGAATCAGTAGAAAAACCAATAGAATATTATACTAACAATGTCGCAGGGACATTAAGCTTGTTAAATATTATGAAAAATCATAATGTAAAAACAATTATTTTTAGCTCATCTGCAACTGTGTATGGAGATCCAGAAATAGTGCCACTAACAGAGGAATGCAAGGTAGGCGGGACAACGAATCCATATGGAACAACTAAATTATATATAGAGCAAATATTAAAAGATGTGTATAAATCAGATAACACATGGAATATTTGCTTATTAAGATATTTCAATCCAGTAGGTTCACATGAATCTGGATTAATTGGAGAGGAACCACAAGGTAGACCAAATAATTTAATGCCATATATAGTAAGAGTAGCATCAGGAGAATTAGAAGAATTATCAGTATTTGGAAATGATTATGATACACCTGATGGAACAGGAGTTAGAGATTATATACATGTAGTTGATTTGGCAAAAGGACACATAAAAGCACTTGAAAAATTAGAAAAAGAAAAAAAAGGTATATATATATATAATTTGGGAACTGGTAAAGGCTATAGTGTTTTAGATATGATAAACGCATTTGAAAAGAGTACAGGAAAAAAAGTAAAATATAAAATAACACAAAGAAGACCAGGAGATGTAGCTACTTGCTATGCAGACCCATCTAAGGCAAAACGAGAGTTGAATTGGGAAGCAGAAAAAACATTAGAAGATATGTGTAAAGACTCATGGAACTATATAGCAAAGAAAAATGGAAATGTTTAGAAATTAAAAGAAAAACACTTGCAATTTTACAAAAAATAAAGTATAATATAACATATGTTATATAGAAAACATAAATGAGACAAAGTAAAATAAAGGTTATTTAAAGAGAGGATTAGTCAATAGGCTGAAAGCTAATCTAAAAAAACATATTTGAAAAACTACCTCATTGTTTCTAGCAAAACTAGACGTATGCTTGCGTTAAAAGCTAATTAAGTAAAAACAAGGATGGAACCGTGTAAATAGCACTCCTAGGCATATAACTATGTCTAGGAGTTTTTATTTGGCTCAATTAGGGACAGTCCCCAATTGTCCAATTTGCTCAATTTGGGACACACTTAAAGAAGGAGGAAAAAATAAAATGATAAAAATTGAATTAAAAGATGGCTCTAATATTGAAGTAGAAAAAGAAAGTTCAGTATTAGATGTAGCAAAGAAGATTAGTGAAGGATTAGCAAGAGTTGCTTTAGCAGGAATTGTTAATGGAGAGGTGAAAGATTTAAGATATGAACTAAATGAAGACTGTAAACTAGAGATTGTAACTTTTGATAATTTAGAAGGGAAAAAAGCATATTGGCACACAACATCACACATAATGGCACAAGCTATAAAAAGAATTTTTCCAGAAGTAAAATTAGCAATAGGACCTTCGATAGATAATGGATTTTATTATGATTTTGATGTGGAAAAACCATTTACAGAAGATGATTTGGCAAAAATTGAAAATGAGATGAAAAAGATAATTAAAGAAGATTTAGCAATAGAAAGGTTTACATTACCAAGAGATGAAGCAATTAAATTTATGAAGGAAAAACAAGAACCTTATAAAGTAGAATTAATAGAAGATTTGCCAGAAGATGAAGAAATTAGCTTTTATAAACAGGGAGAATTTACAGACCTTTGTGCAGGACCACATGTTATGAAAACAGGAAGTATAAAAGCAGTAAAATTATTAACTACATCAGGTGCATATTGGAGAGGAAATGAAAAGAATAAAATGTTACAAAGAATTTATGGAATTTCTTATCCAAAAGCAAGTCAATTAGAAGAATATTTAAATATGTTAGAAGAAGCTAAAAAAAGAGACCATAAAAAATTAGGAAAAGAATTAGAGTTATTTATGATGACAGGAGAAGGTCCAGGATTTCCATTTTTCTTACCAAAGGGTATGGTATTAAGAAATGTATTAGAAGATTACTGGAGGAAAATTCATACTTTAAATGGCTATCAAGAAGTTAAAACACCAGTAATGTTAAATGAAGAGCTATGGCACCGTTCAGGTCATTGGGACCATTATAAAGATAATATGTACACAACAAAAATTGATGAACAAGACTTTGCCTTAAAGCCAATGAACTGTCCAGGGGGAATGCTTGTATATAAAAGCAAGATGCACTCATATAAAGATTTACCTATAAGAATGGGAGAATTAGGCTTAGTACATAGACATGAAAAGTCAGGACAATTAAACGGATTGTTTAGAGTAAGATGTTTTACTCAAGATGATGCACATATATTCTGCTTGCCAGAACAGATTGAGTCTGAAATTATAAACTTAATGCATTTAATTAATCAAGTATATAGTTTATTTGGTTTTACATATACAGTTGAATTATCAACCAGACCAGAAAATTCTATGGGAAGCGATGAAGAGTGGGCAACAGCAGAAAACGCATTAAAAAAAGCACTAGAACATGAAAATATGGAATATGTAATAAATGAAGGAGATGGGGCATTTTATGGTCCTAAAATAGACTTCCATATAAAAGATAGTTTGGGAAGAGATTGGCAATGTGGAACAATACAATTGGATTTCCAAATGCCAGAAAGATTTGATTTAACATATATAGGACAAGACGGAGAAAAACACAGACCAGTTATGCTTCATAGAGTAGTTTTCGGAAGTATAGAAAGATTTATAGGGGTTTTAATAGAACATTATGCAGGCGCATTCCCAACGTGGTTAGCACCAGTACAAGTAAAAATTCTAACAATATCTGATAAGCAAAAAGCTTATGCCAATAAAATAGTAGAAAAATTAATGAATGAAGGCATAAGAGTAGAAGTAGATGATAGAGAAGAAAAAATAGGATATAAAATAAGAGAAGCACAACTTCAAAAAATTCCATATATGCTAATAGTAGGAGACAAAGAAGTAGAGACAAATGCAGTAGGTGTACGTGCAAGAAAAGATGGCGACATAGGACAAATGCCAATAGACGAATTTATTTGCAAAATTAAAGCAGAAATAAAAGAGTACAATTAGGGACAGTCCCTAATTGTGCTTTTTTCTCAATTTGGGACACCCCTTGATTAAAAATAATTAAAAAATGTTTTCTTTTTGTTGTGTTTATGATATACTCTAAACATAATGGTTAGGAGGGAAAAAATGCCAGAAACTACCAATGATGAAAAGGAAATTATAAAACAAAAATTGGAATATATAGGTTTAGATTTGGAAAATATACCAGAGTTTTTAAGAGAATTTAAACCTCTTAATTTTAGACCATTAGAGTCTTATGATGAAGCATACAAGGTATATAAATATATAGATATTGAAGAAATTCAGATATTAATAACACCTACAGATAGATTAACAAATTTAAAAGAAAAATATAAGCTATCAGCTTCTATTAGTGAGTATCTAGATACAGAGCAAGAAGAAAATATCGAAAAATTTGTTAAATTCCTAGAGCTTTTAAAAAACTTTAAGATAGATGATGTTAAAGAAATAGAAGATGAACAAAAGTTATTAAAAAGTAAAATACCATTTGAAGTGAAGTATAAGAATAATTTTATATGGCAGATATATTATTCTGATTATAATGATAGATATTTTATGCTAGTTCCATCCAAAGAAATGAATAATCCAGAATTATTTTATATATTAAAAAAACAGATAGAATGTAAAAAAAATAATGTTAAAGAAAAAATATTTGTACCAATAAGTCATTTAGATTATTCAGGGCGATATTTAAAAAAGTCAGAGATATCAGATGTGGAAAATTATTTATGGTATTTTACAAAGCAATGGGCAGATGTATTTGAAGTATATGATAATAAAGAAAAACTATATGTGCAAATTATAGGACAGATTGATGTTTATGAAAAAGTTCTAAGCACTTATAAAATAGTGTTAAAAGACAAAGAAGCAGCAGTTAATTTTTATAAATTGCTAAAGGCAGTATTTATTTTATCAACTGGAGCAGAAGAGCAGTATAAGTTTAATTTAAAAATAAATAAAGAGGCAGGGATAGATTTTTTCTTTGACCAAGAAAAAATAGAGTATATAAAATTGCCTAATTTTATAAATAACCAAGTAAATAAAAAAATAAAAGATATAGAAAATGTTAAATTAGAAATAGTTGAAAGAACAGCAAAGTTACAAAAGTTAAAAAAAATAAATGAAAGTAAAATAGAAGAATATTTGGAAAAGCAAAAACAAATTTCTACTTTTTTGGAGTGTAAAAAAACTTTTTTAGGAAGAGTTAGATATTATTTTAAAAGTAAAAACATTAAGAAACAAATTAATAATAATGAAGAAAATATTAAAGAAGATAAGAAACAAGAGCCAGAAGTTTTATATGAAAGAAAAGAACAATATACTTTAGAAGATTTAATAGGTCTTTGCACAAGATTAAATAATAAAAATGAAGAAAATAAAAATAAACAATTGGATATAAAGGCACTAGAATTAAAAATTACTAATTTATCTAAAAAAATAGAAAATGCAGAATTATATATAAAAGAAATAGAAAAGCATAAAAAAAGCATTTTTGAGTTTTGGAAATTTACTAATAAAGATGAACTTCCTAGCTTGCAAGAAGGAGATATTGAAGAAGAAAGCCATAAAGAAAAAATAGAAAAATATTTTGATTATGAAGAGGACATTGAGGATTTTGGCAAAAAAGCCGATGAATTGCAAAGAAGAAAGTTATCCAAAAATGAAACAGATGCTGTTTTTGCAGTAAAACAAGCCATGAATTCTATAAAAGCATTAGATAGTGATAGTGAAGACTTGAAACAAGAAATTGATCTGCTAAAAAAAGAGTATGAGAAAAATATAGAATATATTAATATGAAAGACTTTAACATATTTGGAAGTATGGTTGAGGATAAAACAAAAATAAAAGTTATAAATAATAAAAAACATAGAGAAATTGAAAAAGATAAATATAAAATTCTAAATATAAATTCAAATTCGGATGTTAATTTATATAAAGATAATTTAAAAAATTATTTAAAATTAATAAATGAAGCATTCGGCAAAATATCTTTATGTAGGAACATATCTGTATATAAACTTTCAAAAGAAGAACTATGTAAATTAGAAATATTTGATATAAATCCAAAAAATGAGTTGCAGAATGTGAAGAATAAAGAAGTAATGTATAAATTAAATTTACAAGAAGGTACTCCTATATTATATTACTCTAATATTATTTTTTATGAAAATTTTAATAAAACATTACCATTGGGAATGAACTTATCAACACAAATATTATTAGACATAGATAAATTAGAATTTGAGCTTATAAAAGAAAGTGAATTTAATATAAATATACAAAAAAATCAATTTGATTTTGAAATAAAAAAAGTTAAAGTAAAAGAGTACAATGTTAAAGGAAAAAATAAGGAATGATATGGAGAATATATGCTGAAAATCTTATATAGGAGTAAGATAATAGTCGATTTTTCATATACAATATACAATAAAAAGAAAGAAAATTCTTTATTGAATTTTCTTTCTTTTTTCCATTTGGCTGATTGTAAAGTGGTACCGATGGTGGGACTCGAACCCACATGGTTTCCCGCCAGATTTTGAGTCTGGTGCGTCTGCCAATTCCGCCACATCGGCATATTTAAAATACAATATATATAATAACAGATTTTTTTTTATTTGGCAATACTATTTTAAAAGTTAAACCAAACTTTATTATAGAGATTCAAAACCATAAAAATATTTGTAATATAAAATAAAATATGCTAGAATATATAATAAATTTTACTAAGAAAGGAATAAAATTAAGATGAATATAGGAGTAGATATAGATGATACAATATCAAATTCTTTTGAAATTATTTTTGGAGATTCTCAATTTTTTGATATAGAGGAAATGAATGGAACGGGAAAGGTAAAAAATATAGGCAATATACCAAATCATTATTATATAGAAAATATGTATGATTGGGATGAAAAATCTATAGAAAAATTTTGGTATAAGTATTTCAAAAAAGTTTTGGTAGAAGCAACACCGAAACCATATGTAGCAGAAATACTAAAAAAATTAAAAGATGAAGGAAATAAAATTTACTTAATAACTGCAAGGTATGAACAAGAAGGAATAGAAAGCGTAGAAAATCTGACAAAAGAATGGCTAAAAAAACACAATATAACATATGACAAGCTTTTAATGAATTCAAAAGACAAACTAAAAACAGCACAAGAAAACAAAATAGATATATTTATAGATGATTGCTTAAAAAATTGCAAAGAAGTAGCAGAAGGAAAAATAAAAACGTATATGTTTGCAAGCATTGGAAACATTATGGTAGATTCAAAAGATATTGAAAAAATATATTCATGGCCACAATTTTACTTTGAAGTTAATAAATTTACAAAAAATTCACAATAAAACTATATAAAAATATTATAAAAAAAGAAATATATCAAAACTAACAAGGAGGACAAAATGTTAAAAATTTTAAGAAATCTGAAGGAATCATTTTTCTCTGTTATAATTATAGTACTATTATTATGCTTACAGGCAGCTACAGATTTGGCATTACCTGACTATACATCAAAAATTGTAAACATAGGAATACAACAAGGTGGAATCAAAAATGTTTCACCAGAGGTAATAAGAAAAAGTCAAATGGAAAATTTATTATTATTAACAACAGAAGATGAAGAAATAATAAACAGTTATTCTTTAATATCTAAAGAAAATCTAGGAACTAAAGAATATGAAAAATACTTAAAAAAGTATCCAGCACTGGAAGAACAAGAAATATACATACTTAACAATTTAAAACAAGAAGAACAAGAAGAACTAAATTTCATAATGGCAAGACCTTTAATGATGTTATATAGCATTACAAATGAAGAAACAGCACATGAATTAAAAAACAAAATATTACAAGAGTTTCCAAAAACACAGCAAAGCATACTTGAGCAAATGGATTTATTAAACATAATAAAAATTATGCCAGAAGAACAAAAAAACAAAATGATAGAAGAAACGAGTAAATTAATAGATGAAAAATTGGGTAATATGGCAGAACAAGTTGCAATACAGGCAACTAAGCAAGAATATATAGAAGTAGGAATGGATTTAAATAAAATTCAAAATGATTACATATTAATTACAGGTATGCAAATGTTGGGTGTAGCTTTAATAAGCATGACTGCAGCAATAATAATAATGTATTTATCATCGAAAGTGGCTGCAAAGCTGGGGCAAAACTTAAGAGATAAAGTATTTAAAAAAGTTTTGAGATTTTCTATAGAAGAGTTTAAAGCATTTTCTACAGCTTCACTAATAACTCGTAGTACAAATGATATACAACAAATTCAGAATTTAATTACAATGCTATTTAGAGTATTAGTATATGCTCCAATAGTAGGTATAGGTGGATTTATAAGGGTATTAAATAGAAGCAACACATCAATGGCATGGATTATAGGGTTAGCAATTTTATGCATAATAGGAATAATGCTACTTTTATTTATTATAGCAATGCCCAAATTTAAAAAATTGCAAGAATTAGTAGATAAATTAAATTTAGTATCAAGAGAAATACTAACAGGTTTGCCAGTAATAAGGGCATTTAATACAGAAAAAAAAGAAGAAAAAAGATTTGATAGTGCAAATCAAATTTTGATGAAAACAAACATATTTGTAAATAAAGCAATGAGTTTAATGATGCCTGCTTTAATGTTTATTATGAATTCAATAGCACTATTAATTATATGGGTTGGGGGACACAATGTTGCAGAAGGAAATATTCAAGTTGGAGACATGATGGCTTTTATACAATATACAATGCAAATAGTAATAAGCTTTTTAGTTATTGCTATGATTGCAATAATGCTACCACGTGCTCAAGTCTCAGCAAATCGTATAAATGAAATATTGGAAAAAGAACCAAGAATAAAAGACAAAGAAGAAACAAAAAACTTTGATGGTAGCAAAAAGGGACTAGTGGAATTTAAAAATGTTTCATTTAGATATCCTGATGCAGATGCAGAATTATTAACAGATATAACTTTTACAGCAGAGCCGGGAAAGACAACTGCAATAATAGGAAGTACAGGCAGTGGAAAATCAACTATTGTCAATTTAATACCACGTTTTTATGATGTAACAGGAGGAGAGCTATTAATAGATGGTGTTAATATTAAAGATGTACCTCAACATGAATTGAGAAAAAGAATAGGATTTGTTCCACAAAAAGGACTTTTGTTTTCAGGAACAATAGAATCAAACATAAAATATGGTAATCCGGAAATGTCTGACGAGCAAATGAAAGAAGCTGCTGAAATAGCACAAGCAACGGAATTTATTGAAGCAAAACCAGATAAATATAAATCAGAGATAGCACAAGGAGGAGCAAATGTATCAGGTGGTCAAAAACAACGTTTATCAATAGCAAGAGCAATTGCAATAGACCCAGAGATATTTGTTTTTGATGATAGTTTTTCTGCATTAGATTTAAAAACAGATAGTAAATTAAGAGCAGCTTTAGCAACAAAAACTAAAGATAAAACAGTAATTATAGTTGCACAAAGAGTTAGTACGATTTTGAACGCGGATCAAATAATTGTACTAGAAGAAGGCAAAATTGTTGGAATAGGAACACATCAAGAACTTATGAAAAAGTGTGATACATATTCACAAATAGCATTATCACAACTTTCAAAGGAGGAATTAGAATAATGAATAATCAAACCAAAAAGCCTCCTATGGGAGGAATGGGACCAAGCAAAGGGCCAATGTCTGTTGAAAAGGCAAAAGATTTTAAAGGTACTACTAAAAAATTATTAAACAATTATTTATCTAATTATAAAATTGCAATTATTATAGTAATAATATTTGCAATAGGAAGTACAATATTTTCAATAGTTGGACCAAAAATATTAGGAAATGCAACAACAGAAATATATAATGGATTAATAAGCAAAATATCAGGTGGAGAAGGAATAAATTTTCAAAAAATATTAGAAATACTATTAACCCTATTAGGCCTATACCTAATAAGTATGCTGTTTTCAGCAATACAAGGCTTTACAATGACAGGAGTAGCACAAAAATTAACATATAAAATGCGTAATGAATTAATAGAAAAAATAAATAAATTGCCGATGAAATATTTTGATAAAAGAACTAATGGAGAAGTACTATCAATAATTTCAAATGATATTGATACATTATCTCAAAATCTAAATCAGTGCATTACACAAATAATAACATCAATTTGTACATTAATAGGAATATTAATAATGATGCTCTCAATTAGTTGGCAAATGACTATTGCTTCTTTAATAATATTACCAGTGGCTGCATTATTAGTAAAGAAAATAGTATCAAAATCACAAAAGTATTTTAAAAATCAACAAGACTACTTAGGCCACGTAAATGGTCAAGTAGAAGAGATATATGGTGGACACACAATAGTAAAAGCTTTTAATAGTGAAAAAACAGTAATAAGTGAGTTTGAAAAAGCAAATCAAGAATTATATAGCTCAGGATGGAAATCTCAGTTTTTATCAGGATTAATACATCCTGTAATGAATTTTATAAGTAATGTTGGATATGTAGCAGTAGCAATTTTAGGCGGTTATTTTGCCGCACAAGGAAAGATTACAGTAGGAAACATACAATCTTTTATACAATATAACAAGCAATTTACACAGCCAATAAACCAAATTGCACAGGTTTCCGGTATGTTACAAGCAATGGTGGCAGCCTCAGAAAGAGTATTTGAATTTTTAGAAGAACCAGAAGAAATAAAAAATATAGAAAATCCTAAAAGTACAGAATATATAAAAGGAAATGTGCAATTTGAACATGTTAATTTCGGATATGACGCTGACAAAGTAATAATAAATGATTTTAATGCTAATATACAGAATGGTCAAAAAATAGCCATAGTAGGACCAACAGGTGCTGGAAAAACAACAATAGTAAAACTTCTTATGAGATTTTATGATGTAAATAGTGGAGCAATATTACTAGATGGAAGCAATATAAAAGAATTTGACCGAGGAGAATTAAGAAGAGTATTTGGTATGGTATTACAAGATACATGGTTATTTGGAGGAACAGTAAAAGAAAATATAAAATATGGAAAAGAAGATGCAACAGACACAGAAGTAATAGAAGCTGCAAAGGCAGCTCATGTACATCATTTTATAAAAACATTACCAAAAGGATATGATGCATTAATAGATGAAGAATCAAGTAACATTTCTGCAGGTCAAAAGCAATTGCTTACAATAGCCAGAGTAATTTTAACAAATCCGAAAATATTAATATTAGATGAAGCAACAAGTTCTATAGACACAAGAACAGAACAACAAATACAAACAGCAATGGACAATTTAATGAAGGGCAGAACTAGTTTTATAATTGCACATAGGCTATCAACAATAAAAAATGCAGACTTAATACTTGTAATGGAACATGGAGATATTGTAGAGCAAGGAACACATAGTGAATTATTAGAAAAAAATGGAGCATATGCAAGATTATACAATTCTCAATTTGATTTAGAAGAATGAAAAGAAAAATGAGTTTTGAACTCATTTTTTATATGTTCTAAGAAGTATATTTTAAAAAATATTGTAAATAAATAGAAAATATTGTATAATATTGGTAAAATTTAGGGAGGGCGATACTATGAAAAGAATTTATTTTGCAGCACCTTTGTTTAATGAAATGGAACTTAAGAGAAATGAAGAATATACTATATTGTTAGAAAAATGGGGATATGAAGTTTATTTACCACAAAGAGAAGCGGGACTTTCAGCACAAATTTTAAAGGATGAGAGCAAAGATAAGTTGGAAATAAACAAAAGAATATTTAATACTGATTTAAATGGAATAAAAAATTGTGATATTTTAATATTTTTTCTAGATGGAAGGGTACCAGATGAAGGTGCTTGTGTAGAATTAGGAATTGCATATGCTTTAGGAAAGAAGTGTATAGGATATAAAACAGATGATAGAAATTTAGATTTTACAGGTGATGATAATTTATTTATAGAAGGATGTATGGATTTTAAAGTAATACATAATAAGGAAGAATTAAAAAAAGCATTAATGGAGAATTAATATATGGATTTGTTTGTTAAATTAACGATTACTGGTCTTATATTCTATACTATATTTTTTTATATTAGGACTAAAATCTTCTTAAATAAAGCGATAAATGAGAAAAATAATATAAAACAAATAGAGCAAAAGAGTAGAGAAATAATAATTGCAATTCCTGTTTTAAGAGAGCAAAATTGTATAGAAAATACAATAAAGTATTTTAATACAATTACTAAAGATATACCAATAATATTAATAACAACTCAAAAAGAAATAAAAGAAAATCTAACAAATGAAAAAACAACACAAGATATAATAGAAGAAAAAATAGTAACAAAATATAAAAATGTGTATTGGATTGATTATCCATATACTACAGGATATATGTCAGATCAATTAAATTATATGCTTGAGAATTTAGAAAAAATTTTTAATAGAAAAGTAGATTTAGATAAAACATATTTAGCATTGTATAATGCTGATAGTAGACCAAATGAAAATACTTTTGAGGAAATAAGGCAAAAAATAGAAAACAACAATGTAGTGCAACAATATTCGTATTGTATGCAAAATTATGAAAAAATAAAATGTATACCAAAAGGATTTTCAATATATCAATCTAATTTTGAACTTAAAACAGGGTTAATAAATAGTTTTTTCAAAAGTAATATACTATATACTCATGTCGTTGGACATGGGCTAATTATCAATATGAAATTATTAAAAGAGTTAGGAAACTTTAATACTGAGTTTTGGTGTGAAGATATATATTTAGGAATACAACTAAAATTTAATAATATAAAAATAACACCATTATTAACTTTGGAGAATATGGAAACACCTGATAGACTAAGTAAAATAATAAAGCAAAATTCTGTATGGTTTAAAACTACAAGTCAATTTTGGAAGATTTATAAAGATATAGTAAAAAAAGGACAAGTTAAAAATAAGATTAGAGGATTAATTGGAATTATTAATGAATTTAGATGTGCTATAAATTGGATAGGTTTTCCAATACTATTGCTAATATCAATTATAATTTCTATAATTGTCAAAAATTATGTATTACTATTGATAATCATAATTAGTTATTTTTTTTATATTATAGTAAATACAATGTGTACTATAAATGTAATTAATAAATTAGATGATAAAAAATATAACGTAACTCTAAATTTAATAATAGATGTTTTAATTGCTACAACTATATCAAATATAGGACCATTATATTCTATAATATTTAATAAAAAAGAGAAATATAAAACAGAGAGATGATTTTTATGAATGAAGGAAAAATTGTAATAGTAGAAGGGACATCTTGTGTTGGAAAGACAACTTTATGTGAAGAATTGAAAAAACTAGGATGGATTGTATTACCTGAGGCAATTAGATATTTAGAACAAGAAACAGGGAAAAGTGGAGATGAAGCATCTCCTATACCAGGTTCACAAGAAGAGGAAGAATATTATCAGGATCAACTATTTAGAATAGAAAAGCAGAAAATATTAGAAGCAAATAAATTAAAAAAACAAGGTAAAAAAGTGATAATAGATAAAAGTGCAATTGCAACAGTAGCTACAGCAAAAGCGTTTGAAGAACCAAAAGGGTTTAATGGAACATTTAAGAGAGCATATATGAAATATTGTGAAATGTTACAAGAACTGAAAAATGAAGGCTTAATAGAATGTGATGTATTCTTACTTTTAACGGCGGATTATAATACAATATGTGAAAGAAATAAAACAAGAAATCATATATTAGAGGGAATATGGCTTGAAGAGAAAACAATAGTAAGTCAAAGAGAAGTGCTTGAAAAAATGACAGATGAAATTGTTGGAAGTATTAGTAAAAATACTATTAAAAAGAAAATTTTAGATACAAGTAGTTTAACAAAAAAGGAAGTTTTAGATGAATTTAATGAACTTTTAAATAATTGGGAAAGAAATGAATTAGAAATAGAGTAGGGAGATACAAATGATAGATTTACATACACATACAAATTATTCAGATGGTACATGGAATTTAAGAAAAATATTAGAAGAAGCAGAAAAGACAAATATTGAAGTATTATCTATAACAGACCACAATACAATTAATTGTTATAAAGAATTAGAAAAAATAAATATTAAAGATATATTTAAAGGAAAAATAATACCGGGAGTAGAATTTAGTACTGTATTTGATGGTGTAATGTTTCATTTATTAGCTTATGATTTTGAATATAAAAAATTAAATAATTTTATATCTGAAAATTATGAGAATAAGAAACCAGATTTAAAAAAAGAATTTAATTATATGATAGAAAGTTGTAAGAAAAATAATGTAAAAATAGGAAATCTAGAATATGAAGAATATAAAGGATGGCCAATAGATATTATTTTTCCTGAGATAAAAAAATATGAAGAAAATAAAAAATATTTTAAAGAAGAAGAATGGGATGATATAGATGTGTTCTTTAATTCTTGTGTGACGAACAAAAACTTTCCTGTATTTGTAGATTGTAGTATTCATTATCCTAAAGCAAATGTGGTTGCTGATGCGGTAAGAAATGCAGGAGGAAGACTTTTTGTAGCACATATTTTTAAATATCATTTAGAGGATACAATTAGCTTTTTAGATATATTAAAACAAAATAATATTATTGATGGTGTAGAAGTATATCATTCAAGTTTTACAGAGGAACAAATAAAATTTTTAGATAAATATTGCAAAGATAATAATTTACTTATGTCGGGAGGGAGTGACTGCCATGGAGAAAAGAAGGCTGATAGAAAAATTGGTGTAGGATATGGAAAATTAAATATAAGTAAAGAAATATTAAAAGCATGGACTAATAAAAATTAGTAAAATGTCAATAACATCAATAAGTATGAATTATATATTTTTTCGCCCTTCAAAGATACACAACACAATTTAATACAAAAGAATAAAGAATTCGTTTTAAAGTAATAACATATAGGTAATTATTTTATAAAAAAACACATAAAATCAAATGCCCCTAAAAATCGAGATTAGGGGCATTTACTTTTTCGTAATAAAGTTTAATAATTAATTTATACTTTTTATAAAAACAGCTAGTTTTTTTAGAGTATCACAACCAAGCTCAATTTGCTCATCTGTGAAAGTACTTAATATCACATTTGTTTCATGCTCTAAATTAGTATTTTTACCAAATAAAATATAATCAGCAGATGAATTACTTAAATCACAAAGCCTTTTCAATTTCTCAATAGATAAACAACTCCCACCACGTTCAACAATACCTAAATATTGACCAGAAATACCAAGCAGTTTAGAAAATTCCTCTTTAGACATATTCATACTTTCACGTATATTTTTAATTCTTAAACCAATTTCTTCTTTCATGTTTTACCTCACAAATATTTTATAATTTTATTTTAAAATTATAAATAAATTAAAAAGTGACAAAAAACGACACATATTAGTAGAAAAATATTACAAATTATGATAATATATGAAAAAAAGTAAGAGGAGTATTTTTGTGGAAAATAAAATGAAACTATTATTAATTGAAGATGATATTAATGCTTGTGAGATATTTAAAAAAATAGAGAGAGCAAGAAAAGAAATAGAATTTATTAAAATTACAAATTCGGAAACAGAAGGATTAAAGTGCGTAAAACAAAATGCACCAGAAGGAATAATATTAGATTTAGAATTGACAAATGGTGAAGGAAGTGGATTTGGCTTTATAAAAGAGTTAAGAAAATTAAAGTTAAAAACAATTCCTAAAATAATAGTAACAACAAATATATGTACAGACTCAGTTTATGATTATTTACATGCTAATAAAGTTGACTTCATTTTTTATAAAAAACAAGACAGCTATTCAGAAGAAAATGTCATAAATACACTATTATTGCTAAGAGGATATAGTGATTCTAGTGATTATACAGTTACAACAGTAAAAAATGACGTAGAAGAATATGAAAAAGAAATATCTAGTAAAATAGATAATGAGCTAGACTTAATTGGAATAGGTTCACATTTGCAAGGAAGGAAGTATTTACATGATTCAATATATTATGCCATAACTAACAAAAATGAAGATGGAAAATTTTCAATAATACAATACTTAGCAAAGAAATATAAAAAATCAAATAGTACAATAAGCAGAGCTATGCAAAACGCAATATTATATGCATGGAGAATATCTGCAATAGAAGATTTAACAACATATTACACAGCAAAAATTAATTATGAAACAGGAATACCAACACCAACGGAGTTTATATATTACTATGCAAACAAAATCAAAAAAACAATTTAGCAGAATTAGGGACAATTAGGGACAGTCCCCAATTGTTCCATTAGCACAATTTGGGACTGTCCCTAATTGTCCCAAAAGTTCAAAAAAAATCAAAGAAAATCAAATATTTGAATTACCACTATTCACTTATGCAAATAGGTATAAGTGATATTTTTTATTTATGAAAAATAAAAGATTGGTGGTGATACATATGGACATTTGGGAATGGATAAGATATGTATTAGGACTATAATTGTTTTTAAAAGTTGATATTTTAAGATGTAATTAATAAATATTGATTACATCTTTTTTTTAGTATATAATAAAAATATATTTCAGAAAGTGGTATAAATGTAATGAATAGTGATTTAATAATAAAACAATTTTCTGTTAACATATTAATATACTTAGTAGCTTTTAAAATATCAAATGTTAAAGATATAAACTATAAAAAAATCATAAAAGTTATTATTGGGACTATAATAACAACAACAATATATGCTATCTGTAAAGGCTATGTAAATGCAGTTTTTCTACTAATGATCTCATTTACAATACAATGCATATTCTTATCAATAATTATAAAAGACAATATATCAATAATAATATTAAATTTAGTATCAAATGCAATAACTTATATAATTTATACTTTGGCAACTTTAATAGAAATAATTCCTATGGTATATTTAAAAATAGAAAATAATACTCTTAATTTTATACTGATAACGCTTATTAGCCTTATTCTCTTTATTCTTTTTTCGAAAATAAAGAGAATAAGGAATGGCATGAAGTTTTTAAAGAGATATAAAAATCAAGAATATATAGATATTATTGAAATTAACATAAGTGCGACACTGATTTTTGCTTATTGTCTATTCGGCAATTATTATGGAAATCTAACTAGACATATTTTAATCTCATTTATAATTTTGGGTATTATCATGTTTATTATGATTCAAAAAACTCTTATTTTATACTATAAACAAAAGTTATTAGAAAAAACAATGGCAGATTATGAAGAGAAAATAAAACAAAAGGACGAGATAATAAAAGAACTATCAGAAGAAAAATTTAAAATAAGTAAGGTTAATCATGAGTTTTATAATAGACAAAAATCGTTAGAAAAAGCAGTAAAAGATTTTATAAATAACACAAGTACAGAAATGGGAAATGAATTAACTATAATTAATAAAATAAATAATTTATCTAAAGAATACTCAAATAAAATGGAAAAAATTAAACAAGTGGAAAAACTACCTCTAACAGATGTAGAAGAAATAGATGAAATGTTCAAATATATGCAAAGTGAGTGCATAAAAAACAACATAGATTTTAGATTAAAAATTGAAGGAAATATAATTTCATTAATTAATAATATTATAGAAAAAGATAGATTAGTTACATTAATAGGAGATCACCTAAGAGATGCGATAATTGCAATAAATTCTGGGACTAATAAATTTAAAAGTATTATAGCAATATTAGGTATAAAAGATAAGTATTATGAATTTTGTGTGTATGACACAGGAGTAGAATTTGAAATAGAAACTTTATTAAAATTAGGATTAGAACCAGTGACTACACATAAAAATACAGGAGGGACAGGCATTGGATTTATTTCAACATTTGAAACAATTAATAAGTGCAAAGCGAGTCTAATAATACAAGAAAAAAACAAGGAAAATACTAATAATTATACAAAAGCTGTTATAATTAGATTTGATGGAAAAAAAGAATATAGAATTAAATCATACAGGGCGAATGAAATAAAAAAGCAAGTTAAAGACAACAGAATAATAATAGAAAAATAAAGAATATAAAAAGGAATGATATCTAAAATGGAAATGGAAAAATTACCAGATTTTTTACTAACAAAATTAAATAAAGATTATAGTCAAGAGGAAGTAATAAGAATATTAGAAGGATACAAAACAAAAAGAATTTTGTCATTTCGTGTAAATACTATAAAAACAACTGCAGAAGAAATAGAGCAAGAGTTAATAAAGAATGAGATAAAATATGAGAGGGTAAAATGGAGTAAAGATGCTTTTATAGTATTAAATAAAAAGGAAAATGAAATACAAGAAATGGATATATATAAAAATGGAAAAATATATTTGCAAAGCTTATCTTCTATGTTACCTCCTATAGTATTAAATCCAATGCCAAAAAACGATATTTTAGATATGACAGCAGCACCAGGAGGAAAAACAACACAAATAGCAGCGCTTTCCAATAATGAGGCAAATATAACTGCTTGTGAAATAAACAAAATAAGGGCAGAACGATTAAGATATAATTTAGATAAACAAGGAGCTTCATCTGTATTTGTAATGTTAGAGGATGCAAGAAACATAGATAATTTTTTTTCATTTGACCAAATATTATTAGATAGTCCTTGTAGTGGAAGTGGTACAATCAATATAAATGAAAATAATTTAAATGAATATTTTACTACTGAACTTGTTGAAAGGTCTAAAAAACTTCAAATTGCCCTAATAAAAAAAGCAATTAAAATATTAAAGTCAGGAAAAGAAATGGTATATTCAACTTGTTCAATATTAAAAGAAGAAAATGAAGATATAATAAGAAAAGTTCTAAATGAAGGTATAGAAATTGTACCAATAGAATTTGATGGAAAAGAAACATTACCACAACTTTCAACAACAATAAAAGGAACACTATGCATATGTCCAACAAAATATTATGAAGGATTTTTTATTGCAAAATTAAGAAAAAAGTAAATAAATATATTATTTTAATTAAATATATGGTAAAATATTATACAATTTATTGGAAAGGGAAAGATTATGAGAAATATACTTACATACTTTATGCTTTTTTTTATTTATGCTATATTAGGATGGATAATAGAAACAACACTAGTTTCAATCGAAAAAAAGAAATTTGTAAATAGAGGATTTTTAATAGGTCCATATTGTCCAATTTATGGGTTTGGCGGACTAGCCATTACAATACTTTTAAAAAATTATACTAAAGACCCAATTGTGCTATTTTTAATGGCAGTAATAATTTGTGCTTGTCTAGAATATTTTACCAGTTATATTATGGAAAAATTATTTAAGGCTAGATGGTGGGATTATAGTAAAAAAAAGTATAATATAAATGGAAGAATTTGTTTAGAAACAATAATTCCATTTGGATTATTAGGATGTTTTGTTACATATGTATCTAATCCAATTATATTTAAATATCTTGAAATGCTTTCAGAATTGGCATTAAAAACAATATCAGGAATTTGCTTTACTATATTTTTAGCAGACAATATTATTTCATATAATGTTATAGCAAGTTTTAAGAAAACTGTAAAAACTATTAATAAAGGAGAAATAAAAGACAATACAGAAGAAATAACGAGAAAAGTAAGAGAAATACTAATGGGAAAATCATTTTTCAAGAAAAGGCTTATGGAGGCCTATCCAAATCTACAGGCTAAGATAAAAGAAAAAGCAAAACAAATAGCACAAAAGGCAAAAGAAGTAAAAGTAGAGATGACAGACAAAGTGGAAAATGTAAAAGAAAAAATAACGCAAAGTGCGAATGAACTAAAAGAAAATATAGAAGAAAAAATGGAAGAAGTGCAAAAAGAGATAAAGAAAAAACCTTCAGATGAAGGCAAAAAATAAGTTATTTTATAGCATTTCGAGCGAGTTCGTCACATCTATTGTTAAATTCATTATCAGCATGACCTTTAACTTTGTGAAAAATAACTTTATGAGTTTTGGTAAGAGCAACTAATTCTTGCCAAAGCTCTTTATTTTTTACATCTTTCTTATCTGAAGTTTTCCAATTATTTTTAATCCAATTATTAACCCAATTTTGATTAAATGCATTCACAACATACGCACTATCACTATATACATGAACAATACAAGGGAATTTTAAAAGTTTTAAACCTTCAATTACAGCAGTAAGTTCCATTATATTATTGGTAGTATTTTCTTGTCCACCAGAAATTTCTTTTTTATTATCCTTATACATTAAAATTGTGCCCCAACCGCCAGGACCAGGGTTTCCACTACAAGCACCATCTGTATATATAATAACTTCTTCCATAAATAATTTCTCCTTTTAATTGTAAATATTTTTATTATATGTTATTATAACAATAAATAAAAATCAATACAATACAAAGAGGTGAGTTTATGTCCAAAGTACTAGGAATAATAGCAGAATATAATCCGTTTCATAATGGACACTTATATCATATTAAAAAATCTATAGAAGAAACAGGTGCAAGTTCTGTAATATGTGTAATGTCTGGAAATTTTGTACAAAGAGGGAATACATCTATTGTGGACAAATGGACTAAAACAAAAATGGCTTTGGCAAATGGAGTAGATTTAGTTTTAGAATTGCCAACAATATATAGTGTTTCAAGCGCAGAAAACTTTGCAGAAGGTGCAATAAGACTACTAGACTCACTAAAAATAGTAGATACCATCTCTTTTGGGATGGAAGCAAAAGACATAGCTAGTTTAAACAATATAGCAAATGTTTTATATACAGAGCCAAAAGAATATACTACAATATTAGAACACGAATTAAGAAAAGGAGTATCTTTCCCTAAAGCAAGAGAAAATGCAGTAATGATGTATTTAAATGATATTAAACAATATGCAAATATATTAACTGGCTCAAACAATATATTGGCAATAGAGTATTTGAAGGCAATTAAAAAATTAAAAAGTAAATTAAATCCAATAGGTATTAGAAGAGAAAAGGTATTGTATAATGATGAAATTATTATTGATGATTTCGCAAGTGCTACAGCAATTAGAAAAATGATTGCAACAGGTCAATTTTCAGATATACAAAAAGTTATGCCAAAATCATCATATGCACTTTTAGCGGATGAATTAAGAAAAGGACACTATGTTTTAGATTTATCTAAATTTCAGAAGGAAATAATATATAATTTAAGAAAAATGTCGGTAGAAGAAATTGCACAATTAGTAGATGTCTCAGAAGGATTAGAAAATGCTATAAAAAATGCAGCAAATTCTAGTAATAATCTTGTCGACTTTGTAAATATTGTAAAATCAAAAAGATATACACAAACAAGAATACAAAGAATATTAATATATGCATTATTGGGAATTACAAATAGTAAAATGCTTGCTTTTAAAAAAGCAGTACCTTATGCAAGAGTTTTAGGATTTAATGAAAATGGTAAGCAGTTAATATCACAAATTGCAAAGAAAAACAAAAAAGTACAAATTGTAACCTCAGTAAAAAAATATATGGATGAATCTAAAAATAAAGTACTGAAAGAAATGTTAGAGACAGATATACTTGCTACAAATGTATATACTTTAGGTTATGAAAAGGATTCTTGGTCTAATTTAGATTATACAAACAAATTAGTAACAATGTAAAATTACAAAAATATTACGAAAATATTACATTTCAATTTTAATATTGAAATGTATATTTTTTTATCATATAATTTGCATAAGAAAATTCACATAATTGTATGCATAAAGTAATTCTATTAATTATTGGAGGAACTATCAATATGGAAACTTTTGCAACATATATATTGTCTGAAGAAGACTGGGTAAAAAAGCTAGAAATAGCCTATTATCTGAAAAAAAAAGTCAATATATTTTTTAATAATACTGTTATATTTAAAACAGTATTAGCAAAATTGTTTTTAGACCACACAGACCTAAAGCTTGACAAAAATTTGATTTTAACAGCTTGTGTATTATGTAACTGTAAAAAAGTAGACAATTTTTCAGACATGAATAAAGTAAAAACCTATGCAAAAGAAGGTGCAGAATATTTAAAAAGGCTTGGATTTGATGAAAGATTCTGTAGAATATGTGAGCAAATAAATAGATATAGTGGTTTAGAACCAAGAGAACCAGAAGCAGATGTTTTAGAACTAGTTGATCAATTTGGTGGAATGCTATTAGACAGACCAGAAAGAATAGGATTTAAATGTGATGAAGCATTAGTATTACTAGAATTTAGAAACTTAAAAGATAAAAATAATCGATATCTAGAAGAATTTAAGGATTTTGTAAACAGAATGGAGGCTATAAAGATATGAATGAAAATCGTGAAGTTATTATTCCAGGTGTATCTGGTGTTTTACGCTTTTTAGCTGATGGAATAAATAGTATTCCAGATGACAATAATATACCTGGAGCAATGAAAGAAATTTTAAAAAGATATTCCATAGCAAAAGGGAGAATACAAAATATTCCTTTAGCTGAATTAATAGAAGATACAGGCATGCAAATAGAGCAAAATGGCAACGAGCAAACAAAAGTAAAACCTACACCAACAAGTAGATTTTATGATGATTTGGGGTTAGGAGATAGATAATAAATATTAAACAAAAGATAAAAGGAGGACTAAAGAGCCTCTTTTTAAGTGAATAGAGAATAACGAATGAAGAATAGTTAAAAATTAAGATACTAGAAAGGAACGAGAAAAATGAGAGAAGTATTTGCAGATTTACATGTACATATAGGTAGGAGTGAAAAAGGAAAACCAATAAAAATAACAGCAGCAAAAAGTCTTAATTTTGCCAACATAGCCAAAGAATGTGCAGACAGAAAAGGAATTCAAATAGTGGGTATTATAGATTGTGCTTCACCATATGTATTAGAAGATATAGAAAATTTCTTAAAAACCGGAGAGGCATATGAAATAGAAGATGGAGGAATAATATATAAAGACAAAGTATGTATACTATTAGGAAGCGAAGTAGAAACTTCTGAAGTTAGTAGAGATGGAAAATGTGGTGCGGCACATAATGTATGCTTTTTTCCACATTTATCAGATATAAAGGCATTTTCAAAAGAGATGAGCAACCATATAAAAAACATAACATTAAGTACTCAAAGATCTAATATTTCAGGATATGAATTAATAGATATAGTTGAAAAATATAATGGAATATTAATCCCTGCACACTGTTTTACTCCATTTAAGAGTTACTATGGAAATTGTGTAGATAAAATGAAGGATATATTTAAAGAAAAATTTAATAAAATATTTGCTATTGAATTAGGCTTAAGTGCAGATACATATTTAGCAGACATGATTTCTGAATTAGAGAATAAAACCTTTGTTACAAATTCAGATGCACATTCTTTGCCTAAAATTGCTAGAGAATATAACAAAATGATGGTAGAGGATATTAGTTTTAAAGAAGTGGTAAAAGCTTTAAAAAATGAAGATAACAGGAAAGTGTTATGCAATTATGGCTTAGATCCAAAATTAGGAAAATATCATAGAACTTTTTGTGATAACTGTAACCAAGTAATAGAGACGAAAGAACCTGTGGCAGTATGTCCTTATTGTGGTAGCAATAAAGTTACTTTTGGAGTATTTGATAGAATAGAACTAATAAAAGATAAAAAAGAAAGTAAAAGTCCAACTAATAGACCACCATATATATATCAAGTACCTCTTACGTTTATACCAGGTTTGGGAGCAAAAACAATTGATAAATTACTAAATGTTTTTGGTACAGAAATGGATATATTACACAAATTATCTAAAGATGATATTGAAAGTGTTGTTGGAGAAAAAGTAGCTAATACTATAATAAGTGCAAGAGAAGGAAATATAAAAATACAAGCTGGTGGCGGAGGCGTTTATGGAAAATTAACAGCAAGTTAAGTTCTAAATCTCATTTTATTGAATAGATATTATGTATAAAATATTAAGAAATAATGCAATATATATCTAAAGAAGGAATGATAATAAAATGAGAAAAACATCAAAAAAAAATGTAACCACCGAGGTTATAAAAAAACACATATATGATAATATAAAGGAATATGCAATAGCTTCAATTTTATTCATAATAGGCATAATTTTAGGTGTTATATTTATAAATAATGCCAATGATTTACAAATAACACAAATAACAAATTATCTTAGCAATTTTTCTGGTTCTTTAAAAACAGATTATGAAATAGATAATTCCGAACTTTTAAAAAATTCTGTAAGAGATAATGCGATTTTGGCAATTGTAATGTGGTTTGTGGGTTCAACTGTAATAGGGTTACCTATAATATTTGGAATAGTAATTTTCAGAGGATTTTGCATGGGATATGCTATTTCATCTACAATTATAACATTTGGATTAGGAAAGGGGATAATCTTTGTTGTTTGTAGTTTACTACTCCAAAACTTAATTTTTATACCAGCTTTATTGGCATTGGCTGTTACCGGAATTAAAGTATATAAATCAATAGTAAAAGATAAACGAAAAGAGAACATTAAATTAGAGATAATTAGACATACATTATTTTCAATAATAATCTTATTTTTATTATTGATATCAGCATTAATTGAGACATATATTTCAACAAATTTACTGAAATTGGCAATAAATTACATATAAAAATTTTTGAAAAAACTATTTACTTTTTAGTCGAAATTTGGTATAACATATATAAAGTTTATGTTAATTGAAAGAAGGAGTAGAACTATAATGGAAAAGCAAATCAAACTATTTTTAGAATTTTTAGAAAATGACAAAAGAGTATCAAAAAATACACTAGAATCATATAGAAGAGATATAATGCAATATGCAGATTATATAGAAGAAAATCATATGAACTACACTAAGATAGACAATGAAGAGATAGAAGAATATTTAGACTATTTGAAAGAAGAAGGAAAAAAAGCTTCAACAATATCAAGAAATTTAGCTTCTATTAGATCTTTTTATCAATATTTAATTAGAACTAAAAAAATAAAAAATGACCCTACAGAAAATATACAATCACCAAAAGTAGAAAAGAAAATTCCTAGTGTATTAACATCTCAAGAAGTAGAACTACTATTAGAACAACCTAAAAATGTGGACTTAAAAGGAATTAGAGATAAAGCAATGTTAGAATTTGCATATGCTACAGGAATGAGAGTGACAGAAATAATTTCTTTAAATATAGAAAATGTAAACTTAGAGCAAGGATTTGTTATATGCAATACTGTTGGCAAAAAAAGAAATATACCATTAGGTTCTATTTCACTAAAAGCTTTGAAAGAATATGTTGAAAAGGCAAGACCTATATTAATAAAAGATGAAAGTGTAAAAGCATTATTTGTTAATGTAAATGGAAAAAGACTAACAAGACAAGGGTTCTGGAAAATAGTTAAATATTATAAAGAACAAGCACATATTTCAAAAGATATAACTCCACATGTATTAAGACATTCTTTTGCAACACATTTATTACAAAATGGTGCAGATTTAAAAGCAATACAAACAATGTTAGGTCATTCAGATATATCTTCAACACAAGTATATATGCAATTTCAAGACCCAGCATTAAGAAATGTTTATAAAAAAGCTCATCCAAGAGCATAAGATAAATAAACTCTAGGCAAAAAAATACAACTTTGGGTTGTATTTTTTTCATTTATTGATATAATATTGTATAAATAATAATTGAAGGGGAGAGAACTCATATGATAAAAAGAGTAGCAATACTTGCTAATGGTGGAGATGTTTCAGGATTTAATGCTGTAATACGTGCAATCATAAAAACAGCAGAAAATAATAACATAGAATGTTTAGGATTTATAGATGGATATAGAGGATTATTACAAAACAATTTTGTACAACTTGCAACAGATGCTAGAGGGAATGCAAAAGGAATATTACCAAAAGGTGGTTCAATAATTGGGTCATCAACAAATGCAAATGTATTTAATTATCCTGTAGAAGAAAATGGAGAGAGAATATATAAGGATTTATCAGATATATGTGTTGAAAACATAAAAAAGGACGAAATAGATTGTTTGTTTACTTTAGGAGGAGACGGAACTCAAAAATCTGCAAGAGACTTATCTCTAAAAGGAATAAATGTTATAGGAGTGCCAAAAACAATTGATAATGATGTTGCTTGTACAGAAATAACATTTGGATATAATACAGCAGTATCTGTTGCTGCAGAAGCAATAGATAGATTGCATACCACAGGAGAAACACATCATAGAATAATGGTATTAGAGGTTATGGGAAGGTATGCTGGATGGATAGCGTTAGAATCTGCAATAGCTGGAGGAGCAGATGTAGCACTTATTCCAGAAATACCATATGACATAAATAGTGCGGCAAGAAAAATTATAAATAGAAAAAATAGAGGAAAATCATTTAGTATAGTAGTAGTTGCAGAAGGTGCAAAACCTATAAATGGAGATATTACAATAAGAGGCACAAGAGATAATGGCAAAGGAGTAGATAATACCAAATTAGGTGGCGCAGGAGAAAAGGTAGCAAGACAATTAGAAGAATTAACAGGACTAGAAGCTAGATGCACAGTTTTAGGATATATGCAAAGAGGAGGAAGCCCAACAGCATTTGATAGAGTACTTTCAACAAAATATGGGGCAAAAGCAATGGAACTGGCAATAGAGGAAAAATTTAATGTATTAACAGTAATAAAAGATGGCAGATTAGACTATGTTTCTTTAGAAGATGTAGTAGGAAATAATAAAGAAATAGGAGCAGTTTCTGGAAATACAGCAGAAAGTAACATAAGAAGAGTAAACTTAGATCACGATTTAGTAAAAACAGCTAGACACATAGGAATAAATTTAGGAGATTAAAATATAAAAAAAGGGGAAATTAACTTGGTAGATTTTAAAGAAATTATAGCAAAAAAGATAGGAGAAATTAGTAACATAGATTCAAAGAATATATACGACTTTATAGAAACTCCGCCAAATAAAGAGATGGGAGATTATGCGTTCCCATGCTTTAAATTAGCGAAAGAATTAAAAAAAGCACCACAAATTATTGCAAATGACTTAAAAGAACAATTAGTATTTGAAAATAATGAGATTACAAAAATAGACATAGCAGGAGGATATTTGAATTTTTATGTTAATGAACAAATGCTTATTTCAACAGTTCTTAAAGAAATAGAGAAATCAAAGGAAAATTATGGCTCAAGTAATGTAGGACAAGGAAAAAATATAGTAATAGATTATTCTTCACCTAATATTGCTAAACCTTTCCACATTGGACATCTACGTACAACAGTAATAGGAAATAGTATATACAAAATATATAAATTCTTAGGATATAATTGCATAGGAGTAAACCATTTAGGAGACTGGGGAACACAGTTTGGAAAATTAATAGAAGGATATAAAAGATGGGGAGAAGAGTACAATATAGAAGAAAATCCAATTGATGAGTTGACAAAAATTTATATAAGAATAAATAATCTTTGCAAAGAAGATGAAAGTGTACTAAATGATTGCAGAAATAATTTTAAAAAACTTGAAGATGGCGATGAATATTGTACCAAATTATGGAAAAAGTTTAGAGATTTGAGCATAAAAGAGTTTCAAAGAGTATATGACATGTTGGACATTCATTTTGATTCATTAAATGGTGAAGCATTTTATGCAGACAAAATGGCAGAAGTTGTACAAATACTAGAAAAAACAGGTAAATTAGTAGAATCTGAAGGGGCAAGAATAATAGATTTATCAGATAAAAATATGGCACCTTGTATAATAGGAAAGACAAATGGTTCTACAACATATGCAACACGTGATTTAGCTGCTATAATGTATAGAGCAAGAGAATATGATTATGACAAAAATATATATGTAACCTCTTATGAGCAAATTTTACATTTTAAGCAAGTATTTGAAGTAGCAAAACTACTAGGATTAGATGAAAAGTATACAGATAATCTAATACATGTACCTTTTGGAATGATTCAGTCAAAAGATGGTAGAATGTCTACAAGAGAAGGAAATGTAATAAAATTGGAAGATTTACTAAATGAAGCAGTCTCAAGAGTAGAAACAATTATAGATGCAAAAAATCCAAACTTGGAAGACAAAAAAGAAATAGCAAAGAAAATAGGAATAGGTGCAGTAATATTTAATGACTTATATAATAGCAGAATAAAAGATGAAGTATTTGATTGGGATACAATGTTAAACTTTAATGGAGAGACAGGACCATATATACAATATATATATGTAAGGACAAAAAGTGTATTAGATAAGTCAGGTTATGTTCCAAAATTAGAAAGTATAAATTTCGAGAAATTACAAGATAAAAAGTCTTTAGAAATTGTAAAACTAATTTACAATTTTGGAGAAATTGTAAAACAGGCTGCTGAAAAGTATGAACCATACATATTAGCTAGGTATCTAATAAGTCTAGCACAAGCTTTTAGTAGTTTTTATAATGAAAATAAGATAATAGGAGAAGAACAACAAGTTCAAGATGCACGATTATATTTAACATATGCAACAGGATTAGTATTAGAAAAAGGTGCAAATTTATTAGGCATAAAAATGCCACAAAAAATGTAATTTTAAAGGAGTAATAATGCAAGCAGAAACCAAAATAGAAGAAAAAAATATAAAAAAATTTACACTAACCACTTTATTGGCATATTTCATAATTTATAGCGTAGTTGGATTTGTTATAGAAACGATATTTGGATTGTTAACAAAAGGGGTTTTAGAAAGTAGAAAGAGTTTTATTTTAGGACCATTTTGCTCAATCTATGGACTTGGTGCAGTAGTAATGATTGTAGCATTACAAAAGTTCAATAAAAATAATTATACATTATTTTTGGGAGGATTTTTAGTAGGTTCAATTATAGAATATTTAATAAGCTTAATAGGAGAAGCATTGTTTCATATGGTATGGTGGGATTATTCTGACATGGCTTTTAATATCAATGGAAGAATATGTATTGCTTATTCTATGTTTTGGGGAATTTTAGCAATTTACTTAATGAAGCATTTTAACCCTAAAGTTGATAAATTTTTAGCAAAATTTTCAGATAAGCAGTTAAAAACAGTAGTTACTATAATTATGATTTTTCTTATAATAGATATGATAATCACAGGAATAGGATTAAAAGTATTTTTTATGAGACTTATAAATGAAAACAAATTAGAATTAAATGTTGAAGAAAAATACATAGAAAGATATGTAGGCAAATATGAAAAAATGCCAATGAAAGAATTGGCAGATAAAGTATTTTCAAATAAATTAATGTTAAGGACCTTCCCAAATCTTAAAATTACAAATAAAGATGGTAATATTGTTCTAATTAGAGATGTATTAAGTGATATAAAACCATATTATTTAAAAATATTTACACCTAAAACAATTGACAAAGTAGGTGCAACAGAATAATATATAGTATAATAAACAATCTTAGATACAAGAAAGGAATGTGGAAAAAATGAGAAAATATTTTGGAACAGATGGAATAAGAAGAATCGCAAATACAGAGCTTTCTCCAGAATTAGTATATAGAGTTGCAAAGGCTGGTGCATATGTTTTGTCAAAGCATACAAATCATACACCAACAATATTAATAGGAAGAGATACAAGAATTTCAGGCACATTAATAGAAAGCGCTATGGTGGCAGGTTTTTTAAGCTATGGAGCTAATGTGAAAATGTTGGGAGTAATGCCAACACCAGGAGTAGCATATTTAACAAAGAAATTAAAGGCAGATGCCAGTGTTGTAATTTCTGCTTCTCATAATACATACGAATTTAATGGAGTTAAATATTTCAGTAATAAAGGAATGAAAATACCAGATGATATAGAAGAAGAAATAGAAGAAATAATGGATTCAGATAAATTAACAGATTTTACAGCTGTAAAGGACAAAATCGGAGTTTCGGAAATAAGAACAGACTTATTAGATGAATATGTATATTTCTTTAGAAAAAATTTTGAGGAGGATTTTGAAAACTACGAAAAAGATAATTTTGTAGTAGCTTTGGATACAGCAAATGGAGCGACATCTGTTGTTGCAGAAAAAGTATTTACAGCTTTAGGGATTAAACACTATATATTGAATAATACACCAAATGGAATAAATATAAACGAAAATTGTGGTTCTACACATTTAGATGTATTAAAAAAATATGTTGTGGAAAATAAGTGCAATTTAGGTATAGCTTATGATGGTGATGGAGACAGATGCTTAGCTGTTGATGAAAATGGAGAAGAAATTGATGGAGACAAACTAATAGCAATTATTTCTAATTATTTAAAAGAAAAGGGAAAACTTGCTAATAATACAATAGTAGCAACAGTAATGAGTAATTTAGGATTAAAAAAATATGCCGAAAATAATGGAATAACAATTAAGCAAACAAAAGTTGGAGATAGATATGTATTAGAGGAAATGCTAAAAAATGGATATAATGTAGGAGGAGAGCAGTCAGGACACGTTATTTTATTAGACTATAATCCAACTGGAGATGGAATATTAACTTCATTAATGCTAATAAAAGTAATGTTGGAAAAGAAAAAATCAGCTTCTGAATTGTGTAAGATAATTAAAATGTATCCTCAAGTACTTGTAAATGCTAAAGTTAGTGCAGAAAAGAAAAAAGATTATGAAAATGATGAAGAAATTCAAAAAGCAATAAAAGAATTAGAAGAAGAATTTTCTGGTAATGGAAGAGTATTAATTAGACCTTCAGGAACAGAACCCGTAATAAGAGTTATGCTAGAAGGAGAAGACCAAGCATATTTACAAACAAGAGCTGAAAATCTTGCAAAGTTAATTGAGAAAAAATTGAAATAATATTAAGGAGTAAATAAAAATGCCAACGATAAATTTTACAAAGCCACTAATGATTGCATTAGCGCTAATAATATATATAGTGCTAGTGCAGATTGCAAATAAAAAAAGAAAAAGTATAATAATAGCACTAATGTTGTTTACATCTTTAATGATACTTATTTTTCAATCAGCAGAATATATATTGTTAAGTCCAGACACAGCAGAAGAAGTTAAAAAGACATTAACATATTCTATTATGGGAGATATGTTTTTTATATACTTGTCTTTCATATCATATTTATACTTAGATAAAAAATTCGAGAAATTAAAAACTAATAAGCCTAAAAAAAATAAAAACAATAAAGACTTAGACTGGTTTTGGAGTAAAACATAGGGGGAAGAATAATGGAAAAATTTTATATAACTACACCAATATACTATCCAAGTGGTAATTTCCACATAGGTACAGCATATACTACAGTTCTAGCAGATACCATAAAAAAATATAAACAAGCTAGAGGATATGATGCAAGACTTTTAACAGGCATGGATGAACATGGACAAAAAATCCAAGATGTGGCAATAGAAAAAGGCATGACACCACAAGAACATGTGGACGAAATGGCAGGACGTGCAAAAAAATTATGGAAATTAATGAAAATAGATTATGACGATTTTATTAGAACAACAGAACCAAGACACACAAAAATAGTGGAAAAAGTTTTTGATATGTTAATGGAAAAAGGAGATATATACCTTTCAGAGTATGAAGGGTGGTATTGTAAACCTTGTGAAACTTATTTTACACAAACCCAGTTAGTAGATGGAAAATGTCCAGATTGTAATAGAGAAGTAACAAAAATGAAAGAGGAAGCATACTTCTTTAATATGAAAAAATATTCGGATAGACTTATTAAATTTTATGAAGAAAATCCAAGTTTTATTGTTCCAGAGTTTAGAAAAAATGAATTATTTAATAATTTTTTAATACCAGGATTAGAAGATTTATGTGTAAGTCGTACAAGTTTCGATTGGGGAGTAAAAGTAAAGAAAAATCCAAAACATGTTGTTTATGTTTGGCTTGATGCATTAATTAACTATATTACGTCTTTAGGGTATATGTCAGAAGATGATTCTTTAATGAAGAAATATTGGCCAGCAGATTTGCAAATAGTAGGAAAAGACATAATAAGATTTCATGGATTATATTGGCCTATATTCTTAATGGCATTAGATTTACCACTACCTAAGCAAATATATGCACATGGATGGCTTCTGATGAAAGATGGAAGAATGTCAAAGTCAAAAGGAAATGTGGTATACCCTGAAGACATAATAGAAAAATATGGGTTGGATTCATTAAAATATTATCTATTAAGAGAATTAACTTGGGGACAAGATGCTTTGTTTACACCAGAAGGTTTTGTAGAAAGATTTAATTCTGATTTATGTAATGACTTAGGAAATTTATTAAATAGAACTATAGGAATGATAAACAAATATTTTAATGGAACTGTAGTAAAATACCCAAATGTAATATCAGAGATAGATAAAAATTTAGAAAAAGTAACAAATGAATATATAGAAAAAATAGAAAAAGAATATGATACTTATCATTTAAGTAATGTTATTACAGAAACATGGGGACTAATAGCTAGGACAAACAAGTATATAGATGAAACAACACCATGGGTACTTGCAAAAGAGGAAAAAACAGAGAAACTAAAATCTGTTATGTATCATTTGGTAGAAAATCTAAGAAAAATAGCAATTTTAATATCTCCTTATATGAAAGATACATCAGATAAAATATTTACACAATTAAATATATCGGATAGTTTGAAAACATGGGATAGCTTAAAAGACAATAAATTAATTACTAATTTAAAAGTAACAGATAAACCAGAAGTACTTTTTGCAAGACTAGATGTAGCAGATGAAATAGAATACATTAAGAGTATAATGAAATAAATATTGTAAAAAAAGGATGTAATAAACATGGGAAAATTATTTGTAATAGATGGAACAGATGGAAGCGGAAAGCAAACTCAACTAGAAAGATTAAAAAACAAATTTGAAGAAAACGGAATAGCTTATAAATTAGTAAGTTTCCCAAATTATAATAGTCCATCATCTTCATTAGTAAAAATGTATTTATCTGGAGAATTTGGAGAAAATGCAAAAGATGTAAGCCCATATATAGCTTCTACATTTTTTGCGGCAGATAGGTATGCAACATATAAAAAAGATTATGAAGAATATTATAAAAATGGTGGAATAATTCTTGCAGATAGATATACAACAGCTAATATGGTACATCAAGCAGGAAAAATATCAGATAAAAATGAAAGAGAAAAATTTTTAGACTGGCTTTGGGACTTTGAGTTTAATTTATATGGCTTACCAATTCCAACAGAAGTATTCTTTCTAAAAATGCCACCAAATAAGTCATTAGAATTAATGAAAAAAAGAGAAAACAAATTTACTCATGAAGCTCAAAAAGATATTCACGAAAGGGATGCAAAACATATTGAAGATAGCTACAATGCAGCTTGTGAAGTCGCAAAAAAATATAATTGGTACACAGTAGAATGTGTAAAAAATAATGAAATAAGGTCTATAGAAGATATACACAAAGAAATATATGAAGAAATCAATAAAATATTGGGAGAAAACTAATGATTAGTCAAAATGATAAAAAAATAAAAATTATTTTAATTGCAATAATTGTAATATTATTAATACTTATTTCAGCAGAGGTAGTTTATATTATTAAAAAAAGTAAAACAGTTAACACTGCAAAAGGTGCATTAGAACAAAATAAAACAATAGAAACAAGTGCAATACCAGACAATACTGAAATAAACAACATAACGGAGGAAAACAATATTACAGAAGAAAATAAAATAGAGGAAAATAAAGTAGAAGAGAATGAAACCGACACAACTCAAAAAAATAATAATACAACAAGTGGAACAAGATATAAATTAGAAATTAATTGTCAGCAAAATGTTATAAATGTTTATGAAAAAGATATAAATGGGAAATATACAAAATGTATAAAAGCAATGCCATGCTCTACAGGATACGCGACACCTACAAGTGGTACATATTATTTAAAAAAATATGCAGGATGGGAATGGAAAGGTTTATTTGGAGATGTATATGGACAATATACTACACAAGTAACTGGGAACATATTATTACATTCTGTACCATACACAAGAAAATATGACAAATCTAGCTTGGAATATTGGGAATATGATAAATTAGGAACGGCAGCTTCAATGGGATGTATAAGACTTAATGTGGCAAATGCAAGATGGATATTTTATAATTGTGAAGCAGGAACACCAGTTACCTTTTATATGGATTCAAATCCAGGACCATTAGGAAAGCCAGCAAGTCAAAAAATATCTTCGCAAACAGAATATAGAGGATGGGACCCAACAGATCCAGATCCAAAAAATCCTTGGAACAATTATAATAAACCAACTCCACCAAAAGAAGATGAAAAAAATATTATAGAAAATGCAATACCAGACAATAATGAAATAGAAAATGATGTAAATGGAGTGGAAGACAACATAATTGAAAATGATATAGGGGAACTAGAAAACAATGTAGTTGAGAATGATATAAATGAAGTTGAAAATAATACTATACAATAGTAAAATACGAGAAAATATCTACAAAACCGTTGTGGCTACTTTACAAAAATGAGCGACTAGCAGTCGCTCATTTTTGTACCTTTACATATTTTAATCGGTAATCATCATATTATAAACTCTTTCATAATCTTTAGTATCGGGATAAGCCATATGTACCTGTGAAGCGTTTTTTCTTAGAAATTCAATTATTTCATATACATCAATCCAAATTTGGTTCACACCATCTTTTTGAACCTCATTAAAAATTAACTGTATTCCAAAATGCAAGTGAGGAATATTTATATTATTTACATTTTCTTTTGAACTGTATCCTGTCATACCAAGATAACCAATAACATCTCCTGCAGTAACTACTTGGCCTTCTTGTAAATCTTTAGCATATGGATGGTCTTTTCTTAAATGAGCATAATAATAGTATCTTTTCCTATCAAAACTTCTTATTCCAATTCGCCAACCACCATATTGATTCCAACCTAATGCTTCAACATATCCAGATTCAACAGCTATAATAGGAGTACCAATACTTCCGGAGTAAATCATTTCCGAGGTGAACACGTCTATATCCATATGATCTAGAGGTTCCAAAATCTTTATAATGATTGAAACTATAATTTTTAGCAATAGGCAAAAAAACTTTTAATCCATATTTTTTTACATAAGTTTTGTTTCCATTGGCATCAGTAGTTTCAACTTCATATTCACCAATATATTCATGAAAGATAGAATCATAACTTTCATAAAAATAATTATATAGTTTCATATTAGTTGTAAGTTCTTTCATAGACTTACCAGATCTTATATTTGCCACTAAATTATCTAAATCACTTTGCTTAAATAAATTTAAATTACCACCATATTTACAACCTAAATAAGCCATTAATTCAATCCAGTTTAATTTTACCTCTTCTCGATTATTGTGTGAGGTAATATCTAAATCTGAAAGCTTTTTTAAAATAGAAGAGCTACCTTTAAAATCTACCCATTTAATGTATGATGATTTGGCATCGTCTTTTAATTCTTCAGGGGGAAAATTAGAAATTTCATTTATAAAATTTTCACCAACAGAATTAGAATTTAATATATTTTCAATGCTTGTATTAGTTTGAAAAAAACGAAATTTAAAAATAGCCATATAAATGGTTACAGCAACTAAAAGAATAATAGATAACAAAAGTAATAAATATTTAATTTTAGTAAGTTTAACAGATTTAATAATCAAAATACTTCACCTCTACCAATATATAGTAAATATATTATTTGAACAATGATAATATACATATAAATATTGATAGTTAAGTAATTTTATGATAATATAAAATCAGATTTTGAACATAAAAAAGGAGAACATTTATCAAAATGAAAAAATTTAAATTAAATATTAATAATTTAGATTGTGCAAATTGTGCTAGAGAAATAGAAGAAGAGCTCAACAAAAATAGTAAATTTAAAAATGTTGTAGTAAATTTTGGAACTTCAAAACTATCATATCAAGCAGAAGAAGAAATTCCAATAAATGAAATAAATAAAATAATTAAAAACATTGAACCAGGTGCAAGTGCATCTAAAGAAGAAGTTGCACAATCAAAAGATTTTCATGTGAGTATATTGATATTAGCTACAATGCTGGGGATAATTGGAATATATAGCAATTTGCCAAATATAATAAAGACATTATCATTAATAATATCATATGTTCTCTTACTTTATAAAACATTCATTAATGCTTGTAAATTATTAGTAAAATCAAAGATAATTAATGAAAATGCTTTAATTACAGTATCATGTGTTGGTGCATACTTAATAGGAGAACCAGCAGAAGGATTAATGGTTATTATATTATACACTATAGGAAAAATTTTAGAAGAAAAAGCAATAAACAATTCTAGAAAATCTATTAAAGATTTGATAAATATAAAACAAAATTATGCTAACAGAAAAGAGAATCAAGGAGTTTCAAAAGTAGACATTGATGAAATAAAAATTGATGATATTTTAATTGTAAAAAAAGGAGAAAGAATTCCTGTAGATGGCATTATAATAAAAGGACAAACAAAATTAGATGAGTCTGCATTAACAGGAGAAAGTGAATTTGTTGAAGTAAAAGAGAATAACAAAGTTTTATCAGGTTCAATTAATATAGAAAATGTAATAGAAATTAAAGTAACTAATCTATTTGAGGATTCAACTGTAGCTAAAATACTAGAATTAGTAGAAGATGCGACAGATAAAAAAACAAAAAGAGAGACATTTGTTGCAAAAGCAGGAAAAATATATACTCCTATAATATTCATATTAGCAATTTTAATTGCCATTTTTGCTCCATTAATATTTAACATTACTTATGCAGAAAGTATATATAGAGGATTAACATTTTTAGTAATTTCTTGTCCCTGTGCTATTGCTATTTCGATACCACTTTCTTACTTTACAGCAATTGGAGTTGCATCTAAAAATGGAATATTAATAAAAGGAAGTAATTATTTAGATAATTTGAGCAATGTAAATAAAATAATTTTTGATAAGACAGGAACTTTAACTAAAGGAGCATTTTCCGTTACAGATATTAAAATTTTTGACAACAATTATACAAAAGATGAAATTATAGACATTTTAGTTAAAGGAGAATCTTTATCAAATCACCCAATAGCAAAATCAATAATGCAATTAGCACAAGGAGAGATAGAAAACGTTGACGTAAAAGATTTTAAAGAACTTGATGGTAAAGGTATAACTTATTTTATCGCAAATAAAGAAATAAAGATAGGAAATAAAAATATTTGCAATTGTGAGCAAGAAGCTTTACTACATTTAAGTATTAATGGAAAACATGTGGCTTCAATAACAATAGATGACGGAATAAAAGACAATGCATATGATACAATTTCTCAATTAAGAGAAAATAATATAAAAACATATATGTTTACAGGTGATAAAAAAGAAATTGCGATAGATATAGCTAAAAAATTAAACATCGATGAAGTAAAATATGAAATGTTACCAACAGATAAATATGAAATGTATGAATCAATTATAGGAGACAATGATATTGTTGCATTTGTAGGAGATGGAATAAATGATAGTCCTGTACTAAAAAGAGCAGATATTGGTATTTCAATGGGAGGAGTAGGTTCAGAGGCAGCAATAGAAGCATCAGATATTGTTTTGATGTCAGATGATTTATCAAAAATTCCAAAGGCAATAAATATTTCAAAATATACAAATTTTATAATAAAGCAAAACTTAAGCTTTGCTATTTTTATAAAACTTGCTATATTATTATTAAGCATATTAGGATTAGCAAATATGTGGTTTGCAGTATTTGCAGATACAGGAGTTACATTACTTACAATTTTAAATACGCTGAGAATAAGAAAAAAACATACTAATATATATTAGATGAAAAAATTTTTAGTAAAAAAGACGTTAATGAAACTATGCTAAATCTCATTAACGTCTTTTATTTTTATATGACATAAAACAAAATACACAAAAATTGTAGAAGACTTCCAATGATACAACTAATATGGAATAAAGAGTGCATCCATTTTCGTCTTTTCCCTATAATATAAAGAATCGCTCCTAAAGTGTATACTATTCCACCAGATAATAATAATATAAAACCATTCATAGTTAATAAAGTAGGTAATAAATTTATTTTAAATATAATGCACCATCCCATTAAAATATAACAAATCATAGAAAATATTTTATATCTTTTTAAATCAATAGAATTAAAAACAATTCCTAATATTGCTAAGGCCCAAACAATTCCAAAAAGTGTCCATCCAGTAGTGAGGTCATATTGCCTTAATGTACATAAGGCAAAAGGAGTATAAGTTCCTGCTATAAGAATAAATATAGAGCAATGATCAATTATTTGAAATACTTTTTTTGCTGTGCCAGTAGGCTTTAAACCATGATATATACTAGACATTGTATATAGCAAAATTAGTGAAGTACCATAAATTGAACTTGCAATAACTCCATAAACATTATTGTGCAGAGCAGAAAATATGACACATAATACAAGTGCAACAACACCTAAGGCACCACCAATAATATGTGACACCATATTGAAGATTTCTTCGCCTTTACTATATGTAGGTAATACTCTATCAGCTAGTTTAACTCTATTCATTATTTTCCTCCTTGGTCAGAATTTGTTTTAACTCTTCATTTCTTTTTATTTTATTAGTAGTAGTTTTTATTAATGGTTCTGAAGTGAAAGTCATATGTTTTATATATTTATACATTGGAAGAGTTTTGTTAATATCTTTAATTTTTGCCCATAAAACCGCTTCTAAATCTTTTTCAGAAATATCTGGATATTTATTATTAACAAAGTCTTTATTGTAAACAATTTTAACAGCTACTTTGACATCATTTTTATCATTTCTATCAGGTAAGCCATAAACAAAAGATTCTTCGACTTCATCCAATCTATTAATTAATAATTCAATTTCTTCAGGAAAAACCTTCTTGCCATTTTTTAGAACAATTAAGTCTTTTTTTCTTCCTGTAATAAACAAAAAGCCATCTTTATCTATATAACCTAAATCACCAGTATAAAACCAACCATCTTTTAGTACAGCATTAGTTTGAGTTTCATTGTTATAGTATCCAAGCATTACATTAGGACCTTTTACAGCAATTTCTCCAATACCATTTGAATCAGGATTTTTAATTAAAATTTCTACACTATTCATAGGTTTTCCAACTGAGCCATATTTAATACAGTTATCGTTCTCAGCAGAAATAACAGGAGAGGTTTCTGTTAATCCATATCCTTGTACAAGGTGAATTCCAATTTGATTGAACCATTTAGAGACTTTCGAGTCCAAAGGAGCACCACCAGAAACTATAAATCTCATATTTCCACCTAAAGCATTAATTAATTCTTTAAAAATTTTTCTTCTTATATCTATATGAAATTTTAATAAAATATTGCTTATTTTTATTGCAAAATTAATAAGTTTGGTTTTTCCTTGTTTTTCAATTTCCTTTATCATGGTTGAGTACATTTTATCTATTAATATTGGAACTCCAACAAATACAGAAACTTTATATTCTAATAAATTTTGCTTTATATATCTCAAACCATCAGGAAATACTGTTTTTAATCCGGCAGCTAACATAACTAACATTCCGGTAGAACCAAAAATATGGTGAAATGGTAAAAAAGCAATATTAACATCGGTTTCATAAAAAGACTCTACCAAAAGCATGTCATATATATTAGTAACAATTCCGTATTGATTTAACATAACCGCTTTAGATTGTGAAGTAGTTCCAGAGGTAAATAATAAAATACTCATATTGTATGGATCTACTTCGCAATTTATAAATGCATTATTTCCATTTTCAATTTCCTTTTTTCCATCGGAGAGTAGATTATTGAAACAAAGAAAATTAGGCAATTCATCAAAACATATAAAATGTTTTATATTAGTTTTATTAGATGCCTTTATTTCCTCTATAATATCTTTTAATTTCGCATCAAAGACAATAGCTGATGCTTCACTTCTAATTAATGAATTTTCTAATTCATCTGTTTGCAATCCCTTATCTAATGGAACAGAAACAATACCACCCAATAAATTACTTAAGTGAGCAATAGCCCATTTATAGCAGTTATGGCCTATTATTGCGACTCTTTTATTTTTTAATCCAAGTTTATATAAAGCTGTTCCAAAGGAATTTATATCATCTAATAGCTCTAAATATGTATGATTTATATAATTTATATTATTATCTTTTTTAACTTTTTCTGTAAAGGCTACGTTACTGGAAAAAACAGTAGCAGAATGATATAAAAGTTCTTTAATAGTTGTAAATTTTGGTATACTTTTGTTATAATTTATCATGGAATCCTCCTTGATTTATTTAAAACCATTTAATCTGGTTTCAAAAACCATTATATATTATAATGTATAATGTGTCAATAATAAAATAAATTTACACTAAAAGTTCAAAAATCTTTCACAATTATGTTATAATATATTATAAATCAATAAATAAAATAGTGAAAATTTAATGTATTTTAGGAAGGTTGGTAATATTAGTGTCATATATAGAATTTAAAAATGTTATTAAAGAATATAAAATGGGAGAGGTAACAATAAAAGCATTAGACAATACTAATTTTAGTATTGATAAAGGAGAATTAGTGGTAATAGTTGGACCAAGTGGAGCAGGAAAAACTACTACATTAAATATTTTAGGTGGAATGGATAGAGCATCGTCAGGTAGAGTTTGGGTAAACGATAAAGAAGTCACAAAGTTGAATAATAAACAACTAATTGAATACAGAAGAAATGATATAGGATTTGTATTTCAATTTTATAATTTAGTACAAAATTTAACTGCAAAAGAAAATGTAGAACTTGCAACACAAATATGTTCAGATGCCCTAAATGTAGATGATATTTTGGAAAAAGTAGGATTACAAGATAGAAAAAATAACTTTCCTTCTCAACTATCTGGTGGTGAGCAACAAAGAGTGGCAATAGCAAGAGCAATAGCGAAAAATCCTAAACTGTTGTTATGTGATGAGCCAACAGGAGCACTAGATTATAAAACAGGAAAGCAAATTTTAAAATTGTTACAGGATACCTGCAAAAAAGAAAAAATGACAGTAATAATAATAACTCACAATACAGCAATAGCACCTATGGCAGACAAAGTAATACACTTCAAAAATGGAATGGCAGAAAAAATTGAAATAAATGAAAATCCAATTTCAATTGATAATATAGAATGGTAAGGATAAGTGAAAAAGTTGAAAAAGTCATTAGTAAAAAATAATTTGAAAACAATAAAAAGAACAAAGAGAAGATTTATCTCTATATTAATTATGGCATTTTTAGGAGTAGGCTTTTATGCCGGGCTAGTTGCTTCAAGTCCAGATATGCTTGATAGTTTGGATCGCTATGCAGATACAAGTAATTTATATGATATAAACATTATTTCTACCCTAGGGTTAACTGATGATGATATTAATGAAATTAAAAAAATAGATGGTATAGAAAGTGTATATGGTATACAAACTAAAGATTCTCTTACCAAGGTAGAAGATAAAGAAAGTATATGTAAAGTAATCGAATATAATGAAAATATAAATATTCCAGTAGTAGTAGCAGGAAGAAATATAGAAAATGAAAATGAATGCTTATTAGATAGTGCAATTATTCGTACGGGAAAAGGTGCAGAAAATTATATAGGGAAAAAAATAGTTCTAGAAAATGAAGACAAAGATTCAGATAATAACCCTATATTTACTGTAAAAGAATTTGAAGTAGTAGGAATAGCTGAAACACCTATATATATATCTGGAGAAAGAGGAAATACTTCAATAGGAAATGGAACAGTATCGTTTTATATTTTTACGCAAGATAATGTAATAAACATGGATTATTATACTGGTGTATATGCAACAGTAAAAGGTGCAAAAAATGTTGTGACAAATAGTGATGAATATTTAGAACTAGTAAATCCAGTGGTTGATAAAATAGAAAACATTAAACAAACTAGAGAAGAAAATAGATATAATGAATTAGTGAATAAAGCAACTAGTAAATTAAATGAGGCTCAGAAAGAATTTGATGATAAAAAACAAGAAGTAGATAAGCAACTAGAAGATGCAGAAAATAAAATAAAAAAAGCAGAGAATGAAATAAGTGCATCAGAAAAAGAGTTAAAAAATGCAGAGAATGAAATACAGAATCAAGAGCAAGAAGCAAATAAAAAATTTGAAGATTATGCAAACCAAATAAAAACAGGGGAAGAAGAACTTTACAAACAAGAAGATAATCTAAAAATAGAAAAAGAAAACTTAAAAGGAAAAAAATTAGAAGCAAACTCAGCAATTAATCAAATAAATATTCAAATTGCAAATCTTGAAAATACTTTACATGCATTAGAATTACAAAAATTAGAATTAGAAAGACAAGGTTTAGATACTACAGAAGTTCAAGAACAAATAAATACTATACAAGCTACTCTAAATGAATTAAAAACTAGAAAAAGTACTATAGAAGCTGAACTAGAAAAGTACGAAAACCAAATAATATTATGGGAAGAACAATTAGAGAAAACAAAAGAAGAATTAAAAAATAAAAAAATAGAATTAGAAAGTGCTAAAACAAAATCCGCTTCTGAATTTAAAAAAGCTAGAAATAAAATCAATTCAGGTAAAATAGAATTAGAAGAAGGAAAAGCAAAGTTAGAAGAAAGTAAAGAAGAATATGAAAAAGGCAAAAAAGAAGCACAGGAAAAATTAGATGAAGCACAAGAAAAACTGAATGATGCTAAAGAAGAAATAAAAAAAATAGAAAAATGTAAATGGTATATTCAAGATAGGCTTGATAATACAGGCTATACAAATATTTTTGATGCAATAAAGACAATGTCAAACATATCTAAAATGTTTCCAATAATATTTTATTTAGTATCAGTCCTAATAAGTTTAACATCAATGACTAGGATGATAGAAGAAGAGAGAGTTGAAATTGGTACCTTAAAAGCACTAGGATATACAAACATGCAAATTATATCAAAATATATAATTTATTCTATTCTAGCATGCATAATAGGTGGAATTTTAGGAATGACAGTAGGGCTATATTTGATACCTAGTATTGTATGGGCATTATATGATATGATATATAACATACCAAAGTTTTATTGTACATATAGACTTAGCATAGGATTAATAGGAATTATTATTTCATTTATTTGTATTGGTGGTGCAACAATAATAGTTGCTAAAAAAGAGTTAAGAGAGATGCCAGCAGTATTAATGAGACCAAAATCACCTAAAAAAGGAAAAAGAATATTATTAGAAAAAATACCTTTTATATGGAGAAAATTTAATTTTTCACAAAAGGTAACAGCTAGAAATATATTTAGATATAAAAAAAGAGCGATTATGACAATTATAGGTATTGCAGGATGTACAGGACTTATGCTTACAGGTTTTGGAATTAAAGATTCAGTATTAGATATTCCAATAGCACAATTTGAAGGAATATTTAAATATGATTCGGCAATTTCATTATTGAATACAAATGGATTACCAGATATAGAAAAATATGTGGTAAATGATGATAATATAGAAGAATATGTCGAAATATGTGCGACTGCTGGAAAACTAAGCAATGAAAAAATAAATTTCAATGTTACTGTATTAGTTCCAGAATCATTAGAAAATTATGACAAAGTATATAACTTAATTAATTATCAAAGTAATGAAAATATAAAATTAAATAATAATGGTATTATTATAACAGATAAAGCAGCAGATATGTTTGGAGTTACATATGGGGACTATATAACTTTTATAGATGGAGATGATATAAGATACCAATTTAAAGTGGAGAATATAACTAAAAACCATGTAGGACACTATGTGTATATGTCAAAAGAATTTTATGAAGAAAATATGAAACCATATAAAACAAATATGATATATTTAAATACTAAAGATATAAGTGAAGCAGAGCAAAATAAAATTTCAGAGGATATATTAAATATAGAGGGCGTAGCCTCAGTAACTGTAATAAGCACATTTATGAAAACAGTAAGTGACATGTTAAATACTATGAATTATGTAGTAGTAATTTTAATAGTTGCTTCAGCATTATTGGCTTTTGTGGTATTATATAATTTAGCAAATATAAATATAGCAGAAAGACAAAGAGAAATAGCTACGTTAAAAGTATTAGGCTTTCACGATAAAGAGGTTGATAATTATATAAATAAAGAAAATATAATTTTTACAGTAATAGGAGTAATACTAGGACTAATATTTGGAACATTTTTAACAACGGGAATAATAGATAGTATAGAAATAGATTCTTTAAGACTTATGAAGAATATAACAGTTTTAAGCTACATATATTCTGCAACTATAACTATAACATTTTCTTTTATAGTAAATTGTATAATTCATTTTGTATTAAAGAAAATAGATATGATAGAAAGTTTGAAAAGTGTAGAGTAAAATAAAAAGGGGGAAGCAAAATGAAAATATCAACAAAAGGTAGATATGCATTAAGAGTGATGGTAGATTTAGCTACAAATGATAATGGTAATTACATAACCTTAAAAGATATTGCTAAAAGACAGGAAATATCTAATAAATATTTAGAGCAAATTATAGCAATGTTAAATAAAGCAGGTTTTTTAGATACAGCAAGAGGTAATATGGGAGGTTATAGATTAGCAAAGCTACCAAAAGAATATATAGTAGGAGATATATTAAGGGCTACGGAGGGAGATTTAGCACCAACATATTGTTTGACAGAAGCGGGAAGTTGTACAAGAAAGCAAGATTGCAAAACATATGCATTTTGGCAAGGGTTAGACAATATTATAAATGAATATGTAGATAGTAAGACATTGGAAGATTTGATAAGATAAAATGAAATAGAGGCTTTTTAAAGCTTCTATTTTTTGTATAATACGTTTCTTAAAGCGATATTTGTTTATAAATATTTAATTCCTATTGACAAAGTAGGAGTTAAATATTATAATTCCTACTATAATAGTATGAAAGGAAGAAGAATATGGAAAATATATATTTTGATAATGCGGCAACAACAAAATTAGATGAAAAAGTATTAGATGCTATGCTACCATATTTAAAAGAAAATTATGGTAATGCTTCATCAATATATAAATTAGGGCGAGAAGCAAGAAAAGCTATTGAAGAAACAAGAGAAAAAGTAGCTAAGATTTTAAATTGCAAACCATCAGAAGTATATTTTACTGCTGGAGGAAGTGAAAGCGATAATACTGCAATAAAAGGAATTGCACACTCATATAAAAATAGAGGTAACCATATAATTACATCTAAAATAGAACATCCTGCTGTTTTGGAAAGTTGCAAGGAACTAGAAAACGAAGGTTTTGAAGTAACATATATTTCAGTAGATGAAAACGGAATAATAAATTTGGATATAGATTTACAATAGATATGTCACAGTAAAATATAAAAAGGAAATACCAATATGATATAATGTTTTTAACCACAAAAACTAATATCGAAAGAAGGTATTTCCTATGAATAGTATAACACAAGATATAATATTTAAGCAATCAGTTGTAGAATATTCATTAAAACATGGTGTAACAGAAGTAGCAAAAAGATATAAACAACACAGAAAAACAATATATAGATGGAGAGAAAAATATGATGGAACAAGAAAATCATTAGCAAATAAATCAAGGAAACCACATCACCATCCAAGAGAACACACACAATTAGAAATATCAATGATAAAAAAGTATAAAGCACAAAATAAAGATGCTTGGGTTAGTGGTTTTATGGATTAAATTAAGGAGAAACGGATATACAAGAAGTATAACAAGTTTGTATAGAGTAATGCAAAGATTAGGAATATATAAAAAAGCGCCAAGTAAAAAGAAAAAATATGAACCTAAACCATATCAACAAATGACGCATCCAGGAGAAAGAGTGCAAATAGATGTAAAATATGTGCCATTAAGTTGTATGACAAAAGAAATAAAAGAAATAGATGGAAGATATTATCAATACACCGCTATAGATGAATATACAAGACAAAGAGTGTTATGGGCAAGTAAAGAGCATTCAACATATGCATCAGCAGAATTTTTAGATATAGTTGTAAACAAATTTAAATATCCAATAGAATGTATACAAACAGATAATGGATTTGAATTTACAAATAAATTAAATTCAAAAAAAGCAAAAGAAAAAACAATATTTGAAATCAAGTTAGATAAATTAGGAATAAAGCATAAACTAATAAGACCAAGAACACCAAGACATAATGGTAAAGTAGAAAGAAGCCATAGAAAAGATCAAGAAAGATTTTATTATAAAAGAATATTTGTAAGCTTTGAAGATTTTAAAGAAAAATTAAGGCATTGGTCAAGAAAGTATAACAATTTTCCAATGAAACCATTAGATTGGAAAAGTCCAAATGAAAAATACTTAGAATTTATTGGATTGTAGAGCTTGTATATCATAAAAGGTATTTCAAAGTATATATTTATCAATAAAGTGTGACATATGTTTGACAAACCTACATAAAATACAAATTTTATTTGTAAAAAGGCTACACAAGAATAAAAAAATGTGATATTATATACAAGTAAAAATCATGTGACAAGCTTAAAAATTAGGGTATAGAAGGAGGAATTAATCATGTCAGGACATTCAAAATGGCATAATATTGCAGCTAAGAAAGGAAAAGCAGATGCTGCAAGAGGAAAAATATTTACAAAATTAGGTAGAGAATTATTAGTAGCAGTAAAAGAAGGTGGACCTGACCCGGCTGGTAACTCTAAATTAAAAGATGTAATAGCAAAATGTAAAGCAAACAATATGCCAAATGATACAATAAATAATGCAATAAAAAAAGCAGCAGGAGCAGGAAATACAGAAAGCTATGAAGAGGTTATTTACGAAGGATATGGAACAAATGGCGTAGCAGTTATAGTAGAAGCAAGTACAGATAATAGAAATAGAACTGCAGCAGATGTAAGACATGCCTTTGATAGAGCGGGAGGAAATCTTGGAACAACAGGTTGTGTTTCATATTTATTTGATAAAAAAGGTGTAATTATTATAGATAAAACTACAACAGATTTATCAGAAGATGATATGATGATGTTAGCATTGGAAAATGGAGCAGAGGATTTTGAAGCCTCAGAAGAATGTTACGAAATAACAACATCACCAGCAGATTTTTCAGCAGTAAGAGAGGCATTAGAACAAAAAGGAATCGAATTTTTACAAGCAGAAATACAAATGGTACCCTCTACATATGTTTCTTTAGATGAAAAAGGTGCAGAAAAAATGCAAAGATTAATAGATGCACTTGAAGATTTAGACGATGTAATGAATGTTTACCATAACTGGGAAGAATAAAATTTAATAAAATAGTTCTAAAAACAAAAAGTAATCATATATATATAATATATGATTATTTTTTTATTGAAAGAAATGTGAAAAATCGCACATAAGGTAACAGTTATGGAGGAAATATTAAAAGTTTTACCCATAGAAATAAAGGAAAAAGTAAAAAACAAATTAGATGGCTTAGAAGAAATACGAATAAGAGTAAATAAACCAGTAATATTACAATATGGACAAGCTGAAGAAATTCTACATTATATAGTTGATTCAGCAATGATTTTAAGTATATTGCAAAATATCTGTGATAATTCTATTTATGCATATCAAGAACAAATATGTAATGGATATGTAACTATAAAAGGGGGACATAGAGTTGGAATAACAGGAAATGTAGTAATAAAAGAAAATAAAGTAATAAATATATCATACATAAATGGATTAAATTTTAGAATAGCAAGGCAGGTGTTAAATTGCAGTTATAAAGCTATTAAATATATTATAAATTTACCAGAAAACACTATATATAACACAATAATTGTATCACCACCGGGAAGAGGAAAAACAACAATATTAAGAGATTTGATTAGAAATATAAGTAATGGAATAGAAGATATAGGTTTTAAAGGGGTAAATGTGGGACTGGCAGATGAGAGAAGTGAAATAGCAGCAATGTATAAAGGAATCCCTCAAAATGACGTGGGACTACGCACAGACATACTGGATAATGTACCAAAAGCAATAGGAATGAAAATGTTAATTCGTTCTATGAATCCTAAAATAATAGTAGCAGATGAAATTGGAAAAGAGGAGGATATAGATGCAATAAATTATGCAGTATGCTCAGGGGTAAAAGGAATATTTACAGCACATGGCTCTAATATGGAGGATATAATTAAAAATCCAATATTAAATAAATTGTATAATGCAAACACTTTTGAATTGATTTTATTTTTAGATAAAAATAGAGAAATTGTTGTTGGATGCGACAGACGAAATCTCGGAGGGAAAGCATCTAACAACGCATAAAAAGGAGTAAAGTATGCTTTGGATAAAACTAATTATTTTAAATTTAATACTAGTAAGTAGCACAATTATAGGAATAACTTTTTCAAAAAAATATACATATAGAGTAAAAGAATTACAAGAAATGAAAAATGCATTAAATATATTTATGACAAAAATCAAATTTACATATGAACCAATTCCTAGTACGTTTTTGTACATATCTGAAAAAGTAGAAGGCAATGTTTCAAAAATATTTAAAAATGCCACAGAGGAAATGGAAAACAAACCAGCAGGTGAAGCATGGGATAAGAGTTTAGATGCAATAGTAACAAATATGAAAAAGGAAGATATAGATATAATAAGAAATTTAGGAAGATTATTAGGAAAAACAGATATAGAAGGACAAATAAGCGAAATAAAATTAGTAAATAATTTTCTAGATATACAGATAAAAGATGCAGAAGAGGAAAAAAATAAAAATGAAAAGATGTATAGAACTTTAGGAATAGTTGCAGGAATGACAATAACAATATTATTAATATAGTTAATTTAACTAAGGAGATAAAAAGGTTATGGATATAAATTTATTATTCAAAATAGCAGCAATAGGAATTTTAGTTGCAGTACTACATCAAGTATTGACAAGAGCAGGTAGAGAGGATCAAGCAATGATGACAACATTAGCAGGACTTGTAATTGTTTTATCAATGGTAATAAAAGAAATAAGCACATTATTTACAAATGTTAGAACAATGTTTGGCTTATAACTAAAATATCCTAGAAAGGAACAAATACAAAAAATGGATATTATTAAAATAATAGGAATAGGATTAATTTCTTTAATAATAATTATTATTGTCAAGCAGTATAGACCAGAATTTGTAATATATGTTTCAATAATAGCAGGTGCAATTATTTTAATGCTAATTATGGACAAAGTATCTTCAATAATAAATCTATTAACAGCATTATCTAATAAAACAGTGGTTAATAATGAATTTTTAACATTATTAATAAAAATAACAGGAATAGCTTTTTTGACGGAATTTTCAGTTAGTTTATGCAAGGATTCTGGTGAAACAGCAATAGCAAATAAAATAGATATTGGAGGCAAAGTAATAATTATATCAATGTCAATTCCTATAATAGCTAGTCTTTTAGAAACAATTATAAAAATATTACCATAAAGGAAAAATATATGAAAATAAAAATATTGTTATTATTAATAATTATATGTATTCCAACCATAAGCTTAGCACAAACTGAAACAATAGAACAATCAGAAATATTAGAATCTCAACAGAAAACATTAAATATTTCTTCTTTCATAGAAGAGGCAAAAAAATATTCCTCTAATGTATATAAAGACATAGACTTTAATGAATTGTTTAATTCAGCGATAACAGGAAATATTAATAACAAAACAATAATAAATGATATATTAAAAATTTTAGGGAAAGAAATTGTGGGTTCAGTAGCAGTAATAGGTAGCATTATTTTAATTATAATAATACATAGCATATTTAAAAGCTTAAGCGAAGGACTAGAAAACAAAACAATTTCACAAATTACATATTATATTCAATATATATTAATTGTAACTTTAATAATGACAAATTTTAGCAATATTTTGATTATGATAAAAGAATCTATACAAAATTTAGTAGGTTTTATGAATAATTTAATTCCAATACTCATTACATTAATGTTAACAACAGGAAATATAGTATCTGCCAATTTAATGCAACCAATAATATTATTTATAATAACTTTTATAGGAAACTTTATTACAACAATAATAATACCACTTGTTTTAATAGCAACAGCTCTAGGAATAATTTCAAAAATATCTGATAAAATCCAAATAGATAAATTATCAAAATTTTTAAAATCGAGTGTAGTATGGATATTAGGAGTTATACTTACAATTTTTGTGGGATTAATATCTGTGGAAGGAAGTTTAAGTAGTAGTGTAGATGGAATAACAGCGAAAACAACCAAAGCAGCAGTTTCAAGTTTTATACCAGTAGTAGGAAAAATACTTCGGAGATGCAGTAGATACAGTAATAGGTTGTAATTCAATTTTAAAAAATGCAGTGGGTGTAGTTGGAGTAATTGTAATAATAGGAATATGCATAATACCAATAATAAAGTTAACTATTTTAATGGCAATGTACTATTTAGGAGCAGCTTTATGCCAACCAATTGCAGATGAAAAAATAATAAAGTTATTAGAACAAATGGGAGATACATTTAAAATATTTTTAGCAATAATGTGTAGTGTTTCTGTAATGCTAGTAGTTGGAGTTACTTTAATTATAAATATATCTAATAGTGGACTTATGTATAGATAAGGAATGGTAATTAAAATGATAAATTGGATAAGCAATTGGGCGCAAGGAATAATCGTAGCAGTTATAATTGGAACAATTATAGAAATGGTTTTACCAGAAGGAAATTGTAAAAAATACGTAAAAGTAGTAATTGGAATATATATATTATTTTCAATAATTTCTCCGGTTATTTCTAAAATGACAGGAAAAACCTTACAAGTATCTGACATATTAGAATTGGATAAGTATATAGAAAATGTAGAAAATAATAATTTATATGGAACATTAGACAAAGATAATACAAATAATATAAAAGAAATATATATAAATAGTTTAAAAAATGATATTAAATATAAGATTGAAGCTAAAGGATATACTGTGGGAAATGTAGAATTAGAAGTGCAAAAAAATGAAGAATATACATTAAAAAATATTAGTATAGAGATATATAAGAAAGAAGAAAAAGAAGAGAATGTACAAAATGAAACCAGTAAAATAGAAACAATAAATATTGATATATCACAAAATACTACAAGGGATAATAGTGAAAAAGAAAAAATTTCAGAAAACGAAAAAAAGAAACTAAGAGAATATATAAGTATGGTTTATGAAATTAGTGAGAAAAATATTAATATAAATTAGAATGGAGTGAATTAAAATGTTAATAGAAAAGATAAAGAATTTTATTAACAAGAACCAAGAATTAAATAGAAAAAAAACTATTGAAAATTTAGTAGTATTTGTAATTATATTAATAATAGTATTATTATCTATAAATGTTATATGGAATAAGGATAAAAAAGAAGATAATAAAAGTACAATAGATGAAAATAAAAAGCTAGCAACGATAGAAGAGAATTCAAAAGATGATAATAGTTTAACAAGTGAAAAATTGGAAAATATATTATCAAAGATAAATGGAGTTGGAAAAGTAAAAGTATATATTACATATTCACAAACAAGTCAGATTATACCTATATATAATGAAGACATATCACAAAAAGATACACAAGAAGAGGATACACAAGGAGGAACAAGAAAGGTAGTAGAAACAGATACAAAAAAAGAAGTAGTATATGACGAAAAAAGTGGTAGTAAAACCATAATAACACAAAGTATAGTTAGCCCAAAAATAGAAGGGGCAATAGTTACAGCGGAAGGAGGGAATAATACAAATACAAAAGCTAATATTATTCAAGCTGTGGAAGCGGTAACGCGGGTTACCAACACACAAAATTCAAGTATTTGAAATGAAAGTAGAGGGATGACAAATGCAATTTTTAAAGAAAAATCAAGTTATTATTTTTGTAATAGCACTAATGTTTATAGCAGCAGGCTATCTTAGTTTTACCAGTAATAATAATGCTATACCAACTGCAAAATTAGCAAATGCGGAGGAAATGGCAGAGATAGGAGATGCTACTCTAGTAAATGCAAATGCTGTTATAGAAGATGAGAACACTGCCGAAACTATAATAGAAAATGAAAATTCTGTAATAGGAACAAGTGTACAAATAACTCAAGATGAATATTTTTCTCAATCCAGATTAGATAGAGATACAATGTATTCACAAATGATAGAATCTTATCAAAAAATATTAGAAAATGATAATGTAACAGCAGAACAAAAAAATATAGCTCAACAAGAAATAACAAAAGTGAATGAGTTAAAAAACTCAATAATGATAGCAGAAAATCTTATAAAAACAAAAGGTTTTGAAGACTTAATTATATTTGTAAATAACAAAAGCGTAAATATTATAGTAAAGTCAAATGAATTAAAAACAGAACAAATAGCACAAATACAAAATATAACCAGTAGAGAACTAGGAGTAGAGATAGATAATATACATATATCTAATAAAAATGATTAATAGTTGCCAGCGTGAACGAAGTTTACGCTGGTTGTTTAAAATATTATTTCAAAGTACTTGACAGTTGACCATAATAAATATAAAATATAATAGTAAGTAAAAATATATTCTAAAAAAGTTAGTTATATATATTTATTGAACATTGAAAAATTAATAGAAAGAGGTGGAATAAGATTATGGATTTAATAATCAATATCGCCGTTTTTCTAATCGCAGCAATAATTTTTACATTTGTTGGCATGTTTTTAAGAAAAAAAACAGCCGAATCAAAAATGAAAAGTGCAGAAAGTGAAGCACAAAGAATTATAGAAATGGCAAACAAAGATGCAGAAAATAGAAAAAAAGAAGAAATTTTTAAGGCAAAAGAGGAAATAATGAATGCCAGAAAAGATTTGGATGCAGAGATTAGAGAAAGAAGAGGCGAAGTTCAAGTACAAGAAAAAAGAATTATGCAAAAAGAAGAGAACTTGGAAAAGAAAATGGACTCTCTAGAAAAAAGAGAAAAAGATTTAATTAGAAAAGGAGAAGAACTAGAAGGAAAGAAGAATGAAGTATTAGAAACTCTTAATAAGCAAATAGAAGAATTACAAAGAATTTCTGGTTTATCTCAAGAAGAAGCTAAACAACATTTACTTTCAGAAGTCGAAAAACAATTAACAGCTGAGAAGGCAACTCTTTTAAGAGAGATGCAAGCCAAAACTAAGGAAGAGGCAACAAAAAATGCTAAAGAAATTATAGGATATGCTATACAAAAATGTGCAGCAGACCATACTTCTGAAACAACAGTATCTATAGTGGCTCTTCCAAATGAAGATATGAAAGGAAGAATTATAGGTAGAGAAGGTAGAAACATAAAAACATTAGAAACACTAACAGGAATAGACTTAATAATAGATGATACACCAGAGGCTGTAGTTATTTCTGGATTTGATCCATTAAGAAGAGAAGTGGCAAAATTAGCATTAGAAAAGTTAATAGAAGATGGTAGAATTCATCCAGCTAAAATTGAAGAGATGGTTGAAAAAGCTAAAGAAGAAATAGAAGCTATTATAAAAGAAGAAGGAGAAAGAGCGATTATTGAAACAGGAGTAATTGGTCTACATCCAGACTTGACAAAATTAATAGGAAAACTAAAATATAGAACAAGTTATGGACAAAATGTACTTAATCATTCAATAGAAGTTTCTAATTTAGCTAGAATAATGGCAGAAGAATTAGGATTAGATCCAAAACTTGCCAGAAGAGCTGGTTTATTACATGATATAGGTAAAGCACTAGACCATGATATGGAAGGAACACACGTAGAAATAGGTGTAGATATATTGAAGAAATATAAGGAAAATGAAAAAGTTATAAATGCAGTACAAGCACATCATGGAGATGTAGAGCCACAAACAATAGAAGCAGTATTAATACAAGCAGCAGATGCTATATCTGCTTCAAGACCAGGAGCAAGAAGAGAAACATTAGAAACATATATTAAAAGATTAGAATCATTAGAACAGATAGCAGATTCTTTTGAGGGTGTAGAAAAATCTTTTGCTATACAAGCTGGTAGAGAAATAAGAATTATTGTAAAACCAGAGAAAATATCTGATGACCAAATGGTATTGACAGCAAGAGATATAGCTAAAAGAGTAGAGGATGAAATGGAATATCCAGGACAAATAAAAGTAAATCTTGTAAGAGAAACAAGAGTAGTAGAATATGCTAAATAAGATAAGAAAGAAAATCAAAATCCCAGTGAGAAATCACTGGGATTTTATATTGTAATAAATGTTATAAAATATTAAAAGTTTGATTTTTAAATATATATAAGTTATAATGTAACAGAAAGGTGGTAATAAATATGAGAATATTAGCAGTAGGAGATTTAGTTGGAGAATGTGGGCTTAATAGACTAAAACAAACATTACCTAGAATAAAAGAAGAAAAAATGATAGACTTTGTTATAGTTAATGCAGAAAATGTTTCTGGAGGAATGGGAATAACAATTAAAGACTTTAATGAATTATTAAAACTAGGAATAGACGTTATAACAATGGGAAATCATACTTGGGCTAAAAAAGATATTTTTGAATTTATAGATAATCCAAAATTGCTAAGACCAGCGAACTATTCAAAAGGAATAGTGGGCAAAGGTATGAATATATATGAATGCAAAGGTAAAAAAATAGCAGTTATAAATTTAATAGGCAGAACCGATATGAATGTGCTTTCTGAAAATCCATTTACAGTTGTAGAAAATTTATTAAAAGAAATAAAAGTAGATATAGTTATAATAGATTTTCATGCAGAAGCAACAGCAGAAAAAATAGCAATGAAATATTTTCTTGATGGAAAAGCAACAGTGTTATTTGGCACACACACACATGTACAAACAGCAGATGAAGACATAACAAAAAAAGGATTGGGATATATAACAGATTTAGGCATGACAGGTCCAAAAGAATCAGTTATTGGAATGAATAAAGAAGCTTCAATAAAAAGATTTCTTACTTCACTACCAGAAAGATATAAAGTAGCAGAAGGTGAGAGTATATTTAATGCTTGTATTTTCGAAATAAATGAAGATAATTGTCGAACCATAAAAATTGAGAGAATTAATTTGAAATAAATGGCGAAAAACAAGGAAAAAGCGCGATGAAATCTCCTATAAATTTCCAAAAAACAGTAGACAATTTCCAAAAATTGTAATATAACTATAAACATAGTTGAAATAAAAATAAAAAATATAGGAGGCAAAAATGGAAATTTTAAAAATCTCATCAAAATCAAATCCAAATTCAGTTGCAGGAGCAATAGCTGGTTTGGTAAAGGAATCTAACAAAGCAGAAATGCAAGCAATAGGAGCAGGAGCATTAAACCAAGCTGTTAAAGCTGTTGCAATAGCAAGAGGTTTTGTAGCACCAGCAGGAGTAGATTTAATATGTATTCCTGCATTTGCAGAAGTTGAAGTGGAAGGAGAAGATAGAACAGGAATTAAACTTATCGTAGAATCTAGAAAATAGAGTTTTGAATAAATTAAAAAAGGGGGCACACTTTTATTTTAGTGTGTCTTTTTGTTTGAATAAAAAAATGACCTTTTTAGAGTAGCTACAGCAAACTTGCTACTTGACAATAAATGTTAGAATATTATAATATGATTAAAAATAGAAAGAAGGATATAATGAAAGAAAAAGTTTTAAGATTTATATTTATATTAATAGTTTTAGCAATAATAAGTTTTGCAATATTCAAAATATATGAAGAAAAAAACGAAAAAATATCAGAGCAAGATTTGCACTATGAAAAGGAGACGATGATAACCTCTTTGAGACTGGGAATACCAGAATATGACAATATAAATCCTTTAATTTCTAATAATAGAGAAATAATAAATATATCACCAATTATATATGAGCCACTATTTACATTGGATAAAACATATAAATTACAAGAATGTTTAGCTAAAGAATATTCAAAACTAAGTAATACTTGTTATGTAATAAAGCTAAAAGATAATATAAAATGGCAAGATGGTACAGCTTTTACGACAGAAGATGTAATATTTACAATAGACAAAATTAAGCAATTATCAAATTCGGTGTATTATGCGAATGTAGAAAATATAAAAAATATAGAAAATGTTGATAGTAATACTATAAAAATAAATTTAAATAAAGAACAACCATTTTTTCAATATGAATTAATATTTCCAATATTAAGCAGTTCTCAGTATAAAAAAGAAGATTTTTCAAACTCTATTCCGACAGGAACAGGTATGTATAAAGTCACAAAAAATGATGCTAATATGATAGAATTAGAGAAAAATAATAATTGGAGGAACATAGAAACTCAAAATGCAAAAATAGAAAAAATAAAAATTTATAAATATCCATCAGTTGGAGAATTATACAATAACTTTAAATTAGGCAATATAGATTTCATAAATACAACAAATACTAATATACAAGAATATATAGGAACAATTGGTTTTAATTTAAGAGAATACCAAGGAAGAGAATATAACTATCTAGCTTTAAATTGTAATAATAAGGTATTAGCTAACAAAGAAGTACGTCAAGCAATAAACTATGCAATAGATAAAAATACCATTATTTCTAAAGAATTAAGTAATAACTATTTTGCCTCTAATTTTATATTAGATTATGGAAGTTATTTATATCAAGGAAATGAAGAAAATAGTTATAACCCTAAAAAAGCAAAAGAAATTTTGGAAAAGGCAGGTTGGAAGTTAAACTATGGAATGTGGCAAAAGGACGGTATGACTATAGAATTAAAGCTTGTTGTGAGTGCAGAAAATGAAGCAAGATTAAAAGCAAGTAATATTATAAAAGAGCAGCTAGAGGAAATAGGAATAAAAGTATATATAGATGCAGTTCAGCAAAATAGATATGATTTATATTTAAAAGATAAAAACTATGATATAATCTTTACAGGAATATATAATTCATACAGTCCTAATATAACTACACTATATGGAGTAAATAATTTAGCAAATTATAGAAATGAAGAAATAGTGGAGCTTATAGAAAATATAAATAATTCAACAGATGAAACAATTATAAAAGAAAAGTACAATAATTTGGAAAAAATTGCACAAGAGGATTTGCCATACATAAGTTTATACAGAAATAAAAATATTGTAGTATACAGTTCAAATTTATTAGGAGAAATAACTCCTAATAATTATACTTGTTACTACAATATAGAAACTTGGTATAGACAGTAATTATTAAACATGAGAGCTAGACAAGTCATGGAAATCTATATCAACTATTAGAAAAAATAGGTTGTAAAATAGACGAAAAAATTTTTAAAAAAGTGTTGACAAATTATAAATTTAATATATAATATGTACAAACAAACGTTTAGAAAAAGTAGGAGGAGAATATGAGTAACGAAAATTCAGAAAAAAGGAAAGCATTAGAAATGGCATTAAGTCAAATAGAAAAACAATTTGGTAAAGGCTCTGTAATGAAATTAGGAGATTTTACAGCTATGAATATAGAGGCAATTCCAACAGGAGCATTAAGCTTAGATATAGCATTAGGCATAGGTGGAATTCCAAGAGGAAGAATTATAGAAATATTTGGACCAGAATCTTCTGGAAAGACTACATTAGCACTACATATGATAGCCGAAGCACAAAAAATGGGTGGTGAGGCAGCTTTTATAGATGCAGAACATGCATTAGACCCGGTATATGCTAAAAAATTAGGAGTAGATATAGATAATTTAATAGTATCACAACCAGATACAGGAGAACAAGCTTTAGAAATAGCAGAAGCTTTAGTTAGAAGTGGAGCTTTAGATATTATAGTAGTAGACTCAGTCGCTGCTCTAGTACCAAAAGCAGAAATAGATGGAGATATGGGAGATTCACATATAGGACTTCAGGCAAGATTAATGTCACAAGCTTTAAGAAAATTGGCGGGCGCTATAAATAAATCAAAATCTGTTATAGTATTTATAAATCAATTAAGAGAAAAAGTAGGAGTAATGTTCGGAAATCCAGAAACAACACCAGGAGGTAGAGCTTTAAAATTTTATGCATCTGTTAGACTAGATATTAGAAAAATAGAGCAAATAAAACAAGATGGGGAAGTTGTAGGAAACAGAGCAAAAGTTAAGATTGTAAAAAATAAAGTAGCACCTCCATTCAGAGAAGCAGAATTTGATATAGTATATGGAAAAGGAATATCAAAAGAAGGTAATATATTAGATTTAGGTGTTAATTTAGATATAGTAGAAAAAAGTGGCTCATGGTTTAGCTATGATGGACAAAGAATTGCACAAGGTAGAGAGAATGTAAAAAAATACTTAGAAGAAAATCCAGAAGTAGCAAAAGAGATTGAAAGCAAAATAAGAGAAAAATATAATGAAGCCTTCGAAAAAAGCCTAGGAGAAGAAACAATAGACGAAGAACAAGAAACAGCCCCAGAAGAATAACCCTGTTGCGTAAGGGACGTCTCCTCCTCGTGACAATTTGCGAAGCAAATGTGTTGCGAGGAGGAGCGTTCCTGGAGTGACAGGAGGCAATAATTTCAAAGCAAATGTGTTGCGAGGAGGAGCGTCCCTGGAGTGATAGGAGGCAATAATTTCAAAGCAAATGTGTTGCGAGGAGGAGCGTCCCTGGAGCGACAGGAGGCAATAATTTGCGAAGTAGTAAAGGAAAAACACGGATGGAAGATTTAGTTGTAGAATACGACAAACATAAAACTAAAATATTAAAATATATAATGTTTAAAAAGAGGACTGAAAAAGAAGTATTTCAAAAGTTCTCTTCTTCTGTTGAAGAAAATATGTTAGAAGACATTATAGAAGAACTAAAAGAAAATGGATACATAAATGACAAACAATATATAAAAAAAGCAGTAACTGAATATATAAACTTACAAAATTTATCAATAAAAGAATTGGAATATAAACTATATTCAAAAGGTTTAAATAATGATATAATAGATGAGTATTTTAATGAAATTTCAGAGAAATTAGAAGAATATGAATTACAATCTGCTAAAAATATGATACTAAAAAAACAACAAGTGATGAACAAAGAAAAAATACAAGAATTTTTAAGAAAAAAAGGATATAAACAAGATACAATAAAACAAGCTTTTCTAAATGATTAAAAAATTCAGAATAGGAGAAAAAATTTAAAAATGCAAAATATACTAACATTAGAAACAACAAAATATGCAATAAAATTACAAAACTTTGAAGGACCTTTAGACCTATTATGCCATTTAATAGATAAAAATAAAATGGACATTTGCGATATAAAAATAAGTGAGATAACAGATCAATATATAGAATATATAAATACAATGGAACAGATGAATTTAGAAATAACAAGTGAATTTATCTTTATGGCATCAACACTTTTATATTTAAAATCTAAACACTTGCTTCCATCAGGAGAAGATGAAGAAAAAGAAATATCTGAGGAAGAATTAATTAGGAGAATTATAGAATATAAAAAATACAAAGAGATAAGTAAAAAATTAAATGAATATTATAAAGAAAATTGCAAAAGATTTTATAAATTACCAGATAAAATAGAATTGCCGAAACAAAAATTAGAAATAGAATATTCACAAAATATAATTGTAGACTTGTATCGTGATATTATAGAAAAAAATGCAAAAAGACTAAATCAGAATGCAAAAAATATAGAAAAAATAGCAATAGTAGAAAACTATACTGTTGCAGATAAAGTAAAAGTAATGTTTAAAGAATTAATAAGGAAAAAAAGATTTGTATTTAATAATTTATTTGCTTTAAACAAATGCAATAAAAAAGAAGTTGTTACGGCATTTAGCGGACTATTAGAGCTATCAAGAAGAAGTAAAGTAACTACAAACCAGCAAGAAATTTTTGGAGATATATTAGTAGAAAAAGTTAAAAAGAATGTTTAAGATATAAAAAAGGGTTAAAACTAATATTAGAGTAAAGGAGTTCTACATATGATATTAGTTTTAATCTTTTTATGTATTATAATAATATTATTTCTCTTTTTTCTAGTTTTACTGCTATCATCAATAAAACTAGAAATTAAAGACTTTGAGTTATCTAATATTACTGAAATTACAACAAAAGACTATATGATAAAAATGTCAATTAATTTATTTGGAAAAATAAAGATATTTTCAATTAAATTAAATAGTAACAAGCTAAAAAAAATATATTCGAAATCTAAATTAGAAAAAATAAATTTAAAAGAAATAAAAGAGATTTTTACTGTAGAAGATATAAAAAATTTAAAATTAGAATTGATGTACTTGAATGTGAAAGTAAAAATTGGATTAGAAGATGTTATATTAACATCAAGTTTAGTATTTATAATATCTACAGCAATATCAATTCTATTACCACATATCATTAAAACATATAATTCAGGGAATTATATATATGAAATATTACCACTATATGTAAATAAAAACTCATATTATATTAAACTCCATTGTATAATTCAACTAAAAATAGTACATATTATAAATATAATATATATCTATTTAAAGAAAGGAAGAAGTGATAAATATGAGCGAGCATCCAATAGAAGGTCTTATGAACACAGCTATGAGTAGCATCCAAAATATGATTGATGTAAATACTATAATCGGAGAACCCATAGAAACAAATAATAATGTAATAATAATTCCAGTTTCAAAAGTAGGATTTGGATTTGCGGCAGGAGGTAGTGAATTTAGAGGAGAAGCAATAAACGAATATAACAAAAAAGAAAAGGAAGAGCAAATACAATATAAACTACCATTTGGAGGCGGAGCAGGTGCAGGTGTTTCTATAAATCCAGTTGCTTTTATAGTAGTACAGCAAAATAATGTTAAATTATTACCAATAGAGCACTGCTCATCTGTAGACAGGTTATTAGATTATATACCAGATGTAATCGAGAAGATGAATAATTACTTAAATAAAACAAATTGTTGAAAATAAATAAGTAGCAAGTATTGACAAACTATTAAAAAGTTAGTATAATTTTATGGTAGCACATTTATTTAAATACTATTATAAATAATATAGATAGAACTACAAGGAGGGAATTAAAATGGCACAACCAAAAAGAAGATGGTCAAAAGCAAGAACACATTTAAAAAGATCTACATGGAAATTAGAAAATAAAAATTTAGTAGCATGCACACATTGCCATGAACTTGTTATGCAACATAGAGTTTGTCCAAATTGCGGATATTATAATGGAAAAGAAGCAATAGCACAAAAAACTGAAGCAAAATAATTTATAAATACTAAAATAATATGTATTATCTAGACTGTTGACACTTGATAAGTTAACAGTCATTTTTCGTGCATAGTAGACTAATTATATTTGTATGAACAAAGTAACCAAAAATAAATTCTTGCTATTTTTAATTTAATATAGTAAAATTATAATGTAAAAGATAAGAGGTGAAAATAATGGCAAAACCAACAGTTGCAATTGTAGGAAGACCAAATGTAGGAAAGTCAACTTTTTTTAATTATATAATAGGAAAAAAACTATCTATAGTAGAAGATACACCTGGTGTTACAAGAGATAGAGTATATGCAGATGCAGAATGGAGAGGCAAAAAATTTACTTTAATAGATACAGGTGGTATAGAGCCAAAATCTAAAGATATAATATTGTCTCAAATGAGAGAACAAGTAGAAATAGCAATAGAGGTAGCAGATGTTATAATTTTTTTAACAGATATGAAACAAGGGGTTACACCAGATGACAAGGATATTGCGCTAATGCTAAAAAAATCCCATAAACCAATTGTTTTAGTTTGCAATAAAGCTGATACTTTTGGAAAAGTTCCTAATGAAATATATGAATTTTATAATTTAGGTTTAGGTGATCCTTATAGAGTATCAGCAGTAAATGCTTTGGGAATTGGAGATGTATTAGATGCAATTTATGAAAAACTACCTAATGAAACTACAGATACAAGTGATGACTTAACTATAAAAGTTGCAATTATAGGAAGACCAAATGTAGGTAAATCTTCTTTGGTTAATAAAATATTGGGAGAGAATAGAGCAATTGTAAGCGATATAGCAGGGACAACCAGAGATGCAACAGATTCAGAGTTTGAAAATGAATTTGGAAAATATGTATTTATAGATACTGCGGGAATAAGAAAAAAGAGTAAAGTAAATGAAAATATAGAAAAATATAGTGTAATTAGAAGCTTATTAGCAATTGAACGTGCTGATGTATGTATTATTATGTTAGATGCTTTAGAGGGAGTTACAGACCAAGATGCTAAAATAGCCGGAGAAGCACATGAGGCAGGAAAAGGAATAATAATTGTTGTAAATAAGTGGGACGAGTATGAAAAAGAAAATGGTACATTAGAAAAATATCAAAAAGAAGTTTATAATAAACTATCATATTTGCAATATGCTCCAATATTATTTATATCAGCTAAAACAGGTCAAAGAGTTCATAAATTATATGAACTTATTAATAAAGTAGCAAATCAAAATGCTTTAAGAGTTCAAACATCTGTATTAAATCAAGTTTTAAACGAAGCTATAGCAATAGTTCAACCACCAACTGACAAGGGAAAGAGATTAAAAATTTTTTATATGACTCAAGCATCAACAAAGCCACCAACTTTTGTTGTGTTTGTAAATGATAAAGAACTATTTCATTTTTCTTATGAAAGATATTTAATAAATCAATTAAGAAAAGAATTTGGTTTAGTAGGAACGCCAGTAAGAATAATAGTAAGAGAAAAAAATGAAAAAGATATATAAAAAGGAGGAATTTTTATGGTAGCATACATAGTTGTAGCAATTTTATCGTATTTAATAGGAAGTATTAATTTTTCAATTATTATCAGCAAAAAAGTTGCAGGTTTTGATGTAAGGGAAAAGGGAAGTGGAAATGCTGGAACCACTAATATGCTAAGAACTGTGGGAAAAAAAGCAGCTTTAATAACCTTGGTTTGTGATATATTAAAAGGAGTTATTTCAATATTATTAGCGCTATTGATTGGAAAAATAGCAAAAGAAGCTAATAATTCTATTTTAGTGCAAATCGCTGGAATATTAGTAATAATAGGGCATACATTTCCAATATTTTTTAAATTTAAAGGAGGAAAAGGTGTAGCAACAGCAGTAGGAGTACTATTAACTACAAATTGGCAAATAGGATTAATTTGTTTAATATTTGGATTAGTATTAATAGCATTAACTAGAATGGTTTCACTTGGCTCAATAACTGCTGCAATTTTATTTCCAATATTGGTTTTGTTTATAAAAACAAATTACATAGTTGAAGGAAACTATTTTATTTATAGTCTTATTATTGCAGTTATGGTAGTATTTAATCATAGAGAAAATGTAAAAAGATTATTAAGTGGAACTGAAAATAAATTGAGTTTTAAAAAATAGGGAGATAAATGCAAATGAAAAAGATATGTATTATAGGCAGTGGAAGTTGGGGAACAGCAATACGGAATTCATGCTGCAAACCTAGGAAATGAAGTTACAATGTGGGCACACTCAGATGAAGAATATAGGCAAATAAATGAGAATAGAAAAACAAAATATTTGCCAAATGCAATAATACCAGAAACTATAAAGTGCACAAAAAGTTTAGAAGAGGCAATAAAAAATAGTGAACTTATTTTTCATGTCACACCATCTAAATACACAAGAGAAACCATGAAAAAATATAAGCAATATATTACAGACCAACCAGTAATAATATGCTCTAAAGGTTTTGAAGCATCAACTTTATATACATTAAGCGAAGTGGCAACTGACGAAATGCCTAATGCTAAAATAGGCGTGTTTTCAGGACCAAGTCATGCAGAGGAGGTATCTGTTGGAATTCCGACTGCAATAGTTATAGCCTCTAAGTATATAGATGTTTTATATAATGTACAAGATGCTCTGATGGATGAAAACTTAAGAATTTATACTTCTACAGATGTAAAAGGTGTAGAACTAGGAGGAGCTTTAAAAAATATTATGGCATTTTGTGCAGGAATAGCGGCAGAGCTTAAATTAGGAGACAACACATTTGCAGCCTTAATTACAAGGGGGCTAACAGAAATCTCAAGATTAGGAGTGGCAATGGGAGGAAATCATAATACTTTTTACGGCTTATCCGGACTAGGAGATTTAATTGTTACCTGCTTAAGTGAACACAGTAGAAATAGAAGAGCTGGCAAATGTATAGGAAGAGGACTAACAGTTGAGGAAACCAGAAAAGAAATTGGAATGGTGGTAGAAAGCTTTGATAATATTGAAGTAACTTATAAGCTTTCAAAAAAATATAATATAGAAATGCCAATAGTAAATACAGTATATGATATACTTTACAATGGATTAGAGCCGGCGAAAGCAGTAAAACTGCTTATGACTCGTGAGAAAAAAAGTGAATAATTGTTACCAAGGATACCTTTCATAAAGGTATCTTATTATTTTATCAGCATTGTATTCATTTATATTAATAAAAAAGTCTTTATCTAAACTGACCCACATATTTATTTTATAATTTTCATTATTTTCAATAAAAGTTCCTATTATATCTGCTATTTCTATAGGATTATCATAATGCTTTTCCCATAACAATTCATCTGATAATTTTAAATTAGAATCATTAAAATATTTATTTAAAAAATTTAAAATTTCACCAGGTTTATCACTGTATAATTGAACAATACTTTCCATTTATTTTTTCTCCTCACAGTACAATTATTAAATTTAAAAATTAATATGTATTTTATAAGAAATTGGAGATAATATAAAGGGAGGAAATTATGAATAAAAACAATTTTAATATATATTATATACTGAAATTACTTTTTTTATTAATTTTATGTTTATTTATTCTTACAGGATGTAGCAACAACAATGATGATAAACTTAAAGGTAAAACCCAAGACCAAATAAATTACTTAGAAAAAGATTTGATTTCTATGTTAAATGGGTTTAATAATATTTCTTATGCTAATTATAGAATTGAAATTAAACAAGGAACCAACAACTCTCAAACAAATGCTTTGTTAGAAGAATCAACCAAGCAAGGAGCAACAAATGGTGAAAGTATACAAGAAACCAATCAAAATGATAATAGTGTTGAAATTTCTTCAAACGAGAGTCAAATGGATACTTCAGGAAATAATACTGGTAAAAATGAACAACAACAAAGCAATTCAAATATTAGAATGGTACCTAATAGCATACTTTTGAATAATAATAAAGAAAATATAGATTGGAATAATATGAAATATGAAATAGAAAAGATATATAGTTCATGGAACACTTTGTTTATAGATTTAAATTCTTTGGAAAATGGCAATACGAAAACACTAGACTTTTCCAATATTTTGAATGATGCAACCAAAAGCATAAAAGCAGAAAATAAAATTAATTCAATGAAAAATATTTCAAAAATGTATTCCGCATTAGGTGAATATAAAAAAAGCTATATAAATGATAATATGCAAATAAACTTAATAGAAACTAAATCAAATATTATAGAAACATATGTATTTGTAACAGAAACAAATTGGAATGAAGCCATAAAAAGTATAAATAAGGCAGATGCAAGCTTTGGAAATGTTATAAATAATGTAGCAACTAGGCAAATAAATCAATCTAATATAAATAAAGCATATGTTTTACTAAAGGAAGCAAAAAAAGCAATAGAGATAAAAGAACAAGATATATTTTTTATAAATTATAAAATGTTAATGCAGGAGTTGGATAATATTTAGTTGCTTTTTGGACTCATTTGTAGTATAATAGAAGAGTAGTAAATTGAATAGTCGCGTATAGCAATGTCGAAAGGCAGCGTACGAGGAAAGTCCGGGCTCCATAGAGCAATGATGCTGGATAACGTCCAGTGAGGGAAACCTTAAGGAAAGTGCAACAGAAAATAAACGCCATTTATAATGGTAAGTGTGAAAAGGCGAGGTAAGAGCTCACCGCAAATATGGTGACATATTTGGTCAGTGTAAACCCCATCTGGAGCAACACCGAGACAAGAAGGCTAAGACTGCTCGTCATCTTCTTAATTTGGTGGCATGATGCATATAGTAATATATGTACTAGATAAATGACTATTCTAGACAGAACCCGGCTTATAGATTTACTCATTATATAAATAAAAAATGCTAAGATATATTATCTCCTAGCATTTTTTATTTATATAGAATAATTACAGTGGTTTTGCTTAACGTATTACATCAAATTTATCATATCAAGAGGAACTTCTGCTACATATTCTACATTTAATCCAGTAATTGGATGTACAAATTTGACTTTATAAGCATGCAAAGCCTGTCTATTTATTAATTTTGAAGCATTTCCATATAAAGTATCACCTAATATAGGATGACCTATATGGGCTAAATGTACACGTATTTGATGTGTTCGTCCTGTTTCTAAAATACACTTTACGACAGAAGTATTATCAACTTTTTTTAATACCTTGTAATGCGTAATAGCAATATCGCCATTTAAACTTACACATCTTTCTATAATGCTGTTTTCCTTTCTGGCAATAGGAAATGTAATAGTACCTTCATTTTCTTCAAATATTCCTTCACAAACAGCAATATATTCTTTATAAAATATATTATCTTTCATTTCTCTAACTAGATATTCTTGTATATATTCATTTTTGGCAAAAATAACAATTCCAGACGTATCCTTATCTAGTCGGTTGATAGGTCTTATCTTTTTCTTAATGTCATTTTGTTCAAAGTAATATTTTACACCATTAGATAAACTATTATTATAATGTAAAATAGAAGGGTGAACAGCTAGTCCAGCAGGTTTATTTATTACTAAATAGTATTCATCTTCATATATAATATCTAAATTCATTTCTAAAGATACTATATTTTCACTTTCTTCTTCAAAATCAATAATAATTTCTACTGTGTCAAAAGGTTTTAAGTTATAATCTACAAATGTAGGACTACCATTTAATAAAATTTTTTTATTTTTCTTTAATTTAATTAATAATCTATCAGAAATTTGAAATTTAACTTTTAACAATTCTTTTATATTAAAATAATTATCATTAGGTTGTATACAGTATTTTAAATTCATTTTAAACCTCTGTTTTCTAAAATATATGTAGCCTCTAAATCAGCTTCATGAAGAGCCATAACTAAAGGATACTTTTCAAATACAGCACTAAGAGTATTATGAAGTTCCTTAGGCTCACTAAATCCCATATGCCATCTTATTGCGTACATCTCTTCCATACTGAGATTAATAAATTTACTAATCATCATAACAGATTTTTCTCCATGACCATATGGAATAGTATCATTTATAGAATAATAAGGTTCTTTTACCCATATACCATCTTCATTTTTTTTATTTCTCATTTCTACGCAATAATAATTTGCTTTACAAATATCGTGAAGTAAAGTAATAATTATTAATGTATCATCATTAACATTTAAAATGCTTGCAAATGGAAATTGAGTTAATTTTTGCTTTAAAACTTTATATACATTTAAACTATGCTCTAAAAGACCTCCTTCATAACTACCATGAAATCTAGTACTAGCAGGTGCTTTATAAAAATCTGATTTTTCAATCCAAGCTAACAGTTTATCCATTCCTTCTCTATTTGTACTTTTTAATAATTCAATGAATTCTTCTTTCATTACACGAACACCCTTTCAATATTAATCGTATTTATTATATAGTTTTTTATAAAAAGTGTCAAACTTTTCCTAAAGTACTTGTGCTTTTAAGAATTTCTTTATATAATATTAAAGTAGTTTAAATACAGAAAGGAAGAGTGCTAATGAGTTTTATAGATGATATTAAACAAAAAGCTAAAAGAGAAATAAAAACTATAGTATTACCTGAAGGTGGCGATTTAAGAGTCTTGAAAGCTGTTGATACTATATTAAAAGAAAAATTTGCAAATATTATTTTGATAGGTGATGAAAAAGAAGTTACAAAATTAGCAAATGAAAATAATCTAGATATTAATGGAGTAAAAATAATAAATCCGAACAATTTTGAAAAATATGAAGAGTATGCAGTTGCTTTATATGAATTAAGAAAAGCTAAAGGGATGACTTTAGAACAAGCAAAAGAATTGTTATTAAATGAAACATATTTAGGTATGATGATTGTAAAACAAGGATATGCAGATGGATTAGTTTCTGGTGCTTGTTATTCAACAGCAGACACATTAAGACCTGCGCTTCAAATTTTAAAAACTGCTCCTAATACTACATTAGTGTCTTCATTCTTTATAATAGTTGTTCCAAACTGCATATACGGAGAAAATGGCGTTTTTGTATTTAGTGATTGTGGATTAGTAAAAAATCCTAACTCAGATGAGCTTTCTGAAATTGCTATTTCGTCTAGTAAAAGTTTTGAACAATTAGTAGGAACACCTGCAAAAGTTGCAATGCTTTCATACTCAACTCATGGAAGTGCAGATTCAGAAGAGGTTCAAAAAGTAGTAGAAGCTACAAAATTATTAAAAGAAAAAATGCCAGATTTAATGTGTGATGGAGAATTGCAATTAGATGCTGCAATTATTCCAGAAGTGGCGAGAAGTAAGGCAAAAGAAAGTAATGTAGCAGGATATGCAAATACATTAATATTCCCAGATTTAAATGCTGGAAATATAGGATACAAGTTAGTACAAAGGTTAGCAAAAGCAGAAGCTTATGGACCAATGTGTCAAGGTATTGCTAAGCCAGTAAATGATTTATCAAGAGGTTGTAGCAGTGAAGACATAGTAGGAGTTGTAGCAATTACTTGTGTTCAAGCACAAGAAAATAATATATAAGAAAGGGATGTAAGAAAATGAAAATTTTAGTAGTAAACTGTGGAAGTTCATCATTAAAATATCAATTAATTGATATGGAAACAGAAGAAGTTATGGCAAAAGGTTATCTAGAAAGAATAGGATTAGGAGGTTCATTCTTAACACATACTGTAAATGGAGAAAAACATAGAATAGAGAAAGAAATTGCTAATCATGAAGAAGCAATGAATTTACTTTTAGAGCAACTATTAGATAAAAATTATGGTGTTATTTCTAGTTTAGATGAAATAAATGCTGTGGGACATAGAGTAGTTCACGGTGGAGAAAAATTTAGTGGCTCTGTTATTATTACAGACGAGGTTATAAATGCAATAAAGGAATGTATCCCGCTTGCGCCATTACACAACCCAGCAGGAATAACAGGAATAGAAGCTTGTAAAAAAGCATTACCAAATGTTCCAATGGTAGGTGTATTTGATACTGCATTTCACCAAACTCTAGAACCAAAAGCATATATGTATGCTATACCATATGAATATTATGAAAAATACAAAATTCGTAAATATGGTTTCCACGGAACATCTCATAAATTTGTTTCACAAAGAGTCGCAGAAGTAATGAATAAGCCAATAGAAGATTTAAAAATAATTACTTGTCATTTAGGCCAAGGTGCAAGTTTATGTGCTGTTAAAAATGGAAAATCTGTAGATACTTCTATGGGATTAACACCTCTAGCAGGTGTACCAATGGGTTCTCGTTCAGGCGACATAGATCCATCAATAGTAACATTTTTAATGGAAAAAGAAGGATTATCTGCTAAAGAAATGGATAATATATTAAATAAAAAGTCAGGAAAACTAGGTCTATCTGGAATAAGTGCAGATGATAGAGATATAGAAAAAGAAATACCTAATGGAAATAAAAGAGCAGAACTTGCTATAGATAATTTTGTATATCAAGTTGTAGGATATATAGGAAGATTTGTAGCACAAATGAATGGCGTTGATGTGATAACTTTTGCAGGAGGAGTAGGAGAAAACGGAATAGATGTAAGAGAGCAAATTTGTGAATACTTGGAATTTTTGGGAGTTAAGATAAATAAAGAAGCAAATAACTGCAGAGGCAAAGAGGTGGAAATATCTACATCAGATTCAAAAGTAAAAGTATTTGTAATACCAACAAATGAAGAACTTATGATAGCAAGAGATACCAAAGAATTAATAACAAAATAAAGCAACATATGTATTAAAATACTAAAAGATTACCTCACTCTATTTACATAATTTCATATTATATAGTAATTTGAAATTAGAAGGTGAGGTGATTTTTTTTGAAAATAAAAGACAAAAAAATTGGATTTATACTAACTGGTTCATTTTGCACCTTTAAATATACTATTCCTCAAATAAAAAAGATTATGGAAGAGGGAGGAGTCGTAATACCAATAATGTCTAAAAATGCATATAACATGGATACAAAATTTGGCACGGCGCTAGAGTTTATAAAAGAAATTGAAGAAATAACAGGAAAAGAAATAATTCACACAATTCAAGGAGCAGAACCTATTGGTCCAAAAGGCTTGACAGACATATTAATAATAGCTCCTGCAACAGGGAATACTATTGGAAAATTAGCAAATGGAATAACAGATGATGTAGGAACAATGGCAACGAAATCACATTTAAGAAATAATAATCCTGTAGTTGTTGCAATATCTACAAATGATGCTTTATCAGGAAGTGCTGAAAATATAGGAAAATTACTTAATAGGAATAATTATTTCTTTGTACCATTTAGACAAGACAATCCCATAACCAAGCCGCGTTCATTAGTGTTTGATCCAAAATATATAATTCCTACACTAGAGTTTGCATTAGATAAAGAACAAATACAACCTATATTGATTTAGAAATAATCGATGTCTGTTGTTGTACAACGGACATCGATTTAACTATTTTTCTTAGATAAAGAAGAAAAAATAGTTGTGTTCAAACAATTCTACCAAAAGTCCTAATATAAACGTTATCAGTATTATACAATATTTACATAAACAAGTCAACTGAAATCACTTAATGGATTACTTTCAACTGCATTTCGTACTTGTTCATTGTCTACATGAGTATATATTTCAGTCGTAGAAATACTAGCATGGCCCAATAATTCTTGTAATGCTCTTATATCTACATTGCCATATTTGTACATTAAAGTAGCAGCAGTATGCCTTAATTTATGTACAGAATATTTATTTATATCTAAACCAGCTTTAAGCAATTCCTGTTTAACAATATATTGCACGGTTCTATTACTAATGCGCTCTCTACGTTCACTTAGAAATAAAGCATCTCTGGAATCATATTGTATGTTTTCTTTGGGCCTAACATTAATATAATCATTTATTGCATTTATACAAGCTTTATTTAAATAAATAGCTCTTTCTTTATTTCCTTTACCAATTACATTAAGTTTACATTCTCCAAAATCGATGTCTTTCATATTTATACCGACTAATTCAGATAAACGCATACCGCAATTTAAAAACAAAGTAATTATTGCAAAATCTCTTTCTTTATTACGATTTTCTTCTGTAGCAGTAATATTTAAAAGCCTTCTACTGTCATCTAAAGATAGGTATTTAGGGATACGTTTATCTTGTTTAGGAGTTTCTAATGTTTGTGCAGGGTTTATTTCTAATATGTGGGCTTTATTTGTTAAATAATTAAAAAATATTCTTATGGTAGATATTTTCCTAGCACGAGTTGCAGCTTTTGCATTAAGATTTGTTGCTAAATAAGCTATAAATGCATGAATATCTTCTAATTTTATATTTTTTAGTATATCAACAGGAAAATCATTAATATTAATTTCCTTAAAGTCTGTTTTATTTGTTAAATGAAAGTGTATTTTCATATATTTAAGAAACATAGCCAAGTCATAATTATATTCTTTTATAGAATTAGGAGATTTATTCAATATGGTTATAGAATAATCTAAAAAAGAATTAAGAAAATCTGGATTTTGCTCTCTACTAATCATTTGTTTCACACTCCAATATATAATTTATATGTATATTATATAACAAAGAAGAAAAAAAGCAAATAGCGTTATTGGCTATATTGTTTATTTTAATTTTTATTTTATCAATTATTGAAAAAAGTATATATTTGTGTTATTTTTATTATATAGAAAGATAATTAACAATGTAATACCTCAAGAAGTATGTTAGGTATATTTAATAATGAAAAGGAGGTATATTAAAATGGACGAATTTAAAGTTATCGTTGTAATGAATGAAGCTATGATAGGTGTGTTAAAAGATAAAAATTCTGATTATTCGGTAAATCTAAAAATTCAAGAATACTTAAAGGATGAGGCACTATTTTTTAAGATTAATAAACAAAATGCTTATAAAATTTTGCAAAAAGTTGGAGTAAAACAAGAACAACTGGATAGGGTGTATAAGAAGTTAATATCACCTAATATATTTTATGATTTATTAAATAAAGGCAAAATAAAAGCTGATGATGATAGTATAGTTGTTAAATATGATATTTATCGGTTATAATAATTTGTTTAAAAAGCCAAATTAAACTAGTAATATAAAAAATGGAGGAATTTATAAATGAGTGATGAATACATAAAAAAATTCTACAATGAAGTAAATGAAGCATTAGAAGGAGATTATAAAATAATATTGGAACCTAATAGAAACCTTACAGATGAATGGATTGAATATGACCAAGTAAAATGGGAATTGGACGAGTCACTTCAAAAATTAGTGAATACATTATTGGAAGAAGATACAATTGATTTTGAAGAAAAAGTTTTAATAATATATAAATATATATGTTTGAATTATGTATATGATGATAATGTTCTATATTTCTTCAAAAAGGATTCAAGTGATCCAAATAATATAAAATATATAGCAGTAGATTGGTATGGAAGAATAATTGATAAAAAGTGGAAGGAAAATAGAAAAAATCATAATAGAAGAGTATGTTATGAATTTGCTAGATTTTATGCCAAAGCAATAAATGAAATGCTAATAGGAAATGATAACTGCGAAGCTTTTATGCTTGGAGATAAGGAAAATTTACATTATGTTGTGGGATTAACAGGTAATGAATATAGCATTATTTTAGACCCAGATGATTTTAATAATATAAAAGATCTTACTAGATTAAAATTAGGACTTGCAATTAATGGAATAAAAATACTTAGAGATAATTCTGGAAAATTTCAAAAAGCTGTTGATAAATTTAATCAGGATAAAAAAAATGAGTTGCCTGAAGTAGAAAAAACAAGGGAAAATTTAAAAGATGGAAACTTTATTGAATATTTTAAAAGTGTTGTAGAAATATTAAAAAGTTATAATATTGATTCACAGGGATTTTATGAATATATGAAATCAATAGTTGAACAAGAAGAGATAGAAACCGAAAAAGTATGGAAAAAAATTAATGGTGACAATGAAAAGAGATATGCAAGATGTTCTATTTTTAACTTAGATTCTAAAACATATTTACTAGATAGCGTGGATAAAACATTAAGTATAATTAACAATGAAAATTTAGATAAGGACACTTTTGTTTTTAATCCAGAGGAAAATGAATATCCTTATTATGGAGGATAATTGAAACAATAAAACACAATTAATCTATAGTATAAGGAGCAATTAAAATGAGTATAGATATAGAAAAACTTATTAGGTTAAATAAATTGATAAGTGTACATTTTAGGAAAAAACATATAATTGTATTGGATCCAAAACAGAGAGAAGAATGTGGAGATAACGAGGAGTTAAAAGAAGATATAATATATGATCCAACAGAATGGACTTTACCAGAAAAATTGCATACATATGTAGAGAATTTGTCTGAAGAAAATCAATTAACCAATGAAGATAAGATTTTACTGATTTTTGAAAAGTTATGTAAAGACTATGTATATGATGACAACTTAATATCTTACATAAAAAAGGTGGATGATGATGTATTTAGCTTACCTGATTGGTATGGTAGAGATATTGATCATGAATGGGAAAAAAACAGAGAACCACATAATAGAAGAATTTGCTTTGAACTATCTAGATATCTTGCAGAAGCATTAAAAGAATTATTAAAGGACAATGATGCTTTTAACATGTGCATCCTCTGGAATAAAAATCTCACGCATTATTTCGTTGGATTAACATGCAGAGACTATAGCATAGCATTAGATACAGACGATTTTTTTAATATAAAAGACCTTACAAGATTAAAGACAGGTTTAACTCCTAAGGGAGTAACAGTTCTAGAGGATAGAAAAGGCAAATTTAAGAATGCACTTGAAAGATTCAATGAAGGAAAAACTGAAGATGCTATTAACAAGATTGAAGAGGAAACAGCTGATTTTACTGAAACTCAAAATCCTAATGAATTGAATGAAGAGATTGTTTTCTTAAAAAAAGCAATGGAAGTATTAGCAACAAAATATAATGTTGATTCACAAGGAATATTTGAATATATGAAAGAAATAATAGATATTCGATTAGGATCAGAAAATAGAGAAAAAATATGGAAAAAAATAGAAGGAGAGACTAATACATCAACTAGGTATATAAGATGCTTAGTTATAAATATAGATGGGCAAAAATATTTAATTGATGGTGATGAAAGAGTATTACGTCCATTCAACGAAGAAGAGTTAAATAAGAAGAAACCAACTTTTATACCATATAGTGATCTTTCTCGTGGAGGATTCGATTACTATGACGGAACGTGATAAATAATATACTATGTTAAAACAATTGAAACAGTTGAATTTGCAGATAAATTGTGATAAAATTATTGCGTATAATAAAATATAAGAAAAGGAATAATGAGTTATGAAGGAGAAGAAAAAAATATTAATTGTTACAGCTTTTCCTACACATGGTGCAGGAAGTGGAGCATTGATAACAACACAATCAAAATCATATGTAGAAGATGGACATGAAGTAGTTATAATAACGGGAAATAATAGAACAGATTTTGATAAATTAGATGGAGTAAGGTACCATGTTGTACCATTTACTGCAGAAACAGAAAATCCAGAAAAAATAGAAGGACAATGTGATTTCAACTACTTAATGTTTACAACACACACTGAAAGCACGGCAAACTTCTGGAATGCAAATCTAGAACAAATTGAAGAATATATGCAAGTTTTTGAATCAGCAATAGGTGAGGAAATTGGAAAATTCAATCCAGATATTGTACATGCTCAGCATAATTGGATAACAAGTAGCATACTTTCAAAGTTTAATAAACCAGTTGTACTTACAATTCATGGAACAGATCTAATGGGTTATGAAAAATCAATTGAAGAATTACAAAAAGTTAATCAAAGAATAGAAGAAGTAAAGCAAAAAGCTTTAGATGGCAAAGATACGCAAACAATACAAAATATGGAAGAATTAGAACACGTATATAAAAAATATTCATCAAAAAAGCAAATATTAAGAGATATAAAAAAATTAATGGATAATGGGAAAATACAAACTACAAGAGAGCAATTAGAAGAATTAGTAAGATTATATGATGAAAAAACCAAATATGAATTATATATTAAATATGCTGAAAAGTCCGCTAAAACTGCAAATAGAATAATAGTAATATCAGAAGATCAAAAGAAGGAGTTTATAAGATTATTTCCAAATAATCAAGATAAAGTAAGATTATTAGAAAATGGATATGATGCTCAAACATTCTATATGGATGAAGATGTGAAAAAAGATGCGGTTTTACCAGCAGATAAATCAGATTATGATAATCTAGTATTATTTGTTGGAAAATTTGCAGATTTTAAAGGAATAGATGCATTATTAAATGCTGCTAAAATATATGAGAGCCACATGAAAGAACTAGGAAAAAAAGTAGAAACTCTAATTGTTGGTTCTGGAGCATTGGATGAAAAATTAAGAGAACAAGCTACTCAATTAGGATTAGAAAACACACACTTTTTAGGCAGAAAAAGTCATCAAGAAATTTGTAAATTACAAAATCTAGCAGATGTATCTATAATACCATCAAGAAATGAACCTTTTGGACTAGTTGTAATTGAAGGAACTGCATGTGGTCATCCAGTTATTGCAACAAACGCAGGCGGAATACCGGGGATATTAAATACTGAAAATGCAAATATTTCAGATAAATCACAAACATATAAAACACCACTTGGAATTCTAGTACCACCTTTACCAGATAGAAATGATAAATTAGATGATAAACAAAAAGATGAACTTGACAAATTTATGACAGAATATGTGGTGACAAAAGATGAAGATAAAGATAAATTAATTGACGAAATTTGTAATAATTTAAATTTGCCAAAAGATGTTGTTATAAATTATACAAATGCATATATGCGAACTATAAAAGGAATAAGTGATAGCGTGATTGAGATAGTTTCAAAAAAAGGTGAATTTAACAACGAAGAAATTGCAAAATATACTAAAGATAGGTACTCTCAAGACACTATAAGAAATAAACTTTTAGGTATATTTGATGAAGCTGTTCGAGATCATAGTATGGCACAAGATAGATAGTAAATAAATTAGTCAGGGCTTATCAGCAATGGTAAGCCCTTGATATTACCGAGCAAGTAGCTAAAAATAGCAAAAAAGTTGCAAAAGAAAGCGTAAAAATGACACAGAGAGCCGTACGAGCATCAAAAAAGGCTATAGTGGGAGTTTAAAATTTCAAAAAGAAATGATGATGGTTGCAGAAAAAATGGCATTAGAGGGGAATTGTATTCTTACACCTGCTTATCCAGTATTAGAGAATATATATTTGAAGAAAAATATAGGGAATAGGGGAATAGGCTATTTATAGACGCACCAAAATCGATTTTAAGGCGTTTTTAAAATCAAGGCATATAGTTTGTTGTCTATAAAATACGGCAAATATGGAGATTCTAGGGTTTTGAAGATTTTTGATAAAAATTTGAGATAGAATCTGAAATTATAAAAAAATTATTAAAGTATAAATTTAAAATTTAAAGATTAAAAATAATTAAACATCAAATTATATAGATAAAATATTTAAGAAGCTTAAAATAGATTTTAAAGCGTTATAAAATTAAAGTAATATAAGTTGCCAGAATAAAACAAAATAATAAATAATATGCAAAGTAAAATAATTGTATAATAAGTAAGTATTAGTAAAGATAAAGACTTGAAAGTGCTGAAATCACTGGGTAGGACTTGAATCAGAGTTCTAATATTTTACTCCTATTCCTTTTTGCGCAAAACTTTGATAATAATAGCCCCTTTAGTAATAATCTTTCAAATATTAATTCTTTAATCTAATAAACTTTTTTCTTATATCTTTAAAGATTTTTCCAATTTAAAATTTATTATATAAAATATAGTTATTGAAATAATATCTAACATAAAAATTGAATTATAATAATCTCAATAGTTTTTCATATTTCCAAAAAGGAGGAATTTATGAAAAGTGCAAAAATTATTGCGATTGCAAATCAAAAAGGTGGTGTTGGTAAAACAACAACAACACTTTCTATTGGAGTGGCTCTTGCAAAAGAAAACAAAAAGGTTTTATTAGTTGATGCAGATCCACAAGGAAATTTAACTACTTCATTAGGGTATTATGAGCAAGAAGATATGCCAGTAACTCTTGCAGATTTAATGTATGCTGAAATAATGGACAAAGAAATCAAAATTCATGATGCTATTTTACATCATGAAGAAAAAATTGACCTTATTCCTTCAGATATAAGTCTTTCTGCAATAGAACTTTCTTTAGGAAATGCTATGAGCAGAGAATTTATATTAAAAAATTGTTTGAATACAGTAAAAAATGAATATGACTATATTTTAATTGATTGTATGCCATCTTTAGGATTAATTCCTATAAATTGCTTAGCTTGTAGCAATGAAATAATTATTCCAGTTCAAAGCCAATACCTTGCAATGAGGGGAATGACATATTTATTTGAAACTGTTTCAAAAGTAAGAAGAACAATAAATCCAAATTTAAGAGTTAAAGGAATATTATTGACTTTAGTAGATAGAAGAGCAAATCTCTCAAAAAATGTTAGGCAAGAATTGGATAAAAACTATGGTAAATATGTGAAAATATATGATACTGAAATACCATTAGCAATAAAAACAGCTGAAGCATCTATTAGAGGAAAAAGTATATTTGAATATGATAAAAAGGGAACTGTAGCAAAAGCATATGAAAATTTAGTAGAGGAGGTATTGAACGATGAAAGAACAAAATCCTAAAATGCACCTTACCTCACTAGATAGTTTATTTACAACACAAGCAGAAAGAGATAATGCTGATAATGAGCAAGTAATTAAAATTTCAATAGACTCTATACACGATTTTCCTAATCATCCTTTTAAGGTAAATGATGATGAAGATATGAATAAACTTATAGAGAGTATTCAAGAAAGAGGAGTATATCTTCCAACAATAGTTAGGCAAAGAGTTAATGGAGACTATGAAATGATTTCAGGACACAGAAGAAAACATGCAGCTATAAAAGCAGGATTAAAAACAATTCCTTGTATTGTTAAGAATTTGACTGATGATGAAGCAACTATTTTGATGGTAGATTCTAATATTCAAAGAGAAGAATTACTTCCTTCTGAAAAGGCATTTGCCTATAAAATGAAATTGGAAGCTATGAAACATCAAGGGAAACAATTAGAAAATACTTCTCGACCAATGGACGAGAAGTCAGATAATAAAATATCAACTGAAATATTAGGAGAAGAAGTTGGAGAAAGTGCTAGAACAATACAACGATATATTAGACTTACTTATTTGATACCTGATTTATTAGAGTTAGTTGATGCGAAAAGAATAGCTTTAAGGCCAGCAGTTGAAATGTCTTATATAAATGAAGATAATCAAAACTTACTGTATGATATTTTTAAGTATAATGAATCAACCCCTACTTTAAGTCAAGCTCAACTATTAAGAAATCTTGAGGAAAAAGGAACATTAACAGACAATAAAATTGAAGAAATAATGAGAGAAGAGAAACCTAATCAAAAGGAGCAGTTTAGAACTTCTTATGATAAAATTAGACATTACTTTCCTAAAGCTTATTCAAACAAACAAATTGATAATAAGATTATGGAACTGTTAGAAATTTATTATCAAGAGTGGAACAAAAAGAAAGTAAAGTGAGCTAACTCTATTATAAATTAAAGTCAAATGTATAAATTATTAAAAAATAGATTTTTACACATTTAAATAAGCCATTTTGGCTTATTTTTTTTGGAGGTGATATATTATATGTGAATGAAGAAAGCAAAATAGGGTATTATGCAGTAATACCCTCGACAGTTTTATTTAATGAAGAACTAAAGTCAAATGAAAAATTACTTTATGCTGTTATAACAGCATTGGCAAATAAAGAAGGATATTGTTATGCATCAAATAACTATTTAGCAGATTTGTTCAATTCTAAAGCTCATACAATATCTAATTGGATATCGCATCTTAATAAATTGAATTTTGTATATGTGGATTTAATAAGAAATAACAAGAATGAAATTATACAAAGAAGAATTTATATTAATGACATACCCTATGTAACAAAAATGACATACCCCTATACTATAAAAATGTCAGAGGGTATGTCTCAAAAACGACAAGATAATAATATAAATATAAAGATAGATAGACTTTTTAATTATATTATAAAAAAAGAAAGCGAAAATCCAGAAAATATGACATCGGTTCAAGAAGTAAAATTTATGGAAATATTAGAAAAACTAGAATTGAATTATACAGAAAAATTACTAAAAATATTTACAGAAGATAATATTGAAAAACTGAAAATAATTATATATGCTTTGAAAGATTTAAGCATTAGTAACAGAAGTATATTATTAAATAGGGCTACAAGAGAAAAATTAATATATGTTTATGATAATTGTAAAAATAAACAAGAAGAATATCAAGATACAAGCAAAGAAATAAATAATTTTTTTGAGTATTATTATATAAGTTTAATCAAAGAATTAGAAAAAGCTAGATAGCTTTTATAACACAGCATATAATCGTTGGAACAAAATCAAGATTTTGACAACGATTTATGTTTTGCTGAAAGCAAGGAGGAAAAATGATACCTACTTATGATGTTAATAATTTGACAGGAAATTTAGATATTATGTTTCAAAACATAATGAGAATAGGATTTACGATATCTATAGTGTTATTCACAATTTGGATAATTGTAAGTCTATTAATATGGTTATTTCGGAGCCAAAAAGAAATCTGAAAAAGCAATAAAATTTGGGATAAAGAATTTTATAATAACTTTAGTATTAATTATAATCACATTAGGAATACCGCTATTACTTAATGTATTTTAAAATAACTAAAGAAAGTGATGCATACCATAGCCTAAATATTCGCAACAAATCAAGGAGGGTTATGAGATGAGAAAAATCAACAAAGAGAATTTAAGAAAAAAATATTATAAAATTAAAAATAAGTTATGGGTAATACCTACAACATTAATGTTATTGCCAACAAAAGTATTCGCAGCTCAAGGAAGTATTAGCACTGCTGAAGTAAATCAAGCTACAGAAAATATAAAAAATGCTGTTATTAAATTAGCAATGCCAATACGGAGGAATTTTAGTATTTGTGAGTATCGTTATTATTGCCTTAAAAATGATAGTAAATTCAAATAATGCTAATAAAAGAAGTGAATCAATAGGAGCTTTAGCTTGGGTATGTGCTGGAACAATGCTTTTAGGGTTATCCCTTATAGTTTCTGGAATTATTCTAAGCATTGCTACAAATGGTGGTGGAGCATTAATTACAGGTGGAAGTGCAAATGGTTAGGAGGTAGAGAAATTGAGTTTATATAAAGTACCATTTGATTTTACACATGAAGAAAAAGTATTTCGGTGGTTATCTATCATTAAGACAAATGTTATATGTAATTGCAAGTGTAATATCATTAGGAATATTATTTTTTCATATTTCAACAATAGTAAAAACAATAATATTTTTAAGTGTAGTAGCAATACTTATGACTTTTGCTTTTTTGAAAATAGGTAATATATATGCAGATAAATACTTTTTCAATGTTCTAAAATACATTTTTAGAAAGAAAATTTTTATATTTGAAAGGTAGGAAGAAAATGATAATTGCATTTATTTTTATATTAGTTGGAATTATCTTTATGATAGGAACTCTAATATACACAAGAAAGAAAAACAACTTACAAGAAGTAAAACCCATAGACAAGTCAAATATAAAAAAAGGCAAAAAGACACTTAGCAATTTATGGGGAATAGATGGATTTAATAATCAGGTAATTACAATAAATAAAAACCAACATTCTATAATAATAGAATTAGAAAGTATAGAATACAGTTTATTGCATGATGGAGAAAAAGCAAATGTTGATAGAGAACTAATAAGTATAGCACAAATGCTTAAATTTCCGATTCAATTTTTAGAAGTAAAAAAACAAATTGAAATAGGAGATATGTTAGAAGAAATAAAAATAAGCACAATAAATGCTAATGATAATGTAAAAGAATATGCTAATCAAATAATAGCACATTTAGAAAAGTTACAAGAAGATCAAAATTTATTTGAAAGAAAAAATTATATGGTAATATCATCTTTTAATAATAGAAAAGTAGCTGAATCAGAATTAAAAGAATTCTATCAATTATTAAGATATCATTTGCTTAATATAAAAGTTAGTACAAGATTATTAAATGATAGAGAAATTGTAGAACTAATATATGAACAGTTGCACAAGGGAAACAAAAATAAGGTAGCAGATATTGAGCAGAAAGGAGGTTTCGAACTATATGTTACAGATAAAACGAGAAAGAAAGATTAGACCATATAAGAAAAGAAAACGAATCAAAGAGAAGAAAATAGAATTATACAAAAAAAGAAGAAAAATAAAAGATGAAAATTTCTTTGATAATCAACCACAATTAATATCATTACTTGCTCCTGAAGTTATACAAGAAAAACAAGATTATATTTATATGGGAGATGACAAATATGCTAGAATTTTTGTATTGATGTTTTATCCAAGTTATATTGGAATTGGATGGTTAGATGATATTTTAAACACAATAGGAGATGTTGATATTTCTACACAAGTGCAAATTGCAGATGAAAGAAATGTAATAAAATATTTGACTCATAAAGTTACAAAATTGCAGTCAGACTATCTTTTGTTTGAAAAGCAAGGAAATATTGAAGAATTGCATAAACTAGAAGAAAATATACAATCATTTGAAGAAATGAGAAGAAATATACAAATAAATAATGATAAGCTATTCTTTATAAAAATTACATTAAGAGTAAATGCTACAAGTCTTAAAGAATTGAATGAAAAAAGCAAGTTATTAAGAGATGAATTTGCAAATAAATCGTGTGAAATACGACCACTATATTTTAAACAATTAGATGCATTAAAAGAAACATTACCATTAAACAACAATATTATAAGTGATAATAATAGAAATATGACAACAGCAGGGTTAGCAGCGATGTTCCCAATAGCAAGAACAAAATCAAGTGTAAAAGAAGGTATTTATTTAGGAAGAGACTTATTTACAGGACTTCCAATGAATTTAGAAACTTTTACACAAGGATTAGCAAATGCAAATATTGCAATATTTGGAGTACCAGGAAGTGGAAAGTCTGTAACAGTAAAAACAATAGTTGGAAGAACTGCACTAATAAATAGGAGAGCATCTATATTAGATGTTGAGGGAGAATATGTAGCACAAACTGAAAAATTAGGTGGAAGAATTATAAAAGTTAGACAAAGCATACCAGTAGGAATAAATTTGTTTGACATTGATATAGATGAGGATGAAGGATTTATAGATATTGATAGCAAAATAACAGAAATTAGATCTATTATGAATGGAATCATAAACAAGTATGAGAACAGAACTTTAAAACCTAATGAAATAGCAGATATTGAGCAAGCTGTAAGGGAAGTTTATAGAGAAAAAGAAATAACGAAAGACAGAGATTCAATTTATGAAAAAGAAGGTGGAAAACACGAAGGAGTAATAACATTTGGAAATATAAAAAAGAAAATGCCTACACTAACAGATTTTCATAGAGTTATGAAAGAAAAGATAAAAAACAAAGAATTAACAAGTACTATTTCTAATTTTTTAAATGGAAATACATTAGGAATATTTGATTGCCAGAGTACATTAAAAATAAACGACCAGATAATATGTTTTGATATTTCGGAGATTAAGGATGAAATTATGAGATATTATGTGTGTCTAGTATTAACTACTTGGATAACAAATAAATATATGGCCACAAAAGAAAGAAACAAAAGATATGTAGTAGTAGATGAAGCATGGAATTTATTTAAGAATAAGGAAACTTCAGATTTCTTAGAAAACTTGGCGAGGCGTGCAAGAAAGAAAAAAGTGGCAATGATTTTAGCTACTCAAAATTTATCCGAAATGAGACAAAGTAATCAAGCTGAAGCTATAATAAATTGTTGTGATACAATAATTTTATTAAAGCAGTCTATAGGAAGTGTTGATGAAATAATGAAGTTTTTTAAATTACCATCAGGAGTAAAAGAAATATTAACAAAAGCAAGACCAGGAGAATGTATTTTAATTAGAGGAGGAGATGTCAGAGCAATAAAAATAGATATGACAAAATTTGAGAGTGAATTTATTACAACATAGGCAAGGTGGTGAAGTAATTGAAAATGAAAAAAGTTTTGATAAGTATTTTTTTAGTAATACTTATTTTTTTTAGCTTTACAAATAATGTTCAAGCTAATTTTTTTACAGATGATAAAGAAGACAATAAGTCAGAAATAGAAGAAACAATAGATAAAGATGAAGGTGGACTATTTGAAAAGATTATAGCAAAAATGATTCGGAGGCATAGCGGAAACAGTTTTTGATTTAACAACAAATGAAAGTTTTGGTGTCGGTTTTAAAAATTATGATGAACTAATCTTTGGAAATAATCAAACAGATATATCGCCATTTACACAAGAAAATTGGAATTTGATAATGACTTGGTATTGGAGAATTGCAGGAATAATTGGAGGACCTATTTTAATTGCAATAGTAATATTAGCTTGGAAAATGATAGTCGCTGGAATTAGTCCAGATAAAAGAAATGAAGTAAAAGACAATTTAATGAGATTGTTCTTTCGGAGCAGCTGCTATTGGAATTGCACCAATTTTTGTTAAGTTTATGCTAATGTTAAACAATTCATTAGTAAAATTATTAGTTGCAAATAGCCATGGTAGCTTAGATGATCTTTTAGGTAATTCATTACTTACAAGTATTAATACAGGAAATGCAATAGCAACAGCGATAGTAATTGCAATGTTTGCTTATTTATTTGTAAAAGTTAATATCAAATTTATAATAAGACAGTTCACACTAATTGTATTTACTATATTTACACCAATAGTTGCAGTATTTTGGATTATAAATAAAAGAACGATAGCATCAAGTATATGGTTTGGTCAAATTGTAATAAATGCTTTTATGCAATTTGTTTATACATTTTTGTTTTTAATATATCTAACATTTTTACCAAAAAGTGCAGGATGGGCGGTTAGTTTATTATGGGCTATGATGATATTACCTTTGGCAGATGCACTACAAAATACAATGCAAAATTTAGTAAGTAGAATAGCAGGTGTCGACAATGAAGCATTAGCAAACAAAGGAATAGGAATGGGGGCAGCAATGGGACAAACAGTAAAAACGATTGCTTATCAATTTAAAGGAGAAAATACAAATACCAATGGTGGAAATGACTTTATTAGTAAAGTAGTAAGTAGAGCTTCAGGTGGTATAAAAGCAGAGCCAATCGCTAGTAGTAGTTATGAAAGCTATTCACAAAATTTTGCAGAAAAAGCAAGACCAGTAAATCAAACTAATATAAATAACGAAACAAAGCAAACACAAAATACAACAATGGTTGGAAAAGAAAATAATACAGAAACACCTCAATCAACAAGTGGATTTAGAAAAGCATTTAATGTAGGAAAAGAATTTATGAATTTAGGTATGTATATGGCTGAGGGAAGAAATTTCAAGACTAACGAAAGTAATATAAATAATAACAGAATTTATAATAGACCTAATATCAATAATACAAGAAAAGAAGATATGGAAGAAAGCACAAATAAGATAATAAGTATAGAACAGGATGATGCCAATGATTAAAAATAAAGTGAAACAAAAAGTAATAGGATTTGTATTGATGATAATAAAACCTTTTATAGTTCCTATTACTATCATAGTAATACTTTTATCCATAGCTTGTAGCATAACAGATATATTATATATTGGTTTTAATAATGAAGATAAAGTGGATATGAAAAAAGAATTAGCCTATTATAATACTGAATATAAAAAAGATGAAGCAAAGAATTTTTTTGAAAGTGTTTGGGAATTTGTAGAGAAAATATTTGGTGGTGGAGAAATGACAGACAAAACAGATTGGCCTGTTAAACGGACAATATAAGATAACAAGCAATTTTGGAAAACGAGATGCACCAACAACAGGAGCATCTACTTATCATACTGGAATAGATATAGCAGCACCTGAAGGAAGCAAACTAGTATGTATTATGGATGGTGAAGTAACATCTGTAGGTTGGGGTGGTGCTGGTGGATATACTATCACTATAAAAAGTACAGATGGTATATATAAATTTTCTTATTGTCATAGTTCACCTGAATTTATAGTATCAGTAGGAAAAAAAGTGAAAAAAGGAGAAATTATCGGAAAAGTAGGACCGAAAAATGTGTATGGTGTAACAAATAATCCATATAAAGATGACAAAGGAAATCCAACAAATCGGAGCTACAACAGGTTGTCATTGTCATTTTACTATTAGAAAAAATGGAGAATTAATTGATCCATTAGAAATTGTGAAAAAGGAGGAATTTATTTAGATGATAGTAATTTATACAGGAATTGAAGAAATAGATAAAGAAATTCAAATGAATTTAAGAGATTCAATAGTAGCACATTATAGTGATTATCTAATTGAAAATAATACATTTGAAGGACAAACAGTTATTATATCTCCACAAGCAGTAGAAGGAGATTTACATGAGTTCTTATTTATATTAAAGCAAATGAATATGAGAGTAATTTTATTACTAAAAAATCAAAAACAAGAAGAAACGAAATTAGCTCTACAATTAGGAATATATGATATTATTTATGGCAATTTTTATCCAAGTCAGATAAAAGAAGTTATAGAACATCCAAAGAATTTTAGAGACATAGCTGATTTGTATATGAAAACATTTAATATAAAATTAAAAAAACGAAAAAGGATTAGAGAAGAAAAATCTAATTCTTTTTTTAGTAGGTTTTAAAGGAGAACGAAATGAAAATAGTAAAAAAAATAATGAAATATTTTATTTGGATAACTATTGATATAATTTGGCTATTTGGATTGAATATGATATTACCAGCTGATGATAGTAATACTAATGCTTCTAATAATTCAAAGCAAAACAATGTAGTTTATACAAACAAAGTATAGATAATAAGAAAATCACAAGTTAAGGGGGTGATGCTAGATATAGAATAATTGAGGGAGGTGTAAAAAAGTGATAAAAACTAAAATTGCACAAATTGCTATAAGTGTATTTATGATAATCTTAGTAATATCTTCATATTTTTTAATTAGAGATTTTTGGGAACACAAGAAGAGTAATGACTCTAGCATAGAACTAATTGAAAATGTAATTACAGAAGAAAAAACAGAAAAAGATATAGAAATAGACTGGGAAAAGCTAAAAAATATAAATGAAGATATTATAGGATGGATAAAAATAGATAATACAAATATAAATTATCCTATTCTTAAAGATACTGATAACTTAAAATATTTAAAACATTCCTTTGATGGAAAATATAATAACAATGGTTCAATATTTACGCTAAATAATAATCCATTTCAAGATTATGAAACAGTATTATACGGACACAATATGAAAAGTGGAATTATGTTTTCAGAATTAGGCAAATATATGAATAAAGAATTTTTTGATAAGCATTCTAGTTTTGAGATATACACAAAAAATCAAAATTATAAAGCAACAGTATTTAGTTGCTATTCAATAGGCATAAATAAGGAAGAAAACAATATTAAGTTATTAGATTTTGAAGAACAGGTAGAATATTATAAAAAAGCAAGTAAATATTCTGTAGATAATGTAGGTGAAATCAAAAAAATAGTAAAATTATCAACATGTTCATACCTAAATAATCATACAACGCCAACGGATCAGAGGTATTATATAGTAGCAAAATTAGAAAAAGTTAATTAAATGCTTAAAAACAGTTGATTTTTATAGTGTTAGAAGAATTTTTAAAAGAAATTTTTTTTGAACTATGAAAGAATATAAAATTTATGATATACTCTTATACGAAGGTGATGAATATGAAGAAAAAAGTTTTAATGGGTTTTATAATAATACTATTTTTAGTAATAATTTTTGGAATAACATATATGTTATTTTTAGAAAAAAGAAATAATGGGATTTCACTTATAAAAGATAATGTAGTTATAGAATATGGAAATGCATATAATCCTAATATTGAAGAATTAGTAGATTTATCAAAATATAAATTTATTAATCAACAAGAAATTAGTATAGAAAACAATATTGAAAATGAAAAAGATAAAGATTATCCAGCAGTTGGAGAATATGAGATAAATGTATATTATAAAAAGAAGATTTTAAAACAAAAAATTGAAGTTAAAGATACAACTGCTCCGGAATTATCTGTAAAAGATAATATAGAGATACCATTTGATACAGATTTATCTACTTTTGATTTTAAAAATTATATAGTGGCATCAGATTTATCAGAATTAAAAGATTATGCTATAGATTTATCAAAAATAGATTCTAATGCTAGTGGAGAATATGAAACAGTTGTAGCTATTGAAGACATTTATGGTAATAAAACAGAAAAGAATATTAAAATTAAAATACTAGAAAAAATGGAAGAAAAAACAGAAAAGAAAGATAATACAACACCTAAACAAAGTAGTAGTAAAAACGAAGTTAGCAATTCGAAACCAATAACGAATTCTAACCCTACAAAAGAAACAGAAAAAAATAACAACAATAATAATAATAGTATCATAAATAATGATACTAAAAAAGAAGAAACAGAAGAAACTCCAAAATGTAATCATTCAAGTAGTAACTGGTTTAATTCAGAGAAAGAAGCAATAGCAACATATGATAAAAAGGTAAAAGAATGGGGAGATAAATGGAGTAATGGTATAATAAGTTACGAGCAATACATTAAAAATTGTCCAAGTGGATATGAAACATGGGACTGTCCGATTTGTCATAAATGGACAATAAATATGTATAGTAAAAATTAAAAAATATAATAATTAAAACTGGAACAAGTAAAATGATACTTGTTCTTTTTTTCGTTAAAGGAGGAGTTTGAATGTTAAGAACATCAAAAAAGTTAAAGAAAATATTAGCTGTAATACTTTTGATATTAACAGTATTTAGTATTACACAACCTATTGTTTTTGCAGTATCTGATTCTGGAAGTGGTCGATGGGTTCCAGGACAATATGATTCAGGAATGAAGACTACTGATAGCAAAGGTAGTGTAGGAATTCTTATAAGAAGATTAATAAATACCACAACTAAAGAAAGATTAACAGTTTTTTGTGCAGAACATTTTGTTGACTCAACGACAGGAGAAATAGAAAATGCAACTCACATAAAACCTACAGATCCAAAGATGAAACAAGCATGTAAAGTTGCTTATTTTGGATGGTACAATAAATATCCAGACTATGTAGTTGATGGGGGGATTTTAGCTGGTGATATGAAATGGGTAAAACAAGATTATGTTTTTACTCAGCAAATGATTTGGGAAGTGTTAGGACAAAGTAGTGCAAGATTTATAGACTCAAGTATTCAAAGTCAATATGAAGCTTTTAAATCAGGAATTAATCAACAAATGTCTAATGCTAAAAAAGAGCCAAGCTTTAGTAATGTTACAACAACTGTTGAAGCAGGTGAAAGTACAACTCTTACAGATACAAACGGAGTATTTGCAGACTATACTTCTTTGGATAAAACAGTTAATGGAATTAGATTTCAACATAACAAGGGAGAAAATACAATGACTATTACTGTAAATAGTGATTGTAATATAGAAGAATTTAGATTAACTGATGCAATGATGAAGGACTGGGGCTGCATAAAGGAAGCAACCAAAGATAATCATACAAGTGTATTTTTCCAATTTAGAGAAGGAGTACAAAATCAGCTATACTCTATGCACTATAATGATCCTGTAACTATGTCAATGTATTTGAAAATTAATCTTTTAGGAAATATTGAATTAACTAAAAAAAATACAAATAATGATTTAGTTAATGGTGCTATATTTAACGTAAAAGGTCCTAATAATTACAATGAGAGTTTTACAGTAAGTAATGGAAAGCTACTGATAGAAAAAGTAAGAAAAGGAACATATACAATTAAAGAAACTTATGCACCAGAGGGATATGTTTTAGATAAAAATACTTATACAATTGAAGTAAAGCCAAATGAAACTACATCTAAGACAATTATAAATGAAGAACCTACTGGAAGTATTTCTATTTCAAAAAGAGATACGCAAACAGGTTCAGTAGCTCAAGGGGATGCCAAACTAGAAAATGCTATATACAAAGTATATGCTAATGAAGATATATATAATGTTGCAAAAACAAAAAAATATTATAGCAAAGGTGATTTAGTTGCTACTCGTACAACAAACAATAAGGGAGAAATGGAAGATGTAACAGGATTACCTTTAGGAAAATATTTAGTGAAAGAAGAAAAAGCTCCGATTGGATATATGATAGATAAAACGGAATATGAAGTTAATCTAACATATAAAGACCAACATACTAAGGTTATTACAGGTCAAACAACAAGTAAAGAAAAGGTAAAATCAATGCAAGTCCATATTTATAAATCTGGAATAAAAGAAAATTCAGGATTAGTACCAGGCTTACAAGGTGCAGAATTTACAATGAAATTATATTCAGATGTAGAAAAAGCACTAGATGCAGGATATAGTTATGCAGAAATATGGAACGGATTAGATGAGTATGGAAATAGTGTAAAAGTAGATTCAAAAAGAGTTGCTGAAGCACAAAAAATAGCACCAAGCTATGAAAGTATTGTAACAGATGAAAATGGAGATGCTTATACACAAAATAAATTACCATACGGAAAATATCTAGTTAAAGAAACTAAGACTCCAAAAGATTTCTATGTTTCATCAGACTTTACATTTTCTATTACAGAAGATGAAAGCGAAATAGTAGAAATCGCTAAGAAGATAAAACATTTATATGTAAATAACGAACAAATGGAAACTTATATAAAATTAGTGAAGAAGGATGCAGATAGTGGAAAAATAGTATCTTTAAATAGTGCAACATTTCAAATAAAAGCAGCTAAGGACATAGTAGACAGAGGAAATGGAAAGATTTTATATAAAAAAGGTGAAATTATAACACAAAAAGTGGGTAGTACAGTTTATAATTCATTTACTACTAATTCAAGAAATTTAGTAGTAGTAGATGGAAGTTATGATAATATAAGAGATGAACAAGGAACTGTTGTAACACCATTATTACTACCAGTAGGTGAATATGAAGTGTCAGAGATAAAAATACCATCAGGTTATTTACAATTAGATAGCCCAATAAAATTCAAAGTAGATACAATTAAAGATTACGACCAAGACAATACAGGAGATTATATTAAAACAGTTGAGATTAAAAATAATAAGCCATTTGGAACTCTAATAGTAGATAAGTCAGTAGCCTTAAAAGAAAATGTAGATACATCAATAGTAGATATATCGGATTTAAGTGGAATACAATTTAAGCTAAGTGCAAAAGTAGATATAATTGATCCAGCTGATGGCTCAATTATTTATAAAAAAGGACAAGAAGTAAATACTTATAATGTAGATAAAAAAGGTAATTTAAAAATAGAAAAATTACCAATGGGAACATATGAACTACAAGAAGTTAAAACACTAGATGGATTAGTACTAAATGAAACAAAATATGAAGTTAAATTCACACAAAAAGATACTACTACAAAAGTATATACAGAAACAAGAGAAATTGTTAATGATACTACACTTGTAGAAATTTCAAAAACCACAATTACAGGAGATAAAGAACTACCAGGAGCAGAATTATCTGTTATAGATGAAAATGGAAAAGTAATAGATAAGTGGACTTCTTCAGATAAAACACATACTATTGAAGGACTAACAGTTGGAAAAGAATATACATTAAGAGAAGATTTAGCTCCACTTGGATATGTTAAAGCTACAGAAGTTAAATTTAGAGTAGAAAATACAAATGAAACACAAAAAATAGTGATGATAGATAAAATTGTAGAAATGACTAAAGCCAACATAGGTGGCGAAGAAATAGAAGGTGCTGAATTAAAAGTATTTGATAAAGATGGAAACATAGTGGATGAATGGACTTCTACTAATGAAGCACATAAAATTAAAAATTTAGTAGAGGGGGAAACATATACTTTACATGAAGAATATGCACCTGAAGGATATGTAATTGCAACAGATGTTGAATTTACAGTAAGTAAAGACAAAGAAACACAAAAGATAGAAATGATTGACAAAATTGTAGAAATGAGCAAGAAAGATATTGCAGGAGATGAACTTGAAGGAGCAACAATAATTGTAACAAATACCAAAACGAAAAACATTGTAGATAAATGGGTATCTGGAAAAGAACCACATAGAATACAAGGATTAATCGAGGGCGAAACATATGTTATGCACGAAGAAATTGCAATAGATGGATATGTTAAAGCTACAGATATAGAATTTACAGTAAGTAAGGATAAAGAAACTCAAAAAATAGAGATGATTGATAAAGTGGTATTAGTGTCTAAAACTGATTTAGTAACAGGTGAAGAATTACCAGGAGCTGAACTTGAAGTAACTGATAAAGAAGGAAATGTCATAGACAAATGGACTTCTACAAAAGAGCCACATCATGTTACTGGATTAGAAGAAGGCAAGGAATATACATTGACAGAAAAAACTTGTCCTTATGGATATGAAGTTGCAGAGTCTATAAATTTTGTAGTAACTACTGACAAAGAAACACAGTTAGTTGAAATGAAAGATATGCCAATACTAAAAACGATAAAAGTAATTAAAGCAGATAGCGAAACAAAAGAAACAATAAAAGCAAAATTTAAGTTTGGAATATATGAAGATCCAGAATGTACAAAATTAATAAAAGAAGTTAAAGCAGACAAAGAAAGTGGAACAGTTACTTTTGAAGATTTAAGGTATGGAACATATTATATTAAGGAAACAAAAGCTCCATTCGGATATCAACTATCAGACAAAGTCGTTAAAATAGAGATAAATAATGAAGGGACTTTTGCAGATGGAGAATTATTAGAAGATAATGACTCTATATGCACATTTACTTATTATAATAAACTAATACCAAAGATTCAAACTGGTAGTGAAATGAATTATATATTGCTAATAGGTAGTGCAATAATTTCATTATTAGGAATAACAACAGGAATAGTTGCATTAAAAAGAAAAAACAAAAATAACTAGAATTTAGAGTGATATTCGTATCACTCTTTTTCTAAAATAAAAATCAAATTATAAGGAGGAAAATTATATGTTAAATATTACAGAAGTAAGAATTAAAAAAATAAATAAAGGGGACTTATTAGCAGCGGCGAGTATATGTATAGACGATTGTTTTATTATAAGAGAAATTAAATTATTAAATGGAAAAAATGGTAGATATATTAGTATGCCAAAGAGAAAAGTGAAAAATAGAAATTTTAGGCAAGACTTTTCATATCCACTAAATAATGAAACAAGAATGCAAATATTAGAAGCAATATCAGAACAATATGATGATACAGTAGAAGAATAAAATATGGAAGATGTGAGAGCAAAAAAAGCTTTTGCATCTTCTTTTAATAATTTTATATGGGAGGTACTAAACAATATGCAAAAAGAAATTTTAACAGAATTGGAAGATTTAAGAGATGAAACAGAGTTTATTATCAATAATCAAGAAATTGTTGAAAATAAGCATGTAGAGAATTATTTAAGAAGTTTTGAAAGAATAAGAAATAATTTGTTTAACAAGATAAAATTAAGCAATAAATATGAAGTAAATGAACAAGATAAAATAACTTATTTAAATGATAGATATAGTGCAACAGTAGAAAATGATGTTTTAAAAATATACATTCCTGAAGTAATACCAAAGTACAAAAATATTAACAATTACGCATATAAAAATATAATGCTAAATGTTATGGATAAAACAAAAGAATATAAAGATTTATTCAATAAAGAACTGGTGTTTGTATTTATAAAAGTAGTAGAAAATCAGAAGAATATTGATATAGATAATAAGTTTATAAAACCTATTGTAGATGGTCTTGTACTATCAAAAGTAATAGCTGATGACAATATAAATAACATGTTTTATGGCGTACTTGGAACAACCAATAAAAAGAAAAAACCATATACAGAAGTGTATGTTTTTAGAGGTCAAAAAATGCTAGATTTTATTAAAAATCAAATAGAAGCGGATACAAAATGAAGCTCAAGCGGATAGGTTAAAGTATCCGTTTGAAGTGTTTTTAGAGTATTTTCAAACGGAGAGTTTGACTATATTAAAAATGCCTAAAAATAAGGCAATAGAGAAAAACACCCTGTGTCTTGTTTAGCGTGTAAGACACATAGTAAGGATTAAGGTGTGCAAAAAGGGTGTGTCATATAGAAAAGAAAAAAGGAAGGAGTGGTTGAAGGAATGGGATGGTAAGATTAACTCGGAAAAGATACAGAAGTTTTGATGTTTCTAGGTAAGTATAAACTGATGCTTGGTTCGGATTGTAAGTTGATATATGGAACAGCAGATTATCATAGGAAAAGGTTGAAAGTTTTAGAGAGCGAAAGGTATATAAGAAGAGTAAACAGGTTATATATAAAATTGGATGATAAAGGAACAAGGCTAGTAAAAGAATTTGGATATGATTATAGTTACAAATGTAGAAGAAAAGAATATATTGATAGATTAAATGAAATAGCAAAAGTAGCAGCATTAACATTAGATAGTAATATTGATTTTATTGCTAGTTGGAATATAAAAGATGATGACATATTTACAGAGCAATCTCGAAAATATTTAGGAAAAATGATATATCAAGAAAAAGAATTTATTGTTTATTATATAGCAAATGGAAAAAGAAAACCTTATGTAAGTCAAATATTAAATGATATAAGAAAATTAGTCAGCTATAAAAATATAATAATCTTTGTAGAAGATTTTAATTTGATAAAAGCAAAAAGAAATTTTGTGTTTGGAAATGATTCTACAGTAATAATAAATCCAACACCTGAAAATTTTAATTTGATGAGAAGATATGAAGATATAGATTTTTATGAAATTATTAAGCAGATGTATTCTAATACAGAAGTTCTATTGTCTAACTGGGTAAAAGCAGATTATATGACAGAAGATAGAACTTATATATTTTTTATGCCATTTATAGATACAGAAAGACTTTATGGATTAAATAAGTTTTACAATAATAATAAAAACATAATACGAAAAATAGATATTATAACTTTGAAAGAAAATAAAGAAAAAATAGAAGAAATACTAACTAACAAAACAAACATTGTAGAAATGGACGAGTGGCTAGGAGGTATTGATGGGGAAAGACAAGAAAAGTAAAATATCTTTATTTTTTTTACTTTCTTACATTGTTTTAATACCATTAATTAATGGTTTTATGAAAATACTAGAAAAATGCTTTAATACTAATTTAAACACGATAGATATAAATTTTTTGAATTTGTTTACTGTAATATTCAGAAATGGAACAATATTTATTATATGGGTAATATTAAATTTAATTATCATATTAGTTGCAAAAAATATAAGTACAACAAAACAGAACGCAAAGATAGAAGTAGAAGGTGTAAATCTAAAAAAGAAAGATGGAACATTTGGAACAGCGGATTGGGGAAACAAACAAGAAATACAAGAATATTTAAGTATAGGAAAAAGAGATGGAATTATTCTAGGAGAAACTGATGAACAAGAAATAATTACTCTACCTATGAACACATATTTAAACAAAAATATTGCTGTGTTTGGCTCCAGCGGTAGTAAAAAGTCTCGTGGTTTTGCAATACCGAACGGAATTGAATTGGTACAAGAGGAAGTGCAAGAAGCAATTCAAAGACAGATGAGTTTGGTATTTACTGATCCAAAAGGGGAATTATACAGAAAACTTGCAAAATATCTTGAAACAAAAGGATATGATGTAGAAGTATTTAATTTAGTAAATCCAACATTTTCGAATGGTGCAAGATTTATAAACTTTGTAGAAGATGAAACAGATGCACAAATCTTTAGCCAAATAGTAATAGAGGGAACACAATTAAGTAGAAGGTCTAGTGGAGATGAGTTTTGGAACAGAGGTGAACAAAATTTACTGAAAGCATTATTGCTATATGTTATTAACTATGTAAAAAAAGAAGAAGACAAGAGTATGGGATTTATCTATGATGCATTAGCAAGTGGAAATATAAAACAAATAGATAAATTGTTTTATGATACTGAAGGTCCAACAAAACTAAGTTATAACATATATGCACAGGCGACAGATATAGTAAAGCAATCAGTTGTTACAGGACTTGCTACAAGACTTCAAATATTCCAAACAGATAAAATAAGAAACATTACAAATAAGGATGAAATCAATTTTGAGAATATAGGAAATAAAAAGACTTGTGTATTTGTTGTTACAAGTGATACAAATAGTGCGTTTGACTTCCTTTCGACATTATTCTTTTCGTTCTTGTTCATAAAGTTAATAAAACAAGCAGATGAAAATCCAGATGGTAGATTAAAAGTTGAAACATCATTGATATTAGATGAGTTTACAAACATAGGTAGAATTGTAGATTTTGAGAAGAAATTAGCAACAACGAGAAGTAGGGGTATCAATATATTTATGATATTCCAAAATATAGCTCAGTTAAAGAATAGATATGATAATGATGTTTGGCAAGAAATATTAGGTAACGCCGATACCAAAATATGCATGGGTTGTCGGAGATATTTTAACAGCGGAGTATATCACCGAGTACCTTGGAGTAGCAACTGTCGAAACTAATGCTATTAGAAAAGAAGCGGGGTTTGATGGTAAATTTACTTATGGAATGGAAAACATAGCAACAAATAAAAGAAATTTAATGAATCCAGATGAACTATTAAAATTAGATAATAATAAAGAGATAGTTATTGTTAGAGGTAGAAAACCTTTTATATGTAATAAATATGATTATTCTAAACATATTGAAGCAAGTAAGATGGAAGATATGACAATAGAAGAACAAAGAGAAAGATTTAAAGACAATGTAGAAAATGAAAAAAATAAGCAGCAACCTAAAAAGGTTAAATATAGTTTTAAAGATTTTTAGTGGTTTTAGGTTAGACCGTAAAACCTAAATAGAAAAAGTAAGAAGGTGAAAAGCTATGACAGATGAATTACAAAAAAAGATAGTATGGCAGAATATCAATTCATCTAAAGAAAAAGGAAAAATTTTAACAGGAAAAATAATAGCAATAGAAAATGAACAAATGAAAGAAGAGTTAATTACTTGTGCTATTATAGATTTTAATGGAATTAGAGTATTAATTCCAGCAACTGAAATATCGGAAGATTCTAAAAATGATAAAAAGTTACTTAGAAATATGATGGGAGCAGAGATAAAATTTATTATAGTAGAAGCGGATAGAGTAAGTGAAAAAGCAATAGGCTCGAGAAGAAAGGCTATGGGAAGATTAAAAGAAATTAATATAAAAAAAGTACAAGTTGGAGATAAAATATATGGGAAAATTGTAGGTGTATGGAAAAAGTTTATAAGAATTGAAGTTATGGGTATAGATTTTATAGTTAAAGCACAAGATTTACAATATGGATATGTTGAAGATGTTTCTAAAATGTATAAAGTAAATGACAAAATAAAGGTTATTATAAAAGAAAAATCTGAAGAAAATAAAAGTATAAAAATATCAGTAAAAGATTTGCTAGAAGATCCATTTAAAAATATAAGAAAAGATTTTACAGAAAAAGGTGAGTATTTAGCAACAATTACTGGCTATACTGATAATGGAATATTTGCTAATATTGCACAAGGAGTAGATACTGTTTGCATACTACCAACTTGGCTAGATAGGCCACCATTTCCAGGAGAGAAAGTAATAATTAAAATTTACAAAATAATTCCTGAAAAAAGGAAAATTTATAGTTCTTTAATTAAGATAATGGGAAGTGATGCAAGTGAATGATAAACAAAAAAATATAATGAAATTATTATGGGATTTTGATTCATTAAGGGAAAATCAAATAATGAAATTATGTAATTGTACTGAAACAGATATAAATAATCTGATTAGCAATAAGGTTATAAGTAAAGATGTAAAGAAAGGCATTTTAAAGTATGCAAAAAAAGAAATTAATAATAGGAATATTGTTGCATTTGATGTTGTTATGAATTATTTAGACAGAAATCCAATATTAAAAAAAGGGAAACTTCCAGTAAATGTGCATATGCAAACAGATTATTATACTTATGATATAATCGCAATTAAGGAAGTTGAAATAGAGGCTTTATTTGATAAAATTGATGAAATATCAAAGGCTGAAAGAGTTATAATAATTATTGAAACAAAAGATTATAGAAAACAGTTTTTAAATACTAAAAGATCTTGTTATATATGTACTTATTCGCCATTAGAAATTGTTGATAGGATAAATTGAAAAATGTATAGCAAAATTAGTGAAAAGTGTATATTAAAAGTATTGAAAAATGTATAATGATATGCTAAGAAGCATTAGTAGAAAGAGATTTAAGAATATATATGGATTATTTGGATGGACATTTGTATCATTTTAGAGATAATGTTTCAGGAGATGAAGTTGATAGCATATTAGAATTTAGAGATGGGGAATATGCTGCGGTAGAAATAAAATTAAGTGATGGTAGCGTTGAAGATGCTAAAAAAAGTTTAATGACTTTTTATAAAAATGTAAATAAAAAACCAAAATTTATGTGTATTATAGTGGGACATTATGAGGCAGTTATACAAGATAAAGAAACAGGAATATATATTATTCCAATAACATCTTTGAGACCATAGTTTAATAATTTGAAAATACAAGGACAAACATTTAAATAGTATATACGAAAATTTATTTCGGTGCATTATTTTACAGTTATAATTTCATTAGAAGAAGATAACGAATAGTTCACCAATACAGAAATATTATTGAAGAATAGAATATATGATTTTGAAATAAAAAATAAAAGGTGTATTAGGAATTTAATTCCTAGTACGCCTTATTTTTTATTGATTAACTTTTTCTTTTAATGCTTTTCCAGGTTTGAAAGCAGGAGTTATTGAAGCAGCAATTTTTAATTCAGCTCCAGTTTGTGGGTTTCTACCAGTACGAGCTGCCCTTTCTCTTGTTTCAAAAGTTCCAAATCCTATTAAAGAAACTTTTTCTTTTTTTACTAATTCATCAGAAACAATATTTACAAAAGCATTAATAGCAGCTTCAGAATCTTTTTTAGAAAGACCAGTTTGTTCTGCCATTGCATTTACAAATTCAGCTTTATTCATTATATTCACCCCCTTCGACAAATAATTACATCTTTTGTATTTTTTAACAATTTATCAAAGTTATCAATTAAAGTCAATAAAATTAAAAAAATATGATTAAATTTTAATTAATTTAGTACAAAGAAAAAAATTTTGTGGTATAATGCCTTTGAGTACATAAAAATTCACAAGGAGGCAGAAAAATGTTAGAAAATGTAGAAGTTTTATACCATAGTAGTATAAGAATTAACAAAGAAAAAACAATTTATATAGATCCATTTAAAATAGATAGAAATTATAATGATGCAGATATTGTTTTTATAACACACGACCATTATGATCACTATTCTGAGGAAGATATAGATAAGGTTATAAACGAAAATACAACTATTATAATACCAGAAGAATTATTAACAAAACTATTAAGAAAAGGCATAAATAAAAATGCAATTATTACTGTAGAACCAAATGAAAAGTATATGGTACAAGGAATTAAATTTGAAACAATACCAGCATATAATACAAATAAGACATTTCATCCAAAAGAAAATGGTTGGGTTGGTTATATCATCACACTAGATGATATTAGATACTATATTGCAGGAGATACGGACATTACAGAAGAAAATAGAAGAGTAAAATGTGATGTTGCTTTTGTTCCAGTTGGAGGAACATATACAATGGATTTTAAAGAGGCAGCACAATTAATAAATGAAATACAACCTAAAATAGCAGTTCCAATTCATTATGGTAGTGTAGTTGGAACAAAACAAGATGCCACGGACTTTATAAAATTATTACATCCAAGTATAAAAGGTATAATTTTAATGAAATAATAAATGAAAGAAGGAACAAATAGTGCAATTTTCAAGCAAAGATATTCAATTATTTAATGAAGCAGGGATAAATGTAGAAGATAAAAATTATACAAAAGATGAAGTTGAAAGATTAAAAATTAAGGTAACAGATTTTATTGTAAGTCAAAGTACAAATGAAATAGATAAATATAGTAGAAAATTTAGTGATATATTGTATTAAAGTCAACTAATAACATTCACAAAAGAAAAATAAACAAGAAAAGTAAGAATAGGGGAATGTTATGAGCAAAACATATAAAGAACCAAATAAAAGTGAAACAGAAACAACAATAAATGTACTATATTCTGAAAAAATGATTTCGATTTATACGAATAAAGTAGGATTACAAAAACAATTAAATAAGCTAATAGGAGAACCAACAAAAGAGTATAAATTTAAAAGAAGTATTGTAGGAAGTATGTGGGAAATACCTTTAGATGATAAAATTAGAATATCAAGACTGGTATTAAAAGCTAATATTTTTGAATTATAAGAAAGGATGATAAATATGGAAAAATGGAAATGTATTAAATGTGGTAATGAAGAATATGAAAAAGATCAATTTCAAGCAACAGGAGGAAATTTTGCAAAGGTTTTTGATGTGCAAAATAAAAAGTTTATTACGATAAGTTGTACTAAATGTGGATACACAGAAATGTATAAATCAGAAACAACAGCAGGAATGAATATATTTGATTTCTTAATGGATTAAAAATATAAAAAAAGAAAGAGAATATTAAAAATAATTTTATAGGAGTAGCAATAAATGACTAATATTTTAGTACATGGATTAGGACAAACAGAGCAAAGTTGGGATAAAGTTATAGAAGAATTAAATAAAAGTAATATAGAGGTGAGCAATCCTAATTTATTTAATTTAGCAAAAAATTATCAAATCAATTATGAAAATATATATAGAACATTTGCAGACTATTGTGATTCTTTCAAAGATAAGATAAATTTATGTGGTTTATCTTTAGGTGGTATATTAGCTATTGATTATGCAATAGAACATCCAGAAAAAATAAATTCAATAGTTTTAATTGGAACACCTTATGAGATACCAAAGAAAATGTTGAAATTACAGAATTTTATATTTAAGTTTATACCAAAAAAGACTTTTGATAGTATGGGAATTTCCAAAAATAATTTTATTAATTTAACAAACTCTATGTATAATTTAGATATTAAATCAAAAGTTTCATATATTAAATGTTCTACATTAGTGTTGTGTGGAGAAAAAGATAATGTTAATATTAAGTCAGCACATTATTTATCGGAAAATATTAGAAATGCAACAATGAAAATTATTGAAAATTCAGCACATATTGTAAACGAAGAAAATCCAAATGAATTATCAAAGTTATTAATAGAATTTTGGAGAAACTAAGGTATTGTTTATTACTGACATATTTTTGGATTATATAGGTTACTTATACGATTTATAGATTTATTGTAAAATAATTAAAATATAAGTTCTGGAGGTATTTATGATTAAATCAAATATAAAAAAACAATTTTCTTGTGATAAAAATAAATTGTGGGATATTATTACAGATAATTCAAATTATAAATGGAGAACAGATCTATTAAAAATAGAAATAAAAGATGAAACACATTTTATTGAATATACAACAAATAATTTCCCTACTTATTTTACTATAACAGCAAAAGAAAAATTAAAAGAGTATAAGTTTGATCTAGAAAATACTAATCTAAAAGGAAAATGGATTGGTATCTTTAAAGAACTTCCAAATGGTAATATTGAATTAGATTTTACTGAAGAAATAGAAGTGAAAAATTTTATAATGAAATTACTTGCAAAACCTTATTTAAAGAGCCAACAGAAAAAGTATATGAAAGATTTAGAAAAGGAATTGAATAAACATTAATTTAGAAGTGAGGGAATTTTATGAAGAATAAAAAAGATAATAAGGTAGAGATTAAAGATCAATCTAAAACTTATATGGCAGAGGGAATGTCAATAGGAATGTGCTTCGGAGTAGCTTTAGGAACAGTAGTAGGAGCTTTTGTACATAATATTCCTATTTGTATATGTTTGGGAATAAGTATTGGTGTGTGTATTGGTATGGGAATAGGTGCAACAATTAAAAAAGATAAAAATAACAACTAAAATTTTAAAAGGAAATGTTTAATATAGGATTATTCTAAATCTATATTTATTGATAATGATATATATAAATAGCAATATATAACTAGAAACAAAATAGTAAGTTGTCGCTATGGTAAGTTGAAGGAGGAATCTTATGAAAAAGAAGATATGTATTGGTGTAGGAACACTTTTAATGATACTTATAGTTGCAGGAATTGTAACAAACTATATAGATAGTGGTAGAGTAACGACAGGACATGAGCCAAAGTATTGTATCAAAATAGTTAATAATGATGGCAGTAAAGTGACATATTTGGGATTAGGCTATAAGGTTATTAGATATGTTGGAGTATCTCCAAATGAGCCTTATGAAAGTAATATAGGTGTAAAAATGGGAAATTGGTTTATGAAATATGAATTACCAATAGATAGTGAGTTTAATAAAGAAAATAACAGTAGTATAAGTAACTTAAATGATTTTTACAATACTGAACTGACAAAAAATAGAGATATAAGAAATTTATCAAAGGAATATACATCTTTTGATGCTCAAAAAGATAACTGTTTTGTTATAGGTGCAATGGTTCATAATGATAATTTATATAGCGAATTTATGGAAAACTACAAAAATAAAAAGACAGCATTTATTAGAGTGGCTCAAAACACTGTTGAAGGAGATTTAATCTTAACAGATATTTTATATTACGAGAAATCAGATAAATTATATATAGTTACTGATAATACAAGGGATAAATTTTCAGCAGAAACTGATAGAATAATTGAATTGAAAGAATTTAATTATATATCAGAATATAAAAATAATAATCACTTATATTGGGTTTTATACAACGAAGATATAACTGAAGAAAATTTTAAAACGGATAATGTATTTGTGATAACAACTATTAACTAAATATATAAAGGATATATAAAAGTTATGAATAAAGAAAAATTAAAAGTAAAAATATTTTTGATTTTAAGTCTTGTATTTGCAATTTTAACTTTGATTGGCGGATACTTGGTAATCACTCATAAATTAGATAATGCTGGATATTCAGTTATACCAATGTTATTTTACACTAACATTCAGTATATTATATAGGAATAGCAAAAAAGACAAAGAGTAATACAAATTTCAAGTAACTTTTTAAGAAAAGTTTAATATAAATCTTTTTGAAATAATGCTATAATTGATATGCGAGAAAATTAAAAATAATTTGAATGGAGGTTTTTATGAAAAATAGAAATGCATTATTTGTGATATTAGGTATAATTGTATTAGTAGCATTAGTGATAGGGATTTTTTATCATTTTAGAGATAGAAGGACTTATACACTTAATTTACCCCAACTTGAAAAATTAGAAAGTATTTCATTAAATCAAAATGAAAAAGATATTATTATTAATGACACAGAAGAAATGAAAGATATACTATATGTTTTAAATGGGACAAAAAGAGTAACTAAAAACGAAAGTGTACAAGATGCACCTATAAATATTGATAATGAAATAAAAGTTGATTTTCAATTTATAGAAGCTGGAGTATATACAATATTTGTATATAAGAAAAACAATAGTTATTATATTGAACAACCATATAATGGTATATATCAAATAAGTGGAGATGAATACAATTCGATAGAGAAACTTGTTAGATAAATTACAATTTAGTAATTAGTTAGAAAAATAGTAAGTTATCGCTTACTTTAATATGTATTTATTAGTAGTAATAGGAGAACAAAGTATATGTTACCAACAATAAAATCAGACAGTATTTATCCATTACCCAATGATGTTGCAATATTTAATATTAACATAGTAGATATAGTATTTTTAATAGGAATTATATGTCTAATAATAAAAAGAAAATCTATTTTTAATGCAAACAATGATGTATTGGATAAATACAATAGCAATAAAATAAAGGGACTATTGGCATTATTGATAATAATACACCACTTGTCTATTTATATAAAAGACACAATTCTACTTAAAGTATTTACAATAGTAGGAGCTATTGCAGTTTCAGCATTTTTCTTTTATTCAGGATATGGACTAATGACAAGCTATCTAAAAAAAAAAAATTATCTAAAAGACTTTTTGAATAAAAGAATAATGAAAATAGTTATACCATATATAATAGCAATTATATTTACTATTTTAGCATATCTATTAACTGGACAATTAACACCTAGAAAAATTTTTAATTCTTTAGTTGAAGGAGAGCCAGTTGTAAGATTTTCGTGGTATGTGTTAGCAATTATTATTTTATATGTAGTTTTTTATTTATCAGCCAAGTTTCTAAAAAAGAAAAAAATGATAAATATTGCAGTATTTGGTGGAACTATTTTATATTGCATAGTTATTAATAATATTTTAGGCTTTAATAATTGGTGGGTTAATTCTTGTTTTGCATTTTTTATAGGTATATATTGGGCAAGTTATAAAGAAAAATATGCAATAACATTAAAAAACAAAAATAAAATAATTAGATATGCAATTATGCTTTCAATTATATTATTTGCAATAATAGGGATTCAATTCTTCACAAGTGGATATGCCATTATGGATATAATAAACGATACAGATCTAGCAGACAATATAATGAGAGAGCCTATTCCTGTTATAAATATGAATATTATTTGTATAGCATTACTTTTTGTATTGTTTACTATATTAGAAAAAATGAGATTGAATGATAAGGTATTTACTTTTTTGGGAAATATATCTTTTGAAATTTATTTATATCATGGATTAGTTATGTATTTATTGAGAAATCCTTGCTTTTATTGTAGAATCGATTATTTGTATGTTATTCTAGTAATTGGATTAAGCATAATATTAGCTAAACTTATGAATATAGCAAACAATAAAATATATAATTTCTATATGAATAAAGTTGAGAAAGAGTCATGTTAATGATAGTGAGAAATTACATGTATGGAGGATTAAATAAGTGAACGAATATATAAATTTGACATTAGAAAACATTGACGAGGAGCATATATGTTGTGCAATAGGAGATAAAAAACATCAAGCAGGTGTTGATAGTAAAAAGGAATGGATAAAAAGTAAATTAAAAGATGGTCATATTTTTAGAAAATTAAATACAAGAGGAAAAATATTTATTGAATATGAGCCAATAGAAACAGCGTGGATTCCTATTAGTGGTAAAAATTATGAATATATTTATTGCTTATGGGTAGCAGGAAGTTTTAAAGGAAAAGGAATTGGAAAAGAATTACTAGAATATGCAATAAACGATTCAAAAGAAAAAGGCAAAAGTGGAATATGTACTCTAGTTTCTAAAAAGAAAAAACCTTTTATTGGAGAGAAGAAATTTTTTGAACATTATGGATTTAAAGTTGTAGATACTATCGGAGATTATGAACTATTAGCATTACAATTTGATGATAGCGAAACTCCTAGATTCAATGATAATGCAAGAACTATGAAAATAGATAATCAAGATTTCACTATTTATTATAGCAACGAATGTCCTTATGTAGAATATGAAGTAAATGAATTAACTGAATATGCAAAAGAAAATAATATAAAAATCAATTTTATAAAAGTAGATTCATTAGAAAAAGCAAAGAATGCACCTTGTATTTTCAATAACTGGGCTAATTTCTATAAAGGAAAATTTATATCTAATACTATATTAAATGCTAATTCATTTGAAAAGTTAATTAAATAACAAATTACAAATTAGTAATTAGTTGGAAAAATAGTAAGTTGTAATGGAGTGAGTTAATGATTAAAAATATTATATTGGATGTTGGAGGAATACTTTTCGATGATAGTAAAGATAATATTGAAAAAATATTAGGTAAAGATTGTGATTATATTTATAAGACTGCTTATGGTAAAGAATTCAAAAAATGCTTACTAGGAAAATTAAGCATTCAAGAATATATAAACAGTTTTCAAAATGAAAAAGATTTCAATGATATTAAATATATTCTAGAAAAAGATAATTTAAAAAAATCATATCCTTTAATAGAAAATAATTTTGAATTTATAAAAAAATTAAAAAAAGATGGGTATAAACTATTTTTGTTAACTAACATAACAGAAGATAGCTATAATTACATAAATAGTATTATTAATATAAATTATATGTTTGATGGGGGAATATATTCTTATCAAGAACATTTAATTAAACCAAGTTATGAAATTTATAACTTAGTACTTAATAGATTTAGTTTAAATAAAGAGGAAACATTATTTTTCGATGACAAAGAAAAAAATGTTATTGTAGCAAATGAATTAGGGATAAAATCATTTATATTTACCTCTATTATAGATATAAAAAATAATTTATAGCTACAACTTAAACTTTTAAGTATAGTTACAAATTACAATTTTATAGTAATAAAAATCTCCGAAAGATTATACTTTCAGAGATTTTTTCATTTATTTTATAATGGCATCATTTGCAGTAAATCCTTCAAGAGAATTTTCTTTTACTTGAATACAAATGTAAGAAATTGCATTGTTTTTGTTAGCAAAAAATTGTCTTTCTGCTACTGGAGATATTCTTACCCAATCACCAGTAACTAAATTAACTTCTTCGTTGTCAATAATAGCTTTGCCAGAACCACTTATAACATAATAAATTTCTTCATTTTGTTTATGAGAATGAATAAAAGGTACACTTTCTCCTGCTCCAATAGTGTTGATGCTAATTTCAGCACCTGTTAAACCTAATTTTTCGTGTAATTCAACTCTAGGTGCACTTTCTGAACTTACTTTCATAAAATTTGACATTTTAAATTCCTCCTTAAATATTAGTATAACGAATTTATATCAAAGTACATACAATAAAACAAGTACGCACTTTAAAGTAACTACTTGTCAAATTAATAATATGTGATACAATATCAATAAATTAGTAAGGAGTATCAAAATGAGAAATATAAATGAATTACCAGAATGTCCTGTTGCAACTACAATATCTTTAGTAGGAAATAAGTGGAAATTGTTGATAATAAGAAATTTAACAAAAAGAACATGGAGATTTAATGAGTTGCAAAAGTCATTGAATGGAATATCACAAAAAGTATTAACAGATAGTTTAAGGCAATTAGAAAGTGATGGTATTATTTTTAGAAAGGATTATCATACGAATCCACCAAAAGTTGAATATGGAATGACTGATTTAGGATTAGAATTAAGTAAAATGTTAGATATAATGGCTTCATTTGGTGAATTTTACAAATCAAAATTATAATAAATTTAAGGAGAAAGAAAATTGCAATGTATTAAAGATACAATAAAAAATATAAATATAGTAATTGGATGTAGTATAGGATGTTCGTATTGCTATGCAAGAATGAATAATAATAGATTTCATACTATTGATGATTTTAATAAGCCTGTATTTTTTGAAAATAAATTGAAAATGCTTGATAATAAAAGGCATACGGCATATTTACTAACTGGACAAAGTGACTTATCAGGTTGGAATGAAGAATGGAAAGATAAAGTTTTTTCTAAAATGAAAGAAAATGAAAACACGCAATACATTTTTTTAACTAAAAGACCTGAAAATATTAAATTAAAAGAAACTCCTGATAATGGTTGGTTTGGTGTAACAGTTACTTCTTCAAAAGAAAAGACAAGAATTGATTATTTAAGAAATAATATCAAAGCAAAGCATTACCATATTACTTTTGAGCCTATGTTTGATGATGTAGGAAAATTAGATTTAAGTAATATTTCTTGGATTGTAATAGGTACTGAAACAGGTAATAGAAAAGGGAAAATATCATCAAAAAGAGAATGGGTATTTAACATTTACAATCAAGCAAAAGAGAAAAATATACCTGTATTTATGAAAGAAGATTTATTAGGAATTTTAAAAGAAGATGAGTTTGTTCAAGAATTTCCTAAAGAATTTGGAGGAATAGAATGATAGATTTAAAAAAAGTTGTAATTAAAGAAAAGAAAGTTGATACAATTCTTACAAAATCAAACTTGCCAATAGCAGGATATTCAATAAATCCTTATGTTGGTTGCCCTTTTGGTTGTGAATATTGTTATGCTACATTTATGAAAAGATTTACAGGACATAAAGAAGATTGGGGAATGTTTTTAGATGTTAAGATGTGGGATAAAATAAAAAATCCTGAAAAATATAAAGGTAAAACAATGATAGTAGGATCTGTAACAGATGGATATAATTATTTTGAAGCAAAATATAAAAGAACAAGAGCATTTTTAGAAGAAATGCAAGGAAGTGGAATAAATTTAATTATAACAACAAAATCTAATTTAGTTACAAGAGATATTGACTTGATAAAAACATATCCTAATCCATTGGTTGCTTGGTCAATAAATACATTAGATGAAGAATTTAAGAAAGATATGGATTCAGCACCAACAATAAAATCAAGAATTGAAGCAATGAAACAAGTTCACGATGCAGGAATAAGAACAACTTGTTTTATTTCTCCAATATTTCCTGGTATTACTGATGTATTTACTATAATAGAAAAAATAAAAGACTTTTGCGACTATATATGGCTTGAAAACTTGAATTTAAGAGGTACATTTAAGCCTACTATAATAAATTATATAAAAGAAAAACACCCTGAATTAAATGATTTGTATAATAAGATTTATACTAAAAAAGATATGTCTTATTGGGAAGGGTTAGATAAAAAAGTACAAGAGTATGCAGATAAAAATGGATTTATGTATGTTATAGATGAAGAACCATTTTTAAAAAATCCTACTGGAAAACCTATAATAATAAACTATTTTTATCACGAAAAAATAAGACAATTATCAAAGAATAAATAGTAATTTTTAAATAAATATTCAAAAATACAAATTACAAGTTATCACACAAATTATAACAATTCAACTAATCGTTGATAAAGAAAAATACCCCACTCAACGATTAGTTTGTGTACTTTTTTTAGATAATAATTTACACTTAAATTGAAGGAGGTAAAAAATATGAATCAGATTAAAATAGGAAAATTTATAGCTGAATGTAGAAAAAAGAATAATTTAACTCAAATGCAACTTGCAGAGAAATTAAACATTACAGATAGAGCTATATCTAAATGGGAAAACGGAAAAGGAATGCCTGATTCATCAATAATGCTTGATTTATGTAATGAACTTAAAATAAGTGTAAATGAATTATTATGTGGGGAGTTGATTGAAATGAATAATTATAATGAAGTTGCAGAAAAAACATTATTAGAAATGGCACAAAAGGAAGAAATGCAAAATAAAAAATTAATGATGTATGAAAATGTGATTGGATTTAGTTCGACAATATCTTTCTTAATATTAATTTTTGTTACATCATTTTTAGTGGAGAATAATATTGCTAAAATAGTGTTGTTTATATTAGCATTTGTTCTTTTAATAATAGGTGTTTCATTTGCATTAAAAATAGAAACATGCATATAAAGATTTTACAATGGAAATGTTTAAAGAAATACCAATAAAAGATGTAACTATTTCTATGTTAGAAGAAGTTAAAACATTTAAAATGAAAAATGCAATGGAATTTTGTGCCTTGTAAGAAAGGAACGGTAATAAATATGAATAATTCAGAAGCAAATTTCAATTTAGATGATATTAATCCAGTTGAAATGAAAATGTTATCAGAACAAGTAGATATTATATTAAGAGCATTAGAATTATATGCATATAATTTAGAGTATATGTTAGATGGAGAAAAAAGTTCTGATGATGAAAGACAGAAGAAAATTGCAATGTTAAAATATACTTATGAACAAGTTTTATCAGATCAAGCAGAACAAGTTAATACAAAAAGAAATAATACTAATAATTTAACTGCTTATGGTCAAAAAATGATAAATGATTCAAATATTATTAACATGATACCAAAAAACAAAAATATAAGAGCTGTATAAAAAATTTTAAAATATTAGTAAAAAAAAAAGGCTCACGAGAATCGTTTTTAAGCGCTTTTTATAATTTGGACATATAGTTTGCTGTTTATAATTTAAGTAAAATTACCAATTTTTAAGAAGGTAGGGGAATAAAAGAAAAAATTATAAAAGTTACAAATATTTTTTAATAATCAAAAATTTAATAATTATAAAAATAAAGAT